>ERZ746981.15-NODE-15-length-216664-cov-869.987238_pt1 | contig 216664 bp, 183 predicted proteins | sample MGYA00374948_ERZ746981 | MGnify/ENA primary metagenome ERZ746981 (study PRJEB28757, sample SAMN06711160) | food metagenome | host: microorganism | place: China:Harbin | collected 2017-01-30 | study: EMG produced TPA metagenomics assembly of the Analysis of... | reverse complement strand
CGCAGGACCGTGAATGGATGGAACCGCTGGCCGGGCTGTCCGCCACGGTGGGCATTACCTGCCAGGCCGGGGCGGGACGGCAGGCGCGGCAGGTCACGTTCCGTGATGGCATGGTCTTTACCCATCGTGGCCTGTCGGGTCCGGTCATCCTGCAGGCTTCATCGTACTGGCAGCCGGGGCAGCCGGTTGAGATCGACCTGCTGCCCGGCGTGGACGCGGCGGCCCGCCTGCTGGAAATCAAGCGCGACCGCCCGCGCGCGGGTGGCGTTGCCATGCTGTCCATGCTGCTGCCCCAGCGGCTGGCGCAGTTCTTTGCGGCCGCCCACCTGCCCGAAGGGCAGCTGGCGGGCATGCCGGACGCGGTTCTGGCCAATGTGGCGCGCGTGCTGTCCGCCTGGCGGCTCAACCCCCACGGCACCGAAGGCTATGTGAAGGCGGAGGTGACGCGCGGCGGCGTGGATACGGACTGCCTTTCCTCGCGCGATATGGAGGCACGCGATGTGCCGGGCCTGTTCATGGTGGGGGAAGCGGTGGATGTGACCGGCTGGCTGGGTGGCTACAATTTCCAGTGGGCATGGGCCAGCGGATATGCGGCGGGACAGGCGGTGGCGGAACGTAGCGGCTGATGCTGTTTGCCTCCCAGTCTTTTCTTCTTGTGTTCCTGCCGCTGGTGGTGGGGCTGTATTATGCCGTGGCGGACAGCAGGCGCGCCCGGCAGGCCGTGGTTATCGGCGCATCCCTTCTGTTTTACGGATTGTGGGACTGGCGCTTCCTGCCCTTCCTGCTGGGGCTGACCGGCTTCAACCAGATGGTGGCCATGGCCTGGGGGCGCACGCGGCGGCGGGGCTGGCTGTGGGCCGGCGTGGGGGCCAACCTGCTGGTGCTGTTCGGCTTCAAATACGCGGACTGGCTGGTGGGGGCTGTCTGTCTGGCAATGGGGCGGGTGCATGCGCCGTGGCCGGTCATCCTGCCGCTCGGGCTGTCGTTTTTCGTGTTCCAGAAAATTTCCTATCTGGTTGATCTGGGGCGCGGGCAGGCGCGTGTCTACCGGCTGGCGGATTTTGTGGAATTCGTGACCTTCTTCCCCCAGCTCGTGGCCGGTCCCATCGTGCGGCACAACGAACTGATCCCGCAGTTCGACGCCAGCCCGCGCAACGGGCGGATGTGGGCCAATCTGGGGCAGGGGGGGCTGCTGGTGCTGGTGGGGCTGGCCAAGAAGGTGGGGCTGGCGGATACGCTGGGCAGTGTATGCACGCCGGTCTTTGCCGCGGCCGCGGGCGGCCATGCGCCGGGGCTGGGTGCCGCGTGGCTGGCGGCGGTAGCCTACATGCTGCAGATCTATTTCGATTTTTCCGGTTATTCGGACATGGCCATCGGCATGGCGCTGATGATGGGCATCCGCCTGCCGTTCAATTTCAATGCCCCCTACCGTGCGGTGTCGGTGCGCGATTTCTGGCGGCGGTGGCACATGACGCTGTCACGCTTCCTGCGCGATTACGTCTATATCCCGCTGGGCGGCAACCGCTGCGCGCCCGCGCGGCAGGCCTGCAATGTGCTGGTGACCATGGGGCTTGCGGGGCTGTGGCATGGGGCGGGATGGACGTTTCTGCTCTGGGGGCTGCTGCATGGCGCGGCACTGGCGGTGGTTCATGCGTGGGACCGGGCGGGCCTGCGCATCGGCCGTTTGGCCAGCCATGTGCTGACCCTGCTTTTCGTGCTGCTGACATGGGTCGTGTTCCGCGCCGACAGCCTGCCCGCGGCAGGGAGGATGCTGGGGGCGATGGCAGGGACGCAGGGCATGGGCGGCATGACACTGAAACACCCGCTGGTGCTGGTTCTGGCGGGCGTGGTGGCGCTGGTGGGGCCTGCATCCCAGCAGGCGGTCCTGGAGCGGGTGCGCCCCACGCCATGGCTGGCGGTGGGGGCGGGCCTTGCCTTCGTGCTGCTGGTGTTCCTGATGGGCGGGCGACCGCCGGAGCCGTTCATCTACTTCCAGTTTTAAGAACCTGTTCCAGATAACGGACTGATAAGAATGCAAAAGTTTCTGGGTGCCGCCTTTCTTCAAAAAGGCGGCGTCCTCTGAAGCTTTTTGGAAAAGATTTCACCACAAACCCCATTATCATTTGCGGGCCGTTTTACAGACAGTCTTCAGGCATGCAGCGGCGTTACGGCGTGTATTGTACCCGCAGGGCTGGTATTGGGATGTGATGCATCCCAACTAACAGTACGATATGGCACAGGCAGGAGCACATGGCAGGCAGGCGCGACAGCATGGATGATGGCCCGGCGGACCTGTTTGGCGCGTCGCCCCCCCAGCCGCATGCGGGCCGGGGGCCGGTGCCCTATCCCGCTGCCCCGCGTGCGGCCCCCGCGCGCACCCAGCCGCTGGCCGACCGCCTGCGCCCGGCCACGCTGGATGACGTGGTGGGACAGGATCACCTGCTCGGGCCGCAGGGTAGCCTGCGGCAGATGCTGGCGCGTGGCTCATTGGCCAGCCTGATCCTGTGGGGCGGACCCGGTGTCGGCAAGACCACGATTGCGCGCCTGCTGGCCGATGCGGCGGGACTGCGTTTTGTCCAGCTTTCCGCCGTGTTCTCCGGTGTGGCCGATCTCAAGCGCGCGTTCGAGGATGCACGGCGCACCAGCGCGCAGGGCGGCGGCACGTTACTGTTCGTGGATGAAATCCACCGCTTCAACCGCGCCCAGCAGGACGGCTTCCTGCCGGTGGTGGAGGATGGCACCGTGGTGCTGGTCGGCGCCACGACCGAAAACCCGTCCTTCGCGCTCAACAGCGCGCTGCTTTCACGCTGCCAGGTACTGGTGCTGCACCGGCTGGATGATGCAGCCATGGAAAAACTGCTGGAACGTGCGGAAGAGACCACTGGCACCGCCCTGCCACTGACACCCGAAGCCCGCGCCACCCTGCGTGCCATGGCCGATGGCGACGGGCGCTACCTGCTCAACATGGTCGAGCAGCTTCTTGCCCTGCCACCGCAGAAGGCGCCGCTGGACCCTGCCGCCCTGTCCACCCTGCTCGCCCGCCGCGCGGCCCTGTATGACAAGGACCGCGAGGAACATTACAACCTGATCTCCGCGCTGCATAAATCCATGCGCGGTTCCGACCCCGATGCGGCGCTGTACTGGTTTGCCCGCATGCTGGAAGGTGGCGAGGACCCGCGCTACATCGCCCGCAGGCTGACCCGCTTCGCCGCCGAGGACGTGGGCATGGCCGACCCGCACGCCCTGCCGCTTGCGGTCGCGGCGTGGGAGACGTTCGAGCGCCTGGGCTCGCCCGAGGGCGAACTGGCGCTGGCCCAGCTTGTGGTGCACCTGGCCACGGCCCCCAAATCCAACGCGGTGTACAAGGGCTACAACATGGCCCGCAGGGCGGCGCGCGCCACCGGCAGCCTGATGCCGCCCGCCCATATCCTCAACGCGCCCACCACGCTCATGAAGGATATCGGCTACGGCAGGGGCTATGAATACGACCATGATGCGGAGGGCGGCATATCGGGCCAGAACTACTTCCCCGACGGCATGCGCCGCCCCAAACTCTACCAGCCGACCGACCGGGGATATGAACGCGAAGTGGCGCGACGGCTGGACAGTTGGAACAGAGTGCGCGAAAGCCGTGGGTCATGAGTGTTGTGACCCTTACCGTCAGCGATGACGAAGCCGATATCCGCCTCGACCGCTGGTTCCGCAGGCATTACCCCCACCTGACCCAGGGCGCGCTGCAGAAGCTGTGCCGCACGGGACAGGTGCGCGTGGATGGCAGGCGCGCCACCGCCGCCACCCGGCTGGAGCCGGGGCAGGCGGTGCGCGTGCCGCCCATTCCCAATGCCAGCCGCCCCCCGCCACTGGCGGTCAAGCCGCTGGACGCGCGGCAGGTGCGCGAGATCAATCAGATGGTCATCTACCGCGATGACCATGTGATCGTGCTCAACAAGCCCGCGGGCATTGCGGTGCAGGGCGGCCCGGGTATTACGCACCATATCGACGCGCTGCTCGATGGCCTGCGTGACAGCCCCGATGACCCGCGCCCGCGCCTTGTCCACCGGATCGACCGCGATACGTCGGGCCTGCTGCTGGTTGCCCGCACGCCCGGCGTTGCGGCAAAGCTTGCGGCGGCTTTCCGTGGGCGCGACGTGCACAAGGTGTACTGGGCCGTGGTGGTGGGGCGTCCCAGCCCGGCCACGGGCATTATTGACCAGCCGCTGACCAGGCTGGGCGCCGGTGCCGGTGCAATCAGCGTGGTGGCCGAGCGGGGTGATGCGGATGCGGTGCATGCGCTGTCGGAATACGAGGTGCTGGATGCGGCGGCGCGCAAGATGTCATGGCTTGCCCTCTCGCCCCTGACCGGGCGCACCCACCAGCTGCGCGTGCATTGCGAGGCACTGGGCAACCCCATACTGGGCGACCCGAAATACGGGGGCGACGTGGCCCATGTCGCGGGCTTTGCCGACAGGCTGCACCTGCATGCGCGCAGGCTGGAACTGCCGCACCCCGCAGGCGGCACGCTGGTGGTGGAGGCCGACCTGCCGCCCCACATGCGCGAGACCTTCCGGCAGATCGGATTCGATACACCCGCAGCCAGGCCGCCCCGCCGCGCCTAGGACCCGGCCCCATGCTACAGGACAGGAACTGAAATGGCACAGAACGGAAATGCACGACGGATACTCCTGGGTTCCGTCGCCGCACTGGTGGTCGTGGCGGGTGCGGGCGGGCTTGCGGTCCGCTCCATGCTCGACCCGGACAGCCTGCGCACCAGGGTCATTGCCGCGATCGAGAAACAGACCGGCCGCCAGGTGCGGCTGGGCGCGCTGGATATTCATATCCTGCCCGCTCCGTCGCTGTCCGTGCGCGACGTGGGGCTGTCGGACATGGCGGGTGGCGCCTATTCGGACATGCTGACGGCAGAACAGCTACAGGCCAGCATTGGCATCATGGGGCTGCTGCATCATGAACTGCGACTGGAAGATGTGCGCCTGACCCACCCGGTCCTGCACCTTGAGCGCACGGAAGCGGGGGAGGCCAACTGGCGCCTTTCCCCCACCGGCGCGCAGGCGACCGCAAGGCCGGATGCGGCGGCCACGCAGGCGGCATCCGAGTGGAAGGTGCAGGTGGGCAGCGTGCGCGTGAGCAATGCCGACCTGGACTGGGATGATCGCTTGTCCGGCAGCAGGGGCAAGGTGGTGCTGGACCATATCAACCTGTCCGGTGTGGACGGGGCGCAGCCGCAGCTTGATGTGGCGGGGCATGGCGGCGGCGGCAGCTTTACGCTTTCGGGCCATACGGGGGCGATCAACCTTGCCTCTACCGCGCGTTCTGGCTGGCCGGTGGCGCTGAAGGCGGCCTTCCAGTCCGGTGGGCAGCCGGCGGGGCAGCTTGCGGTGGATGGCACCATTGCCGACCCGGACCACATGAAGGGCTACAACGTCACGCTGGATGGCAATGTGGCCAGCCTGAAAGCTGTCGAGTCGCTGCTGCCGGGCCGTAGCCTGCCCGATGTGCGCCGCCTGTCGTTCAGGGCGAATGTGGTGGATGGCAGTGCGGCGGGCAGCGCGGGCAGCACGCCGCTTCTGAACATGCTGCATCTTGATACTGGGGCGGTGGATGCTGGGCCGTACCTGTCGGGGCTGACCTTGCAGGGACTTTCGATCGATGCGCCGGGGCCGAAGGATGCGGTGAGCATCCGCAGCCAGGGCCAGTGGCAGGGACAGGGGCTGAAACTGTCCGGCACGCTGGGGTCGCTCCAGCAGGTGGATGCCGCCGTGACTTCCCGTCTGGCCGACCCGCTGCCGCTCTCGCTTGACCTGTCGGGCGATGCGGGTTCGCTGCGGGTGGCGGGCACGCTGGGGGGCGGCCATGCGGTGGTGAACGTGGATGCCTCCGCCGGGACGCTGACGCTGCCCGGTGGCGGGGTGATCGACCACCTTGCGGCTTCCACCCATCTGGTCAGCGAGGATAATGGCGCGCATTTCCAGCTTTCGGACATCATGGTCAAGAGCACGCAGGTCTCGCTCAAGGGCGCGCTGGACCTGTCCATGCATGGGGGGAGCGGTGGCGTGCCGCTGGTCAGTGGCGCGCTGGATGCAGGCTGGCTGAATGCTGATGCCCTGATGGGCGCCACCACCACCGCCAGGGCCGATGCGAAAGGCGTGACCGCCCCGCAGGCCGGCGGCAATGACGACACGCTGCCCTTCGACCGGCTGCGCAAGCTGGATGCGGATCTGCGCCTGAGCGCTGACCAGATGGAATTCGAGGGCGATGAGTATCACAACGCCCTGACCCATATCAGCCTGCGTGGGGGCAGGCTTGTGGTTGACCCGCTACAGGCGCAGGGCACCGGGCGCAGCGTGTCGGGCCAGTTCGTGGTGGATGCATCGGCCAGCGTGCCCACCGTTTCGGGCACGATCGGCACGCTGGTGCTGCCTGCCGCGTGGGTGGAAAGCAGGGCCGGCCTGTCCGGTCTGGTGCAGGGCGCGCTGCAGGTTGTCGGCACGGTCCATACGCAGGGCACGACGCGCACGGAACTGCGTAACGGCATGACCGGGCATATGGGCGTGTCCATGGTCAACGGCACGATCAGTGGCAGTGCGCTGGGTGAAATGCTGGGCGATGCGGCGCGTGGCACGCTGGGTTCCGGCCCCATTCCGCTGCGCTGCTTTGGCATTCACATGTCCATGGCGGGGGGGCAGGCCAACGTGGATACCATCGGCATGCAGACCAGCGCGCTGACCGTGACCGGGCATGGCAGCGTGGGCATGGTCTCGCAGGCGCTGGACCTGCACCTTGTGCCGCAGGTCATGATCAGTGGCACGGGGGCCAGCGTGCCGCTGCGCGTGGGGGGCACGCTGGCGGCACCCCGCCCCAAGATGGATGCGGGGTCGGACGGGCGGTATGCCATCGGGCTGCTGCTGGGTGGCTCGGGCAGCACTGCCGTGGCCGATCCGTGCCCGGCAGCCCTCAAGGCCGCGCGTGAGGGGCAGGCCGGTCCCCAGCCTGCCGCTGCGGCTCCGGCTGCGGACAGCGCCAAGAACGCGGATGTCAACAAACTGGTGGAAAAGGCCAAGGCTTCACCTGACGTGAAGAAGGTGGGCAACCTGCTCAAGGGTCTGGGAATCCTGAAATGATGAAGGACGGCGTGCGGCCCCCTGCGGCCCAGATTCCCGGCCAGCGCAAACGCTTCTGGACGCAGGCCCGTGTTACCCCCGTGGCAGGGGGCGGTTTTGGCGTGGAACTGGATGGCCGGGGCATCCGCCTGCCCGGCGGTACGGCGCTGGTGGTGCACTCCGCAGCGCTGGCCGATGCCATTGCAGCGGAATGGGCACGGGCTGGTGGGGAAAAGGGCGGGAATTTCACTCCTGACGACCTGTCCATGACCCGCATTGCCGGCACCATGATCGAGCGTGTGGCCCCTGACCCGGCAGCGCAGGTGACGGCACTTTTGCAATATGTGGATGGGGAACTGCTGTGCTACCGCGCCGATTATCCCGCCCAGCTCCGCACCCGCCAGCATGAGCAGTGGGACCCGCAGCTTGCATGGCTGCGTGCGCGCCATGGCATTGACATGGCGGTGACCACGGGTGTCATGCCGCTTGTGCAGCCAGCGGGTGTGCATGCGGCCTGGCGCGCCATTGTGGACGCACAGGACAACGCGACGCTTGCGGCGCTGGGTGTGATGGTGCCCGCCGTGAAAAGCATCGTGCTGGGGCTTGCGGTGGTAACGGGCGCGCTGTCGGCGGCAAAGGCCGCGGAAATTGCCACGGTGGATGAACGCACCCAGATGGACATATGGGGCCGTGACGCCAGACAGGTGGCAGCGCTTGAGGTGCTGGCAGCGGAAGTGGCGGATGCCGCCCGCTTCCTGCAATTGTGCCACGCGGCAGACTGATAAACTGAACAGAAGTTTTTGGTGAAGCTTTTTTCAAAAAGCTTCAGAGAACGCTGTCTTTTTGAAAAAAGGCAGCGCCCGGAAACTTCTTTCAGTCTGCACAACAAAAAACGGCCCGGTCTCATACCGGGCCGTTTTCTGTGGCGCTCAGGGCACCAGAACCGTGGCGCTGGCCAGGCAGGCAATGCCTTCCTCGCGCCCGGTAAAGCCAAGGCGCTCGGACGTGGTGGCCTTGACCGAGATGCGGTCCACATCAACCCTGAGCAGTTCGGCCAGGCGCGCGCGCATCGCTTCGGAATGCGGGCCGATCTTGGGGCGCTCGCAGATCAGCGTCACATCGGCATTGACCAGCATGCCGCCGCGCTGGCGGATGCGCTCGCCCGCATGGATCAGGAAGCGCGCGCTATCGGCATCCTTCCATTCATTCTGGCTGGGCGGGAAGTGGCGGCCGATGTCGCCTTCGGCCAGCGCGCCATAAATGGCGTCGCACAGCGCATGGATGCCCACATCCGCATCCGAATGGCCGGCCAGGCCGCGCGTGTGGGGCACGTTGATGCCACACATGATCAGGGGCCGGTTCTCGGCAAAGGCATGCACGTCGTAGCCCGTGCCGGTGCGCGGCAGCAGGGTCGGGCCGATCAGGCGTTCCAGGCGCACCAGATCCTCCTTGTAGGTCAGTTTGATGTTGTCTTCCGAACCGGGAACGATGGCAACGTGGTGGCCCGCCTGCTCCAGCAGGGCGGCGTCATCGGTGGCATCGGCGGCCGCGGCCGCGCGGTGCAGGTCGCGCAGCAGGGCAAAGCGGAAGCCCTGTGGCGTCTGGGCGCGGAACAGGTCGGTGCGGGGCACGGTATCGGTAATGATGCCGTCCTTCGCCCGCTTGATGGTGTCGGCCACCGGCACGGCGGGAATGACGCCCGGGTGCTGGCCCAGTGCCTCGATCACGCCCCGCGTCACGCTGCCCGGCACATAGGGGCGCGCGCCATCGTGGATCAGCACCAGTTCGGGGCGGCTGCCTTCGGGCAGGCGGTCAAGGGCGTCCAGCCCCGCGCGCACGCTGGCCTGGCGCGTCTCGCCCCCGGGCACGACCGGCAGGACCGTGCAGCCCGGCGGCGTGAAGCCGCCCAGCGCAGGGGCCAGCAGGTCAGGGTCGCCCACCGGCTGGATGATGCCCACATGGGGGGCAAGGGCATCCGCCGCGTGGCGGATGACGGGCCGTCCGCCCAGCGTGACATACTGCTTGGCGACGGGGGTCGCGGTCTGGGCGCTGTACCGGCTGCCCTGGCCCGCGGCGAGAAGAATGGCTGCAACACGCATGATGCGGAGCAATGCGGCCATGTGGCCGCCGCGTCAAGCATTCTGCGTGTGGCGGATGGCATACACCTGTGTGGTAAAATGTTGCCCCAATGCACCGAACCTGATTGCACGCGGCGGCATGAGGGGGTATTCTGCCTAAATCATAAGCATTATTGGCATAGAAGTATCAGGAGCCGGCATGACCCCGCGCGCCGCGCGCGCGGTCGGGCCGCCGGCGGGGAAGCGGGGTCCATGTCGTCTCAACTGCTGTCGCCTATCGACCTGGGGAACGGGGTCGTGCTGCGCGCGCCTGTCATCCTTGCGCCCATGGCCGGGGTGACGGACCTGCCGTTCCGCAGGCTGGCGCGCAGGCTGGGCGCGGGGCTGGTGGTTTCGGAAATGATTGCGTCATGGGCCATGGTGCGTGAGAACCAGACCACGCTGCGCATGGCCGAAGTGGCGGATGACGGCCCCAATTCCGTCCAGCTTGCGGGCTGTGACCCCGATGCGATGGGCCAGGCCGCCCGCATCGCGGTCGATCGCGGGGCGGACATCATCGACATCAATTTCGGCTGCCCGGTCAAGAAGGTGGCGGTGGGCCAGCTTGCCGGTTCCGCGCTGATGCGTGACGAGGTACAGGCCGCCCGCCTGCTGGAAGGCGTGGTCCGTGCCGTTGACGTGCCGGTCACGCTGAAGATGCGCATGGGCTGGGACCACGAGCACCTCAATGCCCCCCGTCTGGCCCGTATTGCACAGGAATCGGGCATCCGCATGGTGACGGTGCATGGCCGCACCCGCCAGCAGTTCTATAACGGCACGGCGGACTGGTATTTCGTGCGCAAGGTGGTGGATGCGGTGGACCTGCCCGTCATCGTCAATGGCGATATCCTGACGGTGGAGGACGCCCGCGTGGCACTTGAGCGCTCGGGCGCGCGGGGGGTCATGATCGGGCGCGGCTGCTATGGCCGCCCGTGGTTCCTGGCGCAGGTCGCGCGCGCGCTGATGGATGGCGTGGCCGTGGCGGAACCCGGCCTTGCGGCGGAAAAGGCCATCGTGCTGGAGCATTACGGCATGATGATCGACCATTTTGGCGCCCATCCCGGCCTGCGGCTCGCGCGCAAGCATGTCTCGTGGTACTCCGCCGGCCTGCCGGATTCGGCCGGTTTCCGCGCCGCAGTGAACCGGGTCGATACGGTGGAGGCCGCCATCGGCATGATCCATGAATTCTATGACCGCCAGATCGCGGCGGGCAATGTGCGCGGGCCACGCCCCTCCACCGTGGAGGCGGAAAGGACCGCCGCACGGGCGGCATGAACGCAGGCCCGTCCCCTTCCGGCCACCCACCCTGTACGCCCGCCAGCATAACGGGCAATGGCCGTGTCGTGCTCGATTCGCTGCCGCTGCCGGTCATGGTCGTGCGGGCGGATAACGCCATCGGTTACGTGAACAGTGCGGCGGAACCGTTTTTTGGCATGTCGCGCGCGCATCTGGTGCAGATGCGCCTGACCGATATCCTGCCCGGTGACAGCCCGCTCTTCATGCTCATGGAACAGGTGCGCGCGCAGGACCATACCGTAGTCGAGCATGAGGTGATGCTGGAAAGCCCGCGCCTGCGCCACGAGGGGGTGACGGTGCAGGGCGCGCCGGTGATGGAGGAACCCGGTTCGGTCGTGCTGACGTTCCATGATTTCTCGGCCGTGCGCGTGCTGGACCGCCAGCTGACCTTCCGCTCCGCGGCCCGCAGCGTGGCAGGCATGGCGGCCATCCTGGCGCATGAGGTCAAGAACCCGCTTTCGGGCATACGGGGGGCGGCGCAGCTTCTGGAAACATCGGTGGGGGAATCCGACCGCGAGCTTGCGGTGCTGATCCAGGACGAGGTCAACCGCATCCGCGACCTGGTGGACCGGATGGACATGTTCAGCGACCGCCCGATCGAGCGCAGGCCGGTGAACATCCACCGCGTGCTGGAGCATGTCCGCAGGCTGGCCCAGCAGGGGTTTGCCGCCGATATCCGCTTTGAGGAAATATACGACCCTTCGCTTCCGCCGGTATGGGGCAACCGCGACCAGCTGGTGCAGGTCCTGCTCAACCTGGTCAAGAACGCCGCCGAAGCGCTGGACACCCACCCCGAAGGGGGCGAACCCGCCCAGATCACGCTCACCACAAGCTACCGCCCCGGCATATGGGTTTCCACCGGCGGGGGCCAGCGCGTGCAATTGCCGCTGCTGGTTTCGGTGCGGGACAACGGGCCGGGCATCCCCGAGAACATCCGCCCCCACCTGTTCGAGCCGTTCCTGACCACCAAGGCCACCGGCAGCGGGCTGGGGCTGGCGCTGGCGGGCAAGATCGTGGGAGACCATGGCGGCGTGATCGAGGTGGAAAGCCGGCCCGGCCGGACCGAGGTCCTGCTGCACCTGCCTGTTGTTACTGAAGAACGGGGCGCGCCGTAAGGCCCCCGACCGGACCCGAGAGACCCATAGCGAATGTCGCTGCCTACCATTCTGGTCGCCGATGATGACCGTTCGATCCGCACCGTGCTCAGCCAGGCGCTGGGGCGCGCGGGCTATCAGGTCCGTGCCACGGCCCAGGCCTCCACGCTGTGGCAGTGGGTGGAGGAAGGGGAGGGCGACCTTGTCATCACCGATGTGGTCATGCCCGATGAGAACGGGCTGGACCTGATCCCGCGCATCCGCCGCGTCCGCCCTGACCTGCGGGTTGTGGTCATGAGCGCCCAGTCCACGCTCATGACGGCGGTCAAGGCCACGCAGCGCGGCGCGTTCGAATACCTGCCCAAGCCGTTTGACCTCAAGGAAGTGCTGGCGGTGGTAGCGCGCGCACTGGCCACCCCCGCCGTGCCGGTGCAGCCCGCCCCCGCCCCCCAGCCCGAGGAGCAGATGTCGCTGATCGGCCGCTCGGTGGTGATGCAGGACATCTACCGCATCATCGCGCGCCTTACGACATCGGACCTGACGGTCATGATCAGTGGTGAAAGCGGCACCGGCAAGGAACTGGTGGCGCGCGCCCTGCATGAACACGGGCGCAGGCGTGCCGGGCCGTTCGTGGCCATCAACATGGCCGCCATCCCGCGCAACCTGATCGAGAGCGAACTGTTCGGCCATGAGCGCGGCGCCTTTACGGGGGCCACATCGCGCGTGGCGGGGCGTTTCGAGCAGGCGGCGGGCGGCACGCTGTTCCTTGACGAGATCGGGGACATGCCGCCCGAGGCCCAGACCCGCCTGCTGCGCGTACTGCAGGACGGGGAGTTCACGACCGTGGGCGGCACGCTGCCCATCCGCGCCAATGTCCGCATCATTGCCGCGACCCACAGGGACCTGCGCCAGGCGATCCGGGCCGGTACGTTCCGCGAGGACCTGTACTACCGCCTGAACGTCGTGCCCATGCGCCTGCCCCCCCTGCGGGAGCGGGTGGAGGACATTCCCCTGCTGGCGCGGCATTTCCTGAATGCGAACGCCGAGGCGGCCGGTCCCGTGCGCGTGCTGGATGACGAGGCGATGGCCCGGCTCCAGTCCTATCGCTGGCCGGGCAACGTGCGTGAGCTGGAAAACCTCATGCGCCGCATTACCGCCCTGCACCCGCAGGAAGGCATCGGGGCGGATATCATCGCCGCCGAACTGGCGGAGGCCGGAAGCCCGGCCCCGCAGGGCGACGGCATGATGGGCGGGCAGGGCGAGACCCTGGCCGAGGCGGTGGAGCGGCACCTGCGCCGCTTCCTGGCATCGGGGCAGGAGGGCATGCCGATGAGCGATATCTATGACAAGGTGATTGCCGAGGTCGAACGCCCGCTGATTTCCATGACGCTTGCCGCAACACGGGGCAACCAGATCCGGGCGGCGGCCATGCTGGGGCTGAACCGCAATACCCTGCGCAAGAAGATCCGGGATCTGGACATTCCCGTCGTGCGCGGCGGCGCATGACCACGTCCGTCCCGCCACGGTCCGGCACGGCCTACCGGCTGGCGCGGCGCATGCTGGACATGCTGGTGCGCCGCAACGTGGCGCTGGTTCTGGTGCTGCTGGCGCTGGTGCTGGGGGTTGCGACCTTTGTGGTCCTGTCGGGCGGCAAATCGCTGGCCAACCACCCGCAGATCCAGGCGCTGGTCTTCATCCTCAATTTCCTCGTACTGCTGCTGCTGGCCACGTCACTGACCGAAAAGGTGGGCCGCGTGCTGGCCGAGCGCCGCAGCGGGCTGGCGGGGGCGCGGCTGCATGTGCGGCTGGTCACGCTGTTCGGCATCGTGGCCGTGGCGCCGACCATCGTGGTGGGGACGTTCGCCGCCGTGTTCTTCCACTATGGCATTCAGATCTGGTTCAGTGACCGGGTGAACACGGCGATGAACGAGGCGCTGGAGACCTCGCGCGGCTACCTGCAGGAACATAACGCCAATATCCGCACGGAAGCCTTCTCGCTCGCCAACTATCTGGTCAGCGCCCAGAATGCGCTGGCGGGATCGGGCAACGACCTGCTGCATGATCCCGACGCGCTTTCGCAGGTGCTGGATTCGCAGGCGACGCTGCGCGGGCTGGACGTGGCGGTGGTGTATGATCCCTTCACCAACTCGGTCGTGGCGTCGGGCGGGTTGATGGGCCGGACGGCCAACCTCAAGGACCTGCCGCCGCCTGCCGCCACGCTGATGGCGCGCACGAACGAGATCGCGATCCTGGATTCCCCCGATGAAAAGACGGTTCGCGCGGTGGTGACGCTGGGCGATACGCCACCGCTCATGCTCATGATCGCCCGCCCCGTGGACCCCGACATCCTGGAACACATGCACCGCACCGAACAGGTGGTGGCCGACTACCAGCGCCTGAACGGCAACCGCGCCAAGATCCAGTTCACCTTCGTGCTGATCTTTGCGCTGGTGGCGGTGCTGGTGCTGGGGGCGGCCATCCTGATCGGGCTCATGCTGGCCAACCAGATCGTGCGCCCGCTGGGGCTGCTTATCCTGGCGTCCGAGCGGGTGAGCAAGGGCAACCTGGACAGCAACGTACCCGAAGGCGACAGGGATGACGAGGTCTCGAGCCTGTCGCGCGCCTTCAACCGCATGACCTCCCAGCTGGCCAGCCAGCGCGCGGAACTGGTCAACGCCACCAACCAGATCAATGAACGCCGCAGGTTTACCGAAGCCGTGCTGTCCGGTGTGTCGGCCGGTGTGATCGGGCTGGACGCGCAGGGCGTGATCGAACTGCCCAACCGCGCCGCCAGCGTGCTGCTGCATCGTGACATGGCCGAATGCATCGGCCAGCCACTGGGCGCGGTCGTGCCGGAACTGGCCGGGATGCTTGACCGCGTGGTGCATGACGGCGCGCGTGAACTGACTGGGGAGGTACAGGTGCTGGCCGGTGGGCGTGCGTGTACCCTGCTGGTCCGAATCGGCGCTGAAATACAGGCCAGCCTGAATGGCGACGTGGCGGGGGGGTATGTGGTTACCTTTGATGACATAACAGCCCTGCAGGTTGCGCAGCGCAAGGCGGCCTGGGCCGACGTGGCGCGCCGCATCGCCCATGAGATCAAGAACCCGCTGACCCCCATCCAGCTTGGTGCCGAGCGGCTCAAGCGCCGCTTCCTGCGCGAGATCACGTCCGACCCCGATACCTTCGTGCAGTGCGTGGACACCATCATCCGCCATGTGGGGGATATCGGGCGGATGGTGGATGAATTCTCCGCCTTCGCGCGCATGCCCCAGCCGGTGATGCGGATGGAGGACCTGTCGCGCATCGTGCGGGAGGCGCTGATCCTCCAGCGCAACGCCCATCCTGAAATTGTGTACGAGGTCACGCTGCCCGACCGGGGGCCGCAGGTGCGCTGCGACCGCCGGCTGATCGGCCAGGCGCTGACAAACCTGTTGCAGAATGCGGCCGACGCCATAGCCATGCGCCGCCCGCAGCAGCCCGCGGGCGGGGATGGCGTGATCGGTACGATCCGTATTACATTGCGGCAGGCCGATCCGAACGTGCTCCTGATTGTCGAGGATGACGGAATCGGGCTGCCAGTTGAGGATCGTGCCCGGCTGACCGAACCCTATGTGACGCACAAGCCCAAGGGCACCGGCCTTGGCCTTGCGATCGTCAAGAAGATTCTTGAAGATCATGGCGGCACCATCGGGCTGGAGGATCGTGCCGGAGCCAGGGGAGCTGTATCGACGTTGATCTTGCCGATGAAGGATGACCATGGGGCATGAAATCCTGATCGTCGATGACGAGCCGGACATACGGCTCCTTATCGAAGGTATTCTCGCCGATGAAGGGTACGAGACGCGGCTGGCCGCGGATTCGGATTCCGCCATCGCCGCGTTCAGGGAGCGCAGGCCCTCGCTTGTGGTGCTGGATGTCTGGCTGCAGGGGTCGCGGCTGGACGGGCTTGGCATCCTTAACGTGCTGCACAAGGAAGAGCCGTCCATCCCGGTCATCATGATATCGGGGCACGGCACCATCGAGACCGCCGTTGCCGCCCTTCAGCATGGCGCGTACGACTTCATTGAAAAACCCTTCCAGGCCGACCGGCTGCTGGTGGTGGTGCGCCGGGCGCTGGAGGCCTCGCGCCTTGCGCGCGAGAACGCGGAACTGCGCCTGCTGGCGGGTTCCGGCACGGTGCTGGAGGGAAAGAGTGCCGCCATCGTGGCCGTGCGCAACCAGATCGACCGCGTGGCGCCCACCGGCTCACGCGTGCTGATATCGGGGGCGGCGGGCACCGGAAAGGAAGTGGCGGCAAGGATGATCCATGCCAGTTCCCGCCGGGCGGAGGGACCGTTCATCGCGCTGAACTGCGCCACCCTTGCGCCGGGCCGCTTCGAGGAGGAACTGTTCGGCACGGAAGGCGGCGATGACGGCACGGGCCGGCGCACCGGCGTGCTGGAACGCGCCCATGGCGGCACGCTGGTGCTGGATGAAGTGTCCGACATGCCGCTGGAAACGCAGGGCAAGATCGTGCGCGCGTTGCAGGACCAGACGTTCGAGCGGCTGGGTGGCGCGCGCCGGGTGAAGGTGGATGTGCGCGTGCTGGCCACCACCAACCGCGACCTGCAGTCGGAAATCGCGCTGGGTCGCTTCCGGGAAGACCTGTACTACCGCCTGGCCGTGGTGCCGCTGCGCATTCCCAGCCTGCGCGAACGGCGCGAGGACATACCCGAGCTGGCGCGCATGTTCCTGGACCGCGCGGCCGAGACGGCGGGCCTGCCGCTGCGTGAACTGTCGGGTGACGCCATTGCCGCGTTGCAGAGCTATGAATGGCCGGGCAACGTGCGCGAACTGCGCAACCTTATGGAGCGTCTGCTGATCATGATGCCGGGCAACAGTACCGACCCCATCCGGGCCGACATGCTGCCCTCCACCGTGGGGGAGGGGGCACCCGCCCTGCTCAAATTCGATTCTGACGAGGATGTGATGAGCCTGCCGCTGCGTGAGGCCCGTGACCTGTTCGAGACCCAGTACCTGCAGGCGCAGCTGTTGCGCTTCGGGGGGAACATCAGCCGCACGGCGGGGTTTGTGGGCATGGAGCGCAGTGCGCTGCACCGCAAGCTCAAGCAGCTGGGGGTTACATCCGAGGACCGCAACGCGGGATGAGCTTTTGCCCGTCAGGCGCATGCCTGCTAGACAACGAACTGTGATACGGACGGTGGCAACGCCGTAGCATGACACGCGACTGTGCCGTGTACCCCGCCCAACAAGTAAGGCCCTGCCGTGGCAAAAGAACCTTCGCAGAATGTACAGGACGTGTTCCTCAACCACGTCCGCCGGTCCAAGACGCCGGTTACCATTTTCCTCGTCAACGGGGTCAAGCTCCAGGGCATCATCACCTGGTTTGACAATTTCTCCGTCCTGCTGCGGCGCGACGGGCATACGCAGCTGGTCTACAAGCACGCGATCAGTACCGTCATGCCGGCCACCCCGGTCAGCCTGTTTGAGCCCGCCGCCGAGACCGAGGCGACAGAAGACCGCACGGCCACGGATGGCAGCCTGTCGTGACGGCGGGGCAGCCTTCTTCTGCCACGCGGGCCGCGGTCATCCTGCCGTGGGAGCGACCCGACCGGCATGATGACGCCCGTGCCGCCGAAGCCCGGCTGGAGGAAGCCGTGGGCCTTGCCGCCTCCATCGGGCTGGTGGTGGTATGCCAGGCGGTGCTGCTGCTGCGCGCGCGCAGGCCAGCCACCCTGCTGGGGGGCGGGCAGGTCGAGTCGCTCAAGGAAACGGTGAAGGCCGACAACATCACCGTTGTCATCATCGACTCCCGCCTGACCCCGGTGCAGCAGCGTAACCTGGAGCGCGCGCTGGGCTGCAAGGTCATTGACCGGACCGCGCTGATCCTTGACATCTTTGGCGAGCGCGCGGCAACGCGTGAGGGCACGCTGCAGGTCGAGCTGGCCCATCTGGAATACCAGCGCAGCCGTCTGGTGCGCACATGGACCCACCTTGAGCGCCAGCGCGGTGGCTTCGGCTTCCTTGGTGGCCCCGGCGAGACCCAGATCGAGGCCGACCGCCGCATGATCGGGGACCGGATCGTCCGCCTCAAGCGCGAGCTGGAACAGGTGCGCCGCACCCGTGGCCTGCACCGGCAGGCCCGCCGCCGCGTGCCGTTCCCCATCGTGGCGCTTGTGGGCTACACCAATGCGGGCAAGTCCACCCTGTTCAACGCCCTGACCGGTGCCAGCGTGTATGCGCAGGACCAGCTGTTCGCCACGCTGGACCCCACCATGCGCGGTATCCAGCTGCCATCGGGGCGGCGGGTGATCCTGTCCGACACCGTGGGCTTCATCAGCGATCTGCCCACCGAACTGATCGCCGCCTTCCGTGCCACGCTGGAAGAGGTGGCGGAGGCCGACATCATCCTGCATGTGCGCGATGTCTCGCATCCCGACAGCGCCTCCCAGCGCCAGGACGTGATCGAGGTGCTGGAGGGCATGGCGCGTAACGGCACGATCGAGGAAGACTGGCAGGGCCGTGTCATCGAGGTGCTGAACAAGGCAGATCTGGTGGGCGGGCGTGAGGCCGTGGGCGCGCGGCCGGGCAATGTGGTCATTTCCGCCATTACCGGCGACGGGCTGCCCGACCTGCTGGCCGCGATTGACGAGCGCATGACGCGTGCGATGGAAGTCGCGCTGTACCGCGTGCCCCTGGCGGAAGGGGCGGCGATGGCATGGCTGTACGAGCATGGGGAAGTCACCGCGCGCACGGATGGGGAACAGGGGGCGGACATGACCGTGCGCCTTTCCCCCGCCAACCGGGCGCGTTTCGAGATGCAGTTCGGCCGCGTCGTGACCTGTCAGGCACTGTAGGGGCCTGCCATGGCGCATGGCAGGGCGGCCCGGGGATGGAAAACCGGTGCCCGCTGGCGCAGGATTGTACACCGGATGAAGGACTGACACGCAAGGCGCGGAGGCTGCAATGACGGAACGGATCACACTGGCGGACATGCGCGCGGTGGTACGGATGATGCGGGGGGCGGCCCGCCGTCATGTCATGCCCTCCTTCCGCTGCCTTGACCGCACCGACATCCGTGCCAAGAGCGGCCCGCTGGACATCGTGACCGTGGCGGATGAAGCCACGGAACGGGACCTGACCACAGCCCTGCAGGCGGCATGGCCCGCGGCACTGGTGGTGGGGGAGGAAGCGGTGGCGGCCGACCCCGCGATTCTGGACGGGCTTGCCACGGCGGGACTGGCCTTCGTGATCGACCCGATTGATGGCACGGCCAATTACGCGGCGGGCGTGCCGCTGTTCGGTGTCATGGTTTCGGTCGTTGTGGACGGGCAGGCGGTTGGTGGTGCGATCCTTGATCCTGTCTGTGATGTCGCGGCGTTTGCCGCCCACGGGCAGGGGGCGTGGCTGGAAGAGGGCAGCGGCATCACGCGGCCGCTGCATGTGGCGCCTCCCGTGCCCGCGCGCGAGATGGCGGGCAATGCGTCCTGGCGCTACCTGCCGCCCGATCTGCGCGACGTGGTGACGCATAACCTGCCCAGGGTGGCGGGTTCATGGGATTTCCGCTGTGCGGCGCATGAATACCTGATGCTGGTGGACGGGCGCTGCCATTTCCTGCTGTTCAACCGTACCCTGCCATGGGACCATCTGGCAGGCTGGCTGATCCATGCGGAGGCTGGCGGCTACAGCGCGCATTTTGATGGCAGCCCCTACCGCGTGACCGACCGCAGCGGCGGCCTGCTCTATGCGCCGGACCGCGAAAGCTGGCAGGCGCTGCGCGACCTGCTGCTGACACCGGGCTGAAAACAGAAGGAAGTTTTTGGTGAAGCTTTTTTCAAAAAGCTTCAAAGAACGCCGCCTTTAAAAAAGGCGGCACCCAGAAACTTCCGTTCAATAAATCAATGGCCCGGTTCAGTCCTGTGCCGCGCGTTCGCGGCGTTTGACCGCCTGCCAGCCTTCTTCCATCGTCTTTACGTCCACATCCACAAGCGCCAGCCCACGGTCGGCCAGATCGTGCTCGACAGCGGTAAAGCGGCGGGTGAACTTGGCGTTGGCCTGGCGCAGGCAGGCCTCGGGGTCCATGTCCAGCTTGCGGGCCAGTGTTGCCAGCGTGAACAGCACGTCGCCCAGTTCGTCGAATATCTTCTCGCGGTCACCGCTTTCCAGCTCGACCTTCAGTTCATCAAGTTCCTCGTCCACCTTGGCCGCGACTTCGGCCACCGTATCCCAGTCAAAGCCGGTGCGGGCGGCGCGGGCGGAAAGCTTGCGCGCGCGCAGCAGGGCGGGCAGGCCAACGGGCACGTCATCCAGCGTGCCGCCCCGGTTGCGGGCCAGTCGCTCCTGTGCCTTGCCATGCTCCCACTGGCCCGGCGTGGCCTCTGTATCGCCAAAGACATGCGGGTGGCGGCGGACCATCTTGTCACCGATCAGGGTGGCCACGGTGGCGAAGTCGAACATCCCTTTCTCGTCGGCCATCTGGGCGTGGTAGACCACCTGCAGCAGCAGGTCGCCCAGTTCGTCGGGCAGGCCGTCCCAGTCTTCGCGCGCGATGGTGTCGGCCACCTCATAGGCTTCTTCAATGGAGTAGGGCGCGATGGAGGCGAAATCCTGCGCCCGGTCCCATGGGCAGCCGGTCTGCGGGTCGCGCAGGCGGGCCATGATGTCCAGCAGGCGTTGCACGGCGGGGGCGGCATCTTGCATGGGGCGGGTTTCCTGCCATGTTCATGTTGCGGTCGGGCACAGCTTTTGTATAGATCGCGCACCCCAAGGCGGGAAGTTTTTATCGGGACAGGCGGAACATGGGCAGCGACGGACAGGCGACGGTCTTTATCGATGGTGAGGCGGGTACGACGGGACTGGGCATTCGTGAGCGCCTGCGTCACCTGCCGGTCACGCTGCGCTCCATCGATCCCGCCCTGCGCAAGGACCCGCGGGCCCGGCAGGCAATGATGGCGGCGGTGGACGTGGTCATCCTGTGCCTGCCCGATGCGGCGGCGCGTGAGGCGGTGGCCATGGCCGACACCATGGGAACCGATGCCCCCCGCATTCTGGACGCCAGCACCGCGTTCCGCACCGATCCGGCATGGGTTTACGGCTTTCCGGAAATGGATGCGGCCCAGCCGGCCGCCATCCGGGCCGCGGCACGGGTGTCGAACCCCGGCTGCTACCCCACCGGGCTGATCGGGCTGCTGCGCCCGCTGGTCAGCGCCGGCCTGGTCCCTGCGGACTATCCTGTCTGCATCAATGCGGTCAGCGGTTATAGCGGCGGCGGCCGCAGCATGATCGAGGCCCATGAGCGTGACGGCGGCCCGGCGTTCGAACTGTACGGGCTGGGGCTTGGCCACAAGCACATGCCGGAAATGACGCTGTATGCCGGGCTGGCGCAGGCGCCCATATTCGTGCCGTCGGTCGGGCATTTCCCGCAGGGGATGATCGTATCGGTGCCGCTGCATCTGGACCGGTTGCCGGGGCGGGTGCGCATGGCCGACCTTCATGCCGCCCTTGCCGCCCATTACGCGGGTTCGGACCGCATTGCGGTGGCCGAACCCTGCGCCAAGCTGGTGGCGGATGCGCTGGCCGGGACCGACCGGATGGAACTGCGCGTGCATGGCAGTGATGACCTGCGGCAGGTCGTACTGACCGCGCGGCTGGACAATCTGGGCATGGGCGCATCGGGTGCGGCCTTGCAGAATCTGGCGCTTATGCTTGGGCTGGAACCGCCGCCGCCCGTGTGATATAGCGGGTCCGCAAGACGTCCCTGGACTGATTGCCGTGGTCTCCCGCCCCCTGTCAGGGGGTGGGGTGCGCGTATGCGAGAGTGACGGAACGGTAGACGTAGTCGACTCAAAATCGACCGCCGCAAGGCATGGGGGTTCGAATCCCCCCTCTCGTACCAGTCTGGCGCACCGGCATCCCGGTGTTGCTGCCCCGCTGCCCGTGTCGCGAACAGGACGATGTCTCCCTTGCCTGATGCCCTTATGGAAAAGCCGTCCGCACGGCCTGCCAATCCGTGCTTTTCTTCCGGTCCCTGCGCAAAGCGGCCGGGCTGGTCGCTCAATGCCCTGTCGGATGCGCTGGTGGGCCGTTCGCACCGTTCGACCGAGGGGCGTGCCCGCCTGAACGAGGTCATTACCCGTTCAAAGGCCATCCTTGGCATGCCTGAGGACTGGGTGCTGGGCATCGTGCCCGCATCCGATACGGGTGCGGTGGAAATGGTGCTGTGGTCCATCCTGGGCACCCGTCCGGTGGATGTGCTGGCATTCGAGAGCTTTTCCGCCACATGGGCCAACGACATCATTGCCCAGCTTGAACTGCCCGATGCCCGCGTGCTCAAGGCTGAATATGGCGAGATCCCCGACCTGGCGCAGGTGGACTGGGCGCGCGATGTGGTGCTGACATGGAACGGCACGACATCGGGCGCGCGCCTGCCGTATGATGCCGCCATTCCCGCGCAGCGTGACGGGCTGGTGATCTGTGATGCCACATCCGCAGCCTTCGCCATGGACCTGCCGTGGGACAGGCTGGATGTGGTCACATGGTCATGGCAGAAGGTGCTGGGCGGTGAGGCAGCGCACGGCATGCTGGCCCTGTCGCCGCGTGCGGTGGAGCGCCTGGTCTCCACGCCAGCACCCCGCGCGCTGCCCAAGATCTTCCGGCTGACCAACAGCAAGGGATTGATCGAGGGCATTTTCCGTGGTGATACCATCAACACCCCCTCCATGCTGTGTGTGGAAGATGCGCTGGATGGCCTGAAATGGGCGGAGGAAGCCGGCGGCCTGATGGGGCTGATCGCGCGCAGCGAAGCCAATCTGGCCGTGGTGGCGGCGTGGGAGGCGAAGTCCGACTGGGCGCGCTTCCTGGCCACCAACCCTGACCACCGTTCCAGCACCGCCATCTGCCTGCGTATCGTCGCACCGTGGTTCACCGCGCTTGATCACGCGGCGCAGGCAAAGGCCGCCAGGCAGATCGTCTCGCTTCTGGGTGCGGAAGGCGTGGCGCTGGATGTGGGCAGCTACCGTGACGCGCCCCCCGGCCTGCGGCTGTGGGGTGGGGCCACGGTCGAGTCATCCGACCTGCGGGCCGTCCTGCCGTGGCTGGACTGGGCCTACGCGCAGGTGCGCGGCCAGCACGCCTGACCCCTTTGCCCCATGCCCGATCCATCATGCCCCGGCGCTGGTCCGGGGCATGATGCAGCACGATAGGCCCCTTCGCATATGACTGATGATCCGCCGTTCAATCCCGCCCTGCTGCCGGCCGGTTTCGTGGACCGACTCCCGCCCGAGGCCGAGGCCGAGGCTGCGGGTGTCGAGACGCTGATGCGCGTGTTCGCGGCCCATGGTTATGACCGTGTCACCGCGCCGCTGCTGGAATTCGAGGAAACGCTTCTCTCCGGTTCGGGTGCGGCCGTGGCGGAGCAGACTTTCCGCCTGATGGACCCCGACACGCGGCGGATGATGGCGCTGCGGCCCGACATCACGCCGCAGATCGCCCGTATCGCGGCCACGCGCCTGCCCGATGTGCCGCGCCCGCTGCGCCTGGCCTATGCCGGGCCATGCGTGCTGATGGCCGCAAACCGGGGCGAGGGGGATCGCCAGATCTCGCAGGCGGGGGTGGAACTGATCGGTCCCGACCGGCCGGAAGCGGATGCGGAAATCATTGCCATCGCGGCGGAATGCCTGGCCACGCTGCAGGTGCGTGGTGTCTCGTTCGACCTGACCATGCCCGCGCTGACCACGGCCCTGCTGGATGCGGGCGGGTTTGACGCGCATGTGCGCGGCATGCTCATGCGCGCGCTGGACCGCAAGGACGCGGCCGCCGTGGCCCGTCATGGCGGTGCGCTGGCCGATGTGCTGATCCGCCTGCTGCATGCGGCCGGTCCCGCCCATGGCGCGCTGGCGGAACTGGCTGCGGTGGACCTGCCCCCCCAGGCAAGGGTACTCAGTGCCCGGCTGGCCGCCACGGTGGCTGCGATCGAGGCCCGGGTACCCGGTATCCGGCTGACGGTGGACCCGGTGGAATTCCGTGGCTGGCAGTACCATACCGGCGTGTGCGTAAGCGTATATGCCGCAGGCCAGCGCGAGGAGCTGGGCCGGGGCGGGCGCTACCTGTCCAATGATGACGAACCCGCCTGTGGCCTGACCCTGCGGCCCGACATCATCCTGCGGGCCGCTCCGCCGCTGCCCAGCCGCACCCGTGTGTTCCTGCCATGGGGCACGCCTGCGGAAGTGGGGGCTGCCCTGCGGGCCGCGGGCTATGCCACGGTCGGTGCGCTGGGGCACGATGGGGACGCGCGGGCGGAAGCGGCACTGCTGTCCTGCCCGCTGGTGGTGGTTGATGGCCAGCCCGTGCCGGTGGATGACGCGTGAGCCGCCGGGCCTGATTTTTTCTCAAAACCAGAGTTTTTCCCGGCTGGGCGTGCTGTGCGGGCCGGGCAGCATATCAAGGAGCATGAAATGTCCAACGTCACCGTGATCGGCACCCAGTGGGGTGACGAGGGCAAGGGCAAGATCGTTGACTGGCTGGCCAGCCGTGCGGATGTGGTCGTCCGCTTCCAGGGGGGGCACAATGCGGGCCATACGCTGGTTGTGGGGGATCAGACCTACAAGCTGTCCCTGCTGCCCTCGGGCCTGGTGCGTGGCAAGATGGGTGTGATCGGCAATGGCGTGGTGGTCGACCCCGAAGCCCTGCTGAAGGAAATTGACCGCGTAAGCGCGCAGGGCCTGACCGTCACCCCCGAAACCCTGAAGATTGCCGAGAACGCACCGCTGATCCTGCCTGTGCATGGTGCGCTGGACCGCGCGCGTGAAGCAGCACGCGGTGACCGCAAGATCGGCACCACGGGCCGGGGCATCGGCCCTGCCTATGAGGACAAGGTGGCCCGCCGCGCCATCCGCCTGTGCGACCTGGCCGAGCCGGAAACGCTGGACTGGAAGCTGGACGAACTGCTGCTGCACCACAATACCCTGCTCAAGGGGCTGGGTGCGGACACGTTCACCAAGCAGGACCTGCTGGACTTCCTGAACGGTGTCGCACCCCGCGTGCTGCCCTTCATGGCGCCGGTGTGGGACCTGCTGGATGACAGCCGCCGCAGCGGGTCGCGCATCCTGTTCGAAGGCGCGCAGGCCGTGATGCTGGACGTGGACCATGGCACCTATCCGTTCGTGACCAGTTCCAACACGGTGGCCGCCAATGCGGGCACGGGTGCGGGCGTTGGACCCACCAGCATCGGTTTTGTCCTGGGCATTGCCAAGGCTTACACCACCCGCGTGGGTGAGGGACCGTTCCCCAGTGAACTGCACGACCAGATGGGCCGCACGCTGGGTGAGCGCGGGCATGAATTCGGTACCGTGACGGGCCGTCCCCGCCGCTGTGGCTGGTTTGACGCCGTGCTGGTGCGCCGTGCGGTGCGCGTGGGGGGCGTGAATGGCCTGGCGCTGACCAAGCTGGATGTGCTGGACGGGCTGGATGAAATCAGCATCTGCGTCGGTTATGAACTGGACGGCCGGAAGATCACCAGCTTCCCCTCCGCCCCCGGCGCGCAGCAGCGCATCCGCCCGGTGTTCGAGACGATGGAAGGCTGGAAGGACAGCACGAAGGGCGCGCGTTCCTGGGCCGAACTGCCCGCGCAGGCCATCAAGTATGTGCGGCGGATCGAGGAACTGGTGGAAGCGCCTGTTACCCTGCTGTCCACCAGCCCGGAACGCGACGACACCATCCTGATGCGCGACCCGTTTGAAGACTGAGGCTGGGCATAAAAGATCCCGGCTACCGCCTTTTTTCACGAAGGCGGTATTCTTCGGGGCTTTCTGGAAAAAGCTGCACCCAAGACCTCTTCATGATTCCAGGCTGTTTGCAGCGGCCCCCAGGAAAAAGCCCCGTGGGCCGATGGCCCACGGGGCTTTTTTGCGGAACGTGAAAGACGGAGGCGTCAGGCCGGAGCCTGTTCGCCGTGGCGTGCGCGGCGGGCGGCGACTTCCGCCTTCATGGCCGCCTGCAGCTTTTCAAAGGCGCGGACCTCGATCTGGCGCACCCGCTCGCGCGAGATGTTGTAGACGTGGGACAGGTCTTCCAGCGTGGCGGGTTCATCCTTGAGCCGCCGTTCGGTCAGGATGTGGCGCTCACGCTCGTTCAGCGTTTTCAGCGCGTTGGCCAGCAGGGCCTGCCTGCCGGAATACTCCTCGCTCTGGGCAAGGGTCTCTTCCTGGTTGTCATTGTCATCAACCAGCCAGTCCTGCCATTCCCCTTCGCCATCCATGCGCAGGGGCGCGTTCAGGCTGTGGTCGGGGGCCGCCAGCCTGCGGTTCATGTTGACCACGTCCTGCTCGGGCACGCCAAGGGACTGGGCAATCTTGTTGACCTGCTCGGGCCGGAGATCACCGTCATCAATGGCCTGCATCTGCCCCTTCAGGCGGCGCAGGTTGAAGAACAGCTTTTTCTGGGCGGCGGTCGTGCCGATCTTGACCAGCGACCAGCTATGCAGGATGTATTCCTGTATGGCGGCACGGATCCACCACATGGCGTATGTGGCCAGCCGGAAGCCACGATCGGGGTCGAAGCGGCGCACGGCCTGCATCATCCCGATATTGCCTTCGCTGATCAGTTCACCCACCGGCAGGCCATAGCCCCGATAGCCCATGGCAATCTTGGCAACCAGGCGCAGGTGGGAAGTGACGAGCTTATGCGCGGCTTCGGTGTCGCCCTTGTCCTTCCAGCGGCGCGACAGGCGAAGCTCCTCCTCGGGGGAGAGCATGGGGAATTTACGGATATCCCGAAGGTATTTGGACAGGTTGTTTTCGGGACCGGAGATAAGAGCAGAAGAGGCCATTGTAACGGACTCCTGTTCCAGAGGGATGAGGCGACTGTTAATCCGGCCTAACGTGGCCGTGACCGGCGGGGTTGCATCATCACTCTGATAGACGCACGACTGGACTTCTCACGTCCCCGCATCCGGCCCCCGTATGGGCAGCCCGATAGCAGGACGTCCAGTTAGCCTGGGGGCGTCGGCCCCGGCGAACAATCACCGAACGTACGCATATGGGACCGGCAAGTCAAGAAATGAAGGCCCCCGCTTCAGGCAATGCTGCCCAGCAGGGTGGTGAAATCGGCTGGCGGTGCCGTCTCGAACAGCAGCTGTTCCCCACTGCGGGGGTGGACAAAACCCAGCCGCCGCGCATGCAGCGCCTGACGGGGAAAATCCAGTGCCGCGTCGCGTGCCGCGACCGGCAGGCCGCGGGCGGCGGCCGGTATGCGGCGCAGATAGACCGGGTCCCCCACCAGCGCGTGCCCGGCATGGGCAAAATGCACCCGGATCTGGTGCGTCCGGCCCGTCGCCAGCCTGCATTCCACATGCGCCAGCCCGCCATGGAAGGTTTCGATGACCCGGTAATGGGTCAGGGCCTGCTTGCCACCGCCATTGGCAATCACCGCCATGCGCTTGCGGTCACGCCGGTCACGCCCGATCGCGCCATCGAATGATCCCTGCGCCGGGACGGGAAGGCCCCAGCATATGGCCTGATAGGCGCGGTCGATCCGCCGTTCGGCAAAGGCGAGGGAAAGGGCCTGATGCGCCAGTTCCGTCTTGGCGGCGACCATGATGCCTGAAGTGTCCTTGTCCAGGCGGTGCACGATGCCGGGCCGCTTCTCCCCCCCGATGCCGGTCAGGCTCTCGCCGCAATGGGCCAGCAGGGCGTTGACCAGCGTGCCGTCCTCGTTGCCCGGTGCGGGGTGAACCACCATGCCCGCCGGCTTGTCCAGCACGATCAGGTCGCGGTCCTCATATAATATATCCAGGGCGATGTCCTGCCCCTGCGGTGTCGCGGGGATTGCGGGGGGCAGGTGAATTTCATAACACATGCCAGCCCGCACCGGTTCGGCGGGGTCGCGTAGCGGGCTGCCATTGCGCAGCAGGTGGCCACTTTCCATAAGGGCCTTCACCCGTGAGCGCGACAGCGCGCCAGTCGCGGTGGCGATGAAGCGGTCGGTGCGCTGGCCCGCGTCATCCGCTGTGGCGATGACGGGGGCAGGGGGGGCAGTGTCGGTCATGGCATGTGTCTATCGGAAAAAACGGTATTCGGGAACGGAAAGCACATAATGGAAAAACAGGGGTCGCGCGCCTTGCTTGCCGCGGTGATTGGCATGGGGGTGCTGCTGTTCGCCGGTTCGCTGGTGCTGGTGGGCGTGCTGGTCCATCGCGTGATGCATCCACGTTCCGTCGTGGCGGCCGGTGCGCCGTCGGCCACGCTGCCCGCGCCACCCGTTGCGGGCAGCGGGCATGGGGCGGACGTGCTGATGATGGATGAGGCACCGGGCACCCATGTCACCAGCGTGACCGCGCGGCCCGACGGGCTGCTGGCGGTCGTGCTGTCCGGTGGGGACGGGGCGGACCGCATCGTGGTGTGGGACCCGGCAGGCCAGCATATCGTGGCGCGGCTGGTGGTCGGTCACCACTGAAATCGCGGGTGGGGGCAGGAAAGGAAGGCAGGGGTATGATTCTTCCCTTGCATCCGGGCCGGGGATCGCATAGAAGGCGGCCACCGGCCATTGTCCCGTTCGTCTAGAGGCCTAGGACGCCGCCCTCTCACGGCGGCAACACGAGTTCGAATCTCGTACGGGACGCCATCCCTTTCCGGATAATCTGGTTGTTGCATGAAAGCCCGCCGCAAGGCGGGTTTTTCGTATTGGACCCGGCCCATCTATTTTTAAGCAAAAGCAATCTTTGGCTGGGCATGGCAACCTTTTTCATATTAATATATAATAAAGGCATCTTATATACTTGCCCGCGCCATGCCGCTGAAAAACATTGATTCAGATCAATCCGCGTTGAAATTTAAAAATATTTTCCATCTTTTAATTTGGCGGCGGATGGCAGCATAGTGAAACACTGTCATTTTCCGTATTCGTCCTTTGAATTCCTGCAAGAATTACCCATGGGCTCCCGGGGGGAGGGGGGCCGGCCTGACGTGACATAAATGCAACTTTTCCCCTGTTCCGGTCCGCCGGCATGTGGGTGGCTGTTTCGCCGTGGGGGCGTAAGACGTTATGGTCCCCCTCGTAACGAAGTCCTTCTGACAATGGCCGCCTTTGTCTTGCAGGATGAAGGAGTTTGCGATTAAGCCGTGATGGTGCGGCGGGCAGGGAAGTGAACAGTGGACCCGGTCGATGGCTGCACGGGTTCTGGTTTCTGAGTGGTATGGTGATCGATGCTGTTGGATTTTATGAAGCTGCAAAAACAGGTATCCGGAATGGGACGTCGTTCTTTCCTGTCTGTCATGGCGGCAGCTGGCAGTATTCCTTTCCTTTCTACCGCCCTGGCCGCGGATGACCCGGCCATAAACGCGCAATGGGCCATCTTCCGCGCCAAGTATTTCCACCCCGACGGCCGTATCATCGACACAGGCAACAGTGGCGAATCCCATAGCGAGGGGCAGGGCTACGGCATGCTTTTCGCCGCGACGGCGGGTGATCAGGCCACGTTCGAGGCCATGTGGTCCTGGACACGCGCCAACCTGCAGCACAAGACCGATGCCCTGTTCTCCTGGCGCTATCTGGACGGGCATAACCCGCCGGTCGCGGACAAGAACAACGCGACGGATGGCGACCTGCTGATAGCCCTGGGTCTGGTCCGTGCCGGACGGCTGTGGAAGCGCGCTGACTATATTCAGGATGCTATAGCCATCTATGGCGACGTGCTGAAGCTCATGACCCTGCAGGTCGGTCCCTATCTGGTGCTTCTGCCCGGCGGCGTGGGGTTTGCCACCAAGGATTCGGTCACGCTCAACCTGTCCTATTATGTCATGCCCTCGCTCATGCAGGCCTTCGCGCTGACGGGCGACGCACGCTGGCAGAAGGTGATGGGAGATGGTCTGATCATCATAAACCAGGGGCGATTCGGGGAGTGGAAGCTCCCGCCTGACTGGCTTTCGATCAACCGCCAGAACGGGCATTTCTCCATAGCCAATGGCTGGCCGCCGCGATTCTCCTATGATGCGATTCGCGTGCCGCTGTATCTTTACTGGGCGCATATGCTGTCGCCGGACCTGCTGGCCGACTTTACCCGCTTCTGGAACCATTTCGGGGCATCGGCCCTGCCGGGGTGGATTGACCTGACCAATGGTGCCCGCTCGCCCTACAATGCGCCACCGGGCTATCTGGCCGTGGCGACATGTTCCGGCCTGTCATCCGCCGGTGGGTTGCCAACCCTGGACAAGGCGCCGGATTATTATTCGGCTGCCCTGACATTGCTGGTTTATATTGCCCGTGGTGAGGGAGGTGGAATGTGACTACGCCCAACAAGGAAAGCACGGAGGCGACTCCACGCCCGGTTGTGGATATGGACAATCCGCAGGACGTGACGCGCATGCTCTCCAGCGGTTATGGCCTGAGCGGGGAGGGGTTCCACTACCATTCCTTCACGCGTCCCGTCATGCTGGACATGACCCCGGAACTGCCCCACGATTCCGTGGACGATACAGAGCATCATCTCGACGATAACGTCACCGAACACGAATCCGCCCCGGCAACGGCACCGGTGTTCGTGTTCGATGCGGCACCTGAGCCTGCGGCACCACCTGTTGTTGCCGAGGCCGCGCCACCGCCACCTCCTCCGCCGCCGCCAGAGCCTGCGCCTCCTGAGCCGCCGCCCGCACCGCCACCCTATACGCCGGTTGTAACCCACGTGCCGCCGCCGCCGCCCGTGGAGGAAACGCCGGTACCCGAACCCGTGGCTGAAGCGGCTGCACCTGCAAGGCCCCGGCCCGTGCCGCCGGCGCAGCCCGCGCCGGACATGGCATCGACGGGCGGGCGTGAACGGCGCGGGCTTCAGCCTTTTGCCGCGCCGCGTGCGCCATCCGAGCCGCCGGTGTCTTCACGTGCGGCCGCACCGGCCACGCCCTTCGTCCAGGCAGATGACTGGGCGCCGGTGCCAAAGGCCCAGCAGCGTCGCGGCCAGCGTCCGACCGGGCCTGGTTTCTTCTTTGCCAAGGGGAATGACCGGGTTGCGACTGCCCGGCTGTTCCAGCCGGTGGCAGTGGCCCGTCCTGCTTCCAAACCTGACTCCAAGGTGACCACGATGACCAAATTCGACAAGACCGCACAGAATGCCCCCACGGGGCGTCGTCCTGCGCCATCTGACAATTCGCCAACACTGACGGAAGTTTTCATGACACTGGGCGGTCGTGCCACCGACCGGCTGGTGCCCAAGCCCAGCCTGCGTGACGCGCTGCTGCGCAAGCGTGAGGAAGAAACCGGGCAATCCTGATCTTATCCGGGGGCGGGGCCGGATGGCTGCCGGTCTGTTGTGGATAAGGAACACAGGAGCCGCCCCCATGGGCTGCATGCCATGGGGGGCGAAAGGCGACATGACGGACCGGATGAGCCTGAAGGTTTTCTTTTGAGTGTAACTATCTGTTTTATCAGTATTTATTATCGGACGAATTATTGATGTCAGAGGTTCAGTCGTCAGCGCCCGCGGAAAGTTGGTTTGATCGCCTTTCCAACAAGATACTGTCACTGCGCGGTGCCAGTTATATCGTTGGGGCAATAGGCCTGTGCGCCCTGCTTGCCGCGACCACGGTTACGCTGTCGGTAAATGAACAGCTGATTGTGGCATTAGTGTGCGTTGTGGTCTTTTTTATCGTCGGTCGCCGCAAAAGCCGTCGGACGCAGATATTTCTCGAGGTGCTTTCGGCGCTGGTGTCCCTGCGTTATCTGACGTGGCGGCTGACGGAAACACTGGATTTCGATACATGGCTCCAGGGTACATTGGGGGTCACGCTGCTTCTGGCGGAACTGTACGCGCTGTACATGCTGTTCCTCAGCTATTTCCAGACCATTTCCCCCCTGCACCGCGCGCCGCTGCCCCTGTCTCCCAATCCGGAAGACTGGCCCACGGTCGACATCTTCATCCCGACCTATGACGAAAGCCTGGGCATCGTGCGTCTGACGGTGCTGGGCGCGCTTGGTATCGACTGGCCACCGGACAAGGTGAACGTCTATATCCTTGATGACGGCAAGCGTGAGGAATTCGCCCGCTTTGCCGAAGAATGCGGTGCCCGCTACATTGCCCGTCCCGATAACGCGCATGCCAAGGCCGGTAACCTGAACTACGCCATTCAGCATACAAGTGGCGAATACATCCTGATTCTGGACTGCGATCACATCCCGACCCGTGCGTTCCTGCAGATCTCGATGGGATGGATGGTCGAGGACAAGAAGATCGCCCTGATGCAGACGCCGCATCACTTCTATTCCCCCGATCCTTTCCAGCGTAACCTGGCCGTCGGTTACCGCACGCCGCCTGAAGGCAACCTGTTCTATGGTGTCATTCAGGATGGCAATGACTTCTGGGATGCGACCTTCTTCTGTGGTTCCTGTGCCATCCTGCGCCGCAAGGCCATCGAAGAGATCAATGGTTTCGCAACCGAGACCGTGACAGAAGATGCCCATACCGCCCTGCGCATGCAGCGCAGGGGGTGGTCGACCGCCTATCTGCGCATTCCGCTGGCCAGCGGGCTGGCGACGGAGCGCCTGGTCACGCATATCGGGCAGCGTATGCGCTGGGCCCGTGGCATGTTCCAGATCTTCCGCGTGGATAATCCCATGCTGGGGCCGGGCCTGAAGCTGGGGCAGCGGCTTTGCTATCTTTCGGCCATGACGTCGTTCTTCTTCGCCATTCCGCGTGTCATCTTCCTTGCCTTCCCGCTGGCCTTCCTTTTCTTCAGCCAGAATATCATCGCGGCCTCCCCCCTGGCGGTGCTGGCCTACGCCATTCCCCACATGTTCCATTCCGTTGCCACGGCGGCAAAGGTGAACAAGGGATGGCGCTATTCATTCTGGAGTGAAGTGTACGAAACCGTCATGGCGCTGTTCCTGGTGCGGGTGACCATCGTCACGATGATGTTCCCCTCGAAGGGCAAGTTCAACGTGACGGAAAAAGGTGGCGTTCTGGAGAACGAGGAATTCGACCTTGGTGCCACATATCCGAACATCATCTTTGCGGTCATCATGGCGATTGGCCTGATGCGCGGGCTGTTTGCCCTGGCCTTCCAGCATCTGGACATAATTTCAGAGCGTGCCTACGCACTCAACTGTGTCTGGTCCGTGATCAGTCTCATCATCCTGCTTGCGGCCATTGCCGTCGGCCGTGAGACCAAGCAGATCCGCCACAGCCATCGTGTCGATGCGCGAATTCCGGTAACGGTTTATGATTACGAAGGGAATTCCAGCCATGGCATCACGCAGGACGTGTCCATGGGTGGTGTGGCCATTCATATGCCGTGGCGCAATGTGACACCGGACCAGCCGGTGCAGACCGTTGTCCACGCCGTGCTGGATGGTGAGGTGGTCAATCTCCCCGCTACCATGATCCGCTGTGCGAATGGCAAGGCGGTCTTTACCTGGAACATCACCTCCCTCCCGATTGAAGCCTCTGTCGTCCGGTTCGTGTTCGGTCGCGCCGATGCCTGGCTGCAGTGGAATGATTACGAGCATGATCGGCCGTTGCGAAGCCTGTGGAGCCTGATCCTCAGCATCAAGGCGCTGTTCCGCAAGAAGGGTCGGATGATGATCCATAGTCGCCCGCAAAATAAACCCATTGCACTGCCTGTTGAGCGCAGGGAGCCAACAAGCAGTCAGGGTGGTCAGAAACAGGAAGGAAAGATCAGTCGTGCGGCCTCGTGATATGAAAATGGTGTCCCTGATCGCGCTGCTGGTCTTTGCAACGGGAGCGCAGGCTGCGCCGGTTGCATCCAAAGCGCCAGCCCCGCAGCCTGCGGGCGATAACCTGCCGCCCCTGCCCGCCGCGGCACCGGCCGCCGCGGCAGCCCCGGCCGGGCAGCAGCCTGCTGGCGCCGCCAGTGCGGCACCTGCCGTCGATCCGGCCGCTGCCAGCGCCGCCGATGCCATGGTGGACAATGCGGAGAATGCGACCGGCGTCGGTTCGGATGTGGCGACCGTGCATACCTATTCCCTGCGCGAACTTGGCGCGGAGAACGCGCTGACCATGCGTGGCGCGGCCCCCCTGCAGGGGCTGCAGTTCGGTATTCCGGGCGACCAGCTCGTCACCTCGGCGCGGCTTGTCGTGTCGGGTGCGATGTCACCCAATCTCCAGCCCGATAACAGCGCGGTCACGATTACGCTGAACGAGCAGTATATCGGCACGCTCCGGCCTGACCCGTCACATCCGGCCTTTGGTCCGCTTTCCTTTGACATCAACCCCATCTTCTTTGTCAGCGGCAACCGGCTGAACTTCAATTTCTCGGCAGGGTCGAAAGGATGCACCGACCCGAGCAACGGATTGCAGTGGGCCAGCGTGTCCGAGCATTCGGAACTGCAGATCACCACCATACCGCTTCCTCCCCGTCGTCAGCTGTCGCGGCTGCCGCAGCCGTTCTTTGACAAGAACGTAAGGCAGAAGACGGTCATTCCGTTCGTCCTTGCACAGACATTTGATGCTGAAGTGCTCAAGGCTTCCGGCATCCTGGCGTCCTGGTTCGGCCAGCAGACCGATTTCCGCGGCGTGAACTTCCCCGTATTTTCCACCATTCCGCAGACAGGCAATGCCGTTGTGGTGGGTGTTGCCGATGAACTGCCTTCCGCGCTGGGGCGTCCGGCCATCAGCGGGCCGACCCTGATGGAAGTGGCCAACCCGTCCGATCCCAATGGCACGATCCTGCTGGTAACGGGCCGGGACCGCGATGAAGTCATTACCGCAAGCAAGGGCATAGGCTTCAGCTCCAGCACGCTGCCGGTTGCCGCGCGCATGGATGTGGCGCCGATTGACGTGGCCCCCCGCGCCCCCAACGACGCGCCGTCCTTCATCCCGACCAGCCGGCCTGTCCGGCTGGGTGAACTGGTGCCGGTCAGTGCCCTGCAGGGCGAAGGCTATACCCCCGGCGTGCTTTCCGTGGCGTTCCGCACGGCGCCTGACCTGTATACCTGGCGCGACCGGCCGTACAAGCTGAACGTGCGCTTCCGGGCGCCCGACGGGCCGATCGTGGACCTGGCGCGTTCGCATCTGGACGTTGGTATCAACAATACCTACCTGCAGTCCTATTCCCTGCATGAAAAGGACAGTGTGGTCGACCAGCTGGTCCAGCGTTTTGGCGGCCGGGGCCAGACCAGTGGCGTGCAGCAGCATACGCTGACCATTCCGCCGTGGATGGTGTTCGGTCAGGATCAGCTGCAGTTCTATTTTGATGCGGCCCCCCTGACCCAGCCCGGCTGCCGTCCCGGCCCCAGCCTGATCCACATGTCGGTTGATCCGGATTCCACGATCGACCTGTCCAACGCCTATCACATCACGCGCATGCCCAATCTGGCCTACATGGCCAGCGCGGGGTATCCGTTCACCACCTATGCCGACCTGTCGCACTCGGCCGTGGTGCTGCCGGACCATCCCAATGGTACGGTTGTCAGCGCCTATCTTGACCTGATGGGCTTCATGGGGGCGACGACGTGGTATCCCGTCTCGGGTCTGGACATCGTTTCCGCGGATCATGTGAATGATGTGGCGGACCGGAACCTGATCGTCCTGTCCACGCTGGCCAATAGCGGGGAGGTTTCCTCCCTGCTGTCGAACTCGTCGTACCAGATTGCCGACGGGCGCCTGCACATGGGGATGCGCTCCACCCTGAGTGGGGTGTGGAACATCTTCCAGGACCCGATGGCCGCCATCAACAATACCCATCCGACCGAGGTCGAGACGACCCTGAGCGGTGGCGTGGGCGCGATGGTGGAAGCGGAATCCCCGCTGGCATCCGGACGCACGGTTCTTGCCCTGCTCTCGGCTGACGGGCAGGGGCTGGACAATCTGGTCCAGATCCTCGGGCAGCGTAAGAACCAGGCCAAGATTCAGGGCGACCTGGTGCTTGCCCATGGGGATGACCTGACATCGTACCGCAGTTCGCCCCTTTATACCGTTGGCACGCTGCCGATGTGGCTCATGCCGGACTGGTATATGCATAACCATCCCGTTCGCGTGATCGTGGTGGGGCTGTTCGGATGCCTGCTGGTTGTGGCCGTGCTGGTTCGTGCCCTGTTGCGGCATGCACTGTTCCGCCGGCGGCAGCTGCAGGAAGAAAGGCAGAAATCGTGAGCATGAACAGACGCTACGTCTTTTCCCTTTCTGCCGGCCTGCTTGCCAGCAGTTGCATGACCGTGCTGGTGGCGGTGCCACTGGCGCGCGCGCAGCAGGCCTCCACGGCCATGACCGGTACCCAGGCTTCGGGCGGGTCGGCGGCGCCACGGCAGATCCTGCTGCAGCAGGCCCGGTTCTGGCTTCAGCAGCAGCAGTATGACAATGCCCGTCAGGCCCTGCAGAATGCCCAGCGCGTGGCGCCGGATGCGCCGGATGTCCTGGAGGTACAGGGCGAATACCAGACGGCGATCGGCAACCGGGAAGCGGCAGCCGATACGCTGCGCCACCTCCAGCAGGTTGCGCCCGGCAGTACGGCCGCCAACAGCCTGAGTGACCTGTTGCACGAGCGTTCCATCTCGACATCCGACCTGTCGCAGGTGCGTTCCCTTGCCGCATCCGGGCATAACGCGCAGGCGGTGCAGGGGTACCAGAAGCTGTTCAATGGCGGTAAGCCGCCGCATTCGCTTGCGGTGGAATATTACCAGACCATGGCAGGCGTTCCGGCCGAATGGGATCAGGCCCGGGCCGGGCTTGCCGGTATCGTGGCATCCAATCCACAGGATTATCATGCCCAGCTCGCATTTGCGCAGGCGCTGACCTATAATACGGCGACCCGTATGGAAGGTCTGGCGCGGCTCAAGGACCTGCAGGGTTTCCGCAGCCAGGCTCCGGTCGAGGCTGCGGCCGCCAGCCAGTCCTACCGGCAGACGCTGAGCTGGCTGCCGGTAACGCCCACCACGCAGCCGCTCATGCAGCAGTGGCTGGATAGCCATCCCAATGATACCGAACTGCGTGAGCATATGGTCCACCCGCCCGGCGGCCTGCCGGACAAGGCGGGTCTTGCGCGTCAGGCGGGTTATCAGCAGCTGAATGCCGGCCGTATTGCCGCAGCCGAGCAGTCCTTCCAGTCCGCGTTACAGATCAATTCCCATGATGCCGATTCACTTGGCGGCATGGGACTGGTCAGCATGCGGCAGGGTGACGCAGCCGAAGCCCGCCGCTATTTCCAGGAAGCGATGGCGGCCGATCCCAAGACGGCGGATCGCTGGCGCCCGGCCCTGGCCGGCATGGAAATCAGCGGTGACTATGCCGCGGTCCGCCAGCTTATTGCCGCCCACCAGTATGATGCGGCCAAGCAGCGCCTGTCCGCGCTGGCACGCCAGTCCGGCCAGTTTACCGGCGCCACGCTCATGCTGGCCGACCTGCAGCGCACGACCGGCCAGATGGGTGCGGCGGAGCAGGAATACCAGTCCGTTCTGGCACGCGACCCGAACAGCCAGCTTGCCCTGATGGGACTGGCGCGGGTGGAGATGGCGCAGGGCAAGACGGCGGAAGCCCGCCAGCTGCTGTCGCGTGTCGGATCGCAGTATGCGACCCAGGTCGGGGAAATCGAGGTGACGGGCCTTATGGCCGCCGCCTCGCAGACATCGGATTCCGCGCGCAAGGTCTCGATCCTGCGCGAAGCCATGGCCCAGGCACCGCGTGACCCGTGGGTGCGGATCAATCTGGCCAATGCCCTGCAGCAGCAGGGGGATATGGCGGAAGCCAATCGGGTCATGCAGCCCATCCTGTCCAATCCCGTGACGGCGCAGGACCGGCAGGCCGGTATCCTGTTTACCTATGGTAGTGGCAATGATGCGATGACACGCCGCCTGCTGGCTGGCCTGTCGCCCGAGGACTATTCCCCCGCCATCCATGCCATTGCGACGGAAATGGAGATCAAGCAGGATCTGGCCAGCCGCCTGTCCATGGTGGCGAACCCGGTTCCGCTGATCCGTGAAGCCCTTTCGCCGCCCGACCCGACGGGCGCGCGTGGCGTGGCCGTGGCTGATCTGTTCCGTCAGCGTGGCGACATGATTCATGCCCGCATGGCCCTGCGCATTGCCTCGACCCGCACGCTCGATCTTTCGGCGGACCAGCGTCTGGCCTACGCCACCGAATACATGAAGATCAGCAACCCGGTTGCGGCCGCCCGCCTGCTGGCCCCGCTGGGTGACGGCAGTGGCACGGGGGCGGGCAATGCCCTGCTTCCCGAGCAGGTACAGACGCTGCAGCAGCTGCGCATGGGGATTGCCGTGGCCCAGTCCGACCTGCTGAACCAGCGCGGCGATCAGGCGCAGGCATACGATCACCTTGCTCCGGCCCTGCAGGCCGATCCGGAAGCGACATCGCCCAAACTGGCGCTGGCGCGGCTTTACAATGGTCAGGGCAAGTCCGGCAAGGCGCTGGAAATCGATCTGGCCGTGCTGCGGCACAACCCGCAGGATCTGGATGCGCGCCAGGCAGCGGTGCAGGCTGCCGTCAATAGCGGCCGCAAGAGCCTGGCCACCCGCCTTGCCATGGATGGTGTGCAGGAAAGCCCGATGGATGCGCGTGCCTGGCTGGCCATGGCCGTGGCCGATCAGGCCGATGGCCATGGCCACCGGACCATCAGTGACCTGCGCCGCGCCTATGACCTGCGTCTGCAGCAGGTGGAAGGCACGCGGGCGGTGGCAAGCGGGACGGGTGAGCAGGAATCGCTTGAACCCCCGTCCAGCAACCCGTTTCGCCACCATGGCTATGGACGCCAGACGGAACTGGGCGCACCGGTTACGGGTGGCTCCTACAGCATGGAGGCAACGTCTCCCGAAGCATCGGACCAGATGCTGTCCTCCATCGCCGGGCAGATCACCACGCTGCGGGAAAACCTGGCCCCCTCCATCGATGGCGGTCTGGGGTTCCGGTCGCGTTCGGGTGAGCACGGCATGGGCCGCCTGACCGAAGCGAACATTCCCATCGTGGGGCGCCTGCCGCTGCAGGCGGGTGAGTCCAGCCTGACCTTCTCGATCACGCCAACCATGATCTGGTCGGGACAGCTCAATACCGGTTCGGTCTATGATGTGCCGCGCTTTGGCACCGACATGGCAACACAGGCGTATAACCAGTACGTCAGTTACATAAGCCAGAACAATTCCAGCAGCACCCTGCATAGCGAACTTGTCAAGGGTGGCGAGGCCGAGGCCGGTTTTGCGCCAGACGTGCAGTTCGGCAACAGCTGGGTGCGGGCGGACCTGGGGGCATCGCCCATCGGCTTCCCCATCACCAACGTACTGGGCGGTGTGGAATTCTCGCCGCGTGTCGGACCGGTTACCTTCCGCGTCAGCGCGGAACGCCGCTCCATCACCAACAGCGTGCTGTCCTATGGTGGCATGCGCGACCCCAACTACAACACGACACTGGGCCGCTATGCCCGCCAGCTTTATGGCAAGGAGCTGAGTTCCCAGTGGAGTGAGGAATGGGGCGGGGTCGTGACCAACCACTTCCATGGTCAGGTTGAGGCAACGCTGGGCAACACCATCGTATATGGTGGCGGTGGCTATGCCATCCAGACCGGCAAGCATGTGCAGCGCAATGACGAGCGCGAGGCGGGCATCGGTGTCAACACGCTGGTCTGGCACAATGCCAACATGCTGGTCCGCATCGGTGTCAGCCTGACCTATTTCGGCTATGCCAACAACCAGGACTTCTATACCTACGGGCAGGGTGGCTACTTCTCGCCGCAATCCTATTACGCGGCGACCGTACCCATCCGGTATGCGGGGCAGCACAAGCGGCTGGACTGGGACGTGACGGGCAGCGTTGGCTACCAGGTGTTCCATGAACACTCGTCCCCATTCTTCCCGACGTCTTCCCTGCTGCAGTCTGGCGCGCAGTACATTGCTGACTCGTATGTGCAGAACGCAACCAGTTCCGACTATCTCTCACAGGAGACGGTCAACAGCGCCTATTATCCCGGAGATAGTATTGCTAGTCTTACGGGTGGCTTCAATGCTAGGGTAGGGTATCGATTTACACACAATCTTCGTCTTGATCTGTCGGGGCGCTGGCAGAAGGCCGGTAACTGGACTGAAAGCGGCGCCATGATTTCCGCACACTATCTTATTATGGACCAGTAATGACAACTTTCAACGCAAAACCGGACTTTTCCCTGTTCCTGCAGGCCCTCTCCTGGGAGATTGATGATCAGGCCGGGATCGAGGTGAGGAATGACCTGTTGCGCGAGGTCGGTCACGGCATGGCCGGTCGGCTGCAGCCTCCGCTGTGCAACACCATTCATCAGCTGCAGATCGAGCTGAACTCGCTGCTGGCCATGATCAACTGGGGCTATGTGCAGCTTGAACTGCTGCCCGAGGACCATGCCATGCGCATCGTCCATGAGGACCTGCCCCAGGTGGGCAGCGCGGGCGAGCCGGCCGGCACATGGCTGGCCCCCGTGCTCGAAGGGCTGTATGGCCGCTGGATCACGTCGCAGCCGGGTGCCTTTGGCGATTATGTCGTCACCCGCGATGTGGATGCGGAGGATCTCAACTCCGTTCCCAGCCAGACGATCATCCTGTACATGCGCACCCGCAGCAGCAGCAACTGAACCATCGGGCCCGGTATCCTGATCCGGCCGGTCGCAAACCCTGCCCACAGGCATGTACCGGCCTGTTGGCAGGGTTTTTTGCATGGGGGTGCGTATATTCCATGCGCAGGTTTGCGCTGGATCATGCGGGGCGGGGGGAAAGTGCTTCACTGTATTGCCGTGGCCGGCCACGCCTGATCCATCATATGCCGCGATGTGACTTTATGTAACCGTCAAGGAGGAACAAGCCGCATGAAACCATCCCGCAAGTCATTCCTGCTTTCCGCCGTGGCGTGGGGGCTGGTGGCCGCGCTGCCCGCCCATGCCCGCCACGCGGCCACGGCTGGTGACCCGGCCGATGACCAGGCGCGGCAGGTGCTCGCGCATATGAGCCTTCAGGACAAGATGGCCCTTCTGTTCAGTGTGGACGGGGGCGGCTTCAATGGCAGTGTCGCACCTCCGGGGGGGCTGGGTTCAGCGGCGTATCTGCGTGCCCCGGCGGGTTCGGGCCTGCCGGACCTGCAGATATCGGATGCGGGGCTTGGCGTGCGCAACCCCGCGCATATCCGGCCCAATGGTGCGGCGGTTTCCTTGCCATCGGGTCTGGCCACGGCCAGCACATGGGATGTGGACATGGCCCGGCAGGCAGGTGAAATGATCGGGCGCGAGGCCTGGCTGAGCGGGTTCAACATCCTGCTGGGCGGTGGTGCCGACCTGACGCGCGACCCGCGTGGCGGCCGCAATTTTGAATATGCGGGGGAAGACCCGCTCCAGACAGGGCGGATGGTGGGCAGCACCATTGCCGGCATCCAGTCGCAGCATGTGATTTCCACGCTCAAGCATTACGCGATGAACGACCTTGAGACATCGCGCATGACCATGAGTGCTGATATCGACCCCGTGGCCATGCGTGAGAGCGACCTGCTGGGTTTCGAGATTGCGATTGAAACCGGGCATCCCGGTTCCGTCATGTGTTCGTACAACCGGGTGAATGACCTGTATGCGTGTGAAAACCCGTACCTGCTGAACACGACGCTGAAGCAGGACTGGCATTACCCCGGCTTTGTCATGTCCGACTGGGGCGCCACGCATTCCTCCGCCCGTGCGGCGCTGGCGGGGCTGGACCAGGAATCGGCTGGTGACCATGCCGATGCGCGCCCCTATTTCACCGCCCTGCTGGCGGCGGATGTAAAGGCGGGGCGTGTGCCCGTCGCCCGTATTGACGACATGGCGCAGCGCATTGTCCGCTCCCTGTTCGCGGCGGGGCTGGTGGCCCATCCGCCGCAGCGCGGGCCGCTGGATGTGGTGACCGACACCCTTGTGGCCCAGCGTGATGAGGAAGAAGGCGCGGTCCTGCTGCGCAACGAAGGGGGTATCCTGCCGCTTTCCCCCACCGCGCGCATCGCGGTCATTGGCGGGCATGCCGATGCGGGCGTGATCTCGGGCGGCGGGTCCAGCCAGGTCGATCCCATCGGGGGTGAGGCGGTCAAGGGACCGGGCAAGAAGGAATGGCCGGGCGATCCGGTCTATTTCCCGTCATCCCCGCTCAAGGCCATGCGGGCCGAAGCCCCCAACGCGCACATCACCTATGAATCCGGCACCAATATCGCCGCCGCCGTGCGCGCCGCGCGGGCGGCCGATGTGGCGGTCGTGTATGCAACGCAGTTCACCTTCGAGGGGATGGACGCGCCCAGCATGCACCTTGATGCCAATGCCGACGCGCTGATCACAGCCGTGGCCGCGGCCAACCCGCGTACCGTGGTGGTGATGGAAACCGGTGACCCGGTGCTCATGCCATGGAACAGCAGCGTTGCGGGCGTGCTGGAGGCATGGTTCCCCGGTTCCGGCGGTGGGCCGGCCATTGCGCGCCTGCTGTTTGGCAAGGTTGCGCCCTCGGGCCACCTGACCATGACCTTCCCGCAGGCGGAAAGCCAGTTGGCCCATCCCGATATTGCCGGTGTGACGGCGGACAACGTGTTCGAGATGCAGTTCAAGACCGATCAGGAACTGGTCTATGACGAAGGCAGCGACGTGGGCTACCGCTGGTTTGACCGCAACCATCTCAAGCCGCTCTATCCCTTCGGTTACGGTCTGACCTACACCACGTTCAGCACCGATGGCCTGGCGGTGCACAGGCATCATGATGCGGTGACGGTCACCTTTACCGTACATAATACCGGCAACCGCCCCGGTGTGGATGTGCCGCAGGTCTATGTGGGCCTGCCCGATGGCGGGGCACGCAGGCTGGCGGGCTGGCAGCGGGTTAGTCTGGCACCGGGTGAAAGCCGTGCGGTGACGGTACAGCTTGATCCGCGCCTGCTGGCGCATTTTGACGGGAAGAAAGACCGCTGGAGCATTCCTTCGGGCACATTCCGGCTGTGGCTTGGCACGTCCGCCACGGATGACAGCCAGCAGGCAAGCCTGCACCTGTCCGGTCGCACCTTCGCGCCCTGATGCCGTCATGAAAGGCGGGTACCGCTTCGGGCCGGGACTGGCGGTTGTGGTCCTGCTGATGGCGGCTATCCCGGCCTGCGCCGCGTCCGTGCCGGATACCCCGCTGAACCGGGCGCGGGCGCAGATGGCGGTGCAGGAACTGGAAATCACGCTGCTGACCCACCCCAGCGCGACCCTGGCGCTGGAGGACTGGTGCGCCACCCATCATATGGCGGACAGGCCGGTTGTTACGGCGCGCAAGATGACGCTGGCGCGGCCGGATGACGTGCCGCCTGCGGTACGGGCCGATCTGGGTGTCAGTGCCGCACAGCCGGTGCGGCACCGGCAGGTGCGGCTTGTCTGTGGCACGCATGTGCTTTCGGTGGCTGATAACTGGTATGTGCCTGACCGGCTTCCGGCGGAAATGAATGCCATGCTGGAACGGACCGATGCATCATTCGGCCATGTGGTGGCGCCGCTGCATTTTTCACGTATCCGGCTGGAATTCGTCCGCCTGTGGTCACCCTGGCCCGGTGCGGCTCCGGCGCGCCTGCTGGCCGTGCCGGCGGCGATCATCCGCCAGCGCGGGGTGCTGCGCGACGAACATGGCCAGCCCTTCAGCGAGGTTGTGGAAACCTATACCGATCAGGCCCTGGATTTCCTGCCCGCTCCCTGATGGCCTGCATTGTGGTGTGGAGGGTGGCGAAGCGGCCTGAAAATCATGAAAAGTTTCTGGTGAAGCCTTTTTTCAGGAAGCTTCAGGAAACGCCGTCTTTTTGAAAGAAGGCGGCATCCGGAAACGTTTATCATTCCTTGACCGGGAACATGCCCATGACCGACCTGAGAGATCCCGCCACCCCCGCCGATGACGTGCGGCGCGTTCTGGGCCTGCAGCCCCACCCCGAAGGCGGCAGCTACCGTGAAATATGGCGTGATGCCCCCGCCGGTGGCACGCGGGGCGCGGTCTCAACCATTACCTTCCTGCTGGCGGCGGGCGAGCGTTCGCACTGGCACCGGGTGGATGCGGCGGAAATCTGGTGCTGGCAGGGCGGCAGCCCGCTTGTGCTGGAAATTGCCGCAGGCCCCGGCGCGCCGGTTGCGCGGATTGTGCTTGGCCCCCAGCCACAACAGGGGCAGGTGCTGCAGGCGGTCGTGCCCGCCGGTGCATGGCAGGCGGCGGCAAGCCAGGGGGCATGGAGCCTTATGGGCTGCCAGGTCGCCCCTGCTTTCCAGTTCAGCAGTTTTGAACTGGCGGCCCCCGGCTGGTCACCCGAAGGGGCTGGCGCATGAATGGCCCGGTCACACCCCGATGGCTTATCTGGGCGCGTGAACTGCAGGCGCTGGCGCAGAGCGGCCTGGCCTATGCCGAAAGTCCGTTCGACCGTGAACGCTATGAAGGCATTCGCCAGATTGCCGCCGAGATGATGGCCACGGGCAGCGATGCGGACATGGCGCGCGTGCTGGAGCTGTTTACGGCGCAGGATGGCTACGCCACGCCCAAGGCGGTGGTGCGGGCGGCCGTGTTTGATGACCGCGGGCGTATCCTGCTGGTGCGCGAGGTGCTGGACCACGACCGCTGGACCCTGCCCGGCGGCTGGGCGGACGTCAATCTTTCCCCCGTGGAGAATACGGTCAAGGAAGTGCGGGAGGAAAGCGGCTTCGATATCCGCGTAACCCGCCTTGCCGCCGTGTGGGACCGGGACCGGCAGGGTCATCCGCCGGGTCCTTTTTCATGCTACACGCTGTGTTTTCTGTGTGAACTGACGGGTGGTGTTGCGACAACCAGTGTCGAGACATCGGAGATCGGCTGGTTTGCCGAGGATGATATCCCTGCCGACCTGTCGCTGGGCCGCGTGCTGCCCCAGCAGATCGCCCGCCTGTTCGCCCACCGGCGCGATGCTGGATTGCCTACGGATTTTGACTGAGGGCGCTTCAAAGTAACCGAATGATAAAGAATAAAAGCTTTTGGGTGCTGCCTGTTTTCAAAAAGGCGGCATTTTCTGAAGCTTTTTGAAAAAAGCTTCACCAAAAACTTTCTTCCCATTTTCAGGACGTTTCAAAGGCAGGGTTCTGGAGCGTTACACGCATTCGGATATGGTGCAGGCCATTGAAAAGCCCGTGAAGATTTCCATATCCATTACAAATTGTAATTCACGACATTTCAACAGGCACAGGAACAGCCCATGACAGAACAGACAACATCCCCCACGCCGGAAGCCACGGGCGAACAGCATGAGTTCAGCGCCGAGGTCGGCCGCCTGCTCGACCTTGTGGTCCACGCGCTTTATTCCGAACGTGAAATCTTCCTGCGCGAACTGGTTGCCAACGCGGCGGACGCCACCGACAAGCGCCGCTTCGAGGCCCTGACCGATGGCGCGCGCGCCCTGCCCGAAGATGCCAAGATCCGCATCAACCCCGACAAGGACGCCCGCCTGCTGACCATCACCGATGATGGCGCGGGCATGAGCAAGGAAGAACTGGCCCGCAATCTGGGCACCATCGCCCGCTCCGGCACCCGCGCCTTTGGCGAGGAACTGGCCAACGCCAAGCCCGAGGACAAGCCAAGCCTGATCGGGCAGTTCGGTGTCGGCTTCTATGCCGCCTTCATGGTGGCGGACAGGGTGGACGTGGTCTCGCGCCGCGCGGGCAGTGACGAGGCCTGGCAGTGGTCCTCCACCGGCAAGGGCAACTACACCATCAGCCCCGCAACCCGTGAAAAGCCGGGCACCGACATCATCCTGCACATCAAGGACGATGCGAACGACTTCCTTGATTCGTGGCAGCTTGAAAGCATTGTGCGCAAATGGGCCGATCACATTTCGTGGCCGATCACCATCGTCAAGGATGGCGAGGAAACCCCGGCCAACAAGGGCACGGCACTGTGGCGCAAGCCGCGTGGCGGCATCGAGGAAGAGCAGCTTAACGAGTTCTATCGCCACGTCAGCCATAACTTCGATACCCCCTGGGCCACGCTGCACTGGCATGCCGAGGGGACGATGGAATTCTCGGCGCTGCTGTTCATTCCCGGCAGCAAGCCCTTCGAGTTTGCCGAGCCGGTGCGCGAGAGCCAGATCCGCCTGCATGTCCGCCGCATGTTCATTACCGATGATGCGGGGCTGCTGCCGCCGTGGCTGCGCTTCGTGACCGGTGTGGTCGATACCGAGGACCTGCCGCTCAACGTCTCCCGCGAGATGCTGCAGGCCACGCCGGTGCTGGCGCGTATCCGCAAGGCGGTGACCAACCGCGTGATCTCCGAACTCAAGACCCGTGCGAAGGATGAGGCGGATTTTGACAAGTTCTGGGATAATTTCGGCCCCACCTTCAAGGAAGGGATATGGGATGACGCCGAGCACCGCACGGAACTGGCCACCATCGCCCGCTTCCGTTCCAGCACGCAGGAAGGCTGGACCACGCTTGATGCCTATCTGGAACGCAAGAAGCCCGAGCAGGAAGCGATTTACTACCTGACCGGCGACCGCACGGAAATGCTGCCGTCCTCGCCGCAGCTTGAAGGCTTCCGCGCCCGTGGGATCGAGGTGCTGCTGCTGTCCGACCCCGTGGATTCCTTCTGGCCCGACCGGCTGGGGGTGTACAAGGACACACCGCTGCGCAACATCAGCCAGTTCCACACCGATCTGGAAAAGTTCGGCGCACCGGAAGAAACGGCGGATGAAAAGGCGGCACTGGACGTTGTCATCCCGGCACTGAAGGAAGCGCTGGGCGATGCGGTGTCGGATGTGAAGGGCACCAATCGGCTGGTCAACAGCGCGGTCGTGCTGGCCGCCCCCGAATCCGGGCCGGACCTGCAGATGATCCGTCTGATGAAGCGCAGCGGCCAGCAGGTGCCGGACACGGCCCCCGTGCTGCAGGTCAATCCCGGCCATCCGCTGATCGCCGATCTGGCGGAACGGGTGAAGAATGGCGACCCGGTGCAGGATATTGCACTGGTGCTGATGGACATGGCCCGCATCCAGGACGGCGAAAGCCCGAAGGACCCGACCGGCTTTGCCCAGCGCCTGACCGCCATCCTGACACGCCTGCCGCTGACGGACGGCCCGCAGGGCTGAACAGCCCCGTAGCCGGAGTAATCTGAACTGCCCCGCCATGCTGGCCGCATGGCGGGGCAGTCCTGTCTGAATCATGGAAAAGTTTTTGGTGAAGCTTTTTTCAAGAAGCTTCAAAGAACACCGTCCTTTTTGACAAAGGTGGCTCCTGAAAACGCCTGTTATTCTTTCTCAACAGGTTTCGTCGCCACCAGAATGAGCATGGGCGGCCGACGCACTGTATCTTCCAGATCAGGCCGGGCCTGCAGTATCGCGGCAGGCGGGCAGGGTTCGGCCAGATGGCGGAGCTGGAAGCCGCATGCGATCAGCGTGTTGACGTAGGTTTCCATCGTGCGGTGGTATTTGATCACCCCATCGACAAACCACGACGTGCTGCGTGCCCCTTCCTGCTGGTAGCGGTCGAGTGGCCAGTGCAGCTTGTTGCCATCCGCATCGCGGACCCATCCCACGGGGTGGGCGGTCTGGACCGGGTGCTCGACGGAAAAGATGAAGGTGCCGCCGGGCCTGAGGCAGTCGAAAACGCGCCGCACCACGGCCCTGTAATCCGCGATGTAGTGCAGGGCGAGGGATGAAACCGCAAGGTCGAATGCCGCTGGCGGCATCGCACAGTCCTCGATGGAACCGTGTATGTAGGTAATGGCCGCATCCTGTGTCAGCGCGCGTGCGGCTTCGATCATGTTTGCCGATACATCCAGCGCCGTGACCCGGGCCGCGCCCTGTGCGCGGGCATGGCGGGCAAAATCCCCGAACCCGCATCCAAGGTCGAGTACGGTCCTGCCCCGCAGGTCGGGCAGCAGCGCCCGGATTGCCGGGATTTCCAGCGCACCGTTAAGGCCGGTATCCTTTTCACGAAGGGTGCGGTACCCCTCAAAAAAACGCGGATCGTCATAAATGTTCTGCGGTGATGGGGCAGGCACCGTGTTATGGTCTTCGTGTGATGAGGTCATGTATCATGTCTCCCTTGGTGGACTCGGTGGTCATCCAAGGCGATCACGGACGGGCATGGACCCGCATGGGTCATGCAACCGCCAGTTCTCTTTTATCCGGACTGTAACCGTCGGCCCTGGCATTGCACCAGATCTGCTGACCCCGGCGCGTGCCGGGCGCTCGCGGGCTTCAGGCCATGGGCCTGTTACCGCCGGTAGGGACTTCCACCCCGCCCCGAGAACACAGGCCGTCAGGATAGGGGCAGGCCGAGACCGGGCGCAAGCGTGTGGAGCTATTGGCAATCCGGTTGTATGATGGGTGCCGCACGGGAATGGGACCTGCGGCCCGTCGGGAAAAAAGCGCGTGGTATTATCCGGGATGGGGCTTGAATAACAGCCTGCCGGATGTTTCCCTGCGCTCCCTTTTGTGTGTTCTGGTTTTTTGATGGCGGCACGTATTATATGAAAATCGATAACGTCTCCTATCGCAGCGTATGGGTGGATGCGGATGATGGCTGGTCAGTCCATATCTTTGACCAGACCCGCCTGCCATGGTCGCTGGATATCCTGCGCCTGACCGGGCGCGACCAGGTGGCGCATGCCATCCGCACCATGCAGGTCCGTGGCGCGCCGCTGATCGGTGCGGTGGCGGCTTACGGGCTGGCGCTGGCGCTGCGTCAGGACAGCAGTGATGAGGCGATGGAGCGTGACGCGGCGCTGCTGGCGGCCACACGCCCCACGGCGGTCAACCTGGGCTGGGCCATCCGGCGCATGCTTACCCGCCTGCGTACCACGCCGCCCGAACGCCGCATGGCCGCGGCATATGACGAGGCCGGGCGCATCTGTGACGAGGACGTGATCCAGAACGAGGCCATCGGCCGGCAGGGACTGGAACTGATCGAGGGAATCGCACGCAGCCGCCCCGGCCCGGTCAACATCATGACCCACTGCAACGCGGGCTGGATTGCCACCGTGGACTGGGGCACGGCGCTTGCGCCCATCTACATGGCGCATGACCGCGGCATTGACGTGCATGTATGGGTGGACGAAACCCGCCCGCGCAACCAGGGTGCGTCGCTTACCGCATGGGAACTGGGCCGCCATGGCGTGCGGCATACGGTCATCGCCGATAATGCGGGTGGGCACCTGATGCAGCACGGGCAGGTGGATATGGTGATCGTGGGCACCGACCGCGTGACCCGCACGGGGGATGTGGCCAACAAGATCGGCACCTATCTCAAGGCGCTGGCGGCCCATGACAATGGCGTGCCATTCTGGGTGGCGTTGCCCTCCACCACCATTGACTGGAGCATCAGCGACGGTGTGAAGGAAATTCCCATCGAGGAACGCAGCGACCGTGAAGTCACCCATATCCAGGGGCGTGATGACACGGGGCATGTGACCACCGTGCAGCTTGTGCCCGATGGGAGCAAGGGCGCCAATCCGGCCTTTGACGTAACGCCCGCGCGCCTTGTGACCGGGCTGATAACCGAACGTGGCCGCTGCCCCGCCACGGCGGACGGGCTGTGCGACCTGTTTCCCGAATACGTCTGAGCAGGGCGGCACCGGGTACGGCCGTTCACCTAATAACCTTGACACGGGCGGGCGGGATTGGCTTTGTCGCGCCTGCAACCGGGTGTGGCCCCATGGGGCGCATCCCCCAAATCTGGTAGAATCAGGACAAGATCATGCATCCCTATCGTACCCATAGCTGCGCGGCCCTGCGGGCTGCCGATGCCGGGCAGACGGCCCGCCTTTCCGGATGGGTACACTCCAAGCGCGATCATGGCGGCCTGCTGTTCATTGACCTGCGTGACCATTTCGGCATGACGCAGATCGTGATCCCCGCAGGTTCCCCCGTGCTGGAAACGGCCGAGCGCGTGCGTGTGGAAAGCGTGCTGACGGTCACGGGTGAAGTGGTGCTGCGCGATGGCGCGACAAAAAACCCCAACCTGCCCACCGGCGAGATCGAACTGCGCGCGCGTGAGATCACGGTGCAGTCCAGCGCCGACGTGCTGCCGCTGCAGGTCGCGGGCAACGAGCACTACCCCGAAGACCTGCGCCTGACCTACCGCTACATCGACCTGCGGCGCGAGAAGGTGCATCGCAACATCATGCTGCGTGCACAGGTCATCGCCAGCCTGCGCAGGCGGATGACGGACCTTGGCTTCGTGGAGTTCCAGACCCCGATCCTGACCGCGTCCTCGCCCGAAGGGGCCCGCGACTTCCTGGTGCCCGCGCGCATGCACCCCGGCAGGTTCTATGCCCTGCCGCAGGCCCCCCAGCAGTTCAAGCAGCTGGCGATGGTGGCGGGGTTTGACCGTTATTTCCAGATCGCACCCTGCTTCCGTGACGAAGCGGCCCGCGCCGACCGCTCGCCGGGTGAGTTCTACCAGCTTGATTTCGAGATGGCGTTCGCAACGCAGGAAGACGTGTTCGCAACCCTTGAGCCGGTGATGGAAGGCGTGTTCCGCGAATTCGGTGGCGGCCGCATTGTCAGCGAAGGGCCGTTCGAGCGCATTCCCTACGCCACGGCCATGGCCGTCTATGGCAGCGACAAGCCCGACCTGCGCAACCCGCTCAGGCTGTCGGACGTGACCGAGGCCTTTGCCGACTCCGGCTTTGGCCTGTTTGCCCGCATCGCGGCCGATGGCGGCCAGATCCGCGCCATCCCGGCTCCCGGCGCGGGCGACCGGCCGCGTGCGTTCTTTGACAAGCTGAACAACTGGGCGCGCGAATCCGGTGCCGGTGGGCTGGGCTACATTATCTTTGCCGAAGATGGTGGCAAGGGACCGATCGCCAAGAACCTTGAGGCCGACCGTATCGAGGCCATCCGGGCAAAGACGGGCCTGAAGGCAGGCGATGCCGTGTTCTTCGTCGCGGGCAAGGGAGACGAGATGGTCAGGTTCTCCGGTGCGGTGCGCACGCGCGTTGCCACCGAACTGGACCTGATTGAACAGAATGCCTTCCGCTTCTGCTGGATCACGGATTTCCCGATGTACGAGCGCAATGAGGAAACGGGTCAGATCGACTTCTCCCACAATCCGTTCTCCATGCCGCAGGGGGGCATGGACGCGCTGCTCAACCAGGACCCGCTGACCATCAAGGCTTTCCAGTACGATATCGTGTGTAACGGCATCGAACTGTCCTCTGGTGCGATCCGTAATCACCAGCCTGATGTCATGATCCGTGCGTTCGAGATTGCGGGCTATCCGGCCAGCGAGGTCGAGGCCCGCTTTGGTGGCATGCTCAACGCCTTCCGCTATGGCGCGCCGCCGCATGGTGGTTCGGCCCCCGGCGTGGACCGTATCGTGATGCTGCTGGCCGATGAGCCGAACATCCGCGAGGTGATCCTGTTCCCGCTCAACCAGCAGGGCGAGGACCTGATGATGGGCGCGCCCGCCCCGGTCGAGCCGCAGCGGCTCAAGGAACTCTCGCTTGCCCTTGACCTGCCGCGTCCCAAGCCCGGCCAGACCAAGAACTGACCTGCATGCGCCCCCCCATCCCCCGGCCCGTCCGTACCGGATGGCGGACCCGTGGCCGGGTGGCGGTGGCGGTATCGGCCCTGTGCCAGTGTCTGTGCCTGTGGCATGGCCCTGCCGGGGCCGCTCCCGTCATGGCGGCGCACCGGGCGGTGTATGACCTGACGCTGGTGGCCGTGAGCGGTGGGGATGTTGTGACGGCGGAGGGGAAACTGACCTTCGTGCTGTCGGACATGTGTACGGCCTGGTCCACCCAGCAGCAGCTGCACCTGCGCACGGTGGACCGCAACGGGACCGAATCGGTCAGCGATTCGGATTACGCGGTGCTGGAGGACAAGGACGGTTCATCCCTCGTCTTCCGCGCCGACCAGACGGAAAACGGCCACCCCGCCCCCCGCATGGCGGGCGAGGCCCATATGCGCCCCAGAGGGGGGGCCGGTTCCGTGCATTACACCGCCCCGGCACCGCATGACGTGGCGCTGCCCGCAGGCACGCTGTTCCCGGTGGCGCATACCGCCGCCGTGATCGCGGCGGGGCAGGCAGGGCAGGGGGAAATAGCGCCCATCCTGTTTGATGGCACGGTGGATAGTGGCGCACTGGGCACCTATGTGCTGCTGCTGGGCCGCGAGGCGCCCCCCGTCGCCACGTCCTTTCCCGCACTGGCGGACCTGCCGGCGCAGCGGGTGCATGTGGCCTATTACAACCTGGCCACACGCGACATGACGCCGCTGTTCGAGACCGGCATGCGCTATTTCACCAATGGCGTGGCCGACCGGGTGGATATGGATTTCGGCCAGTTCCGCATGGCGGGCACGTTGCGCGAACTCCGCCTGCCGCCTGTGCCGGGCCATTGCGCCACGCCACGGCTCAGGCCATAGCATCAGCCAGTGTAATGGCCAGCGGCACATGGTCCGAGGGCTGGGGCTTTCCCCGTTCATCGCGCGCGGGCAGGGCGGTCAGCAGCCGTTCGGCCACGCGCGGCGAGAGCAGGGCATGGTCGATCCGCAGCCCGCTGTCACGCTGCCAGGCGGCGGCCTGATAATCCCAGAACGTATAGAAGCGCCCGGCGGGGTGCAGGGCGCGCAGCGCGTCGGTCAGTCCCAGCCACAGCAGGCGGCGGAAGGCGGCGCGGCTTTCGGGGCGGACCAGCGCATCGGTGGGGGGCAGGGCGCCGGGGGCGCAGTCCTCATCGGTGGGGCAGACATTGTAGTCCCCCATCAGCACGAAATCCTGGCCCGCCTGAAGCAGGCCACGGGCATGAAGGGCCAGTGCCTCCATGAAGGCCAGCTTGGAGTCGTAGCCGGCACTGCCGCCGGAATTGCCATTGGGCAGGTACAGGTTGCCCACCACCAGCCCGCCCGTGCGGATCTCCACATAACGGGCCTGCGGGGGGGTGGTCTCCCAGCCGGGCAGGGCGGTGTGCGTGACCGTAAAGGGCTGGCGGGCCAGCATGGCCACGCCGTTATAGCTTTTCTGCCCGACAGCGGTGCATTCATATCCCGCCTTGCGGAACGCATCGGCGGGGAACAGGTCGGTGGCGCACTTGATTTCCTGCAGCGCCAGCACGTCCGGCTGTTCGCGGGCAAGGTAGTCCAGCACATGGTCACAGCGCTGGCGGATGGAATTGACGTTCCAGGTAACGAGTTTCATCATTCAACCGAAAAGCTGGTGCCACACCCGCATGATGACGCGGCATTGGGGTTGCGCACGGTAAAATGCGCGCCCATCAGGCTGTCATTGAAATCCAGCTCGGCACCGGCCAGCAGGTCCAGGCTGGCGGGGTCCACCAGCACCCGCGCCGTGCCGGCGGGGATGACGATGTCATCGGCGGCCACGCTGTGGTCCAGTGCGAATTTGTACTGGAACCCGTTGCATCCCCCCGCTTCCACCGCAACCCGCAGCGCGGGTTCGCCATCGGGGGCGGGGGGCTGTTCATCCAGGATTTCACGCAGGCGGCGCGCGGCCGATTCCGATACACGGAAGCCATCGGCGGCGGGGGCAGGGGGCTGGGACATCGGGCTTCACCATGGTCAATGCGGCGCGGCGGGGCGGGATCATGTTGGCCACGGGGCGCGCGCGGGTTATGGATGGAGGGCGGCCGCATCCCGTGCCGTCCCATCCATGGCTGGATCCTGATCTTATATGAGTACTGCACCCTATGCTGTCCAGCCCGCCACCGCCCGTGGCAGGCTTTACCCCGAAGCCGAGGCCCCGACCCGCAGCCCGTGGCAGCGCGACCGGGACCGGGTCCTGCATTCGGCGGGTTTCCGCACGCTTCAGTACAAGACGCAGGTATTTCTCAATCACGAGGGGGATTTCTTCCGTACGCGCCTGACCCACTCGCTGGAGGTGGCGCAGGTGGCCCGCTCCATAGCACGCCGGCTGGGGCTGGAGGAGGACCTGACCGAAGGGCTGGCGCTGGCCCATGACCTGGGCCACACCCCCTTTGGCCACGCGGGGGAGGACGCCCTGGCCGCCGCCATGAAGCCATGGGGCGGGTTTGACCACAATACCCAGTCCCTGCGGCTGGTTACATTGCTGGAGCGGCGGTATTTCGCCTTTGACGGGCTGAACCTGACATGGGAAATGCTGGAGGGACTGGCCAAGCATAATGGCCCGGTGGACCATCCCACCGCCTATCTGGCCCGGTATGCCGCCCGCCACCGGCTGGAACTGGGCAGCTATGCCTCCGCCGAGGCGCAGGTCGCGGCCCTGTCCGATGATATCGCCTATCATGCCCATGACCTGGATGACGGGCTGCGCGCGGGACTGCTGCATATCGAGGAACTCGAGACCCTGCCCGTGGTGCGTGAAGCCCTGGCCGAGGCCCGCCGCGCCCAGCATGAGGCAACGCATGACGGCGGCAATAACGACCCCCGCCTGCGCCATGAGACCATCCGCCGGGTCATCAACACGCTGGCCATGGACCTGATCCGCCAGACCCAGCGCAATCTGGAGCGCCTGGCGCCCCGCAGTGCGGATGACATCCGCCACGCGGCCCGTCCGGTCGTGGCCTACAGCCCGGAAATTGGCGCGGCCAATCTGGAAATCCGCAAATTCCTGTATGCCCGGCTGTACCGGCACTGGCGCGTCAACCGCATGGCGCGCAAGGCACGGCTTACGGTCGAATCGATCTTCACCATCCTTTCGGAAAACATGACCCTGTTGCCCGATGGCTGGCGCGAATCCGCCCTGGCCGCGCGTGACGCGGATGACATGGCGCGTGCGTGCCGCGTGGTGGCGGATTATATTGCCGGTATGACCGATCGCTGCGCGATGGAGGAATATCGACGGTTGACGGACCTGTCCTCGCCGGGGTGAAACACGCGCAGCACGCCTGTCCGCCCGCCGCCCCCTGGCCGGGCGATCCGGGCGGCCCATCCATGCCGGGCCACAGGGTCCGTTACTGTTTTTGTCGGGAAGCCAAGCCGCATGTCAGACTGTCTGTTCGCCCGTTACCTTACGCATGTGCGCGATGCGTTGCGCACGATCATGCCCGACCTGCCGGATGCGGCACTGGCACGGGTCGAGGTCACGCCCACCCGTGATCCCGCGCATGGTGATCTGGCGACCAATGCGGCCCTTGTCATTTCCAAGGCCGCCCGCCGCCGCCCGGCCGAGATCGCGGCCGGACTGGTCACCGCCCTTGCCACGGTTCCCGGCATCGCGCGGGCGGAGGTGGCGGGCCCCGGTTTCGTCAACATGCACCTGACCCCCGCCGTGTGGCAGGGCGTGGCCCGGGCCGTGCTGGCGGCGGGCGAGGGCTATGGCACCTCCACCGCCGGGAACGGGGTGAAGGTGAATGTGGAATATGTCTCCGCCAACCCCACGGGGCCGATGCATGTCGGCCACTGCCGGGGGGCCGTGGTGGGGGATGTGCTGGCCAACCTGCTGGCCAAGGCGGGCTATGCCGTCACCAAGGAATATTACATCAATGATGCCGGCGCGCAGGTGATCGCGCTGGCATGGGCCACCTACTGGCGCTACCTGCAGGCCCTTGGCACCAGCGTGAGCGAGGCGGAATTCGCGCAGTCCGTGCCCGGTGGCGCGATCCAGTACGGCGGCGACTACCTTGTGCCCGTAGGCCGGGCGCTGGCTGAAAGGCATGGTGACGCGCTGGCCGCCCCCGGCCTGCGGCCTGCCGAACCCGCGCTGTGGCTGGACACCGTGAAGACGGAAGCGGTCGATACCATGATGGGCATGATCCGCGAGGATCTGGCCGCCCTTGGCGTGCATCATGATGTCTTTACCAGCGAGGCGAAGATCCTGGCCGATGGCGAGACCGATCGCGCCATCGCGGCACTCGATGCCAAGGGCCTGATTTACGAAGGCGTGCTGGAACCGCCCAAGGGCAAGCTGCCCGATGACTGGGAAGCCCGGCCCCAGACCCTGTTCCGCTCCACCGAATTTGGCGATGACGTGGACCGCCCGCTGCGCAAGTCGGACGGGTCGAACACCTATTTCGCCAATGATATCGGCTACCATGCCGACAAGATCCGCCGCGGCGCCGATGTGCTGGTGGATGTGTGGGGCGCGGACCATGGCGGCTACGTCACCCGCATGAAGGCGGCCGTGGCCGCGCTGGCCACCGATGGCCGCCCCGTGCTGGACGTGCTTTTGTGCCAGATCGTGCGCATCGTGCGTGATGGGCAGCCGGTGCGCATGTCCAAGCGCGCGGGCACGTTCGTCACCCTGCGTGACCTGATTGACGAGGTGGGGCGTGACGCCGTGCGCTTTACCATGCTGACGCGCAAGGCCGATGCCCAGATGGAGTTCGATCTGGACCAGGTGGTGGCGCAGAGCCGCGACAACCCGGTCTTTTACGTGCAGTACGCCCATGCGCGCTGCCGTTCGGTGCTGCGTGCGGCGGCCGAAATGGTGGAAAAGGGCGTTTTTGATCTGTCCACCACCCCCGCCAGCCTGGGTGATGCCGACCTGTCCGGCCTGACATCGGATGCGGAGCTTGCCCTGCTCCGGCGCATGGCGCAGTGGCCCCGCATGGTTGAGTCGGCTGCCAGCGCGCATGAACCGCACCGGATTGCCTTCTATCTCAATGAACTGGCATCGGATTTCCATGCCCTGTGGAACCGGGGGCGTGATGATGCCACCCTGCGCTTCCTGCAGGAGCATGATGTAGCCACCACCCGCATGAAGCTCGCCCTTGTCGAGGCAACGGCAACCGTGCTGCGTTCGGGGATGAAAGTGCTCGGCGTGCAGCCGGTCGAGGAGATGCGATGAGTCCAGACGAAACGCCGCCCCCCGGCGGCACCCGCGATGACAGGCCGGACAACCCGCCCGCGCCCGATCCGTATGCCGAGCGCCCCAGGATCGTGCGTGAACGCATGGGGGCGGATTCCGACCCCGACCGCGAACAGCGCACCCCGATGGAGCCATCCGATGACATCCGTCCCGCCGCGTCCGCGCGGGGCAGGGGGGGCTTTGACATCAGGGGGCTGCTGGGCCGTGTGGCGGGCAGCAGCCTGCTGGGTGATGACCCGCTTACGCGCAGGCTGGTCTATGGTGCTGCGGGGCTTGGTGGCGTGCTGGTGGTGGCCATTGGCGGCTGGTCGCTGTTCGGGCACCATCAGGCCGGTATTCCCGTGCTGGGTCCGCCGCCGGGGCCGGTGCGCGTCAAGCCCGCCGATCCGGGCGGCATGCAGATACTGGGGGCGGCCGATGGCATGCCCGCCGATGGCGGTGTGATGCGTCTCTCCCCCCCGCCTGAACAGCCCCAGCCCGATGCCATGGCCCGCCAGTATGGCCAGACGGCCACGGGCGACGGGAATGGCGCCCCCCCCCCGGCAGGAAACGCGGCCGGTGCCCCGGCAGGCCCGCAGCCTGCGCCCGCGCAGCCTGCCGCCACAGCCGACGTGCCGGCCACCACACCGTCCGCCCCGCCCGCACCCGCCCAGCCGGTGCCACAGGAGGAGACGCAGGCGGATGCCCCGGCCCCCGAAGCCGCCGCCCCCGCGCCCCGGCACCTGCCGGCACCGGTGCCGCGCGCGGCCGGCAGCGCCGCTCAGGGCACGGGCGGCTATGGCGTGCAGCTTGCCGCCCTTGACACGCATGAGGCGGCGCTGAAAAGCTGGTCGCACCTGGCCGGCCGCTATCCCGACGTGTTCGGCTCCTACCAGCCCACCGTGGTGGAGGCGCAGCGCGGCGGCAAGACGTTCTATCGCCTGCGGGTCAAGGGACTGGGCAAGGCGCAGGCCACATCGCTGTGCGAGAAGGCAAAGGCGAAGGGCCTGCCGTGCGACCTGGTCCATTCCTGATCATCCCATGACACGCGACCACCCGCCACGGCCGGGGCCGGCAGGCGGGGGGGACGCATCCGCCGCCCCGGCCGCGCCAGCCTCGGCCCCCATCGTGCATCTGGAGGGGTTCGAGGGACCGATGGACCTGCTGCTGGAACTGGCCCGCGCGCAGAAGGTGGACCTGTGGCGCATCTCGATCCTGCAGCTGGTGGAGCAGTACCTGGCCGTGGTGCGCGCGGCACCCGGCGTGGTGCGGCTGGAACAGGCGGCGGACTGGCTGGTCATGGCGGCCTGGCTGGCGTGGCTCAAGTCGCGCCTGCTTCTGCCAGACGATGACGAGGAAGCCACCGATGCGGAGGAAGCCGCCGCCCTGCTGCATGAACGGCTGCTGGAACTGGAGCGCATGGTCCAGCTTGGCCGCTGGCTGGGTGCGCGCGCGCAGCTGGGGTTTGATGTGTTCGAGCGTGGTCAGGCGGAAAGCCTGGTGGCGGTTGACCGTTCGGGCCTTGCGGTTGACGTGCCGCAGCTCATGCGCGGTTACATGGCGGCCATGCGCAGGCGGGCGCGCCGCCATGTCTACCAGCCGCGCGTGCTGCGCTTCTGGACCGTGCAGGACGCGCTGGGCCGCCTTGGGCGGATGCTGGGCACGCACGATGCGCGGGCGCGGTGGTGCGGGCTGGAGCATTTCCTGCCCCCCGCCCTGCCGCCCCAGCCCGACATGACGGACACCATGGTGCGGACCGGCCGCCGGGCCGCCGTGGCCGGTACCCTGCTGGCCAGTCTGGAAATGGCGCGCAACGGCACGATCGAACTCCAGCAGGACGAGCAGTTCGGCCGTATCCTGCTGCGTGAGCGCATGGATGGGAAGAGACACGGACACAACCCGGAGAGGACATGGCCCGATGACAGATGAGCCGCAGCCCGACCTGCTACCCGATGATATGCCTGTGCCGCCGGTATCGGTGCGCGCGTTCTCGCTGCGGCTGGTCGAGGCGCTGATCTTTGCCCGTTCCGACCCGCTGAGCACGCGCGCCATAGCCGAGGTCCTGACCGCGCAGGGCGGCATCCCGCATGATGTCACGGACCGTGACGCCTATGTCACCGCCACCCTTTCGGCACTTGGGGCGCAGTATGCCGGGCGTGGCGTGGTACTGGCGGAGGTGGCGGGGGGCTGGCAGTTCCGCACCGCGCCCGACCTGGCCCCGCGCCTGACCCGCGTCATGCCGCGCCCGCGCAGGCTTGCGCGCTCGACCATGGAAACACTGGCCATCATCGCCTATCATCAGCCCTGCACCCGTGCCGAGATCGAGGAAATCCGTGGCGTGAGCCTGAGCCAGCAGGTGCTGGACACCCTGCTGGAAGCGGAGCTGATCGTGCCGCTGGGCCGCAAGGAGGTGCCGGGGCGGCCCATCCTGTGGGGTACGTCGGCGGGGTTCCTGCGGCATTTCGGGCTGAAGGACCTGGGTGACCTGCCCCGGCGCGAGGAACTGCTGGTGGATGTGCCCGATACCGGCCCGGTTCCCGGCATGCCGGTGGCGGAGGGGCTGCCGCCAGAGGGAAGCGTGCCAGAGGGGAGCCTGCCAGAGGGGCGCATGCCAGGGCAGGATGCGCCGGAATGGGATGTGCCGGAACGGGATGCGCCTGAAGGGAATCCAGCAGGGAAGCCGGCAGGGGACGGCATGGCGGAGCGGGCGGAGTCCGCCGCACTGGACCCCGATGCGCCGGACGAGGTTCCTGACCCGCCCGCGTCGTGATAGGTGTGCGGGACGATATGGTGGTATGCGGGCCTGCGCGGGCGGATGGGCGGCCGCGCGGTGGGGAAGGAAACTGGTCATGTTCGATTTCGCGTGGTCTGAATTTGCCCTGATCGGGGTGGTGGGCCTGCTCCTGATCGGACCAAAGGACATGCCGGTCGCCATCCGCACGGTCACCGGGCTGATCAAGAAGGCGCGGGGGCTTGCAACCGAATTCCAGTCCCATGTGGATGAAATGGTGCGCGAGGCCGACCTGACGGAAGCCCGTGACCAGCTGGGCCAGCTCCGGCGGATGAACGTGCGTGACAGGATCATGGACACGATCGACCGTGATGGCGCATTGCGACGCTCGCTGGATGATACGCGGCAGGTGGCGGGCTCCGCCCTGTCCACTGCCGTCACGCCGCCACCGGCGGCCGATGCGCTGCCCGAACAGAAAATTCCCGCGCGCCATTACATTCCGCCCCTTGCCCGGCCCGATCCGCATGCGGAGGGGGTGGATGTGGCGGATGCCCCGGCCTTCCTGCCGCCGCGCACGGCCCGCCGCATTGCCGCCGAACTGCCCGCCCTGACCCCGCCCGCCTTCCTGCCGCCGGTGCGTGTCATCCATCGGGGGCAGCGTGTTTCCGTGACCGATGGCGGGCGGGAATAAGACCAAGATGGATGCAGGAGACGAGACCCTGAAGCCCGATGATTCGATCAACGACCAGCCCATGCCGCTGCTTGAGCACCTGGTCGAATTGCGGCGCAGGCTGCTGTGGTCCATGGCGTCGTTCGTGGTGTGCTTTGCCGTCTGTTACTATTATTCGGAACAGATCTACTTCTTCCTGGCCAGGCCGCTGGGCGACATCATGCGCCAGAAGGGCGAACAGCCACACCTGATCTATACCGCGCTGTACGAAGCCTTCTTCACCTACATGAAGGTGGCCTTCTTCGGTGCGGCCTGCCTGTCGTTTCCCATGGTGGCGGTGCAGGCGTGGATCTTCATCGCACCGGGGCTGTACCGTAGCGAGAAGCGGGCCTTTGCCCCGTTCCTTGTGGCCACCCCCATCATGTTCGCGATCGGTGCGGCGCTGGCCTATTATTTCATCTTCCCCGCCGCGTGGAAGTTCTTCCTGTCGTTCCAGACGGCGGACGGACAGGACGGCTTGCAGATCGAACTGCAGGCCAAGGTGTCGGAATATCTTTCGCTGGTGATGAAGCTGATCATGGCGTTCGGCATGGCGTTCGAACTGCCGGTGGTGCTGACCCTCATGGCGCGGGTGGGGCTGGTGACGTCAAAGGGGCTGGCGCGCGTGCGGCGCTATGCCTATGTGGGCGCGTTCGTGGCCGCCGCCATCCTAACCCCGCCCGACGTGATTACCCAGACCGGGCTGGCCGTGCCGCTGATCGGGCTGTACGAAATATCCATTCTCTGCGCCCGCCTTGTCGAGCCGCGCACCCCGCCTGAAGACACCGAGGAGACCACCTGATGCATGACCTGCGTGCCCTTCGCGCCGATCCTGACGGTTTTGATGCTGACCTGAAGCGGCGGGGCGAGCCTGCCGTGGCGCAGGCCGTATTGCTGCTGGATCATGACCGCCGCGCCGCTGAAACCGCGCTGCAGGAACTGCAGGCGCGGCGCAACCAGATTTCCCGGGAAATCGGGGCCATGCGCCGATCCGGTGCGGACACGTCCGCGCTGGAAGCCGAGGTGACCGGCGCCAAGGCCCATATGGAGGCACTGCAGGCCCGCGTTGATGATCTGGATGGCCAGATCCGTGGCACGCTGGAACGCCTGCCCAACCGGCTGGATGAAAGCGTGCCCGCAGGCGCGGATGAGAGCGGCAACGTGCAGGTGCACCAGCACGGCACGCCGCCCGAATTCGCCTTTGCCGCGCGCGAGCATTTCGAGCTGGGCGAAGCGCTTGGCCTGATGGATTTCGAGACCGCATCCCGCCTGTCGGGCGCGCGGTTCGTGGTGCTGCGCGGTCAGCTTGCGCGCATGGAGCGGGCGCTGGGCCAGTTCATGCTGGACCTGCACACGGGTGAAAACGGGTACGAGGAAACCGCCGTGCCCGTGCTGGTCAATAACGAGGCGATGTATGGCACGGACAAGCTGCCCAAATTCGCCGACCAGTCCTTCCGCACCGAAGATGGCCGCTGGCTGATCCCCACGGCGGAGGTACCGCTGACCGCCAGCGTCGCGGGGCAGATCCTGCCCGTGGGCGTGCTGCCGCAGCGTCTGGTTGCCCTGTCTTCCTGCTTCCGTAGCGAGGCGGGGGCGGCAGGGCGCGATACACGCGGCATGCTGCGCCAGCACCAGTTCCAGAAGGTGGAGATGGTCAGCATCACCACGCCGGAGGAAAGTGACGCCGAGCACGAGCGCATGACCCGCTGCGCGGAAATGGTGCTGGAAAAGCTGGGCATTCCCTACCGCCGCATGCTGCTGTGCGCGGGCGATACCGGCTTTGGCGCGGCCAGGACGTTTGACCTTGAGGCATGGCTGCCGGGGCAGAAGGCGTGGCGTGAGATCTCGTCATGCTCCACCACGCGCGATTTCCAGGCCCGGCGCCTGAATGCCCGCTATCGCGCGGCCGATGGCAAGCCTGCCTTTGTCCATACCCTGAACGGGTCGGGCCTTGCCGTGGGCCGCACGCTGATTGCGGTCATGGAGAATTACCAGACCGCGGACGGCAGCATTACGGTGCCGGATGTGCTGCGACCCTATATGGGCGGCATTGAAGTCATTCGTAGCGCATAAACATCAGCCCACGAAATGGGTGGAAAACCCAAGGACGTTTCTGGTGAAGCTTTTTTCAAAAAGCTTCAGGGAACGCCGCCTTTTTGAAAAAAGGCGGCACCCGAAAACGTTCATTCCTTATCAACAGGTTATCTAAATCCCGTTCAGCGCCCCTTGCGGTGGGGGCGCTTGCCCTTTGGCGGGCCGCCCCCATCGCGGCCGCGGCGTCCGGGCGGGCTGGCGCGGCTGTCCGGGCGGAAGGGGGATGCATTGGGTGCGCGGGCGCGGATGCTCTGCTGGCGCAGCACGTCCTCGATCCATTCATCAAGGCGCGCGGTGGTTCCCTCGGCTTCCTCACGGTTGACATAGGTCTCGGGGAAGCGCAGCGCCAGCCACCGCCAGGCCACCAGCCGCTTGTGGCGCTTTTCGGCCCGTTCCAGTTCCGTGCGCTCGGCGCGTTCGGCGGCGGGCAGGCGGCCCGTGCCCGGGGGCGGCACGGTATTGCCCGCGGCGTGGTCCGCCGCCCAGTGCACCAGGCGCTGGATGCCGTTGTCGCGGTCATCGACCGGGCACATGGCGTAAACCCAGCGCTGGGCCAGCGTCAGGTCGGGAACACCTTCCAGTGCGGTGGCAATGGCAAAGGCCTGTTCCATGTTGGCCAGCCGGTAATTGGGGTCATCGCGCCGCAGCACCGCGCGGCGGATGCGCACCAGAACGCCAAACAGGCTGTCCGACCCGATCTCGGCCGCCACGGCCTGCACGATGTCGGCATCCGGCTGCACCTGCGGGCGCATATCCTCGATTGGCTGCGGGGGGGCCGCCAGCATGGCATGGATGAAGGACGGGCTGCCCACCCCTTCCAGCACGGCCACCACACCCTGTTCATGCTTGCCAAAGCGCCCGGCCCGGCCGCCGATCTGCTTGACTTCCTGCGGGTTGAGGTCGCGCGTCTGGTTGCCGTCATATTTGCGCAGGGCGGCAAAGACCACGCGGCGGATGGTCAGGTTCAGCCCCATGCCGATGGCATCGGTTGCGATCAGGATGTCGGCATCGCCATTGTTGAAGCGCTGCGCCTCCGCCCGGCGGACTTCGGGGCTGAGCGCGCCATACACCACCGCCACCCGCTTGCCGTGCGCCAGCAGCAGGGCGCGCAGGTCCAGTACCTCACGGCGCGAGAAGGCGATCAGCGCATCGTGCTTCTGCAGTTCATGCAGGCTGACCGCGCGTTCGGCGGCGACCAGCGGGCTCTTGCGCTCCAGACGGATCTCGTCGATCGGGTCGCCGCACAGTTCGGCAATGCGCCGGACCATGGGAATGCAGTCCGGCGCCCCCAGAATGAACAGGTGCCGCGCCGGCGCGCCCATGATGGCCGCCGTCCACGCCGCCCCCCGGTCGGGGTCGGTCAGCATCTGGGCTTCGTCAATGATGGCCACATCGACCGGGTTGTTGAGCGGGCACATTTCCACGGTCGCGGCCAGGTGGCGGCTGCCGGGCACGTCGATGCGTTCCTCTCCCGTGGCGAGCGAGGTCGGCACGCCGCGCGCGGTCAGCGACTCGCGGAACTCATGGGCCAGCAGCCGCAGCGGCGCCAGCGCCAGCCCGCTTTCGGCCCGCGCCAGCGCGTCCAGTGCCGTGTGGGACTTGCCGCTGTTGGTCGGCCCCGTGACCAGCGTGATCCGGCGCTTCAGCGCGCGCGCGGTGCGGAAATGGGCGGCATAGCGGTCAAGGGCCGCGACCTGGGCTATGACGGCGTTGCCGATGCGCTGGTTGCCCAGGTCGGGGGCCAGTGGTGCCCGGCCCGGCCCCTGCGGGCCCTCCCTGCGCCACTGGGGCAGGTTCTGGCGCAGGGCCATAAGCTCGCCGGGATCGAACTCCCAGCGTTCCTGCCCGCCTGCCTGCGGCACGCGGCGGGCGACGGGCAGGCGGTTTTCGGCAATCCAGCGCAGCGCCTCACGCTGGGAGCAGCGCAGCAGGCCGGGCACGTCGCTGAAGGGGACAAGGCTTTTTTCCCACTCCCGCAGGCGCAGGACTTCCTCGCGCCGGCGGGTGCGCGCCGTCTCCTCTATGCGGGCATCGCGGTCCTTGCGGCTGGTGTCCTCGCGCTCCAGTTCGGTGGCGAAGGCTTCGGGGTCGGCCACGGCAAAGGCATCGGCCACGGCCAGCGCCAGGGTGCGGATCTCGGTGGGTGCAAGGGTGCGGCCCGTGCCGTCAAACAGGTCGCCGCGCACATTGTCCATGGCGGCGCGGGGCGTGTCGCCCTGCGCGCGCAGCTTTTCGCGCAGGACGGGGGTAAGGGCGGCCAGCAGGCGGGCATCATCGGGTTCGGGGTCATCCACCGTCATGGCGGCGGCTTCGGTATCCGCGCGCGTAACCCATACCTGCCCTGCACGGCGCGTAAGGTCCATGAGGCGCGACCCCCACGGCTTGCGGCGCACGGTGCACAGGGCGGCGCGGAAGGCGGCATCGTCTATCCGCTGGGCACCGGGGGGCAGCATGCGGGCGATCACGCGCTCCAGCTTGGGGCGTTCGCGGGTTTCAACATGCAGCCCGGTTGCGGCAATCGCCGCGTCCAGCGCCAGCAGGGCAGGGGCGGCCCGGTCGGGGAATTCAGAAGTCATACTGCCTATGTGCGTCATCCGGGCTGCGGGGACAATGGACATCAGTACTTGCATCCGCAGGGGAAATCATTGAATAGAAGCCCGCATCGTACGCATGTGACGTGACATGAGCGCCCCGGAATGGGCATTGTGCGGTGAATTCAGCTTCCCGTGGCGCGAGATATGTTTGTTTGTGCTGGAATTCCACGCTGTGGATGGCCTAGACATGCCCGCCTGAGCGATATCGTTGTGGGGCGCATGTTTCAGGAAGTCCTGGGTCTGCGTCATATCCAGCCGGGAGAGTGATAACCAGATGTCCGATACGTTGATTGTGCCAACCGCTGAGACCATGCTCACCGGCCTTGCCCCGGTAGAGGGGCAGGCAGGCGTGTTCCATCTTGCCGAACCGACCAAGGAATACGGCCACCTGAACGCGGAGACCGTGCTGTCCGTCCATCACTGGACCGACCGGCTGTTCAGCTTCACCACCACGCGCGACCCGGCCCTGCGCTTCGAGAACGGCCAGTTCACGATGATCGGCATCGAGGTCGAGGGCAAGCCGCTGCTGCGTGCCTACAGCATTGCCAGCGCGAATTACGAGGACCACCTCGAATTCCTGTCCATCGCCGTGCCCGATGGTCCGCTCACCTCCCGCCTGCGCCACGTCAAGGTGGGGGACAAGGTGCTGATCGGCCGCAAGCCCGTCGGCACCCTGCTGCTGGACAACCTGCGTCCGGGCCGCAACCTGTATTTCCTGTCCACCGGCACGGGGCTTGCGCCCTTCATGAGCCTGATCAAGGACCCGGAATGCTATGAGCGTTACGAGCACGTGATCCTGAGCCACACGGTGCGCATCTCGGGTGAGCTGGCCTATGCCAACCACATCCGCCACGAACTGCCCGAGCACGAGTTCCTGGGCGAGGACGTGAAGGGCAAGCTGTTGTACTACCCCGCCGTGACGCGCGAAGCCTTTGCCGTGACCGACCGCATCACCAGGCTGATCGAGACGGGCAAGATCTTTACCGACCTGAACATCCCGGCGCTCGACCCCGAGCATGACCGTGTCATGATCTGCGGTTCGCCCGAAATGCTGGCCGATACGGAAAAGCTGCTGCAGGACCGTGGCTTTGACGAGGGGAACAACTCCCACCCCGGCGCCTATGTGGTGGAAAAGGCGTTCGCTGAACGCTGATCCCGCCCGCGCCCCCGGCCATGCTGCATGGCCGGGGTTTTTTATTGGCCCCGCCCCATAGCGCGGCGGGATGGCCGGAGTGACGCCTGTCCTTGCCGTCTTTCCGGCCCAGACAGGATGCACAACCGGCAATGAGTCATGATTTTGATCTGTTCGTAATTGGCGCGGGCTCCGGTGGCGTACGCTGCGCGCGCATCGCGGCCAGCCATGGCGCGCGCGTGGCGGTGGCGGAAAGCCGGCACTGGGGCGGCACCTGCGTCAACCTTGGCTGCGTGCCCAAGAAGCTTATGGTGCAGGCCAGTGACTATGGTGACTGGGTGGAGGACAGCCACGGCTTTGGCTGGAACACAAAGCGCGGCCAGCATGACTGGGCCGCCCTGATCGCCGCCAAGGACCGGGAGATCGAACGCCTTAACGGCATCTATGTCTCCATGCTGGAAAAGGCGGGCGTGGCGCTGTTTACCGGCCATGCCACGCTGGAGGATGCGCATACCGTCCGCATCGATCCTTCGCCGCTGGCCCCGCAGGCGCAGCCCCGCCGTGTTACGGCTGCGCGTATTGTCATTGCCGTGGGCTCCACCCCCACCCTGCCGAAAATACCGGGTGCGGAACATGCCATTTCCTCCGACGAGGCTTTCCATCTCAAGGACCGCCCCGAACGGGTCTGCATGGTCGGGGGCGGCTATATCGGGGTGGAGTTCGCCGGGATATTCCGTGGCTTCGGCTCGGAGGTGGATCTGGTCTACCGCCAGCCCCAGCCCCTGCGCGGGTTCGATACCGACCTGCGCCACGCGGTGCATGATGCCATTGACCTGCGCGGTATCCGCCAGCATGCCGGGGCTTCCCCCACGGAAATCGGGAAACAGGCGGATGGCAGCCTTGTCGTAAGCCTTGATAACGGCACGCGGATCGAAACCGACTGCGTGTTCTTCGCCACCGGCCGCCATCCCAAGGTCACCCATCTGGGCCTGACGCAGGCAGGGGTGGCGATGCAGGAGAACGGGCGGGTCATCGTGGATGAAAACAGCGAGACATCCGTCCCCGGCATCTATGCCATTGGCGACGTGACCAACCGGCTGAACCTGACCCCCGTCGCCATTGCCGAAGGGCACAACCTGGCCGACCGCCTGTTTGGCAAGGGGCCCCCGCGCCAGTGGTGCTATGCCACCACGCCCAAGGCCGTGTTCTTCACCCCCACCGTTGCCAGCGTTGGCCTGACGGAGGCCGAAGCCGCGAAAGAAGGCGATGTGGATGTCTATGTCAGCCGCTTCCGCCCCATGCGCAACACGCTTAGTGGCCGCGCACAGCGCACGTTCATGAAGCTGGTGGTCGATCAGGCCAGCCAGGTTGTGGTGGGCGCGCACATGCTGGGCGATGACGCGCCCGAAATCATGCAGGGGCTGGCCATTGCGGTCACCGCGCGGCTGACCAAGGCGGACTGGGACCGCACCATCGGCATCCATCCCACCGCGGCGGAAGAATTCGTGACCATGCGCACCCGCACGCGCGTCACGCCCCACAAGGTGGACTGAAACAGAATAGAAGTTTTTGGGTGCCGCCTTTTTTCAAAAAGGCGGCGTTCTCTGAAGTTTTTCGGAAAACAGCTTTACCAAAAACGCCTTCCCGGTCCTTAAATAAAAAAACCGTTGCCGGAGTGGACCTGGCAACGGTTTTTTTCATGTATCGGGCAGGGACCCCTAGCGCGGCGCGACCCAGCCATTGCCGGTGGAATCACCAAGCTGGCCGTCGCCATTGATCCCGCTGCTCTGGTAGGCGGAACCGAATTTCGACAGGTCGGTGCCGGTTACGGAATCACGGTGCACATGCTCCAGATGATCGGGGTCCGGCCCATGGTTCAGTTCCATGGAGGGCGCTTCCTCATAGCCGGGCGGCAGGTGGCTGCGCTGGCCGTGGACGGTCATCCTGTCCTCGTTCTGGCTGCTGCTGTCATCCGTGTCCTGTGGCGCGGCCATGGCCGTCACGCTGAACAGGCACAGCCCTGCGGACAGGGCGGTTAAGAGTTTCCCACGCGTCGTGGCCATGATCCGTCATCCTTTTACCGGGGTGGGCAGCATGCCAACCCTGCGCCACAAGGAAAAGGCGTGGTCTGGCAGGCCAACCATGTCGGTTTTACATATGGGTGAAGCCCGTTTGCAATGCGACCGTTAACTGCATGGTCCAGGCAACTTTGTGGCCCGGATGCAACATATGTTTCCCGTGCGGTGCGCCATCATGCGCGCCGGCGGCAGAACAGGCTTTGCCATGGCGGGGTTTTTTCGACATAAAGACTGCCCTTCCGCCACGGGCGGCGGGAACAGTCTTGTATCAAGAGGAATTAGGATCCGACCCATGAGTGCGACGCACAGCCATAACAGTTCTTCCCGGCAGGCCTGGACGCCGGAGAGCTGGCGGTCGTTTCCGGCGCGGCAGATGCCGCGATACCCCGACGAGGCAGCGCTGGAGGGCGTGGAGGCGCGCCTGCGCCGCTACCCGCCCCTGGTCTTTGCCGGTGAGGCCCGCCGCCTGCGCGCCCATCTGGCCAAGGCGGCCAGCGGGCAGGCCTTCGTGCTGCAGGGCGGCGCGTGCGCCGAAAGCTTCAATGAGTTCACGGCCGATATCGTGCGCGACACCTTTCGGGTGCTGCTGCAGATGGCGGTGGTGCTGACCTTTGGCGCCAAGGTGCCGGTCATCAAGATCGGGCGCATGGCGGGGCAGTACGCCAAGCCGCGCTCGTCCGATGACGAGACGAAGGACGGCGTGACGCTGCCTTCCTACCGGGGGGACATCATCAACGGGTCCGATTTTACCGAATCCGCCCGTGTGCCCGACCCGAAGCGGATGGAGACGGGGTATTTCCAGTCCGTCGGCACCATGAACCTGCTGCGCGCGTTTGCCAGCGGCGGCTATGCCAACCTGCACGAGGTGCATCGCTGGAACCTGGGCTTTGTCGAGCGCTCGCCGCTGGCCCAGCGCTATGGCCAGCTTGCCGAACGCATCGGTGAGACGCTGGACTTCATGGCGGCGTGCGGCCTGACGGCGGCCACCACCCCCCAGATTGACGAGACCGAGTTCTACACCTCGCACGAGGCCCTGCTGCTGCCCTACGAGCAGGCGCTGACCCGCATCGATTCGACATCGGGCGAGTGGTATGACTGCTCGGCCCATTTCGTGTGGATCGGGGACCGTACCCGCCAGCCCGAAGGCGCGCATGTCGAGTTCCTGCGCGGGGTGCGCAACCCCATCGGGATCAAGGTCGGTCCCACCACCACCATCGAGGACCTGGAGCAGCTGCTCGATATCCTCAACCCGTCCGATGAAGCCGGGCGCATCTCGCTCATCTCGCGCATGGGCGCGGGCAAGGTGCGTGACCACCTGCCGCCGCTGCTCGGGAAAGTGATGGCCACAGGCCGCACCGTCACATGGTTGTGTGATCCCATGCACGGCAACACCAGCTCGACCTCGACGGGGGTCAAGACGCGGTCGTTTGATGCCATCCTGTCGGAGATTCACGGGTTTTTCGACGTGTTCGAGGCCGCGGGCGCCCATCCCGGCGGCGTGCATTTCGAGATGACGGGCCAGAACGTGACCGAGTGTATCGGCGGTGCCCACCGCTTGACGGAAGCCGATCTTGGTGAGCGCTATGAGACCTTCTGCGACCCGCGCCTGAATGCGGAACAGTCGCTTGAGATGGCGTTCCGCCTGTCGGAAGAACTCAAGACACGCATGCATCGCATGGCGGGCGGAGCGCGCTAGTCCCGTCAGGGACACGATCGGAGGGGCCATGACCCACGGTGAGAAGACGGTACGTGACAAGAATGCGGGCGCGGTGGAACGCGATGTGATCGCTGCCCGCACGGATGCGTATTTCAACCGCACGCGGGCCATTGTCGAACATTTCGGGGACAGGAAGGTGACCTACGCCATCTTCCTGCGCCGTCCCGTCATATCCGCTCCGCGCCTTATGGTGGACTGGCTGCATGCCGTGGCCGCCGAGCGCGGAATCGATATCGAATGCAGCCTCATGTTCCCCGAGGGGACATGGGTGGGGGCGGGTGAGCCGCTGGTTTACGTGACCGGCTCCTTCGCCCAGCTTGCCCCGCTGGAAACCCTGGTGCTCCAGCGCCTTGGCCCGGCCTGTGTGGCCGCGCATAATGCCTACCAGATGGCGCTGGCGCTGCCGCAGGTACGCTTCATGGCCATGGAGGCCCGGCACTGCGCGGGGTTTGGCATGCAGGAACAGATGGCCTATGCCGCCTCCATCGGCAGTCAGGCCGCGCAGAAGGAAGGCGCGCTGGGCTTTATCGGCGGCGCCAATGATGCAACGGCGCATTATTTCGGCACATCAAGGGGGCTGGGCACCATGCCGCATGCGCTGGTGGGCTATGCCGGCTCCACCCTGCGCGCGGCCGAGATGTTCCACGAGGTCTATCCCGAAATGGACCTGGTGGTACTGGTGGACTATTTCGGGCGTGAGGTGACGGACGCGCTGGAAGTCTGCCGTCACTTTCCCGATCTGGCGGCGACCGGGCGGCTGGCCGTGCGGCTGGACACGCATGGCGGCCGCTTTCTGGAGGGGCTGGATCCGCAATCGTCCTATGATGTGCTGGAGCGGCACACGCCGGGCAGCATCCGCCGCTACCGTTCGGACAAGGAACTGCGCTACCTGGTGGGCACGGGGGTTTCGGCCGCCGCCATCTGGCGCATGCGTGAGGCGCTGGACGAGGCCGGATTCGCGCATGTGCGCATCATCGCCTCATCCGGGTTCAGTGTTGAAAAATGCCTGAGCATGGCCGACGCCCATGCGCCGGTTGATGTGATCGGCACCGGCTCCTTCATTCCCGATCGCTGGTCCGAGACCTATGCCACGGCGGATATCGTGGCCTATGACGATGTGCCCCGCGTCAAGGCCGGGCGCGAGTTCCTGCTGCGCCATAACCACGCGCGCTAGGCCATGCGCCGCCCCTTGGCATGTGGCTGGGACGTGGCCAGAAAAGCCGCTTCGGGAAGGCCGCCTTTATTTTAGGGAAGATGGCCTTGCCCTGAACGTCATGCCCTTTATCAACAGGTTGCTTTTTAAACAGTCTTTAACGAAAGGCCTGATCTTGTCAGAAACCATTTTTGCCCCTGAAGGGGGCTGGCGCGTGCGGATACTGGACCTGTCGGGCGGGGCGGAAGACAGTATTGTCGAGGAAGTCGGCGGTTTTCCCGACCTGATCCAGGCCAACGCCTTTGCGCGTGCCTATGTGCGCGACAGTATCGAGCGGTGCCGCATGGCGGGTCTTTCCCCCGCCGAGGTGCTCAAGGCATGGTTTGCCTTTGGCGAGGATGCGGAGGTGCTGGAGGCAGGCGATCAGGGCTGGCGTTCCGCCAATGAACTGGATGATTTCGCGGCCCATGCGGCAACCCTGATGGAACGCGACTGGCGTGCCTTTGACCCCCGCCGCGGCGGCGATGAGGATGACGAGGCGTAAGAGCGCCCCTTAAATTCATAAAGGTTTTTGGATGCCGCCTTTTTTAAAAGGCGGCGTTGGCGGGCCGCCTGAAAATACTTTGCCCATACGGGTTATGCACCGATACCGGCGTGTATCGGGCCGGCCTGCCAGGCGCGTGCATTCCGTGCCAGATTGCGCATGTGTTCTCTGGCATTCGGGGCGTAATCGCCGCATATAGGGGGCATGAAACTCCGTTTTGCGCCCAGCCCGACCGGGCTGATCCATGTCGGCAATGCGCGTCAGGCCATTGCCAATGCCCTGTTTGCCCGCCGTCATGGCGCCCGGTTCCTGCTGCGGATCGATGATACCGACCGCAGCCGCTCGAAAGAGGAATACGTGCAGGCCCTGCAGGACGACCTGCGCTGGCTTGGCATTGGCTGGGACGAATTCGTGCGCCAGTCGGACCGGCTGGACCGCTATGCGCTGGCCATTGAAAAGCTGAAGGCCAGCGGGCGGCTCTATCCGTGCTTTGAAAGCGAGCAGGAACTGGCCTCCAAGCGCGAGGCCCGCATCCGCATGCGCAAGCCCCCCGTCTATGACCGGGCCATGCTGCGCATGACGCCGCAGCAGCGCGCGCAGGCCGAAGCCAATGGCAAGGTGCCCTACTGGCGCTTTAAACTGTCCGACTACCGCACGGTGGAATGGAACGACCTGGTCATGGGGCCATCGCGCGTCAAGCTGCCCGCCATTTCCGACCCGGTTCTGGTCCGTGCCGATGGCACGGTGCTGTACACGCTGGCCTCGGTCGTGGATGACATGGAACTGGGTATTACCCACGTCATCCGTGGCGAGGACCATGTGACCAATACAGGTGTGCAGATCGACATTGCCGAGGCGCTGGGGGCAAAACGCAACCGCTTCACCTTCGCCCACCTGCCGCTGCTGCTTGATCAGGGGGGCGGCAAGCTGTCCAAGCGCTTCGACGGGCTGTCGATTCGGGCCTTGCGGCAGGATGGGGTCGAGCCTTCGGCCATCGTCTCCTACCTTGCCCGCCTGGGCAGCGCGGATGACCCGGAACCGCTATCGTTCGATGAACTGGCCCAAACCTATGACCTTGGCCGTGTTTCACGTTCCGCCGCGCGCTTTGACATGCGCCAGCTGCTGGGGCTGAACCGGCGCGTCATGCATGCCATGCCGTTTGAGGAAATCCGCGCACGCCTGCCCGAAGGGGCGACGGAAGCCTTCTGGCTGGCCGTGCGTGGCAATGTGGACATGGCGGGTGAACTGCGCCACTGGTGGGATGTGGTGGCGGGCGATATCGTACCCCCGGTGATTGATGAGGCGGATCGTCCCTTCCTGCTTCAGGCCCTGGGGGCGCTGCCTGCGGCGCCGTGGGATGACACGACATGGAAGACATGGACCACGGCCGTGAAAGAGGCCACGGGCCGCACGGGCCGCGCCCTGTTCCACCCGCTGCGCCTGGCGCTGACGGGGGAGGAGAGCGGGCCGGAAATGCGTGACCTGCTGCCGCTCATGGGCCGGGCACGCGTGGCCGACCGGCTACAGATTGCCGCCCGCTGATACGCAAAAAGGCCCGGTTTCACACCGGGCCTTTTCCAAAGGAGAAGAAGTTTTTGGCGAAGCTTTTTTCAAAAAGCTTCGAAGGACACCATCTTTTTGAAAAAAGGCGGCCCCCAAGGACTTTTACTGTTTTTCAGATACTTCTCTTGCCGCCTGTCGCGCCTTGCGCCCACGGGACAGTTCGGTCACCACGCCATGCAGCGTGCGCAGTTCCTGTTCCGTCACTTCACCGCGCAGGAAGAAGTGGCGCAGGTTGCGCACCATGCCCGCGCGTTTCTGTTCATTGCGCAGGAAGCCGCAGTCATCCAGGTCGGTAATCAGGTGGTGCATGAAGTTTTCCAGCTCACCCCGGGTGGCCACATGCGTCTCGTTGGTCATGAGTGCGCGGGGCGGGGTCTCATCCTCCGTCATCCACCACTCATAGGCCATGATCATTACCGCCTGCGCCAGGTTGAGCGACATGAAGGCGGGATTGAGCGGGTAGCGGATCAGTGCATCGGCGCGTGCCATGTCCTCGTTATCCAGCCCCGCGCGTTCGGGGCCGAACATCAGCCCCACCTTCAGCCCGCGCCCCGTCATCTCACGCAGTTCCGCCGCCCCGCCGCGCGCGGTCAGCACCGGCTTTACGATATGGCGCGGGCGGGGGCAGGTGGCGAAGACGTGGTGCAGGTCGGCCACCGCGTCATCCACGGTGTCAAACACCTGTGCCGATTCAAGGATGCGGTCTGCGCCCGAGGCACTGCGCCATGCGCGCTCCTGCGGCCAGCCATCGCGGGGTGCGACAATGCGCATGTGGAACAGTCCGCCATTGGCCATGGCGCGGGCCGTGGTGCCGATGTTCTCGGCCATCTGGGGCCGGACAAGGATTACGACCGGGCTGTTGCCAATGGGGCCGATATCCGCCCCGCCATCGCGCCCGGTCATGCCTGCCTCCATGTCGTGCCCTGCGGGCCGTCTTCCAGTACAATGCCCTGTGCCGCGAGGGTGTTGCGGATTTCATCCGCGCGGGCGAAGTCACGCGCCTTGCGCGCGGCAAGGCGTTCTTCAATCAGGCGTTCGATATGGGCCGGGTCCACTTTCGCGCCACCACGGAACCATGCTTCGGGTGTGTCATTGAGCAGGCCGATCAGGTTGCCCGCAGCCTTCAGTTGCGCCGCCGCAACACGGTCACCCGTCAGGGCGGCATCAGCCAGCGCATGCATTTCCGCCAGCGCGCGCGGGGTGTTCAGGTCATCGCACAGCACCTGCACCACGCTGTCTGGCGCGGGTACGGGTGGCTGGTCCGGGTCCAGCTTTTCCAGCGCGCGGTAGAAGCGGTCCAGCATCTGGCGGGCTTCATCCAGTCCTTCGCGCGTGAAGTTGAGCACCGAGCGGTACTGGGCGCGCAGCAGCAGAAGGCGCAGCGCCTCGGCAGGGGTATCACGCAGCACGTCGCGCACGGTCAGGAAGTTGCCGAGGGATTTCGACATCTTCTCCCCATTCACCAGCAGCATCGCATTATGCACCCAGTGGTTGGCGAAATGCCCGTGCGGGTGGCAGCACATGCTCTGCGCGCGTTCGTTCTCATGGTGGGGGAACAGCAGGTCCGACCCGCCGCCATGAATGTCAAAGCTCTCGCCCAGATAGCGGTGCGACATGGCCGAGCATTCGATATGCCAGCCCGGACGCCCCCGGCCCCAAGGGCTGTCCCAGCCCGGCGTCTGGTCATCGGAGGGTTTCCACAGCACGAAATCGCCGGGGTCGCGCTTGTAGGGGGCGACTTCCACCCGCGCGCCCGCGATCAGGTCATCGGGCGTGCGGCCCGACAGCGCGCCATAGGACGGGTAGGTGCCCACCGCGAACAGCACATGGCCCTCGGCCTCATAGGCATGGCCGCTTTCGATCAGGCGGGCGATCATGTCCTGCATCTCGCCAATATGGTGGGTCGCGCGCGGCTCCACATCCGGCGGCAGGATGGAGACGGCGGCCAGGTCCGCATGGAAATCGGCAATGGTGCGCGCGGTCAGGTCGGCAATGGATTCGCCGTTGGCATGCGCGCGGGCGTTGATCTTGTCATCCACGTCGGTGATGTTGCGCACGTAGGTCACGCGCGGGTACAGGTGGCGCAGCAGGCGCACCAGCACATCGGCCGTAAGCATGGCGCGCAGGTTGCCGATATGCGCCAGGTCATAGACCGTGGGGCCGCAGTAATAGACCCGCACGTTATCGGGTGCCAGCGGGACGAAGGGAACGGTGCTGCGGGTCCTGCTGTCATGTAGATGCAGGCGGGGCAGGTGCGGACGGGGCTGTGTGTCGGACATGATGCGCCTAGATGCGACAGACAGGCGGGGGGACGCAATAGTTCATCTGCGCCGGCCCCGCCGGGGTGGCCGGTCAGCCGATTTCCTGACCGATCTGCTTGATGTCATGGAACGTCAATTCCGGGTTCCCTTCCGCCGTGCGCTTCATCATGAACGCCGAGGAGGCAAGGAAGACCGGGTCGCCATCAATATCATCCGCCATGGCGGTGCGGTTGGCCATGCAGAAGGTTTCCAGCCGGTCCCTTGGCCCCGTTACCCAGCGGGCCAGGTTATAGGGGGTCGATTCGAAGCCGATCGCAACCCCGTATTCCCCCTTCAGCCGCGACTGCAGCACGTCAAGCTGCAGCGTGCCGACCACGCCCACGATGGGGGGCGCGCCATCCTGCGGGCGGAACAGCTGCACCACGCCTTCTTCCGCCAGTTCGGTCAGTGCCTGGCGCAGCTTCTTGGCCTTCATCGCGTCATCCAGCCGCACGCGGCGCAGGATTTCGGGCGCGAAATAGGGCACGCCGGTAAAGCGCAGGTCCTCGCCTTCGGTCAGTGTGTCACCAATGCGCAGCGTGCCGTGGTTGGGAATGCCCACCACGTCGCCCGCAAAGGCTTCCTCGGCCAACTGGCGGTCACGGGCGAAGAAGAACTGCGGGGTGTGCAGCGCGAACTGCTTGCCGATGCGCACATGCTTGAGCCGCATGCCGCGCTGCAGCTTGCCCGAGCAGATGCGGGCAAAGGCCATGCGGTCACGGTGGTTGGGGTCCATGTTGGCCTGGATCTTGAACACCAGCGCGGTCAGGGCGGGTTCATCGGCACGCACGTTGCGGGTCTCGGTCGCCTGGTCACGCGGCGGCGGGCCGAAGCTGGCCAGCGCGTCCAGCAGGTCGGTCACGCCGATCTCCTTCATCGCACTGCCGAAGAACACCGGGGTCAGGTGGCCTGCGTTGAAGCTTTCCAGGTCGAATTCCGGCAGTGCCGCCTCAACCAGTTCCAGTTCCTCGCCCAGTTGCACCATGCGCGGGTCGGACTGGTCCAGCGGTTCGCTCACATGCAGTTCACGGCTGCGGATATCATAGGTGCCGACGAATTTGGCGGCGCGGCCCACCGGCCACGTCGCGGGCGAGACATCCAGTGCCAGCGAGGACGAGATTTCATCCAGCAGGGCAAACGGGTCCTGTGCCTCACGGTCCATCTTGTTGATGAAGGTGACGATGGGAATGTCGCGCAGGCGGCAGATCTCGAACAGCTTGCGGGTCCGGGCCTCGATGCCCTTGGCGGCGTCGATCACCATCACGGCGGCATCGACCGCCGTCAGCGTGCGGTAGGTATCTTCCGAAAAGTCTTCATGGCCCGGCGTGTCGAGCAGGTTGAAGATGCAGCCGCCATATTCGAACGTCATGACCGAGGTCACGACGGAAATGCCGCGGTCGCGCTCGATGCCCATCCAGTCCGAGCGCGTGCGCCGCCGCTCGCCCTTGGCCCGCACGTTGCCCGCCATCTGGATGGCGCCACCGGCCCGCAGGATGCGTTCGGTCAGTGTCGTCTTGCCGGCATCCGGGTGGGAGATGATGGCAAAGGTGCGCCGCCGGGTAATCTCGGCGGTCAGGGCGGTATCGGCTGTGGTGGCGGTCACGGTCTTGTCCATTCCTGCGGCTGGCCCGGCGGAAGGGAGGGGGAAGCGGGCAGGGGCCAGAAACGCGGACGCCGGACGCAGGGACAAAAGCCCCCACGCCCGGCGTCACGCCTGCCCGGTTCCGGGTATAGATCAGCGAGAGTAGAATTCGATGACCAGGTTCGGTTCCATCTGCACGGGATAGGGCACATCCGACAGCTTGGGGCTGCGCAGGAAGGAGCCCTTCATCTGGCGGTGATCCACTTCCAGGTATTCCGGCACGTCGCGTTCGCCGCTCTGGGCCGCATCCAGCACGATGGCCAGCTGCTTGGACTTCTCGCGCACTTCGATCACGTCGCCATCACGCACCAGGTAGGAGGGGATGTTGACCTTGCGGCCGTTGACCGTGATGTGGCCGTGGCTGATGAACTGACGCGCCGCGAACGGGGTGATCGCGAACTTCAGGCGGTAGACAACCGCGTCCAGCCGGCGCTCCAGCAGGTCGATCAGGTTCTCGGAGGTGTCACCCTTGCGGCGGACGGCCTCGTCATAATACTTGCGGAACTGCTTTTCGCCGATGTTGCCGTAGTAGCCCTTCAGCTTCTGCTTGGCCATCAGCTGCACGGAGAAGTCGGACGGCTTCTGCTTGCGGCGCTGGCCGTGCTGGCCGGGGCCGTACTCGCGCTTGTTGACCGGGGACTTCGCACGGCCCCACAGGTTCACGCCAAGGCGGCGGTTGATCTTGTACTTGCTCTCAAGGCGCTTGCTCATCTGCGCGCTCTCTCTTCATTCATCTGCATGGATATGGCGGACCATATGCCATGGTGTTGCACCGGTAGGTCCTGTCCCTCATGGACAGGGCGGGCGCGCTCCGTATTACTGGCACCGGGGAGCAATCACCCATGGGCACCAGCCGGATCGTCCACGTTCCCGGCAGTCGGGCGCGTATAGAAGTACTGCTGTGTCCTGTCAATTGCCATGGGGGCAGGACGGTGGGGCAAAAGACTGTATCGCGCCGGCGGTCCGCCCTGTTATGAAGCGGGAACCGCAAGGGTGACCGATCACGGCAACAGGGGGAAGGCACGCATGGACACGGCATTGACACAGCGCTGGGGGCTGTTTGTGGGGCTGGGGGTGATTTCCTTTGCCCTTGGCATTGTCGCGTGGGTGGATGCGCTGGTCGTGTCGCTGGCCAGCACCATCGTGCTGGGCGTGCTGCTGTTCGTGGTGGGCGCGGTGCAGCTTGTGCATGCCTTCGTGGTGCGGGACTGGAGCGGGCGGCTCATGTCCATCCTTGGTGGCGCGCTTTACATACTGGCGGGCACCATGATGATGGAGGAACCGGCCGCGGGCACCATGGCCATTACCCTGTTCATTTCCGCCTGCCTTGTGGTGTCGGGCATCGGGCGCATCATCATGGCCTTCCAGCAGCGCGGCCTGCAGGGCTGGTGGCTGATCCTGATGGGCGGGCTGATCAGCCTGCTGGTGGGGGTGTGCCTGTATGCCACCCTGCCATGGTCCGGGCTGTGGCTGATCGGCACGTTCGTGGCGGTTGAACTGATTGCCGCCGGCCTTGGCTGGATCCAGTTCGGCCTGGCCCTGCGGCAGGCGGCCTACATCCCGCCAGCGAACTGAGTGGCAAGGTTGCGGTTGATCGGGTTGTCAGCCGCAACGCCCAGCAGGTTGCGCAGGTCGGTGGCGTTCATCTGCGCCTCGAACCCCGGGTGGCCGGGCTGGAACAGCGTCGCGGCCGAAAGCGGCCCCACCATGACCGGGTCGAAGCCTGCATCATGGATCAGCCAGCCTGCCGTGTACAGCGCCTGCGTCACGTCACCCGCCATGGGCAGCGCCATGCGCGGCGGTGTGCGCCAGGTCTGGGCGGCCAGGGTTGTCATGTCTTCCGAATTGAAGGCCCGCACCACCGAGGCGGAGGGGAACACGGCCTGGGTCACAATCCCCGCCCCCTTTTTCAGGGCAAGGTGGCCGATCTTGCCATCGCGCCAGCCATAGGGGTTGGTGGCATCGATCAGCGGCTTGCTGCCAATGGTGGTGCCGATGGCATGGCCCAGCTGCGGCAGCGCGCCATAGGGCACGGCCAGCACCACGGCATCTCCGAATCTGGCGGCCTCCTGCACCGTGCCGGTGCGGGCCAGGGGATACAGTTCGGATGCAAGCCGGTTCGCGGCTTCCTTCTTCACGTCGGCAAACATGATCTGGTGGCCGGCGCGGTTCCATAAATGGCCCAGTGTACTGCCGACATGGCCCGCCCCGATCATGCCGATGCGCAGCGGCCGGCCCGCGCGCGCCGCAACCGGCAGGGATGCGGGCAGCAGGGTGGCAAGCAGGGCGGTCAGGCCCTGCCGGCGGGTCAGTTTCAGGGCTGGCATGCATCTCTCCTGTTCTGGCGGCATGTGCTAGTATGGCACGTCCGGGTCTGGTCCGCAGTTTGGTTCTTTGCCGACCTGTCGGTATATGGCACAGACTTGGCTGAAGCAGGAGTACAGCGTCAATGACCGATACCCCCGATCAGGACAGCACTGTCGTGGCGGAGTCCGCCGTTCCCGCTGGTGTGGACCATCCCATCGAGGCCCTGCATGCGGCCGTGCAGGAAGATGAGGCCGCCCATGCGGCAATGAACATGCCCGATCCCGGTCCGGTGCCGGATGGCCAGGACCATGTGGTCACGACCGACCATGATGCCGTGGCCACCACCCAGGCCGCTGCCACGGCCGCCGCCAGCATGGACCCGGCCTTCATGCCCTATAAGGAACTGTTCCAGCTTATGGGGGCGGTGGTGTTCGTGATGATCGTGCTGATGGTGGGCGTCAGCGCCATGCATGATTCCGGCATCTGGCCCGAATAGGCCCCGGCTTCAGGGCAGGGACAGATTGACGGATACCGGGCAGTGATCGGACAGGCGGGAGGCCTCCGTCCCGCTGTCCTCGTGGTAGAGCATCACGCGCAGGCTGTCCGGCCGCACCCGGGCGTAAGCCGGACCCCCCACAAGGATATGGTCGATGAAATAGCTGCCCTGCGCGCAGGGGCTTGCCCGGCCCGCGGTCACCAGTGCCAGCGGGCCGCTGGCGGCAAGGGTATGGAAGGCCGGGTCATCGGGGGCCAGCAGCCGGTTGAAATCACCCAGCACGGCAAAGGCCTCGCCTTCGTCCTGACGTTCAAGAATCCAGTCCGCGACAATGGCAATCTGGCGTAGCAGCGTCCGGCAGGCGGGTCTGCGGCTGTCCGGTGCCGAATCGCGGCACCCTGCCTTGAGATGTACAACAAGGACCCGCAGGCTGTCGGCCCCGGTGCCGATACTGACATCCAGACCCGCGCGCAGGTGGTGGGGGGCGTCAGGCGCATAGACATCCAGCGCCGTGACATCAGCATGCCGCGTGACCGCAAGCTCCGCGCGCACGGCCAGGGCCACCTTCTGCACGACCGTGTCATGGGTAATGAAAATGCGATAGGCCGGGGCAGGGAACAGCCGGGCGGCAAGCGCCGGGCTGTCCACCTCCTCCAGCGCTGCAATATCGGGGGCCAGGCGCCGGGCATAGGCTGCCAGATGTTCCAGTTCCACGACCGTGCGGGGCGTGACATCGGCGGGCAGGGCCGGATCACCCTGCGGGCGGGTGGTCAGCCATTCCAGATTCCATGTGGAAAGCCGGATATCTTCCCGTGCCCCGGCTGTTGCGGGCAGCAGGCCCGTGATGACGGGCAGGCACACCCATGCCGCCCGCCATGCATGGGCTGCCTTACGCCGTGGAGGCGCTGTCCGCCTGCTGGGCGCGCAGCTTGGCAATCGCCTCGTCCACATGGATGAACGTGCGCGATGTTTCATCCAGCACCACAACTTCCCCACTGGCAATATCATAGAACCATCCCTGCAATGTCAGGGTGCCGCGGGCAAGCCCCGCCGCCACGGCGGGGTGTGTGCGCAGATGCGCGATCTGGAGCTGTACGTTCTGTTCCGACAGGCTGCGCACGGTAGCGGGGCCTGCATCCGATGCCTCCAGCACGGCGCGGGCGGCTTCGGCATTGCGCAGCCAGCTTGCCACGGTGGGCATCTTGTTCAGGTTGCTGGCTTCAGGGTCAAGCAGGGCCTTCATGGCGCCGCAGTTGGAATGGCCACAGACAATGATGTGCGAGACCCTGAGCGCACTGACCGCGTATTCGATGGCCGATGACACACCGCCCAGCATTTCCCCATAGGCAGGAACGATATTGCCGATGTTGCGCAGTACGAACAGGTCGCCCGGCCGGGTCTGGGTAATCATGCTGGGATTGACCCGGCTGTCGGCACAGGCGATGAACAGCGTGTCGGGTGACTGGCTGTTGGCAAGACTGGCGAACAGTTCCCGGTTCTGCGGGAAGACTTCGGTGTTGAAACGTTCAACGCCGTGCAGCAGGTCGATAAGGGTATCCCGGGCAGTATTGGTAGTAGCCATTATAAAATCCTGTCACCTGAATGTCCGGACAAAGGGAAAGCCATGATCCGCAACGCCAGTGCGGTACAATTCGGTGGCCCGGACTACATCCCGCGTCCTTTGTATCATGGAAACACCTGTCTGTCCCAACGGTTTCTTCCTGAACTGAATTGGAAATACTATGTAACCACGATATAATTAATAAATCTTCACTTCGGGTCCTGAAGTATTCATCTGTCCTGGGGGCGTACAGCACAACGGCGCGCCTGGGCGCGCCGTTGCATGGGGCTGTATGGCTGCTGGCGGGGTGGTGCCTAGCTGGCGTTCCCCTGCTGCAGGGCCGCCCGCACGGCTTCCAGCGCCGCTTCCACCCGGGTGGTGTCGGGACCGCCCGCCTGCGCCATGTCGCGCCGGCCACCGCCGCCCTTGCCGCCCATGGCCGTGCTGGCCGCGCGCACCAGTGCCACGGCGTCGACCTTCTCGCCCAGATCAGGGGTGGCGGCCACGACGATGCTGCCCTTGCCATCAGCGGTGGAGATCAGCACGATCACGCCGGAGCCGATTTCCTTGCGCAGCGAATCCGCCAGTGGCTTGAGTTCCTTGGCCGGCAGTTCGCCCACGTTGCGGGCATCAAGTTTTATGCCGCCCACGTCCACAATGGATGCCGCCGCCTGGCTGCCCGAGGCCAGCTTGCGCTGCAGGTCGGAAATCTGGCGTTCCATCACCTTGCGCTCTTCCAGCAGCACGGCCAGGCGTTCGGGTGTTTCCGCAGGTGGCACGCGCAGCATGGCGGCAATCTGGTTCAGGCGTTCCTCGGTGGCGATGGTGGCGTTCTGCGCGGCCAGGCCGGTCACGGCCTCGATCCGCCGCACGCCTGACGATACGCCACTTTCCGATGTGATGCGGAACAGCCCGATATCACCCGTGCGGCGCACATGCGTGCCGCCGCACAGTTCGATCGACCAGCCCGCGCGGCCTTCCTCCGGGCCGCCCATGGACACGACGCGCACCTCATCACCGTATTTTTCGCCAAACAGGGCCATGGCGCCCTGCTCGATGGCTTCTTCGGGTGTCATGTGACGGGTGGTGACATCCGTATTCTCACGGATGCGGGCATTCACCTCGGCCTCGATATCGGCCAGTTCCTCGGGCGTGATGGGGCGGGGCTGGCTTACGTCAAAGCGCAGGCGGTCGGGTGCGTTCAGGCTGCCCTTCTGGGTGACGTGCGCGCCCAGCCTGCGGCGCATGGCCTCGTGCAGCAGGTGGGTGGCGGAATGATGGGCGCGGATGGCGCTGCGGCGGTCATGATCGACCTGTGCCGTGACCGCCATGCCGGGCTTGACCGTGCCTTCGATGACCGTGCCGTAATGCACCAGCAGGTCGCCCAGCTTTTTCTGCGTGTCGGTAATGGCAATATGCAGGCCGGGTGCCGTGATGGTGCCGGTATCGCCCACCTGGCCACCGCTTTCCCCATAGAAGGGGGTCTGGTTGAGCAGCAGCGCCACCTTGGTGCCGGGACCAGCACTTTCCACCTGCGCGTTGTCCACGATCACGGTCTGTACCTCGGCATCCGAGGTTTCGGTGGTGTAGCCCAGGAATTCGGTGGCGCCGAACGTGTCGCGGGCCTCGAACCACACGGTCTCGGTCGCGCTGTCGCCCGAACCGCTCCATGCGGCGCGGGCGCGCTTGCGCTGCACCTCCATGGCCGCGTTGAAGCCCGCCACATCCACATTGTGGCTGCTGCCGCGCAGGGCATCCTGTGTCAGGTCAAGCGGGAAGCCGAAGGTGTCATACAGCTTGAACGCAACATCACCGGGCAGGGGCGCGCCATCGCCCAGGCGTTCCGTCTCGTCCGCCAGCAGCGACAGGCCACGGTCCAGCATGGCCTTGAAACGCTCTTCCTCGCCCTTCATCGTACCCTCGATCAGGGCGCGGGCATGGACCAGTTCGGGATAGGCCTCGCCCATCTGCCGGATCAGCGCGGGGACGAGTTTGTAGAAGGTCGGCTCCGTCGTGCCCATCATGTGCAGGTGGCGCATGGCGCGGCGCATGATGCGGCGCAGCACGTAGCCGCGCCCGTCCTTGGATGGCAGCACGCCATCGGCAATCAGGAACGAGGTGGAGCGCAGGTGGTCGGCCACCACGCGGTGGCTGGCGTTGAATGGCCCGTCGGGGTCCTGCCCCGTCACCTCGGCCGAGGCGAGGATGAGCGCGCGGAAGGTATCGGTATCATAATTGTCGCGCTTGCCCTGCAGGATGGCGGCAAAACGCTCCAGCCCCAGCCCGGTGTCGATGGACGGGCGCGGCAGGGGCGAGCGGGTGCCGGGCGGATTCTCGAAATACTGCATGAACACGAGGTTCCAGATTTCGGTAAAGCGGTCACCGTCCTCATCGGGGGAGCCGGGGGGGCCGCCCGCCACTTCGGGGCCGTGATCGTAAAAGATCTCGGAACACGGGCCGCAGGGACCGGTATCGCCCATGCGCCAGAAATTGTCAGAGGTGGGGATGCGGATGATGCGGTCATCGGACAGGCCGGCGATCCTGCGCCACAGGCTGGCGGCTTCCTCGTCATCGGCATAGACGGTGGTCAGCAGCTTTTCTTTGGGCAGGCCGAACGTGCCGGTCACCAGTTTCCAGGCCAGTTCGATAGCTTCGGCCTTGAAATAGTCCCCGAACGAGAAATTGCCCATCATCTCGAAGAAGGTATGGTGGCGGGCGGTATAGCCCACATTATCCAGGTCGTTATGCTTGCCGCCCGCGCGCACGACCTTCTGGGCGGTGGTGGCGCGGGAATAGGGACGTGTTTCCTGCCCGGTGAACACGTTCTTGAACTGCACCATACCAGCATTGGTAAACAGCAGTGTCGGATCGTTGTGCGGCACCAGGGACGAGGACGGCACGATCTGATGCCCGTTCCCCGCGAAATAATCGAGGAAGGTGGCACGAATGTCGTTTGTTGTGGGCATGGCGGGAAACAGACGATCCTGTATTGAAGATATAGATATAAAACCGGATTCATTCACCTAGCGCACGTAGCACCAGACCGGAAGTACGAACATGCGTGTTCCGCCCATATGCCCATGGCATGACAGGCGGCTTGTATCAGCGGGAGGCTTCAATATGCCACGGGAATGGACGGCGGAACAGCACGGGCTGCTGGCACCCTGCCGCCCGACGCCTTCCAGAATTTCCTGATCCGGGATCATCTTGACCTGATCCGGTATGCCCGCGCCTGCGCACGGGGTGCGTGAATTACTTGCCTGCGGCCGGTTTGTATTTGACCGGGGCCGCGGGGTGGTGACCTGCATGGTACCATGGCGCCGTGCCGGGCTGGCTATGCGGAGATCGGTGTCCCCGGCCCCGCAGGAAGGATAATCCCTGCCGGTCATGGATGCGGCCTGCATGGCGGCAGCGAATATGCCACGCTGGTGGAAGACGCAATCCGTCGCCTTGAATCAGGTGGGGGCCACTTACGGCGCCCGGGCGCGTTATCCCGTCTTGCTGCGGGAGTTCACGACAGCGGTCCGGCTGGAGACGGCATTCTGCGCCACGGCGCGTTCAGGCTGGAAGGGCACGATCTGGACGTTGCGGCGCCCGGTGGCCTTGGGCGATTCCCTGTGGAAAACCAGCTTCCGACTGATATGGAAGTTGGCCATCATGCCAGCCGCCGCACCGGCCACCAGCGCCAGCACCGGATTGGCCTTGAAGATGGGGGAAAGGTGGAAGAGCATGAACACGCAGCCCCGGTTCAGGAAGAACCCCAGCGAGTTGCCCGCAAGGAAGCGGAGCCACTGGACCATGAAATGATGCTGGTTGCCCGCCTTGCGGAAGGTCCACAGCCGGTTGATGAACCAGTTGATCGAAGCCGCGATGAAATAGGCGGCGATGGTTGCGGTAGTCAGGCCGACCAGGGGACGCAGGCTGTAAACCGCTGTTGTGTCCCAGCCCAGTCCTAACAGTCCTACAATGCCGAATTTGAGGAATTGCGTGATTTTCTCGGAAGAGAGTCTGGGCAAGGGATGATCCTTCTGCCTGGGCGAGGGATTCGCTGGCATATGGTCAGGGCACGCCTGTTCGGCAAGGACCTCCCGCCGGGCATGTGGATATCGTATTAGGCCAAATACTGCGTCAATAAAAGAGAAAAGGGGGCACCGAAGCACCCCCTTTTCCTGATGAGCGGCTGGCCGTGATCAGTGCAGGATGATCTCGACGCGCCGGTTCTGGGGCTCACGCGTGTCGGGGCCGGTCGGCACCAGCGGGTGGGCTTCACCATAGCCATGGATGTCGATGGCGTTGGCGGGCACGCCGTCACGGATCAGTTCGGCCTTCACGCTTTCAGCACGGCGCATGGACAGGCCAAGGTTGTACTGCTGGCCACGCGGGCCGGGGTGGGCCGCCGTGTTGTCGGTATAACCGTTGACTTCGATGCGGGTGGTCTGGACGTGGGTGGAAGCCTGTGCGGCCTCTGCCACGATCTCACGCGAGCGGCCGGTCAGGGCTGCGCCGTCCCAGTCGAAGAACACCAGGTAGGTGCGGGCGGCGGTCGGTGCGGGCGGCACGACGGCGGGGGCCGGCGGCGGCGGCGGCGGCGCGTTGTTGAACGCGTAGCGGACGCCTACGATGAACTGGTGGTTGAAGCGGTGGTCAAAGCTGGCATGACCCGTACCTTCCGGCCCGCTGGCGGTGTAGTTGCCCATGGTGAAGGAGGAGGGCTGGCCGATCATGCGGTATTCGGTGGTCATCTGCAGGCCAGGGACACCGGGGATGTCATAGGCCGCACCGACGATGCCCTGATAGGCGAAGCCACCCTTGGTGCCGCTCAGGCTGCGTGCCGCGTTGTTGCCAACGGTCACGTCATGGGCGTTCTGCCACAGGTAGCCCGCGCCAACACCGACAAACGGCGTGACCGGCACGTCAATGTTGAACAGGCGCTTGAGGTCGATGTCATACAGCACGTTGACGAAACCGCCATAGGAGCGGTCGCTGCCCTTGTCGCCACGGGTCTTGCTGTAGATTTCGGACCAGTTGTAGTCGCCTTCGATTTCAGCGCGCAGGCCGTTGCCAAAGCCCCAGCCCACCGCGCCAAAGCCGGTCCAGCCATGACGGTGGCCAAGCTTTTCACGGCCCGGGCCATCTTCCGTATCCGCGAAATGCCCGTGCTGGGTCTGGGTCAGGTTGTAGCCACCGCCGATATCGACATAGGGGCCAGTAATGGTCGTGGCCTTGGCTGCGAACGGTGTCGCTGCCAGCAGGCTGGTTGCCAGCAGGGCAGTGCGGAGACGCATATGTTCGTCCTTCCTCATGTTATTACTTCTTTGTAAACCACATCACGCATGGGATGCGAAGATTAATCAATCCATATCCCTAAACACTGTGTGTTGCCCGGGGTTGCCTGAACCCTGCTACCATATGGCGGCAGAAAAGTGACACCGTGCCGAATGCAGGCCGATCAATCGATTTTCCCATTTTAGAACAATTGTCTAGTTAGGGAAGATTCCATTGGAAACAAGTGTCTCGCACAATCTTCAAGGCCCAATGTGGCAGAAAAATCACGCAATAAACGAAGTATTTCAAAAAGTAAGAAATTTTTCATACATTAAAACGGGCATAAAAAAAGGAGCACCGAAGTGCTCCTTTTCCGTTTTGGTGACCGTGTTGGCCGTGATCAGTGCAGGATGATCTCGACGCGACGGTTCTGGGGCTCACGCGTGTCGGGGCCGGTCGGCACCAGCGGGTGGGCTTCACCATAGCCATGGATGTCGATGGCGTTGGCGGGCACGCCGTCACGGATCAGTTCGGCCTTCACGCTTTCAGCACGGCGCATGGACAGGCCAAGGTTGTACTGCTGGCCACGCGGGCCGGGGTGGGCCGCCGTGTTGTCGGTATAACCGTTGACTTCGATGCGGGTGGTCTGGACGTGGGTGGAAGCCTGTGCGGCCTCTGCCACGATCTCACGCGAGCGGCCGGTCAGGGCTGCGCCGTCCCAGTCGAAGAACACCAGGTAGGTGCGGGCCGCGGTCGGCGCGGGCGGCACGACAGCGGGGGCCGGCGGCGGCGGCGGCGGCGCGTTGTTGAACGCGTAGCGGACGCCTACGATGAACTCGTGGTTGAAGCGGTGATCGAAGCGCTCGGCGCTCGTGTAGCCACCACCGGAAGCGTGGATGTTGCCCATCCCGAAGTCTTCAACCTGACCAACCATGCGGTATTCGGTGGTCATCTGCAGGCCGGACACGCCCGGGATGTCGTAGGCCGCACCCACGATACCCTGATAGGCGAAGCTGCCGTTCGTGCCCTTCATCTGGGCGCCGGAGGACATGCCCGTGACATTCGCGTTTTCCCACAGGTAACCGGCACCGGCACCGACGAACGGCGTGACCGGCACATCAATGCCGAACAGACGCTTCAGGTCGATGTCATACAGTACGTTGACGAAGCCGCCATACGAACGGTCGTGACCCTTCGTCTTCTCGGCATCGACACTGGTGATTGCGGTCCAGCTGTAGGCACCTTCGACTTCGGCGCGCAGGCCGTTACCGAAGCCCCAGCCAACATTGGCAAAGCCGGTCCAGCCATGGCCGTGACGGACATGCTGGCCGCCGTCGTCATTGCCGTTGGCGCCGTTTTTCAGGTCAGCATCATGCATATGCTGGGTCTGGGTCAGATCGTAGCCACCGCCGATGCCCACATAGGGACCGGTGATGGTCGTGGCTTTGGCGGCGACCGGTGCCGCTGCCAGCAGGCTGGTAGCCAGTAACGCTGCGCGAAGACGCATGTTCAAGTCCTTAAACTCTGTTGTTGCAGGGCAGAGCCCTATCTTGTGGGCCGGGCAATGGATATGCCCCGAAGACAGGGCAGCCTGAGATTACCCGCAAGCTATGATGCGGGGATTAGCGTGTCTGGGCAGGCTTGAGAATGGGCAAAATGGCGCAAGCGGATCGTGTGTGGCAAAAAAAACACATATCTTTCAGGAAGCTTTGGAAGGTGCTGCGAAAAGTTGTGACTTTATAAAGGATTTTTTGCACTGCCGGCACAGCCCCTTCTATTTTGCATAGGACATTGCCGGAAAAGGAGGGGCTGCCTGACGGTCGTCATGGCACTGGACGATTCGACGCAAAAAGGGAGAATGCCGGGCATTCTCCCTGATTTTCCACATGGTTTTGTTGTCAGGCGGGACTGGAGGTCAGTGCAGGATGATCTCCACGCGGCGGTTCTGCGGCTCCCGCGTGTCGGGGCCGGTCGGCACCAGCGGGCGGGCTTCGCCATAGCCCTGCACGCCAATGGCGCTGGCGGGCACGCCGTCACGGATCAGTTCGGCCTTCACGCTGTCCGCGCGGCGCAGGGACAGGCCAAGGTTGTACTGCTGCCCGCGCGGGCCGGGCTGGGCGGCGGAATTGTCGGTATAACCGTTCACCTCGATGCGGGTGGTCTGGACGTGGGTGGAAGCCTGTGCGGCCTCTGCCACGATCTCGCGCGCGCGGCCGGTCAGGGCTGCCCCATCCCAGTCGAAGAACACCAGGTAGGTACGCGCCACGGCGGGCACGGGCGGGACGACGGCGGGGGCCGGCGGCGGTGGCGGCGGGGCGGTGTTGAAGGCGTAGCGGACGCCCACGATGAACTGGTGGTTGAAGCGGTGGTCGTAGCTCGGGTGGCTGTTATCGGCACCGTAATTGGCGGTGTAGGACTGTGTGATGTTGCCCATGCTGAACGATTCCACCTGACCGACCATGCGGTATTCGGTGGTCATCTGCAGGCCGGCCACGCCCGGTATGTCATAGGCCGCACCCACGATACCCTGGTAGGCGAAGCTGCCATTGGTGCCGTGCTGGCGCAGGTTGAGGCTGCTGTTGGAGGCCAGCACCGTGCTGCTGCTTACATTCTGCCAAAGATAGCCCGCACCCACACCGACAAATGGCGTGACCGGCACGTCAATGTTGAACAGGCGCTTGAGGTCGATGTCATACAGCACATTGATGAAACCGCCGTAGGAGCGGTCGCTGCCCTGGGTCCTGCCGGTGGTGGAACCGCCCCGCGGGCCGCCCTGGCTGAAGGTCATGCCGGTCAGGCCGGACCAGTTGTACGCGCCTTCGACTTCCGCGCGCAGGCCATTGCCGAAGCCCCAGCCAAAGGCGGCGAAGCCGGTCCAGCCATCGCCGTGGCGTACCCGTTCGCGGTAATGCATGCTCGGGCTGTAGGTATCGCGCACGTCCGCCTGCGAGGCGGCAGGCGCGTGGTCGACATACCCCTTCATGAGACGGTCATTGTCAAAATCATGAAGATGCTGGGTCTGGGTCAGGTTGTAGCCGCCGCCGATATCGGCATAGGGGCCGGTGATTGTTGTTGCCATGGCGGTGACAACCGGGGTCGTGGTCAGTGCAGTCGCCAGCAATGCCGCGCGAAGACGCATATTCCCGTCCTTGATACTTGATCAGACGCCTTCTCTGCTGTGGAGATGGGGGCATTCCACACCGGCCTGATGCTTGTTGACACGATCGGCCCGGAGAGGGGCCGTGAGAATGGTGCCAGCGGCCGGGTGGGAATGGTGGCATCCGGCCCCGCCGGTCCGTGGCGGGACCGTTGTGCGGGGCAAGGATTGAAATACGGTAAATACCCCCTGCCCATCGTGGGGAAGGCAGGGGGCTGTTGTATAAAAATCACATCGCGCGGCGCGACGGGTCAGGGTGTGCAGCCATCCGCGCGCAGCACGTCCAGCACGGCCTCATCGGGTACGTCGCGACAGGTAAAGGCCTGTCCGATGCCGCGTACCAGCACGAAGGACAGGCGGCCATCGCGCATTTTCTTGTCGCGCTGCATGTTGCGCACAAGCTGGCTGGCGGAAAAATTCCGCCCCGTATCGCTGACCCGCAGCGGCATGGACAGGTCTTCCAGATGGCGGGTCACGCGCTCCAGGTCCCCGGCGGGGCAGTAGCCCAGCCTGACCGACAGCATGAAGGCCAGCCGCAGCCCGATGGACACGGCTTCCCCATGCAGCAGGCTGCCATCGTACCCCATCTCGGCTTCCAGCGCGTGGCCGAAGGTGTGGCCCAGGTTGAGCAGGGCGCGGCCATCGACGCGGCGCTCCTCGCGCTCATCGGCCGTGACCACGCGGGCCTTGAAGGCACAGGCCATGCGAATGGCCTCGGCCTGCATGGCGGGGTCGCCCGCCAGCACCGCCGCCCCGTGGCGCTCACACCATGCGAACAGTGCCGCATCGCCCAGCAGCCCGGATTTTACGATTTCGGCATACCCCGCGCGCAGTTCGCGCACCGGCAGGGTGGCCAGGGTGGACGTGTCGGCCAGCACGGCGATGGGCTGGTGGAACGCGCCCACCAGATTCTTGCCAAACGGGGTATTGATGCCCGTCTTGCCCCCCACCGACGAATCCACCTGCGAAAGCAGCGTGGTCGGAATCTGTACGAACGGCAGCCCGCGCAGGGTGGTGGCGGCGCAGAATCCGGACAGATCCCCCACCACGCCGCCGCCCAGCGCCACGACCGTGGTGCCCCGCTCCACATGCGCTTCCAGCAGGGCATTGGTCACCTGCTCGTACCGGGCCATGCTCTTGGACCCCTCGCCGGGGGGGATGGTGATCACCTCGGCACGGATGGCGCATTCCTCCAGCCCTTCCAGCAGGCGGGGCAGGTGCAGGGGGGAGACCGTCGCGTCGGTCACGATCATCACGCGCTTCTGGGGCAGGACGGGGGCCAGCAGCGCGCCCGCGCGGCGGATCACGTCGGGGCCGATCATCACCTCGTAGCTGGCGCGCTCCAGCCGCACGGGCACGCGCAGCGGCTGCTGGCTGTGTTTCAGGGCCTGCAGCACATGGTCGGCGCTGTGTTCCACGTTGTCATCTCCACAATCCACGATGATATCCGCTTCCGCATAGACCGGATGGCGGATGCGCATGAAATCCGCCAGCACCGCGTGCGGCGAGGCGGTATTGAGCAGCGGGCGGTGTGTGCGCTCCGCCACGCGCTGTACCAGCAGCGGCAGCGGGCAGCGCAGCCAGATGGACACTGCCTGCTCGCGCACGCTGGCGCGCGTGCGCTGATCCATGAAGGCGCCGCCGCCGGTCGCCAGCACCACGGGCGGGCCGGACAGCAGGCGGCGGATGACCAGCCGTTCGCCCCGGCGGAATTCCGGCTCGCCGTATTTCTGGAACAGGTCGGCGATCGAGCAGCCGGCCGCGCGCTCGATCTCCTCGTCCGAATCGACAAAGGGCAGGCCCAGCGTCGTGGCAAGGATGCGGCCGATTGTGGTCTTGCCCGCCCCCATCAGGCCCACCAGCACGATGGTCCGGCCGCATCCGGCCTGTCGCGGGGCGGATGGGCCCACGGCGTTCAGGTCGAGCGGAATGCTGAGTGACGGAGCCTCCGGACTGGGCCGGTCGGGGGGAATCTGGCGTGACATGCGCGGCAACCTAACATACAGCAGGACAGGACCGGTAGACTCCGCGCCCGGGACCTGTGTCGCGCATGGGGCGTGTCCGGGTACGGGAACACGCGAAACCGGATTTTGCAGGATATGGGAAGCGGTCTGATGCTCCGTATAGTCATTGCCCTGGTTGGCGTTCTTGCCCTGTGCGCCGTGGGGGGATTCTTCTCGCTGGGCGCCTTTCCGCCCGCGCCGGTGCAGCAGGCCATCCATAAGGACATTCCCTTCGCCCCACCCGCCCCGCCCGCGGCGGCGGCCCTTCCCGCGCTGCCGGGCGCGCCCGCGCCGCTGCCCGTGACCCCGCTTGCGCCTCTGCACTAGGGGTGCCCGGCGGCGTGCAGGCGGACGGGATTGACGCCTTTCTGGAAATGCAGGCCGCCGAACGGGGTGCTGCCCTGAACACGCTGGCCGCCTATGCCCGTGACCTGGCGGACATGACGGCGGTCCTTCATGCCGGTGGTGTTACGGCGCGCACGGCGGGGGAGGCCGACCTGCGTGCCTATCTGGCCGGTCTGGCGGGGCAGGGGCTGGCGGCGCGCACCCAGGCGCGCAGGCTGTCGTGCCTGAAGCAGTATTTCCTGTTCCTGGCGCGGGAGGGCATGCGGCCCGACAATCCCGCCGCCCTGCTGGAAGCCCCCCGGCTGGACACGCCGCTGCCGCGTTTCCTGTCGGAAGGGGAGGTGGAGGCCCTGCTGGCCGCCTGCGCGCCGGAACCCGATGCAACTCCCGCGCGCCAGCGCAGGCTGCAGGTCGCGCGCGCGGCGCTGGAAATGCTGTATGCATCGGGGCTGCGCATATCCGAACTGCTGGCGCTGCCCCGCCGCGCGCTGGATGCAGCACCCGGCATGATGCTGGTGCGGGGCAAGGGCGGGCGCGAGCGCATGGTGCCCATGTCGGCGCGTGCGCGTGAAGCCGCCCGCGCGCTGATGGAAGCCGATGCCGCGCGCCGGAGTCCCTTCCTGTTTCCCGGCCGTGGGGTGGCCCGGCCCATGACCCGGCAGGGATTCGACCGCATCCTGCACGATGTGGCCCTGCGCGCGGGGCTGGACCCGGCCCGGCTTTCGCCGCATGTGCTGCGCCATTCCTTTGCCACGCACCTGCTGGCCCACGGGGCGGACCTGCGCGCGTTGCAGGTGCTGCTGGGCCATGCCGATATCGCGACAACACAGATCTATACCCACGTCATGCTTGACCGCCTGCGCGAGGCGGTGGCTGACCACCATCCCCTGTCCCACGCGGGGGAGCTGGAGGTGGGATAGACAAAAATGCATGGCGGGGTGAATTCCCCGCGTGAAAATGTTTGGCTGGCGTGCAGGCTGTGCTATCGGCAGCGCATGCGCCAGTTTCTAGATTTCGAAAAGTCGGTCGCCGAGCTTGAGAACAAGATCGACGAGCTTCGCAAGATGTCCGGTCCGGACGGGATCAACATCGCGGAAGAGATCGCCCGGTTGAGCGAGAAAGCCGACCGGCAGTTGCGTACGGCCTACGCCAAGCTGACCCCATGGCAGAAGGTGCAGGTCGCCCGCCATGCCCAGCGGCCGCACACGGTGGATTACATCGGTGCGCTGATCACCGAATTCGCGCCGCTGGCGGGGGACCGCCTGTTTGGTGAGGACAAGGCCATCATTGGCGGCATTGGCCGTTTCAACGGCCAGCCGGTGGTGGTGATCGGGACCGAACGCGGGGCCGAGATCGAGACGCGGCTGAAGCATAATTTCGGCATGGCCCGGCCCGAAGGCTACCGCAAGGCGCAGCGCCTGATGAAACTGGCCGGGCGATTCGGCCTGCCGGTCCTGACCTTCATCGACACATCGGGCGCGTGGCCCGGCATCGATGCCGAGGCCCGTGGCCAGGCGGAGGCCATCGCGCGTTCCATTGATACCTGCCTGAACGTGCCGGTGCCGGTCATTGCCACCGTTATTGGCGAAGGGGGGTCCGGCGGTGCCGTGGCCCTTGGCGCGGGGGACCGGGTGATGATGCTGGAACATGCCATCTATTCCGTCATCTCGCCCGAGGCGTGTTCCTCCATCCTGTGGCGCGACCCCAAGCAGGCGAGCACGGCGGCGGATGCGCTGAAGCTGACCGCGCAGGACCTGCTCCAGCTGCGGCTGATCGACCGCATCATCCCCGAGCCACTGGGCGGCGCGCAGCGTGACCCGGCGGCTGCCATCCGGGCCGTGGGCGACGCCATTGCCGCCGAGCTGCCCGGCCTGCAGGCGAAGGACCCGGCCCTGCTCAAGGCGCAGCGGCGCGACAAGTTCCTTGCCATGGGGCGTGAAGCGGTTTCCTGAATTGCGTGCCGGATCGTGCCGCCGCGTGCGGCACGGCCGGGCAGGGAAACATCAGGCTTTCGCGGGTTCACCGGCCTGCGGCTCGAAACCCATTTCCTTGATCAGGTCACGGACCGCGTGGGCCGCGTCATGCACGGCGCGGGTGTCCGTCCCCTTGCACAGCAGGCAGACACCACGCTGGCTTTCATCCAGCCGGTAGGGGTAGGAACCGATATCCACGGCCGGGTAGCGGTGCTGGATGGCCTCCAGCGCCGCGGCCAGTGCCCCTTCATACAGCCCGTTCGCATGCCATGCCTGTGATGTGACCGGCGTGCCGTGGGGTAGGGTGGGCAGCACCTCCTCGAACATCGCGCGCATGATGCGGGGCACGCCCGCCATGACATGTACGTTGCCCATGGTAAAGCCCGGCGCCACCGACACGGAATTGCGGATGGGGATGGCCCCCTGTGGCATGGTGGCCATGCGCTGGCGGGCGGCATTGAATTCGCCGGGGGCGAAATGCGCTTCCAGCAGGCGGAATGTCGCGGGGTGGTGCACCCAGGGCACCCCGAACGATTCCGCAACACAGGCAGAGGTGATATCGTCATGCGTCGGCCCGATGCCGCCGGTGGTGAAGACGTTGTCATGGGCCGCGCGGGCCTCGGTCACGTTACGGACAATGACGGCGCGGATATCGGGAATGATCCGTACCTCGCTCAGGGTAATGCCGGTTTCCGACAGGCGGCGCGCGATATACTGCACGTTCACGTCCTGGGTGCGGCCGGACAGGATCTCGTTGCCAATGACAAGCAGGCAGGCTGTGGGGTTCATCATGACATTCCACTTGGTTGCGGCAGGGGCGTTTCACGTTCACCCTACAATGACAGACAGCCCGCCGGAAGGAGAAGCCATGAACACGGCAGCAATGCCACAGCCGCACTGTGTGTGGGACATCAGGGCGGAACTGGGCGAAGGCCCCGTGTGGTCCGTGCGCGAACAGGCGCTTTATTTCGTGGATATCGTGGGACAGGCCATCCACCGTTTCCACCCGGAAAGCGGTGGCCATGCTTCGTGGGCCACGCCGCAGCGCCCGGGTTTTGTCGTGCCCGCCAGTGACGGGACACTCATATGCGGGCTGAAGGACGGGCTGTACGGGTTTGACCCGGCTTCGGGCCGGTTCACCTGCCTGGTGGCGGTGGAACGTGACCTGCCGGGCAACCGCATCAATGACGGCTGTGTCGATTCGACGGGCCGGCTGTGGTTCGGCACCATGGATGATGGCGAGGCGACACCCAGTGGCGCGCTCTATTCCGTCACCCGCGGCAGGGGCGGCAGGCTGGACGTGCTGCGCCATGACGAAGGGTATGTCGTGACCAACGGCCCCGCCATCTCGCCCGATGGCACGAAGCTGTACCACAACAATTCCCCCGCCGGGATCATATATGTGTTTGACCTGGCGCCCGATGGCAGCCTGTCCGGCCGGCGCATCTTCGCCCGTGTGGCGGAGGGGTATCCCGACGGCGTGGTGGTGGACAGCGCGGGCACCGTGTGGGTGGGGGCCTGGAACGGGGGGCGGGTCATGCGGTTTACGCCAGATGGCGTGGAACTGCCGCCGGTGGCGGTACCTGCCGTCAATGTGACCAAGGTGGCCTTTGGCGGTCCCGACCTGCGCACGCTTTATGTCACGACAGCACGCAGGAACACGCCGCCCGATGCGCTGGCCCGCTACCCGCAGGCGGGGGGACTGTTCAGCCTGCGTGTGGAGGTGCCCGGACAGGCATCCCGTGCCTTCCCGGCCGATGGGATGGACGGCCTGTGTGACGAGGTCAAGCAGGGCTAGGGCTAGAGCAGGTCCTGCAGCAGCGGGACCAGCGGGCGGTCGGCATCGGGCATGGGGTAGTCGCGCAGCCTGGATGCCGGCACCCATTCCAGCTTCTGCCCCTCCCGCGCGATGGGGGTGTTCTTCCAGCGGTGGCAGACATAGACGGGCATGAGCAGGTGGAAATGCCCGTAATCGTGGGAGACAAAGGTAAAGGGTGCCAGGCAGGAGCGGGCCACGTCCAGGCCCAGTTCCTCATCCAGTTCCCGCACCAGCGCTTCCTCGGGTGTCTCACCCGCTTCCACCTTGCCGCCGGGGAATTCCCACAGCCCGGCCATGGATTTGCCCTCGGGCCTGCGGGCCAGCAGGATGCGGGCATCCGAATCCACCAGCGCGACGGCAGCCACCAGCACGATCCGGCGCGGGCCGTCGGCCTGCGTCCCGGCCATGGCCTCCCCCGACAGGTCGGCATGTCGGGCCTCGAACAGGCGGACAGGGTATTCCCCCCCGCGAGAGACGAATTCCTGCGTGGCGGTGCCGTTTTCCCGAAACCCGATCCGCTTCAGCACCGCGACGGAGGCATGGTTGTCATGGGCCGCCGAGGCCGTAAGCCGGTCCACCGGCAGGTTGGCCAGCGCCCAGCGCGCCAGCCTGCCCGCCGTGGTGCTGGCGACCTTGCGGTTCCAGTGCGCGCGACCGACCCAGTACCCCAGCGAGCAGGAGCGTTCGGTAGCGTTGATGCGCAGCCCGATACAGCCGATCAGCGCATCGGGCTGATCGGAGTGCGGACAGGTGATGGCGAAGTGATAGGCTTCGCCACGCCGGGACTGTTCCATGGTGGCCGTGATCCAGTCCTCTGTCATGGCCAGCGAATACGGGAAGGGAACGCGGCTGAGCATCCGCACCACGCTCCAGTCGTTGATCAGCCTGTGCATTGTGCCCGCATCTGATGTGCGGACTTCACGCAGGCGGTATTCGCCAGCCTCCAGTAGGGTACCGGGATCATGTCCTCCATGAACACTCATGCGCGGGAGGCGCCCCTGGCCACGGGGGCGGGCGTATCCTGGTCGGCAGGCAACCCGCATTCGGCCAGCAGCGACCGCAGGCTGTTGATCACGGGAAAGATTTCCTGGTTGCGGTCACCGCCCTGTTCATACCAGGCGTTCTGCTCCAGCTCCACGATCTCACGGTCCTCACGGAAGATCCGTTCGGTAAACGCGGTCAGGAACGGCCAGGCCAGGTCCAGTATGCCCGGAATCCCCGGCCGCTTGATGGACAGCAGCCCGAACACCCGGTTGGTCAGTTCCGCCTCGTCCTGCGGTACGTACGCAATCCACAGGTCCATGACCGGCGCGTTGTCACCCGTCTGGATATGAAGGGTCTGGTAGGGATAGGTGGTGCGGATGGTCATCACGTCGCGATGGGCGAATTTCTCGCTGTTGTCGCGCTTCTGGCCAAAGATCAGCGCCTCGCCGATCGGCTGCTTGCCGCCGGTGCGCGCAAAGCTGTAGCGTGCTTCCACCAGGCCGGGACCACGTTCCTGCCCCAGGAAGCGGGGCTTCATCTGCCCCATCTGCTTCATGTGCATGAACTGGTGGTTCATATCCATCAGGTTCTCGTGCATGAAGCTGTAGTGGCAGTGTACCAGCTGGCCGAAGCGGCGGGTCTTGTAGGCGGGGCTGGCCACTTCCGCCAGGCGGGGGAAGGGCGTCGTCTCCGCCTTCGCCGCATCGCCGGGAAAGACGAAGATCAGGCCATCGACCTCACGCACGGGGTAGGTGCGCACCCCGTTGGGCAGCTTGCCCTTGCCCAGATAGGGCACGTCGATGCAGCGGCCCGAACGGCCATAGGCCCAGCCATGATAGCAGCACTGCACCGAGTCGCCCTTGACCGTACCCTTGCTGAGCGGGACCTGACGGTGGGCGCAGCGGTCTTCCAGTGCAAAGACGCTCCCGCCCTCCAGCGGGCGGACCAGGGCAATGGGCTGCCCGGCATAGCGGGTGCCAATGGTCTTGCCGGGCTTCAGTTCCCGTGACCAGGCAACAGGATACCAGAAATCGGGGTTGGCGCGGATTCGGCGCAGATCCCGCCCGGTGACCGGGGCGGAGGATTGCATGCTGTCAGGCGATAACGACTGATCCATTGTCTCTCTTGACTGTTTGCAGGGCATGGCAGCCGGGGGTGCCACGGGGCAGGACACCGGTTCTACATGTAAGTTGCGAGGCATTCCCAACAATATCTTGCCGCCATGGCGATATTAAGGAGGTTTTTTTCGGGCAGGGCAAATGGTTCAACGTGATCATGTTTTGTAATATGCCGCGCGCCCCCTTTGCCACCAGCATTCCGGCCGTCCCATCATGCCGTGCACAGGGGCGCGCATCGTGGCATTTATGGCAGTACCCGCCCGGTGCCATCCTTGTTATGGATCATCCTTTGGCGGAAAGTTCGGCGCTCAGGTCCTCGATGAACTGGAACGCCACCCGGCCCGACCGGCCGCCGCGCCCCAGCGACCACGCATTGGCCTGCCGCACCAGATCGGCATCCGTGATCGGCAGGTGGCGTTCCTTCGCATAGGCCCGGACCATGGCCAGGAAGGTGTCCTGCGCGCAGTTGTGAAAGCCGATCCACAGACCGAAACGGTCGGAGAGCGAGACCTTTTCCTCCGTTGCCTCGGCGGTGTTGATGGCGGTGGAGCTTTCGTTCTCGATCATTTCGCGCGGCATCAGGTGGCGGCGGTTGGATGTGGCATAGAACAGCACATTGGCCGGCCGGCCGGCGATACCGCCATCCAGTACGGATTTCAGCGCCTTGTAGTCCGCATCCTCGCGCTCGAACGACAGGTCGTCGCAGAACACGATGAACCGGCGCGGGCTTGCGCGCAGCAGGGCCAGCAGGTCGGGCAGGGTGGACAGGTCCTCACGCTGGATCTCGACCAGCACCAGCCGCCCCTTTCCCGGTGCGGCGGGCTGGCCATCCACCAGGTTGGCCTGCGCGTGGGCGGCCTTGACCAGCGATGACTTGCCCATGCCGCGCGCGCCCCACAGCATGGCGTTGTTGGCGGGCAGGCCACTTGCGAAATGCAGCGTGTTGTCCAGCAGCAGCCTGCGCTGGCGGTCGATGCCCTGCAGCAGCCCCATGTCCACATGGGCCACATGCGGCACGGCGGTCAGGCGGCCAAGGCCGGGATGCCAGATGAAGGCATCCGCCGCGTCCAGCCCGGCAAGCGACGGGGCGGGTGGGGAAAGCCGCTCAAGGGCCGCGGCAATGCGTTCGAGAACGGGAAGGGTCGTGCTGTCCATCGTCGGTCCTGCTTTCTTTTAGCATGGCATGGCGGTGGCCGCTGCCACCGGGGGCTCCGGAGCGCGTTGGCCAGCAATGGCAGGCGAACGCCTTGACGGGAAACAGGCGAAAACTATGGTCCGCATGGCAAACCCGCAACCCGTTCAATCCCACCATTTGCCGGAAAGATAGCAATGCCTTCGATTTTCAATGATTTACTGACCACCCCCGCCCATGCGCAGGCTGCGGGCGGCGGCCTGCTCAGCGGGGATGGCATCATGGCCGTGCTGCCTTACGTGGCGATGTTCGCCATTTTCTACTTCCTGCTCATCCGCCCCCAGCAGGTCAAGCAGAAGCAGCTGCGCAGCCAGCTTGCGGCCCTGCGCCGGGGGGACCGGGTGCTGACGGCAGGCGGAATCATTGGCGTGGTGCAGAAGGTGCAGGCGGAGTCCAACGAGGTGGAAGTCGAGATCGCGCAGGGCGTGCGCGTGGCCGTGCTGCGCGATACCATAAGCTCGGTCATCACCAGTGCCGCCACCCCCGCCAATGACAGTGCCGCCAAAACGACCGACAAGAACGCCTGACCCTGCTCTTTTGTTCCCTCCATGGCACGCGCGGGGCGAACTTCCCCGGTGCTGTGCCGTTCTGGGTGGAAAGCAGGAGTGATGGTGAATGCACACGCAGCCCGGTGGCGCCCAGACCGACCAGAGCATCCGGCACAGGCCAGTCATACGGGGGCGTGCCGGGCTGATCGGGGGGCTGGCCGCGCTGTCGGGCATCCTGTTCGGTCTGGATACCGGCGTCATGTCCGGCGCACTGGACCTGATCGCGCAGGAGTTCATCCTGTCGGACTTCCAGCGCGAATCCCTGGTGGCCATCATGCTGCTGGGGGCGGCCCTTGGCGTGCTGTGCGCGGCGTGGATGTCGCATGCATGGGGGCGCAAGCGCACGCTGGTGCTGACCGCCGGGCTGTTCGTGATCGGCCCGCTGCTGTGTGCCGAAGCGACATCGTTCCACATGCTGCTGTTCGCCCGCCTGCTGCTGGGGCTGGCAACGGGGGCAACCACGTTCACAACCCCCCTCTATATTGCCGAAATTGCTGATTCGGGCCGGCGTGGCGCCATGATCCTGGGCTACCAGCTCATGATTTCATGCGGGCTGCTGGCGGCTTTCGTATCCGACGGGCTGTTCTCCTATTTCGGGGTGTGGCGGTGGATGCTGGGCATTGTCGGCTTTCCGGGGCTGGTGTTCATGATGGGGGTGCTGTTCCTGCCCCCCAGCCCGCGCTGGCTGCTGGCGCAGGGGCGCGAGCGTGATGCGCGGCGCGTGCTGATCGAGCTGCGCGGCCTGCCGCGCATGGTCATGGCCGAACGCAATGCCATCATGGCCCGGCTCTCGGCGCGGCGTGACGGCATTGGCAGCTTCATGCGCGACCCCAACTGCCGCCGCGCCATGTGGCTGGCGGTGGGGCTGCAGGTGGCGCAGCAGTTCTCGGGCATCAACGCGGTGCTGTATTACGCGCCGCACCTGATCGGGCTTGCGGGATACGGGCATTACGCGCAGGTCTGGGGGCCGGTGGGGGTGGGGGTGATCAACCTGCTTTCCACCTGTGTGGCCACGACCTGTGTCGACCGCGTGGGGCGCAGGCCCATGCTGGTTGCCGGGTTCGCCGTCATGGCGCTGGCCATGGGGGGGCAGGCCCTGATGGTGGCGGGCGGCATTCCGGTCATGCCGGGCATGCGGCTGCTCATGGGTGGGTTCATGCTGCTGTTCGTTGCCGCGTTCGCGTTTTCGGCCGGGCCGCTGGCGTGGCTGCTCTGTGCCGAGATCCTGCCCCTGCGCGGGCGGGAATTCGGCATGGCATGCTCCACCTGCGCCAACTGGATTGCCAACATGCTGGTCAGCGCCACGTTCCTGACGGGGCTGGAACTGCTGGGGGCGGACAGGGTGCTGTGGATCTATGCGGGGCTGAATGCGCTGTTCCTGCTCATGGTGGTGCTGCGCGTGCCCGAAACCCGGGGCATGACGCTGGAACAGATCGAGGCGGAACTCATGCGCGGCACGCCGCTGCGCACGCTGGGGGGGCAGGGACATTCCTGACCGGGGGGCGCACCGGGCGGAAGGATGCAAAAAACCCGGCGCATGGCCGGGTTTTTCGTGGTCTGGCCGGTAACGGGCCGGATCAGGCGGACTGGAGCTGCGCTTCGGCGAACTCGTAGTTGGCCAGCTTGTCCAGGTAGTTGACGATGTAGTCGGGGCGACGGTTGCGGAAATCGAGGTAGTAGGAATGCTCCCACACATCGAGACCCAGCAGCACCTTGCCCTGGCCTTCGGCCAGCGGGTTGGAGCCGTTGGCGGTCTTGGTCACCTTCAGCTTGCCATCGGAACCCAGCACCAGCCATGCCCAGCCGGAGCCGAACTGCGATGCGGCGGCGGCCTTGAAGTCGGCCTTGAACTTCTCGATGCTGCCGAAATCCTCGATCAGCTTCCTGTTCAGCGAGTCGGGGATCGCCCCGCCCGACGGTGCCAGGTTCTGCCAGAACAGGATATGGTTCCAGTGCTGTCCCGCATTGTTGAACACGGGGGCCAGGTCAGGCTTGCCCTTGACCATGAGGATGATTTCCTCAAGCGACTTGCCCTGCAGTTCCGGCTTGGATTCGACAAACCCGTTCAGGGCCGTCACATAGGCCTGATGGTGCTTGTCATGATGCAGCTCCAGCGTTTCCTGGCACATGCCACGGTTGGCAAGGGCATTGTAGGCGAAGGGAAGGGACGGCAATTCAAAAGCCATGAACATTCTCCTGGGAATTGCAAGGGGCGGCCGGCAGCCGCCATACCAAGATTGCTATGGGGGCGGAGCGGGTGCGTCAAGTGACGGACACATGAACACCGCCATCCCATGCCACCCGGTGCAAACGCCATGATGGACCGGATGGATGCATGCCAATCAGGCGGCACGGCCCTCTCGCTCATGCACGCCGCCCGCAAGGCGGACCCGGACCGCTTCTTCTGCGCGCTGTTCCTGCCGGCCGCCGCGCGTCATGCCGCCATGGTGCTGATTGCCTTCAATCATGAGTGCACGCGCGCGCTGGCGCTGCCTGCATCGTGGTCGGTGGCGGGGCCGATGGCGGGGCTGATCCGGCTGCAATGGTGGCGGGATGTTCTGGAAGGTGGCAACGCCCGGCGGGTTGAACTGGCGGCCAGCGTGCTTGACCTGCTGGCGCGCGGCGCGGTGCGGCGCGGGACACTGGTGGCGATGATCGAGGCACGGGAATGTGAACTTGAGGGCCTGCCGGACAGCGCTGCATGGCAGGCTTCCATGCTGGATGGCGCGGGCGGCATGCAGGTGGCCATGGCGCAGGCGGCGGGCATTGCGGATGCGGGCGTACTGGCGCGCGTGCGCCTGCTGGGCGGGGTGTACGGTGTGGGCGCACTGGTGCGCTACCTGCCCGCCGTGCTGGCGGCCGGGCGCTGCCCGTTGCCCGATGACGCGCTGGCCATGGCCGGGCTTACGCGCGACGGGCTGCGGACGGGGCGGCCCACGCCCACCCAGATCGCGGCCCTGCGTGCCATGCTGCGCCAGCAGGGCCGGGACTGGCTGGACCGGGCGCGGGCAGGTGGCCGCCTGCCGCGCCCCGCGCTGGCCGCAAGCCTGCCCGCGGTGCTGGGGCTGCGTGACATGCGTGAAGGCCCGGCGGCCCCCCACGCCCTGCCGCGTGGCATGGGGGACCGGCTGGCCGTGATCATGGCACGGCTGCGCGGGCGGATTTAGGGGGTGTTGGCCACCAGGCTTTCCATGACCGCGAACAGGGCGGAATAATCCTCGTCCGGGTGGCGGCGGCGGGTGAGCGACAGGCTCTGGGTCGCGGCGGCCATGGCGGGCAGGGGGGCCGTCTGGCGCGCCGCGCTGGTCAGCAGCAGGCGCATGTCCTTCTGCATGAGCCGGGCAGGGAACTGCGGGCTGAAATCCCCCGCCTTCGCCGCCTTGAGCTTGCGCTTGTGGTGGGGCGAGATGACCGGCACCTCGTCCAGCGCATCGAACAGCATGCCCCGCTCCAGCCCGGTGGCCAGACCGTAGGCAACACCTTCCGCCACCACCGCCAGTGTCGATCCCATGATGCCGTTGATCACCAGCTTGAGCTTCGTGCCGCACCCTGCCGGGCCTGCATGGATGGTCAGGCGGCCAATGGTGTCAAAAACCTTCTGCACACGGGCAATGGCCTCGGCCGTCCCGCCCGCCAGCACGATCAGGTTGCCCGCTTCCGCCTCCGGCGTGCTGCCCGCCACGGGGGCGTCGATCACATACAGGCCGCGTGCCGTGCCTTCCGCATCCAGTGCCTCGGCGGTTTCGGGGGCGATGGTGCTGGTGTTGATCAGCACGCCCCCCGCCTTCAGCCCCGCCAGTACGCCCTCCGGGCCATGCAGCGTCCCGGCCAGCGCCTCGTCATCGGGCACGGATACCAGCACGATATCGGCTTCCGCCGCCAGCGCGCGGGCGGTGGGCAGGAAGCGCGTGCTGCCATCCCCCCCCTTGCCCGATGGGGTATAGGCGGCAATCCGGTAGCCCGCCTTGGTCAGGTTGGCCCCCATGCGGGACGCCATGGCCCCGAAGCCGACAAATCCGATCAGGGGTGCGGTAGACATGCGTGTTTCTCCTGCCAGGTTTCAGTCATGGCCATCCGGGCCATGTGCATGATGTGGGCGCCAGCATGCATGACGACAGGCCGCGCTGTCACCCTGGCGGGATGGCTCGCATAAAGATGATGGCGGCGGAAGGCGGGGTGGTGTGGCATCAGGTGGCGACAGCCTGTCCGTAACGGGAAGGAGACATGATGCGCAGCCTGCGTTTTTTTGATGATCTTGCACACGGCCTTGCCAACAGGCCGCCCATCACGCTGGGCGTGGTCTATCCCTGCAGCCTGCCCGCCCTGCACGCGGTGGCCGGGATTGTCCGGCAGGGGCTGGCCGTGCCCTTCCTGATCGGGCCGGTGGCCGAGATCCGCCAGCTTGCGGCTTCCGCCAGCATTTCGCTTGAGGGCTGCCAGATGGTGGACGTGCCCACCCCGCAGGAGGCGGCCCGCACGGGCGTGGCCATGGCGCATGAAGGCCGGATCGCGGCGCTGATGAAGGGATCGCTGCATTCGCGCATCTTCCTTCATGAATTGGGCCATCACGAGGGCGGGCTGCGCACGGCGCGGCGGATGAGCCATGTCTATGTGCTGGATGCGCCGCAGGCCCCGCGCGTGCTGCTGGTCAGTGACGGGGCGGTCAACATCGCCCCGGACCTGGGTACGCGGTGCGACATCGTGCAGAACAGCATCGACCTTGCGCACATGCTGGGCATCGGGCGGCCACGGGTGGCGCTGCTTTCTGCCGTGGAGGTGGTCAACCCCGACCTGCCCTCCACGCTGGATGCGGCGGTCATGTGCAAGATGGCCGAACGTGGCCAGATTACCGGCGGCGTGGTGGACGGGCCGCTGGCGCTGGACAACGCGATCAGTCCCGAAGCCGCGCGGTGCAAGGGTGTTACCTCTCCCGTCGCGGGACTGGCGGACATACTGGTGGTACCGGATCTGGAGGCGGGCAATATCCTGGCCAAGCAGATGACCTTCATCGGGCAGGCGCGCGCGGCGGGCATTGTCATGGGCATGCGCGTCCCGGTCATCCTGACCAGCCGGGCCGACCCGGTGCCGGTGCGCGTGCTGTCATGCATGGTGGCGGCGGCCATGATCGGGCAGGGTTACGGGGGGAATCCGGTTGCCCCCGTGGCCCCGCGCGGATGACGGCGGGCCATGATGGGTGTAAGCAGGGGCCGCGCCCGCTCGCGGGATGTTGTCCATGCGGGCCGTCGCCGCTTTTGGGGCGGCCGGTGCGCTCTTGCAGCGCGGTTCCAGCCATGCGGTGGGGCGGAGGGCTGTGTTCCTCGCGCAGAGATGATGCCGTGGCCTGCCCCACATGGTGGCAAGGAAAGGGCTGACAGAGTGTACCGGCCATGTGGCGCGCGCCATGGGGGCCGGGGTGCCGGTCAGGCCGGTACCAGACCATGAACGTGCAATCAGGCCGGGTTCCCCGCGCCGCCGGGTGGCTGCCCGGTCAAGCCGATGACCAGCCACGCAGCGGGTTTCCGATGCCGATCCGGAGAATGCCATGACCTCGACTTCCCCTTCCGCCGCCTCCACCTACGATGTGGTCCTGATTGGTGGCGGAATTATGAGTGCCACGCTGGGCGCCATGCTGCGCCAGCTTGAGCCGGGCCTGTCCATCGCGCTGTTCGGGCGGCTGGATGACGTGGCGCTGGAAAGTTCCAATGGCTGGAACAACGCGGGCACGGGCCATTCCGCCCTGTGCGAACTGAACTACACCCCGCTGCGCCCCGACGGAACCGTTGACATCTCCAAGGCCGTGAACGTGAACGAGGCCTTTCAGGTTTCACGCCAGTTCTGGTCCTATCTGGTGGAGACGGGGCAGATCCCCAGCCCGCGTGATTTCCTGACCCCCGTCCCGCATATGAGCTTTGTATGGGGTGCCGAAAACGTGGATTTCCTGAAGCGGCGCTATGCGGCCCTGCAGCAGCATCCGCTGTTTGAGGGTATGTCGCTTTCCTCTGACGGGGCACAGCTGCGCCAGTGGATGCCGCTGGTCATGGAAGACCGCGCGCCCGGCCAGAAGCTTGCCGCCACCTGGCACCCGGCGGGGACGGACGTGAATTTCGGTGCGCTGACCCACCGCCTGGTTGACCTGCTGCGTGGCAGGCCGGGGTTCGAGCTGAACCTGGGGCAGGAGGTGGAAGACCTCAAGCCCGCGGGCAATAACGAATGGGATATATCGGTCCGGGCCATGCATGGCGGGGCGGAACGCCGGGTGCGCGCCAAATTCGTGTTCGTGGGCGCGGGCGGTGGCGCGCTGCACCTGCTGCAGAAAAGCGGCATACCGGAGGCGCGCGGCATTGGCGGCTTCCCCGTAAGCGGGCAGTTCCTGCGCTGCACCAACCCCGAGATCGTGGCCCGGCACCAGGCCAAGGTGTATGGCAAGGCATCGGTGGGGGCGCCGCCGATGTCGGTGCCGCATCTGGACACGCGCGTGATCGATGGCCAGCGTGGGCTGCTGTTCGGGCCTTATGCCGGGTTCTCCACCAAGTTCCTCAAGCAGGGGTCGTGGCTGGACCTGCCGCGTTCCATCCGCATGGACAATATCGGCGCCATGATGGCCGTGGGCCGCGATAACATGCCGCTGACCAAATACCTGATCCAGCAGGTGCTCCAGTCCAGCGAGGACCGGCTTAGGGCCCTGCGTGACTTCGTGCCCACCGCGCGCAAGGAGGACTGGGAACTGATTACCGCAGGCCAGCGCGTGCAGGTGATCAAGAAGGACCCCGTGCGCGGCGGCGTGCTGCAGTTCGGCACCGAGGTGGTGACAGGGGCCGGTGGGTCGATTGCGGGCCTGCTGGGGGCATCCCCCGGTGCGTCCACGGCGGCGCCGATCATGCTGACGGTCCTGCAGCGCTGCTTTGGCGCCCGCCTGCCGCAGTGGGAGGCCCGTCTGCGGGAGATGATCCCCTCCTACGGTGTCAAGCTGGGGCAGGATGCGGCCCTGTGCGCGCAGGTGCGCGCGCGCACCCGAACCGCCCTGCAGCTGGACGGCTGAACCCCGTATTAAAAAACCCCGCCCCGCATGGGGCGGGGCGGGGCCTGTGTCCGGGACAGGGCGTTTCCCGGTTCAGTCCTCGTCGTGCTCGCTCATCTGGTCGGCCGGGTGGCGCACGGGGGGGGCGGTGTTGCGCGGTGCGCGGCTTTCGATATGGCGGCGCATGAAGTTGGCCGAAATATCGGCCAGTTCAATGAACTGGTCGGCCTGCCGGCGCAGTTCATCACCGATCAGCGGCGGCGTGGTCTTGATCGAACCGACAACGGTGGTGCGCACGCCCTGGCGCTGGACGGATTCCAGCAGGCGGCGAAAATCCGAATCCCCGCTGAACAGCACAGCATGGTCGATATGCGGCGCCATTTCCATCATGTCCACCGTCAGTTCCACGTCCATGTTGCCCCGCACGCGGCGGCGGCCATTATGGTCTATGAATTCGCGCGCGTTCTTGGTGACAAGCGTGTAGCCATTATAGACAAGCCAGTCCGTAAGGGGTTTGAGGGGTGAATATTCCTCGGTATCCAGTACGGCGGAATAGTAATAGGCACGCAGGACATTTGACTTGGCGCGAAAGAACTGCAGCAGCTTGCGATAATCGACCTCAAAACCAAGATTGCGGGATGCGGAGTACAGGCTGGTGCCGTCTATAAAAAGACAAAGCCGCTCCTGAGGTTGAAAAAACATTTATGATCTGTCCCTGAAACAAGAAAGTGAATATGTCATGACCGGGTTAAATTCAGGCTTGGCATGTATTTTGTATCGAGGTGTAAAGTCGTCTTGCAGCAATGATCCTTGATATGCAGAAACCCTGGCCCGACAGGAAGTTCCCCATGGGCAGGGATTACTAACCGACACGAAGCCGCCGGAATACAGTTTTCACATGACAATGCCGCAATATGCTGCCCCGGCAGACGATATAACAATTGCCGTAGGCGCCAACCTGCCACGCGAAAGTGGTGAAACTGCGGCCATGACCTGCCGGTGGGCGGTGCGCCAGCTTGCGCGCCTGCCCGGCCTGCGCGTGGCCGCGGTCTCACGATGGTATGAAAGCGCGCCGGTGCCCCCTTCGGGGCAGCCCCCTTACGTGAACGGAGTCGTGCGGCTGTCCGGCCGGGTGGACCCGGCCTGGCTGCTGGCACGGCTGCACGCGATCGAGGCCGAAGCCGGCCGCAGGCGCACCGTCCGCAACGCCGCCCGCCCGCTTGATCTGGACATCATCACCATGGGTGATCTGGTGCGCGCGGCACCCGACCCCGTCCTGCCGCACCCGCGCGCCACCGCGCGGGCGTTCGTGCTGCTGCCGCTGCGCGATGTCATGCCCGAATGGCGTGACCCCGTAAGCGGGCAGGGGCTTGATGCCTTCCTGCCCGGCGTTGCGGGGCAGGAGATTGCCCCCATGGCCGATGCCGACTGAAATGCTTGCGCCGGGACAGGGCAGCGGGTAATAAGGTAAATTCTGATCAACACAACCAATTAACAACCGGAGTTCAGGCCTGATGGCACGCGTCACTGTCGAGGACTGCGTTGAGCGGGTTCCCAATCGTTTTGAACTGGTGCTGCTGGCGGCCCAGCGCGCACGCGCCCTGTCGCGTGGCGAGGAAATGACGATCGACCGCGATAACGACAAGAACCCCGTCGTCGCCCTGCGCGAGATTGCCGACCAGACCGTGGGGCTGGAGCAGATCCGCAGCGACCTTATCCGTTCGCTGGCGCGCGCGCCCGAACCCGAACCCGCGGATGAGGAAGTGGCCGACCTGATCCCGACCGAACACAACATCTTCGGCCTGCAGGATGTCTCGGCCGAGGAAGAGGCGCGTCATGCCGGCGGCGGCATGTCCGCCGAGGAACTGGAAGCCTCGGTCGAGGCCGCCCTGAGCGGACGGGGCCGGTAATATCTGACGAAGGGGTGGAAGGTGACTGACCCGGTCAGATCGGAAACGCCATCTTCCTCCATGCCCGTGCCCGTCACGGGCGGCGTGGCCGCGGATGCGGCCAGCCTTCCCGCCATGGCGGGGGGAGGGGAGCGCGTGATATCGTGCGAGGGACTGATCCGTCGCATTCACGCCTATGACCCCACGGCCGATGCGGACCTGATCCGCCGGGCCTTTGCCGTGGCCCAGGCCGCCCATGCCGGGCAGGCACGCGACAACGGCGATCCCTACATCACCCATCCGCTGGCGGTCGCCAACATACTGGCGGGATTCCATCTCGATACCGCCTCGATCATCACCGCGCTGCTGCATGACACGATCGAGGATACGGGGGTTACGCAGAAGGAACTGCGTGAGCAGTTTGGCGACACCGTGGCCGAACTGGTGGATGGCGTCACCAAGCTGACCCGGCTGGAACTGCAGTCCGACCGGACCAAGCAGGCGGAAAACTTCCGCAAGCTGGTGCTGGCCATGTCACGCGACATCCGCGTGCTGCTGGTCAAGCTGGCGGACCGGCTGCACAACATGCGCACGCTGCATTACGTGCAGCGGCTGGACCGCCGCCAGCGCATCGCGCGTGAAACGATGGAGATCTACGCCCCCCTTGCCGGCCGTATCGGCATGGACAAGGTGAAGGTGGAACTCCAGAACCTGTCGTTCGCGGCCCTTGAGCCCGAGGCGATGGCCACCATCCGCGCCCGCCTGAACTACCTGCGCGGGCAGGGGGCGGACGTGATCGAGGAGATCCGCCGGGAGCTTCAGGCCCTGTGCGCGCAGGCGGGGCTGGAGGGCGTGGAGGTGACGGGGCGGGAGAAGACGCCCTATTCCATCTGGGAGAAGATGCAGCGGCGCAACGTCGCCTTCGAGCAGTTGTCCGACATCATGGCGTTCCGTATCCTCGTGCCCTCGCGGGAGGCCTGCTATGTGGCGCTGGGCGCGGTGCATGCCGCCTATCCGGTCATTGCCGGGCGGTTCAAGGACTATATCTCCACCCCCAAGGCCAACGGCTACCAGAGCCTGCATACGGGTGTGACCCTGCGCCACCCGCGCAACCAGAAGATCGAGGTGCAGATCCGCACGCCGGAAATGCATGACGTGGCCGAAAACGGCGTGGCTTCGCACTGGCTGTACAAGCAGTTGCCCGATGCGGCGGGGGGCAGGGAAGCAAAGGGTGTTGTGTCCGGCCTGCGCTGGGTGCAGGACCTGCTTGACATCCTTGAGGACTCGGCCGCACCGGACGAGTTCCTGGAAAATACCAAGCTCGAACTCTATCAGGACCAGGTTTTCTGTTTCACGCCCAAGGGGCAGCTGATTTCCCTGCCGCGCGGGGCGACACCGGTGGATTTTGCCTACGCCGTGCATAGCCAGGTGGGCGATACCTGCGTGGGCGCGCGCATCAATGGCCGGCTCATGCCGCTGCGCCATGAACTGCAGAATGGCGATCAGGTCGAGATCATGACCGCGCGCGGCGGCACGCCCTCCCCATCGTGGGAGCGGTTTGTCGTGACCGGCAAGGCGCGCGCGCGCATCCGTCGGCATGTGGCGTTGCAGCAGCGTGAGGCGCATCTGGAAAGCGGGCGCGTGGCACTGGCCAAGGCCTTCCGGCAGGAAGGGGTGGACGGGTCGGAAAAGGTGCTGGAAAGCCTGCTGAAGGACCTGCGACTGCAATCGGTGGCCGACCTGTACGTAGCGGTAGGCAACGGGAACCAGTCCGCGCGTGAGGTCGTGCAGCTTGCCTATCCCGAACTGCGCCGTGCGCCGCGTGCGCCACGCATGGTGCCGGGACTGTCCATGCGCGCGCCGGGCGGCGGCGGGGCGGCCAGTGCGGCGGCCGGGCGGCGCAAACCCGCGGCGGGCATGGCGCTGGCTGGTGTGGGTGCTGGCATGGCGGTGCATTTTGCCGGGTGCTGCCACCCGCTGCCGGGGGACCGGATCGTGGGCATCGTCTCCACCGGCAAGGGCATCACGGTCCACACGCTGGGCTGCCAGACGCTGGAGACCTTTGCCGCCACCCCCGAGCGGTTCATGGACCTTGACTGGGATTACGACCTGATTGCCCGCAACGCCACCGGCACCCATACCGGGCGGCTGAGCGTGGTGACCGCCAACGAACCCGCCATGCTGGCCACGCTGACCAATATCGCCGCCAAGCACGAAGGGGTGATGGTCAACCTGCGCATCGTCAACCGCCAGCTTGAATTCATGGAGATCCTTGCCGATATCGAGGTGCGTGACCTGCGGCACCTGACCGCCATCATGGTGGCGCTGCGCGCGGCGCCCGGCGTGGTGCAGGTCGAACGGGCAAGGGGGTAGGCCATGCTGGTCGGCATCGGGTCCGATCTGTGCGATGCCCGGCGCATCGAGACGGTTCTGGCCCGCCACGGCGCACGCTTTGAGCAGCGCGTCTTTACCGCGCGTGAGCGCGCGGCGGCGCAGCGGCGGCAGGGCAACGCCCGGCTGGGTACCTATGCCAAGCGCTGGGCGGCGAAGGAAGCCTGCGCCAAGGCGCTGGGTACCGGCTTTGCCCACGGCGTGTTCCACCGGGACATGGGGGTGGAAAACCTGCCTGGTGGCCAGCCGGTCATGCGGCTGGCGGGTGGCGCGCTGGCGCGGCTGCAGGAACTGCTTCCCGCCGGGTATCAAGCCCGGATTTTCCTGACCATGACCGATGAACACCCCTACGCCTTCGCCCAGGTCATGATTACGGCGCACAGGGTGGCCACCGCCTGAACCGCGTCCCGGCCCACGGGCCGGTGCTTGACAGGTGGGGCCCGCGTGGGCTTGATCCCTCCCCGTTATTCGTCCGGCAATGCCTGTCCGGTCGATGCCAGATCCGGATAAAAGAACAGTTATGCCCATGGACGATAACAAGACGGTTTCCGCTTCCTCCCATTCCGATGCGCCGCGCCGCGAGGGCGGGATACTGGACCTGGTCCGCACGGTCGTCATTGCGGGTGTGCTGGCGGTCAGTGTGCGCACGGTGCTGTTCGAGCCCTTCAACATCCCCTCCGGCTCCATGATCCCGACGCTGCAGGTGGGGGATTATGTGTGGGTTGCCAAATACAGCTACGGCTATTCGCATTTTTCCCTGCCCGGTTCGCCCAACCTGTTCACCGGCCGGATATGGGACAGCACGCCCCATCGGGGTGATGTCGCGGTGTTCCGCTTCACCAAGGATACGTCGATCGACTACATCAAGCGCATCGTGGGCCTGCCGGGGGATACGATCCAGATGCGCGAGGGCAGGCTGTACATCAACAACCAGGAAATCCCCCGCGAGCCGGAAGGCGAATACACCGCCATAGACGAACACCGTACCCGCATGGAGGGCGACCGCTACCGCGAGATCCTGCCCGGCAGTGGCGGCCACGGGCCGGTGGCGCATGATATCCTGAAACTGACCGATGAGGGCGGCAAGAACGACACGCCGGAATATGTCGTGCCGCCGGGCTATTTCTTCGCCATGGGCGACAACCGCGACGACAGTGCCGACAGCCGCTTCATGGGCGATGAACCGCAGGATCTGGGCTTCGTGCCGATGGAGAACCTGATCGGGCAGGCCAAGTGGATCTTCATGTCCGTCGATGCGGCGCATCCCTTCTGGCAGGTCTGGTACTGGCCGGCGGAGATCCGCTGGGGCCGGCTGTTCATGGGGGTGCGCTGACCGTGGCGGAAGACCGCGTTCCCGCGGCCGAGATCAGGCGACTGGAAGCCTGTCTGGGCTATCACTTCACCCGGCCCGAACTGCTTCTGCGCGCGCTGACCCATCGTTCCGCCGCCCATGAGCGCAGTGGCAACCGCCGCACGCGCCAGAATGTGGCGACCCGGGGGGCCGGGTCCAACGAACGGCTGGAGTTCATCGGTGACCGGGTGCTGGGCCTGGTCATGGCCGAATGGCTGCTTGAGCGTTTCCCCACCGAGCAGGAGGGCGCGCTTGGTCCCCGCCACGCCCATCTCGTCTCGCGCACCGTACTGGCGGAGGTGGCGCATGCCATGGCGCTGCAGTCCGCGCTGGACGTGGCCGAGCACGAGGCCCGCGCCGGGGTGCGGCAGATGGCCAACGTGCTGGCCGATGCGGTGGAGGCCATACTGGGCGCCATCTACCTTGATGGCGGTCTGGACCCTGCGCGCGCCTTCGTGCGGCGGATGTGGCAGGACGCCATCGTGGCCCAGGCCCGCCCGCCCAAGGACCCCAAGACCGCCCTGCAGGAATGGGTGCTGGGGCGCGGCCTGCCGCTGCCGCGCTACCGCGTGGTTTCGGCCGAAGGGCCATCCCATGCGCCGCGTTTTGTCATTGCGGTGGACGCGCAGGGAAAAACCGGGCAGGGAGTGGCGGGCAGCAAGCGCGCGGCCGAAAGCGATGCCGCGGCCGACCTGCTGCGCCAGCTGGGCACGGACGGGCAGGCCGCATCTTCCACCGACCGCAGGGGGCATGGACAATGACCGGGCAGGACCACGACACCACAACCACACGCTGCGGGTTCGTAGCCATCGTCGGCGCGCCCAATGCGGGCAAGTCCACGCTGCTCAACCGCATGGCGGGTACCAAGCTGTCCATTGTCAGCCCCAAGGCGCAGACGACGCGCTTCAGGGTGCTGGGCATCCTCATGCGCCACGGCGCGCAGATCCTGCTGGTGGACACGCCGGGCATCTTCCAGCCCAGGCGCAGGCTGGACCGCGCCATGGTCGCCGCCGCCTGGACGGGTTCGGATGATGCGGACATCACGCTGCTCATCGTCGATGCACGCGCGGGCATGACCGATGCGCTGCGCGCCATTGCCGCCCGTCTGGCCGAGCAGAAGCGCAGGCTGTGGCTTGTGCTCAACAAGACCGACCTCGTGAAGCGCGACACGCTGCTGCCGCTTACGGCGGAACTGTCGGCCATCCTGCCGGTCGAACATGTGTTCATGGTCAGCGCGCGCTCGGGCGAGGGGGTGGATGACCTGCTTGACCGCCTGGCGGCGGCCCTGCCCGCGGGGCCGTATCTCTACCCCGAGGACGACCTGACCGACCTGCCCGACCGCCTGCTGGCGGCCGAACTGGTGCGCGAGCAGATCTTCCTGCAGACGCATGAGGAAGTGCCCTACGCCGCCACGGTGGAAACCGAGGCCTTCCAGGAACGTCCCGACGGGTCCGTCCGGATCGAGGTGACGGTCTATGTCGCGCGCGCCTCGCACAAGGCCATCCTGATTGGCGAGCGCGGCAGCCGGATTCGCGCCATTGGCGAAAAGGCGCGCCATGAACTGGGCCGCCTGCTGGGGCGGACATGCCATCTTTTCCTGAACGTGAAGGAGCGGGCGGGATGGGATGAGGAGCGTGCCCGCCTGCGTGCCATCGGCCTGGATGATGCGTCCTGAATCCTCAAAAGAGGGCGGGATCGGCTTGTGGGGGGGGGCATCCCTCTATATGACAGGGCATGGTCGGGCGGCCTGCCCGTCCCCAGTCCTGTTTGCCTGACCTGCGCCGAGGATCAATGACCCAGTCCGTCAAACCCCAAGCCCCGTCATCCTACAAGCGCGTCCTGCTCAAGGTATCGGGGGAGGCCCTGATGGGCAGCGGATCGTATGGTATCGATCCGGCAACCGTTGATGGCATCGCCGCCGATGTGGCCGCTGTCGCCCGCACCGGCATCGAAGTCTGCCTTGTGATCGGTGGCGGCAACATCTTCCGCGGGGTGGCGGCGGCGGCGCGGGGCATGGACCGTGCGCAGGGTGATTACGCCGGCATGCTGGCCACCGTCATCAACGCCCTGCTCATGCAGAACGCGCTGGAGCGGCACAGCATTCCCACGCGCGTGATGACCGCCATCCACATGTCCTCCATCGCCGAGCCCTATATCCGCCGCCGCGCCGTGCGGCACATGGAAAAGGGACGGGTGGTGATCTTTGCCGCCGGTACCGGCAACCCGTTCTTTACCACCGATACGGGGGCCGCCCTGCGCGCGGCCGAAATGGAGTGCAATGCCCTGTTCAAGGGCACGCAGGTTGATGGCGTGTATTCCGCCGACCCGCGCAAGGTGCCCGATGCGCAGCGTTTTGACACGCTGACCTACCGCGATGTGCTGGCCAATGACCTTAATGTCATGGATGCCGCGGCCATAAGCCTGGCGCGTGAGAACCGGCTCCCGATCGTGGTATTCAACATCCATGAGCCGAATGCCTTCTCCCGCGTCATGCAGGGGCAGGGGCGGTTCACCACCATCGTGGCGGCGGACTGAATCCGGGCTGCTTTCGGGCATGTCGCGTGTATGAAGAATTAGAAGGAGGGCCACAGTGTCTGTCGATCAGAAAAGTTTGCTGGCGGATCTGACCCGCCGTATGGACGGCGCGATTGAAAGCCTGCGCCGTGACTTCGCGGGCCTGCGTTCGGGCCGTGCCAGCCCCGCCCTGCTGGAGCCGGTGCGGGTGGAAGCCTATGGCGGTGAAGTGCCGCTGACGCAGGTCGGCTCCATTGCCGTGCCCGAAGCCCGTATGTTGACGGTGCAGGTATGGGACCGCACGCTGGTGGGCGCGGTCGAACGCGCGATCCGTGACGCGGGGCTGGGACTGAACCCGGCGGCCGATGGCCAGACCGTGCGCGTGCCCATTCCGCAGCTGACCGAAGAGCGCCGCAACGAACTGGCCCGTGCTGCCGGGAAATATGCCGAGAATGGCAGGATTGCAGTGCGCGGCGTGCGCCGTGACGGCATGGACCAGACCCGGAAACTGGAAAAGGCGGGTGACATCAGCGAGGATGATGTCAAGACATGGTCCGATGCCATCCAGAAGCTGACCGACCAGTACGTCAGGCGCGTGGACGAACTGCTGGTCGAGAAAGAGCGTGAGATCAAGCAGGTCTGATTTGATCCGTGAGCCTCATATCCATTCTGCTCCATCGTATGCGTGACTGAGGGGGGCAGCCAGCTCTTGTCGGGATCAGATCATCGTGCCACAGGCCATGCCAGCCTGCCCGGGCACGTCGCCATCATCATGGATGGGAACGGACGGTGGGCCAGCACGCGGGGCCTGCCCCTGCTGGCGGGGCACCGTGCCGGGGCGGATGCGGTGCAGCGCACCGTGCGCGCGGCCATAAGCCGTGGGGTGGGATGGGTCACGCTTTATGCCTTTTCATCTGAAAACTGGCGGCGGGCACCGGGTGAGGTCGCTGACCTGACCGGACTGCTGCGCTACTACCTGCGCCACAAGGTGGCCGAACTGTCGCGTGAGGGGGTGTGCCTGCGCTTCATCGGTGACCTGGCCCGCTTCCCCGTAGATATACAGGAAGAAGCCCGCCGGGCGGAAACGGTCACGGCGGCCAATACCCGGCTGGTGCTGGTGCTTGCGCTCTCCTATGGCGGGCGGGCCGATATCGTGCAGGCCGCCATCCGCCTGGCGCAGGCGGTGGGGCGGGGCGAGCGTGCCGCGACCGATATCGATGAGGCCACATTCGCGGGCGCGCTGCTGACGGCGGGCATGCCCGACCCGGACCTTGTGGTGCGGACCAGCGGGGAATGCCGCCTGTCCAATTTCCTGCTGTGGCAGTCGGCCTATGCCGAGCTGGTTTTCCTGGATACTCCTTGGCCGGATTTTGACGAGACGCATTTCGATACCGTGCTGAACATCTATTCACGGCGTGAAAGGCGATTCGGTGCCCGACCAGCCTGACAGAACGCCTGCCCCGCCCCCGCCGCCATCGGGCAACTGGAAGGACCTGCGTGCGCGCGTGCTGTCCGCCGCCGTGCTGGTGCCGCTTGCCGCACTCTGCGTGTGGCTGGGGGGGCTGGTCTATGGCGCGATGATCGTGCTGGCCATGGCGGGCATGGCGGCGGAATGGGCGCGCATGTTCGGCTTCGGGCTGGATGTGCGGCGTGGCCAGCTGTGTCTGGCATGGGCGGCGGCCATGGGTATTGCGGCCGTGGCCGGGCATTGGGGCGGCGCGCTGCTGGTCATGGCGGCCGGGCTTGTACTGGGGCCTGCGCTGTGGGCGGGGCAGGTGGCCATTGGTTGTGCCGGGCTGTCGCTGCTGTGGCTGCGCTACATGAGCGAGCCGGGTGCGGGGGTCGTGCTGTTCCTTGTTGCCTGTGTGGCGCTGAGTGATACCGGGGCCTATATGGCGGGCCGGCTGTTCGGCGGCCCCAAGCTTGCGCCGCGCATCTCCCCGGCCAAGACATGGTCCGGCTCCATCGGCGGGCTGTGCTGCGCCGTGGTGGCGGGCATGCCGGTCGCGGCCCTGATGCCCGGTGCCCAACCCGGTGCCCTGTGGCGTGGCGCCGTGTTCGGCGGCCTTGTGGCCATTGCGGCGCAGGTGGGGGATCTGGCGGAAAGTGCACTCAAGCGGGCGCGGGGGGTCAAGGATTCCGGCACCATCCTGCCCGGCCATGGTGGCCTGCTGGACCGTTTTGATGGCCTGCTGGTGGCGGCCCCCGTGGCGGCACTGCTTTCTTTGGGGGCAGCGGGTGGCGCCGCTTTCTGGTATGTGGGCCTGCACTGAAGCCATGGTCCCGGCCATGAACAGTTTTGGGGAATGACACAAGAATGAAAACAGTTTCCGTTCTGGGCAGCACGGGCAGCATTGGCTGTTCCACGGTGGACCTGCTGCTGCAGGCGCCCGATCAGTTCCGTACCGGCGCGCTGGTCGGTGGCCGTAATGTTGCAAGGCTGGCGGAACAGGCCCGCGCGCTGGGTGCGCGGCGCGCCGTCATTGCCGATGAAAGCCTGCTGCCGGAACTGGAAAGCCTGCTTGCGGGCAGTGGCGTGGAGACCGCCGGTGGCCGTGCCGCCGTGATCGAGGCCGCAAGCCTGCCGGTGGACTGGACCATGGCGGCCATTACCGGGGCCACCGGGCTGGAGCCGACACTGGCCGCCGTGCGCAATGGCACCCATGTGGCGCTGGCCAACAAGGAAGCGCTGGTCTGCGCGGGCGATGTGATGCTGCGGGCCGTGGAAGAGGCGGGCGCAACACTGCTTCCGGTCGATTCCGAGCATAATGCCGTGTTCCAGTCCATGGCGGACAAGCAGGTGGACCAGGTCGAGAAGATCATCCTGACAGCCTCGGGCGGCCCGTTCCGTCGTGCCACCCTGGAGGAAATGGAGAAGGCCCCGCTCGAAGCAGCCCTGAAGCACCCGACATGGAGCATGGGGGCCAAGATCACCATCGATTCCGCCACCATGTTCAACAAGGGGCTGGAACTGATCGAGGCCGCCCGCCTGTTCAACGTGACGGAAGACAGGCTGGACGTGGTCGTGCACCCGCAATCGATCGTGCACAGCATGGTGCAGTATACCGACGGTTCGGTCGTGGCCCAGCTTGGCTCGGCCGACATGCGCATTCCCATCGCCCATACGCTGGCCTGGCCCAGGCGCATGGCCACCAATTCGCCCCGCTTGGACCTGGCGGCGCTGGCGCGGCTTGATTTCGAAGCCCCGGACGAGGTCCGCTTTCCCGCGCTGCGCCTTGCGCGCGAATCCCTGCGCGCGGGTGGCGCCATGCCCGCCATCCTGTCCGGTGCCAATGAAATCGCGGTCGAGGCGTTCCTGAAGCGCGAAATCGGGTTTCTGGATATTGCACGGATCGTGGAGGATGTGATGCACTCCATCGGTGCGCAGCGGGCCGACACGCTGGAGGACGTGCTGCACTGGGATGCGGAATCCCGCCGTGTCGCGCGTCTTCGCACCGTGGCTCGCGCGGCCTGACATGATTCTGGATGGCGTTTCGGGCCATCGGGAGATAGCGTAGCGTTCATGCATGATCTGATACGGACCGTTCTGGCCTTCTCCCTTGTGCTCGGGGTGCTGGTTTTCATCCACGAACTGGGTCACTACCTTGCCGCGCGCTGGCGCGGGGTGCATGTGGAGGTGTTCTCGATCGGGTTCGGTCGTCCGCTCCTGCGCTGGCATGACAGCGTGGGCACGGAATGGCGGCTGTGCCCGGTGCCGCTGGGCGGCTATGTGCGCCCGCACGGATTCGAGGGGCCGGAAGACGCGACCGAGGAGCAGAAGGCCGCCTGGCAGCCCGGTCGTACCTTCCATGACAAGCCGGTCCTGTCGCGGGCGATCGTGATCATGGCGGGGCCGGTTTTCAATTTCCTGCTTGCCATCGTCCTGTTCACCGGGCTGTTCGCCACCGTGGGGCAGCCGCATATCCTCAATCAGGTGGCACAGGTCGTGCCCGGCAGCGCCGCCGCAGCCGCCGGGGTGGAAAAGGGTGACGTGATCCTGCGCGTGGGCGACCATGTCGTGCGCGACGTGGCCGACCTGCAGTCCTTTGTCAGCGGGCAGGCGGGCGCACAGACCACGCTTACGGTGCACCGGGGGGATGCGGATACGACGCTGCCCGTGCATATCGGCAGCGTGGCGGAGAAGGGGGGCATGCCGCACGGGCAGATCGGTGTCTCCTTCGCCATGGAAATGGGCAGTCCCAGATCGCTGCCCGCCGCGTTCGTCGCGGCGGTAAGGGAAACCTGGAACGTCTCGGTCCAGACGCTGCAGGGGCTGTGGCAGATGATTACCGGCCAGCACAGCACCAGGGATCTTGGCGGCCCGCTGCGCATTGCCCAGATGTCGGGGCAGGTGGCGCAGTACGGGCTGCCCAGCCTGGTCTCGTTCATGGCGCTGCTGTCGATCAACCTTGGCCTGATCAACCTGTTTCCGGTGCCGATTCTTGATGGGGGTCGGCTGGTATTTTATATTTTTGAGGCTATTCTGGGCCGGCCCGTTTCCCGTCGGGTGCAGGAGATCAGCTTCCAGGCCGGCTTCGCGCTTATTGCGGGGCTGTTCCTGTTTTCAACCTTTAACGATCTGTCACATTTTGGCCTGTTTCAGTGGCTCGCTTCGCGTGCCGGACAGGGGTAAGATGCACGGAGTGATACAAGTGCTTGCACACGGTGGCGTATATCGGATAGGTCCGCCACGAAAGCTGATACATGACAGGAAGGGAGCCGGCCCTCCATCCGGTCTCAATGCATGGCTGATCCGCATGCCGAGTGGTGAGGAATAGCGATTTTGTCGAGTAAACGTTCAGCGCTGCTTGCGTCTGCCTGCCTTATGCCGCTGTTCTGGACGGCCGGGGCATATGCGCAGGATGAAGCGGCACAGAACACGCCATTCGGTGGGGACATGGCGCCGGTGTCCGGTGTGGACCAGCAGGAACCCGCGGTCGAAGCGATCAAGGCGCCCCCGCTTGAAGACCCGATCGAGGCGGTTGACATCAAGGGCAACAGCCGGATCGAGACCAGCACCATCCTGTCCTACATGGTTGTCCAGCCGGGTGACCGGTTCAACCAGGACCTGCTTGATCGTTCGCTCAAGACCCTTTACGCCACCGGCCTGTTCCATGATGTGACGCTCAAGCGCGTGGGCAACGTGCTGGAAGTGCATGTGGTCGAAAGCCCGATCGTCAACCGCATCGTGTTTGAAGGCAATCATTCCGCCAAGGACGAGGACCTGACGAAGGTCATTTCGCTGCGTCCGCGTGCGGTCTACTCCCCGCAGGGAATCTCGGCTGACAGGCAGAAGATCCTGGGCGTGTACGCGGAAAAGGCGCGCTACGCCGCAACCGTGACGCCGCAGATCATCCGCCTTGCGCATAACCGTGTCGATGTGATCTTCCACATCAACGAAGCGCAGAAAACCCTGATCAAGAAGGTAAGCTTCGTCGGCAACCGTGCGTTCAGCACGGCGGCGCTGGCCGGTGTCGTCTCTTCGAAGGAGACGGCGTGGTACCGCTTCTTCGCTTCCAGTGACCAGTACAACCCCGAACGCATGAAATACGATGCGGAACTGCTGCATCGTTTCTACCTGAAGAACGGCTTTGTCGATTTTCAGGTCAAGAACGCGACGGGTGAACTCTCGCCCGACCGAAAGAGCTTCTACATCACCTATACGGTGGATGAAGGCCCGCGCTACCGCCTGAACAAGATGGATGTGCGTTCGTCGCTGCGCCATGTCAGCGCGGAGTCCATGCGCAAATACATCTCCCTGTTCCACAATCAGTGGTACGATGGCTCGGCCATCCAGCACAATGCCACGGACATGCAGGAGATGCTGCAGGGCAAGGGCTATCCCTTCGCCATGGTCCATCCCGAAATTGCCCGCAACCCCGAGAAGCATACCGTCAACCTGCTGTTTGACATCAGCGAGGGGCCGCGGATGTATGTCGAGCGCATCGACATCAACGGCAACACCATTACCGAGGACAAGGTGATCCGCCGCCAGCTGCCGATGGCCGAAGGTGATCCGTACACCCCGCTGGACCGCAAGTATTCCAAGATGATCCTGGAGGATCTCGGGTTCTTCAAGACCGTCTCGATCGACCAGACCCCCGGTTCGGCGCCGGACAAGGTCAATATTTCGGCCGATGTGGTGGAAAAGCCGACGGGTGAGTTCTCGCTGGGTGGCGGTTACTCGACCGATGCCGGCGTGCTGGGCAACCTTGGCCTCAAGCAGCATAACCTGCTGGGCACGGGTATTGACGCGGGCTTTACCGGAACGGCCGCGTATTACGAGGACCAGGCGGACATTTCGCTTACCGATCCGTATTTCCTCAACCGCAACCTTGTGGCGGGCATCGACCTGTTCGGTATCCAGAACCGCTACATGACCTACCAGAGCTATTCCGAAGCGCGTATCGGCATGACGCTGCGCATGGGGTATTCCTATAACAACCACCTGTCGCAATCGTGGAGCTATACGCTGACCGATCGTGACATCGGGGATACGTGGTCGGATTCGTCCTATTACATCCATGACCAGAATGGCTGGTCCCTGCTGTCGCAGCTCAGCACCACACTGACATACGATACACGCGACCGCAGGCAGCAGCCGCATAAAGGTTTCGTGGTACGCGTGGGCGGTGACTTTGCCGGTATCGGTGGCAATGAGCGCTACCTGCGTGGCAAGGTGGATGCCGCGTACTACATCCCGCTGGACAGCATCATGGGCAACCATGACTGGACCGTCAGCTTCCGTGCGGGTGCGGGTGACATCATGAACTGGGGCGGTGGCCGCAGCGACATCATCGACAACTTCTATCTGGGCGGCAACTCGCTGCGCGGCTTCATGGATGGTGGTGTCGGCCCACGAAGCTACGCCATTCCCGCGCGTGACGGTAACGTCATGCACTCACAGCAGGACTTCCTGGGCGGGCGGTTCATGTACACCGCGTCCGCGCAGGTGGACTTCCCCATTCCGTTTGCATCGGCCATGGGGATTAAGGGCCGCTACTTCGTGGATATGGGCGGGCTGGACGGGCTGCGCGTGCGCCGCCGCTATACATCCATGAAGGACTGGCCCAAATATACCCCTGTCTATGACGATACGCTGACGCCGGTGGTCTCGACCGGCGTGGGTATTGCATGGAAAAGTCCGTTCGGTCTCGTGAACATCGATCTGGGCGTTCCGCTGCACAAGGGCACGAACGACCGGACCCAGTTGCTCCGCTTCGGCTTCGGCCAACAATTCTGAGGTGATAATGTTGCGTAAATCCGGCATCCGTCTGCTTGCCGCAACCGCTCTGATCGGGTGGGGAACTGTGATCGTACAGGGCGCCCATGCCCAGGGGAGTGGCGGGAATGCCGGCTGGTTCGTGCCCAAGGCCGCCCAGCCCGCCGCCCATGCGCCCCAGCACGAAGCCGCGCCGGCCCCCGTCGCCCTGCCTGCCGCCCCTGCCGACAGCGAGGACGCCCAGCCCCAGAATCCGCCCATCCTGCCCGTGCCGCCGGTGCCCAAGGCCCCGGATGTGCCCAAGAGCGCGCCGCCGCCCGCGCCGGTCATCGGCGTGATCAGCGTGCCGGAAGTGATGCGGCTGTCCAGCGCGGCGCAGCAGGCCGAGCGTGTGCTGGGCGCGCGCCGTGACGATCTGGCGCGTGAGGCGCAGAAGGAACAGGCCGGATGGCGCGACGAGCAGCAGAAGCTGCAGGGCCAGGCCAAGACCATGTCGTCCGACCAGATCCAGACCAGCGAGCGCAAGCTGCAGGAACGTGTGATCGCGGCGCAGAAGGACTTCCGCAACCGCAACCGCATCATCCAGGAAGCGGCACAGGTCTCGCTTGGGCAGATTGAGCGTGAGCTTGTCCAGATCATCCGCCAGCTTGCCGCCAGCCGGGGCATGAACCTGGTGCTGCACCGTGAACAGGTGGCCCTGAGCCAGGAAAGCCTCGACATCACCCAGCAGGTGGCGACCCAGCTGAACGCGGTGCTGCCCACCGTGTTCATTCCCGCCGCGAATGTGGACCCGGAAGTGCTGGCCAAGTCCGGCACCATGCCGACCACGGCCGATGCCGACAGGCCTGCCGCCGCACCGGCTTCCGTCGCTCCCGCCAAGCATTAAGGTCCGCTTCATGACAGTGACGCCGGATAACATACCAGGCGATCCACGTTTTTTTACAAGGCATGGGCCATTCGGGCTGGAGGAACTGGCACGCCATGGCGGTGCGGAACTGCGGGCCGCAGTGAACGGTTCGGCGGCCCCCGGCAGCTTTACCGGCATCGCGCCGCTGCAGTCCGCCACGCTCGGGCAGGTAAGCTTTCTTGACAACAGGCGCTACCTGCCCCTGCTGGCGGGAACGGGGGCCGGGGCGGTCATTGTCGCCCCTGCCTTTGCCGACAAGGTGCCTCTCCACGCCGCGGCCCTGGTATCCAGAACGCCGTACCAGGCCTGGGCGCGCATTGCGTCCCTGTTCTACCCGCCGCCGCCGGTCAATCCGGGCATCCACCCGACTGCCGTGATCGGGACCGGGTGCGTGATCGATCCCACCGCCGCTATCGGTGCCTTTGCCGTGCTGGGGGACGGGGTGCAGGTGGGGGCGGGCGTGGATATCGGCACGCATGTCAGTATCGGCCCGGGCGTGCGGATCGGGGCACGGTGCCGCATTGGCGCCCATGTCGCCATATCGCATGCGCTGCTGGGGGAGCGGGTGACACTCCTGCCCGGCGCGCGGATCGGGCAGGACGGGTTTGGCTTTGCCGTAACGCCCGAAGGCTTTGAAAGCGTGCCGCAGCTTGGCCTGGTCGTGCTGGAGGACGGGGTGGAAATCGGCGCCAACTCCACCGTTGATCGCGGGTCGATGCGCGATACGGTGATCGGCGCGGGCTCACGCCTCGACAATCTGGTGCAGATTGGCCATAATGCGCGGCTGGGGCGCTGCTGTATCGTCGTGTCCCAGGCGGGCATCTCCGGTTCGACCGAACTGGGTGATTTTGTAACGGTCGCGGCCCAGGCCGGGCTGATCGGGCATATCAAGATCGGTACCAAGGCGCGGATCGGGGCGCAGTGCGGTGTCATGTCCGATGTGGAGGCCGGGGCGGATGTCATTGGCAGTCCGGCCATGCCGTTCCGGGAGTTTTTCCGCAATGTGGCCTTCCTGCGCCGGATGGCCAAGAAAACGACGCAGGATGGAGCCGGGGAAAAGGCCGACAGGGCCTGATTGCCTGTTTCCATCAGATATTCAACCGGTAGGAACCGGCCTGTCCCGACTGTTGGCAGGCCAGCGCTCCTGACCGAACAAGTGGTTGGACGACGTGGATAAAGAAGTAGAGGCACTGCCAGCGGACGCAACGCCCGCAGTTCTGGAATCGATCGACATCATGCGGATCATGGAAGCGATACCCCATCGCTACCCGTTCCTGCTGATTGATCGCATGGTTGACATCACGCTGGGGCAGTCGGCGGTTGGCATCAAGAATGTCACGGTCAACGAGCCGCATTTCCAGGGGCATTTCCCGGCGCGGCCGGTCATGCCGGGTGTGCTGATCATCGAGGCGATGGCCCAGACCGCGGCCTGTCTGGTGGTGCTGACGCTGGGGCCGGCATTCGAGGGCAAGCTGGTCTATTTCATGACCATCGACGGCGCCAAATTCCGCCGACCCGTGGGGCCGGGCGACCAGCTGCGCATTCATGTCGAAAAAGAACGCAGCCGCGCCAATGTCTGGAAATTCAAGGGTATTGCGCGCGTGGATGGCGTATCTGTCGCCGAGGCGACATTCAGCGCCATGATCATGGGTTGATCCCGCACGCGGTTGTTTAGGTGGGGTGTGCGCCCCGGGGCGCGCCCGCAGCCTGCGCCGGTTCTGCAGGCCATAGTTACTTGCGGGGATGGAGGCTATTCTGGCAGGAAGTTCATCTGACGGTCACCAAATGGATGAACGGCGTGGAAAACCGCCCGAAATCCATCCGTCATCCATCGTTTCCAGCCGTGCGCGCATCGGGCGCGGCGTGCGGATCGGCCCGTGGTGTACGGTCGGCCCGGATGTGGAGATCGGGGAAAATGTCGAGCTGATCTCCCATGTGGTGATCGACGGGCATACCACCCTGGGTGAGGGCGTGGTGTGCTACCCCTTCACCACCGTGGGCATGGCGCCGCAGGACCTGAAATACCGGGGCGAGCCGACGGCCTGCGTGGTCGGCGCGCGTACCATCATCCGTGAGAACGTGACCATCCACCGTGGTACGGCAACCGGCACCGGCGTGACCCGTATCGGACCGGACTGCCTGATCATGGCCAATTCCCATGTGGCGCATGACTGCACGCTGGGGCGTGGTGTCATCATCGTCAACAACGTGGTCATGGGTGGCCATGTGGTGATTGGCGATGGCGCGCGCATCATGGGGGCGGCTGCACTTCACCAGTTCGTGCGGATCGGCCATGCGGCGCTGGTCGGGGGCGTATGCGGGGTCGAGGCCGATGTCATCCCTTATGGCAGCGTGCTGGGTAACCGGGCGCGTCTGGTGGGGCTGCACTGGATCTGGCTGCGCCGCAATGGCGTGCAGCCTGACGAGATCCGCCGTATGCGACAGGCTTTCCGGGCGCTGTATCCCAAGGCCGCCCATGCTACGGACGCGGTTTTCCAGACCCGGCTTGAGCATGTCCGCCAGACCTATGGCAATGACCCGCGCGTGGTCGAGATCCTTGATTTTATCGCAGCCCCCACCCATCGTGGTCTGGTGCGTGTCCAGAGTGGGGACATGATCGAGAGCGATGGCGCCTGAAGTCCTGCCCGATGGCCGGCTTCATGGGGCGTGTGTCGGTATTCTGGCCGGTGGCGGGCCGCTGCCGGGCCAGGTCGCGCGCGCGGTGGAACGGGCGGGCGGGCGTGTTTTCATAATAGGGTTCCAGGGTTTTGCGGAACCTGAAGTAATCGGGCACTGGCCGCACCGCATGGTCCGGCTGGCGGCGGCGGGCGAGATCCTGTCCGCCCTGCATGAGCACGGTTGCCGTGACCTTGTGCTGATCGGGCCGGTCAGGCGGCCATCCCTTGTCAGCCTGCGGCCCGATGCCGCGGGCGCGCGCATTCTCACGCGCATCGGCAAGGCCCTGTTTGCCGGAGACGACGGGCTTCTGGGGGCCATCGTGCGCGTGCTGGGGGAAGAAGGCTTCACCATCCGTGGCGCGCATGAATACCTGCCCGGTTCGGTTGCCCGTCCCGGTGCGCTGGGCACGCTCACGCCCGATGCCACGGCGCGCGCCGATATTGCCCTTGGCCGCCATGTCGTGCGGCAGTTGGGCCGACTTGATATCGGCCAGGGCTGCGTGGTGCAGGGGGGGCTTGTGCTGGCGGTCGAGGCGCTGGAGGGCACCGACAGGATGCTCGAGCGCGTGGCCACCCTGCGGCAACCCGACCGTCCCGGTGGCGTTCTGGTCAAGATGGCCAAGCCGGGGCAGGAACGCCGGGCCGACCTGCCAACCATCGGCCCGCGCACGATCGCAGGCGCCATGGCCGCGGGCCTGCGTGGCATTGCCATGGAAGCAGGTGCTACGCTGATCACCGATCCCGCCGCATGCACCGCCATGGCCGATGAGGCCGGTCTTTTCCTGACCGGCATTGGTGGTGGGGACGAAAAGATAACCTGAAAGGGAAGAACGCCGGATGGGAACTTACCTGCATACGATGGTGCGCGTGCGCAACCTTGAGGCCAGCCTTGATTTCTACCGCCTGCTGGGCATGCATGAACTGCGCCGCCGGGACGTGCCGGAAGGGAAATACACCCTTGTGTTCATCGGGTACGGTGACAATGCCTCCGGCCAGGCGGAAATCGAGCTGACCTATAACTGGGGCCAGGATGATGGCTACGCGGTTGGTACGGGGTTCGGTCATTTTGCCGTGGGCGTGCCGGATGTGAAGGCGGTGGTGGAAACGGTGCGCGAAGGCGGCGGCAAGGTCACGCGCGAGCCGGGACCGGTCAAATTCGGCACGAGCTTCATTGCCTTTGTTGAAGACCCGGATGGCTACAAGATCGAACTGATCCAGAAGCCCTGATGCCCGGCCCCGGCCTTATGGCGCGGGGCGGGCAAGCAGGCGGCGCATGATGCCCAGTTCCCTTGTCACGGCATCCAGTGCGGTCAGGATATCCTGTGCCGCCCGCCTTGTGCGTTCGTCCTGGCTCAGGGCCAGCGAATCCGCGCGCAGCATGGCGGGGGAGAGATGGCCGCGAATGTCATGGATGTGCCGCCGCAGCGTTTCATCACGGGACGGGGCAGAGTCGCTGGCGGGGCTGGTCATGTAAATCATCCGGTTGTGGCGCAGATGGGTATCAGCATTGACGTTGCCCCGAAGCGGCAGTATAAGGCGCCGCTCGGGGCATCCGCGTCATGCGGTGCCCGGTAGACTTATTTCCGTAACCTGTCTGTCATTGTCAATCTGGGAGTGCCGTTGTGAAGCGCACGTATCAACCCTCGAAGCTGGTCCGCAAGCGTCGCCACGGCTTCCGTTCGCGTATGGAAACCGTTGGTGGCCGCAAAGTTGTTGCAAACCGTCGCAGCAAGGGCCGCAAGCGTCTTTCTGCCTGAGGCAGGTGACGTCTGTACGTTCCGGGCATGACACTGCCCGGGGCCATGAATGTCTCTATAACAGGGGCGGCTGAAAGTGGCCGATCAGTCCACGCGCCTTAAAAAACGCGCCGAGTTCCTGCGGGTTGCGGCCAAGGGCCGCAAGGCGCCCGCGCCGGGGCTGGTGCTTCAGGCGCTTGAACGCGGCGACACGGAAGCAGCCCGGTACGGTTTTACCGTTACCAAGAAAGTGGGTAATTCCGTCGTGCGTAACCGCGCGCGGCGGCGCCTGCGTGAGGTGGTCCGGCTTCTGGGCCGCGAAAAGGCGCTCAGGGGCGTCGATATCGTGGTGATTGGCCGGTCAGGCACATGCGGGCGGCGGTTTGACGCCCTGATGGGCGATTACCGCAAGGCCCTGCGCAAGGCGGGGGTGAAGGAAGAATCGTGACGGCGTCTTCCCTCAGTCCACTTGCCCATATGCTGCGTGCGGGCATCCGCGCGTATCAGCTGGTGATCCGCCCCATATGGGGCGCGCATTGCCGTTTCACTCCTTCATGCAGTCATTACGCACGCGACGCGATTGCCCGCCATGGGGCAATGCGGGGCAGTGTGCTGGCGGGCTGGCGCATCCTGCGCTGCAACCCGTGGAATGCGGGTGGGCACGATCCCGTTCCCGGCACGGCCTGCGGCTGTGACATGCATGACTCCATGAAAAACAGTAAAAGTCTGGCGGGTCGCTGATGGATATCAAGCGTTTTATGGTGGCAACGGCACTGTCTGCCGTGGTGCTGGTCGGTTTTGAATATTTCCTGCCACAGCAGAACCATAAGACGGTCGAGCAGCAGGCCCCCGCGCCGGAAGCGCCGCCGGCGTCCACCCCGGTGACGGCCGCGGCGCCATCCGCTTCCGACCAGCCGGACCCGCGCGTGGCGATCGATGCCGACCGCGTGCATGGTTCGCTCGATCTGCGCGGCGCGCGCCTTGATGACCTTGTGCTCAAGAATTATCATGAGACCGTGCAGAACGGCAGCCCGCTGGTGCGCGTGCTGGAACCGCGCGGGCAGGAGCAGCCTAACCTGGTGGAAGTCGGCTGGGCCAATGTCAGCGGTGGCCATGTGGCCGTGCCGGATGCCAACACGCTGTGGACCGCCGACCATGACAGCCTGACCCAGGCCCGGCCCGTTACCCTGAGCTGGGACAATGGACAGGGCCAGGTGTTCAGCATCACCGTCGCAATTGACCAGAACTACATGTTCTCGGTCACGCAGAAGGTGACGAACCATGGGGGCGAGCCGGTCTCGCTCTATCCTTTCTCACGCGTGGAACGGGGCTATACCCCGGTCGAGACGGGGGGCTACCTTGTGCATGAGGGGCCGATTTCCGTCATTGACCACCGGCTGGATGAAAGTTCCTACAAGTCGCTGCGCAAGGGCGCCGTGCCGCCGGGCAATATTGCCTGGACCAAGGCAGGCCAGGGCGGCTGGGCCGGCATTACCGACAAATACTGGCTGGCCGCCGTCATTCCCCAGCAGGATAGCGATGTCGCAGGCACCTATGCCTATCAGGGTGCGGGCAATGGGGATAAGGGCACCTATGATGTCGGCTTTACCGCGCGCGCGCCGCTGGTGGTGGCGGCGGGCGGCGAGGCCAGCACCGCAAGCCATGTCTTTGCCGGCGCGAAGGAAGTGCCGCTGCTGGAAAAATATGAGTCCAGCCTGCATATCCCCGATTTCTGGAAAGCGGTGGATTTTGGCTGGTTCGCGTTCCTGACACGCCCGATCTTCACGGTGCTGGACTGGCTGAACACCATGCTGGGCAATTTTGGCCTTGCGCTTATGGCGTTCACGCTGCTGGTCAAGGCGCTGTTCTTCCCGCTGGCGACCAAGCAGTTCCATTCCATGGGCAAGATGCGCCAGCTCCAGCCCAAGATCAAAGCCCTGCGTGAGCGCTACAAGGATGACCAGATGGCGCTCAACCAGCAGATGATCGGGCTGTACAAGCAGGAGGGCGTGAACCCCGCCAGCGGCTGCCTGCCCATGCTGCTGCAGATCCCGGTTTTCTGGTGCCTGTACAAGGACCTGTATGTCACGATCGAGATGCGGCACGCGCCCTTCTTCGGCTGGATCCATGACCTTTCGGCGTTCGACCCGACAAACCTGTTCACCCTGTTCGGCCTGATCCCGTGGAATCCGTCGGTCATCTCGCCCATGCTCCAGCTTGGCCTGTGGCCCATTGCCTTCGGCCTGACCATGTTCGCGCAGATGCGGCTCAACCCCACGCCCACGGCAGACCCCGCGCAGCAGAAGATGTTCCAGTTCATGCCGATCATCTTTACCTTCTTCATGGCGCGGCAACCGTCGGGGCTGGTGATCTACTATTGCTGGAACAACCTGCTGACCATGGCGCAGCAGACCCTGATCCAGCGCCGCATGAATAAAAGCACGCCTGCCGTGCCGCCGCCTGCGAAGCCCAAGCTTCCGGCCAGGAAGAAATAGATACGCGGAGCATGACGGTGGAATTTTCCTCCTCCACACCAACACCCGAAGAAGTGGAACGTGACCGGGAAACCGGTCGCGTCCTGTTCGCGGGGGAATTCAACTTCGTGTTCGGCGCGCAGAAGCTTGGGCAGCTGCCCGACCCGATCCTGCCCGAAATCGCCTTTGCCGGGCGCTCCAACGTGGGCAAGTCCAGCCTGATCAATGCGCTGACCGGCAGGCGCGCGCTGGCGCGGGCTTCCTCGGAGCCGGGGCGGACCAAGCAGCTCAATTTTTTCGAGATGGCCCACCGCCTGACGCTGGTGGACATGCCCGGCTATGGTTTTGCCAAGGCCGCCAGGGCGGTAAAGGAAGACTGGCAGGGCATGATGTTTTCCTACCTGCGCGGCAGGCCGACGCTGCGCCGTGTGGTGCTGCTGCTGGACAGCCGGGTGGAGGTCAAGGCAAGCGACCGGGAAATCATGAAGATGCTGGACCGCGCGGCCGTGACGTTCCAGGTGGTGCTGACCAAATGCGACGTGCCCAAGCCGAACGCGCTGGCGGCCAAGCTGCGTGAGGTCAGCGAGATCGTGGCCACGCATGCGGCGGCCTTTCCCCATGTGCTGGCCACCAGCAGCGAAACGGGGCTGGGGATCGAGGATCTGCGCGCGGAACTTGCACGGCTGGCCAACCCGCCGGCATAGCCATCCCGATCAGGGACTGCCCCGGCATGGCGGCAGGATGGATGACACGTCAGGAGCGAAGGGACCGTTCGGATGACAGCAACAGGACCGGGCGACCGGGAAGCACAGGTACGGGCCGAGGTTCTGGCCAGGGCGCTGCCCTACCTGCGGCGCTATGCGGGTGATACCGTGGTGGTGAAATATGGTGGCAGCGCGATGGTCGATACCACGCTGTCCACCGCGTTCGGCCATGATATCGCGCTGCTCAAGCAGGTGGGCGTGAACCCGGTGGTGGTGCATGGCGGCGGCCCGCAGATCAGCGCCATGCTCAGGCGCCTGCAGATTGAATCCACCTTCATTGATGGCCTGCGCGTGACCGATGCCGCCATGATCGATGTGATCGAGATGGTGCTGGCGGGCAAGGTGAACAAGCAGGTGGCGGGGCTGATCAACCGCGCCGGTGCGCTGGCGGTTGGCATTTCGGGCCTGGATGGCGGGCTGATCACCGCGCGCCGCCTGCTGCGCCGCGCGCGGGAGAACGGGGTGGAAACCGACCGGATGCTCGATCTTGGCTTTGTGGGGGAACCCGCGCGCATTGACCCGCGCGTGATCTACGCGCTGTCCGGCTCGGGCCTGATTCCGGTGATCGCCCCCATCGGGGCGGGTGAGCAGGGCGAGACCTATAACATCAACGCCGATACGGCCGCCGGTGCGATTGCGGGGGCAGTCAGTGCCAGCCGCCTGCTCATGCTGACGGATGTGCCCGGTGTGCTGGATGGCGATGGCAGGCTGATCCCGGAGCTTACGGCAGAGGACGCGCGCCGTGGCATTGCCAGCGGCATGATCTCGGGCGGGATGATCCCCAAGGTGGAAACCTGCCTTGAAGCCGTGCGCGCGGGTGCGAAGGCGGCTGTCATCCTTGATGGCCGGGTGCAGCATTCCTGCCTGCTTGAACTGTTTACCGAAGCCGGGCCGGGCACCCTGATCCGCGGCGCGTAGCCATACCCGGACCATGCGTTGACATCGGCCCCGATCCTTCGCATGGTCCGCAGGCAATCAGTACAGGCGGGGGCACCCGGCGCAGGCCGCAGGGATCCCGCCCCAGACAGGATTTTACCGATATGACCGATACATCCCTCCGGAGCCAGATCGAGGCCCTGTGGGAGCGTCGCGAGACGCTGTCCACCGCAACCACCGGCGCTGACCGTGAAGCCGTCGAGACCGCGCTGCTGGCGCTGGATTCCGGCAGGCTGCGCGTGGCAACACCCGGCGAAGGGGGCTGGACCGTCAATGAATGGCTGAAGAAGGCGGTGCTGCTCTCCTTCCGCCTGAACGACAACCGCCTGGTCGAAGGCGGTGGCGCGGGCGCGCCCAGCTATGACAAGGTACCGCTGAAATTCGCGGGCTGGGACCAGGCGACGTTTGCCGATGCCGGTTTCCGCGCCGTGCCCGGTTCCATCGTGCGCCGCTCCGCCTTCATAGCACCCGGCGTGGTGCTGATGCCCAGCTTCGTCAATGCCGGCGCGTATGTGGACAGCGGCACGATGGTCGACACCTGGGTCACGATCGGCAGTTGCGCCCAGATTGGCAAGAACTGCCATATCAGCGGTGGCGTGGGCATTGGTGGCGTGCTGGAGCCGCTGCAGGCGGCCCCCGTCATCATCGAGGACGGCTGCTTCATCGGTGCCCGTTCGGAAGTGGCCGAGGGCGTTGTGGTCGAGCGGGGCAGCGTGCTGTCCATGGGGGTTTTCCTTGGCGCGTCCACCAAGATCGTGGACCGTGCCACGGGCGAGGTGTTCATGGGCCGCGTGCCCGCCTATTCCGTCGTGGTGCCCGGCACGCTGCCGCCGCGTCAGGCCACCAGCACCGATGGCAGGCCGCTGCCGTCACTGGACTGCGCGGTGATTGTCAAGCGCGTGGATGAACGCACGCGCTCCAAGACCTCGATCAACGACCTGCTGCGCGGCTGAGCGGCATCATGACGGACGGCGCCATGACGGATACGCAGCAGGACCCCGGTGGCGTCGTCACCCTTGCGCGTGACCTGATCCGCTGCCCGTCCGTAACACCGGATGACGGCTGCGCCATCAAGACCCTGGCCGCCGTGCTGGAACGGATCGGTTTCAGTGTGACGATGCTGCCGTTCGGGGAGGGGAGCGCGCACACCCCCAACCTGTTCGCGCGCCTGGGCACGGCGCAGCCCCATATCTGCTTTGCCGGGCATACGGATGTCGTGCCGGTGGGGGATGCGGCGCAGTGGTGCCATGACCCCTTTGGCGGGGAGATCCACGACGGTATCCTGTTTGGCCGCGGTGCGTGCGACATGAAGGGGGGCATCGCCGCCTTTGTTGCCGCCGTCCGGCTCTATCTCCATAAGGTGGGCACGCCGCCGGGGTCGATCAGCCTGCTGATTACCGGCGATGAGGAAGGCCCCGCCACCAACGGCACCGTGCGCGTGCTGGAATGGATGGCGGAACATGACCAGATCCCCGATTTCTGCGTGGTGGGGGAGCCGACCAATCCCGCCGGCATGGGGGAGATGATCAAGATCGGCCGCCGGGGCAGCCTGAACGCCCGTATTGTCGTGCCGGGCACGCAGGGGCATGTGGCCTATCCGCACCGGGCGGACAACCCGGTCCACCGGCTTCTGGCACTACTGAATGAGCTGACAGCCGCCCCGCTGGATGGCGGCAGTGACTGGTTCGAGGCGTCCAGCCTGCAGGTCACCAGCCTTGACGTGGGCAACACGGCCACCAATGTCATTCCCGCACAGGCCGAGGCCCGGCTGAACATCCGCTTCAATGACCTGCATACCGGGGCTGACCTTGCGGGCTGGCTCCGCACGGTGGCAGCCCGTCATGCGCCCCGGGCACGGGTGGACATCTCCATAAGCGGTGAATCCTTCCTGACCGAACCGGGGGTTGCGGTGGAGGCCCTGCGGGCGTCCGTACGGGCGGTTACGGGCCATGTTCCCCGGCTGGACACGGGGGGCGGTACGTCCGATGCCCGTTTCATCGCCCGTTACTGTCCCGTTGCGGAATTCGGGCTGGTGGGTGCCAGCATGCACAAGACGGACGAGCATGTCAGCCTGACGGACCTGCGGCAGCTGACGGCGATTTATACCGGTTTTCTGGAAAAGGTAATGCATTGATGTCTGATCGCGGCGCATCTCCCGGCCCCAGCGCGGCGGGGTTTGGCGGTATCCTGAAGGGAATGCTGCTGCTGGGCCGTGGCCGGGCGGAGGGCATTACCTATTTTGGCGGCACGCGTGATGCCGTGCTGTCAGCCCTGGCGCCCCGGCTGGCACTGTGGCTGGTGCTGGGGGGGCTGACCATCGGCTATGCCCCGCAAGCCATAAGCGGGGTGAAGGTGCTGTTCGCGCTGTGTCTGATCCTGTTGCCCGCCGTGGTGACCTATAGCCTGGCGCATCGCTGGAAGCGCGAGGCGCTGTGGCCGCGCTATATCACCGCCACATGGTGGACGGACTGGGTCACGCTGTTCGTGGGGCTGGGGGTGGCGCTGCTCATGGCGCTGGCATCTCCCAGGCTGCTGCAATCCGCCATGGGGGCGATGATCCTCAATGGTGTGGAGTTTGCCTACAGCCTGTGGCTGACCTGGTATGTGGCGCGTATCGGCCTGCTGCTGCGCCGGGGGCAGGCTGTGGTGCTGGTTCTGGCCATCCTTGGCAGCCTTGGGCTGCTGGTGCTCCTGACCGGCCTGCTCTCACCGGGGCAGCGTGCGTGGCATGAATTCCTGTACCCGATGCTGGTGCAGCAGGGTGCTGCGCACTAAACCCGTCTGCCAGCAGATCAGAAGGTTTTGGTGAAGCGTTTTTCAAAAAGGCGGCATCCAGACACTTCCCTTGTTTTCCATCAATGGATTATTCAGCGGCTGAAGGGGTTTTCCGCGTAACCCACGCCGGTCAGGCACAGCCCTTCCGGTGGGGCGGTGGGGCCAGCCGCGCGGCGGTCGCACGCGGCAAGGGCATGCGCGACCTGTGCGGGCTCCCAGCGGCCTTCGCCCACCAGTTTCAGGGTGCCCGCCATGTTGCGGACCTGATGGTGCAGGAAGGAGCGGGCCGCCGCTTCAATGACCACGTATTCCCCTTCACGCTTCACATCCAGCCGGTCCAGCGTGCGGACGGGGCTGCGTGCCTGACAGGCCGTGGCGCGGAAGGATGTGAAGTCATGCCGGCCCAGCAGATGGGCTGCCGCCTGCCGCATGCCGTCCACGTCCAGCGGCGCGCGGACATGCCACACCTGTCCGTCCTCCAGCGCGGGGCGGGCGGCGCGGTTGAGGATACGGTAGCGGTAGGCGCGTGAAATGGCGGAAAACCGCGCATTCCACTGTGGCAGGACCGGACGGGCCATCAGCACCACAACCGGGTGGGGCTTCATGTAGAAGTTCAGCCCGTCGCGTACCGTGGCGCTGGACAGGGTGACATCGGCCGGAAAGTCCAGATGCGCGACCTGTCCGCTGGCATGCACGCCCGCATCGGTGCGGCCCGCGGTAATGCTGCGTACGTCGTGGCCATTGGTCAGGCGGGTGGCGGCATCTTCCAGCAGGCCCTGTATCGACAGCAGTCCGGTCGTTTTCTGGCGCTGCCAGCCAACAAAACCACGGCCATCATATTCCATCAGCACCGCCCAGCGGCAGACCGACGGGGGCGCGGCATCATCCGGACGGGAGAGGGCAGGCGTGCTGTCAGGCATCGGGCTGCTCCATGCCCAGTCGTGTACCGGGTGCAATGGCCTGCCCGCGCAGGAAATCACCGGCTTCCATCATGCCGCGCCCGGGGCGCTGCAGGCGGGTGATGCGCAGTATCGTACCATCCCCGCAGGCAACATGAAGCCGGTCATCCATGACGGTGCCGGGGGCTGCCGGTGTGCCGCCCGGTGCGATTTCCGCCGCCCCGATCTTGATGACCGTGCCGTCCAGTACCGTAAAGGTGCCCGGCCACGGGGTCAGGGCACGGATCTGGCGGTCAATGGTGGTGGCCGGGGTCCGCCAGTCGATGCGTCCGTCCTCCCGGCTCAGGCGCTGCACGTAGGTTACGCCCGTATCGGGCTGCGGCGTGCCGGGATGGGGGGGCTGGCGCAGGGCCTCGACAATCAGCCGCCCCCCCATGGCCGCCAGGTCATCATGTAGCGTGGTGGCGGTGGTGCGCGGCGTCAGCGCCACATGGTCGCGCAGCAGCATGGCCCCTGTATCCAGTCCTGCGTCCATCTGCATGATGGTGACGCCGCTTTCACTGTCCCCCGCCAGGATGGCGGCCTGTATGGGGGCGGCACCGCGCCAGCGCGGCAGCAGGCTGGCATGGATGTTCAGGCAGCCGCGACGCGGGGCTTCAAGCATGTCTACCGGCAGGATCAGCCCGTAGGCGGCCACCACGGCGGCATCAAGGTCAAGGTTGCGGAAATGGGCGTGTTCTTCCGCATTGCGGCGCAGCGAGAGCGGGGTGCGCACGGCAATGCCCAGTTCTTCCGCCGCCTGCTGCACGGGGGAGGGACGCAGCTTCTTGCCCCGGCCCGCGGGGCGGGGGGGCTGGCTGTACACGGTTACGATGTCATGCCCGGCCTGGTGCAGGGCGCGAAGGGCGGGTACGGCAAAATCGGGCGTGCCCATGAAGGCCAGTCGCATGGCGTTGGGGTCCGTTCAGGCTGGGCCGGACCCTTTTTGTAGAAAACCCAAGGCCCCGGCGGTGTGATCCACACGCGTGGGTCAGTGCTTCTGGCGCTGTTCCTTGGCCAGGCGGCGCATGATCATGTTGCGCTTGAGCGTGGAGAGGTGATCGACAAACAGGATGCCTTCCAGATGGTCGATCTCGTGCTGCAGGCAGGTGGCCAGCAGGTCATCGGCTTCCAGTTCCTGCACCTTGCCTTCCATGTCCTGGTAGCGAACGCGCACCGCTTCGGGGCGGACGACCTCGGCATACTGGTTGGGCAGCGACAGGCAGCCTTCCTCACGCGCGGCCATGCTGTCCGTCTCGGCAATCACCTCGGGGTTGATCAGCACGATGGGGTTGCGCGGGCCGTCCTTGTCCGACACGTCGACAATGGCAAAGCGCATGCCAAGTCCCACCTGCGGCGCGGCCAGGCCAATGCCGGGGGCCTGGTACATGGCCGCGAACATGCGGGGGATGATGGTGCGCAGGCCGTCCATGTCCTCGGGGCGGACAAGGCGGGTTTTCTGGCGCAGGACCGCCTGGGGCGCGACCAGGATCGGCATGGGGGTCGCCTGAGCGATGACATCATGTTCAATCATAGATCGCCATTTAGCGTGTCCGTACCCGTGATGCCAGTAGGGATAGGGTCAAAATGGCGCAGGGTACCGGCATGACGGAACGGGAGCCTCCCCTTGCGCATGGCTATTATTCTCCCATATCGTAAAAAGACGGAAGCGGATGCCTGAGCGGGTCCGCTTCACGTTTCTTGTCTCGCTCGCAGCAGAGGAGGCCGATTTGTCGGGAAGAGTCTTCGGGTCCCCCATGTTCCTGGGGTTTGACCATCTTGAACAGATGCTTGAACGGGCATCAAAAAACGCAACGGACGGCTATCCGCCCTATAATATAGAGCAGGTCAGCCCCACGACCCTGCGCATCACGCTGGCGGTGGCCGGTTTCGTGATGGAGGACCTGCACATCACGCAGGAAGACAACCAACTGGTCATCCGCGGGCGGCAGAGTGATGACGGGCAGGGGCGTATTTTCCTGCATCGTGGCATCGCGGCCCGCCAGTTCCAGAAGGCGTTCGTGCTGGCCGAGGGAATCGAGGTGGGCGGGGCGTGGATGGATAACGGCCTGCTGCATATCGAACTGGCCCGCCCGCAGCCGGAAGTACGCGTGCGCAAGATCGAGATCTCGCGCGCGCCATCAGCCCCCCCTGCGTCGCGTGATCGTGTTCCACCCGTGGTGGATGTGCCCATGGGGCGCAAGCAACGTGTCGTGAGGGTGATTGACGAGGAATGACAGCATAAGCCGTAATGGAACGGCCAGTATTGCGATGCGGACCCGAAGGGACGGACATCCCTTCATGATGCAGGAGATAACGCGATGAGAGTCACGACACAGAATGGCCGGGTACTGCTGCAAAATGACCCGGAAACGGTAGCCGGCCCCCATGCCGTAACGGCCGGTGAACTGCGGGGACTGGGCATGGAAACGGTGGCCTACATCCGCGCGGTGGAAATGGAAGGCCAGGGGGCCTTTGCCATCCATGCCGCGGATGGTACCCCGCTTGCGGTAACCGATGACCACGAGACGGCCGTCAGGGCCATCCTCCAGCATGAAATGATGCTGGTTCCCCTTCACTAATTCTTTTCTTTCTTAGACAGAGGCCCTGTCCGGCATGCACGGACAGGGCCTTTTATGTTGTGGCAGACCCCACAACGCACTGGGGCAGGATGGGGGGGCCGGCGGCACGGCCCTCCCATCCCGTAGGGGTCTCACACCGTCTGGTTGCCTGCCCTGACCGTGGGATCAAGCCAGCCGATGTTGCCATCGGGCCTGCGGTAGAGCACGTTGACGGTATCGGTCCTGCTGTTGCGGAAAAGCTGGATCTGGCTGTCGGCCAGGTCAAGGCGCATCACGGCCTCGCTTACGCTCAGGGTCGGGATCTCGGCCGGGCGCTCGGCAATGATCGTGGCATAGGGTCCGGCACTGGCCAACGCCGAGTCCTCTTCCTCAAGCGGGCTTTCCTCCTCGCCTGCGGCGGCGGGGGTGGTCATGCCGGGGCGCAGGACATAGCTGCGCCCGAATTCGGGCACCTGCTGGCGGGTCTTCATGTGGCCATGGTTGGTGGCCTTGCGGTGGTAGCGGCGCAGGCGGCGGGCGATGTGTTCGGCCGCATCGTCAAAGGCCGAATGGGCATCGGCGGCTTCGCCCTCGCCGCGCAGGGTCAGCCCGCGTGAGGCATGGAGGTTGATGTCACAGGTAAAAAACGAGCGCGCACGGCTGAAGGTAACGCGCGCTTCCATGGCCTGCCCGAAATACTTTTCCGAAATACGGTCCAGATGGGCGCTTACCCGGTGTTTCAGGGCATCGGACAGGTCGATCTGCTTTCCGGCAACACTGATGTGCATAAGGGACAACTCCTTATCTGATCACAGCGCAGTCACCTGCGGGAGACGCAGTACGGTCGTTCAGTTCATGATGATGTCTCTACAGGGCCGAGCGTGTGCTCCCATGCGGGCTGCGATGCGTATGCTATTGTGTTGTACCAGTCGGGCACATGGTCCCGAACGGGAAACATTTGGGCATGGTTGCACGCCTGCTGTCCATTCCTTATTTGCATAAGAGATGGCAGATTTTCCTATCAATGGGGGCTTGCATTCCACCCCCTGCCTACAGGGGATGGACATCGTGGCTAGAGGGTGAATTTCTCGCCCAGATATACGCGGCGCACGTCCTCGTTCGCCACGATTTCCTCCGGCCGCCCTTCGGTCAGCACCTGCCCGCTATGCATGATGTAGGCCCGGTCAATGACTTCCAGCGTCTCGCGCACGTTGTGGTCGGTAATCAGCACCCCGATGCCGCGATCCTTCAGATGGGCCACCAGGTCACGGATTTCGCCCACCGCGATGGGGTCGATACCGGCCAGGGGTTCGTCCAGCAGGACATAATGCGGCTGGCTGGCCAGTGCGCGGGCAATTTCCAGCCGCCGCCGCTCACCACCCGACAGGGCCAGTGATGAGGAATGCCGCAGGCGTGTAATGCCGAATTCCCCCAGCAGGCCATCCAGCATCGTCTGCCGCCGGTCGGGGTCCGGTTCCACGATCTCGAGTGCCGCCATGATGTTCTGCTCGACGGTCAGGCCACGGAAGATGCTCGATTCCTGTGGCAGGTAGCCAATGCCCATCCGCGCGCGGCGGTACATGGGCAACTGGGTTATGTCCGCGCCATCCAGCGTGATGGTGCCCATGTCGGGCCGGACCAGACCCACGATCATGTAGAAGCTGGTGGTCTTGCCCGCGCCATTGGGGCCAAGCAGGGCCACGGCCTCGCCCCGCTGCACCTGCAGCGAGACATCGCGCACCACCTGCCGCTTCTTGTAGCTCTTGCCGATACCGCTGGCGATCAGCCCGCCGGAGGGGGGGGCAACCGGCTGTTCGGTCGTGGCCGCCCCGTCTGCCGCTTCTGCCTTGGGCGTCGTGTTCATCGTGCTGATCCCTTGTCACCCTTGCCGGCCTGGTTCGGAATGACCAGGCCGCTCACACGTGAGCCGGGGTTGTCGGTCAGTGTCGCGATATCGGTATGCATGTTCACGATGGCCGATGTGCCGCTGACCTGATTTTCCCCACGGGTGATATGCACGTTGCCCACCAGTCGGGCAATGCCCGTATCGGGCACATAGACGCCCCGGTCCCCGGTTACGGTTTCGGTGCGGGTACGGATCACGATATGGCCAAAGGCATCGACATGGTCGATCGTGCCCGCACCGGGGGCGGGCCTGTCATCGGCGGTATCGACCGGCGTGTCCTTCTTGCCGTTGGGATGTGTCTCGTTCCATTCGCGCCGGGGGTGGCTGCGCTGGTCCTTCGGCCTGTCATAGCCCACCAGCACGTCGGCACGGATCTGCCGCCCGTCATCGGTGGTCATGGTGGCATTGCCACGGGCAACGGACATGTGCTCGTGCGAATGATATTCCAGCACGTCGCGCGCGGTCAGGATGTCCTGCGGGGTTGTCATTTTCAGGTGCTGGCCGGTCATGACCAGGATCGCCTGGTCCACATCATAGACCGCATGGTCGCCCCATGCCTGGTCGCTGGTATTGAAGGCATGGACATGGCCCAGGGCTTCCAGCCGGTACACCTCGCTGGCGCCACCGGGGCCGCTGCTGTCGCCCGGCGTATTTGTGGATGCGGCACCTGTACCCGCGCCACCGGGCGCGCCCGCCGGAGCCGGCCTGTCGGGGGTGGGCAGGTCCTGGGGCAGGGTATCGGATGTGGTGGCGAGGCTGGTATCCACATCAGGGTCGCCGGGCAGGGCGGGCGCGGCAGGGGGCTGTGCTGCGGGGGACGCGGCAGGCGTGGCCGAGTCGTCGGTGATGTGGGGGCGTCGGGTTTCAAGCGGGGGGGCAACCCCCATATGGTCGGCCAGCGGGGCGCCGGCGCCCGGTGGCTTCGGTGCCGCCGTGGCCGGGCCGCCCGCCTGCGGGGCCTGGGCCGCTGTCGTGGGGGCCGTGGCCTTCTTGCGGTAGAAGGCGACCAGACGGTCGGCGCGCACCGTCACGTCGCCCCGGATGGCCTGGGCGCGGTCATAGGCGGTGACGGTCTGGGCATTCTGGTCCCAGTCAAAGCCGCCCGCGGCCGTGACATTGATCTGCTGGCCGTGTGACATGTCCAGCCCCTGCGCCATGGCGGGGGCTGCCGCCACCAGCCCGAGCATGAGGCCGCCCAGCGGGAGGGTGGAGCGCATGCGCGCCATCAGTTCGGTCTTTCCGCTGCGTTGAGGATCATGCGTCCCGGCCCGCGGAACAGCATGACGCCGCCATGGATGTCCAGCATGCCGCCCTGTACGTCCATCACGCCCATCGGGCCTTCGCCATGGATCCAGCTGTCGGTTACGATAATGTTGTGGCGCATGTCGATATCGGCGGTGGGGGTCAGCATGAGGGTTCCGTCATTGCGATAGAGCGTGACCGCATGCGTCAGGTCCAGCATCTGGGCATGCTGGATATAGACGCCTTCGCTGGCGGTCACGTACAGCCAGTTTCCGTTATCCATCAGGGTATCGGCGGCGGCGTTGGTCAGGTCAATCCGTTCGGATGAGATCTGGCGCGCCTCATCGGCGGTGATCATGTAGGGGCGGCCATGTTCGTCCAGCCCGCGATAGGTCGGGTTGAGCATGCTGCCGCTTTTCACGCGCACATGGCTCATCTGCGCCATGGTGCCGGTATGCATGATCACGGCGCGCTGCACGGCGGGCCATGCCGCGATGGAGCCAAGCAGGACAAGGGCCAGCAGCGGCAGCATCCACTTGGCCGAACGCATGATGGTCTGCCGCCGCGCAAGATCGGCGGCATTGGGCAGCAGCCGCCTGCGGGTGGACTGGTCGAATATGCTGCGCTGGCGCTCCACATCGGCGGCGCTGCGGGCATAGTCCTCGCGCTCGATGCGGTCGGGCGCGTTGCCCCCGTTCCTGTCGTCAGGCTGGTCCGTCATGCAATGCCAGCACGCAGCAGGTCGTGCAGGTGGACGATGCCGACGGGCTGGTCCGTGTCATTCAGCACGAAGATGCTCGAGATCGGTCGGGGGCGGTCATTCATGATGCGCAGCGCTTCCGCCGCCAGAACGTCGGAGCCAATGGTCTGGGGCTGGGTGTTCATGATGTCGGCGGCGCGCGTATGGTCAAGGTCCAGTTCCAGCGCCAGGCGCAGGTCACGATCGGTGATCAGCCCGACCAGACGGTTGTTCGCATCCACCACCCCCATGCAGCCAAAGGCCTTGCGTGTCATTTCCATGATCACCTGCCGCAGCGGCGTGTCGGGCGTGCCCAGCGGCATGCTCGGGCCGGGATGCATGAGTTCACGCACGCGGCGCAACTGCGTGCCCAGCCGCCCGCCGGGGTGGAAGACGCCAAAGTCACTGGCGCTGAACCCGCGGCGCTGCAGCAGCACGATGGCCAGCGCATCGCCCAGCGCCAGCTGCATGGTGGAACTGGTGGTGGGGGCCAGGCCGTTGGGGCAGGCTTCGGGCGCGCGGGGCAGCAGCAGCACGATATCCGCCGTGCGTGCCAGAGTGGAGTGCGCGCAGGATGTCATGGCGATCAGCAGCATGCCGAAGCGGCGGGCATGGGAGATGACGTCGGCCATTTCCGCCGTCTCGCCGGAATTGGAGATGGCGAGTACCGCATCCCCCTTCTGCAGCATGCCCAGATCCCCGTGTGAGGCCTCGGCCGGATGCACGAAGATGGCCGGCGTGCCGGTGGAAGCCAGGGTCGCCTGTATCTTGCGCCCGATATGCCCTGACTTGCCGATGCCGGTCACCACCACGCGCATGTTGTCCGACAGGATGCGCTCGACCGCCTGGATGAAGGCCTGTCCCAGACCGGCCTCCCCCGGTCTCGGGGGGGCCTCCAGTGCGGTGATCATGGCCTGCAGGCCGGCGGATTCGGTGCGCAGCACGCCGCATGCATCCAGCAGTATGCGCGCCTGTGGCGTCGGCATGCTTGCATCGGGGGGGGAGGGGGGAAAGGGGGAAAGGCTGCTGTTCATGCCCGATCTGTGTTGTTGCGACAGGCTGCCGGCGGGGCCGGGAGCGGTGTCAGGCGGCCCGATGCGCGAAAATGTCCGGATCCTGATAGCCCAGTATATCAAGACGTGCACGCGCTGGCATGAAATCAAAGCAGGCCTGCGCCACGTCGCGCCGGCCTTCGCGGTGCAGCAGGGCCTCCAGCCTTTCCCACAATGCATGCAGGTACAGCACGTCGGATGCCGCATAGCATAGCTGTTCGCGCGTCAGGTCCGTAGCACCCCAGTCCGAACTCTGCTGCTGCTTGCTCAGTTCCACCCCCAGCAGTTCCCGGCACAGATTGGCCAGGCCATGGCGGTCGGTATAGGTGCGCACCAGCTTGGAGGCGACCTTGGTGCAGATGCACGGCGCTACGGTCACATTGAACGTGTGCTGGAGAATCGCCACGTCGAACCGGGCGAAATGCATGATCTTGGGCACGCGGGCATCGGTCAGCACGCGCACCAGGTTGGGAAAGCCGGCCGCCGTTGCGTGGGGGGGAACCTGCACGAGGTGGGCCTGTCCGTCCCCTGCCGAAAGCTGGACCAGGCACAGGCGGTCACGGTGCGGGTTAAGGCCCATCGTTTCGGTATCGACGGCCACCATGCCGGTAAAGGTCACATCGGCGGGCAGGTCGCCGCGATGGAAATGGATGGCATCGGGTACCGGGCTTGCAGCCATGTTGAGAACGCTCCGTCACGATAGGCCCTTCACGGTGGCAGGTCTGGCAGGCAACCGCAAGGAAGGCCGGCCGTTGCAGTGCAGGTCCGGCAGGTGCCGGGCCGCGCGGGCGAACCTGCGCGCGAAGGATGCATAGGGGGCGGTTTACACCAATTTGAACCGGGAAACAGGCAAAAAAGATACGGGGCAGACCCGGCGGGGCTGCCCTGACCAACCCCCGGAGGGGAGTAGTATCCGATTTTTCAGAAAAGCTGGTGCCCAGAAGAAGACTCGAACTTCCACGACCTTGCGGCCACAGGTACCTGAAACCTGCGCGTCTACCAATTCCGCCATCTGGGCTCAGAGGCTCCCCAGCGGAGGCCGCCGGGGTGGTGTGAGCGCTGTTTAGTCCGGCACGCGGGGGCGGTCAACAGGCTAAATGGTTTTTTTTGAAATCAGGCGCATTTTTTTCTTTTCGCCCCGTGGCATGGGGCGCGCGGGCGGGAGAATTGACTGTGCCGCCCCCGGCCCCGCATGCGAAAAAAGGCGGCAGCGCACTCACGCGCCACATACGGGAGCAGGTCATGACACGGAAGGTGGCAACGGTTTTTGGTGGATCGGGCTTTGTCGGGCAGTCCGTCGTGGGGCGTCTGGCGCGGGCGGGTTATGTGGTGCGCGTGGCCGGGCGCACCGCACGGCTGGCCGCGACCCTGCGCATGCTGGGGGATGTGGGTCAGGTGGTGCCCGTTGTCGCCTCCATCATGGATGAGGCGGGCTGCGTCGCGGCGCTGGAGGGGTGTGACCTGGCCATCAACCTGGTGGGAATCCTCTCGCCACGCGGGCCGGCGACGTTCGAGGCGATCCATGTCGAAGGTGCCGCGCGCGTGGCCCGTCTGGCCGCCTGCGCGGGGGTGGAGCGGCTGATCCATGTCTCGGCGCTGGGGGCGGATGTCAGCAGTCCGTCCGCTTACGCCCGCAGCAAGGCGGAAGGGGAATGCGCCGTCACCCGCGCCATGCCAGGGGCGGTGATCATCCGCCCCTCGCTTATATTCGGGGTGGGCGGCCCCTTTCCCGCCATGTTCGCGCGCATGGCGCGCTTCATGCCGGTGGTGCCGGTGTTCGGGGCGGCCACCCGTTTCCAGCCGGTCTGGGTGGGGGATGTGGCCGAAGGCATGCTGCGCCTTGCAACCGATGGGTCCATGGCCGGGGCCGTGTTCGAATTTGGCGGCCCGCGCATCATGACCATGCGCCAGATCGTGGCGTGGTCGGCGCGCTGGGCGGGGCATCCGCGCCCGCTGTTCGAGGTGCCGCGCTGGCTGGCCAATGCGCAGGCCAGCGTGCTGGAGCACCTGCCCGGCAAGGTGCTGACGCGTGACCAGGTCAGGCTGCTCTATGTCGATAACGTCGTGGCGCCCGGCGCGCGCACCATCGAAATGCTGGGCATAATCCCCGCGCCGATGGACCTGATCCTGGGATAAGGGAGGGAAACTGGGGAAATTTGCCGTTTTTCCCCATAAAGGTCAGCACTACTGTCTTTTATTTTCGCGCGGTGGTGCGTAGGTCTGTCCTTCGCCATGGGCGCGCTGGTGCTGCCGTGGCTTCCTTCTCATCCGCACACCAGGGGCAGACCGATGGCCGAGCGCATGCTGAAATTCGTCTCTGTGGCGCAGGAGCAGCCGGACAAACGGCCTGCCGGGGCGCGCCGCAGGGATTTTAACGAAATTTATGCCGAGTTCGTGCCCGCAAAGGCCGAGACGCAGGCCTCGCGCTGTTCGCAGTGCGGCGTACCGTTCTGCTCGGTACACTGCCCGCTGGGCAACAACATCCCCGACTGGCTGATGATGACGGCGGCGGGACGGATGGAGGAGGCATACGAACTGTCGTCCGCCACCAACACCTTCCCCGAAATCTGTGGCCGCATCTGCCCGCAGGACCGTCTGTGCGAAGGCAACTGCGTGATCGAGGAAGGATTCGAAAGCGTCACCATCGGCGCGGTCGAGCGCTACATTACCGATACCGCCTTTGATAACGGCTGGGTCAGGCCGGTAAAGCCGATGGTCGAGCGGGATGAAAGTGTTGCCATCATCGGTGCCGGTCCCGGCGGGCTGGCTGCTGCGGTGCAGCTGCGCGAGCAGGGCTACCAGGTCCATGTCTATGACCGGTACGACCGTGTTGGCGGCCTGCTGATGTACGGCATCCCCGGCTTCAAGCTGGAGAAGGACATCGTCCTGCGCCGCCACAGGCTGCTGGTGGAATCGGGCGTGCAGTTCCATCTGGGCAAGGGCATTGGCGATACGGACGGCGCGGACAGCATCGCGTTTTCCACCCTGCGCGCGCGCCATGACGGCGTGCTGATCGCAACGGGTGTGTACAAGTCGCGCGATATCGGTGGCCCCGGCGCGGGGCTGGGCGGCATCGTGCGCGCGCTGGATTACCTGACGGCATCCAACCGGGTCTCGCTGGGGGACACGGTTGCCGAATATGACAGCGGCGAACTGAATGCCGCGGGCAAGTCGGTGGTGGTGATTGGCGGTGGCGATACGGCCATGGACTGCGTGCGTACCGCCATCCGGCAGGGTGCGAAGTCGGTGAAGTGCCTGTACCGCCGCGACCGCGCCAACATGCCCGGCTCGGTGCGGGAAGTGAAGAATGCCGAGGAAGAGGGCGTGGAGTTCGTCTGGCTTGCCGCCCCGCAGGCATTCGAGGGCGAGGGCGGCGTGACCGGCGTGCGTGCGACCCGCATGAAGCTGGGCCTGCCCGATGCCTCCGGCCGCCAGTCGGTCGAGCCGGTGGAAGGCAGCGCCTTTACGCTGGAAGCCGACATGGTGGTCAAGGCGCTGGGCTTCGACCCCGAACCGCTGCCCATGCTGTGGGGCCAGCCGGAACTGGAGGTCTCGCGCTGGGGCACGCTCATGGTCGATCGCAAGACGTTCATGACCAGCCTGCCCGGCGTGTTCGCGGCCGGCGACATCGTGCGCGGGGCCAGCCTGGTGGTGTGGGCCATCCGCGACGGGCGGGATGCCGCAGCCCAGATGCACGCATGGCTTGAGGAATTGACGGCCGCACAGGCCGAGGTGGCGGAGTAAGCATGATGGACCAGTTTGAAAACCAGCCCACCGGTTTTGTTCAGGAATGGCAGGACAACGCACAGGCCATCTCCGGTCTGTACACCCCTGCTGATGAGCACGATGCCTGTGGTGTGGGCATGGTCGCAGCCCTTGATGGCAAGCCGCGCCGCGACGTGGTGGAAGCGGGCATCGCGGCCCTGAAGGCCGTGTGGCACCGGGGTGCTGTCGATGCCGATGGCAAGACCGGCGATGGCGCGGGCATCCATGTCGAGATCCCGCAGGATTTCTTTGCCGACGCGATCCATGCCGGTGGCGCCGAGGGCGGGGTGGACAGCCAGATCGCGGTGGGCATGGTCTTCCTGCCCAAGACCGATATCGCGGCCCAGGAGCGGTGTCGCCAGATCATCGAAAGCGAGATCCTGGCGTTTGGCTACAGCATCTATGGCTGGCGGCAGGTGCCCATCAACACCGACTGCATTGGTGAGAAGGCCAATGCCACCCGCCCCGAGATCGAGCAGATCCTGATCCGCAACCTGCCCGGCAGTGCCGAGGCCGAGTTCGAGCGCGACCTGTACGTGATCCGCCGCAAGATCGAGAAAAGTGCGATCGCCAACCAGGTGGACCTGTATGTCTGCTCGCTGTCGTGCCGTTCACTGATCTACAAGGGCATGTTCCTGGCCGAGCACCTGACGGAGTTCTATCCCGACCTGCTCGACCCGCGCTTCGTCAGCCGCTTTGCCATCTATCACCAGCGGTACTCGACCAACACCTTCCCCACATGGAAGCTGGCCCAGCCCTTCCGCAGGCTGGCCCATAATGGTGAGATCAACACCATCTCGGGCAACGTCAACTGGATGAAAAGCCACGAGACCCGGCTGGCCGATCCCGTCCTTGACCCGTACATGGACGACCTCAAGCCCGTGGTGCAGGCGCAGGGGTCGGACACGGCGTGTTTCGACAACGTGTTCGAACTGCTGACATTCGCCGGTCGTGACGCGCCCATGGCGCGCTGCCTTATGGTACCGGCCAGCCTGGGCGGCAATTCCGCCATGCCGCAGCGCCACCGGGACATGTATTCCTACTGCAACGCGGTGATGGAGCCGTGGGACGGACCTGCCGCCATCTGTGCCACCGACGGGCGCTGGATGGTGGCCGGCCTTGACCGTAGCGGCCTGCGCCCGCTGCGCTATACCGTGACCGGCAGCGGCCTGCTGATCGTGGGGTCCGAGACGGGCATGGTAAAGGTGCCCGAAGCCGATATCGTCAGCCGTGGCCGCCTTGGGCCGGGGCAGTCGCTCGCACTCGACCTGCATACGGCAAGGCTCTACAGCAACGAGGAACTGCTGGATGAACTGTCCGGCCGGCAGGATTTCTCCGCCTGGGTCAGGCGCACGCAGGAAATCTCCAGCATCGTCCGCCCCGATGGCAGCGAGCCGGTGCTGTATGATGCCGAGATGCTGCGCCGCCGCCAGCTTGCCGTTGGCCTGACGCTGGAAGACCTTGAGACCATTCTCCAGCCGATGGTGGAAAATGCGTCCGAGGCCATCGGTTCGATGGGGGATGATACGCCGCTGGCCGTGCTGTCCACCCGCTACCGGGGGCTTGCGCATTATTTCCGCCAGGCGTTCAGCCAGGTCACCAACCCGCCCATCGACAGCCTGCGTGAAACACGGGTGATGAGCCTCGTGACCCGTCTGGGCAACCTTGGCAACATCCTGGAGGAAAGCGAGAGCCAGTGCGACCTGCTCCAGCTGCCCTCTCCGGTGCTGACCACGGGTGAATTCCAGGCGCTGGTCGATTTCTGTGGCAAGGATGCCTGCATCATCGACTGCACTTTCCCCGCCGCCGACGGGGAAGCGGGCCTGCGCGCCGCCATCGCCCGCATCCGCGCCGAGGCCGAGGACCGCGTGCGCCAGGGCTGCACCCATGTCTTCCTGACCGATGAGCACCAGTCGGGTGAACACGCCTACATTCCCATGATCCTGGCAACGGCTGCGGTGCATACGCATCTTGTGCGCCAGTCGCTGCGCACGTTCACCTCGCTCAATGTCCGTTCGGCGGGGGCGCTGGACGTGCATGCCATCGCGGTCACGATCGGGGTGGGGGCGACCACGGTCAATCCGTATCTTGCGCAGGAAAGCATTGCCGACCGCCACCGCCGTGGCCTGTTTGGCAAGCTGACACTGAGCGAGTCGGTGGAGCGCTACCGCAAGGCGGTGAACAAGGGCCTGCTCAAGATCATGTCCAAGATGGGCATCTCCATCGTGGCATCGTATCGTGGCGGCTATAATTTCGAGGCCATCGGGCTGTCGCGCGCACTGACGGCGGAGTTCTTTCCCGGCATGCCCTCGCGCATTTCCGGCATCGGCCTGACCGGTATCGCGCGCAATGTGCTCAGCTTCCATCACAAGGCATGGAACCGGCAGGTCGAAACCCTGTCCGTTGGCGGGCGCTACAAGCTGCGCCGCAGTGGAGAGGTGCATGCCTTTGACGGCAACCTGATCCACATGCTCCAGACCGCCGTGACCACGGGCAGCTTCTCGGTCTACCAGCGTTATGCCGATGCGGTGCGCCGCCAGCCGCCGGTGGCGCTGCGTGACCTGCTGGATTTCCGTGGCGGGCGCACGGCCATCCCCGTGGAATCGGTTGAGAGCATCACCGAACTGCGCAAGCGCCTGATCGCCCCCGGCATTTCGCTGGGCGCACTCAGCCCCGAAGCGCATGAAACGCTGTCCATCGCCATGAACCGCATCGGCGCCAAGTCCGATTCGGGTGAGGGCGGTGAAGACCCGGCACGCGCGAAGCCGCGCCCCAACGGGGATAACGCATCCTCTGCCATCAAGCAGATCGCGTCGGGCCGTTTTGGCGTGACCGCGCAGTATCTCAATGACTGCCGCGAGATCGAGATCAAGATGGCGCAGGGGGCCAAGCCCGGCGAGGGCGGGCAGCTTCCCGGCTTCAAGGTCACGGGCCTGATTGCAAAGCTGCGCCACGCGACGGAAGGCGTGACCCTGATCTCGCCCCCGCCGCACCATGACATCTATTCGATCGAGGATCTGGCCCAGCTCATCTACGATCTCAAGCAGATCAACCCCGAGGCCACCGTGACCGTGAAGCTGGTCGCCCGCTCCGGCATCGGCACGATCGCGGCCGGTGTGGCCAAGGCCAAGGCGGATGCGATCCTGATTTCCGGTCATTCCGGCGGCACGGGCGCAAGCCCGCAGTCTTCGGTCAAGTATGCGGGCATGCCGTGGGAACTGGGGCTGGCGGAAGCGCATCAGGTGCTGATGCTCAACCGCCTGCGCCACCGGGTGAAGCTGCGCGCCGATGGCGGGCTGAAAACCGGGCGTGACGTGGTGATCGCCGCCATGCTGGGGGCGGAGGAATTCGGCATCGGCACCGCAAGCCTTGTGGCCATGGGCTGCATCATGGTGCGCCAGTGCCATTCCAACACCTGCCCCGTGGGCGTGTGCACGCAGGATGACGAACTGCGCCGCAAGTTCGAGGGCACGCCGGAGAAGGTGATCAACCTGTTCTCCTTCATTGCCGAGGACGTGCGTAACATCCTCGCCTCGCTGGGTTTTGCCACGCTGAACGAGATCATCGGCCGCACCGACCTGCTGCATCAGGTGCTGCGCGGGGCGGACTACCTTGATGACCTTGACCTCAATTCGCTGCTGGCCCAGGCGGACCCCGGCCCCTATGGCCGCTACTGCACGCGAGAGGGCCGCAACGAAGTGCCCGAGACGCTGGATGCGCAGATGATTGCCGATGCGCGCCCGCTGTTCGACCATGGCGAGAAGATGCAGCTGCAGTACAACGTGCAGAACACGCATCGCGCCATCGGCACGCGCATTTCCTCGCTGATCGTGCGGCAGTTCGGCATGAGCACGCTGGCACCGGGCCACCTTACGGTGCGGCTGCGTGGCTCGGCCGGGCAGTCGCTGGGGGCGTTCGCGGTGCAGGGCCTCAAGCTCGAGGTGCTGGGCGATGCCAACGACTATGTGGGCAAGGGGCTTTCGGGGGCGACCATCGTGGTGCGGCCTTCGCCTTCCTCCAGCCTTGTCTCGAACGAGAACGCGATTATCGGCAACACGGTGCTGTATGGCGCCACGGCCGGTGCGCTGTATGCGGCAGGCCAGGCGGGCGAGCGCTTTGCGGTGCGTAACTCGGGTGCCACCGCCGTGGTCGAGGGCTGCGGGTCCAACGGCTGTGAATACATGACCGGCGGCACGGTGGTCATCCTGGGCGATACAGGCGACAATTTTGGCGCGGGCTTTACCGGCGGCATGGCGTTTGTATACGACGCCAGCGGCACCTTTGCCGAGCGTGTGAACCCCGATACCGTCATGTGGTGCCGCGTGCAGGACCCGAAATGGGAAGCCGTGCTGCGTGAACAGGTCGAGATCCATGCCCGCGAGACCGGCAGCCACTATGCCGAACTGCTGCTGCATAACTGGGACAGGACGCTGCCGCGTTTCTGGCATGTCGTGCCCACGGAATATGCGCGCGTGATCGGCTTCGAGGCCCCGGCCCTGGCACGGGGGGCGTAAGCCGCCGCCTTTTTTCCAGTCATGACCAGCAGGGGAGCCGGGCGGCAATGCCCGGCTCCTTTCGTATGCGGGGCAGAATATTGGCCAGTGGGGTCGCGCGGGCTTGCGGGACGCATTAGGTTTGACCACATGGGAATCGCGGGGCTGGCGCATGGGTGCCGGGCCTGCCTGATGTGATGGTTGGTGGTCGATCTATGTCCAAAGCGTATTTTTCCGCTCCCGTATCCGCCCTTTCGCCCGTGCGGGAGGAAGCGGGCCAGCCCTCTGGCGGTGCGCCCGGCCTGTCGGGCCTGCCGCGATGGGACCTGTCGGATCTGTATGAAGGCCCGCAGGCCCCGCAGCTTGCCACCGACCTGGATCAGGCGGATGCGGATTCGCAGGATTTCGCCCGCGTGTGGCAGGGCCGCCTGGCCAGCGTGCCCGGCGGCGAACTTGCGCAGGCTATTGCCGAATACCAGCGGATTGACGAAGTGCTGGGCCGGGCCGGGTCATATGCCCAGCTGCTGTTCGCGGCCAATACATCGGATTCGGAGGTGGCGCGCTTCGCCCAGTCGGTCAATGAGCGGCTGACCGCCATTTCCACCCATCTGCTGTTCTTCACGCTCGAGATCAACCGGATTCCCGATGACGTGCTGGCCGCCCAGATGAGCGATCCGGCACTGGCCCACTGGGCGCCTTTCCTGCGTGACCTGCGTGTCTTCCGCCCCTACCAGCTTCCCGACGAGGTGGAGGCGGTGCTGCATGAAAAATCGGTCACCGGCCCGGCCGCGTGGAACCGCCTGTTTGACGAGACGATGGCCGGGCTGCGCGTGCGCGTGGGCGGCGAGAGCCTGACACTGGGCAACGCGCTGGATACCATGTCCAGTCCCGATCGCAGCGTGCGCGCCAGTGCCGCGCGCGCCATTGGCGATGAACTGGGCCGGAACGTGAAGCTGTTCTCGCTCATTACCAACACGCTGGCCAAGGACAAGGCGATCATGGACGGGCTGCGGCATTACCCGCGCCCCACATCGGCGCGCAACTGCGCCAACATGGTCGAGGACGAGGTGGTCGACGCGCTGGTGCAGGCCGTGACCGAAGCCTATCCGCGCCTGTCGCACCGCTATTACGCGCTCAAGGCGAAGTGGCTGGGGCTGGAAAAGCTGGAATACTGGGACCGCAATGCCCCGCTGACCACGCAGGATGAACCGCTGATCGGGTGGAAGGAGGCGACCGGGCAGGTGCTGGGTGCCTATGAGGGCTTCGATCCGCGCATGGGAAAGGTGGCGAAGGAATTTTTCGACCATGCATGGATTGACGCGCCCCCGGTACCGGGCAAGGCGTCGGGCGCGTTCGCCCATCCTACGGTGCCGTCGGTCCATCCCTACCTGCTGCTCAACTACCGTGGCCGCACGCGCGATGTGATGACACTGGCGCATGAACTGGGTCATGGCGTGCATCAGGTGCTGGCGGGACGGCAGGGCTACCTCATGTCCAGCACGCCGCTCACCCTGGCCGAGACCGCCAGCGTGTTTGGCGAGATGCTGACCTTCCGCGCGCTGCTTGATGCCCAGACCGATCCCACACGCCGCAGGCTCATGCTGGCGGCCAAGGTGGAGGACATGCTCAACACCGTGGTGCGCCAGGTCGCCTTCTACCGTTTCGAGACACTGGTGCATGAGGAACGCCGCAAGGGCGAACTGCTGCCCGCGCGCATTGGCGAGATCTGGCGCCAGACCCAGGCCGAAAGCCTTGGCCCCGCCTTCAACTTCACGCCGGATTATGATGTGTACTGGACCTATGTCCCGCATTTCATCCATTCACCATTTTATGTGTACGCCTATGCCTTTGGTGATTGTCTGGTAAACGCGCTATACGGTGTGTTCCGCTCCGGGCATCCGGGTTTTCAGGACAAGTATCTCGACATGCTGGCGGCAGGCGGCACGAAGCGGCACCGTGAACTGCTTGCCCCCTTCGGGCTGGATGCGGCGGACCCCGGTTTCTGGCAGAAGGGGCTGGATGTGATCGCCGGATTTATTGATGAACTGGAGCGTGTCTGACGTGGCGGATGAACGGAATATCGACAATACCGGCCTGTTTGGTGAATTCCGCCGCATGGTGCGCACGTCGGGCACGGTGGGCGGCATTGCCGCCCGTATTGCCGGGCACAAGATGGGGTTCCGCCCCTCCAGCCAGAGCATCCATGCCGAGGACCTGAAAAGCGTGCTGGGCGGGCTGAAAGGCCCGCTGATGAAGGGCGCGCAGCTTCTGTCCACCATTCCCGGTGCCCTGCCCGAGGAATACGCCAAGGAACTGGCCCAGCTTCAGGCCAATGCGCCGCCCATGGGGTGGAATTTCGTCCGCCGCCGCATGTCCGCCGAACTGGGACCGAACTGGGAGCGCAGTTTCCGCTCCTTCAGCCGCGAGGCCTCGGCCGCCGCAAGCCTGGGGCAGGTCCACCGCGCGGTCCTGCCCGACGGGCGGGAGGTGGCGTGCAAGCTGCAGTATCCGGACATGAAATCAACGGTCGAATCCGACCTGCGCCAGTTCCGTCTGGCGGTGGGACTGTTCTACCGGCTGGACAGCACGATCTGCCAGGATGACGTGCTGGAAGAACTTCAGGACCGGCTGTACGAGGAACTGGATTACCAGCGCGAGGCCGCGAACATGCGGCTCTACCACCTGATGCTGGCCGATTTTCCGGACGTGACCATTCCCCGGCCCATCGATGCCCTGTGCACCCGGCGCCTGCTGACCATGGAATGGGTCAACGGGCGCGGCGTGCAGAAGGTGCTGGACACCAACCCCACGCAGGAAGAGCGCAACAGCATGGCGCGTGCCCTGTTCCGCGCCTGGTATGCCCCGCTTTACCGTTACGGCGTGATCCATGGGGACCCGCACATGGGCAATTTTACCGTGCGCGATGATTTCGGGATCAACCTGCTTGATTTTGGTGCGATCCGCATTTTCCCGCCGCGTTTTGTCCAGGGCATCATCGACCTGCACAGGGCGATCGAGACGGATGACGAGGATCTGGCCATGCATGCCTATGCGGCATGGGGCTTTACCAACCTGTCGCGTGACACGATGCGCGTACTCAATGAATGGGCGCGCTTCATCTATGGCCCGCTGCTGGACGACCGTGAACGCTTCATTCAGGAAGATAACGACCCGCAATACGGCCGGGCCGTGGCCGAGCGGGTCTATAACGGCCTGAAGCGTACCGGGGGGGTGCAGCCGCCGCGCGAATTCGTGCTGGTGGACCGGTCCGCCGTGGGGCTGGGCAGCGTGTTCCTGCGGCTGAAGGCAAAAGTGAACTGGCACCGGCTGTTTCAGGAAGTGGCGGCGGATTTCAATGAAGCCGCACTGGCCCGGCGGCAGGCCGATGCCCTGCGCGAAGCCCGCGTGCCGCCGCCCCTGGGCGCACGGGCGTGATGGAAAGGGGGGTGCGATCCCGCCATGTGGCCCTTGCGTCGCGGCGGCGGCATCCCCACTGTGTCTAGTCATGGCAACAGCATCGCGTAGCAGGAAAAAGAAAACGACCGACATCGACCCGGCGGACATGCCTGTCCTGTTCCAGCCGGAGCGGCAGGCGGCAAAGCCCAAGGTCAACAGGTTCCGGGTCCATTCCCCTTACGAACCCGCGGGCGACCAGCCCACGGCCATTGCCGAACTGGTCAGCGGCGTGGAGGGGGGCGAGCGGGACCAGGTACTTCTGGGTGTGACCGGGTCGGGCAAGACCTTCACCATGGCCAAGATCATCGAGGCGACGCAGAAGCCGACCCTGGTGCTGGCCCCCAACAAGACACTTGCCGCCCAGCTTTATGCGGAGATGAAGCAGTTCTTCCCCGATAACGCGGTGGAGTATTTTGTCAGTTACTACGATTACTACCAGCCCGAAGCCTATGTGCCCCGGTCGGATACGTATATCGAAAAAGACAGCCAGATAAACGAGCAGATCGACCGCATGCGCCACGCCGCCACCCAGGCGCTGCTGGAGCGTAACGATGTGATCATCGTGGCCTCGGTCTCGTGCATTTACGGTATCGGCTCGGTCGAGACCTATTCGCGCATGGTGGTCAAGCTGGAAGTTGGCGGCGAGATCGACCGCGACAAGCTGATCAGGGGGCTGGTCGAACTGCAGTACCGTCGTAACGATGCCGCATTCCAGCGCGGCACCTTCCGCGTGCGGGGCGAGACGATCGATGTCTTTCCCGTCCAGAACGAGGACCGGGCCTGGCGCATCAGCCTGTTCGGCGACGAGATCGACGAGATCAGCGAATTCGACCCGCTGACGGGCGAGAAGACCGGCGATCTCGAATCCATCAGCATCTATGCCAACAGCCATTACGTCACCCCACGCCCCACGCTGACGCAGGCGATGACGGGCATAAAGCAGGAACTGCGCGAGACGCTGGCCCGCTTCAATGAAGAAGGCAAGCTGCTGGAGGCCGAGCGCCTGCAGCAGCGCACGACCTTCGACCTTGAAATGATCGAGACGACAGGCGTGTGCAAGGGGATCGAGAACTATTCGCGCTACCTGTCGGGCCGCGCGCCGGGCGAGCCACCGCCCACCCTGTTTGAATACCTGCCCGAGGACGCGCTGCTGATCGTGGATGAAAGCCATGTGACCGTGCCCCAGATTGGCGGCATGGAGCGCGGCGACCACGCCCGCAAGTCGGTGCTGGCGGAATTCGGCTTCCGCCTGCCATCATGCCTGGACAACCGCCCGCTCACCTTTGCCGAATGGGATTCGTACCGCCCGCAGACCGTGTTCGTCAGCGCCACCCCCGGCCCGTGGGAAATGCGCCGGACGGAAGGCGTGTTTGCCGAACAGGTGATCCGCCCCACCGGCCTGATCGACCCGGTCACCATCGTCCGCCCCGTTGAGCACCAGGTGGACGACCTGCTGGCCGAATGCCGCCAGACCATTGCCGATGGCGGGCGCGTGCTGGTCACCACCCTGACCAAGCGCATGGCGGAAGACCTGACGGAATACATGAACGAGGCAGGCATCCGCGTGCGTTACCTGCATTCGGATGTGGACACGCTGGAGCGTATCGAGATCATCCGTGACCTGCGGCTGGGCGCGTTTGACGTGCTGATCGGCATCAACCTGCTGCGGGAGGGGCTGGATATTCCCGAATGCTCGCTGGTGGCCATTCTTGATGCCGACAAGGAAGGCTTCCTGCGTTCGCGCACCTCACTCATCCAGACCATAGGCCGTGCCGCGCGTAACGTGGACGGGCGCGTGCTGCTCTATGCCGACAGGATGACCGACAGCCTTGCCTATGCCATCGAGGAAACCGCGCGCCGACGTGAAAAGCAGAACCTGTGGAACGAGGAGCACGGCATAACACCCCAGTCCGTGCGCAAGCATATCGGGGAGGCCATCTCCTCGGTCTTCGAGCAGGATTACGTGACCGTGTCCCCCACGGCCGATGGCAGCGTGCAGGAAATGGTGGGCAAGGATTACAAGGCCGCCATTGCCGAACTGGAAAAGAAGATGCGCGCGGCCTCGGCGGAACTGGAATTCGAGACCGCGGCCCACCTGCGTGACGAGATCCGCAGGCTGGAAGCCCTGGAACTGGGTATTGAGCCACCGCCGCTGCCGCAGTCCAGCGCGGGCAGGCCGGGTACCAGCCCCAAGGCGATCGCACGGCGCAACCGTGGCCCGGTGCCGCTGGGGCCGGGGGGCGGCGGGTATGATCCGCAACAGGCAAAGGGCAGGGGCAGGCGGCGTGGATGACAGGGCGACACCCGCACCCTGTGCGGGCCAGCATGAGCGTGGCATCTCCTCCACGCTGGAACTGTGCGCGGGGGAGGCGGCCCTGGGGCTGCTGCCCGACGTGGGGGGGAGCATCGCATACTGGCGGAGCGGGGATATGGAATTCCTGCGCCCCGTAACCGACCCCCACCTTGTGGCCCAGCATGGCCGGGCGGTGGCGGGTTACCCGCTTGTGCCGTTTTCCAATCGTGTGGCAGGCGACCATTTCCGTTTTGAGGGGGTGGACTACCACCTTGCCCCCAGTTTTGCCGGCGAGAACTGCGCCATCCACGGCAACGGGTGGCAGCGGCGGTGGCGAATCGACATGCTGTCGGACAGCAGCGCCACCCTGACGCTGGAGCACACGGCCACGCGCGAACTCGCGCCCCAGTGGCCGTTCAGCTATCGCGCGCAACTGCGCTATGACCTGCGGGAAGCGGGTCTTTCCATCGGTCTCCTGCTGGAGAACACCGATACCCGCGACCAGCCCGTGGGCATGGGGTTCCATCCCTATTTTCCCCGTCATGACGGGCTGAAACTGGGTTTTGCCGCCAGCAGTGTCTGGACGAACGGGCCGGACCACATGCCTGCCCTGCGCATTCCGGCGGAAGGGCCATGGTCGTTCGCCCATATGCGCGATGTGGGGCAGGCCGCCATTGACAACTGCTATGGCGGGTGGTCCGGCAGTGCCTTCCTGCGCTGGCCCCGCAGGGGCTATGCGCTGACGGTGGAAGCCAGCCCCGAACTGCGCCATCTGGTCCTGTTCACACCCCCCGCGCATCCCTATATCGGGCTGGAGCCGGTCAGTAACATGAATGATGGCCTCAACCGTCCCGGTATAGCCGATGCCGGCATGCGCGTACTGGCCCCCGGCCAGAAGATGGAAGGCCATATCCGCATGACGGTGGCCCGATGCTGAACGGCCGCGCGCCGTCCGGCCCGAAGGATGGCAGGCCCGGTTCCACCAGCCTGTCATGTTATGTCACACCGGCGGGAATCGCCGTGATGCGCGCCGAGCTGAATGCCCTGCTGCGCGATGAACGGCCGAAGATTGTCGAGATCGTTTCCTGGGCGGCAGGCAATGGCGATCGTTCCGAAAACGGGGATTACCAGTACGGCAAGCGGCGCCTGCGCGAGATCGACCGCCGCATCCGCTTCCTGACCAAGCGTATAGATAACGCCGTTGTTGTCGATCCGGCGGCCCAGCCCCAGCGCGGGCGGGTGTTTTTTGGCGCGACCGTGACCTATGTTACGGAACGCGACGAGGAACGGACGGTTACCATCCTTGGCGTGGACGAGGCCGACATGGCGGCGGGGCAGATCAGCCTTGTCTCGCCCGTGGCGCGTGCGCTGATGCGCGCGGCCGTGGGCGACGAGGTCCGGCTTGCCACCCCGCGTGGCGAGGAGATGATAGAGGTTCTGGCCATTTCCTATCCGCCCGCGCCGTAACAAGGGGGCTGGCAGTGCGGCCCAAGGCATATTATGACATTTGTCGCGGACAGTTTCAGTCCGTGACTGTCGGCTGGAGCCGGTTCCGTCCCGTGTGGAGAAAACACTTACATGTCACGCCCCCTGAAGGTTGCCGTCCAGATGGACCCGCTTGGTGGTATCGACATCAATGGCGATTCAACCTTTGCCATGATGCTGGAGGCACAGGCCCGGGGGTATGAACTGTTCGTCTACCAGGTCGAGGCACTGAGCCTGAGCGAGGGCCGCACGGTCCCCCATGGCCGGCAGCGTACCGACCGCGTGACGGCCCGCGCCCGTCCGGTCACGGTGCGGCGCAAGGCGGGGGATCACGCCACGGCCGGGGCCGAGCAGGTGATTGACCTGGCCGGCATGGACGTGGTGCTGATGCGCCAGGACCCGCCATTCGACATGGCCTACATCACCGCCACCCATATCCTGGAACATATCCATGGCGTGGGGCCGGACCGGGCGCTGGTGGTCAACAATCCCGCCGCCGTGCGCAACGCGCCCGAAAAGATACTGGTCACGCACTATCCCGACCTGATGCCGCCAACACTGGTGACATGGGATGTGAAGGCAATACTGGAATTCCGGGCGAAGTGGCGGGACATCATCGTCAAGCCCCTGTTCGGCAACGGGGGGGCGGGCGTATTCCGCATCCGCGAGGATGACCCCAACCTCAACGCCCTGCTGGAAATGCATTTCGCCCGCTCGCGCGAACCGCTGATGATCCAGCGCTACGAACCCGCCGTGCGCAGGGGGGACAAGCGGATCATCCTGGTCGATGGCCGGCCCGTCGGCGCGATCGACCGCATCCCGGCGGAAGGGGAGACACGCTCCAACATGCATGTGGGTGGCAGGCCCGTCCGCGCGGAACTGACCGCGCGTGACCGCGAGATCTGTGACACCATCGGCCCCATGCTGCGTGATGCGGGGCTTATTTTTGTGGGAATTGATGTGATCGGTGAATGGTTGACCGAGATCAATGTCACCTCGCCCACCGGCCTGCAGGAAATCGACCGTTTTGACGGGATCAATACGGCAGGCCTGATATGGGACGCGATCGAGGCCCGTCTGGCGGCTGGGACCGTGGGCGCCTAGGGCATGGGCGATGGTGTTCATGGCAGGCACGGTGGTCGTGATGGCCATGCCATGTGGCATGGCATCAGGTATGGATTACAGGCGGTTGTGCGGGCCGGTTGGCGCGCGGGCATGTCAGGTGGAATTGCAATGCAGCAGAACGGGACGGATTTGATCATGGCGGATGCAGCACGAAAGCGGGCCGGGTGTGCCATCTTCCATGACCAGGGCATGGGAGCGGCCTGATGAGCGACGTCCTGCATGATGAGACCGCCGAGAAGGTGGTGGAAATTCCCTCTCCCAAATCCGCCATGGACGCGGCTGCGGTCAAGGCCGCCTACCGCCGCTGGGCTGGTGTGTACGATGCGCTGTTCGGCAGTGTTTCGGCCTTCGGGCGCAGGCGCGCGGTGGAAGCGGTGAACGCGCTCCCGGGCCGCAGGGTGCTGGAAGTGGGTGTGGGCACCGGGCTGGCGCTGCCCTATTACCATGCCGACAAGCATATTACCGGCATCGACCTGTCGGGGGACATGCTGGACCGCGCGCGCCAGCGCGTACGCCGCCTGAAGCTGGCCAATGTGGACAGGCTGCTGGAAATGGATGCCGAGGCCACCCAGTTCGAGGACGGTGCCTTTGACATCGCGGTGGCGATGTTCGTGGCCTCCGTCGTGCCGCATCCGCGCGCCCTTCTGGCCGAACTCAAGCGTGTGGTCAGGCCGGGTGGGCATATCCTGTTCGTCAACCACTTCCTGGCGCAGGGCGGCGTGCGGCTGGCGGTGGAGCGCGGCATGGCGCGGGCTTCGCATTCGCTGGGCTGGCATCCGGATTTTGCCATTGAATCCCTGCTGCCGCCAGCCGACCTGCGCCGCGCGACGCTCCAGCCGGTGCCGCCGGCGGGCCTGTTCACGCTTGTCACGCTGGAGCGGGAAGCCGGTACCTCCGCCAGCCCCATGGTGGCCTGAGCGCGACGATTGCCCCGGACCGGGAGCCCTGCCCCTGTGGCAGGGCTGAAATGACATCTGCGCGACTGCCGGAGCGGCCTGCAGGGTCGTTTTTGCGTACCGGTCGGGGTATATGATGAAATCATGGTAACGATTGGCCATGCCGGGATGCGGTGCATGGCAGCAGGGAGTACATCGTATGCCCACAGGCACACAGTTCGGGGCAGATGCCGCGCGGGGGGCAGCCACGTCCTGTAGCTACAGGACGGTCGGCATGCTGTACCTCGTCATGGCGATCGTGGCGGGCCTGGCGGGTGGCCTGCTTGCCGTGGGCCTGCAGGCCGGCCTGCTGCCACAGGGGCTGCTGGACGCATGGGCGGGCGGTGATGCGGCGGGGGCGGCGGACCGTATCGCCCGCCGTCATGGCATGATGATGGTGTTCTTCTGTGCGCTGCCGGCGTTGTGTGGCGGGTTCGGCAACTGGTTCGTGCCGCTCCTGCTGCGGGCCCGCGCGCTGGCCTTCCCGCGCATGGCGCTTGCGGGCTGGGTACTTGTGGCGGCGGGTTTTGTCGCGGTGCTGGCGGGCCTGTCGCCCGCCGTGGCGCCACAGGTTTCGGTACTGGCCCTGATTGCCTGGTGTCTGGGCATGCTGCTGCAGGCCATCAACATGGTGGCCACGATCCTGAACATGGGACCGATGGGCCAGCGCCTGCGTGACCTGCCCATGTTCGTATGGGCACAGGGCCTTACGGCGATGATGGCTGTCATGGTCATGCCGGTGCTGGCGGGCGGGCTGACGCGCATCATGCTGGCGGGGGGCGATATGGGCGCGCGGATCGACACGCTGCTGCATGTCTTTGCCGGCCCCGAGATCGCCCTGCTGCTGCTGCCTTCCATCGGGATCGTGTCACAGGTTGTCGAGACATTTTCCAATGTCCCGCTGCAGATGCCCCGCGTGGTGCTGGGGGCACTGACTGTCATGTCCGTCGGCGGTGCATCGGTGTGGGTTCATGACCTGCTGCATGGCGGGCTGGAGCACATGCAGGCCCCAGCCGCCATGGTGCAGCTTGGCCTGATCGTGCTGCCGGTACTGGCCGTTCTGGTGGCCTGGGGGCGGACGGTGCGCATGGGGCGGGTCCGGGCGTCGGTTCCGATGGAATGGGCGGCGGGTTTCGTGGCGCTCCTGCTTGCGGGGTCGGTCATGTCGCTGCTGCCCGGTGGCATGGCGGATGTGCATGCGGCCACGCTCTATGCCGCGGTCTTCGCGCTGTTTGCCGGCTTCTATTACTGGATTGGCAAGATGGTGGGGCATGTTGCCCCTGCTGGTGCCAGCCGCGTGCATTTTGGCCTGACGGCTGGTGGCACGGTGCTGTCGCTGCTGGCGTTCCATGGCATGGCTGGCGTGCTGGGGGCGGTGCTTATGGGCCTGTCGGTGCTGGTGTTTGCCGGTATCGTGGTGCGGGCGGGGCTGCGGCCGGCCGAAGCCCTGCCGGATAATTACTGGGGCCCCGGCGCCCGTACGCCGGAATGGCAGGCGCACATGCCCGCCCGTGGGGATGCATGAGCATGAGCGGTTCCGCCACACTGCCCGGTGCGCCTGAGGGCGCGGGCCTGACCTATGATGCCAGCCGTGTCGGTACCGATGCGCGCGACTGGCTGGCACTGCTCAAGCCGCGTGTCATCTCGCTTGTCGTGTTCACGGGGGCGGCGGGACTGGCCATGGCGCCGGGGCCGCTCAACCCGCTGGTGGCGGCGGTCAGCATCCTGTGCATCTGCATGGCGTCGGGGGCGGCGGGTGCCATCAACATGTGGTACGACCGTGATATCGATGCGGTGATGAAGCGCACCGTGACCCGTCCCATCCCCGACGGGCGGATCAGGCCGGAGGCCGCACTGGGTTACGGTATCGGCCTGTCGGTTGCCTCCGTTATCCTGATGTGGCTTGCAACGAATGCGCTGGCGGCGGGCATCCTTGCCTTTTCCATCTTCTTCTATGCCGTGATCTATACGATGTGGCTCAAACGCTCCACGCCGCAGAACATCGTGATCGGTGGGGCCGCAGGCGCCTTCCCGCCCATGATCGGGTGGGCTGCGGCCACGGGTTCCATGGCGGTGATGCCGGTGGTGATGTTCGGCATCATCTTCCTGTGGACGCCACCGCATTTCTGGTCCCTCTCGCTTTATGCGTGCAAGGATTACGGGCGGGCGGGCATCCCCATGCTGCCGGTGGTCAGGGGGGCGCGCCATACCCGCTGGCAGATCCTGTGGTACACCATTATCCTGACTGCCGTCTCGCTTGTACCGTCCTTTCTGCACCTGGCGGGCTGGCTTTATACGGGTGTCGCCAGTGTGCTGGGGGCGGGGTTCATCTACTGCGCCATTCAGGTACTGCGCGACAGGCAGGATGCCAACGGGGTCAGCCTGACAGGGGATGGGGCGGCGCGGCGGTCGTTCCGTTATTCGCTGGCCTATCTGTTTTTCCTGTTCTGTGGCCTGCTGGCCGATCATGCCTTTATCGTCCACTGACGGGACCATTTCTTACCCATAGGGAGTTCGGGCTGATGGATCAGGTGCCAACACCGGGCCAGATTACGCCACAGATGGAAGCACGGGAGGCGATGCGCCGCCATGCGGGGCGCATCCGGGGCGTGGCCCTTGCGCTTTCGGCGCTGGCGGTCATCCTGTATGCGCTGAGTCTGGCGCATCTGTAAAAGACCGTTTGATAAGTCAGTTCATGATGACGCTTTAAAATTAATGAAGTTTTTGGTGAAGCTTTTTGCAAAGGCTTCGAAAGAACGCTGTCTTTTTAAAAAAGACGGCGTTTTTTATGGGCAGGTTTCCGGAACGGTCCGCAGGCGCGACGGTGCCCGGTTTCTGATCATGCTGCCCGGCTTTGCCATTCCGCAGATTGATGCATGCCGGTCCTGTTTTCATGGGCCAGCCGACCTGCCGGGCGCTTCCTGGCCAGCCGCGGGATTATGGGTATGGGTGCCAGCCGGGCCGCGCCTGTGGCCCGGTCATGAAAAAGGCCCGCATCGGGTGATGCGGGCCTGTTCCGGTCCGGGGGCAGGCGCCGCCGGTCAGTGGCGCGTCTGCTGGATGGCGGAAAGCAGCCAGGTGCCCGTACCCGCCGCGCGGACGAAAGTCCACAGTTCGGCCACGGTGGTGCGGTTGGCCGGGTCCCCGTCAATTACGCGGCCGGTCATGTCCGTGGTGATGTCGATCATGGAATACTGCATGGCCACGGTTGCGTAATCCATGCCATTCTCACGCCAGCTTTCCACCAGATCGCCGCGTTCGAAACGTATGTCGGACACCACGTTGCGCGCGCCACGGCTGGCCAGCTCGCTTAGCTGGTTGTTAAAGTAGGATACCATTTCCGGCGTGGCCATATGCTGCATGGCGGCCACGTTCTGCTGGCTCCATGCGGTCTGGATATTGATCAGCGCCTGCTGGAAGGCCTGGTAATCCGCCGCCGTAATGGCCACCCCCACGGGCTGTCCGCCACCACGCGCGCTCCCCCCGCCAACCGGGGCGGCACCGGGCGAAAACGGGCTGCTGACGGTGTTCCCCGCTGCCCTGCCGCTGAAACGGCGGATGGCCCACCGCACGATGAAGAATACGAGTGCCAGCTGGATCAGCAGGCCCAGGAAGCCACTGCCCCCCATGCCCGAGCCGAACATGCCATGGCCAAACACCATGCCAAACAGCCCGGCACCGATCAGCCCCCCCATGAACCCGCTCATGAACGGATGGCGGGGGCGGGCCATGGCCATGCTGGCCGCGCCGGCCCCAAAGGGTGCCCGTGCGCCATAGCCCGCATCGGGCTGGCGTGGCGTCATGGTGCGCTGGAAGGGCATGGCCCCCATCGGTGCGGTCTGGGAGGGAGCCGGCGCGCTGTAGGTGCGTGAACCACGGCTACCCATGGACATGCCGCCGCCTGCACGGGCATCGGCATCATGCGGATGGGCCAGCAGTGGCAGCATGGTCAGGGCCGCGCTGGCGGCGAGGACGATGCTTTTACGCGGCATCAGGCGCGAAGGATCTTTTTTCATCTGGGTCAGGGTATCTGCAATCCTGTGTCGGAACCATCTTTATCCGTGCGGCCTGCGTGGGATCGGGCCGCCTGTTACAGATATAAGCAGGCCCGTGCCCCGAAAACAGGGGCAACGGGCTTGCAGAAACATGAAATCACGGAAAGGGTAACGATCAGGCCCCGGCAATCATCATGTCATCAATGCGGATGGTGGGGGCATTGGTGGCCATGCGGAAGCTCAGGTCACTGGCCGGGACCAGACGGGCGAACATGTCATTGAGATTGCCCGCCACCGTCAGTTCCGCCACCGGCTCGGCCAGTATGCCGTCCCGGATCATGAAGCCCGCCGCGCCACGGCTGTAGTCACCGGTAATGCCGTTGATGGCGGACCCCATCAGTTCGGTCACGTAGATGCCCTCTGCAATGTCCGCCATCAGCTCGGCGGGCGTCAGGCGGCCGGGCCGCATGTGCATGTTGCCCAGCGATGGCGCGGGCGGCCCTGACGTGCCCCGGCTGGCGCAGCCTGTGGGCGCAAGCCCGAGCTGCCGGGCGGAACGGGAGTCCAGCGCCCATGTTTTCAGCACGCCATCCTCGACCAGCGTGCGGGTGGCGGTCAGCATGCCTTCGCCATCAAACGGACGGGCACCGGGACCACGCACGCGGCGCGGGTCATCGATGATGGTGACGTCCGCGGGCATGATCCGCTCCCCCATCCTGTCCTTGAGGAAAGAGGTACCGCGCGCGATGGCGATGCCGTTGATCGCGCCCGACAGATGGCCCAGCATGCTGGTGGAGATACGCGGGTCCAGCACGATGGGTAGCCGGCCGGTGCGCGGGCGTACCGGGTTGAGGCGGGCGACCGTGCGTTCCCCCGCATTCCGGCCGATCAGGGCCGCGTCTTCCAGATCGGACAGGTGGACGGCGGAATGGTAGTCGTAATCACGCACCATCTTCGTGCCGCTGCCCGCAACCGCGCTGGCCGAGACGGAATGGCTGGTGCGGGCATAACGGCCGGAAAAGCCGGCCGAGGTCATCAGGATGATGTCCGACAGGCCAAAGCTGGCGGACGCGCCATTGCTGTTGGAAATGCCCGCGACCGACAGCGCCGCGTCCTCGGCCGCGCGGGCACGGTCGACCAGATCGGCGGTGCCGGGGGCTGCCGGGTCGAACAGGTCCAGCCCGGTGGCATCGGCAAAGCCCTTTTCCGCCGCGTCGCACAGCCCGGCAAAACGGTCCTCGGGCACGACGCGGGCCATGGCCACGGCGCGTTCGGCCAGCGTGTCGAACCGCGTGGGATCAAGGGCGGTGGCCGAGACAATGGCCGCGCGCTGGCCCACGAAGACCCGCAGCCCCAGGTCGCATGTCTCGGAGCGTTCAAGGTCCTCGGTGCGGCCGTTACGCACCTGCGCGCCATGGGCGGTGCGGCTGACGTATATGGCGTCCGCCGCATCGGCACCGGCGGCGCGGGCACGGGCGATCAGGGTGCTGATCAGGTCAAGCGGTTCGGAACTCATGCCGCCAGCGCTCCTGCAATGCTGTCAAGCGAGGGGACGTTGCTGACCGGCCCCAGCGAGGCCAGCGTCGGCCGGCCGCTGAAGATGCGGGTGGCGACGCGCTGCACGTCCGCGATGGTGACGGCGTCGATGCGCCGCACGGTCTCGGCTGTCGGGATCAGGCGATCGAAGATCTGGAGCTGGCGGGCAAGCTGCTCGCACCGGCTGCCCGTGCTTTCCAGCGACATGAGCAGCGAGGACTTGAGCTGTGCCCGCGCCCGCGCCAGTTCGGCCGCGTTGACCGTATGGCGCACCTTGCGCAGTTCCTCCAGTGTTACGGGCACCAGGTCGGCCACCTGTGCCTCGCCCGTGCCGGCATAGATGCCGAACAGCCCGCCCTGACGGAAGGGCGCGTTGAAGGAATAGACCGAATAGACCAGCCCGCGTTTTTCACGGATTTCCTGAAACAGGCGTGAGGACATGCCACCGCCCAGCAGGGTGGAAAGCAGCAGGGCAGGGTAATAATCCATGTCGCCATAGGGCATGGAGGGAAAGCCCAGCACGATATGCGCCTGGTCCAGGTCGCGTTCGCGCGTGAACGCCCCGCCCACGTAGTTGACGGCGGGCTGCGGCGGCACGGTGCCGGTGGGCAGGTCGGCGAAATGGCGTTGCACCAGATCCACCACGCGGGCATGCTCAAGGTTGCCCGCCGCCGCGATAATGGTGTTGCCAGCCGTGTAATGGGTGCCCATGTAGTTGACCAGCGTCGCGCGCGACATGCCCTGGATACCGGCTTCGGTACCCAGCGTGGGGCGGCCCATCGCCTGATCGGGGAAGGCGGTTTCCTGGAAATGGTCGAACACGATGTCATCCGGCGTGTCGTTGGCCTGTCCGATTTCCTGCAGGATCACGCCGCGCTCGCGCTCTAGCTCATCGGGTGCCAGGCTGCTGTGGGTCAGGATATCGCCAATGATGTCCGCGCCCAGATCAAGGTTTTCCTTGAGCAGCTTGACGTAATAGGCCGTGTGCTCGCGCGCGGTGTAGGCGTTGATGTGGCCACCCACATTCTCGATTTCCTCCGCGATGCCTGCGGCGGTGCGGGTGCTGGTGCCCTTGAAGGCCATATGCTCCAGAAAATGGGAGACCCCGTTTTCGGGCGTGGTTTCATTGCAGGTGCCCGCGGCGACATACGCCCCGAGGGAGACGGTCTCCACCCTGTCCATCCGTTCGGTCACGATGGTCAGGCCGGAGTCCAGTCGGGTCACATTGATCAGGTCGGTCATGCTGGTCCTGCGGGCGGCAGGATGCGCAACTGCATCCCTGCCGCCCCTTGTTTGCTTGAAAAATGGGAAAGGGGCGGTCAGCCGGTGGGCGTATTGGCCAGAACGGCGGCGCGCACCCGGTCCTCGATCACGCCCAGATCGGCAGGCACCACGCTGTAGCGCTCGGGCCGGTCATACAGGTCGGCCAGCGCGGCGGGCAGGGCGGGGCGGATGCCGGTTGCCTGCGCCATGGCATCGGGGAATTTGGCGGGATGCGCGGTGGCCATGGCCACCATGGGAATCCCGGCCTCACGGAAGGTGCGCCCCGCCGCGATGCCGATGGCCGTGTGCGGGTCGGCCAGATAATGGCTGCGGGTGTTGAGCGTGCGGATTTCCGCCTCCGTTGCCGCATCATCAAGCGACAGGCCATGGAACAGCGCATTGGCCCTGTCCCATACGGGGGTGGAGACCTTCATGACCCCGGTCTTGCGGAAGTCGGTCATGATGCGCGCGCATTCGGTGGCGTTGCGGTCCAGCAGTTCGAACAGCAGGCGCTCGAAATTGGAGGAGACCTGGATATCCATCGAGGGCGACAGGCTGGGCACCACGCCGTGGATGCTCATGTCATTCTCGTTAAGGAAGCGCGAGAGGATGTCGTTGCGGTTGGAGCCCACGCACAGCGCGCGGATGGGCAGGCCCATGCGGCGGGCGACCCATGCGGCCAGCACGTTGCCGAAATTGCCGGTGGGCACGGCAAACGACACTTCCCGGTCCGGCGCGCCCAGCGCAAGGGCGGCATAGACGTAATAGGGCACCTGCGCTGCGATGCGCGCCCAGTTGATGGAATTGACCGCGGAGAGGTGCATGTCGGTGCGGAAGGGCAGGTCGGCGAACATCGCCTTGACCAGGTCCTGGCAGTCATCGAACGTGCCCTGCACGGCCAGGTTGGTCACGTTGGGTTCCAGTACCGTGGTCATCTGCCTGCGCTGGACTTCCGATGTGCGGCCCTCGGGGTGCAGGATCACGACCTGCAGGCGCTCGCGCCCCCGACAGGCCTCGATCGCGGCCGATCCCGTATCGCCCGAAGTGGCGCCCACGATGGTCACCTTCTCGTTGCGTTCGGTCAGCACATGGTCGAACAGGCGGCCCAGCAGCTGCATGGCCATGTCCTTGAAGGCCAGCGTGGGGCCGTGGAATAGTTCCTGCACGAACAGCCCGTCCTCCACCTGTGTCAGCGGTACGATGGCGGGGTGGTCGAATCGGCTGTAGGCGTCGCGGCACAGCCCCAGCAGCACGTCATGCGTGATCGACCCTTCGGCAAAGGGGGCGATGATGCGGGCGGCAAGTTCCGGGTAGGGCAGGTCGCGCAGGGCACGCCACTCGGTGACCGGGAATTCAGGCCAGCTTTCCGGCAGGTACAGGCCACCGTCCTCTGCCAGCCCCGCCAGCAGAACGGACGAAAAATCGCGGACGGGGGCATTCCCCCGGGTAGAAATATAGCGCATTGCACCATCATAATCCCAACCGCCGCGCGCGCGAAGGGGGCGCATGCGCCGGCATGCGCAATTCCCCGCGTGGCGTGTCAGAATTTGGGCGGTGGCAGGCTGCCTGTATTGATGCGGTAGATATGCACCGGCCACTGTATGGCGTTCACGCCGCCATTGAGCGGGGCCGTGCGGTCAAGCTGGGCGGCAGGCACGTAAAGCTGCCCGTCCTTCGTGGCAAAGGAACCGCCGGGCCAGTGCAGGCGCGGGTCGGTCACGATTTTCTGGTAAACGCGGTCGGGCATCAGCCGGAAGATGCTGCCGGTGGACACGTCATTGAAATACAGCGTGCCATCAGGGCCTGCGGTAATACCGCCCAGCGGGGGTGTCTTGTACCACAGGGTCGGGCCTTCCTCCAGTTCGATGGGCGTGACCTTGGGGTCAACCAGGAGATCGGTATCCAGCTTGTAGACCGGGCCGCAGAGGGGTTCAAAATACAGCCACTGTCCATCGGCACTGATGTCCATCTGGCTTATGTTGACAATGGCGGTATGGCCCGCCGGGTTGGTGGCCACCTTGCCGTCCACCGTAATGGGCTGGTGGGCGGTCAGCGCCGGGGTGTGTTCCATCAGGCGGCGCTGGGTGTTGGTGTCCAGCTTTACCACGATCATGGCCGGAACCCCGGCATCGCCCACAAAGGCATGGCCGCGCGCCACCCGCATGGTGGCGGCGTAGCTGCCCGGGCGCAGCATGTCGGGGTTGAGTGGCCATGTCTGCAACACACGCTGGCCGTGCGTATCAAGCTTCACGATCTTGGGGCCGCCTTCCAGCGGCCTGCCAGCCGGGTCGGGCTGGCCGCTATCCAGCACCCACAGCGTGCCATCGGGCTGGAGCTGTATGTCAGAGGGCGCCACGAACCGCGAGGAGGGCGGGGCGGCGGGGTCGTTCCATGTGGCATCGGGGTAGGGCTGCGGGTTGCCGCCGGCGTCCAGCACCGCAAGGGCCGGGCCATTATTGCCCGCCCAGCGCGGCAGTTCGACCAGAAGCCGCCCGTCGGGCAGCACGGCCACGCGGTCCCATGCGCTGGTGGAGGACGAGGCGACGTCCTCCAGCGCTGCGGGCGGGTTGAGCGGGGGGGCCGGTTTGGCGGCATGGGCGGCAGGCAGCATGCCCGGCAGGCTGGCGCTACAGGCAAGGAGCAGGCCCACATGGCGCAGGCGGCGGAGGGCGGGAAGGGATTTCGCGTACATCGCGCGATATCTCGTCACGAACCGGGACGAATGGCAAGAGGATGATGCGGCATGCCCGCCCTGCCGCCAGCCGGTGGCCCGTTACGGGGCATGCCTGGACGCCTGTGCCGCATGCTGCCGGTCATGAAGGGGGCTTTGGTGACGCTTTTTGCAAAAGGCTTCGGGGAATGCCGCCTTTACTGGAAAAGGCGGCACCCTGAAATTTCAATTTTTCATCATGTATAGTGTGCTCAGGCAGTCTTTTACGCTTCCGCGCAGTACCGTTGCCGCAAATGACGCAGGTACGGCCCTGTATTGGGCACCGCCCCCGTGGCGTCGCGCACGATCTCCACCGTGGAGGCACCACTGCCGCGCGCATGGACGCGTGGACGCAGCCAGTCCAGCAGGGGGGCGAAATCACCATTGCCGATGGCGGGCATGATGGAGGGGGTGTCTCGTTCCGCCGCCTCACGCAACTGGGCCGCAAGGATCGCGCCCAGCGTATAGGTGGGGAAATACCCCCATGAACCCGAAGGCCAGTGAATGTCCTGCAGGCAGCCCAGCCGGTCCTCGGGCACTTTCAGCCCCAGCAGGTCGTGGATACGGGTGTTGAAGGCTTCTGGCAGGTCGGCCAGCTTCATCTTTCCCGCGATCAGCGCGGTTTCCATCTCGTAGCGCACAAGGATATGGGCGGGATAGGTCACTTCATCCGCATCCACGCGGATGAAGCCGGGGCGCACGCGGGTTACAAGGCGATGCAGGTTTTCGGGCGTCCAGGCCGCATCGGTCGCGCTGCCGCCAAAGGCCGCGCGCAGGCGTGGCGCCATCCAGTCCATGAAGGGCCTTGAGCGGCAGATCTGCATTTCCATGAGCAGGGACTGGCTTTCATGCAGGCTCATGCCGCGTGCCTCGCCCACCGGCTGGGCGCGCCAGGCTCCGGGCAGGCCCTGTTCGTACAGCGCATGCCCGGTTTCATGCACCACGCCCATCAGCGCGTTGAGACAGTCATCGCGCTCATAACGGGTGGTGATGCGCACATCATCCTCCGCTCCGCCGCAGAAGGGATGCAGGCTGACATCCAGCCGCCCGCGCGCCATGTCAAAGCCAAGGGCGCGCATGGTGTCGCGCCCCAGCTTCTCCTGCGCGGGAACTTCAAACGGGCCGGGCAGGGGCAGGGGGGCGGGCTGGCCTTTCTGGTGGTCCAGCGCGGTTGCGATCAGGTCGGGCAGTTCGCTGGACAGTTCGGCAAAGACCGGGTCGATGTCAGCCTGCCGCGTGCCCGGATCATACTGGTCCAGCAGGGCATCATAGGGGGAAAGGCCAAGGGCATCGGCCTTGGCGGCCGCGATTTCGCGCGTGCGGGACAGCACGGTCTGCAACGCCGGCAGCAGGGCGGCAAAGTCGCTGTCCCGGCGGGCGGTGCGCCAGGCCATCTCGCAGTGCGAGGCCGCGCGGGAGGCAGCTTCCACCAGATCGGACGGCACGGCTGCGGCATGGGCATGCTGGCGGCGCATTTCACGCAGGTTGGCGCGTGCCATGGCATCATCCGGCGCATCCGCCCGGTCCAGCAGGGCGGCCATGTCGGGTGCGGTCATGAGTTCGTGCGAGAGCACGGCAAGGGTCGCAATGCTTTCGGCCCGGCTGTGGCTGGCGCCGGTGGGCATCATGGTGTCCTTGTCCCAGCCCAGAATGCCCAGCGCGTTGCGGATGTGGCCCATGCGGGCAAAGCGCTGTCGCAATGTCTCGTAAGCCTGCTGGCTGGCGGTGCCGGACTGGATGTTCATGCGGGGTCCTGACTGAAATTCTTAACGTTCCGTCGCGTATGAACGACAGGGCGAGTGTGCGGGAGCCAGCCACGCCATGCAAGGGAACCCACGCGATGATGAATGCCGGATATGACCGCCAGAACCTGCTGGCGCAGGGCCATGCCGCCCTGCATGCGGGGAACGTCACGGCGGCGCGCAGCCAGTTTGCCGCAATAAGGGCCATGCAGCCTGACAACCCCGATGCCCTGCACGGGCTGGCCTGCGTGGCGCTGGCGGCGGGGCGGGCGGATCTTGCCATCGGCCTTGCGGGCAGGGCGTTGCAGGTTGCCCCACGGGGTCCGTTTCATGAAGTGCTGGCCCGTGCCCTGCTGGCGCAGGGGCATCCGCAGGCCGCATGTGCCGCAATCCGGCTGGCCTGCCAGCGCCAGCCCGGTCATGTGCCCACGTATCTGGCCTGTGCCGAGATAATGGAAGCCACCGGCGCGGTGCAGGAAGCAGCCCGGGCGTTCGCACAGGCGGCCCGGCTGGCGGGTTGCGGCAACGTGCCTGTACGCAGGCTGCATGCCGGTTTTCTGTGGCGGCGCGGGCGGCGGGCGGCGGCGATTGCCCAGATGCGCCATGTCATGAACCTTGCGCCGCGGGATGCCGTCATGGCCCATGAACTGGCCGAGATGCTGCTGGCCCATGATGACAGGGCCGGGGCCGAGACCGTGCTGCGCATGATTGTGGCCCACCACCCGGCGGATGCCCGCGCCTGCGCGCTTCTGGGTGCACTTGTCTTCGCGCGCGGGCGGATGGGTGACGCGGCCGGCCTGCTCCGTCGCGCGGTTGCCCGGATGCCGGAGGCGGAAAGCTGCAATAACCTCGGCCTTGCCCTTATGGCGCTGGGTGACATGGCGGGGGCCGATGCGGCCCTGTGCGCGGCCCTGCGCCTTGCCCCCGATGACGCGCGGATTGCCCTTAACCACGCGACCGGCCTGTTTGAAGGTGGCGCGGTACGCGCGGCCTGCGCCCGATATGAAGCCATGCTGGGGCGCGAACCTGGCCCTGATGGCGATACCCTGGCCCGTACCCGCTTCAATCTGGGTGTCGGCCTGCTGGCGCGGGGCGATCTGGCGCGGGGATGGGCGCTCTGGGAATCCCGGCTGGCGTTCATGCCGCCGCATCCGGCCACGACCTGCCTGCCGCAGTGGGACGGGCGGGCATTGCCCGCAGGGCGCAGGCTGCTGATGCATATGGGGCAGGGGCTGGGGGATGGGGTGCACTTCCTGCGCTACGTGCCGCTTGCGGCATGCAGGGTGCCGGTCGTGCTGCGTGTGCCCGCCGTCATGGGCAGGCTGGCGGCCACGCTGGATCAGGCGGGTGATCATGGAATTGAAATTATCACTCATGATGAATATGATGGATTGGACATTGCCGCGCAATGCGACCTGTTCAGCCTGCCGTTCCTATTGCGTATGCATGCCGTGCCCGCCTTTGCCCCTTATCTGGGTGAAGGGCGCTGGCAGCCCCCTGAAGAAGGGCGTGCCGGCCCCCTGCGCATTGGCCTGTGCCATGCGGGGAATGCAGCCTACCGGTTTGATGCACGGCGTTCGGCCAGTGTGGCGGACATGGCCCCGTTGGGGGATGTGGCGGGGGTGACGTTCATATCGCTGCGCCCGGCGGATGCGCAGGCGGGGTCCCTGCCTTTTATGCGGCATGAACTGCCACCGGATGCGGACCTGCTGGATACCGCGCGGCTTATTGCATCACTGGATCTGGTGATCAGCGTGGATACGCTTGTCGCCCACCTGGCGGGGGCCATGGGGTGTCCGGTCTGGCTGCTTAGCCGATTTGGCGGGGACTGGCGCTGGTCGGCGGCATTTGATGTGCAGGCGCCCGGTTGCGCGGTAGCGGGGCGGGCCGGTGTGCCGGGCCGGGTGCCATCACCGGCCCATGCACCAGCCAGCCAGTGGTACCCCACGCTACGGCAGTTCCGGCAGGCACGGCTTGCCCCACCCGCGCGGGCATGGGGGGCTGTGGTGGCGCGGCTGTGTGCGGCGCTGCGTTTTGCTTGCAGCCCGTCCTGAAATCGGGCTGCTCATGAAAAATGAAGGCTTCCGGGTGTCGTCTCTGTTCAGGCACGTGACATCTTCTGAAGCCTTTTGAAAAAAGCTTCACCAAGAACGTCTTGATGGTTTGAAGGATGTCAGGGCCGGCTTTTCACACGCTTTCCGGGCTTCAGATCGTGATGCTCTCCAGTTCGGAGGAGCGGCGCTGCGCCGCCGCTTCCGCTTCCTGCAACCCGGCCAGCAGGGTGGTGCGTATGCGGTCGAGGCGTTCCCTGTCCGTAATCTTGAGGCCGAACAGGTCCTTGACATAAAAGACGTCTACCGCCCGTACGCCATAGGTGGTGATATGGGCCGAGGCGATCTGCAGTTTCTGCTCGCTCAGTGCGGCCGTGATGTCATGCAGCAGGCCGGGGCGGTCACGCCCGTTTATTTCCACCACCGTGCAGGTATTGGAGGCACGGTTGTCAATCACCACGCGCGGCGGCACATGGATCGCGCGCATGCGCCGCCCGCTCAGCCTGCGGCCGCACTGGGCAATCTCGCGGTTGATGTCGATATGGCCCGTCAGCGCCTGTTCGATCAGCAGCGACAGGCGGCCAAGCTGCTGCGGTTCCTCGAAGGCGGCCCCGCCCGCATCCTGAATCCACAGCGTATCCAGCGCCATGCCGTTGGTCATGGTATGGATGCGCGCATCCACGATCGAGGCCCCGGCAATGGCCACCGCCCCCGCGATCTTGGAAAACAGGCCCGGATGGTCGGCGGCATAGATCGTGACTTCCGTCACCCCGCGCGCGGGCAGGGGCTGGGTCTCGACCGTAAGGGGGGAATGCAGCCGCTCGGACTCGGCAATCAGCAGGGCGTGGCGGGCATGGGTGTCATGGTCGAAGGACAGCCAGTAACTGCCATAGCCCAGCCCCATGAAATGCTGGACAGTGGCTTCATCCATCCCGTCTTCCATCAGCCACTGGGCGGTGGCGGTCTTGGCGCGCTCTACGCGCACGTCGCGCTCGGTGGTGGCAAGGCTGCCTTCCAGCACTTCGGCCACGCGCATGTACAGCTCGTTGAGTAGCGTCGCCTTCCACGCATTCCATACGCGGGGCCCCACCGCGCGCATGTCCACGATTGTCAGCAGCAGCAGCAGGCGCAGCCGCTCGGGCGACTGGATGATGTCGGCCAGGTCAAGGATGGTCTTGGGGTCGTCAATATCGCGCTGGAAGGCGGTATGGCTGAGCAGCAGGTGATGCAGCACCAGCCACGACACGGTTTCCGTCTCCTCGCTGTCCATGCCCAGTTCGGGGCAGACATACAGCGCGATCTGCGATCCGATCTCGGAATGGTCACCCCCCCGGCCCTTGGCAATGTCATGCAGCATGACCGCCACATACAGCGCCCGGCGGGAATGCAGGTTGCGCGCAAGATCGTAGGCAACGGGGATCTCGTCGGCCATCTGGCCATGTTCCACCCGGCCCAGGATGCGCAGCGCGTCGATGATGTGCTCATCCACCGTGAACACATGGTAGGTGTCGAACTGCATCTGCCCCACAACGCGCGACCAGTCGGGCAGCAGGCGGCCCATGAGCCCGGTCTCGTTGAGGATGTGCAGCCAGTAGGCATTGCCCTTGCGCCGCCCCTCATCCATCAGGTGGAAACTGGGGGAGGCATCGGGTGCTTCCGCCGTCTCGCCCGTGCGGGGGGTGCGGGCGGCGCGCTCGGGCGGGTCGCCACACATGAGGTCAAGGAAGATGCGCGCGGTCTCGGGGTCGCCGCGCAGGCTGGCGGCCTTGCGTTCCCAGCGGATCAGCTGGTGCATGGCCATGGGGTGGATGGGCAGCTTGCGCTTCTTGGCCCAGTCCAGCAGGCGCATCATCTGGATGGGTTCGTCCTCGAACGACGTGCCGCGCTGGGGCAGGATGCGGCCATCCAGCACGGTAAAGCCCGCGTCGCGCATCTGGCTGTCGGCTTCGGGTGCATTGGCAACCGGTCCCAGCGCCTGGCGCAGTACGGCGGGCTCCAGCACCAGGGTCAGGCGCATGACCTCGCGCACGGTCAGGAAGTAGTGGCGCATGAAGCGTTCCACCCCCACCTGCCGCCCATGGCGCGTATAGCCCATGCGGCCACCCACCACGGGCTGCACGTCGAATGTCAGGCGTTCCTCCGCCCGGCCCGATACGTAATGCAGGTGGAAGCGCACCCGCCACAGGAAGTCCCACGCCCGGCGCGCGCGCTTGGCCTCGGGTTCGGTCAGCAGCCCGAGTTCGCTGAAGCCGGGGGCCAGCAGGTCCGATACATGGCGGGTGCCGAAGGTGTAGCGGCACATCCAGTACAGCGTCTGCAAGTCACGCAGGCCGCCACGGCCTTCCTTTACATTGGGTTCGACCAGGTACGGGCTGTCCCCGAATCGCTGGTGGCGGGCGAAACGTTCCTTGCGCTTGTCGCTTATGAAGCGGTCGGCGCCCGCGCGCACGCAGGCCACGATGTAGCGGGCCTGGAACATCTCGAACAGCGACTCGCTGCCCGTCAGGATGCGGGCATCGAGCAGCGTGGTGCGGACCGTGGTATCGGCCTCCGCCTCGGCAATGCATTCATTGATGGTGCGCGTCGCGTGGCCGACCTTCAGCCCCAGGTCCCACAGGAAATACAGGATGTATTCCACGCAGGCCCGCACGTTTTCCACTTCCCCGTCGGGGGTAAGGAACAGCAGGTCGATATCGCTGAAAGGGGCCAGCAGCCCGCGCCCGTACCCACCCGTGGCCGCGATGGCGAAAGGGGCCTCGGGTTGCGAGTCGATGCCCGTCTGGCGCATGGCGAAGGCGGCCAGCACGCGGATCATCCCGTCCGTATAGGCGGCCAGCAGCTTGCCGGCTTCCGCCCCGCCCAGACGGTGGTGCTCGAACGCCTCGCGCACATGGGCCTGGTAGCGCGACAGGTGGCGGCGGACCAGGCCGATGGCTTCCTCACGCGGCGGGACAGGCCCGCCCTCACCGCTTCCGGGGGGAAGCAGGGCTGCGTGAAGGGCGTCTGTCATCGCATCGACAGAGGTGGCGGAGGAGGGGGCTGCGTTGGACATTGTGGCCAGGTGGCGTCCTGATATGTGGCGACGGGAGCAGGGAGTGTGCAGCCCTTGGTGGGGTCAGGTCCAGAGGTGTGTCAGGGTTTCATCAGTTTTTTGAGTTTATACAGCATTTCCAGCGCCGTGCGCGGGCTGAGCGCATCGGGGTCCAGTTCCGCCAGCAGCGCGTGCGCGGCGGGTGGCACGGTGGGGGCGGCCGGTTCCGCTTCCGCTTCGGTGCGGGGGGGCTGCTGCTCGAACAGTGGCAGGGGCGGGGCCTGCCTGCCGCGTTCCTTTTCCAGCATGGCCAGCAGGCGCCCCGCGCGCCGCACCACAGGTTCCGGCACGCCCGCCAGGCGGGCGACATGCACCCCCCAGCTGCGCCGGGCGGAACCGGGAACGACTTCATGCTGGAAGATCACCTGCCCCTTCCATTCCCGCACGCTCATGGTGTGGGGGGACAGGCGGGGCATGCTGTCCGACAGTTCTGCCAGTTCATGGAAATGTGTGGCGAAGATGGCCCGGCAGCGCAGGGTGGAATGCAGCGTTTCCAGCACCGCCCAGGCAATGGCCAGCCCGTCCAGCGTGGAGGTGCCGCGCCCGATCTCGTCCACCACCACCAGCGAGCGCGGACCCGCCTGGTTCAGGATGGCCGCCGTCTCGGTCATTTCCACCATGAAGGTCGAGCGCCCGCGCGCAAGGTCGTCAGCCGCCCCCACGCGCGAGAACAGGCGATCCACCACCCCGATGCGCATGGAAGCCGCCGCCACCGGCAGCCCCGCCTGCGCCAGGATGACGGCCAGCGCCGTCTGCCGCAAAAAGGTGGACTTGCCCGCCATGTTCGGCCCGGTCAGCAGCATGATGCGGTGATCGGGCTCCAGATCGCAGTCATTGGGTGTGAAGCGTGCGTTGCGCGGGAGTGCCGCCTCGACCACCGGGTGGCGGCCCGCGCGGATGGTGAAGGACGTGTCATCCACCACGGCGGGGCAGCACCATGTGCCGCCCCCGGCCAGCAGCGCGCAGGACTGCAGGATGTCGATGCAGGCCAGCGCGGCGGCGATGTCGGGCAGCGCCGTCTCGTCCAGGATCTGGCAGACGACCTGCGTGAACAGATGCCGCTCGCGCAGGGCCGCGTTCTCGGCCGCCTGCGCGATCTGCTGGTCCAGCGCGATCAGCCGCTCGGTTGAAAAACGGCTGGCGCTGGCGGTACCCTGGCGCATGATCAGGTCATCACGCCCGCGCAGGCGGCTGGCTGCGGCGGCGGGTACCTCGATCACGTAGCCAAGCTGGGCATGGTGGCGGATCTTGAGGCTGGAGACACCAAGGCTTTCGGCATAGTCGTGCTGCAGGGCCGCGATGACGCGCCTGCTGCCATCGCGCAGTTCGCGCTGGGCATCGAGCTCGGTGTCAAATCCGGTGGCGATGATGCCGCCATCATCCATGCGCGCGGGCGGGTTCTCGCTCAGGGCGCGGCCCAGCAGGGCCTCGAGTTCACGCGCGCGGTCAAGATGGCCCATGACCCCCGCCATGATGGGGGGCAGTTCCGGCTGCGCCCCCAGGATGCGCCGGATCGCACGCGCCACTTCCAGTGCCAGGCGGATGGCCACCGCATCCCGTGGCTGCCCGCGCCCGAGCGATAGCCGCCCCAATGCGCGCGCCATGTCGGGGGCGGTGCGGAGTGCCGCGCGCAGGTCGTCGCGTATGCCCGGCTTGTCCAGCAGCCATGTCCAGCCCGCCTGCCTGCGCGTGATGCGGGCGGGGTCGGTCAGGGGGGCCGCGATCCAGTCCGCCAGCATGCGGCTGCCCGCGGCGGTCACGGTGCGGCTGACCGCGGCGAACAGGGTGTGTTCCGTCGTGCCATCGCGCGTGCGCAGCAGGTCCAGGCTGGCGCGGGTCGCGGGGTCCAGGCCCAGCACGTCCTGGCTGTCGCTGGGGCGGGGGTGTGACAGGCGGGGCAGCTGGCCCGCCTGGCTGCGGCGGATGTAGTCGATGGCGCAGGCCGCGGCCAGTGCCTCCGCATCGCTGAAGGTGCCAAAGGCATCAAGGCTTGCCACGCCAAAGGCTTCGGCCATGCGCGCGCGGGCCGCGTCCACGCTGGCGGGGGGGACGACAGGCGTGCGGCGCGGGGCGAAATCACCCAGGTCCACGTTGTCGGCGCACAGGATTTCCGCCGGGTCCAGCCGGCCCAGCAGGTCGTGCAGGTCGGCCGCCGGCACGGTGGCGGTCTCGAACAGGCCGGTCGAGATGTCGATCCAGGCGATCCCCGGATTGCCGCCCCCGCGCGCGCCGGGGCAGATGATGGCGGCCAGCAGGTTCTGCCGCCCGGCCTCAAGCAGTTCGTCCTCGGTCAGGGTGCCCGGCGTGATCAGGCGCACGACCTCGCGCCGCAGCGGTCCCTTGGATGCGGGGCGGCCCTTGCGCGGCTGCTCGGTCTGTTCGGCCACCGATACCCGGAAGCCGCGCCGGATCAGCCGCGCCAGATAGGCCTGCGCCGCATGCACCGGCACGCCGCACATGGCAATGGGCTCCCCCCCATGCGTGCCGCGCGCGGTCAGCGATATGTCCAGGGCTGCGGCGGCGGCTTCCGCGTCATTGAAGAACAGTTCGTAGAAATCCCCCATCCTGAAGAACAGCAGGGCGTCGGGGTGTTCGGCTTTGAGCGCAAACCACTGCGCCATGGCGGGGGTGGCGCCTTCGGGGGATGGGAATGTCATTCCCGTTGTCTACCGACGGGGTGGAGGATTCGCCAGTGGGATCTGCCAGCGGGATGCCGGTGGGCTAGCCGGTCCGGCCCAGCCGCCGCCTGATCGCGGCCACGGCCTGCCCCACATCCGCCACCCCCAGCAGCTGCAGCGCCCCCAGATAGAGCGCCACCCCCAGCATGATCAGCACGCCCACATCCACCAGCCGCATGAGCGCCCCCGCCTGCATCGCCCCACCCAGCGGGGTCTGGCCCAGCACGACAAGCCCCCCGGCCATAAGGCCCGCGCAGCCCAGCATGCCCGCAAGCTGGCGTGCCAGCCCGGCATCGGGCAGCAGCGCGCCGCGCCGCATGAGCAGCCATGCCAGCACGCCCGCATTGACCATGGCGGCCAGACTGCTGGCCAGTGGCGGGCCGACATGCGCCAGCCAGTGCATGAAGCTCAGGTTGAGCACGAAATTCAGCACAAGCGTGCCCATGCCCACCAGTACCGGCGTGCGCGTGTCACCGCGCGCGAAGAAGCCGGGCGAGAGCACCTTGACCAGCACGAAGGCGGGCAGTCCCACCGCATAGGCCCGCAGCGACTGCGCGGCCAGCACCGCGTCATGCGCCGAAAACTGCCCATGCCCGAACAGCGCCATCATGATCGGGGCGGCGACCACCAGCAGCCCCGCCGCCGCGGGTAGCGTCAGGATCAGGGCATAGGATAGGGCCCGGTTCTGGGTGGTGTGCGCGCCCGCAATGTCGCCTGCCGCCAGGTACCGGGTCAGCACGGGCAGCAGGGTCGTGCCCGCCGCCGCCCCCAGCACGCCCAGCGGCAGCTGGTTGACCCGGTCGGCAAAATACATGAGTGACACGCTGCCCTCGGGCAGCAGGGTGGCGATGATGGTATCGACCAGGAAGTTGATCTGGGTAATGCCGCTGCCCACCAGCCCCACCCCCATGCGCGCCAGCAGCGTGCGGATCTGTGGCGTGATCCATGGCACGACCAGCCGCAGGCGCATGCCCGCCCGCCGCGCCGCGTAAAGCAGGATGCCGAACTGGATCACGCCCGATACGCTTACCCCCCACGCGGCGGCATGCGCCACATCGCCGGTAAAGGGGGGCAGGACGAGGATGGCCGCAATCCCCACCACGTTGAAGCTGACATAGGCCGCCGCCGCCACGCCAAAATGGTGCATGCCGTTCAGCACGCCGGATACGAGTGCCGCCCCGCAGATCATGAGCAGGTAGGGAAAGGTGATGCGGCTGAGCGATATGGCCAGCGAATCGCGCACGCCCCCGTGCGTGAAGCCCGGGGCAATCAGGCGCAGCACGCCGGGCATGAAGATCTCGCCCAGCACGGTCAGCAGCAGCAGCCATGACAGCAGCACGCTCATCGTCTCGCTGGCGAAGCGCTGGGCGGTCTCCCTGCCTTCGCGCTCCAGCAGGCTGGAGAACAGGGGTACGAAGGCGGCGTTGAGCGCGCCCTCGCCAAACAGGCGGCGGAACATGTTGGGCAGGCGGAAGGCGATCTGGTACGCATCCTGCGCCACTCCCGTGCCCAGCAGGGCCGCCAGCAGCTGGTCACGCACCAGTCCCAGCAGGCGGCTGATCATGGTCCAGCCGCTTACGGTCAGGAATCCCTTCAGCATGGCGCGCGGCGGCTGCGCGGCATCAGTGGTCCATCACCGCGCGTTCGACCGCCATGCGCACCCGCCGGGATTCGGGCGAGGTGACGGAAGTGAACCAGTTGACCAGCTGCCCGTCGCGCCCGATCAGGTATTTGTAGAAATTCCACCGCGGCAGCGACAGGAACCCGCCCTCACGCGCCAGCCAGCGGAACAGCGGGATGGCCTGTGGCCCCCGGACATGGCTTTTGGCGGCAAGCGGGAAGGTGACGTTGTAGTTGCGCTGGCAGAACGTGCCGATCTGTTCGGCCGTGCCCGGTTCCTGCGCGCCAAAATCGTTTGATGGCACGCCAATGACCGTCAGGTCATGGCTGCGCCATGTCGTCCACAGGCTCTGCAGGCCCTCGTATTGCGGGGTGAATCCGCATTTGGAGGCGGTGTTGGCAATCAGGATCGGCTTGCCCCGCAGCTTCGACAGGTCGATGTCGGGTCCGTTGAGGGCAGGCAGGATGAAATCGTATAGTGTGGTCATCGGGATGCTCGGTCTCGTATGCGCGCCGGAAGGACCGGATTGCAGGCTGCGCTGCCGGGGGTCAAGCCGCCTGTTTGCAGATGTGGGATGTATGGGGTGGTCGCCTCAGGCAAATTCATGTCCCACCGGCCGTGCCAGAAGCTGCCTGCTGGCGTCAGCCATGGTGGTCGTGCCCGCCAGCAGGCTGGCCACGGTGGCGATGACCGGCGCGTTCACCCCGTGGCGCCGGGCCAGGTCGTGCAGGGCGGGGGCGGTGGCCATGCCTTCGGCAACACCTTCCAGCGCATTGGCGGCTTCCTGCGCGGGGGTGCCGTTGCCAATGGCCAGCCCCAGCCGGTAATTGCGCGAGGCAAGGCCGGTGCAGGTCAGCAGCAGGTCCCCGATTCCCGCAAGGCCGGACAGGGTTTCCAGCCGCCCCCCCAGTGCATGGGACAGGCGGCCAAGCTCGGCAATGCTGCGGGTGATCAGGGCCGCGCGTGCATTTTCCCCCAGTCTGGCCCCCATGGCGGCCCCTGCCGCGATGGCCACCACGTTCTTGGCGGCCCCCCCGATCTGCACGCCGGTCGGGTCGTCACTGGCATAAAGGCGGAAGGCGGGGGTGGTGAGCAGGTCGGCCAGCCTGCGCGCCTGCGTGCGCTCGGCACAGGCCAGCACGGCGGCGGCAGGCAGGCCCGCGGCGACTTCATGCGCGAAATTGGGACCGGACAGCACGCCCAGCATGCTGTGGGGGAACAGTTCGGCCAGTACCTGCAGGGGCATGAGGCCGGTTGCCTGTTCGATTCCCTTGCAGCATGCGATCATGGGCGCGCAGGGCGGTACGGTGCGGGCTGTCGCGCGCAGGTGCTGGGCAGGGCAGGCCAGCAGGATCAGGTCGGCCTGGCGCGGCAGGGTGCCGGTAACCGTAATGGCGGCGGGCAGCGCATAGCCCGGCAGGCGCGGCATGACGCGGCCCGCGGACATGGTGGCGGGGTCGCGCGCCCACAGGCAGACCTCCGCCCCCGCGCGCGCGGCCTGCAGCGCAAGGGCCGTGCCCCATGCGCCTGCGCCAATCACGGCAATCCGTGCGGTATGGGTCATCCGTTCGTTCCCTGAGCATCGTGTGCCGTATTCGGCATTCTGGTGTTGCCTTATCGCAGTGCGCCTGTCCGGGTTGCGGTGCAAGGGGCTGTCTGCCGCCGCGATGTCAGGCGGGGATGTCGGTGCCTGTCGCGGTCATCCGCTGTGCTATCTCCGCCAGTGGCCAGCGCGGACGGGGGCGCAGGGCGATATCATCGGGTATGGGCAGTCCCGCCGCACGGCGCGCGCGCATGGTCTCGATCGCGGCCCATGCCACCATTACCGCGTTGTCCGTGCACAGGCGCAGCGGCGGGGCGGCGAAGGGCAGGTTATGTTCATGGGCGAATGCCCGCAGGCGCGCCCGCAGCACGCCATTGGCCGCAACGCCGCCCGCCACCACCAGCGTGGTGGGGCGTTCCATCATGTCCAGCGCGTGGCCAAGGCGGTCGATCACGATATCGCTGACCGCCTGCTGGAAGCCTGCGGCAATATCGGCGGCAAGCGGGCGCGGCAGGGCTGTCCGCACCTCGGCGGGCAGTTTCTGCGCCACGGCGGTTTTCAGGCCGGAGAAGGAAAAATCGCACCCTGCCCGGCCCATGAGCGGGCGGGGCAGGGCAATGGCATGCGGGTCGCCCTCCAGCGCCAGCCGTTCCACTGCCGGGCCGCCGGGCCAGCCCAGGCCCAGCATCTTGGCCACCTTGTCAAACGCCTCGCCCGCCGCGTCATCAATCGTGCCGCCCAGCCTGCGGTAATGGCCCACGCCTTCCACCGCGATGCACTGGCAGTGCCCGCCCGAGACCAGCAGCAGCAGGTAGGGAAAGGGCGCGCCATTGCCGGCCACGCCGGGCAGGCGGGGGCTGAGGGCATGGGCCTCGATATGGTTGACGGCAATGAAGGGCCGGTCCAGCGCAATGGCCATGCCCTTGCCCATGTCAGCACCCACGATCAGGCCGCCGATCAGCCCCGGCCCGCAGCTTGCGGCAATGGCGCCCAAGTCACGGGGGCGCAGGCCCGCCCGGGCCAGCGTGTCACGCACAAGGCCAGGCAGGGCGGCAAGGTGGGCACGGGCCGCGATTTCGGGCACGACCCCGCCAAATGGCACATGGCCGGATTGCGATAATGTCGTTTCTGCCAGTATCTCGCCATCCGCGCGCACGATGGCGCAGGCGGTGTCATCGCACGAAGATTCAATGGCCATAACGGGAGTTGGCAGATCGGGGCCTGTCTGTTCGGTATCGGGCATGGCGCAATTTACAATGCGGGTGTGGCGAATGTCATCTTTCCTTTATCGCGGTGCGGTAATAGACACGCGATATGGAGTCCGCAAAGCCATCCGCCCCGTTTCCGTCGTCCGCGCTACAGAAAGTCGCGGCCGAGGCTGCTGCACGCCAGCGAAAGGAAGCCACACATCCCGAACCCCACCGGCGGCAGCTGCCGCTGAAGGTCGGAACGCGTGCCTCTCCGCTGGCGCTGGTCCAGACACGGGCGTTCCTTACGGTCCTGACCCGTTTCTGCCCTGTATTGCGGGACATGGGGGCGTTCCAGGAACACCAGATCAGCACCACGGGCGATCAGGTGCAGAACCGCAAGCTGGCGGAAATTGGCGGCAAGGGCCTGTTCGCCAAGGAAATCCATGAAGCCCTGCTGGATGGGCGGATCGACTTCGCGGTGCATAGCCTGAAGGATCTGGAGACCACGCTGCCGCCGGGGCTGGTGCTGGCCTGCACGCTCAAGCGCGAGGATGCGCGTGATGTGCTGATCCTTGGCCCCGGCTGTGGGGAGCCGGACCCGGCAGACCCGTATTCCGTACTGCCGCAGGGCGCGCTGGTGGGGTGTGCCTCCGTCCGCCGCCAGGCGCAGATGCTGCATGTGCGCCCGGACCTGAAATTCGGCCTGCTGCGCGGCAATGTGCAGACCCGGCTGGACAAGCTGGCCGCCCGTCAGTGCGATGCCACCCTGCTGGCCTATGCCGGGCTGCGCCGGCTGGGCATGGAAGACCGCGCCGACGTGATCCTTGACCCCACCATCATGGTGCCCGCCGCCGGACAGGGGATTGTGGGCGTGACCGTGCGGGAAAGCGATGTGGAACTGCGCGAACTGCTTTCCGCCATCGAGGATTACGAGGCCCGCGCCGTCGCCACGGCCGAGCGCGCGCTGCTGGCGGAACTGGACGGGTCGTGCCGCACCCCCATTGGCGGTTACGCCCGGCTGATCCCGGTGGTGGCTGGTGGTGCGCCGGAACTGCACCTGACCGGCCTTGTCGCGCGCGAGGACGGGTCGTTCCTGCTCAAGCGCTCCATAAGCGGGGCACCGGCGGATGCGGCGCGTCTGGGGCGCGACCTTGGCCGCAGCCTGCGGGCCGACAGCCCGGCCGATATTTTTGTTGAAGAAAAATAACCACTCCTGTCGCGCCCATGCGTGACGGGGTGATCATTACCCGCCCCCCGCCCGGCCTTGCCCCCACCATGGCGGCGGTGGCGGGGGCAGGGTGGCGGCCCATCGCGGCCCCCATGCTGCATGTCGTGCCCCTTGGCCTGACCTTGGGGGCCTTCCGTCCCGATGCCGTTGTGCTGACCAGCGGGCAGGCCCTTGCGGCGCTGGACGATCCGCGCCTGCATGCCTGCCCCTGCTATGTGGTGGGGCAGGCGACGGCCCGCCGGGCACGGGCGGCGGGTTTCAGTCATGTCATTCCGGCCTCCGGCACGGCGGCGGAGCTTGTGGCGCTGCTGCGTGCGTCCTGCCGGGCGGGAAGCAGGCTGCTGCTGGCGGTCGGGCGTGGCTATGGGGGCGACATGGCAAATGAACTCCGCGGTGCCGGTTTCCGCGTGGCGCGGCGGTGTGTCTATGCCATCGAGCCGGTGCGGGTGCTGCCCGATGCGACGGAAGCGGATCTGCGGGCGGAGCAGGTGGCGGCGGTCATGTTCTATTCCACCCGCACGGCGGAAGCCTTCGTGGCGGCGCTGGACCCGGTTGTGGCGGGGATGCTGGCGCGGGTGGACGCGATTGCCATGTCGGGCACGGTTGCGGCGGCGTTGACGGGCGGGCCGCACTGGCGGGCCGTAAGGGTGGCGACCCATCCCGACCAGGACGCCATGCTGGACAGCCTTGGGCGACCTGATTCAAATTAACCATTTGATAAAAAACGATAAAACTTTTTGGGAGCCGCCTGTTTTCAAAAAGGCGGCGTTTCTTGAAGCTTTTTGAAAAAGCTTCACCAGAACCTTCCCTGATACTTTTCAGGCCGGGCTGGCGCGCGGGGCGTATGCGCGACCTTGCATAAAAAAAGCCGGGAGCACGATGCCCCCGGCCTTTCTGGCTGCCTTGGTCAGGCTATGTGGCCCGACACAGGCTCAGGCATGGCCCGGCGTCTGGTCGAACGAGTTGCGCTTGGCCTGCCACAGCGCCACGAAGTCGATCGGCTGCAGCACCACGGGCGGGAAGCCGCCATCGCGCGTGACTTCGCTCAGGATATTGCGCACGTAGGGGAAGATCAGGCGCGGCACTTCCACCAGCAGGATCGGCTCGATCAGCTCGGCGGGCGGGTTGTTCAGTGTCGCGATTGCCGCATAGGACAGCTCGGCAATGAAAACCGGCCGGCCGGCGGGGCCGCCCTCGGTCTGCGGGGCTTCGCTCGCTTCGGCCTTTACGGTCAGGACCACCTCGAACACCGGCTGTTCCTGTTCCAGGCGGTTGGCCTGCACGTCGATGTTGACCGAGATCTGCGGGTTGGTGCGCAGCGTTGCGAATATTTCCGCCCCGGCGGGCACCTCGAACGAAAGGTCCTTGATGTACTGAAGGTTGATTGCCAGCGGAAGGGCGGGGGGCGCGCTCTGGCCGTTTTCAGGGCTGGTCGGCTGGGTCGTGTCGGACATGCTTGTCTGTATTTCCCGGAGGTCAGTGGAAAAAGGAAAGAATCCCGTATTCTCTGGCCGTAGCATGGGCATGCGGGCGATGCCATACCGCGTGCCGGAATTTTAACGCCTCTTGTGCATTGTGCTGGCAAAGGGCCTTGCCTATGTTGTGGCGCAGGGTAACTTCTGGCAGGGCGCCCGCCTGCCGTTATGGACGCGCGGCATGAATTTTATCTCTGGTCATTTTCCGCTGGATCTTGTTGTTCTGGGGCTGGTGGCTGTCTTCCTTGTCCTGCGCCTGCGCAGCATCCTCGGCCGCAGGGTCGGGGCCGAACCGGCGGTGCGCCCCATGGCGGCCCAGCCCGCGGCCCAGCCGATGGTGGAAAAGCCTGTCGAACCCCCGCCGCCCGCCATTACCTATGAAATTCCCACTCCTGATACCCGCGTGGGCGGCGTGCTGGCCCGCATCGCGGCCCTCCAGCCCGGCTTCACACCCCAGGAATTCGCCCGGGGAACCGAGACCGCCTTCCGCCAGATCGTGGGTGCCTATGCGGCGGGTGATCTGGACGTGCTGCGCGAACGGCTGACAGCCGCCACCTTTGGCGCGTTCGAGGCGGCGATCCAGTCCCGCCAGCAGGCGGGCGAGGTCCTGCGCAGTGAAATCCGTGACATTACCGACATCGCCATCATCGGCGCGGAAGTGGATGAGGCCGCAGGCCCCAGTCCCCTTGCCCGTATTGAGGTGCGGATCGTATCGGACCAGATCAGCCTGACGGTAGACAGCAGCGGCCACCCCGTGGCCGGCGTGGACGCGGTGACCGAATTCTCGGACCTGTGGACGTTCGAGCGCCTGCTGGGTGTCAATGCGCCCGGGGCCGGCTGGCGGCTGGGTGCCAGCCGCAGCGCATAGGCCGCCGTGCCATAATTTCCCGATAAACTCATGATCTGTCTGTGTGCATGAAAGTATTCAAGCATATTGCGCCGCTGTGCGCCGTTATTGCCCTGTGTGGCTGCCATACCCAGTCCCCCGTCACCGGTGCCGCCCAGGAACGCAGCCCCGCCCCGGCGCGGGTACGTCATGTCCCCTTCCATGCCCTGCCCGGATGGAAGAATGACGCGCAGGAAGAGGCGCTGTCCGTATTCCTGGAAGACTGCCACAAGATCACGAGCTTGCCCCCGGACAGCAGCCTGGGGGGGGAAGCCACGTCCCGTCCCGGCCGGGTGGTAGGGGACTGGCAGGCGGCCTGCCAGGCCGCGCGTGACGTGCCGGTGGGCGACCGGGCGGCGGCGCGGGCATTTTTTGAACAGTGGTTCCGTCCCTACACCATGCCGGCGGGTCCGCGCGCGGGTGGCATGCTGTTTACCGGCTATTACGAACCCGAGATCAGGGGTTCCCTGCGGCGGGGGGGCATGTACCAGACCCCGGTCTACCGCCGCCCGCCCGATCTGGTGCGTGAACGCGACGCACAGGGCAATATCGTGACCGGCCGCAGGCAGGACGGGCAGATCGTGCCCTACTGGACCCGTGCCGAGATCGATCAGGGGAGGCTTGCGCACAAGAAGCTGGAAATGCTCTGGCTTGCCGATCCGGTTGACCTGTTCTTCCTGCAGATACAGGGGGCCGGGCGGGTACGCCTGCCCGATGACACGATCATCCGCCTTGGCTTTGATGGCCTGAATGGCCAGCCCTATGTGCCGCTGGGGCGCGTCATGGTGGCGCAGGGGCTGCTGGGTGCGGATGACGTGAACATGGCCTCCATCCGCGGCTGGCTTGAGGCCAATCCCGACAAGGCACGGGAGATGATGGAGAAGAACCCCAACTACGTCTTCTTCCGTGAACTGGATGGAGCGGACGTCCGGGCCGGTGCGCCGGGCGCGCTGGGCGTGTCGCTTGTGCTGGGGCGTTCGGTTGCGGTGGACCGGGCCTACATTCCGCTGGGCAGCCCGGTATGGGTGCAGGCACAGGTGCAGGTGGACGGTCACCCCGCAACATGGGAGCGGCTTGACTTCGCACAGGATCTGGGCACTGACATCAAGGGACCGGACCGTGCCGACCTGTATATGGGCTGGGGACCGGAAGCGGCGCAGGCCGCGGGCAACCTGCATTCGGGTGGGCAGATGATCGTGCTGGTGCCGCGAAGCAGGCCGAAACACGAACACGAACACGAAGCATCCGCCCAGTAACACCAGATCCGCCCGGGGCGGAGTAAAGAGCGCAGGAACATCATGACAGGGCGACCCCGCGCGGCGCAGGCTTCCGTACCGACACCCCGCCCGCCGCGGACGGTCCGTTACACCGAAGGTCCCCATCTGCTGGTCCGTGGCGACTGCGTGCGCGCCATGCGCCGCATGGAAGCGGCCAGCGTGGATGTGGTCGTCACCTCGCCGCCATACAATATCGGGCTGAAATACCGCACCTATCGTGACCGGCTGGAGGAAGACGGCTACCTGGACTGGATGGTCGAGGTCGCGGCGGAAGTGCGCCGGGTCATGCGGCCCGACGGTTCGTTCTTCCTCAATGTCGCGGGGTCTTCCGCCCAGCCGTGGCTGCCGTTCGAACTGATGGTCCGGCTGCGCGAACTGTTCGTGTTGCAGAACCATATCTCGTGGGTCAAGTCGATCTCGGTCGGGGTCGACACGCATGGCCATTTCAAGCCCGTCAACAGCCACCGCTACCTCAACCGCAATCATGAGCACCTGTTCCACCTGACGCTGAAGGGGGAGGTGGGACTGAAGCGGCTTGATATCGGCGTGCCCTACAAGGACAAGTCCAACATCGTGCGCCGTGGCCACCGCCAGGACCGCCGGTGCCGGGGCGATACCTGGTTCATCCCCTATGAAACCGTGCAGGGCAGGGCGCAGAAATTCCACCATCCCGGCACGTTTCCCGTGCTGCTGCCGCAGATGTGCATCCGCCTGCATGGCAAGAGCGCGCCCGTGGTGCTGGACCCGTTCATGGGCACCGGCACCACGCTGGTCGCGGCCGTGCGGGAAGGGGGGCGGGGGATCGGGATCGATCTCGATACCATCTATGTCAACGTGGCGCGTGAACGGGTCCGGCAGGCCATGCAGGCGCAGGCGGCGGGTGCTGCCGGAACGGATGATCGAAATGTTTGATCGTTTCCATTGAAACGATTATATTGACAAATAATTCCTGAATCGGCCAAAACCACTTCCAGTCTTGGGAAGGGGATTTCGCATGTCGGTCAGGAAGGCAGTTCTGGGGGCAATCGCCGCAGGCGGCGTGGTGTATGGCGGGACGGTCGCCTATCTCACGCATTTCGATCACGCCACGGCGCCGGCGCCCGCGGCGGCTGGCGTGGACGCCGTGTCCGCCAACGCCCTGAATGTGGTGCGGGAGGCACGCTGCGACTACTGCCACGCGGCCAATGTCGACCTGCCCTTCTATTTCAGCCTGCCGGTGGCCAATACGCTCATGAGCCGTGACCGCGCGGAAGGGCTGAAGCATTTCCGTGTGGAGCCGGTCATTACCGCGCTGCAGAATGGCAGCGTGCCCGATGAGGAGCCGCTGGCCCGCATCGAGGAAGTGATCAACCAGAACCGCATGCCGCCCACGCTGTACCTGCTCATGCACTGGCATGCCCACCTGTCGGCCGCCCAGCGTGACAGCATGCTGGCCTGGATTGCACAGGTCCGCCGCCAGCATTACGCCACTTCAGGGGTGGCCGACCGGTTCGCGGCCGAACCCGTGCAGCCGATACCCGAATCCGTGCCGGTCGATGCGCCCAAGGTGGCGCTGGGCCAGCGCCTGTTCTTTGACAGGCACCTGTCGGGGGACGGGCAGTCCAGCTGCGCAAGCTGCCACAGCCTGCAGCATGGTGGTGTGGACGGGCTTGTCACGGCAACGGGCATTTATGGCCGCAAGGGGCCGATCAATGTGCCGACCGTATTTGACGCGGTGTTCAACAAAAGCCAGTTCTGGAACGGGCGCGCCGCGACGCTGGCCGACCAGGCGGCCGGTCCGGTCATGAACCCGCTGGAAATGGGTTCGCATGACTGGTCGGACGTGGCGGCCCACCTGCGTGAGGACCCGAGCTATGTTGCGGGTTTCCAGGCCGCCTTTGGCAGCGACACGATTGACCAGGCCACCATTACCGGGGCAATCGCGGAGTACGAAAAGACACTGATCACCCCTGACAGCCGTTTTGACCAGTACCTGAAGGGCGATGACGCGGCCCTGAACACACAGGAAAAGCAGGGCTACAGGCTGTTCAAGGAGATTGGCTGCTCTGGCTGCCATACCGGGGTTTCCATGGGCGGGCAGGCGTTCGAGCCGATGGGGCTGGAAGGGGACTATTTCGCCGCCCGTGGGGGCGCCCTGACCGATGCGGACAAGGGACGCTTCACGGTAACCCACAACCCGGCGGACATGGAACGCTTCAAGGTGCCCAACCTGCGCAACATCGCGCTGACCGCGCCGTATTTCCATGACGGCAGTGTGAAGACGCTGGATGACGCGGTGCGCAAGATGGCGCGCTACCAGACGCCCGACCACAGCATTTCCGATCAGGACGTGGCCGATATCGTGGCTTTCCTCAATACGCTGACCGGGCGCTATCAGGGCGAGATCCTGCGTAATACGACGCCCTGACCAATTCCCGCTTGCCCCCTGCATGGCCCTGCCGCATACGCGGCGGGGCTTTTGCGTTATGGTCCGTGCCTGAAACCATGGACCTGCCCGGGCGGGTGTGATTCTATGCACCGCAGGCCATGGTGCCGGGGAAGGGGAAGCAGACCGTGAGGCAGCGCAGACTGAACGAGGAGGAACAGGCCCTGTGGTCGGCCTTCGCGCAGGGTATCGCGCCGTTACGCACGGCCCGCCATCTTCCGCCCGCATCCTTCGCCACGGGCCGCGCGCCTGCCGCCACGCCACCTGATCCTGATGCAAGGCCCGGCATGGACCGGGCGGATATCATGGCGCGGATAACGGCCGGGGCGGTGCATGCCGTGCATGCCACCGCGTCCCACGCCGTGACCGTGCAGAAAGGGAAGGGCGGCGCATTCGAGATTGGTGTGCGCAGGCCGGGGCTGGATGATACGAGCTGGCGCGGCCTGGTCAGTGGCAAGCTGCGGCCCGCGCGCAGGCTGGACCTGCATGGCCAGGTGGCCCAGACGGCGTTCCATCGCCTGCATGCCTTCATCATTCAGGCGCACGCGGACAACGTGCGCTGCATTGAAATCATTACCGGGCTGGGCAGTGGCCATAATGGTGGCATCCTGCGCCGGGAACTGCCGTTCTGGCTGGGGCGGGGGGATCTGGGGCGGCTGATCCTGGCGGTGGTGCATCCCCATTCCGCCAATCAGGGTGCCGTGCGCGTGCTGCTGCGCCGGCCCGGCCGGGCATCGCGCTAGGATGCGCGCCGGGCCTGCGTTATTATCTTAGTCCAGCCGCCAGGTCGGCAGCTTGGCCGCAAGCCAGCGGCGCAGCGCCATGATGGTCGTGGTATCGCCCGAAATCTGCTGTAGCGCCTGTGTCGCGTCCGTGCCGGTCAGCAGCGTGCGGCCGGTATCGTGGCCCATGGCCTGTATGGCGCCATCACGCATGGCCGCAGCCGTGGCCGTGCGCCAGCGCGCAAGGGTTGCGGCCTGTGTCAGCATGGGCAGCACAAGGGCAAGGTCAACCGACGCGGCCCCCGCCAGCGGTTTCCAGGCGGCATAGAGCAGGCTGCCCAGCGCGGAACGGGCATCCTGGCGCAGGCGGTCCTCCATGCCCATCACGGCCTGTCCCTGCACGCTGAAGGCGGTGGTGCGGGTGGACAGCGTGAACAGGGGGGCAAAGCCCGCCTGTGTCAGTGACTCGACCAGCGCCATCGTATCGGGCGCGCCCTGCGGGTCGGTGATCTGTATGGCATCGACCTGATTGTCATGCAGGGCGGCGGCGGCGGCCTGCGGGGTGGCCAGGCCGGTTACGGGAATGGGGCGCAGGCCGAACAGGCTCATGGCCAGCACGGTGGGCAGTTCGATGCCGGTCAGGGTGGATACGGCAATGCGCACCGGCCGGTCACGCATGAAATTGCCCAGACTGCGGTGCAGCTGCGCCCGCCCGATCACGACCGGTACCGTCATGCTGAGCAGTAGCGGCAGCCAGCGGCTGTAGTCGAAATGGATGCGCAGGTCACCGCACAGCGAGGAGACAAGCGCCGAGCCGGGCGCCGCCAGCGCCATCATGCCATCGGATGCAAACTGGGAGTCGAACAGGTTGGCGCCCGTTACCCCGTCCTGCCCCACGGTGTTGCGCACCGGCAGCGGGGCAGGCAGGCCAAACCCCTGTGCCAGGGCTGCGGGCAGTATCGGGCTCCATCGGTCGGCCATGGCGCTATGGTCCCCGGCCAGCAGCAGGCCGGGCGTGCCGGACGGGTTTGCCGGCATGGACAGCCGTTCCCGGGGCAGTTCGGACGCCATGGCGCGCCCCATGGCGGTGCCCGCCGCCAGCATGCCCAGCAGGGCCCGGCGGGTGATCATGGTCGTGCCACGCGCGCGGGGGCGGGGGGCGCCTGCCGGTCATGGCCCCGTCGCAACGGGCGGGGCGGGATCGGGAGCGGGTCTGGCTGGGTGGGTAAGGCGGGCATGGGCTATTCTTATGGCCAGTGGACTTCCGGGGGAAGGCTCATGAGGATGGCTTCGGTATTTCCACCCGTTTTAAGGCCAAAAATTGTTCCCCGGTCGTGCAGCAGGTTGAACTCCACATACCGCCCGCGCCGGACCAGCTGCGCCTTGCGCTGGGCCTCGGTCCACGGTTCCATCATCCGCCCGCGCACGATGTCGGGGTAGGTTTCCAGAAAACCCAGCCCCACATCGCGCGTGAAGGCAAAGTCGGCGTCCAGGTCCCCGGTGTTGAGCCGGTCATAGAAGATGCCGCCAAGCCCGCGCGGTTCATTGCGGTGGGGCAGGTAGAAATAGCGGTCACACCATTCCCTGAAGCGGGGATAGTAGTCCGGGTCATGCTTTTCGCAGGCCAGCCGGAAGCCATCATGGAAGCGCGCGGCGTCACTGATGGCCTCGGCGCTTTCGGGGAACATGGGGGTGATGTCGCCACCGCCGCCAAACCAGCCCTGCGTGGTGATGATCATGCGGGTGTTGAAGTGGGCGGCGGGCACAAGCGGGCTGCACATATGGGCCACAAGGCTTATGCCGGTGGCAAAGAAGCGCGGGTCCTGTGCCGCCCCCGGTATCGAATCGCGAAAGCCCGGGCTGAACTCCCCGCTTACGGTGGAAACGTTCACGCCCACCTTTTCGAACACACGCCCGCGCATGAGGCTGATCACGCCCCCGCCACCCGGCGTGCCGTCATCGTTCGTGCGCTCCCACGGGGTGCGGATGAAGCGGCCGGGAGCTTCCTTGCCGGGCAGGGTGGGGCTGCCGGCGGCGGCGGCCTCGTCCTCTATCTGTTCAAAGGCGCTGCAGATCCGGTCGCGCAGGCTTTCGAACCAGGCCCGGGCCGTATCCTTGAGGGCGTCGTGGGCGACAGGGGTGCGGGATGTTGTCATGGCTGTATCATTCTGCCCGTTCTGGTCGTTCGCAATGGATATTACGGGTGCCCGTTTGCACCGCCTATTGCAAGACGGGCGATTGCAAGGGCACGCTCCCAGCCGCTAGGAAGGGCCAGCCTTTTGCATCCGATGCGGAAGGAAGACCGATCACTGGGGCGGAAACGGAGCGGACATGCAGGAACGGCGTCATCAGCGCGGCCATGGCGCGCGCGCAGGGGGCTGGTTGCGGCGCGGCCTGCTGCTGGCGGCGCTTGGCCTGCCCGCCAGTACGGCACTGGCGCAGCCGCGACACGACTACCGTGCCCCCCCGCCGCAGGCATGGAGCTTCAGCGGCCCGCTGGGGCATTTCGACATGGCGGCCGTCCAGCGTGGCTATACGGTCTATGCCCAGGTCTGTTCCGCCTGCCATGGCATGAAGTCCGTAACCTATGGCGACCTTGCGGGGCTGGGACTGAAGATGGCGGATGTCAACGCCATTGCCAGCGCCCACCATGTGCCCGCCGGGGTGGACGGCAGCGGCCACCCGGTCACGCGCCCGGCCAACATGGATGACCACCTGCTCTCGCCCTATCCCAATCCCCATGCGGCGGCGGCGGCCAATCACGGCGTGATGCCGCCCGACCAGTCGCGGCTGGCGGTGGTCCATCCCGGCGGGGTGGACCGGATACTGGCCTTCCTGACCGGCTATGGCGAGACCCCGCCGCCCGGCACCGCCGTGCCGCCGGGCCTGTTCTACAACCCCTATGCCGCCAACGGGCAGACCGCCATGCCGCCCCCGCTGCATGAGGGCGGTGTCACCTATCCCGATGGCACGCCCGCAACCGTTGCCCAGCAGGCGCGCGATGTCACGACCTTCCTGGCATGGGTGGCCAGTCCCCACCTGACCGCGCGGCACCGCGTGGGCGTGGGGGCCGTGGTGTTCCTGCTGGTTTTGCTTGTCCTTTCCATCTGCCTGAAACGGAGAACCTGGTCCAATGTCCCCTAACCCTGCCAGCAGCGAACAGATCGAGCCGGTTATCGGCCTGATCGGTGGTTCCGGCCTGTATGATATCGAAGGCCTTGAAGACAAGGAGTGGCGCACCGTCGAGACCCCATGGGGCAAGCCCTCCGACCAGCTTCTGTTCGGCCGGCTCGATGGCGTGCGCTGCGTGTTCCTGCCCCGCCATGGGCGCGGGCATCCGCTGCCGCCCTCACGGCTGAACTACCGGGCCAATATCGATGCGCTCAAGCGTTCCGGCGTGACCGATATCGTGTCGCTTTCCGCCGTGGGGTCGCTCAAGGAAGAACTGCCGCCGGGCCATTTCGTGGTGATCGACCAGTTCATCGACCGTTCGTTCGCGCGCGAGAAAAGTTTTTTCGATACCGGCTGTGTCGCCCATGTGGGCATGGCCGACCCGCTCTGCCCGCGCATTGGCGACGTGCTGGAAGGCCAGTGCCGCGAACTGGGGCTGGATGTGACGCGCGGCGGCACGTATCTGGTCATGGAAGGGCCGCAGTTCTCCACCCGCGCCGAGAGCAACCTCTACCGCTCCTGGGGCTGTTCGGTGGTGGGCATGACCAACATGCCTGAAGCCAAGCTCGCCCGTGAGGCGGAGATCTGCTACGCCACCGTGGCCATGGTGACCGATTACGACTGCTGGCACGACGGTCATGACAGCGTGACGGTGGATGCGGTGGTCAAGGTCATGCAGGAAAATGCCAGCCGTGCGCGCGCCCTTGTCCGTTCTGTCATCCCGAAGCTGGGCGCGAAGCGTGGCCCCTGCTACGCGGGCTGTGACCGGGCGCTGGAACATGCCATCATCACGGCCCCTGATCGACGTGACCCGGCCCTGCTGAAAAAGCTGGATGCCGTCGCCGGCCGCGTGCTGAACCGGGCCTGATCCGGGAAGGCAACAGAAGTTTCCGGGTGCCGCCTTTTTTTAAGGCCGCACCTTTCTGAAGCTTTTTGAAAGAAGCCTTGCCTGGAACGTCTTTCCTCTTGGCTCCTGAAGGAACGTCCATGCCTTGCCGGCATGGGCGTTTTTTCATGCGGGCCCGTTACAGCCAGTGCTCGAAAAAGCTCAGCGTGCGCTGCATGGCCAGCGTTGCGGCCGCTTCGTTATAGGAAGGGCGGTCAGTGCAGCCAAAGCCGTGATCGGCCCCTTCATAGGTGAAGATCTCGATATCCTCATGCGCCGCGCGGATGGCTTCCACCTCGCTTGCGGGGATATGCGCGTCGTCTGCGCCAAAATGCAGTTGCACGGGGCAGTCGGGCACCTGGCTGCGGGTCTGGGCAATGCCGCCGCCATACCAGGCCACGGCCGCGGCAAAGGCCCTGGTGTGGCAGGCTGCTTCCCATGCCAGTTTGCCGCCCCAGCAGAAGCCGACAATGCCTTTCCTGTCCGTTGGCAGGATAGCGGCCGCGGCAACAAGGTCCTTCAGTGTGTCGGCCTGTGCAATCCGGCTGCGCAGGGCCAGGCCCTCCTGTATGCCGGCGCTGTCATAGGGCAGGATGGCATCGCGCCGCACGCGATCAAACAGGGCGGGGGCAATGGTCTGATAGCCCTGTGCCGCAAAGGAATCGCATACGGCGCGGATATAGGGCGTGATCCCGAATATTTCCTGCACCACCACAACGCTGCGCGCGGCATCTGGCCGACCGGCCCGGTAAGCGGAAAATGCATGCCCGTCGGTCGCGGTAATGGTGATGACTGCGCCCATGGCCTCTACTCCATTTGTTCCATTATTGTCCGTCACACAATGATGCGGGGCATCATCGCGTCAATATGAAACCCGCGTGAGGACGGTGTTTATGAGAATTTTCTCCTGCCCGCACCATATCCCGGCTTTCATCCGCCCGACCGGGACGGCACCATCGGGCATGTGGATGCATGGGCCGACTGGAAAACACAGCACGGCGGCGGATGAGACGGAACTGCCGGTGCCGACGCCCGACCGGTACTGGTTCCGTTAAGCCCCATGCAGGGAGAGCGCATTCCCCTGGCATGGCAGGGGGCAGGGACGGAATCGGTGCCACCCCCATCATGCATTGCACGGAGGGCAGGGCCTCCCCTTTTGACGGGTCGGGCCTGGGGAAAACAGGTGTCTGATATTAAAAGATAAAATCCTGACATCCAGCTTTGTTGTACTGGACACGCGAATTCCACGCCATCAGCCCCGTCCCGCTTCTTGACACCCGTAGGGGGGCTTCCTATCTGGTTGTTAGCACTCTCATGAGGGGAGTGCTAACGCGATGCGGCCTGGCGCGCGCGCCAACCGGTGGCGTTGCTTGATTCAAGGGCGTTACCTTTAGATATTATGGAGCGATCCATCCCATGACGAAATTTCGTCCCCTGCATGACCGTGTGGTCGTCCGTCGCCTCAAGAGCGAGGAAAAAACCGCAGGTGGTATCATCATTCCTGAGACCGCCAAGGAAAAGCCGATGGAAGGCGAGGTGATCTCGGCAGGCCCGGGTGCCCGTAACGAGCAGGGCCAGATCGTGGCCCTGGACGTAAAGGCGGGTGACCGCGTGCTGTTCGGCAAGTGGTCGGGCACGGAAGTGACGATCAACGGTGAAGAACTGCTGATCATGAAGGAAAGCGACATCATGGGCGTGGTCGGCTGACCCACCCGCGTTTTCCGCACCGAGTAACCTCCTGAAAAACTTTCCATACCGGAGAATAAGAAAATGGCAGCCAAGGACGTAAAGTTCGGCGGTGAAGCCCGCCAGCGCATGCTGCGTGGCGTGGACATTCTTGCAGACGCAGTCAAGGTGACGCTGGGCCCCAAGGGTCGTAACGTCGTGCTCGACAAGAGCTTCGGCGCACCGCGCATCACGAAGGACGGTGTCTCCGTCGCCAAGGAAATCGAACTGGCCGACAAGTTCGAGAACATGGGCGCGCAGATGGTGCGCGAAGTCGCCTCCAAGACCAACGACATCGCGGGCGACGGCACCACCACCGCCACCGTGCTGGCGCAGGCCATCGTGCGTGAAGGTGCCAAGGCCGTGGCCGCTGGCATGAACCCGATGGACCTCAAGCGCGGCATCGACAAGGCGGTTGGCGTTGTTGTTGAAGAGCTGAAGAAGAACGCGAAGAAGATCACGACCCCGGCCGAGACGGCACAGGTCGGCACGATTTCCGCCAATGGCGAGGCCGAGATCGGTGAAATGATCTCCAAGGCCATGCAGAAGGTCGGTTCCGAGGGCGTCATCACGGTGGAAGAGGCCAAGGGCCTGCACACCGAGCTGGACGTGGTCGAGGGCATGCAGTTCGACCGTGGCTACATCTCCCCGTATTTCGTGACGAACGCGGAGAAGATGACCGTCGATCTGGACAGCCCCTACATCCTGATCCACGAGAAGAAGCTCTCCTCGCTCCAGCCGATCCTGCCGCTGCTCGAAGCTGTTGTGCAGTCCGGCCGTCCGCTGCTGATCATCGCGGAAGATGTTGATGGCGAAGCGCTGGCGACCCTGGTGGTCAACAAGCTGCGTGGTGGCCTGAAGATCGCCGCCGTCAAGGCCCCGGGCTTTGGCGACCGCCGCAAGGCGATGCTGGAAGACATCGCGATCCTGACCGGCGGCCAGGTGATCAGCGAAGATCTGGGCATCAAGCTGGAAAGCGTGACGCTGGACATGCTGGGCACCGCGAAGAAGGTGCACATCGACAAGGAAAACACCACCATTGTCGAAGGCGCTGGCAACAGCGAGGGCATCAAGGGCCGTTGCAGCCAGATCCGTGCGCAGATCGAGGAAACCACCTCCGACTACGACCGTGAGAAGCTGCAGGAACGCCTGGCGAAGCTGGCTGGCGGCGTTGCCGTGATCCGCGTCGGTGGCTCCACCGAGATCGAGGTGAAGGAGCGCAAGGACCGCGTTGACGATGCCCTGCACGCGACCCGTGCGGCGGTTGAGGAAGGCATTGTCCCCGGTGGTGGCACGGCACTGGCCCGCGCTTCGACCAAGCTGGGTGGCCTGCACTTCCATAACGACGACCAGCGCGTCGGTGCGGACATCATCCGCAAGGCCCTGCAGGCCCCGCTGCGCCAGATCGCCCACAACGCGGGTGAAGACGGTGCGGTCATTGCCGGCAAGGTTCTGGAAAACGACACCTACACCTTCGGTTTCGATGCCCAGATGGGTGACTACAAGGACCTGGTGGCAGCCGGCATCATCGACCCGATGAAGGTCGTGCGCACGGCGCTGCAGGATGCGGCCTCGGTCGCGGGCCTGCTGATCACCACCGAAGCGATGGTGGCCGAGCGCCCCGAGAAGAAGGCTCCTGCCATGCCGGAAGGTGGCATGGGCGGAATGGGTGGCATGGGCGGCATGGACTTCTGAGCATAGCCTCAGGCCATGCCGGGTGTCCGGGGATGGCGGGTCCGCCCGCCTTCCCCACCCCCTGCGGACTTTTCGGAAAAACGGGTGTGACTTCGGTCACACCCGTTTTTTTATGGCGTTTTTTTATGGCGTGGGGGAAGCCGGTTTCCGCGCGGCAACCAGCAGGAAGGTTGGCCGGTCACGCTCGGGTGCCCAGTCGGGGTGGGTTGCAAGGTCCTGGTCGCTCGGGCTCCATTCCTCCACATGCGTGATGGCAAATCCCGTGCCGGTCAGCAGGTTGAGCAGGGTGCCCAGCGTGCGGTGCTGCTTGATCACGCCCGGCGCCAGCCAGTCCGTGCTGCGGGGACCTTCGATCTGGTAGTCATTGAGCGGCCAGACACGGGTGCCCGCGGCATCCTGTATCCAGTCGGGCCGGGACGGGGCGGTATAGATCGGGTGTTCGGTGGAAAACACGAAGTGCCCGCCCGGTACCAGCCCTGCGTGAATGGTGCGGAGCAGGGGGGCAAGGTCGCGGATATAGTGCAGCGCCAGCGAACTGTAGGCCAGATCGAACGCCGCTGCGGGCAGGTCCAGCGTTTCCAGATCCTGCCGGGCATAGGTAATGGCCGCGTCATGGCCGAAGCCGCGGGCGCGGGCCAGCATGTTTTCCGACAGGTCTATCCCCAGTACCGATCCGGCATGGCGCGCGCTGGCCCAGCGGCAGAACCAGCCAAAGCCGCAGCCCAGGTCAACAATGCGCGCGCCCGCAAGCGGCGGCAGCAGGGCCTGCATGGCGGGCCATTCCGCCGCGGCATCCAGCCCCGCGCGTGAGCGGGGCAACTGGCTGTAGCCATGAAAGAAATCGGGCTGGTCATAAATGTTCTGGCTCATGGGCAGTGGGTTCCGCGCGGTCTGATTCGTTACGGTTTAAAGTGTATTGCATTGCCGGGCCGCCGGTAAGGCATGCCATGCGGGCGGGGCGGCGGCCGAACGGTGGGCCCCATAGGCGGGCAGTCACTATTTTTTGATTGATTATGTCCCGATCTGCGCGGCCAGCGCGCGTCATCATTTGACAGGGCGGCCCTTTTCATGCTGCCCCTATGGTGCACGAACGACGTGAAAGCTGCAGGGTGTTTTCCGGATGCCCCGTTTTTTTCATGGCCGTAAAGGCACGCGCCCGGATTGCCGGTATTAGGACCGGCAAGGATGGCGCTGGAGAAGAGACTGGCTATGGCTACCGGAAAAGTAAAATGGTTCAACGCAACCAAGGGTTTTGGCTTCATCATGCCCGATGATGGCGGCAAGGACGTGTTTGTGCATATCACTGCCGTGCAGGCGGCTGGCCTGCGTGGCCTGAACGAGGATCAGGCTGTCAGCTACGACATCGCCATGGAACGTGGCAAGGCCGCCGCGACCAACCTCAAGGCGCTCTGACACTTCTCCCGCTCCGGGGAATGGTGTAGCGGGAAGGGCCCGGGCGTCCGGTCAGTGAAGCTGGCCGGTTGCCGTATCCTGCTCATGCAGGAAGGCCCCGATCTCCGCCGCCGCGGCACGCAGGCCCAGGCGGCGCACCGTTACCCCGGCGGGAAAAGCCGATAGCAGGCGTGATGGGGTGCGCCTGTCCAGCAGGACGAACACACCCCTGTCCTGACGGCTGCGGATCAGCCGTCCAAAGGCCTGCCGCAGGCGCAGGCGGGCTATCCTGTCGTCATACCGCCCCGGTTCCCCGCCCGACAGATGGATGCGCCGCTCCCGGTGCAGGATGTCGGGCCGTGGCCAGGGCACGCGTTCGAACGCGACCAGCCGCAGTGCCGCGCCCGGCACATCCACCCCGTCACGCATCGCATCCGTGCCCAGCAGGCTGGCATTGTGCTCGCTGCGCAGTATGTCCACCAGTGTTGTGTTGTCCATCGGGTCCACATGCTGGGCGTAAAGCGGCAGCCCGGCTGCTTCCAGCGGGGTCACGATGCGGCGGTAGACGTCCCGCAACCGCGAGATGGCGGTGAACAGCCCCAGCGCCCCCCCGTTCGATGCCATGAACAGCGTGCGGTAGGCCCCGGCCAGGGCAGCCGGGTCATCATGCGCCACATCGGTAATGATGAAGGCCCGGCTCTGCCGCGCGTAATCGAACGGGCTGGGGAAGGACGCCCGGATGGCGGGGGAGGGCAGATGGATCGCGCCCGCACGGGCTTCGGCCGCATCCCAGGCGCGGTCCGCCCCTTCATCATCCGATGCATCCCCCGTCTCGTCACGCAGGGTTGCGGAAGTGACCAGCACGCCATGCGCAGGGGCGGCCAGCACGCTGGCAAAGGGAATGGTCGGGTCCAGCCAGTGGCGGTACAGCCCTACATCCCGCTCACCGGGGTTCTGGCCCTCGCGCCGGTCCATGCGGATATAGTCGATATATTGCGGGGTTTCGCCATCCACCTGCGGTTTTTCCGCCTGGATGCTGCCCAGCATGGCGCACCAGCCATCCACCCGCGCCAGCGCGCGCCGGCGGATGGAGCGGCTGGCGGCGGCTATGCGTTCGCGCATCGGGGTATCCAGCCAGTCGGCCTCGGTCTCCAGCGCCTCATCCAGTCGCGCCACCAGCGTGCGCAGGGGTTCGGCCAGCCGCCGCAGGGCGCGCTCCATGGCCTGCGCCGCCATGCGCAGCGCATCGGGCATGGGATAGAGATCACATTCACTGTCGCTTCGCCGGGGGCCGCCCTCGGGGCTGCCCTGCGTGCGGGCCAGTACCTGCTGGCGCAGTTCGTGCAGCAGCATCTCGGTGGGGTTGGACAGGGTTGGCTCACCTGATTCCGTCCCGGCAGCGGCGGGCGGGGTGGCCGCGCGGTGCACGGGATCAAGGGCGGCAAGGCGCGCCGACCATCCTGGTGCCGGCAGCGCGCGGGCGGCCATCAGGGCGGTATCGAGCGGGGTTTCCATGCGGGGGATATGGGTCAGCAGGTCTTCCAGCCGGCGCCGCAGCCCACGGGCGCGCGAGCGTGCCCCTTCGGCCCCCAGCAGCCAGCGCCGCAGTTCGGCGGCCTCCAGCCCCGACAGTTCAAGGGCGAAGGCACTGTCCGCCGCATCGGCAATGTGGTGCCCCTCGTCCATGATGTAGCGGGTGGGGGTGTGGTCCTCGTTACTGGTGTCCGACCCGTCCAGCGCGTGCCATGCCGCCTGCGACATGACCAGCGCGTGATTGGCAATGACAAGGTCCGCCGTACGGGCGCGGCGGATGGAATGCTCCACCATGCAGCTCTGGTAATGCGGGCAGGCGCCATGGATGCACTCGCCACGGCGGTCGGCAATGCTGACCAGCAGCCCACGGCCGAACAGGTCGGCAAACCAGCCGGGCAGGTCGCCGCCAAACAGGTCGCCATCCTGCGTATGGGCGGCCCACAGCGCAATCAGCGCCAGCCCGACCAGCGCGCCATTGCCCGCCTGCCCGCGTGAGAGGGCGATGTTCACGCTCTCTTCCATATTGAGCAGGCACAGGTAGTTCTCCCGCCCCTTGCGCACCACCACATGCGCCATGCGCGTGGCCGGGTCGGGGTGCAGGCGGCCCAGTTCCGATTCGATCTGGCGCTGCAGGTGGCGGGTATAGGTACTGATCCATACACTGCCACCATTGCGCCGTGCCCAGATGCTGGCAGGGGCTACATAGCCCAGCGTCTTGCCGGTGCCGGTTCCCGCTTCCGCCAGCACCATGTGCGGGTCGCCCTGCGTTGCGCGCGGGGCGAAGGCGCTGGCCACGACATGGCTGAAGGCTTCCTGCGCGGGGCGCTGTTCGGCCCCTTCACCCAGTATGGCGCGCAGGCGGGCGCGTGCTTCCTCCCCCGTGACCGGATGCGCGCCGGGAGCGGGGAGCGGGGCGGTTTCCTCCCATTGGGGCAGGCGGGTCCAGACCCGCAGCGCGTCATTGGGCTGGATGGCGTCGGCCGGGGGGCGTTCGTCCGGGCCAAGCCCCAGTGCGGCACAGGTGGCAGCCCCCCATGGCCAGCCCGCTTCACGCATGCGCCAGGCCAGCGCGGTCTTTATGGCCGCCTCGGGCGTGTCGCGCGTCCGGGCCAGGCGGTGCAGCAGCGCGAAGGCCAGGTCGGGCAGCAGGTCGGCCTCGGGCGCGTCCAGCCTGTGGGCTGCAATGTCCAGTGCCCCGCCCAGTCCGCGCGCGGTGGGGGGCACGCCCCGGGCGGGCATGACAAAGGCAAAAAGCTCAAGCAGGTCCAGCCACGGGCCGGGGCGTGGCAGCGGCGGCAGGTCGAGCCTGCGGGCCATGGCGGGGGCATGGATGACAAGCGGCGCGGGCCAGTGCGGCAGTTCGCGCCGTATGTCTGCTGCCGTTATGGTCAGCAGTTCCCCATCCGGGGTCAGGACCGACCAGGCGCCATTGCGCGGCAGGAGTGCCGGCGCGCTGTCCGGCAGGGGCGGGGTGTCTGGCATGCTGGTACATGATATAGGGCACGCGCGGACGTCTGTCGCCCGTCGTGTGTCATGTATTCTCATTGCTGTACCACAGGGTGTGGAATAGGATAATTGACCCGCGTCCTTCCTGCCCATAGCTTGCCGGTCCATGTCAGAACAGCACCCCTCCCTTATCTCGCCCCTTCCCAAGTCCTGGCCGTTCGAGGAGGCGGCGAAACTCGCGGCCCATGTGGGCGGGCGCGAGGTGACGCCGTCCCGTCCCGCCCTGCTGGAAACCGGCTATGGCCCGTCCGGGCTGCCCCATATCGGCACGTTTGGCGAGGTGGCGCGCACGTCATGGGTGCGGCAGGCCTTCACGAAGCTGACCGGCCTGCCCACGCGGCTGCTGGCGTTTTCCGATGATATGGACGCCCTGCGCAAGGTGCCGGAAAATGTGCCCAACCAGGACATGCTGCGCCAGTATATCGGCAGGCCGCTGTCGCGGGTGCCCGACCCGTTCGGCACGCATGACTCCTTTGCCGCCCACAACAATGCCCGCCTGCGGTCCTTCCTTGACGGGTTCGGGTTTGAATACGAATTCGCCTCCTCCACGCAGTATTACGAAGGCGGCCGTTTTGATGCGGCCCTGAAGCGCGTGCTGGAAGTGCATGACCAGATCGTGGCCGTGATTGCCCCGACACTGGGCGAGGAACGGCGCGCAACCTATTCCCCCGTCCTGCCCATTCACCCGCGCACCGGCCAGGTCATGCAGGTGAAGATGGATGCGATCGACCCCGTGGCGGGCACGGTGCGCTGGACCGATGAAGATGGCGAGACGTTCGAGACCCCCGTCACCGGCGGCCACGCCAAGATGCAGTGGAAGGCCGACTGGGCCATGCGCTGGTATGCGCTGGGTGTGGATTACGAGATGTCGGGCAAGGACCTGATCGACAGTGTGCGCCTGTCGGGCAGGATCTGCCGCATCCTTGGTGGCCAGCCGCCAGCAGGGCTGACCTATGAGCTGTTTCTGGACCAGAACGGGCAGAAGATCTCCAAGTCCAAGGGCAATGGCATATCGGTCGAGGAATGGCTGCGCTATGCCCCGGCTGAAAGCCTTGGCCAGTACATGTTCAACGCCCCGCAGCGTGCCAAGCGCCTGTTCTTTGACGTGATCCCCAAGGCAACGGATGAATACCTGGCGCATGTGGCCAAGGCCAAGACCCTTGCCACCGATGATCCGCAGCTTCTGACCAACCCGGCCTGGTTCATCCACAAGGGCCTGATCCCGGCGGATGCGGGCAGCCCCGTCACGTTTGGCATGCTGCTCAACCTGGCCAGCGTGGCCAATGCCGAGACGCCGGATGTGCTGTGGAAGTTCATCCAGCGTTATGATGCGCAGGCCACACCCGAAAGCTGCCCCATGCTGGCGCGGTTGGTGGAACACGCCATTGTCTATTACGCCGATTTCGTGCGCCCCACGAAGCATTACCGCGCGCCCGATGCGCATGAGCGCCGCGCACTGGCTGATCTGGCCGAAGCCCTGCGCGGGCTTGAAGGGGCGGAGATAACCCCTGATGCCTGCCAGAACCTGGTGTTCGAGATCGGCAAGACCCATGGCTTCGAGCCGCTGCGGGCATGGTTCGGCTGCCTGTATGAAGTGCTGCTGGGGCAGAAGGAAGGGCCGCGTTTCGGGATTTTTGTAGCCCTGTACGGCGTTGCGGAGACCGTGGCCCTGATCGAGGCGGCCCTGACCCGCACCGAAGGAACAGCGGCCTGAGGGCCAGCCCATGGCTGAACGTCCATCGCAAGCTGACGACCGGCTGCCGGACGAAGCAGGGCAGTCGGCACCAGGTCCGTCACCCGCGCGGCGCAGGAGCGCGCTGATCCGCCACCTGCCCCACGGGATCGGGCTGCTGCTGCTGGTAGGGGCTGTGATTGTGGTGCAGCGCGAGGTCCGCAGCCTGCACTGGCATGACATCAGTCTTGCGCTGGCGGCCATTCCCGCCGGCACGCTGTGGGCGGGGGCGGGCTTTACGCTGCTGTCCTATCTTGTCCTGTCTTTCTATGACTGGCTTGCGGTGCGGCAGGTGGGGTGCAGGCTGGCCTTCCGGCGCACGGCGTTCGCGGCCTTCTGTTCCTATGTGCTGTCGCACAATCTCGGGTTTTCGGCTATTTCCGGGGCGGCGGTGCGCTTCCGGCTGTATGGCAACTGGGGGCTGAGGCCATTCCAGGTGGCCCAGATCATCGCCTTCTGCTCGGCCACCTACCTGCTGGGGGCCGCCGTGCTGATCGGTGGCGTGCTTGTGCTGGAACCGGGCACGGTGCCCTTCATCGGCAATGCGCTGCCCGCCATGGTAATGCGGCTGGCGGGCGTGCTGCTGTGGGGCGGGGTGATCGCCTATGTGGTCATGGGCCATTATGTGAACGAGGTGAAGATCTGGCGGTGGCAGATCACCTTCCCCTCATCCACCATGGCGGTCATGCAGACCGTGGTGGCGGCGCTGGAAGTGGCCGCGACCGCCACGATTGCCTACACGTTCCTGCCCGTGGCGCCGGGGCTGGATTACGGTACGTTCCTTGCCATCTACATCGCCTCCTACACGGCAGGGCTGGTGGCCAGCGTGCCCGGCGGGCTTGGGGTATTCGATGGTACCATGATGCTGGCGCTGGGCGCCTATGTGCCCGCGACCCGTATCGTGACCGCCATCCTGATCTTCCGGCTGTTCTACTACATCGTGCCCCTGTTCGTGGCGGGAATCATGTTCGCCGCCCATGAACTGTTCCTGCGCGGTGATGCCGCCCTTGCGCGCAAGGCGGGTGCCCGCAGTCCGCTGCGTGGGCCGCGCACGGGCCGGGCCAGTCAGGTCATACGGGAAAGCGAGGCCGATTTTTCCGTGGCCGTGGCCACGGGCGCCGTATCACTATGTGGGGGGCTGCTGCTGGCGCTGACGCTGCTCGATCCCGAAAACTGGCTCAATGCCGGACGGCTGCAGCCGGTTTTTGCCATGGTGGGGGATTACCTGCTCTCGCTTGCGGGTGTTGCGCTGATCGGGCTGGGCATTGGCCTCTCGCAACGTGTAACGCTGGCGTGGAAGGCCACGCTGGTCCTGCTGGGCGGTGCCTGCGCGCTGACCCTGCTGCGTGGCTCCCCCATGGCGGTGCCGGGGCTGCTGCTGCTGGTCTGCATGCTGATCGCGCCCTTCCGCAGTTCCTATTACCGCCATGCCCGGATCATGAGCGAGCCGCTTTCGTCCCACACCATCGTGTCGCTTGTGCTGCTGATCAGTTCCGTCGTGGTGCTGGTGCTGGCGGGACCGCATGATTCGGCGGGCGGAAGCTGGTGGGAGATCATGCTGTTTGCCACCCGTCCCGGCATTGCGCAGTGGACGCTGGGGCTGGCGGTCATGCTGGGGCTGGTCATGATCGTGCGGCTGGTGCGGCCGGGGCGCATCCATGTCCTGCCATGGGACAGCGCCACGCGCGCGCGTTATGGCGCGCTGGACCATGCGCTGGAGGGGCTGGGGCAGCGCACGCCGCCGCCCGCGGGGCTGATACCGGGGGCACGCCGGCAGGCCCTGCTGCCGTTTGTGCGGCTGGGGCCGTACCTGATCGGGCTGGGTGATCCGGCGGGCAGCATGGATGACTGTGTTTCCACCATCTGGTGGCTGCGTGACCTTGCGGTGCAGGAAGGCTGCCAGCCGGCATTCTGGCGCACGGGCATATGCCTGCTGCCGGTCTATAACGAACTGGGGCTGACCCCCTGGCCGCTGACGGAAGAGGGCGATCCCAGTCACCCCTGGTTCCTGTGTGCCGCGGCCGATGACCTGAACATGGTCCGGGCGCTCATGCGCCGGACCTTCGTGCCAACCGGGCCGGAAAGGGACTGAGCCACCATGTGCCATGATCCGTGCAGCAGCAGGCGCAGGCCATGACGGCGCATGCGGGACTGCTGACCCATTTTTCCACCGTGGTGGGGCTGCCCAGCCTGCCGGGTGCCTTTCTCATGGCGTTTCCGGCGCTGTTTTCCATCGTCAACCCGCTGGGGGCGGCGCTTATTTTCGCGCAGGTTACGGCCGGGCAGTCACGCCGCAACTGTATTGCGCTGGCGCGGCAGGTCGCACTCTATTCCGCCGTGCTCATGCTGGCCTCCATCTGGATGGGGGGGCTGGTTCTTTCATTTTTCGGCATTACCATCGACGCACTGCGTATTGCCGGCGGACTGGTGGTGGCGGTGCGGGCGTGGTCCCTGCTGCAGGCACCGGAAACGGAGGAAGCCCGCAAGCAGGCCCAGGGCAGCGCGGTGCAGGCCAGCGCCAACATCATGGGGCAGGCATTCTTTCCCCTGACCATGCCCTTTACCGTTGGCCCCGGCACGATTGCGGTAGCGATTGCCCTGGGGTCCGAAGGGCCGCCGGGGGGCAACCATTTCGTGTTCTATGGCGTGCTTTCGCTTGCGGGACTGCTGGTGGCGGGGATTGTATGGGCCGCCTATACCTACGCCGACCAGCTGCTGTGCCTGCTGGGTACCACGGGCACACGCATTGTCTCGCGCCTGGCTGCGCTGATCCTGCTTTCGATCGGGGTACAGATCCTGATTACGGGCGTGCAGGGTGTGATCCTGTCCAGCGCGCATGCCGTACTGCTCATGGCCAGCTGATCACGGCCTGCGTCCAGCGCGCTGGCTCAATTCTGTAATCATGGAGAAGTTTCTGGTGAAGCTTTTTTCAAAAAGCTTTGAAGAATGCAGCCTTTTTGAAAAAAGGTGGCACCCAGAGACCTTTATTGTTGTGGGTCAGGTCTTCAGTCCGCAGGCGCGGGCGCAATAACAGGTAGTGGCTGGCCTGCCAGAACGGCCTGTACACATGCGCGCAGGGCAGGCAGCACGTCACTGCCAAAACGGGGTGTGCGCCGTTCCCATGCACCGGTGCGCCATGATGGGTGCGGGAGTGGAAAATAGCGTGGCAGGTAGCGGCGGAAGTCGAGGCAGCGCTCACTGACCCGCCCCTTGCCCAGAATGTGCTGCTGGGCATACGACCCCACGACAAGGGTCAACCGGATATCAGGCATCTGCGCCATGATGCGGGCCCGCCACTGCGGCGCGCATTCAGGGCGGGGCGGGCAGTCGCCCCCCTGCGGCAGGCGGCCGGGATAGCACAGGCCCATGGGCACCAGCGCGATCCGGCTTGAATCATAGAATGTGGCCCGGTCTATGCCCATCCACCCGCGCAGCCGATCGCCCGAGGCATCATTGAAGGACTGTCCCGTTTCATGCACCCGCGTGCCGGGGGCCTGGCTTGCAATCAGCAGCCGTGCCGTGCGCGAGACATGCAGGACCGGGCGGGGGCCAAGCGGCAGGTGGGCGGCACAGGTCTGGCAGGCGCGGATGGCATCAAGCAGGTCTTGCAGGGTTTCGGCCATGGTCCAGCCTTACGCCGCCATCAGGTCGTGTGTCCAGATCGGCACGGTGCGGGTGGCCGGCCCCAGAATGACCTGTTCGAACGCGGATGGCCCCTGTGGCGCGTCAAGGTTGAACAGCATGGTATCCGCATGATCGGCCACGTTCTCCACAAATCCCGCCGCTGGATACACAACGCCGGACGTGCCGATGGCGACAAACAGGTCACATGCCGCCAGATGCCGGGCAATGGCGTCCATATGATGGGGCATTTCCCCAAACCATACGATATCGGGCCGTAGCGCGGGCTGGCCGCAATGGGGGCAGGGTGTGTCGGGATAGCAGTCGGTATGCCATGGCGGGGTGGCATGGCAGCGGGTGCAGCGCAGGCGCAGCAGTTCGCCATGCATGTGAATCACATTCCGGCTGCCCGCGCGTTCATGCAGGTCGTCTATGTTCTGGGTAACGATGGTGACCTGCCCCTGCCACCGGCCGGTGCGCGCGGCCTGTTCCAGTTCGGCCAGTGCGCGGTGGGCGGCATTGGGCTGCACGTCGGCCAGCTGGGCTCTTAAACCATTGTAGAATCGATCCACTCGAAGCGGGTCACGCCGGAAGCCCTGGGGCGTGCAGATATCCTCGATCCGCTCATGGTTCCATAATCCGTCCGGTCCCCGGAAGGTCTGGAGCCCGGATTCCTGGCTTATGCCCGCGCCGGTCAGTACCACGATGTGCCGCATGCTGGAGTCTCCGTTCGATAATGGCGTGATGCAGTATGAACAGGGCCCTTAAAACAGGAAAACCGCCATGGGTGGAACCCATGGCGGTTTTACCTGGTCAGCATTCAGGGAAAGGTGGCTCCGGGGAGCCACCCTGCCGCATTACTGCGCGGCGTCCTGACCGGTGTGCGTCTGCGGTGCAAACGTCCAGCCTGAGCCATAGGGCTGCGGCAGGAAGACCGACCAACCACTGCTCATGCTGTTCCAGCCCGAGCTGGAAACCGGGGCGCCCGTGTCACGCAGCTTGGTCACATCCGCCGCCGTAACGGTGCCGGGTGCCTTGTTGCCCCAGCTGGTGCGGATGAAGTTGACCACGTCAGCAATCTGCTGAGCGGACAGCGACTTGCTGTAACCCGGCATGGCCACTGCGGACGGTGCCCAGTTGCTTGGCGGCAGCACGCCACCATGTGCAATCACGTTCACCAGCGAGGTCGGGTTCTCGGTCACGACAACCGGGTTGCCAGCCAGCGGCGGGAACATGCGGGCCACGCCACCACCGTCGTTACGGTGACAGATGGCGCATTCCTTCACATACGTATCGGCACCCGGGACACTGGCGGTGTTACCCGAAGCCAGCATGGTCGCGGTGGACGCATCGTAGGTGTAGTTGCCCTGCGAGGGCGGTACCGGCGGCAGGCTCTTCAGGTACTTCGCCATGGCATGCAGGTCCGCATCCGTGAAGTACTGGGTGCTCCATGCCACCACGTCACCCATGCCACCGAATACGGCGGAGTGGTCGATACGGCCGGACTTGAGGAAGGTGTAGATGTCATCCTCGGACCAGCGGCCCAGACCCACGACCGGGTCGTTGCGCAGGCTGGGGGCAACCCAGTTGTCAATCGGGGCGCCACCGGCCAGGAAGTCAGGCCCACCCTTGGCGTCCAGTGCCTTTTCCTGCATGGCGAAGCCACGCGGGGTATGACAGGCGCCGCAATGGCCCGGACCCGTGACCAGGTATTCGCCACGCGCCACGTCGGCATCCGTGCCCGGAGCCGGTGTGTAATCCGCCGGCGCGGGCGAGAACATCATACGCCAGATGCCCAGGGGCCAGCGCATGGACAGCGGCCAGGAAATTTCCGGCTGCTTGTCCGGCTGTGCCACCGGCTTCACCCCATGCATGAAATACGCATACAGCGCCTGCATGTCTTCCTTCGTCATACGGGCGAAGGAAGGATAAGGCATGGCCGGATAGAGCGTGGACCCATCCTTGCGGATACCGTGGCGGACGGCTTCATCGAATTCCGCAAACGTATAGCGACCGATACCGTAGGTGGGGTCCGGTGTGATGTTTGTGGAATAGATTGTGCCGATGGGGCTCTTGATTTCAAGCCCACCCGCATAAGCCTGACCGTGGAGGGCGGTATGACACGCTACGCAGTCACCCAGTCGTGCGACATACGCCCCCTTTTCGACTAGCGCGGAGTCGGCACTGGGCGTCTGAGCCAATGCCGTCCCTGCCAGCAGACTAAACGCTGCCGCGCTGAATGTCACCTTAAGCCTGTTGATCATTATGTTCACCATCATGCGTCGCGTCGATGCGAAAAATTGTCAAAACCGGGAGATTACGGCAGCTGCTCGGGGATACCGGCAGTGTTCTTCCGGGCGTCAACTTCCCTCTGATAGGTCTCGTTCGCACGCTTGATCAGGAACTGACGAATGTCCTCAATCTCGGTCGGGTTCATGCTGCTGTCGAAGCGGTCCATACCGTAGGCGGTAAGCGCGCCGCGGCCGACAACATTGTAGAACGCATCCTCGTGGCGGATGGAACCGGACCAGCGCAGGTCAGGCAGCACACCCGCACCTTCGGCATTATCACCATGACAGGCGGCGCAATAGGTCTGGAACTGGAAGTAACCGTTATCCGTACGCTTGCTGTCGAACTCCGCCGGCGGCTTGACGGGCAGGAAGCCCTGGTCGTTCTGCTTGGGCAGGGGGCCGGACTTGCCATCGAGCGAGAAGGCGATGATGCGCGAATGGTTGACGGTCCAGCCGCTGGTGCGGGCAAGGCCACCAAGGAAGAATGGATAGATGCCACCCCAGCCCACTTCGACCGCGACATACTGCTTGCCATTGGCAAGGTAGGTGACGGGCGGCGCGATGATGCCGCTGTCAGCCGCGAAGTGGAACAGGTCGGAACCGTTCGTCGCGTCATAGGCATGGAATTCGCCGTTTGCCAGGCCCTGGAACAGCAGGTCGCCGCCAGTTGCCAGGATACCGCCGTTCCACGGGCCCTTGTGGTCCACGCGCCAGGCTTCGGCCTGCTTCTGCGGGTCCCAGGCCACGATCCAGCCCTTCAGGTCCTTAACAAATGCCTGCTTGGCTTCGGGCGAGTCGGGAATGCCGACCTTGTTCATGTCCAGACCCAGGTTCCAGCTGTCCGGGTGCGGGGTGAAGCCGCCAACCTGGTTGGTGTACAGGAAGGGCACCTGCTGCGCCGGGATATAGACCAGCCCGGTCTTGGGGCTGAACGCCATGGCCGCGAAGTTGTGGCCGCCAAGGTCACCCGGAATGCCGTACCAGTCCTTGCCCGTAAGGGTGTAGAGCGCATCGGGGTTGTAGATCGGGCGACCGGTCTTGGGATCAAGGCCGCTGGCCCAGTTCACATAGACGTAGTTCTTGCCCGAGATGAACTCGCCGGTCTTCGCATCGATGATGTAGAAGAAGCCGTTCTTCGGCGCGTGAACGATGACGTGACGGGTCTCACCGTTGATCGGCAGGTCAAGCGTCATGATCTGCTGGACCGAGGTGAAGTCCCACTGGTCCATCGGCGTTTCCTGGAAATGCCAGACGTATTCGCCGGTTTCCGGCTTCAGCGCCACGATGCTGCCCAGGAACAGGTTGTCGCCCTTGCCTTCGGAACGGTACTTGTAGTTCCACGGCGAACCGTTGCCAACACCCAGGTAGACCAGGTCGGCCACGGGGTCATACACGATGGAATCCCAAACCGTGCCGCCGCCACCCTGGCGGGTCCAGGCGCCGGTCGGGCTCCAGGTCTGGTAGGCCTTGTTCATCAGCACGCTGTCGGATGCGGCGTGGTCCGGCTCGTTCTTGGGGTTCGGAACCGTGAAGAAGCGCCAGTCGACCTTGCCGGTCTCCGCATCGAAAGCCGTGACAAAGCCACGGGCGCCGAATTCGGAACCACCATTGCCGATGATCACGCGGCCCTTGGCGATGCGCGGCGCGCCATCAACCGTATAGGAACGCTGCTTGCCCAGCTGGGCTTCGGGCGGGATGGTGTTGACACTCCAGACCAGCTTGCCGGTCTTGGCGTCAAGCGCGATCAGGCGGCCATCGAACGTGCCGAAATAGACCTTGCCGTTCCAGTAGGCGGCGCCACGGTTGACCGTGTCACAGCAGCCCTTGTCGGCAATGTTGCCGGGCACGCGCGGGTCATAGGACCACAGCAGCTTGCCGGTTGCGGCATCGACGGCCTTCATCATGCTCCAGTTGGTGGTGGCGTACATGACACCATCGACAACCAGCGGCGTGCCTTCCTGGCCACGGTTGGTATCAAGGTCCAGATACCAGGCCAGCTTGAGGTTACCAACGTTGGAACGGTTGATCTGGTCCAGCGGGCTGTAGCGCTGTTCAGAATAGGTGCGGCCGTAGGTCATCCAGTTGCCGGGGTGATCATCGGCGTGGATGATCGCTTCCCCCGTGGCGCCCTGCCCGTCATCCGCGGATGCCATGACGGCATGACCCGAGATAAGAGCCGCACATATCGTTCCGGCTGTAAGCGTTCTGCTCAGAGAACGTCTTTTTCCGAAAACGGCAGAAATCATATGTGATGTCCTCAGAAAACTAACGGTTTCGAATTCAGGACGCCCGCCGCTGCAACTTTCCGCCGGGGCAGGCTTTCTGAATGTACCCGGTAAAAAAGCGCGGGGTGCGCCTCTTTTCCGACCAGACAGGAAACCGGCTTCAGGCAGGGTAGAAAAGCAGGCAGTCCGTTTCATCCGAACATAGAGAGGCTAGCACGCCCGTCTCCTGACATTTTAGTGTTCAGGCTCACTAAAACGTGAACATGGTGTCCGATAAGCAATGATACGGATAGCTGGACATTGTGGAGAAATCCTAAAAATGTGTTGATATATCTAGGAAAATTACAATACGTGTCTGGTCGTCGGTGGCATGTGGTTCACAATAATTCGTCAGAAATATATTTTTATTATTCATAAATGGCATGAATTATGGATCGGGCTGCCTTGCCGGAACCGTAATGGACCCTCCCCCGCCAGCTTCCGTGCGGAGAATCAGGACGGCAGGGGATAGTGTTCCAGTGCTTCGTGGAAGGGGCCATCAGCATGGCGGATGGAACGGAAAAGCGTGAAATGCCCGACTGTCTGCGGCTGCGATGCGGGCAGGGCGGTAGCCAGCCAGCGTTGCCGCAGCTCCGGGCCCGGATTGTGCAGGTGCCCCAGCGTGACATGCGGTACGAAGCGCCGGCTGTTTGGTACCGTGGCGGGCAGGATGCGATTCATCACCGCGCGCACCCGGCTGCGCAGGTGCAGCAGGGCGGGATCCGGTGCGCAGCCAATCCACAGCACGTCCCGGGCGGGACGGCCATGGGTTTCGAACAGGCCGGGGGCGGCCAGTTCCAGCAGGGGAGGGGCGGCGTGAATGGCGCAGAGGGCGTGATGAATTTCTTCCAGCTGGTGTGGCTGGGTGACCTCACCGATGAAATGCAGGGTGAGGTGCCAGGATTCGGGGGCAGTCCACGCCACGTCCGGCAGGCTGCCCCGCAGGTCAGCCAGTGCCAGCGAGATGGAAGGCGGAAGTTCCAGGCCAATGAAAAGACGCATGATGATCCTGCCGGTAAAAAGGGAGAAACGGCATATGCCGGACTGACAGGTGTACAGTATATATAGTGTGATGTGCCCGGGAGGCATGTTGCCGTATTGTAATGTGTTGGACACGCTGTAGTTCTTGAACGTGTTCTACCGTAGCCCCACATGCTGGGAGAGGCACGTCGGTCCAGGACGTGGAGGAAGGAAACACAATGGCTTTTGGCCCTGATTCGCGGAGCTTCATCCGCCCCACCGCTAACAGCGCCGTGGACTCTGTCGATATGGGCCTGCGCGCCTATATGCTGCGAGTCTACAACTGGATGGCATCAGGACTGGTCCTGACCGGACTCGTCGCCTATCTGATTGCCAATACCGGACTGCAGGCGCTGTTCTATCAGCATGTGCCGCTGCCCATGGGTGGGGTGGCACTGCGGCCGACCGCGCTGTCCATGCTGGCCATGATCGCGCCGCTGGGCTTCGTGCTGGTCATGTCGTTTGGCGTCAACCGCCTGTCCACCCAGACGGTACAGACCCTGTTCTGGCTGTTCTGCGGGGTGATGGGTGCCAGCATGTCCAACATCTTCATGGTGTTTACGGGTGTTTCGGTCACGCGGGTGTTCTTCATTACGGCCGCCACCTTCTGCACCATGTCAATCTGGGGATACACGACTCGTACCGATCTCAGCCGGTTCGGTTCTTTCCTGATGATGGGACTGTTCGGTCTTGTCATTGCGGGGCTGGTGAACATGTTCCTGCACAGCCCGGGACTGTATTTTGTCTACAGCGCGGTCGGTGTGCTGCTGTTTGTCGGGCTGACCATGTTCGACACCCAGCGCATCAAGGCCACCTATCAGCAGTTCGCCTATTACGAAGGCGCGGATCAGGCTGCCAAGCGGTCCGTCTATGACGCGCTCAACCTGTATCTGAACTTCATCAACCTGTTCCAGTTCCTGCTGCAGTTCATGGGCGTGCGCAGCAACAGCAACGACTGAGACAGGAGTCCTGACCTATCAAGACCGATACGGTCTGATATGAGGGGCCAGCAGGGCCGCCACGCAAGTGGTGGCCCTTTTTCGTATGAAATGATGACCCTGACGGGGCAGTTGTTAAAAAAGATAAGACTTATTCATATATAGAAAATATTAAATGACGAGAGTGTGAGCTTCGTGACACTTGCGCAACCCATTGTAAAACAATGATTTTTTTGAATAAATTTTTAGCAATGAAATCTATTGAAATATTATGTGAAGGCTTGCTTCTAAGGCCATTCCGGTCGGATAACCCTTGAATAGAGAAACCATATGAAAGGGTATGCGGCACAGGACATGCGCTTCAGCACACAGGACGGCATCGCGATTTATGGTCCGATCTGCCCTGACAGTAATGATTACGTAAGGTCTGGCGGGCCGTATTGATCAAGATCATGGTCAGCCGGTCGGCAACTAACTCATGACGGATGCAAACCGAAAGAGAGCGTTTTTCGATTTCGGAAGTCGACGTAGGCGCGATGTCGCTGGGTGCCAGGGGGAAAGCCGGATGCATTTTCCCTGCCAAGCGTATAACGTGGCCGTTGTTGTCTAAGCCCGTGGATGAAGCGAGGATGTGAGCAAAACAGGGTGATGTCGAAACCAACGAGGCGTGAGATGAAGAAAAAAATCTTGCCAAGATTAACAAAGCTGATGAGTCTATCTTCGGCAGCGCTGCTAGCAGGCTGCACATGGGATACACTCGACCCCAAGGGCGTGATCGGTTTACACGAGAAACAACTGATCCTGACCTCGACCTACGCGATGCTGCTGGTTGTCATACCGGTCTGCATCCTGACGCTGGTGTTCGCATGGCACTACCGTCAGTCCAACACCGCGGCGGAATACCTGCCGAAATGGTCGCATTCCAACAAGATCGAGGTGGTCATCTGGGCCGTTCCCAGCCTGATCATCCTGTTCCTGGCGGTGCTGACCTACCAGACATGTCATTCGCTTGACCCGTACAAGCCGATTGAGGCTGACGCCAATGTCAAGCCCATTCATGTCGATGTTGTGGCACTGGACTGGAAGTGGCTCTTTATCTATCCGGATGAGGGAATCGCGACCGTCAACCAGATGGCCATGCCGGTCAACACGCCGGTTGACTTCCGGATCACGTCTGACTCCGTGATGAACTCGTTCTTCATCCCGCAGCTCGGCACGATGATCTACGCCATGGCAGGCATGCAGACACAGCTGCACCTGATTGCCAATGAAGCGGGTGACTTCCAGGGTGAATCCTCCAACTTCAGTGGCCGTGGCTTCTCCGACATGCGTTTCCGTGCGCTGGCAATGCCCGCGGACCAGTACAGCGCGTGGGTAGAGAAGGTTAAGGCTTCTTCCGAGCAGCTGGACAGCGCAAGCTATCCGAAGCTGGCCGCGCCGAGCGAGGCCAACCCGGTTGAATACTTCTCGCATGTCGATGCGGGTCTCTTTGATGAGATCGT
>ERZ746981.14-NODE-14-length-224955-cov-38.107263_pt1 | contig 224955 bp, 189 predicted proteins | sample MGYA00374948_ERZ746981 | MGnify/ENA primary metagenome ERZ746981 (study PRJEB28757, sample SAMN06711160) | food metagenome | host: microorganism | place: China:Harbin | collected 2017-01-30 | study: EMG produced TPA metagenomics assembly of the Analysis of... | reverse complement strand
CTAGTACGAGAGGACCGGGATGAACATACCTCTGGTGCACCGGTTGTCGCGCCAGCGGCACAGCCGGGTAGCTAAGTGTGGACGGGATAACCGCTGAAAGCATCTAAGCGGGAAACCCACCTCAAAACAAGGTCTCCCCAAGGGCCGTGATAGACCATCACGTCAATAGGCCAGGTGTGGAAGCGCAGTAATGCGTGCAGCTAACTGGTCCTAATCGCCCAATAGGCTCATTCCATCGCCCCCTCAAAAGGGCAACACACATGCACAGCAGTCATCCACTCTTCAACACAGTAACAAAAACGCACCAACCCATCACATCCTCTCCCCATACCGGGGAGACTGGATGACCTGGTGGCTATGGCGGGGAATGATCCACCCGATCCCATCCCGAACTCGGCCGTGAAATGCCCCAGCGCCTATGATACTGTGCCTTAAGGCACGGGAAAGTCGGTCGCCGCCAGGTCTTCCAGTCTCCCCAAACAACCGCGGGGTGGAGCAGCCCGGTAGCTCGTCAGGCTCATAACCTGAAGGCCGCAGGTTCAAATCCTGCCCCCGCAACCAAGCATAAACGTCTGAAAAGACAGAAGAAAAGCCACCCAGAAGGGTGGCTTTTTTGTTGTTCATAATGTGCAGCAGGAAACTCATCTTCGGAGCCGGAGGCAGGAACGTCCTGTTGGATCACAGGGTGCCTCCGGATAACAGGCCTAATCTGATCGAAACGAATACCGGGTTCAGGCAGGGACACAGGAGCAGTTGCACCCCTGCGCGAAGCCCGCCAGAAAAATGTGTACCGCACGCTGGAAGCGTGGTCGCATGTTCTGTTCGACCCACAAGGTTTCGGATGCGCAGGCAAGGCTCTGGAGCATGAGATCGCCAATGGTCATGCCAAACAGCATATTGCTGTACATGGATATGTCGTTCACCGCGTACTGCTTGTGATGGACATAGCGATCCAGCCATGTGGTCAGGATGTTGTCCTTTCCCCCCGCGCGCAGGGTGGTCAGGATGCGACGGATGTCCTCCGATTCCTGTGATTCCGTAATCAGCGCCCGGATCAGGCTTATACGGTCGGGGCGCAGGATGACGCTGCCCAGGTTCAGGAGCAGTTCCGTCAGTTCCTGCGCCGGGTCATCCATGTGGTGACACTTGTCAGGGGTGACATTGAACAGCCTGCTGCTGACCAGAGTATGAAACAGGTCCTGCTTGGATTCGAACATCTGGTACAATGTCCGCTTCGACATGCCCGAAAGCTGGGCCACCCTGTCCATGGATGCGGCGTGATAGCCACATTGCTGCAGGGCCATGCAGGCAGCATCCAGAATCCGTTCCCGGCGTTCGCATTCTTCCATTTCAGGTGGTCGACCGGGGCCGCGCCGTCGGCCGTCGCAATTGTGCGGGGCGGATAACCGCGCTTCGTGCCCGTTCTTGCTCATTCGTAATATGCTCCGACCGCTTTTGGATGGATGCGCTGCTTGACCGCCTTATGGAGACGATATAGTTTTCCATTCATTGAAAACCAAATAGTTTCGTTATTTGGCTTTCTTATGGCGGCCATGTGCAGCAGTGAGCACGGCTGTGATTCAGAAACATTTTATATAACGGCATGCAAGCCGGTTGGTGACCATGATGCAATATTCCCGTGTCGTAGCCCCGGCGGCTCTGATTCTCGGCCTTGCGGCCTGTCAGCGGCACGCTGCGCCCCCCAAAATGCCCCCACAGCCGGTCAAGGTTGTAACACTCAAGACCCAGCCGGTGGAAATTCATACCCAACTGCCCGGCCGTACCGAAGCGTTCGAAATCGCGCAGGTCCGTCCGCAGGTCAGTGGTGTCATCATGAAGCGCCTGTTTGTCGAAGGCACGGATGTCGAGGCCGGGCAGCAGCTTTATCAGATCGACCCCCGCATTTATCAGGCCGCGGTGGACGCGGCGCAGGGCCAGCTGCTCCACGCGCAGGGCGGTGAGATGACGGCACGCGCCAAGCTGAACCGTTATGGCCCGCTGCTGAAGGCCCATGCCGTCAGCCAGCAGGAATATGACGACGCCCTCGCCGCCGAACGTGAGGCCCAGGGCGATGTCGAGACGGCCAAGGGCCAGCTTGAGCGCGCCAATGTCGATCTGGGCTATACCCACATGAATGCGCCCATCAGCGGCCGTATTGGCCGTTCGATCCTGACGGTCGGCGCGCTGGTCACGACGAACCAGACGAACAATGTGGCGATCGTGACCCGGCTTGACCCGATCTATGTGGACGTGAACCTGCCCGCGACCGAACTGCTGCGCTTCCGCCGGGAACTGGCGCAGGGCAGGCTGACACGGGCGGGCGACAATGCCGCCAGCATCACCATCGCGCTGGAAGATGGCACAACGTACGAACATGCCGGTCGCATGGAGTTTTCGGAAGTAAACGTGGATGAAGCCACGGCCACGGTTGTCGTGCGTGCGGTCATGCCGAACCCGGAACGGCTGCTGCTGCCGGGCATGTATGTCCATGCCCAGCTTGCCGAAGGCGTGGACCCCGCAGCCCTGCTGGTGCCGCAGGAAGCCGTGCAGCGCAATTCACACGGTGATCCGCAGGTCTGGGTGGTCGATGCCGACAACAAGGTCAGTATCCGGTCGGTGACGGCACAGCAGGCCATTGGCACGAACTGGCTTGTGACCGACGGGATCAGGAATGGCGAACGCGTTGTCGTCGAAGGTGTGCTCAAGATCCATCCCGGCGACACGGTGACACCCATCGATGTGTCCCCGCAGGCCAAGGCAGGATAATCCCCCATGTCTCTGTCGCGCTTTTTTATTGACCGGCCCGTTTTCGCGTGGGTGATCGGTCTGATCATCATGCTGGTGGGTGGGGTGTCCATCCTGCGCCTGCCCATCGCGCAGTATCCCGCCATCGCGCCGCCACAGATCGCCATCACCGTTACCTACCCCGGTGCGTCCGCGGATACGGTGAATGATACGGTGGTGCGCCCGATCCTGCAGCAGATGTTCGGGCTGGATCATCTGGAATATATTTCCGCGCAGTCCTACGCATCCGGACAGATGGAAATCGACCTGACCTTCGCACAGGGGACCAACCCCGACATTGCGCAGGTGCAGGTGCAGAACAAGCTTCAGCTTGCGCAGCCCAAGCTGCCGACGGAAGTGACGGCGCAGGGCCTGAGCATCACGAAGGCCGTCAAGAACTTCATGATGGTTCTTGCCTTCATCTCGACCGATAACAGCATGAGCGGCGCGGATATCGCCGATTATGTGGCCTCGAACATTTCCGATCCGCTCAGCCGCGTGACCGGCGTGGGCGACCATACGCTGTTCGGCGCGGAATACGCGATGCGGATCTGGCTCGATCCGTCCAGGCTGTACAAATACAACCTGACCGTGGCTGACGTGCAGACCGCGATCCAGACACAGAACATTCAGGTTTCATCAGGTGAGCTTGGTGGCCTGCCCGCATCTTCCGGTGCGCGGCTTGACGCTACCATCATCGGGCCGACGCGCCTGCATGAACCTGGTGAATTCGAGAAGATCCTGCTGAAAGTCCAGCCCGACGGCTCGCAGGTGCGCATTCGTGATGTCGCCCGCGTGGAACTGGGACCGCAGACCTACAATACCGATTCCTTCTACAACAACATGCCCGCTTCGGGCATGGCGCTGAAACTGGCCCCAGGTGCGAACCAGCTTCAGACGGAAAATGCGGTGCGCGCCCAGATCCATGAACTGGAACAGTTCTTCCCGCCGGGGCTGAAAACCGTCTATCCGCTGGATACGGCACCCTTCATCGTTCTGTCGATCAAGGAAGTCATCATCACGCTGATCGAGGCGATCGCCCTTGTGTTCCTTGTGATGCTGGTCTTCCTGCAGAACTTCCGCGCCACCCTTATTCCGACCATCGCCGTTCCGGTGGTGCTGCTGGGCACGTTCGGCATTCTTGCCGCCCTTGGTTTCTCCATCAATACGCTGACCATGCTGGCCATGGTGCTGGCGGTTGGCCTGCTGGTGGATGACGCCATCGTGGTGGTGGAAAATGTCGAGCGTGTGATGACGGAAAAGAAGCTGTCTCCACGCGACGCCGCCCGTCAGTCAATGGATGAAATCTCGGGCGCGCTGGTCGGCATCGTGCTGGTGCTGACGGCGGTGTTCCTGCCCATGGCGGCCTTTGGTGGTTCGACAGGGGTGATCTACCGGCAGTTTTCCATCACCATCGTCGCGGCCATGTGGCTGTCGGTTCTGGTGGCCATGGTCATGACGCCCGCCCTGTGCGCCACCATGCTCAAGCCCGGCACCCATGAAAAGACCACGGGGGCCGCAGGCTGGTTCAACCGCCATTTCACGCGCCTGACCAACGGCTACCAGAAGGGGGTGACCCGCGTGCTGGGGCATGCCGGGCTGTCCATGCTGGTGTTCGTGCTGATTACCGCAGGTGTGGGCTGGCTGTTCATGCGCCTGCCCGGCGGCTTCCTGCCCGATGAGGATCAGGGCCTGATCTTCGGTCAGGTGACCATGCCTGCTGGCACGCCCATGGAACAGACGGCGGCCGTCAACCGCAAGGTGACCGACTACATCCTCAAGACCGAGGGCAAGAATGTTGAATCCGTTTACGCTATGAACGGGTTCAACTTCGCGGGGCAGGGACAGAGTGCCGGCGCCTTCGTCATCCGCCTGAAGGACTGGGATGACCGGCCCGCCGCATCCCAGACATCGGCGGCGATCGCCATGCGCATCATGATGCATTTCTGGATGGACCCGGTGGCGCAGATATTCGCCATCAACCCGCCCGCCGTGCTGGAACTGGGCAACGCCACCGGTTTCGACCTTGAACTGGAAGATCGCGGGCATCTGGGTCATGCCAAAATGCTTGAAGCGCGTAACATGGTGCTGGGCATGGCCGCAAAGGACCATCGCCTGACCGCCGTGCGTCCCAACGGCATGGAGGATGCGCCCCAGTTCCATCTGAATATCGACCGTGAAAAAGCCAACGCGCTGGGTATTACCATCGCGGACATCAACACCACGATCGAGGGGGCGCTGGGTTCCATCTACGTCAACCAGTTCCTGCGCGATGACCGTGTGAAGCAGGTCTATATTCAGGGCACGCCTGATTCACGCATGATCCCCGATGACCTGAACAAATGGTATATCCGCAACATCACGGGCGGGATGGTGCCGTTCAACGCCTTCATATCCGGCGAGTGGATCGTCGGGCCGCAGAAGGTGGAGGATTATAACGGCCTCAACGCCTTTGAAATCCTCGGCCAGCCTGCGGCGGGTTACAGTTCGGGCGATTCCATTGCAGCCATCAAGGAAATCCTTGCCAAGCTGCCGCCGGGTGTCGGCTATGAATGGACGGGCCTGTCCTATGAACAGATGGCGTCGGGCGCTTCCACCGGTCCGCTTTACGCGCTGGCCCTTGTCGTGATCCTGTTCTGTCTGGCCGCGCTGTATGAAAGCTGGGCCATTCCCTTTGCCGTGCTGCTTGTCATCCCGCTGGGCGTGCTGGGCGCGATCGTGGCGACCCTGCTGCGTGGCATGGCCAATGACGTCTATTTCCAGGTCGGGCTGCTGACCACGGTGGGGCTGGCAGTGAAGAACGCGATCCTGATCGTGGAATTCGCCAAGGCGTTTTTCGAGAACGGCGCGACGCTGGAAGAATCCGTGCTGGAAGCCGGGCGGGAGCGGCTGCGTCCGATCCTGATGACGTCCATCGCCTTCGTGGTGGGTGTGTTCCCGCTGGCTATCGCCAGTGGCGCAGGCTCCGCCGCGCGTGTTGCGATCGGCACGGCGGTGGTGGGCGGCATGGTTACGGCCACGCTGCTGGCCGTATATTTCGTGCCGCTGTTTTTTGTGGTCGTGCTGCGTGTGTGCCGGGTGCGGCGCATGTCAGAACGCACGGTGGAGGAGTAAGCAGATGACCGTATTCCCCACCCTTAAGCGCGCGGGGGCGGCAGGCATCGCGGCTGTCCTGCTGGCCGGATGCACCATGATCCCGCAGTACAAGCGCCCGGCGCCACCCATGGCCAAGGCGTGGCCTGCCTATGCCAATACCGGTCAGCCCGTGCTGGAAAACCAGTTGGCGGCGGATCTTGGCTGGGCGGATTTCTTTACCGACCCACGGCTTAAGGCGCTGATCGCCATCGCCATTCGTGAAAACCGGGACCTGCGGCAGGCGGCGGCTGACATCCGGCGCGCGCAGGGGCAGTTCGATATCCAGCATGCCGGACTGTTTCCGGCCATCGGCGGCGGTGGCGAGGCCATATTCCAGGGGCCGTCCGGTGCGGCCGGTCTGAGCTTCGCGCCGGGTCTGGACACCGGCAATCCGCCAACATTCAAATATTACCAGATGGGCATCGGCGTCTCGTCCTACGAAATCGATCTGTTCGGACGTATCCGCAGCATGTCGCGTGAAGCGGCGGAACATGCGCTCATGCAGCGTGAAAACGCACGGGCCATGCTGATCAGCATCATCTCGCAGGTGGCGACGGCCTATATCTCATGGCTGGGGGATCAGGCATCGCTGCGCCTGTCCAATGATACCCTGGCTTCCCAGCAGGAAACGCTGGATATGGTCAAGGCCCGCTTCGCCCATGGCGAAACGGATGAGATGACCGTGCGGCAGACGGAAACGCAGGTGGCGCAGAGCGGGGCGTTCCGCGATGAGTCGCTCAGGCGCGTGGCGCAGGACGAAAACCTGCTGACGCTGCTGATCGGTCAACCGATCCCCGATAACCTGCCTCCCGCCCAGCCGCTGGGGCAGCAGACCATCATGAAGGACCTGCCCCCCGGACTGCCTGCGGACGTGCTGGAACACCGGCCCGACATCCGGGCGGCCGAGCATGACCTGCTGGCCGCCAATGCCGATATCGGTGCCGCCAAGGCTGCGTTCTATCCGCGCATCACGCTGACTGCGTCGGACGGGATCAGCAGCCTTCAGCCGCACAAACTGTTCACGTCGGCCGCGACGACATGGGGCGTATCGCCACAGTTGCAGGTTCCCCTGCTGAACTGGGGACAGAACAGCGGTAACCTCAAGGCGTCACGCGCGATGCGCGCTTCCAAGGCGGCGGCGTATGAAAAGACGGTGCAGTCCGCTTTCCGCGAGGTGGCGGATGCGCTGGCGGCGCGCGATACCTATCGTGACGAAACCGGTCGGATGGACACATACGTGACCACGACATCGGATGCGTACAGGCTGGCCATGCTGCGGTACAGGGCGGGGACGGATTCCTACCTGACCTCGCTGGTGTCGCAGCGCTCGATGCTGCAGGCGCAGCAATGGCAGATCTCCATTGCGGTTTCACGCTACCAGAACCTTGTAACCCTCTATCGGGCGCTGGGCGGCGGGTGGACCGAACATACCCCCACGCCCGTTGCGGCCAGAGGGCAGACGCCCACCCGCAAGGGGTAGGAAACCGCATCCGGGTCCGATCGGTCCGGCATGGCGTACATTACGGCCCGACCATGTTATATACATGGCGGGCCGTAATAGTATTTAAGTAAATTCAGAACAATTAACAAAACACAAACATAAAATTACTTTGGATTTGTTTATGTAAACGATAAATAAACACCTAAATGAAATAAATAATAAATATCTGCTGATATTTAATATATTACGAAAAAATGTAAATTTTATCCTTCCAATCCAGAAAATCGTACCATATCTATAATGCATGGCTTCTGTCGCAATATGATTTGTTTTCCGGCGTACAAGAAGTGCATGAAAGGTAGGGTCTGAACTTTGAATTTACATAGCAAATCCGATAATCAACTGCCTGCGGCCGTGCGCCCCGATGGGGAATTGCGCATGGTTATTTTCGATTGTGACGGGGTTCTGGTCGACGGGGAATATCTGTCCACCTGCATCATGGCCCGGGAAGCCCGGAAATATGGCTGGAATATTACGGACGAGCAGGCCAATAAAATGTTTACCGGTGGCGAACTGGCCAAGATTCGCGACCGTATCGCACAGGAAAGCGGTGCGACGCTGCCCGATGACTGGGACATGCATGTGCAGAACCTCATCGTATCCATGATGAAGACCGACGCCCAGACCGTTGATGGCGCTGAAGATATGCTCAAGGCGACACTGTCGCTCGGCCTGCCGGTGCGTATCGGTTCCAATTCGTCCATGGCGGAGATGGAGGCCAAGTTCAGCAGCACGGGTCTTGACCAGATGCTCGATGAAGAGCGCATTCATTCCGGGCGCGACCTGAACATGCCCAAGCCCCGGCCCGACCTGTATCTGTATGCGGCCGAACAGGACAATATCCCGGCGGGCAACTGCATCGTGCTGGAAGATTCCAATGCCGGTGTCGAAGCCGCCCGTCTGGCCGGTATGGCCTGCGTGCTGTTGCGTGATCTGGACAAGCCCGCGCCGGAATGGCCGGGGCTGTACCGTATCGGTCACCTGTCGGAATTCGTGCCCCTGCTGCGGCGCATCATGTCCCGGCAGAAGCGCGAAGCGGCCTGATACGTCAGGACGCGGCAGGTATCAGTCAGCATGGGGCGTGCTGCGCCCCTGCTTGATGCGGCTGCGATGCTGTTTGCTGTCCAGCCGCTTGCGCCGCTGGCTGCGCGACGGGCGCGTGGGCACGCGGTACGTCTGTACCTGACTGGCCTGTCCGATCATTTCGTGCAGGCGCGCCACCGCGTCTTCCCGGTTGCGGATCTGGCTGCGAAAGCGTCGGGCGGTTAGCACGATCACGCCGTCCCCTGTCATCCGGCTGCCCGCCACCTGTATCAGACGCTGCTTGATACGTGCGGACAGGGAAGGGGAGTTGCGGGCATCGAAACGGAGCTGGGCCGCTGTTGCGACCTTGTTGACGTTCTGTCCGCCGGGACCGGATGCCAGGATGTAGGTCACATGTAATTCATCATCGGGGATGGTGAGGGTCGACATGGCGGTTTACGGTCCTGATTGACGAATGGTGCGGCGTGCAGTGTTGGGCCGTCCTGCATGGGCCGCATTGCTGTGCAGGCTGTTTGCTATCACCATGCCTGTCCCATGATGACAAGAGCGGAGTAGCACAGCCATGAACGATCAGGCAGTCCCGGACCAGTTGCGCAAGGCCCTGGCGCAGGCAGCGGGTGATGCAGCACAGGCCAAGGTGATGCCCGTGGTCAAGATGATTGCGGCACAGCAGATCGTGGTCATGGACCTTATGCAGATGCTGGTGGATGCCAAGGTGCTGCACGCCGATGAAATCGCGGCCCGCATGCGCCATCATATCGACCATACCGATACGAAGGACATGGCGGCGCGAACCCTGTTTGAACAGGTGCGTTCACGCTTTGCATCTGCCACCCAGACGTCATGATGTTGAGGAAAGGGTTTCCCAATGGCTGATCATCCACCCGCCCTGCGCGCGGAAATCGTGGCGCTGAAGGCAGAACTGGCCCGCGTGCGCGATGAACTGGCCGCAGCACGCAGGACGATACAGGACCTGAACCTGAAACTGCGGCGTGAACAGACACGCAGCCCCACCGCGCGATAGTTCCGACCGCTGAGAAGGTATTTCCATTATGACTGATGAACGCGATGCCGCCGGACGGCTGGTTGTCTACCCTACGGTCAGTTGCGGCGCGGAAGCGGCGCAGGATACCGTTGTGGTGCTGGACCTGTTCATGGCCACGGCGCCCGAACATATGCCAAAGGGGGACAGGCGGGTTGTAACCGTCCTGCCGCCGGAACTGGCGCTTAACCTTGCCGACCAGCTTCGCGCCGCTGCCGAACGGGTGCAGGCCGCGCATGGAGCGGACAGGGCAAAGACTTCAGGCAGCACCCCGGCTGGCTGACAGCCTGCGCAGGCCGCTATAGCGCAGGTTGAGGGATACTTCCCCACCCGTCACGGTCGGGACGGGCATGGTGTTTTCCAGTGCGGTGCGCATGGCGGTCTGCGATGCCATATGCACTATGCCCACCGGTGCGTGCGGAAAGAACAGGTTGGCCAACTGGCCCGTCGTGCTGTCCAGCAGCCACGGGCCGATATAGTTATGGCTGTTGTCCAGAAACGTGACGGGCTGCCCGTCAATATATACTGCCAGCGCAATACAGAGCTGGTCCTGCGTAAAGGCCATGCCGCGCCGGGGCAGGATCAGGGCCTGCCAGCGGCGTAACACCGGCCAGATCGTGGCGTCCCGGCGCAGGCAGAATACACCGGCATTGAGCAGCGGCTTGGCCCCGATACGCTTGCGTATGCCAAAGGGCAGTCGCGCACGGCTGGCATTTTTATACAGGAAGGAGCGGATCTGCATCCAGCCGGGGCAGATCCAGCGTACGCCCAGAAGATTGGCGATCTTGGCCCCGATTTCGGGCACGATCGCCAGCGTACCGCCCTGTGCGGCAGCAAACATCCGTTCGATGGCCTGTCCGTCCTGCACCCATGCATCGGCATCGATCCACAGGATCAGATCGAAATCGGGCAGCATCCGGTCCAGCCATAATTTGCAGATATTGATCGCAAGGCTGGGCCTGCGTTTTACGGCCCGCGCCGGGGCGTAATCCGGGATGTGGGGCGTGATGACCCTTATGCCCCGCGCCTGCAGCCACGCAAGCTGTTCATGGTTCATGCCGCAATCGATCACGCCCATCGGGGCATCGGTATGGTCGCGCACGGATGCGATCAGTTCCGTAACCAGTTCAAAATAGGCGTGGTCACATCCCGTCACGATAATCCGGCGGGCGGTGTCTGGGCTGTCGGGCGGTGTCATGGCCGCCATCATAGGCGTAAGGCCGCAAAGCGGAAATCGTCCATTATCAGGCTTTGGCATGGTGCTGTGTCGCGCCCGGTTTTATGCGTTTTCTGCCAATAAATTATCACCCGTAATCGATATGCTATTATGGGTTTGCGTAGAAGCCTCCCCTTCCGTCACAGGGTGCGCGATAGTAGCCGGCACAATGCAGCAGGGATGGAGGGCACGTGGCCACGCTGGAATGGGAGGGCAAGCACGCGGTCGCGGCCTATGTGGAGCGGATGGTCCCCGGCACCCTGATGCACGATCCCGTCCTGTCATGCGGGAAGGGACGCGACCGGATCATTCAGGGCGACAATCTGGCGATCGCGCATACGTTGATGCCCGATCATGCCGGGCGGGTGGATATGGTTCTGATCGACCCGCCCTATAATACCGGGCGGCGGGACTGGCTGTATGATGACAGCGCCAGTGCGCCCCCGGCCCTGCGCTGGCTGGATGCAGTACTTGGTCCGGCTGCGCGCACCCTGTCGCGTCAGGACAGGTGGCTGTGCCTGATCTATCCGCGCCTGATCGCGCTCAAGGGCCTGCTGGCTGAAAATGGCGTGATCGCCTGCTGCATCGATGACCGCGAATATCCGCGTCTGCGCCTGCTGATGGAGGACGTATTCGGCCCGGAAAACTTCCTCGCCACTTTTGTCTGGATCAATGCGGGCAATATCGACAATCACAGCCGCATCAAAACCAACCACGAATATGTAGTGGTGTTCGCGCGTGACGCACGCCGCTTCGTGCCGGGGCGGGTGCTGGCCCCGCAGGTGGGCGCGCGCAGCAAGCTGCGGCGGCCGGTCATACGCAATACCATTATCAAGAACGGCCCCCGCAATCCGGTATCCGAACTTGTGCTGCCTGCGGGCTTTCCTGCCGCTTTTGAAGATGGCGATATCTCTCCACCCCGGCATGCAGGGTTCTGGCCGCGTTTTGATGTCCCCATGGTGGTGCGCAACAGCCGTCTGGTCGCACCTGTCGTCCTGCGCAGTGGATGGAGTTCACGCAGGCAGTGCATGGCGTTCATTGCCGGTGGCTTTCGTGACATTACGGACCGGCGGGGCCTGAAAACCCGTTTCTACCTGACCCCCAGCGGTGCGGTTTTCATGGAAAAGGACCGTAATGAGGCATCAAGCCATATCCTGACCGTGCTGGAAGGGATGGGAACCGTGCAGCAGGCGGCGGCCGATCTGGCGCGGCAGGGCGTGCGTTTTGATTACCCCAAGCCCGTACCGCTGGTGCGTTATCTGCTTGGTGCTTTATGTCCCAATCCGCATGCGCTGGTGCTTGACGCCTTTGGCGGGTCAGGCACGACCGGGCAGGCGGTCATGGAACTGAACGCCGCTGATGGCGGGACGCGGCGCTTCATCCTGATGGAAAGGGATGAACGGATCGCCACCACCGTTACCCAGCCCCGTCTTGCCCATGCAATAGCGGAACAGGGCCAGCAGGATGCAGGTTTCCGCTTCTGCCGACTCGTGCCATCCGCCAGCCCCGCCTCTTCGGTCATTGCCGCGGCAGGAACGCCGTAACAGCGCGTTTTACCGGATACGGGCGGCATCCAGTCGGGCATTGAAAATCCGGCTGAAATCATCCAGTGAACAACGTCCGTCCTGTCCGGCATGGCACGCAGTCATGGGCAGGATATCGGGTTGGGCGGTAATGGCCTGTCCCTTACGCAATGCTTCCAGCCCCTGATGAAAAATGACGGCCCGCACGCGCCGCGTCCCGTTGGGCATGCGCCATGTTTCGAATCCCAGCGTGGTATCCGGGCCGGTCGGGTCCGGCAGGTCGGGGAAAGACCAGTCCAGCCCGAAAATGGCCGCCAGCATGTCCAGTGTGGTGTCATGCCCGGCGAATACGATCATCCGCGTAGCGGCGGCAACCGGACTGCCATCGGGCAGGGTCGCGGCGTGAGCGGAGACCAGACTGGTTATCATGCGTGCAAGCCCGTGCCCGCGTGCAAACGCGAAAACCGGCATCCGGCGTAACAGGCGACTGGCATGGTTATGGGCAGGCATGACGGCATCAATGATCCGGCGTGGCGTATCGTGCCCCCATACAATGGCGGACACAGGCAGACCCTGCGCGTATTCCAGCAGCATGTCCTCCGCCATCTCGGCTGCGTCCTGCAGCCCCCCTGTCAGGCGGGGAGCGTTCTTCTGCCACGTTGCACCGTCCGGGGTGGTGAAGCAGGGGCCGCCCGCTTCGCATCCGTCGGGGTTTATCACGGCCTGAAGCATGCCTGACGCCCGGTCCACATCGGCGGGACGCGTGGTACGGTCATGTGCAATAGCCATGCGGAGGTCCGTCATGATTGCGGCCTGAAGGGAGGGAGAAACCGGATCGGGCAGGCTGTTGAATAGCGGGTCATGTGTGCGTGCGGGCAGGCTGGCACCTGGTACGGGACAGTCGGGTGCGATCGCATGGCCCATGATGGCGCCGCTTTCCATCGTGCGGTGCGCTGCGCTGTCAGCCCATACGTTTATCATCAGGGGCGTGCATCCCTGCCGGGGCAGCAGCCCTTCGTGCCGGTAATGCTGGCCCAGTGCCGCGGCCATCAGTTTCAGGTCGTCGCTGCCATGTGCGCTTATCTCACCTGGAGGGACCGGCCATGCGGGCCAGATCCGGTGGGTCCGGGCATCAAGGTCCGTAATCGACCGGGTCGGACTGCGGATGCCATGGCGCGCGATCAGAACCACCCGTTCAAGTGTGGGGCGTGTGTCGTCCGCCGCCATCGCGGCACATGGCAGGGCGCATGGCGCGCAGGCCAGAATCAGCAGGGCGGATAGCAGGAAAGCAGGCTTGGGCATGCAGCCTTATCCCACACAAAGGGGCACGGGATGGGCAGGAAATGATCCACGCATGACACGATAAGCGATGTTCTGCTAACGTGTCGTAGCTGAAAAAAACGGCGCGTCCCCTGTGGGGCGGGAAACGCTTCGCCGCGTGATGCATTCCTGTTGGCGCGCGGCGCGGGCAGGGGGAAGCGGTTTATGGAACTGGTATGGACAGATCGACCCACGGGAATTGTGGCGTTCATCCGGAGGCACTGGTGGGCATGTACGGCAGTGCCGGTCCTGCTGGGACTGGTTGGTGGTGCTGCGGCCTACCTGAACTGGACCAGCCAGAGCGACGTGAACTTCGCCCGTCATAACATCCTGATAAAACATTCGCAGGAAGAAGCGGCCTATGCCCGCCAGCTTGCCGATGATGACCAGACGATCATAAGGGACCGCCGCGTTTTCCTTGACGTAACCCGTCAGGATTTCGACCGGATCGCCCCACCGGCCCAGAAGGCGTGGCTGCTGCAGGAATATCGCAAGTTCGATATCAGCCGCGTCAAGGTTTACGACGGGCATGAAACACGTCCCTTCGTGCCCGCGCCGTGTAACGTTGAATTATGTTTTGTACCAATCTTTCTCGAAGAACTGCACGACGACCCCATTCACAATACCAAATATGTGCAGGTCGGCGCGCTGGAAGACATGTCCCGCACGCTGATTATGGACGCTGAACAGTTCTGGCGACTGCGCAAACTGGTCATTCATGTCGATGCCATCCTGTTTGCGGACCGTCACCAGCAGATTGCGGATTTTGAACAGATGATGCAGCTTCGCGCCTCGCTTGATGTTCTGCGCAGGACCATGCAGAAAGTACAGTGATCGCCGCGGCGCAATATGGGTTGTGCAAATAGTTCCCAGGTCTATCCTTTTTCAGGAGTAATAATGCCCTCCTCCACTACGCAACTAGCGGAACAGCATCTGCCCGAGCCGGTGGTTCCGGTTATCCTGTCGGGCGGAAGTGGCAGCCGGCTCTGGCCCGTGTCGCGCAGTTCCTATCCCAAGCAGTTCTGGCCGCTGGTCTCGCAGCATACCATGGTGCAGGAAACGGCGCTGCGCAGCCATGGCCCCGGTTTTGCAGCGCCGATCGTGGTCTGCAATAACGAACACCGCTTCATCATGGCCGAGCAGTTGCGTGAAGTTGGCGTGACCGGCGCGCGTATCCTGCTCGAACCCATGGGGCGCAATTCCGCCCCCGCCATCGTCGCCGCCGCCCTTCTGGCGGCCGAGACCGATCCCGACGCGGTCCTGTGGGTCATGGCGGCGGATGCGGCGATGATGAAGCCGGAAAATATCCGCCCCGCCCTTGATCTGGCCGTGCGTGTGGCGCGTGCCGGGCGCATCGTGACCTTCGGGATGATGCCGACCAAGGCGGAAACGGGTTACGGCTATATTGAAAAGGGCGAAAGCCTGCCCGGATATGACGGCGCGTTCGCCGTTGCACAGTTTACCGAAAAACCAGATGCGGCCCGCGCGGCCGCCATGTTTGAATCCGGCCGGTTCCTGTGGAATTCCGGCATGTTCGTCTTCACCGCCCGCACACTGCTGCAGGAAATGGAGAAATTCGAACCTGCCATTGTCGCTGCCGTGGGGCAGGCCATGGCCGGGCGCAGGACGGATATCGATTTCGACCGGCTGGATGCGGAGGCATTTGCCGCATCGCCCGAGATCTCGATCGATTACGCGGTGGCGGAACGTACGGATCTCATGACCGTCATCCCCGCCGATTTTGGCTGGTTCGATGTCGGTAGCTGGGATGCGCTGTGGGAGTTCAATCCCAAGGACAGGAACGGTAATGTCGTCAGCGGTGATGTGGTGATGAACAACACCACCAACAGCTACGTCCGGACCGATGGTATCCTTACCGCTGTCGCCGGGGTCAAGGACCTGCTGGTGGTCGTGAATGAAGATGCGGTTCTGGTTACGCATCGTGACCATGCGCAGGATGTGAAAAATATCGTAGCCGAACTCAAGCGGACCCACCGCAAGGAAGCAACAGCCCACCGGCGTTGCTACCGGCCATGGGGGTTCTATGAATCGCTGATTGAAGGCAGCCGGTTTCAGGTCAAGCGGATCGTGGTGGAACCGGGACAGAAACTGTCGCTGCAGAAGCATTTCCATCGCGCTGAACACTGGGTGGTGGTTGAAGGCACGGCGCAGGTCGTCCGTAACGAGGAAACGATCCTCGTGCGGGAAAATGAAAGCGTGTACCTGCCGCTGGGCGCCGTGCACCGGCTGGAAAATCCCGGTCGCATCCCCCTGACCCTGATCGAGGTCCAGTCCGGTCCCTATCTGGGGGAAGATGACATCGTGCGGCTGGAAGACGTGTACAGCCGCTCCTGATCCCTTCCGGGCACAGGTGGAAAGGGGGTACGATGTGGCGACAGGCCGTGCGTGCCCCCTTTTTTATGGCCATGGGATGCGCGGCACCGGACAACTGTTGCCATGACGGAGGGGTTCATATTTCCTTCATAAAACTGTCATGGACATATCATTTTTATTTATACATCCCCTTATTTATTAATTCGCGTGTCTGCTGGATAGCCAGACATGTCTGTCTTCTTCATGTCGGAGAACATGAGTATTATGTACTTTCCTGCTCGAATTCTAACATGTGCCCTGCTGGCAACCGCCCTGCCGGTCATGGCGCATGCTGCGGATATTACAGGTGCCGGTTCCAGCTTTGCTGCACCCATCTACGGAGCCTGGGGGGCAGACAGTCGCAGTGCTGCTGGCGTTAACCTGAATTACCAGACGGTCGGGTCCAGCGCGGGCCAGAACCAGATCCTTGCCGGGACAGTTGATTTTGGCGCGTCCGACGTGCCGATGGAAACGCAGAAGCTGGAAAACGCCCATCTGTTCCAGTTCCCCACCGTCATGGGCGGCATCGTGCCGGTCATCAACCTGCCCGGCATCAATGCCAACCAGATCCAGCTTGATGGCCCGACGCTGGCCGCCATCTACCGTGGCGAGATCGAGCAGTGGAACGACCCCAAGATCGTGGCGCTGAACCCCGGCGTGAAACTTCCCGATACGGCCATCGCCACGGTGCATCGCGCCGACGGTTCGGGCACGACGGCAGTGTTCACCGGCTATCTTGCCCATGTGTCGCCTGAATGGCGCGAAGGTCAGGGCACGGGCGCTTCCATCGCATGGCCCGGCGGCATCGGCGCGCGTGGCAATGACGGCGTGGCCGCTTCCGTGCGCAATACCGAAGGCGCGATCGGCTACGTTGAATATGCCTTCGCCGCCAACGCGCACATGACCACCGTGAAGCTGAAGAACCACAGCGGCGCTTACGTGGCCCCCGGCATGGACAGCTTCAGCCGCGCTGCCGAAGCTGCGGACTGGAAGGATGCGTCCCACTTCGCCGTTGACCTGCTGGATACCAATGGCGCGGGTGCGTGGCCGATCGTGTCCCCCACCTATGTGCTGGTGCCCGTGCCCACGGCCAAGGCTGAACATGGCGCGGCGGTGCGCAAGTTCTTCGGCTACGCGCTGCAGAATGGTGATGCGGCTGCGCTGCGTCTGGATTATGTGCCGGTCCCGGCAAATGTTAAGACTGACATCCTGCGTCAGTGGGACAGCGCCAAATAATAATCCGGCAAAACCGGAAGTAATAAGGAAATCCGCCCGTATTCCGGGCGGATTTTTTTATGCAATCGGCGTGTCATAAATCCTTCATAAAACTGTATTGGAAACATAACACACAGAATTGTGCGCCCATTCTAAATGAACCCATCCTTCATTACGGAATGGTTAATATGATTCGCCGGTCTGCTGTATCGCTTCTGCTGGGTTCTTCTGCCATCTGGGGTCTCTCCTCGATCAACCAGGCGTATGCGGCATCCGCGTCGGATGCGCAGATCCTCGCCCTGCAGCACGAGATGCAGGAAATGCGCCGTGAAATGTCGGGCCAGATCAGCGTGCTGCGCCAGCGCCTTGTCCGTGCGGAAGCCCACAACACCCCGGCGGCCAATGCAGCCCAGGCCCGCCGCGTGGCGGCCAGCAAGGGCCAACCGCTGCCCGACAGCTATGCGCAGGACATCCACATCGGCGGCGACAGCGGCATGGGCGGAAACCTGGGCAGCGTGATGCAGAAGGCCGACCTGGGCACCCCGCCGTCGGATCGTGGCGTCTCGTCCTCCTGGGCGTCCTTCCGGGCGGCGAACGAGAAGGAAGAGGCCGTGCATATGGGGGGCATGATGATCGGCTTCCCCGGTGGCCGTCCCACCATCTCGTCCGAGGACGGGATGTATGCCATGTCCATCGGCCTTGCCTTCCATGAGGATATCGGCGGCTTCATGGGCATGTCGCCGCGCCGGGGCGAAACCCGTGGCGATTTCTCCAGCCTGACCGAAAACGCCCGTCGCCTGCGTATTCCCATCTCGTTCCGTTACAAGGACTGGATCGCCAACATCACGCCCGATTTCGGCAACGGCTCGGCGGACGGGTCCACCACGCTGTATGAAGCCAACGTCAACTATGCCGGTTTCCACAACACGATCCTGACGGCGGGTTACTTCCAGCCGCGCGTGACGGAAGAAGATTCCGAAAGCTCGAACGAGTTCGAGATGATGGAACGTCCCGCCATCACCGATATCGTGCGTAACATCGCGGCAGGCGATGCGCGCATGAGCATCGGTGGCCTGCATTATGACAAGCGCTGGTGGATCGCCGGTTACCTGACCGGGCAGAGCTATGGCGCGCGTAACGGTACCGGGGTGACGGACAGCCAGACGGGGGCAACCTTCCGTGTCGCGGGTCGTCCGTACATGTCCAAGGACATTGACGTGCATGTTGGCCTGTCGGCCATCAGCGCCTTCAAGGTTGCGGAAAAGAGCAATGGCCGCAGCTACGCCTTTGCCGAAGGGCCGGAAGTCAACCTGACGACGACGAAGTTCCTGAACCAGACCGTGGGCAATGTGGGCAGCATCTGGTCGGCGGGTCCCGAACTGGGCTTCCGCTGGAAGCGGCTGGTGCTGAAGGGTGAATACTACCATATCGGCGTCACCCGTGGCGACAATACCGGCGGCAATGTCGGCAACCAGCAGAGCGTGAACTTCTCCGGTTACTACGGCGCTGCCAACTATACCCTGTTCGGCAAGGGCCGAAGCTACAACATCAAGGAAGGCGCCTTCGCAGCGCCGGGTGTGGACCATGTGTTCGACCCGCTGCACGGGTACTGGGGTGCGCTGGAACTGTCCGCGCGGTACAGCGTGGCGGACCTGAACAGTGGCCTGAACACGGCAGGCGCCGTGCGCGGTGGGCAGCAGACGGTCTGGTCGGCGGGGCTGAACTGGTATCCCAACCGTCACTTCCGCTTCATGCTTGACTTCAACCACATCATCGTCAGCCGCAACAGCCAGCTTTACGATCTGGTCGGGCGGGACGGAAACTCCGTCGCCGGACGTATTCAGGCCGCTTTCTAAAATATTGTCTGAAAAGAAATATTCATAAAAAACGGCGAAATATTTTGGGTGTTGCCTCTTTTTAAAGAGGCAACACCTTTCGAAGTTTTTTGAAAAAGCTTCACCAAAAACTTTCTTATGATTTCTATCTGTTTTTTTGGATATAATATTTAATGTGACCATGTAAAATGGTCCCATGACGTAAGTATATTTCTGTCTGTTAAAAAACAGGTGGGAGTATTTTCATGATACGTCCGTATGATACCTTGGATGGACTGGCATTACGTAGCATGGGAAGAGCGTTTCCTATAACTGCGGCTGCACCATCGGGCCGGGCTATATTCTTTCACCTGCCACGCCGTGGCATTTTTGGTCCCGCTGACGACCCGGATTCCGGGGAGCGTGTCGCACAGTCCCTCGTGTCCGCTATGTTGCGCGGGTTGGGGGCGACCAACCGGATACGGAATGCTCGATCCGGGTGGTTTAAGCCCAATCGCCGGAAAAACTGTCGTCAGTAACAGGCGTTTACTGCAGCCATTCCTGCTCGTCATCAAGATCATGCAGCAGGGCCTGCGTCAGGGCCTGATGGGATTGGATCAGTTTCACATTGTCCCGGTTAAGCGCAGGTGCATCCTTTCTGGATCGGGGTGTTTCCTGCATCCGCGCGGCGGTCATTTCAAAGGTGGTCAGCGCCATGACAAAATCCTGCGCCGACATGTTGTACTGCTGAAGGATGGGCTGAAGTTCCGGCATGGCCTGCGTGCGGCGGATGGTCGTCGCCAGCGTCATGTTCTGGGTCTGGGTCGGGGCCGTGATATGGGCGCGCCTGATCTGGCGGACCATGGGGAGCATGCGGGCAAAGAAATCCGTAGGCAGCCTGTATTGCGCCACGGTCTGTATATCGTGCTGGAGTGCTTCATGCACGGCGCGCTGGATTTCCGCCTTCTGTTCGGCGGTCGGCCCATGCTGTTCGGCCTGCTGGGCGGCAGCAGGGCCAACCGGCAGGCTGGCCGCCACAAGGATAAGGGCCGTAACCAGAAGGGGCAGGCGCGGGGAATAGGCAATCATGATCGGTCGTTCCATTCGCCCCGGGCGACGGGGGCACAAATATCATCATGGCTGATAGCATCCATGCTGATTTTGCGGGACCTGATCGTCCAGTCAATACGGAAGAAACCGGGGATAATACGGATCGGTTTTTCGGATCATCATTCAACGTGGCGGCGCATATCCCGGCGCTCACGTCAGGCCATAAGGCCCCGTTCCGAAAGGTGGTGTCCGCGGCGGGATTCGAACCCACGGCCCCAGGATTCATACCACTTCGACTTTCGCCGCCGCCATGAAGCCATGACGTTCGTGGTCTGGACTGTCCCTTCACCATGGGCCGCGAACGGCCTGCAGGTGCTGCCCATCCAGTCTCTACACCTTGCCGGGTGAACCGGCCTTGGCTCGGGATTGGCACGGTATGAAACCAGAGCGTTCCCCGAATTTGAGCAGATCCGTCACGTGGTTTCCCGTCGTGACGCCCAATTGAAAACCAGGAATCCTGTGCTCTATCCGGCTGAGCTACGCGGACACACACAGGCGTTTTCTAACCGAGAGCACGCACCCCGGCAAGGTGTTTCAGGGCAGGGTGGGCATATTTCGCACTTACCGCCGCCTGCGGTCCTGCTGCGCCTGCGCGCACAGGCGGGCGACATGGCGCAGGCACAATACGATATCGGGGCTGCCGGTCTGTTTGCAGGCCAGTTCCAGCGCCTGCGTTTCCTCTGCCGCGCGCAGCAGGGCGGCAGCGGACCAGTGCCCCAGCGCCTGCGTGAAACTGTCCGTGCGCTTGAAAAATACGGGCGGGCGCAACTGGCGCATGGCATCGGCCCGGCTCATGCCGCCATCGACGGCAATCCGCGCGCGGCGCAGGCGATGGATGTGCGACAGCAACGCGCGCGCAAGGGCGATGGGGCTGCTGCCATCGGTGGTCAGTGCCCGTTCGGCTGCCGCGTCCGCCGCCTTGCGATCTCCCGCCATGGCCGCAAAGGCCGCGTCTTCCAGCGAGACTCCGGCGGCATCGCCCACGCAGGCGCGCACGTCCTCAAGCCCCAGCCTGCCACCCGCGCCCGCGAACAGCGCCAGCTTTTCCACCTCGCTGCGGGTCGCCGCGCGGTCCGGTCCGGCGCGTTCAACCATCCATCCCAGCGCATCGGGGTCGATGCTGACATTCTGTGCTGACAGCATCTGCCGGATCGCGCCCTCAAGTGCGCGACCTTCCTCCGGGTAACAGCCGATGACGCCGCACAGTCTGTCCTTTTCCGCAAAGGCGCGGAGTTTGGCGCGCGCGGGCAGTCCCGCTGCCTCCACGATGACCAGCGTATCGGATGGCTGCGCCAGACTGCGCTGAAGCGGGGCAAGCAACCCGTCACCCGCGTCACGCACCCAGATCACGCGACGGCCACCAACCAGTGAAAGGGCGGTGACTTCCTCCTCCAGCCGGTCATGCTCGTCACGTCCCAGAACGGCAACGCGGAAGGGATCGTTCAGGTCGGGGCAGATCGCCCGGGCGGCGGTCGTGGCGCGTTCGCGGATCAGGCCCGCATCATCCCCATGCAGGATGATGGCCCGCAGCGCGCCCGGCGCCTGCAGGGTTGCACTGGTGGCGCGGGCGTCGATCTTCACTGGTTTTCGTTGCCCCCGATACTGATGCCCGATGTGTCATTATCATTATCATCGGACCCGGCATGGCTGCGGGCAGGCGTTGTATCCGTCGTCGTGCCGGACCCGGTGGACACGTCCATATCTTCGTTATTCTGTTCGTTAAGCTGTGCGTCGGTCCGGCCTGTCGCCAGCGCGGGCAGGCCATCGGCGCCCGGTGCCTGGGCGGGCATCTGGTTGTTTGGATTGACGATGGCGTTGGGGTCGGTATAGCGCGGCTGGTTCCTGCCCGCGACCGACCCGTTGACGGCTGGCTTGGCATGTGTGCGGAACCACACGCTGACCTGCTGTGTAATCTGGTCCGCCATGTTCTTCGCAACACGGGTGCGGACGTTTTCCAGATTCAGCGTCAGGGCAAAATACTGTTCGTAATTGTTGTTGACGCCATCCACCACCGAGGCATCGCCGCTGGCCAGAAGCTGCGGGTCCTCCGCAATGGTGTAAAGCTGCCAGTGGGCGAAGGCTGTGGTGCGGGTCCGGCCACTGGTGTTGTCGGCATGGATGTCGACGGCTTCGTTCATGAGGTAGGTGCCGATGTGCAGCGAGTACCGGGTGGGGTTTTCAGGCCCGTCGCCCGACATGTCCTGCTGCAGGAACTGGCGTAGCTGCTGGCCGTAGCGTTCCTTGATCAGCGGCACGTAAACCTGCTTCAGTTCCGCCAGCACGTTCCCCACGGTCGGCTTGCCGTCCGCGCCCAGATGGGTGCCCGTCGTCTTGTACATCGGGGAAAAGCCGCAGCCTGCCAGCGCAAGCAGCGTGCAGATCAGGCCGGTGTAACGGACGACGGGATGGGCCATGTCTATTTCGCAACCACGAAGTTGACGATACGGCCGGGCACGTGGATGCGTTTTACGATCCGCGCACCTTCCAGCAGGCGTGCGACATTCGGTTCCGCCTGCGCCAGCGCAATCACTTCGTCCGCGGGCATGTCCGGCGGGACGGCGATCGTGCCACGCAGCTTGCCCATGATCTGCACCGCGATGGTCAGTTCACTGGCCTTGAGCAGTTCGGGAATGGCGGTTGGCCATGTCCGTTCCACCACCGGCTTACCCGCCGGTTCCAGCAGCGCCATCATGGCTTCCGCCTGATGCGGAACCATGGGGGCTATCAGAAGGGAGATGACACTTGCGGCTTCGCGCCGGGCAAACGCCATGCCGTCCTCGCCCGCTGTCTTTTCCGCATCGGCCAGGGCGGAGGTCAGTTCATGCAGGCGGGCCACGGCCACGTTGGCGCTGAAGGCTTCCAGTGCGTCCGTTACCGCAACGATGGTGCGGTGCGTGGTCCGGCGCAGGCTGTCCGCCGCGCGGGACAGCGTATCGGGGCATGCGATGTCGGCGGATGTCTGTTCCGCCACGGTGCGGACCACGCGGAACAGACGCTGCAGGAAGCGCGCGGCAGCCGCGACACCGGCTTCCGTCCATTCCATATCGCGTTCCGGCGGGCTGTCAGACAGCACGAACCACCGCGCCGTATCGGCGCCGAAGCGTTCGATGATGGCGACAGGGGCAACCGTGTTGCGCTTGGACTTGGACATCTTTTCTACGCGGCCGATAGTGACCGGCGCGCCGGTGTCGCGGCGGACGGCGGTACCCCCCCGGCGCTCGACTTCATCGGGATAGAGCCAGTTGCCTGCGGCGTCACGATAGCTTTCGTGATTGACCATCCCCTGCGTGAACAGGCCGGCAAAGGGTTCATCCACATGCAGGTGCCCGGTCTCGTGCATGGCGCGGGTGAAGAAGCGCGCATACAGCAAGTGCAGGATCGCGTGTTCGATGCCGCCGATATACTGGTCCACCGGCAGCCAGCCATCCGCTGCGGCCGGTACGGTCGGGATGGCGGCCTGCGGGGCGGTGAAGCGGGCGAAATACCATGAACTGTCGACAAACGTGTCGCAGGTGTCGGTTTCACGCAGTGCGGGCCTGCCACAGGACGGGCAGGCCACATGCTTCCATGTCGGGTGGTGTTCCAGCGGGTTACCGGGACGGTCAAAGGTCACGTCCTCGGGCAGGGTGACGGGAAGCTGGTCGTCGGGCACGGGCTGCGCGCCGCAGTCGGTGCAGTGGATGACCGGGATGGGGCAGCCCCAGTAGCGCTGGCGCGAAATGCCCCAGTCGCGCAGTCGCCAGTTGACGACACCCTGACCGATCCCCATGCCTTCCAGTCGGGAAATGGCTTCCTTTTTGGCCGCATCCGTGTCCAGCCCGTCCAGAAAGCCGGAATTGAACAGGGTGCCCTGTCCTTCATACGGTTTGTCCGTCGTGGTGAAGGTGGCCGCTTCCTCGCCGGGCGGCAGGATGACCGTGGCGAAGGGAAGGTTGTATTTGCGGGCGAAATCGAAATCGCGCTGGTCGCCGCAGGGGCAGCCGAATACGGCGCCCGTGCCGTAATCCATCAGCACGAAATTCGCGATCCATACCGGGAAGGACTGATCGGGCAGGAAGGGGTGTGCTACGCGCAGGCCAGTGTCAAAACCACGCTTTTCCGCCGTCTCGATCGCTTCTTCCGATGTGCCCAGCCGGTGGCATTCGGCAATGAATTCCTGTGCGCCCGGATTGTTGGCCGCAACCTTGGCCGCGAGCGGATGGTCGGCGGCAATGGCCAGGAAGGACATGCCGAACAGCGTATCGGGACGGGTGGTGAACACTTCGACCGAATCAAGGTCGGTGTCGAAACCTACCGGGGGTTCATGCAGCCCGAAGCGGACTTTCGCCCCTTCCGATCGGCCGATCCAGCGTTCCTGCATGGTCCGCACCCGTTCGGGCCAGCGGGACAGGGTGGACAGGCCATCCAGCAGTTGCGGGGCGAACTGGGTGATCTTCAGGAACCACTGCGAAAGCTTCTTCTGTTCGATCAGCGCGCCCGAACGCCAGCCACGCCCGTCCACCACCTGTTCGTTGGCCAGAACGGTATTGTCCACCGGGTCCCAGTTGACCCAGCTTTCGCGGCGTTCAACCAGCCCGCTACGCAGCATGTCGATGAACAGCTTCTGCTGCTTGCCATAGTATTCCGGCAGGCAGGTCGCGATTTCGCGGTCCCAGTTGAAGGAAAAGCCCAGCCGCTTGAGCGTGGCGCGCATGGCGGCGATGTTGTCCATCGTCCACTTGCCGGGATGCACGCCGCGTTCGCGCGCCGCGTTTTCGGCGGGCAGGCCGAAGGCGTCCCAGCCCATCGGGTGCAGTACGCTGAAGCCGCGCGCGCGCTTGTAACGCGCCACCACATCACCCAGCGTGTAGTTGCGCACATGCCCCATGTGAAGCTGGCCCGACGGGTAGGGGAACATCTCCAGCACATAATATTTGGGCCGGTCGGCGGGGGGCACGTCGGGAACATCGAAGATGCCCGATGACGCCCAGCGTTCCTGCCACTGCGGCTCTGCCGTGTGGAAATCGTAGGCGGGGGCGGTGCTGTCCGGTGGGGTGCTGGTTTCAGTCATCTTCTTCTGGTTCGGTATGCGGTGGCAGGCGACGGGGCCTGCGGGAAAGGGCGCGGGCGGCCCGGTGGGCTACCCGGCGGGAAAAAGGAAGTGGCGGCGCCAGAGGATCAGTGCTGTCCGCTATCGGTGCGGAGCTGGCGCGCGCGGGTCAGGATGCGGGCGGTGATGTCGGATACGGTATTGGCCGCAACGGGGGTATCGACCCACTGGCTGTTTTCATAAACCTGACGGAAAACCGATACCCGCAGCGCATCCGAACGCAGGCTGCGCGACAGGATGAAGCAGGTGATCTTGAAGCGTTCGTCCTTGGTCGCAGGCGGGGTGTACCAGTCCGTCAGGATCACGCCCGCCACCGCATCGGCTGACGAGAACGGCATGAAGGACAGCGTATCCAGCGCCCCGCGCCACAGGAAGGCGTTGACCCCGTCATTCTCCAGCGGGGTGGAGCCGCCATTGGCGCCGCGATCTTCCTTCAGCAGGCGATTCTGCGGTATGGCCAGCCCGCTTTTGTCATGTTGCGGTGCGCTGCCGCAGCCCGCCAGCACGGCGGTCGCCAGAAGGGCGGGCAGGGCCGCGCGGGGTAGCAGGCGGCGGCCCGCATGCGTGGCGGAGGGGGCGGGATAGGACGGGCGAAGGGTCATGATGCCTCTGTGGACGCCGGGGATGGCCCCCGCATGTGGTAATCCGGCCATGCGCCTGCCCCGCTGGCGATACCGGGCGGGATGCGTTCTGGCCTGTCGCATTGTCTGTTCTTCATATCCTGCCCCGCCTGTCCCGCCAAGTCGCATGGCCATTTTACCTTGCGTTGCGTGACAACCGGGGCATTAAGGCGCAAAAATAAGGGGATTTTTCAACAGTAACGGGACAGGATGAAACATTCAGCCAGATGGCGTGCAGCCATGCTGTGCGCGGTGAGCCTGCTGGGGGCCGGAACCCCAATGTTAGCCCATGCAGGCGTAGGAAATGCTCAGGGCGCCGTGCATGCCGCGGAGATGGCCGCGCGCATGCAGCCTGCCGAACAGCAGGCGGTGGTGCAGGCGCGTCCGACGGGTGCGGGCGGCAGCGGGCTGCTGGCATGGCCCGGCGTGCCCCGGCTGGGTCTGCCCGTCCTGCGCATGCCGGATTTTTCCGCACCCATGCAGTCGGGTGCGGGCAATGCCAGCCCGATGCTGCCATGGCTGGCCCTGGCCGCGACATGGGACCCTGATCTTGCACATCGCGCGGGAACGGCACGGGCACGGGCTGAATGGCAGCATGGCCGCGCGGTCGTGCGCGTGGGCGGGGTGGACCTGCTGCCCTCGGGCCGGCTTCAGGCTGGTGAGGATGAAGTCCTGTCCGGCACGATGGCGGGGGTGATCGGCGCGGGCCTGCTGGCGGGGCATGTGCTGCCGGTATTCGGTTCGGTCGTGGCGGAGGAACAGGCACGCGCCGATGGCACCGTGCCCGCGCGCGCGCAGCCTGTTCCCGCCGCCCGGCTTGCGTCCCATAGCCTGCTGGGGGTGGCCATGGCGCTGGAGATCGCCCATGGCGGGGCCATATTATGCGGTGGCATGGCCCCATGCCCGACCGTGACCGATCTGGGCGCCATGGTGCATGACGCATGGCGCTTCCCCGGCATGGTCATCGCCCCGCCCGGTGGGGCAGGCCGTTCCATGAAGGAAGATGACGCGGACCCCGCAATTGCCGCCGTCGCGGCCGGGGTCGATATGGAACAGGTCGCGGCCGGTGAAGACGGACATGATGTGTTCGGCGCAGTCCTGCGGCAGGCGGCGCAGGCTGGTACTATAAAGCCCGCGCAGGTACAGGCCATGGCGACCCATATTCTGGCGTCCTTTTACATGGCGGGCAGCCTTGACCATCCCCCGCCATTCGCCAGCACGCGCAATGCGTCAACGCCGCCGGGGACTAACGATACGCTGGTGAGCGATGTGGAGATGGAGGGCGCCGTCCTGCTCCAGAACGAGAACCGGGTCCTGCCTTTCGATCCGGCCCTTGGCCCGGTGCTGCTGCTGACACGTAATGCCATGCGTCCTGCCGGTGATCTGCTGGCGGCGGCCCTGCGCCATGCGGGACTGACTGTTACCACCGCCACCGTGCCGGATGGCCCGGGCGCATCCCCGCCGCCCGCCGCGACACAGGCCGCGCGGATACTGATGCTGACCGGCAGTAATGACGATAACAGGCTGATTACCACACTGGCCGATCTTGGCGGTCATGTCGCGGTGGTCCTGACTGCCGATGACCCGGACCGGCAGATGCCATGGCTGGATATGGTGGACAGCGTGGTGCAGGCCTGGGCGTGGCGTGATGAATATGCCCAGGCCCTTGCCGCCCTTCTGTCCGGACAGCAGGATTTTTCCGGTCATCTGCCCGTAACCCTGACCGGCGGGTTCTACCCGCCGGGCATGGCCGATGCGGATTACCGGGCCTTCGCATCTGCGCATATCGTGCCGCTGTTTCCCTTCGGCTATGGCCTGTCCACGCGCAGTCACCTCACGCTGGGCGATCTGCATGTAACGCGTGAGGGCAATCACCTGCTCGCCAGCTTTTCCCTGACCAATCCAGGGGACGGGCCGGTAAGGGCGACGCCGCAGCTTTATGCGGAAATGCCGCCTGACATGCCCGGTGCGTCGCGGCGGCTTGCGGGGTGGCGCAGTATCATGGTTGCGCCGGGGCATACGGTGCGGCTGGGCGTGCCCGTCAGCCTGCGACTACTCGGGCAATGGGAGCAGGGGAGCGGGAACTGGAATGTGGCGGCGGGGGACTACACGCTTTCGCTCGGCTTCTCATCCGTCATGCTGCTGCGCCATGTGACCCTTCACCTGCCCGCGCTGCATGTGCCGGGCGCGCTGGAAAACGCGCCCCTGCCGGGTGTTGCGGCGGAATAAGGCTATGGGCCGCCCTACTGTCCCGGCCTGATGACGGAACAGGGCAGCCCCTGATTTTTAAGCGTGGCGCATGCCGATACCGCCGCCACCTGTGACAGACCGGCCAGACGGGCGCGATAGATCACGCCAGCCGGTCTGTTGACCGGTATGACCATGCTGCGCGCGCCCTGTAGCTGCGCAAAATCGCCCTGCCGCGCCATGGTGGTGGCGAAGCGGGCCTGTCCCTCCGCCGAGAAGGCGCCGACCTGCACCATCCACGTCCCGTAATCCACGCCCGTGCTGGTCGCGGGCGGTGCGGCGGCGCGGGTGTCGGTGCGGCAGTTGGCCGTGCCGGGCTGGTACGCAAGATTTGCGTCCTGCACACAGGCGGTGCGGTGCTGTACGGGGGCGGGCGGGTTAAGTGTTGCGTACTGGATATAGGTATGGTCCGGCTGGACCGTGTTGCCCCTGCCCAGCGGGGGCGGGTTGGCGCTTACCGGCTGCGACGGCGCGCCGTAGACCGCCAGCGGGCCACTCAGGGCGACCTGCGTGCCAAGGTTGGGTGTGATGATCCGCAGGTAGCGCACCGTCTGGCTTGGCAGCGGACGGCCGTTTTCCAGATAGTCGTTCAGTCGTTCCGTGCCTGCGTTATAGGCCGCAAGGAACCCCGGCGCGCCATACAGGCCGTAAAGGATGCGGATATAGGCCGTTCCCGCCAGAATGTTGTTGTGCGGGTCATACGGGTCGGAGCCAAGGTGATTGCGGCGCTGCATGTCGGCATAGGTGGGCGGCATGAGCTGCATGAGGCCGATTGCCCCGCTGGCCGAACGGGTCAGGTGGCCATCGATATATTCATGGCCCCCCGATTCCTTCTGGATAACGGCGCGTATCCATTCCGGCGGCACCGAAAAGCGGTTCGACGCATCATTGATATAGGGCTGCCACGGGTCTGATGGGGGACCGGGGGGGCGGTAGGCGGCCTTGCCTTCGTAATAGTTGCCGTAGCGCGAACCGCCGGAACTGGCGCACCCGGCAAGGCCAAGCCCCGCCATGCCCAGCAGCAGCAGGCGTGTCAGGCCGCGCAGTGTCGGGGCGGGAAGCGGGGCAGGTCGTGGTGGCGCGATCAGATCAGACACAGTTCAGCCAGTTCGTTGCGTAAGGCTTCGGGCAGCACGTCGCCGGTATGGCCATTGGCGGTCAGGTCGGGTGGCGCGTCCTCGGGGCGGAGGTAACGCCAGCCCTGGAACGGACGCATGGCGCGGGGCGAGACCGGGATGATTTCGGGGTCCATCACCACCAGCGCGCAGGATGCGCCATCATCGCGCGTGTCGGGACGGATTGCGGTAATGCGCTGCCGACACAGGATACGGCCCGCGATCACGCGGTAGATGGATCCGCCATCGACAATTTCCGCCGCCCTTCGTGGATACATGCGGGTGCGGAACCACGGCATGCCCGTGGCATCCGTGCCGTCAAGGTCATCGACCGGCGGTGTCTGGTGGGACTGGCGGCGGGCCAGATCCTCGATCGACTGGATACCAACCGCCAGTTTGACCATGTGCAGCATGCGATGCGCTTCCCCGTCCTTACTGTGCGTGGGCGGGCAGGTCCGTCTGCGCCTGACGGAGGAACATTTCCCGGAACCGGTCGCTGTCCACCGCGCGTACGATATGGACCGGACGCATGGGGCTGTCATGCGGGGCCAGTGCGTCCGGCACGACAAAGGCATGGCCGTAATGGGGGCCACGGCTGGTATCGATATCCATGCGCGCATCCACGGCGGAGGTGATCAGCGTGGGATCGGTCGCGATGGCGGTGGTCAGTTCATCCCACAGGGGCAGCGGGTCGTAGTAACGGCCGATATAGGCGGTAAGCGGTGTCTTTTTGCTGGTGATCCGGTCCAGATATGCGCGCGACAGCATGAGATCGTTCGAAACGCTGCCGACACCCGTAATCGCTTTCCATGGCGCGGTCAGCGTGATGTGTGCGGCTTCGGGGTCGAAGATCATATTGAAATCGGAAGCAAAATCCGCATTGCCGGTAATGGACATCATGCTCGTATCCAGCATGCCGCCCATGAAAATAAGCTGCTTCGCCGTGGCGGCGAAAGTCGGGTCCTGGCGTATGGCAAGCGCCAGATTGGTCAGCGGACCCGCGGCTATGATGGTCACTTCATGCGGGTGGGCATGCACCTGTTCGATCAGGAACTGCGCCGCACTCTGCGCCACGGGGGCAAGATGCGGCGCTCCTTCCTTCATGGCGGGAATGGCGGGCTGCACGTCAGGCGCCTTGTCTATGGAACCAAGGCCACCCCATGCGCCTTTCCATGGTATGGCGCCGAACTGCTGTTCATGCACCCGCATCGCCGCGCGCGTGTTGACCAGCGGGTAGACCGCGCCATCGGCCACCGGCACATCGGTCCGGCCCACGATTTCCAGCAGGCGGCGCAGATGGGCGGATTCCGCGTTTTCCCATCCATCGCCCGATACGACCGTAAAGCCCAGCACGCGCACATGCGGGTTGAACAGGAGCGGAATGGTGGAAAGCTGGTCCGACCCACCGGGGCCAAGGAAATCATTATCCTCGATCACCAGTTCGGGCCCGTCGGATGCCGGCGCGGGAGCCGCGAAAGCGGTGGAGGCCATAAGGGTCAGGGCTGCGGCGCAGGTAGCCAGCCGGGCGGGAAGCGACAGGATGGAAGAAAGCACGCGGTGAACTCCTTGCCGTGGATGCGCATCCGCCATCGTATTGCCTAAATTCCTAAAGCACCAGCGCGGCAAGCAGGCTTTCCAGCCGCAGGCGGCCCGCAGCCGTCGCGCGCAGTATGCCGGTGGCCTGATCATGGACCAGATATTCTTCCCCGATTGCTGCGTGCAGTATGTCGGGATCGGTTGCGTCGAGCACGGTCATGCCGGTACGGCGGCGAAAACGCGTGGTGGAAATGCCTTCGGCCAGCCGCAGGCCCATAAGCAGCATTTCCCGCGCGCGGTCGCGGTTATCCAGCCGTTCCTCGGGGTGCGCACCGGTACCGGTGCGCTCCACCCGTTCGGCCCATGGTTCGGGCGCACGGTGGCGGCGCGTGGCGAAGGTCGCGCCATTGCGCGTCAGCCGCCCGTGCGCGCCGGGGCCGATGCCCAGATAGTCGCCATAACGCCAGTATGTCAGGTTATGGCGGCTTTCAGCCCCCGGACGGGCGTAGTTCGAGATTTCGTAGCCCCGCAGCCCGTGCGTCGCCGCAACGTCCGCCGTCAGTTCATACAGGGCCGCGGCGTCATCATCATCGGGCAGGTGGAACCGGCCCTGACGGAACAGGCTTTCAAAACGGGTGCCGGGTTCGATCGTCAACTGGTACAGCGACAGGTGATCCGACACCAGCGCCAGTGCTGCATCCAGTTCCCGCCGCCATGCCTGCGCATCCTGCCCCGGGCGGGCATAGATCAGGTCGAAGGAAATGCGGCTGAACAGGGCGCGCGCGGTTTCCAGCGCCGCGATGGCCTGTGGCGCATCGTGTTCACGGCCCAGAAAGCGCAGGGCTTCGGGTTCAAGGCTCTGGATACCCATGGAAATGCGGTTGACCCCCGCATCGCGGAAGGCGCGCAGCAGCCCGGTTTCCACGCTGGTCGGATTGGCTTCGAGCGTGATTTCCACGTCGTCCGTCATGCCGAACAGCGTGCGCGTATCCTCGATCAGTCCGGCGACCGTTTCCGGCGCCATGAGGGATGGCGTGCCCCCGCCGAAGAAGATGGAACTGACCACCGGGCGTTCCGCCCGTTCCCCCATCCGGCCCGCTTCATGCGCCAGTTCGCGCCGCAGGGCATTGCCAAAGCGCGCGCGGGGGATTTCCGCGCGTACATGGCTGTTGAAATCACAGTAGGGACATTTGGACAGGCAGAACGGCCAGTGCACATAAAGCGCCAGCGGTTCTTCCCTGCCCATCGGGCCATCCATGCGGATCAGATCCCCAGCCGCACGCCCAGTTCGACCACCCGGTCCGGCGGGATGCGGAAGAATTCCGTGGCCGGCGTCGCATTGCGCGCCATGAACAGGAACAGCGACATGCGCCAGCGCGAAAGCTTGGGCACGGACGAACGCACCAGCAGTTCCCGGCTGGTGAAATACGATGCCTGCAACGCGTCGAAATCAAGGCCGTTGGCCTTCAGGTCTTCCAGCGCGCGGGGCAGGTTTGGCATTTCCATGAAGCCGTAACGCAGGATGATCCGGTAAATATCGGGTGCAAGTTCCTGCAGCGCGACACGGTGGCCATGATCGGCTTCGGGCTGGTCCAGTGTCTGTACGGTCACGAACAGCACATGGTCATGCAGCACCTTGTTGTGCTTGAGGTTGTGCAGCAGGCACGCAGGCACGAAATCGGGGTTGCCGGTCATGTAGACGGCCGTGCCCGGAACGCGGATGATGCGTGACTGCGGCAGGCGCGCAAGGAACGAGTTCATCGGCATGCTGTCCTGCTTCTGCCGGTTCATGATGAGCTGGCGACCTTTTTTCCATGTCGTCATCATGAGTGTCAGGACAATGCCCAGCAGGACAGGCACCCAGCCACCCTGCGGGATCTTGAGCGCATTGGACGCGAAGAACGTCGTATCAAGCAGGAAGAAGCCGCCAAAGGTCGCAATCGCGGCAGGCCGCGACCAGTGGTACAGCCTGCGGAACACCACCATCGCCAGCACGCAGGTACACATGAACGTGCCCGTCACCGCAATGCCGTAGGCGGAGGCCAGGGCTTCCGAACTGCGGAAGCTCAGCACCAGCAGCAGCGCACCGACCATGAGGAAGCGGTTGAATTCCGGCAGGTAGATCTGGCCCTCTTCCTCCGCATTGGTGTGGGTGACGCGCATGCGCGGCAGGTAGCCAAGCTGGATGATCTGGCGGCATAGGGAAAAGCCGCCCGAAATCCCCGCCTGGCTGGCGATGACCGTGGCCATGGTGGACAGGATGATCATCGGCACCTGCAGCCAGTGCGGACCGAGCAGAAAGAACGGGTTGGCCAGTGCTTCGGGGCTGGTGATGATCAGCGCGCCCTGACCCAGATAGTTCAGCGCAAGGCACGGCAGCACGCAGAACAGCCACGCATAGCGGATGGGCTGGCGGCCGAAATGCCCCATATCGGCATAAAGCGCTTCCGCACCCGTGACCGACAGCACGACGGAGCCAAGCGCGATGAACGAAAGCCAGCCGTGATAGACGATGAACTGCACCGCATAGGTGGGCGATATGGCCAGCAGAACCGTGGGGTGATGCAGGATCTGGAGCGCACCCAGTATGCCCAGCAGGCTGAACCATACCAGCATGATCGGCCCGAATATGGCCCCTACCTTGCCCGTGCCGTAGCTCTGCACGGAAAACAGCCCGACCAGCACCAGCAGCGCGATGGGAATAACAAGGTCGTGGGCGGCGGGAAAGCTGACTTCCAGCCCTTCCACCGCGGACAGGACCGAAATGGCGGGGGTAATCATGCCATCGCCAAAGAACAGGCAGGCCCCCGCGATTCCGACCATGCCAAGGCCGATGCGCAGCCGGTTGCTGGGGGCCACACGTTGCGCCAGCGACATGAGGGATATGATCCCGCCCTCACCATTATGGTCGGCGCGCATGATCAGGATGACGTATTTTACCGTCACGATCAGGAACAGCGACCAGATGATAAGGCTGAGGACGCCCAGCACTTCCCACGGTTCGATCTTATGGTGCTGCGATACGACCATGATGGTCGAACGCAGGGCGTAGATCGGGCTTGTGCCGATATCGCCGAACACCACCCCCAGCACCCCCAGCAGCGCGGCGAAGCCTACCGGGTTGGCGGCGTGTTCGTGCTGGTCGGCACCGTATTCGGTAATCTTGGACGGCGCGGGGTTCTTGTCCGCGGCGGCGGCGGTGTGGCCACCGCCATCCGGCGTCGTTGATGATCCGGGGGCAGAAGGCCCCGTGGGTTGCGTCATGTCGTGACGGCTCCGCGGCAATAAAGACAGAAAACCGGCATCAGATCGCGACCGGATAATCCCGCATTACCGTCTCGACCCATGCACAGCAAGGGCCGTATCTACGCAGGTGCTATTCACATCGTTAACAGGGGCGGGCTGGCCGCGCCCCGAAAATGGCGCTGCCCACCCGTACCAGCGTGGCGCCACAGGCAATCGCCTGCTCGAAATCGGCTGACATGCCCATGGACATGACCGGCAGGCCGTGGCGCGTTGCCATGTCGGCCAGCAGGCGGAAATGGGGTGTCGGGTCCTGATCGTGCGGGGGGATGCACATAAGCCCCCGCACCGACGGGCCGAAACGGGTCAGGCTGTCTTCAATGAACCTGTCGGCGTCTTCCAGCCTTATGCCGGATTTCTGGGTTTCGTCGCCCGTATTGACCTGTACCAGCAGGCCCGGCAGCCTGCCCGCCTTATCCGCGCCGCGCGCGATCGCATCGGACAGGGAAGGCCGGTCGAGGCTTTCGATCATGTCCGCGATCCGTACGGCTTCCGCCGCCTTGTTGGTCTGCAGGCCGCCGATGATGTGCAGCCGCAGGTCGGGCCAGCGGGCGCGCAGGTCCGGAAATTTCGCGGCCGCTTCCTGCACGCGGTTTTCACCGAACAGGCGCTGCCCGGCCTCAAGGGCCGCGATGACGCTGGATTGCGGATGGAACTTGGAAACGGCGACCAGATCCACGCTGGAAGGGTCACGGCCAGCGGCGCGCGCGCTGGCCGCGATACGGGTGCGGATGCCCGACAGGGCATCTGCTATGGATGCGGATGTTGACATGGCTCTAGGCTTGGCCTGAATACCTCCCCGGTCAAGTCCCCGGTCCGGCCGTCCATGCGCCACCGTTCTCAGGTCAGGATTACATGAAGTCTCCCTCGTCCCCCGCCTCCCGCCCCACTGGCCGCCGTCCTGCCTCGGGCCGCCCCGACCGGCGGGGGGGCAAGGTCGCCCCGGACCCGACGCGCGATATCGCCTTTGATATTGTCGAAGGCGTGATCGCCCACCGGCGCATGCTCGACACATCGCTGGAACATTCCGTCGCCGCCCGCACGGCGGAACCGCGCGACCGCGCCGCCGCCCACCGTCTGGCCGCGACCGTGCTGCGCCATATGGGCACGGCGAACGAAATTCTGGCCCCCTTCCTCAAGCGTGAACCGCCCGAACCGGTGCGCGTGGTCCTGCTGATCGGGGTAACGCAGCTCCTGTTCCTCGATACGCCGCCGCATGCCGCCGTCGCCACGTCCGTCGCCCTTGCGCGCAGGCGGGGACTGGTGCCTTTCGCCGGGCTGGTGAACGCGGTGCTGCGCCGCGTATCCGCCGGTGGGGCGGAAGCGCTTGAGGGACTGGACCAGCCACGGCTGGATGTGCCCGCATGGCTGTGGCAGTCGTGGGGCAGGATGGCGCGCCCCATTGCCAGCACGCTGGGTCATGAACCCCCGCTTGATCTGACCATCCGTCCCGGCAGCGAAGCGCCGCCGGGCGGCGAGGTCCTGTCCAATGGCAGCGTGCGGTTTCCGGCGGGCGCGGTGAAGGTTGCCGAACTGCCGGGCTTTGCCGAAGGGACATTCTGGGTGCAGGACATGGCGGCGACCCTGCCCGCGCGCCTGCTTGCCGCCAGACCGGGCGAACGGGTCGCCGACCTGTGCGCGGCTCCCGGCGGCAAGACCGCCCAGCTTGCCTGCGCCGGGGCGGAGGTCTTCGCCATCGAACGTGAGGGACGCCGCCTTGAGCGCCTGCGCGCGAATCTGGCCCGGCTGGGGCTGGATGGCGTGCATGTGGTCCACGCGGATGCGGCTGAATGGCGGCCCGATGCGCCGCTGGACGCCATTTTGCTGGATGCACCGTGTTCGGCGACCGGCACCATCCGCCGCCATCCCGATGCAATGTGGATCAAGCGCCCGCGCGACATCGCCACCATGACGCAGGGGCAGGACCGCCTGCTGGCCGCTGCCCGCGACATGCTGCGCCCCGGCGGGCGGCTGGTCTATGCCGTGTGCTCCCTCCAGCCCGAGGAAGGTGAACAGCGCGCCGCCGCGGCAGCCGCCATGGGGCTGGTTCCCGATCCCTTTACGGAGGAGGAACTGGCTTTCCTGCCGCAGGCCCGCACGCCCGAAGGCTGGCTGCGCACCCATCCGGGCATGCTGGGGGAACGCGGCGGGATGGACGGCTTCTTCGCCGCGCGCTTCCGCCGTGCCTGATGCGAGGGGGAGGGGCCTGCGATGAAAGCTTGGCGTCAGTCATGGGTTTCTGTTAAAAAACAGGCATGGCTGCTCTTAAAACTCCCCTCATCGCACCCAGCGTCCTGTCCGCTGATTTTTCCCGCATGGCGGACGAAGTCGCCGCTGTTGAAAAAGCGGGGGCGGACTGGCTGCATCTGGATGTAATGGACGGGCATTTCGTGCCGAACCTGTCCATGGGGCCGCAACTGATCAAGGCGCTGCGCCCCGGATCGAAGCTGCCTTTTGACGTGCATCTGATGATCGCGCCGGTCGATCCGTATATCGAAGCCTTCGCCAGGGCGGGCGCTGACCATATCCACCTGCATGTGGAAGCGGGGCCGCACACGCACCGCTCCCTCCAGCATGTGCGTGACCATGGGGTGAAGCCCGGCGTGGCCATCTGTCCCGCCACCCCGCCCGAAGCGGTGGGGGAAGTGCTGGATCTGGTGGACATGATCCTTGTGATGACGGTCAACCCGGGCTTCGGCGGCCAGAAATTCCTGACCAGCCAGCTACGCAAGATCGAAACCCTGCGCCGCATGGCCGATGCGACGGGCCGTGACATCCGCATCGGCGTGGATGGTGGCATCACCGCCCAGACCGCGCCGCTGGCGGTGGCAGCGGGCGCCGATGTGCTGATCGCGGGCACCTCGGTCTACGGGCAGGATGATTACGCCGCCGCGATAAAGGGCCTGCGTGGCGGAGCGCACAGCCCGGCGTGAGGACATGCCACGCGACGATGCTCCGCGGGGGTAGGTAGGCGATGACGTTGAAGCGTATGACGCGTGGCGCGCGCCTGTCGCTTGCGCGGCTGCCCCTGTTCGGTGGCGGCAGGAACCTGCCTGCGGCCCCTGTTCACAGCATGCGCGACCTGTGGCCGGGCGATCCGGTGGCGGGCGCACAGCTTACGCGCGGCAGCCTGACATGGGCGGGCTATACCCATCCCATCGGGCCAGGGCTGTGGGATTCACCACAGTTCGAGCCTGCTTTCCGTGAGGGGCTGCTGGGGTTCCGCTGGCTGCGCGACCTGCGCGCGGTGGGCACGGATGCCGCGCGGCTGAAGGCGCGCGCGCTGGTGGATGACTGGCTGCATCATCCCTCCCAGGATCCTGTTGCGCTGGAATGTGGCGTGATTGGCGCGCGGGTGGCGGCGTGGCTGGGGCATTATGATTTCTTTGCCGCTTCCGCCAGTGATTCCTTCCGTCAGCGGCTGATGGCCCGCCTGCTGGTGGAAGGGCGCACCATCGCAGCCATCATGCCGCCCGAACGGCATGGCTGGCAGTCCCTGACCGCCCTTAAGGGATTGCTGGCGGTTGCCGTGGCCATGCCTGAATATACCGGCTTCCTGACCCGCTACCGCCGCTATATCGATGCGGAGGTGGAAAGCCAGATCCTGCCTGATGGCTGGCATATCGAACGTAGTCCGGAAGTGCAGTTGCGCGCGCTGCGGGAACTGGCGGAAATGCGGGCCATGATGCAGGCCGCGCGCCATGCGCTGCCGCATTCCGTGGCCCTTGCGCTGGACCGGATGAGCCCGGTGCTGCGCGCCATGCGCCATGGCGACGGCGGGCTTGCCCTGTTCAATGGCAGCCATGAACGCACAAATGCACTGATTGAAATGGTGCTGTCACAGGCCACGCGGACGCGGGTCGTGGCCCACACCATGCCCGATGGCGGTTTCGTGCGCATGCAGGCGGCCCGTTCGCTGCTGCTGGTCGATGCCGGGATTCCTGCCCCGCCGGGTTACGACCACAATGCCCATGCCGGAACGCTGTCGTTCGAGTTTTCGTGCGCGCGCCAGCGCCTGATCGTCAATTGCGGGGGCGGCGTGCTGCCCGCGTGGAAGGACGCCCTGCGGCAGACGGCGGCCCATTCCGTTGTGGTGGTGGAGGACATGTCATCTTCCGAATTCGCACCCGATGGCACGGTGGCGCGCAGGCCCCCGCATGTCGGCGTGGAACATGTGGTGGCGGAAGGCGCGCACTGGCTGGACCTGTCGCATGATGGCTATCATGCCTCTGCCGGGGCCACGTATTACCGCAGGCTCTATCTCGGTGCGGATGGTGAGGTTCTGCGCGGGGAAGAAACGGTGGAAGGCGAGCGTGAAGTTGCCTTCGTGCTGCGGCTGCACCTGCATCCGTCCGTAACCGCCGTGGATGCGCGTGACGGTTCCATCCTGCTGGGCGCGGGGGAGCAGCACTGGCGCTTCCGTGCGGCGGGCGGCACGGTCGGGATTGAGGAAAGCGTGTATTGCGGCGGGCAGAACCCGCGCGCTTCCCTGCAACTGGTGGTGCGGGTCGATCCCGCCGCCAGGAAGGCGCGGGAGGAAGCGGAGGCCGAAGCAGAAGCCGATACCGCGTCCCCGGCACAGGATGATGATATGGATATGCCCGATGCCAGCAGGCCGGGCATGGTGCGGCAGGTGGTGCGCTGGGCGCTCCAGCGTGAAAAAATCCTGCTGCTGGCATGAAGATCCTTGAAGTCACGAATGTTGACTTCTCCCTGCGGCAGTTTCTCTTTCCCCTGATGGTGGCGCTGCGGCGCGAAGGGCATGACGTGGCTGGCGTGTGCGCCGACGGGCCGCTTGTACACAGCGTGCGGGCACAGGGGCTGCGGGTGGTGCCCGTGCCCATGTCCCGCACTTTCTCGCCTGTGGCGCAATGGCGGGCATGGCGGGCGCTGGTGCGGCTGATCCGGGCTGAAAAACCCGACATGGTGCATGCCCACATGCCCATCAGCGGCCTGCTGGCGCGTTTTGCCGCATGGTGGTGCGGTGTGCCGCGCGTGGCCTATACCGGTCATGGTTTCCTGTTCAACCAGCCCGGCCCATGGCCGCGCAGGGCGCTGGCGCTGGCGCTGGAATGGCTCGCCGGACGGGTGAGCGACATCTACATGACCGTATCGGAAGCGGATGCCCGGCAGGCCCGGCGGCTTGGTATCCACCCCGCTGCAACCGCCACGGGCAACGGGCGCGATCCGGCCCTGTTCCGCCCTGATCCCGACCGCCGTGCCATGCTGCGTCACCAGTTTGGTGTAAGGGAAGGGCAGGTTGTCATCCTCGCCGTTTCCAGGCTGGTGCGGGGGAAAGGATACCCGGAACTGCTGGCGGCCATGATGGATCTGCCGGATAACGCGGTACTGTGGATTGTGGGGGAACGCCTGCCCAGCGACAGGGGGCCGGATATGACACCCCTTCTGGCGCAGGCCCGGTCAAGGCTGGGTACGCGGCTTGTCTGTCTGGGGTATCGTGATGACGTGGCGGCCATCATGGCGGCGGCTGATATTTTTGTGCTGCCCAGCGATTTTGAAGGTCTGCCGATGAGCGTGATCGAGGCCATGCTGTGTGGCCTGCCGGTGGTGGCCAGCGATATTTCCGGCCCGCGTGAACTGGTGATCCCCGGTGACACCGGTACGCTCGTGCCCCCGGCCAATGTGCCGCTTCTGGCCACGGCGCTGCGCCAGATGGTGGAAGACGGGGCAATACGCCAGCGCATGGGGCAGGCGGGCAGGGCGCGCGCCCTGACCCGTTATACCGAAGCGGCTGTCATGGCCCGCACGCTGGTCCTGCTGGGCGCGGCCTGAATCGCAGCCTTCGCCCCATAAAGAAGGCTTTGGTGAAGCTTTTTGCAAAAAGCTTCGGCAGATGCCGCCTTTTTGAAAGACGGCACCCAAACTTTTATCTAGCGCGCCGGGGCCTGCTGGCCGCCCTGACCGCCGCCCATGGCCTGAAGCAGGGCCTGCACTTCGGGCTGGTGGGTCTTGATCAGGGTGATGTTATGCGGGTTGAGCGGCGGCATGTCCTTGCTGTCCTGCGGCGGGTGCTGCAGCACGGCCTGCGTCATGCCGAAAGTGGTGATGTTCATGACGAACTCACGCGGGGACATGCGGTTGCGCTGCAGGATCGGCAGGAGCTGCGGCATGGACTGGGTACGCTGGATGGTTTCCTCCAGCGTCATGCTGGGGGTTTCCGGCGGATTGATATGGGCCAGCTTGATCTGCTGGATGACCGGCAGCATGCGCGCGAAAAAATCATCCGGCAGGCGATACTGCGCCACGGTCTGCACGTCGCGCTGGATGGCGGCCTGCTGTTCGGGGGTGAGTTCCTGCTGCTGTGTGGGCTGCTGGGCCATCGCCGGGCGCATGCCGCCGGGCATGTGGGCTACGGCAAGGGCGCACACGGTGGCCAGAAGCGCTTTGCGCACGAAGGAAGAGGTCATGGCTGGTTGCTCCATTCGCCCTGTCTCATCAGGGGTTCGCGGCTGCCATCGTGGTTGATGGCGTCGACATTGATTTTGCTGGACCCGATCATCCAGTCAATATGGATGAAACTGGTATTGGCACCCTGCTGCGCCAGATGGGCTTCGGTCAGGCTGTCCGCATCGACCATGCACTTGGCATAGGACTGGCCCAGCGCGATATGGCTGGCCGCGTTCTCGTCAAACAGCGTATTGCGGAACAGGATGCCGCTTTGGGAAATGGGGGACGATGCGGGCACCAGCGCCACTTCACCCAGCCTGCGCGCGCCTTCATCGGTATCAAGGATGCGTTCCAGAACGGCCTGACCGCTGCTGGCACGGGCTTCGACAATGCGGCCTTCCTCAAAACGGACGGCGATATTGTCAATCAGCGTGCCCTGATGGAACAGCGGCTTGGTCGCGCATACCGTCCCGCTGACCTTGCGGGCATGCGGGGTGGTGAACACTTCCTCGGTCGGGATGTTGGGATTGCACACGATTCCGTTCCCGGCGGGTTCGGCGCCGCCTGCCCAGGCGTGGCCATCCGCCAGCCCCACGGTCAGGTCCGTGCCCGGTCCGGTGAAATGCAGGGCCGCGAAGCGCCGCTGGTTCAGCCATGTCGTGCGCCGGTTCAGGTAGGCGTTATGGGCCTTCCATTCGGCCACCGGGTCATCCACCGTTACGCGCGATGCCTGAAAGATCGCATCCCACAGGCGGCTGACCGCTTCATCCTGCGGCAGGTCAGGGAAGACCTGCGCTGCCCATGCGGGGGTGGCGAAGGCCACGATGTTCCAGTTGACGGCAAAGCGGGTGATCAGTTCCATGGCCGGGCGACCGGCGCGCGATGCCGCGCGTGACACGCGCGATACCCGTTCGGGGTCCTGATTGGCCAGAAGGACGGGATTGCCGCCCGTGATCGCCATGCGCGCCGCACCCTTGCGATAGGCATTGGCCATGCCTTCGTGCAGCCAGTCGGCTGCGGTATCCAGCGTATCATCGGCGGCGTAATGGAAACGGGCAAGCGTTGCCTCATCATCCGCATAGAACGGTGTCACCAGCGATGCACCCGACCGGTAGGCATGTTCGGTAATCCGGCGCACCAGCGGCACGGCGTCAAGCGGGGCGGTGATGAGAAGCTGCTGCCCGTGCGCGATGTTCACGCCAGTGCGGACGGCGACCTCGGCCAGGCGGTCCAGAAGCTGTTCATGCCGGGGGGAGAAAGCCATGCGTCATCAAATCCTGTAAATGGCGGGCGATGCCTGCGGAATGCTGTCAGGATAGACGACACGCCCACCGCGCGTAAGATGGTATCCGCAAACCGGGCGGGAGTAAGGCATTAATGAAACGGGCGTTACCGGGTTCCCGCATGCTGTGTACTGTGGGGGATGCGCGTATGGCCCCGCAACGCGTGCTGTGTGCCGGGCGGGCGCTGGTGGTATGGATGGCGGGTGAACGTCCTGCCGTGCTGGATGACCGCTGCCCGCATGGCAATGCCCGCCTGTCCGCCGGTTATGTGCTGGATGGGCGCATTGTCTGCCCGGCCCATATGTGGGGCTTTGCGCCCGATGGCACCGCCCGTGCGCCGGGTGCCGACGTGGCGGCTCCCGTGGCGCACTCCTATGAATGCTGGATCAGCGGCGATCGGATATGGGTGTGTCTGCCGCATCCTGTGCCGCAGCATCCCGGCGCAGCCATTCCTGTATGACGGCCAGCAGATAGGCCTGCTGCCCGTCATCAAGCGGCTGGCCCGCCGGCATGGCGTGCCATTTGGCGACACATCCCCGGCAGCATGTGCCGGTCGCATGCTGGGCGATGAAGACCGGATGCCCGCGCCAGGGCGTCTGCCTGCCATCCTTGTCGGGATGGGCGGGGGCCAGACGGGTCGCAAGGAACCGGGCAGCATGCGTCATGACTTCCGGCAGGCCATGTCTGTCCAGATAGGCGCGTTCCCTTGCGCCCAGATGGAACCGGGCGCGAAAGCGTGAATAGGCCAGTCGTTCCCATAGGGCGGGCGGTATGGCGGGCAGGTCCCGTGGCGGGGCGGCCTGTTCCGGCGCCACGGGATCTGGCGGCGCAGGCGCGAACAGGTCGGCCTGCCGCGTTGCTGCCGCATCCCTGCCTGTGCGCCTGCGGGGCATGGCCGTATTACCTCAGGCCGGGCGGACCAGAATGTGCCGCTTGCGCCCCGAGGAGAGCTTGATGGCGCCATCATGCAGGTCAGCAGCGGATACGGCCTGCGCCTCATCCGTCACCACCACATCATTCACGCGCGCGCCGCCACCACGGATCAGGCGGCGGGCTTCCCCGTTGCTGGCGGCGAAACCGGCTTCCACGAACAGGCGGAAGGCGGGTAGTCCTTCGGTCAGCAGGGCGGACGGTATGGTAACCGTGGGCAGGGCAGCGGTCGTGCTGCCTTCCTCAAACGTGCGGCGGGCGGCTTCGGCGGCTTCCTCGGCGGCGGCGCGGCCATGGCACAGGGCCGTGGCTTCGGTGGCTAGGATCTTCTTCGCCTCATTGATTTCGGCCCCGCCAAGGGCGGCAAGGCGGTCACATTCTTCGATCGGCAGGTCGGTGAACAGCTTGAGGAAGCGGCCAACATCCGCATCCTCCACATTGCGCCAGAACTGCCAGTAATCGAATACCGGCAGACGGTGGGCCGAAAGCCAGACGGCACCCTGCGCCGTCTTGCCCATCTTGGCCCCGGAACTTGTGGTCAGCAGTGGCGTTGTCAGGCCGAAAACCTGTGCGCCATTCATCCTGCGGACAAGATCGATGCCCGACACAATGTTGCCCCACTGGTCCGATCCGCCCATCTGCAGCGTCACACCATGACGGCTGTTCAGTTCCTTGAAATCGTAGGACTGGAGAATGGAATAGTTGAATTCCAGAAAGGTCAGGCCCTGTTCACGGTCAAGGCGCGAACGGACCGAGTCGAAGGACAGCATGCGGTTGACGGAAAAATGGATGCCCACATCGCGCAGCAGGTCGATGTAGGACAGCCGGTCCAGCCAGTCGGCATTATTGGTCAGCAGCGGTTCGTTCGGACCGGTGCCAAGCGGCAGGAACTGGCGCAGGCAGCCTTCCACCCCACGCAGGTTGGTGGCGATGGTTTCCGCCGTCATGAGCTTGCGCGCTTCTTCCCGGAAGGAGGGATCGCCAATCCGCGCCGTGCCGCCACCGGCCAGCGCCACCGGGCGGTGGCCATGGCGGTGCAGCAGGCGCAGCATCATGATCTGGATAAGGCTGCCCACATGCAGGCTGTCCGCCGTGGGGTCGAAACCGATATAGCCCGCTACCGGACCGGCCTGCATGGCGGCGTCCAGCGCCTCCATGTCGGTGCACTGGAATATGAAGCCGCGTGCTTCGGCTTCCCGGAGGAATTCACTCTTGGGCATGATCTGTTCCGCGCTGAGATGTGCATCGCTGGCCGGGCCGCCCCGGCGCGGACCAGCCTCTAGCATGTTCGCCGCACTTCATGGAACAGCCCGCCCCACCGGGTGGGTGAATCAGTCGGCGGCCAGCGCCAGCGCCTTGCGGTTCATGACGGTGCTGACATGGTCTTCCACCGCGTCGGCCACCTGATCGGCATGGTTGGCGAAAACATGGTCCGCACCCTTGAAAATGCGGTAATCCACCGTCACGCCCTTCTGGGTGTTCAGCTTGTCCACCAGCTTGCGCACGGCGGGTTCGGGTACGAGTTCGTCGTTTTCCCCCGCGATCATGAGCCCGCCACAGGGACACGGGGCAAGGAAGCCGAAATCATAATGGTTGGCAGGTGGCGCCACGCTGATCCAGCCCGTGATTTCCGGGCGGCGCATGAGAAGCTGCATGCCGACGAACGCCCCGAACGAATACCCCGCGATCCACAGGCCGCTGGCGTTCGGGTTGACCATCTGCATCCAGTCAAGGGCTGCTGCGGCGTCCGAAATCTCGCCGATGCCACCATCATAGCGGCCCTGTGAACGGCCAACCCCGCGTGAGTTGTAGCGCATGACGGAGAAGCCCATCTTCTCGAACGTGCGGTACATCGCGTAGGTGATGCGGTTATTCATGGTCCCGCCGTGCAGCGGATGGGGATGCAGCACCAGCGCAAGCGGCGCGTTGGGCGCGCTTGAATGGTGGTATCGACCTTCCAGACGGCCATCAGGGCCGGCAAACATGACCTCAGGCATAGGTATCCCGCATTTTCGTTTCCCGACGCATTTCAGGCATTGCATCGGGAAGGTTACTGTTACAGCCTGCTGACCGGCGATGCCCCGTCAGGTCGGCAGGCAGAGAATACGCTGTTACCCGTCATTCCCGCGCCGGGGGCGGGATGGTACCCGGTATTCATCCGGCTCTGACTGGGTGGAAACAGAAACTGCCCGGTCTGGAACTGTCAGCCCGGAAGTATACCAACCCACCCGATAATGGGCATTCCACCTACTGTATGAAAGTGCATCTTCGGCAGGCGTGCCCTGCGCGGGGGGCAGATATGGTGCAGGGTTTGTTGGTGTCCCGGCCCGCAGAATGGCTTTTATGCGCCGTCCGGGCGGGGTGTATCGTGCTGGTTCGCTCTCCTTGCCATGCCCGGCAGCCGGGCGGGCGACATTGAGGCAGCGGTATGAAAAGATGTGGCCATCCCCCATAACACGTTGCAATAAATATTATGTTGCGCTGCCTTATAGCGGTGTGGATTCACAAAATGCCAGATAAATCGTAATTCCTGTCGCAAAAGGACTTGGCGCAACCCATATGGCCGGACAGCATGAGTACCCTACGCGATAGCTTTACCTACCTTGACGCGAATGCGTCCGAGCCCATCCGGCCAGAGGCGCTGGCGGCCATGACGCAGGCGGCGCAGGTGGCGGGAAATCCGTCATCCGTGCACCGCGCGGGACGTGGTGCGCGGGCAGAACTTGAAACCGCGCGCGAGGGGCTGGCCGCCCTGTTTGGCGTGCAGGCGGAAAACTGCGTCCTGACATCGGGCGGGACGGAGGCGAACGTGCTGGCGGTTACCGGGCTGGGTGCCGGGCGGCGCGTGCTGGCGGGGGCGACGGAACATGACGCCGTGCGCGCGGCGGGGGTGGCCGGTGTCATTGCGGTGCGCCCGGACGGCGTGCTGGACATGACGGCGCTGGAACGGATGCTTGCGGCAGCGGATGATCCGGCGCTGGTCTGTGTCATGCTGGCCAATAATGAAACGGGCGTCATCAATCCGGTGCGTGAAATCGCCGCGCTGTGCCACGCCCATGGCGCGCTTGTGCATGTTGATGCGGTGCAGGCGGCGGGACGGATCGCATTCACGCTGGACGGGCTGGACGCGGACAGCATCGCGATTTCAGGCCATAAATTTGGCGGCCCCAAAGGCGCGGGCGCGCTGCTGCTGGCGGGCGACCGCTTCCGCAGTGTCCAGCCGCTGCTGGCGGGCGGGGGACAGGAACAGGGGCGGCGCGGCGGTACGCCGGGCCTGCCCGCCATTGCAGGCATGGCTGCTGCAGCCCGCATCGCCTGCGCGGGCATGGCGGCGCAGGCGGACCGGCACCGCATATGGCGTGACCGGATTGATGCCGCTGCCGTAGCCGCAGGGGCTACGATATGCGGGGCAGGCGCACCGCGCCTAGCCAATACAAGCACGCTGCTGCTGCCCGGATGCAGTGCGCAGACCCAGATCATCGCGCTGGACATGGCGGGATATGGTGTCTCGGCCGGGTCCGCATGCTCGTCGGGCAAGGTTGCGCGATCGCATGTGCTTGAAGCCATGGGCTATGGAGAGGATGCAGGCTGCGCCATCCGTGTCTCCCTGCCATGGTCGATCACGCAGGTCGAAGTCGATGGTTTCATTGCCGCCTATACCGCCATGGCGCTGCGGCTGGGCGCGCGGGCAGGGGGCAGGCCATGAACGCGCAGGACCTGATCTATCTGGATTATCAGGCCACGACACCGTGTGATCCGCGTGTGGTGGCTGAAATGCTGCCATGGTTTACCGATAGCTTCGCCAATCCCCACAGTCTGGATCACGTCGCCGGTCGCGCGGCCCATGATGCGGTGGAACAGGCGCGTGGCGAAGTGGCGCAACTGCTGGGTGCCGAAGCGCGTGAAATCGTGTTCACATCCGGTGCGACCGAAGCCAACAACCTCGCCATCAAGGGGGCTGTCCGTCACCTGCTGGAACGTGGCGATCCGCGCAGGCGCGTCATCACGGTGGCGACGGAACATAAATGCGTGCTGGAATCCGTGCGCGACCTTGCCCGCGAAGGGTGCGAGCCGGTGATCCTGCCCGTCCGGCCCGATGGCACGCTGGACCCCGAAGTGCTGGCCCGTGCGCTGGAAGTGCCCACGCTGCTGGTCAGTATCATGGCAGCGAATAACGAAACCGGCGTGCTGCACGACCTCGCCGCCCTCGCGCCGCTGGTGCGCGGGGCGGGCGCGCTGCTGCACAGCGATCTGGCGCAGGCGGCGGGCAAGGTGGATGTGGACGTGCGGGCATGGGATCTCGATCTGGCTTCCGTTTCCGCGCACAAGCTGTACGGGCCGAAAGGGGTGGGTGCGCTGTTCGTGCGCCGCAGGCCGCGCGTGCGGCTGGCCCCGCTGTTTTCCGGCGGCGGGCAGGAGCGCGGGCTGCGTTCGGGCACGCTGCCCGCGCCATTGCTGGTCGGATTCGGCGCGGCCTGCCGCATCGCGCGGGAAGAAGGCGCGCAGGAACGGGTCAGGATGGCCAGCCTGCGCGACCGGCTGCTGGCGGCGCTGCGGGCCGGGTGTGGGGACGTACATGTGCATGGCACCCTGTCCGGGCGGCTGGCGGGCAACCTGAACCTGCGCTTTTCAGGGGTGCGGGCGGTGGACCTGCTGGCGGCGGTGCCGGCACTGTGCCTGTCCACGGGTTCGGCCTGTTCCTCGGCGGAGGTGGTGCCGTCCTACGTGCTGACGGCGATGGATATGGACGCGGCACAGGCGGCGGAAGGCTTGCGTCTGGCCGTCGGACGCTATACCTCACCCGCCGATGTGGATCGCGCGGCGGAGATCCTGTGCCAGGCTGTGGCACGGTGCCGCGCGACAGGCAGTTCTTCGCCCCGGTAACGGGCGGATGATACAGGCAGGATGGAAAGATGGCGCATATAGTATTCATAGAGCGTGACGGCACCCGCCGCGAAGTCGCGGCCCCGCTGGGTCTGTCGGTACTGGAAATCGCCCATAAGAACGGGGTTGACCTTGAAGGCGCATGCGAAGGCTCGCTGGCCTGCGCGACCTGCCACGTGGTGGTGGACCCGGAATGGGCCACGAAGCTGACCCCGCCGACCGAGGACGAGGAAGACATGCTCGACCTTGCATTCGGTCTGGAAAAGACATCCCGTCTGGGCTGCCAGATCGTGATGACCGAAGCGCTCGATGGACTGGTCGTGCGCCTGCCGCGCACGTCCTGACGGCTGGACAGGCAGGCGCTGGCCCCGGATGGCCATGCCCTGTCGTAAACATGATGTTTGACCTGTGGTGCCCGGGGGCTGATAGTCCTGCGGGCATTGCTGGCATTTAGGGAAAGTGGAACCGAGCCATGCGCATTCTTGTGGCCATGTCTGGCGGGGTGGACAGTTCTGTCGTTGCCGCACGTCTGGTGGACGAGGGGCATGAAGTGATCGGCGCCACGCTCCAGCTTTACGATTCACGCGAAAGCAGCAAGAAGGGCGCGTGCTGTGCCGGACGCGACATTCACGATGCCCGTCGCGTGGCCGACAGGCTGGGCATCCCCCATTACGTGATCGATGCCGAACGCCGTTTCCATGACAGCGTGATCGGCACTTTCGCCGATGCCTATGCGGCGGGGGAAACCCCGGTTCCCTGCGTTGCGTGCAATCAGGGCGTCAAGTTTACCGATCTGCTGGGCATGGCGCGCGACCTTGGCGTGGATGCCATGGCCACCGGGCATTACGTCCGCCGCGTGGAAGGCCCCGACGGGGTTGAGATGCACCGCCCCGTGGATGCCGGGCGCGACCAGTCATGGTTCCTGTTCGCCACCACGCGCGACCAGCTTGATTTCCTGCGCTTTCCGCTGGGTGACATGCCCGACAAGGCCGCCGTGCGCGCGGAAGCTGAACGCTTCGGCCTTGCCGTCGCCGCCAAGCCCGACAGTCAGGACCTGTGTTTTGTTACCGATGGTTCCTATGCCGGGCTGGTGGAAAAGCTGCGCCCGGACGTGACCGGGGCCGGTGAGATCGTTGACCAGAGCGGCCATGTGGTCGGCCAGCATGAAGGTGTGACCCGCTACACCGTGGGCCAGAGCAAGCGGCTGGGCAATGCGGCGATGCGCGAAGGCGAACGCCAGATGGTGGTGGGCATCCAGCCCGCGACGCGGCGTGTGGTGATCGGCCCGCGCGCGCAGGCCGTCGCCCGCACGCTCATGCTGCGTGACATGAACTGGCTGGTGACTCCGCCGGGGGCGGAAGGCATGCGGTGCGCGGTGCAGATCCGCGCGCGCGAAGCCGCACGCCCCGCCACCGTGTTTCAGGCCGAAGGCAATGGTGCGCGCGTGGAACTGGACGAAGGTGCGGTTCCCGCCCCCGGTCAGGCCTGCGTGATGTATGACGGCAGCAGGGTTCTGGGCGGTGGTTTCATCCGCCGTCACGAAAGCGAAGGAAAATTGGCATCATGAGCGATGGTATTCTGGTCATAGGCACACGCCGGTATTCGTCCTGGTCGCTGCGGGGCTGGCTTGCGGTGCGTCTGGCCGGGCTGGATGTGCGCGAACAGATGATCCCCCTGGCCGATAATGGGGAGACCGCCGCCATCCGCACCATCTCCCCCAACGGCAAGGTGCCGTATCTGGAGCACAAGGGCATCGCGGTGTGGGAAAGTCTTGCCATATGCGAATACTGCGCCGAACAGGCGCCGGGCCTGTGGCCTGACGATGCCCGTCAGCGTGCCTATGCCCGCAGTATCGCAGCCGAAATGCATGCGGGGTTTCGCGCCGTGCGCGCCGCCATGCCGATGAATACCGGCCGCGACGGCACGCCGCTTGCCGCAGGCACCACGCAGGATATCGATGCCGATATTTCGCGCATCGACGCGATCTGGACCGAATCCCGGCTGGATTTTGGCAAGGACGGTCCCTTCCTGTTCGGCAGCACGATGGGCATGGCCGATGCCATGTTCGCGCCCATCGTCTCGCGTTTCCTGTCCTATGGCGTCAATCCGTCGCCGGAATCGCGGGCGTATATGGATGCCGTCCGCGCGCATCCGCTGGTTGATGAATGGTACCAGCTTGCGGCGCAGGAACCCAAGGAATGGCGGCAGCCGCGTTTTGAAGGCATTGCCTGATCCATATCGGGACATGATCCGGCCCGCCGCCATTGTCCTGCCCGCGCGGGAGGGATTCAGCGCGGGCGCGGTCGGGGCCATCGGGGGGCAGGTGGCGGCGCTGGCCGTGCCCGGCGATGTGGTTGTCGGCGCGCCGATAACCGCAGCCTCACTCCTGTCGCGGCATGATTACCGGCCTGTGCGGCCCGGACTGTGGCCGCCGGGCGGGCGTAGTGTGCGCTATGCCGCCGCGGTAACGCGCGTGGTGCGCGATCTGGGAACGGACGTGATTGAAGTCCATAACCGCCCCGATATCGCCCGCTACATCGCCCGACATTGCCCCCGCCAAAGGGTGCTGCTTGTTTTGCATAACGATCCGCAGGGCATGCGCGGGGCCGATACGCCCGCCCTGCGTGCCGACCTGCTGCGCCGTATGACGGTGGCGTGTGTTTCGGACTGGTTGCGCGGGCGGTTTGTCGATGGCGTGCCAGCGCACCACGCGGCGCGGGTTCTCCTTTCCCCCAATGGCGCGGCATTGCCCGCGACGGTGCCCCCCATGGCGGAGCGCGCGCAATGCGTGCTGTTTGCCGGGCGTGTCGTGGCGGACAAGGGGGCGGACCTGTTTGTTGCCGCCTGCGCCGAATTGCGGCGCTCCCATCCGGGCTGGCGCTTTGACATGATCGGTGCCGACCGTTTCCGCGTGGATGCTCCCGCCACTCCGTTCCTGACTGACCTTGCGCCCCGCGCGGATGCGGCGGCTGTGGAAATGACAGGCTACCGACCCCACGCGGCGGTGCTGTCCGCCATGGCGCAGGCTGCCATAGTGGTCGTGCCCAGCCGCTGGCCCGAACCGTTTGGCCTCACCGCGCTGGAGGCCATGGCCGCAGGCGCCGCGCTGGTTGCGGCCCCTACCGGCGGCCTGCCGGAAGTGGTGGGGGATGGCGGTGTCCTGTGCGCACCCGATCCGCCCGCCGGCCTTGCGCGGGCGATCGCATCCCTGATGGATGACCTGCCCGCCCGCCAGGCCCTTGCCGTGCGGGGGCGGGCGAGGGCTGCGCGGTTCAGCATCGAACGCGCCGTGGCCCTGCGTCAGGCGGCCCGCCTTGCGGCCCTGCATCATGGGGCTGGATGAAGGGTTTTTGGCTTTTATGCGCTGCCGGGTATGGGACACGCCGCCGCATGGCCCTATATCTGGACAGATCAAGCTACACGCCACCATGGCGCAGAGTGAAAGACCGGAGGCCACATGTCCGATACCGTTCAGGCGTCGCCCGATGCCGCAGCCCAGAATGCCCTTGTGCCGGTTACGGTGCTGACGGGATTTCTGGGGGCGGGCAAGACGACGCTGCTCAATCATATCCTGACTGCCCAGCACGGTCGCAAATACGCCGTGGTGGTGAACGAGTTCGGTGAACTCGGCGTCGACAACGACCTCGTGGTCGATGCCGACGAGGAAGTGTTCGAGATGAACAACGGCTGCATCTGCTGCACCGTGCGTGGGGATCTGATCCGTATTCTCGGCAACCTCATGAAACGCCGCGCGAAGTTTGACGGCATCATTGTCGAGACCACCGGCCTTGCCGATCCCGCTCCCGTGGCCCAGACATTTTTCGTGGATGAGGACGTTCGCGGCAAGACCCGTCTGGACGCCGTGGTGACGGTGGTCGATGCCTACAACGTCATCCAGACGCTTGAGGAAAGCCCGGAGGCGGTGAACCAGATCGCCTTTGCCGATGTCATCATCCTTAACAAGACCGACCTTGTGGATGAAGTCGCGCTGGCGACCATCGAATCGCGTATCCGCTCGATCAACGCGGTGGCGCGCCTGCACCGCGCGCAGCGTGGCGATGTGCCCCTGTCCGATGTGCTGGATCAGGGTGGTTTCGATCTGCAGCGCGCGCTTGAACACGCCCCGCATTTCCTTGAGGATACCAGCCACTCCCATGAGGCGGACGTGACCTCCATGTCCTTCGAGGTGGAAGAACCGCTTGATGCCGCGCATTTTCAGGCATGGATCGGTGCGCTGCTGCAGGAAAAAGGCGCGGATATCCTGCGCGCCAAGGGCATCCTGAACTATGCGGGCGAAGACCGTCGCTTCGCCTTCCAGGCCGTGCACATGATGGCCGATGGTGATTTCATCGGCCCGTGGAAAGCAGGTGAGAAGCCTGTCTCCCGCCTTGTGTTCATCGGGCGTAACCTCAACCGTCCGCAGCTTCGTCGCGGTTTTGAAAGCTGCCGTGCGAAATGAGCGGGACCGTGAACGAAACAATGACGCCGTCCCTGCTGGAGCGGCGGGGGGCAACCCGACAGCTTGAAGGCCAGATCACCGGTTGCGCCATCGCGCGTGACAGCGGGCAGGTCGCCTTTGTCACCGGTGAAGGCGACATCATGGTCGCCAGCCGCCCGGACTGGGGCCGTTCGGATGCGTGGGATGTTACGACCGTTCATGACGGCGCGATCCTTGCCATCGCCTCCGATGCCGCCAGCACCGGCTTCCTGACCGGGGGGGACGACAACGCCCTGCGCCGTGTCGCCGCCGATGGCAGCGTGACCGATCTGGTCAAGGGGCGGCGCTGGATCGAACACATCACCACATGGTGCAACGACAAGGGTGGCGTGATCGCGTTCGCATCGGGCAGGCAGGTCGAACTGCGTGACGCCAGCGGGCAGACGACGCTGAAGGTGCTGGAGCATCCCTCCACCGTCAGCGGGATCGTGTTCGATGCGAAGGGCAAGCGGATCGCGGCCTCGCACTATAACGGCGCATCCATGTGGTTCGTGCAGGCGAAGGTGGACACCGTCCGTCCGCTGGAATGGAAGGGCAGCCATATCGGCATCGCCATCCACCCGGCGGGTGAGGCGCTGGTCACCTCCATGCAGGAATCGGAACTGCATGGATGGCGCCTGTCCGATGGGCATAACATGCGCATGAGCGGCTATCCGTCCAAGGTGCAGTCGATGGCCTTTACCCGGAATGGCAAGTGGCTGGTGACAAGCGGGGCGGATACCATCGTGATGTGGCCGTTCTTCGGTGGTGGCCCGATGGGCAAGCCCCCGACCGAGGCAGGCGGCATCCCCGGTGTCATGTGTACCCGCATCGCCTGCCATCCGGTGCATGACATCGTGGCGGCAGGCTTTGCCGATGGTTCGGTGCTGATGGCCGATACGGGCGCGCAGCGTATCCTGCCGGTCTGCCTTGCAGGTGGTGGCGCGGTGTCGGCGCTGGCCTTCAGCCCCGATGGCTGCGCGCTGGCTTTCGGCACGGAAGACGGACGGGCCGGCGTGGTGGACCTGTCCGCCAGATAGGCGGCGGTCACGGCAATGCCGGAAGGAACGGGACAGCGCATGCGCGTGCTTCATGTCATGGCGGCCCAGGGCAATGGCGGGGCGGAACTGTATTCCACCGATGTCATGCTCAGCCTGCAGGCCGCCGGACTGTCGCAGAAGGCGGTCCTGCATCCCCATGCGCCGCGCATGGCGGAAATGCGGGCGGCGGGGATGGATGTGGAAACAGCGCCGCTGCGCTTTCCCCTCCGCCTCGGCGCGCGTCTGGCGCTGCGGCGGCTGATTGCGCGCATGCGGCCCGATATCATCCATTGCTGGCTGCGCCGCGCAGCGGAAATCGTGCCCACGGGCACAGGTATCCCGGTCATTGGCTGGTTTGGCAATTACAAGGACCTGCGTCCCTTCGCGCATTGCGACTGGTTCGTGGGCTGCACGGCGGACATGGCCCGCTCCATGTGTGAACGGGGGGCACCGGCTGACCGGGTAGCCTATATCCCCACTTTCCCCTCTGTCCGGCCCGAAGCGCCGGTATTGCGTCAGTCGCTGGATACGCCTGCGGATGCGCCGGTACTGCTGGTGCTGTCACGCCTGCATCCCGCCAAGGGGCTTGAAACCCTGCTGGATGCGCTTGCAGCCCTGCCGCGCTGCCATGTCTGGCTGGCGGGGGAGGGCAACCTGCGCGCTGCCCTTATGACGCAGGCCGAAAGGCTGGGCATTGCCGGTCGGGTGCACTTTCTCGGCTGGCGGTCGGATCGGGGGGCCTTGCTGGCGGCAGCGGATATCTGCGTGCTGCCGTCACGCTATGAACCTTTTGGCACCGTTATCCTTGATGCCTGGTCGGCGGATATACCGCTGGTGGCCTGTGCCGCCGATGGTCCGCGTGCGCATATACGCGACGGCGAAAATGGCATGCTGGTTCCCATTGATGATGTAGGGGCACTGGCCGGTGCCCTGCGCCGCGTGCTGGATGACGCGGCACTGGCGGCCCGGATCGTGTCGGGTGGCCGCCGGGATTACGAGGCGCATTTCACCCCGCAGGCCGTCACCGCGCAGTGGCTGGCGCTGTATGACCGCGTGCTGTCAGCGCGGTGCCGGTAACGGCGGCACCGGCGGCGGCGGGCTTGCGACAGGTGGCTTGGGGGCCGACGCCATGCCATCAAGGAATGCTTCTGCCAGCGCGGAATAGAGCGCCTGCGAACAGATCATGCGCGAAACGCCATAGGCCAGAAAGGATGTGGCCAGCAGCGCCAGCGTGACCTGCTGGTTGTCGCACATTTCCATGACGATGACGGATGCGGTCAGCGGGGACTGCACAACGGCGGAAAAATAGGCCACCGTACCCAGTAGCACCACCGCCCCCGGCGTGGTGTGCGGCAGGAACTGCGCCACCCAGCCGCCAAATCCCGCCCCGATGGCCAGTGACGGCGCAAACAGGCCGCCCGGAATGCCGGAACAGTAGGATATGATGGTGGCGATGAATTTCAGGATGAAGAACGACGCGGGGTAGTGGGTCTTCCCCTCGATGATTTCATGCGCCTGAATATAGCCGGTGCCGTAGGTAATCCCGTCCGATGCGATGCCGATGATAGCCAGAACCAGACCACAGCTTGCGGCGAACGCCACCGGACGCCCCTTGGCGAAGCGACCCAGCCCTCCCGGCAGTCCGCGTGTCGCGCGGATCAGGATGGCGGAAAACACTCCACCCCCAATACCGCCCAGAATGCCGCAGGTCGGCACCGCGATCCAGCTTATGCCCACGGGCACGATCACGTCGGTATGGCCGAAATAGCTGTAATTGCCCACCAGTGCTATGGCGGTCACACCCGACAGGATGACACCCGTGAGCATCGTGCCGCTGGTGCGCTGTTCAAAGGAATGGCTCAGTTCCTCGATGGCGAAGACGATACCCGCCAGCGGGGTGTTGAACGCGGCGGACACGCCGGACGCGCCGCCCGCCAGAATCAGGCCACGGCGCATGCTGACGGTGGACAGGTTCAGCCACCGCCCGCAGGCATGCATGATCGCAGCCCCCACCTGCACGCTTGGCCCTTCACGCCCGATGGAAGCCCCCGCCAGCAGCCCCAGCGAGGTCAGCACGATTTTGCCCGCCGCCACCCGCAGCGCCAGCAGCCGATCGATGATGGCGAAGTTTTCCAGATGCAGGGTCGCAATCGTCTGCGGTATGCCGCTGCCCTGCGCGCCACGAAACCATGTGCGTGTCAGCCATGAGGACAGCGCCAGCCCACCCGGCGTCAGCACCAGCATGATCCACGGATTGATATGGATGATGTGCGTGCGCAGCGTGGCCGCCGCGTCCGCCGCCATGGCGAAACCTACGGCCACGAATCCCACCACGACAGCCGCTGCCCAGCAGGCCAGCTTGCGTCGCCACTGTTCGGTGGTGATGCGGGCGGAACGGCGCAGGTGGCGCATGTGCCGCTTGCGTCTTTCGGTCAGGTCGGTGCGCATGAACGGCAATGCACTTTCAGTAACAGCACGGACGGATAAACCGGGTTGGGCAGGCCGGTTGCGGGTGCCGGACCAGTTTTAACGCAGGCCCGGTGGTTATTGCCAGTATTAGTGGCCCCATCATGGCGGGATGGAGACCCCATTCGGGCGGGAGGCTGCCCGTCAGGGCAGGACCAGCACCCCGCTATGCTTGGCCTTGCGTTCGGGTTCGACGTGAATGTTGATCAGCGCATCGCCTAGCCCTTCACGCAGGCCATCTTCTATCCGGTCGCAGATATGGTGGGCGTTTTCCACGCTCATGGAACCCGGCACGACCAGATGGAATTCGATGAAGGTCATGGCGCCGACAATGCGCGCGCGGATGTCGTGGGCTTCCAGCGCGCCAGCGGCGGTATGGGAAATGATGGAGCGGATTTCGCCCAGCGTTTCCGAATTCGGGGCTTCATCCATAAGGCCCGCGATGGAGGTGCGCATCATCTCCCACCCCGTGCGCAGCACATTCACCGCGATCAGTGCCGCCAGCAGCGGGTCCAGCCACAGCCAGCCGGTCAGCGGGATCAGGATGAAGCCCACGATCAGCACGCCGGATGTCGAAACATCCGACAGGACATGATGTCCGCTCGCCACAAGGGCGGGGGAGTGGTGGGCACGGCCCATGCGCAGCAGGAACAGCCCCCACACAAGGTTGAGCAGCCCCGCCCCGCCATTGAGCGAGATGCCCAGCAGGGAATCCTCCGGCCGGTGCATGTGCTGGAATCCGATCCATGCCTCATGCGCGATGGTCACGGCGGTAATGACGACCAGCACGCCTTCCGCCACGGCGGACAGGTATTCGGCCTTGTAATGACCATAGGTGTGGTTGTGGTCGGGCGGCAGGCTGGCGACGCGCAGCGCCCATAGCCCGGCCACGGCGGACACCACGTTGATGATTGTCTCGATCGCATCGGAATACAGCGCGATACTGCCGGTGGTGCGCCATGCGGCGTATTTCATGCCCAGCGCGATAAGGCTGACGGCAACGCTGCACCATGCCGCGAGGATCTTGGTATCGGTATTGGCAAACATGCTGGCTGACATACCCCTGCGGTCAGACGGTGTGGGCGCTGGCAAGACTGCACTGGTCGGCATCGTTCAGGGTCTCGATCTGGAAGGTGGGATGCACGATGCCGAAGCGTTCATGCAGTTCGCGCGCGGCCCGGTTCAGCAGGCCGTCGGTCGCCTGACCGTTTTCGGTGGCGGCGCGCACAAGGTGGACGGTCAGCGCCGTCTCGGTGGTGCTGAGTGGCCAGATATGCAGGTCATGCAGGTCGCATACGCCGGGCAGCGTGCGCAGGTAGGTGTCCACCTGCGCGGGATCGATGCCACGCGGCACGCGGTCCAGCGCCATGTCCAGCGAATCGCGCAGCAGCGACCATGTGGCAAGGATGATGGACAGCGACACGACAAGACAGATGACCGGATCAGTCCGCAGCCAGCCGGTCAGCAGGATCAGCCCGCCCCCGGCCACGACCGCAAGCGACATGAGCGCGTCCGATGCCATGTGCATGAACGCGCCGCGCAGGTTGATGTCGTTTTTTCCGCCGCTTGCGAACAGCATCGCGGTCATCCCGTTTACGGCGATGCCGATTCCGGCCACCACCATCACCTCGACACCGGCGACCGGATGCGGATGGATCAGGCGCAGTACCGCTTCCCACATGATGCCGCCGGTCACGACCAGCAGCGCCACGGCATTGCCAAGGGCCGCAAGGATGGAGGACCGGCGCAGCCCGTAAGTGAAATTCGTGCTGGGGGAGCGGCGCGAAAGGATTTCCGCTACCCACGCGGCCCCCAGCGCCAGCACGTCGGACAGGTTGTGCCCCGCATCGGCCAGCAGCGACAGCGCATGGCTGCGCACGCCCCATATGGCTTCGCCCGCTACATAGGCAAGGTTGAGCGTAATCCCCAGCGCGAACGCCCGCCCATAGGACGCGGGCGTATGCACGTGATGGTGGCCAAAGCCCCCGCCATGGCCATGGTCGCACCGGTCATGACCATGATCTCCATGCTCCGCATGACCGGCGTGGCCAGCATGATCGGTATGGTCGTGGTCATGGGAATGGCTGTGTTCGCCATGGTTGTGCTGGCATTCGCCCATGGGGCCGCATCCATTTGTCAGGGAGAACCGGAACTGTCGCCGCCTTCTAGCAGAAGGTTGCGTCGCGTCACCAGCACTTAGCACATTTTGTACGGCCACCCGGCATGATATGGCACCCGTACGGCCCCAACCTGCCATGGAAACGTGACCCGATGATCAGACTGACCCAACTGCGCCTGCCGATCGACCATACACAGGCCGAGCTGAAACAGGCCGCGGCCGCGCGGATGGGCGTGGCGGAGGCGGATATCGGGCAGATCACCGTATTCCGTCGCGGGCATGACGCGCGCAGGCGCGGGCGGATCGTTCTGGTCTACACGCTGGACTGCGCCGTGCGTGACGAAGCCGCCGTTCTGGCCGCCCATGCCGATGCCCGTGACATCATGCCGACGCCGGATACGTCGTACCGTTTTGTCCTGAATGACGGGGCACAGCTTGCCGCCCGCCCCGGCTTCATGCGCCCTGTCGTGATCGGGGCGGGTCCATGCGGGCTTATGGCCGCACTGGTGCTGGCGCAGATGGGGCTGCGGCCACTGGTGCTTGAACGCGGCAAGGCGGTGCGTGAGCGCACGGTCGATACCTTCGCCCTGTGGCGCAAATCCATCCTGACCCCCGAAAGCAACGTGCAGTTTGGCGAAGGGGGGGCGGGCACGTTTTCCGATGGCAAGCTGTACAGTCAGGTCAGCGATCCCCGCCATTACGGGCGCAAGGTGCTGGACGCCTTCGTGCGGGCTGGCGCGCCGGAGGAAATCCTCCACCTTTCGCATCCGCATATCGGCACGTTCCGGCTGGTTTCGATGGTGGAGCATATCCGTGCGGAGATCGGCGCACTGGGCGGGGAATACCGGTTCGGCGCGCATGTCACTGATTTTATCACGGATGATGACGGCGCGGGCGGCCAGCGCCTGACCGCGCTGCGTCTGGCCGACGGGGAGGAGATAGCCGCAAATCACGTCGTGCTGGCAATCGGGCACAGCGCGCGCGACACCTTTACGGCCCTGCATGCGGCAGGGGTGGAGATGGTGGCCAAGCCGTTTTCCATAGGGGTGCGGATCGAACATCCGCAATCGGTCATCAATACCGCCCGTTACGGTCAGCCCGAAACGCCATCCCTGCTGGGAGCCGCCGATTACCGGCTGGTCCACCATGCAACGAACGGGCGGTCGGTCTATTCGTTCTGCATGTGCCCCGGTGGCACGGTCGTCGCCGCCACGTCGGAGGCAGGACAGGTGGTGACCAACGGCATGAGCCAGTATTCCCGCGCCGAACGCAACGCCAATGCGGGCATCGTGGTGGGCGTGACACCCGAACGCGATTATCCGGGCGGTCCGCTGGCGGGCATCGCCTTCCAGCGTGAATGGGAACGTAAGGCGTATGAGGCCGGTGGCGGGCGCTATTTCGCACCCGCGCAGACGGTGGGCGATTTTCTGGATGGCCGGGCGTCCACCACGCTGGGTGACGTGGTCCCATCCTACAGGCCCGGCGTGACCCCGTGCGACCTGTCCGCCTGCCTGCCCGATTTCGCGGTTACGGCCATTCGGGAGGCGCTGCCCGCGTTCGAGCGCAAGCTGACCGGTTTTTCCATGCGTGACGCCGTCATGACGGGGGTGGAGACACGCACTTCCTCGCCGCTGCGCATTCCGCGCGGGGCGGATGGACAGGGCGTGAACCTGCGCGGGCTGTTCCCTGCTGGCGAAGGGGCCGGTTATGCGGGCGGCATCCTGTCCGCCGGGATCGATGGCATCCGCATTGCCGAAGCGGTTGCCCTGTCACTGGCCGGTCGTGCGCCGGAAGCGGGTGCGCAGCGTGGCATGACCCACGCGACCGAGGCGCAGTGACGCAACGCCCCATGGGTGAGACAGCGGACTGGGGCCCGCCAGCCCGCTATGCCGGACTGCACGGTTTCCACCGTTATTGGGGCAAGAAACCGCTGGAGCCATTGCGCGGGCTGGTCGCGCTTCTCAGTCAGCCTGGAGATGTGGTGGCTGATCCGTTCATGGGAACGGGTGCGATCGCGGGGGATGTCGTGCGCGGCGGGCGGCGTTTCGTGGGGGGCGACCTTAACCCGCTGGCGGTACAGCTTGCCCGTTTCCAGCTCGATCCGGGCGGGAAAGGGCATATCCACGCGGCCCTTGCCCATCTGGCGCGGGTGACGCGGCCGGAAATAGAACGGACCTACTGCGGCGGGGACGGGCGTATCGCCACCCACCTGCTGTGGAACGGCCCGGAGATCGAGGCGGTATGGCATCGCCCCGCAACCGGGCGCAGGCGGGTGTCGCGCGCGGCACAGGCCCCGGATTACGCCATGATGGCACGCTTCGCCGCCTATTATCCCTATGGCTGGCGGCGGCTGGCGCTGTTCGATAACGGGCGCATCAACGCCAGCGCGGCACTGGACTGGCCGGATCTGTTTACCGGGCGCGCGCTGCATAATATCGACCTCCTGCTGCACGCCATACGGCAGGTGGACGATGCGGCGGTGCGACGCGCGCTTGAACTGACCCTGAGTGCGGGCATCGGCCAGATGTCGCGCATGGTCTGCGCGCTGAAACGCGACGGGCGGGTCGATCCAGGTAGCTGGACCATGGGCTACTGGCGGCCTGCGCGGCATTTTGAATGCAATGTGTGGAACGGCTTCGCCCAGCGTGCCGGTCGCCTGCGCCGGGGACTGGTGGCAGGGGGGGATGCCCGTCCCGTTCCCATGACTGATCTGGGGCATGTCATGAACGGTGGTCCAGCGGCGGTGCTGGCCTGCATGGATGTGGGCGACCTGCTTGCGGCCTTGCCTGCCGGGGGCGTGCAACTGTTCCTGACCGACCCGCCGCATGGGGACCGTGTGCCCTATCTTGAACTGAGCGAGATGTGGAACGCCATGCTGGGGCTGGATGTGGCGATGGCGCGGGAAATCGTGGTGTCCAACGCGCGGGGACGGGACAAGAACACGGCGGTTTATGATCGTGCGCTGGGGGCCGTTCTGGCGGGGTGCGCCACGCGGGTCAGGCCGGGTGGCTTTGTGGTGACGGTGTTCAATTCCGCCCGCCGGGGCGACTGGAGTGGCCTTGTGGCACTCAACAGCCAGCCGGGCATGACGCTGCTGGGTGCCGTGCCGCTTGCCTATTCCGCGGGATCACTGGCGCAGGACATGCGCAGGGGCGCGCTACGGGGGGATTATGTGGTGGTCCATGCCCGCGCGCCGGTCGATGCGGACCGCCATGCGGCGTTACGCGCACTGCCCGGCTGGCGGTCTGATCTGGCGCAGCTTCAGGCCGCCGGATAGGGATTACAGGAAGGAAACCGGGTCGATATCCACGTCAATTCGCGCCCCGCGTTCCGGTCGTACGCGGGAAAGCCATTCGCGCACGATCGGCTGCACTGCGATGTTGCGCCGCGCGCGCAGCAGCAGCCGGTGGCGATGGCGCCCCCGCAGGATGGCCAGTGGCGCGGGGGCGGGGCCAAGCACCTGCACGCCGTCAAGCTGCGGGGCGTTCTGGCCCAGCGCACGGGCGGTCATGTCGGCGGCGTCGGGCGTATCGGCGCTGACGATCAGGGCGGCCAGACGGCCATAGGGCGGCCAGAAGCCGGGGCGGCGCTGTTCGGCTTCCTGCTGCATGAAGCTTGCGAAATCGCCCGATACCAGCGCCTGCATGACCGGGTGGTCGGGCACGTAGCTCTGTAACAGCACGCGCCCCGGTGCTTCCGCGCGACCGGCGCGGCCCGCGACCTGATGCAGGAGCTGGACAGTGCGCTCGGATGCCCGCAGGTCGCCACCCCCCAGGCCAAGATCCGCATCGACGATGCCTACAAGGGTCAGATGGGCGAAATGCCAGCCCTTGGCCACGATCTGCGTGCCGATCACCAGATCGACCTCGCGCCGGGATATGCGCTCCACGGCGGCGGCGGTGGCGGCGGGACCGTTCAGCGTATCGCTGGCCATGACCAGTATCCGCGCATCGGGGAAGGTGGCGCGCGCTTCCTCCGTTATCCGCTCCACGCCGGGGCCGATGGGGGTCAGGCTGTCGGTATCGGCGCATTTGGGACAGGTCTGCGGAATAGGTTCGTCATATCCGCAATGGTGGCAGGTCAGGATATGGCGCGCGCGATGTTCCACCAGCCATGCCGTGCAGTTGGGGCACTGCATGCGGTGGCCACAGGTACGGCACAGCGTAAGCGGCGCATACCCCCGGCGGTTGAGGAACAGCATCGCCTGTTCGCCCCGGCCGATGGCGTCATTGATCGCACCCGTCAGCACCGGCGACAGGAACAACCCGCGTTCGGGCGGGTCGGCGCGCATGTCCAGCGTCTGCACTTCGGGCATGGTGGCGTTGCCATGCCGCGCGGTCAGGCGCAGGTGGCGGTAGCGACCGGCCCCGACATTGGCAAGGCTTTCAAGGCTGGGGGTTGCGGAGACCAGAATGACGGGTGCCCGGCTCATGCGCGCGCGCACCACCGCCATGTCGCGGGCATGATAGGTGACGCCGTCCTCCTGCTTGAAGGCGGTTTCGTGTTCCTCGTCCACGATGATCAGCCCGAGCTGGTCGAACGGCAGGAACAGCGCCGAGCGTGCCCCCACCACCACGCGGGCCGTGCCATCGGCCACCGCCCGCCATGTCAGGCGGCGCAGGCGCGATCCCAGTTCGGAATGCCATAATGCCGGTTCCGCGCCGAACCGGCGGCCAAAGCGCCCCGTCCACTGGGCCGACAGGGCGATTTCGGGCAGCAGCACCAGCGCCTGCCTGCCCGCGTCCAGACAGGCGGCAATGGCTTCCATGTAGATTTCGGTCTTGCCCGATCCCGTCACCCCTTCCAGCAAGGTGATGGAAAATGCGTCCTCAGTTACCCTGGCGCGCAGTTCGGCGGCGACCTGCGCCTGTTCACCGCCCAGTTGCGGGGGGCAGTGCGCGGGATCGGGGGTGGCGAAGGGTGGTGGCGGGGTGATTTCAACCGCGTTGAGCGCGCCCGCCTGCGCAAGCCCGCGTATGACCGCTGTGCTGACCCCGGCCTGCCGCGCAAGATCGCCGGTGGAAAGGGGGGATGCGCTGGCCGCGTCCAGAACCTTCTGGCGCGGGGGCGTAAGCCGCAGGCCGGTCGGCAGCGGGCTGGCCGCAACCCAGCCGCTGGCGGGCCGGGGCGGGGCGGCCAGCGCGTTGGCCCGCAACGCCATGGCCAGAACCATGCCCGGCGGCGACAGGGTGTAGGCGGCAACCCAGTCCACGAACTGGCGTAACTGCGCGGGTAGCGGCGGCAGATCAAGGCGGGCTGCGACGGGCTTGAGGCGGCTGGCGGGCACTTCCTTTTGCGGGGGGGGCATGAATTCCGGCGGCAGGCTGGATGTCGCATCCCATATCACGCCGGTTTCCGTGCGGCGGCCCAGCGGCACGGTTACGATATCACCCGGCCGCGCCGTGGCCAGCGCGGGTGGCACAAGGTAGTCCAGCGGCCCCGCGAAAGGCAGCGTCAGCATGACCCGCACGCGCCCGTCGGCGGGGGGGGGAAGCAGGTCTGTCTGCATGGAATTGCGATGCGGCATGTGTTTTTCTACCGTCAGGCAGCGCCTGTGTCTTGTCTATCCGTCATGTGCGGGCAGTTCCATGCAGACAGTCATGCATGCGTATGGCTGGCATGGATGCCCGGCGCGGTATAAGGCGGGCAGGAACCGGATGAAAAGGGCTGGCGGCATGATGGCGACCGGGGCACGCGATGCCTTTCTGCAGTGGATGGAGACCGAACGCCGTGCCTCCCCCCTTACGCTTACGGCCTATCGTGGCGATCTGGACCGTTTCATTGCGTTCGTGACCGGACATATCGGGGCGGAGCCGGATATGGGGACGCTTGCTGGCCTGTCCCTTGCCGATCTGCGCGCCTGGCTTGCCCATGAACATGCTGCGGCCCTGAGTGGCAGGCGCGCCACCACGCAGGATCGTGCGGCCCGCACGCGCGCGCGGCGGGTCTCGGCGCTGCGGTCATTTTTCCGCTACCTTGCCCGGTATCACGGGGTGGACAATCCTGCCCCGGCCCTGCTGGCCACGCCGCGCACGCGCCGCCCGCTGCCGCGCCCGCTGGCCCGGACGCAGGCGCTCGACGTGCCGGAAGGCGTGTCCGACCTTGCCCATACCCCGATGGCGCAGATACGCGACGGCGCCCTGTTCATGCTGCTTTACGGGTGCGGGCTGCGTATTTCCGAAGCGCTGGGACTGGATATACGCGATCTGGATCAGGCACGCGCGCTGGGCGATGTCACGAAAGGTGATGGCGTGCTGCGCGTGCGCGGCAAGGGCGATCGGGAACGCATGGTTCCCGTCCTGCCCCGGGTAATGGAAGCACTGGAACACTGGCGGGGCGTGCATCCGCTGCCGCACGCGGATGCGCCGCTGTTCGTGGGCGTGCGTGGTGGCCGGCTTCAGGCCGGAATTGCCCAGCGCGCCATGCGCACATGGCGCCACATGGCGGGGCTGCCCGACCATGCAACGCCCCATGCCTTACGACATTCCTTTGCGACCCACCTTATGGAAGGCGGGGCCGACCTGCGCGTGATACAGGACCTGCTGGGCCATGCCAGCCTGTCCACGACCCAGCGCTATACCCTTGCCGATGAGGCCCGGCTTCTGGATGTCTGGACACGCGCCCATCCGCATGCCACCGATACTCCGCCCGATACTGCACGATGAACAGGATTGCCCATGCCAGAGCGGTTTGCCTACCCTCCGATCGACCCGTACGATCACGGCTGGCTTGATACGGGCGAGGGACACCGCGTCTACTGGGAACTGTGCGGCAATCCCGAAGGGATTCCCGTCGTGTTCCTGCATGGTGGTCCCGGTGGCGGGTGCTCGGCTTTCCAGCGGCGCATGTTCGATCCCCGGCGTTACCGTATCCTGCTGTTCGATCAGCGGGGCTGCGGGCGTTCGACGCCGCATGCGGCGCTGGAAAACAACACCACCTGGCATCTGGTCGCCGATATTGAACGCCTGCGTATCATGACCGGTGCGCAGGAATGGATGGTCTTTGGTGGTTCATGGGGGTCGTCGCTGGCGCTGGCCTACGCGCAGGCGCATCCGCAGCGTGTCAGCGCGCTGGTGCTGCGCGGCATCTTCACCCTGCGCCGGGCGGAACTGCTGTGGTACTATCAGGAAGGGGCATCATGGCTGTTTCCCGATCAGTGGGAACAGTTTGTGGCCCCTATTCCCGTGCAGGAACGCGGGGATCTGATGGCCGCCTATAACCGTCGCCTGACGGGTCCGGACGAGAAGGCGCGGATGGAAGCCGCCATTGCGTGGAGCGTGTGGGAAGGGCGCACCATCACCCTGCGCCCTGCCGCGGAAAGTGCCGTGCAGCATGCCGATCCGCGTTACGCGCTGGCTTTCTCCCGCATCGAAAACCATTATTTCGTCAATGCCGGATGGCTGGATGAAGGGCAGTTGATCCGCGACGTTGACAGGATACGGCATATCCCCGCCGTGATCGTGCAGGGACGGTATGACGTGGCGACCCCCATGCGCACGGCATGGGACCTGCACCGCGCATGGCCCGAGGCGGCATTCCATGTGATCGATACGGCAGGTCATGCCATGACCGAGCCCGGCATCCAGTCCGCCCTGCTCGATGCGACCGATGCCATGGCGGAACGGCTGGGCTAGTGGCGCGCGCGCGTTCGTGCCTGGCGGCCTGCCTGCTGGCCGCCATTGCCATGACCGGCATGGGACAGGGCAGCAGCCGCGCACAGGATACCGCGCGGCTGTGCAATCATGAACGCGTAGCCCAGGTGCCCCTGCGCGATGATGGCGGCTACCTTTCCATCGTTGTCAGTATCGCGGGCCATGAACTGAGCGCGCTGGTCGATACCGGGTCCGACGGGGGCCTGCTTACGCCCGATATGGTGGGTTATCTGCGCCTGCGGCTTGATCCCGACCATGAAACCATCGTTCACGGTACGGGTGGTGTGGCGCAGGCGACCCCCAATGCCATGGTGCCGGACCTGCGGGTGGGGAATGTGGATTTCGGGCCGCGTTCCGTACCGGTGGGCGAACTGCCGGGCAAGCCGATGATCCAGCCGCCCGTCGCGGGCCTGCTGGGGGGCGATATCCTGTCGCGTTTCGATCTGGACGTGAACGTGCCCGGCGGCACGCTGACCCTGTGGAATATCCAGCATGCCTCACTGGTATGCGCCCCGCCACCGGCATGGGACGGACCCTATGAAACCCTGCCACTGACCCGGCAGGACAACCGCTTCCTGCTGACGGTGGGGCTGGATGGCAGGCCGGTTACGGCATTGCTGGACAGTGGCGCGCGTTCGCGCATCGTCTCGCCCGAAGTGGCCCATCGCGCCGGTGTCAGCCAGTCCCGGCTGGAACGTGACCCCGGTGGTGTGACCGCAAGCGTGGACGGGCACAGGGATATCTACCACTGGCACCGTTTTGACAGTCTGCAGGTCGGCCATGAACTGGAACGCAATGTCACGCTGACCGTGGCTCCGCTGCGCGAGCATCTGGAAATGCTGCTGGGATCGGACTGGTTCGCCACGCACCGCGTGTGGATTTCGTATGCCGTCAATCAGGCCTTTGTCCGTCCCGCGCCCGGGCGGCCGGAGCGACCGTAAGGTCGTCCCGGATGCAGGCGGGCGCTCAGCCCTTCAGTTTGGCGTTGCAGGTGCTGTAATAGCCGCCGCCGCGCTGGATCCAGCGCAGTCCGCCATTGGCGTTGGCAGCCTTGTTGGCATTGTACTGGTCAAGGCAGGTGTGCATGCGGGCCTTGCCTGCCGATTCCTTGCTGTATTTGGGGGAAATGGCGTCGGGCATCGTCGCCGTGGTCGATGCGGCGGCAGTCGTGGCCGGAGCCGTGGCATGCGGGGCAGGCGTGGTCGCCACAGGTGCCGCAGCCGGTGCGCTTTCCGTTGCGGGGCGGGCAGCGGTTGTTGCTTCCGCCGTGTCGGTGTCACACTGCGCGGCCTTGAATGCCTTGTAGGACTGGCCGTTCAGGGTGCCGGCAGTGCGGGCGGCGGTAAATTTCTGGTGGCATGCCTTGGCGGTTTCACGCGCCTGTGCCGCACCGGTGGACAGGGTGAGCGCCAGCAGCGAAACGGTTGCAATCTTGAAACGGAATGATGTGGCCATGAGCTTGGTCAGTCCTGAAATAATATAGTGGAAATAAAGCGTCAGAGCGCGCTGTCACCCGTTTCGCGCGTGCGGATGCGGATTACGCCTTCAAGCGGGGAAATGAAAATCTTGCCATCCCCGATCTTGCCGGTATGGGCGGCTTCCAGAATGGTTTCCACCGCCTGATCGACCAGTTCGTCCGCAACGGCGACCTCGATCTTGATCTTGGGCAGGAAGCTTACGTGATATTCCGCCCCACGATAGATTTCCGTCTGCCCCTTCTGGCGGCCGAAGCCCTTGACTTCCGATACGGTCAGGCCCTGAATTCCCAGCGGGGTCAGGGCCTCACGCACATCGTCGAGCTTGAAAGGCTTGATGATGGCTGTGACAAGCTTCATCTCACCATGTCTCCATTTCTGCTGTCCGGCCGGGCTGACCGTGTGTGAAGGATAAGGTAACCACCCGTCCTATACCCCGATTGGATGATACATGTCATCCGCCTTCGTATGGCCGATATGGTAAGCGCGCTTGTGCGTTCCCCCGTGTGGGGAGTAAATCCGGTGGGCTCGCCCCGCCCGCAGGGTCCAGAACAGGAAACACGATGACCGCCACCATGACATCCAGCACCACGCCCGACGCCATTGCGGCCGATGTCTGCATCGTGGGGGCCGGGCCTGTCGGTGTCACGCTGGCCTGCCGTCTGGCGCAGGGCGGCATGCGGGTCGCCATCATCGACCGTGCCGAACTGCCGCCCATGGAACATCCCGCCTTTGACGGGCGCGCCTACGCCATCGCCGCCGGTTCGCGCCGCCTGCTGGAACAGGCGGGGGTATGGGCGCGCCTGCCCATGGATTCGTGCGACATCCGCGAAATCCGTGTCACGGACGGGCGGCCGGGTCAGCCGCCCTCGCGCCTGTTTCTGGAATTCGGGCGTGAAGATGCGGACCAGCCCTTCGGCGCGATGATCGAGGCCCGTGCCCTGCGTGTCGCCCTGAATGCGACATTATACGCAACGCCGGGCATACAGGTTTTCGCCCCCGATGAAGCGCGCGTCACCCGCACGGCGGAAGGGGCGGTAATCCGCACCACCAGCGGGCGCGTCATCAATGCCCGCCTTGTCATCGCGGCGGAGGGGCGTCGCAGCCCGCTGCGCGAACAGGCCCGTATACCCGTCACCCGCCTGCCGTACAACCAGTGCGGTATCGTGTGCGCCGTGGCCCATGAACGCCCGCATGAAGGACGTGCGCTGGAACATTTCCTGCCCGCCGGTCCCTTCGCGCAGCTTCCCATGGCCCCGACCGCCGAATATCCCAACCTGTCCGCGCTGGTCTGGACCGAAAGCGAGAAAGTGGCCTACCGGCAGGCCGAACTGCCACATGAAGCCTTCACCCATGAAATCCGCCGCCGCATGGGCGATGAGTGGCTGGGAGCCGTGACCCCGGTCGGGCGGCGGTGGGTGTACCCGCTTTCCGCCCAGTACGCGCAGCGTTATGTCGATACGCGGCTGGCGCTGGTGGGGGACGCGGCGCATGGCGTCCATCCCATCGCGGGGCAGGGGCTCAATCTGGGATTTCGCGATGTGATCGCACTGACGGAGGTTCTGGTGGGCGTGCATGGCCGTGGCGGCGATGTGGGCGCGCCGGAGGTGCTGCGCAGCTATCAGGCGCGCACGCGCCCGGCCAATATGCTCATGCTGGCGGCAACCGACGTGCTGGAGCGGCTTTTTGGCAATGACAATCCCGCGCTGCGTCTGGCCCGCGACGTGGGGCTTGCGGCGGTCAATCGCATCACCCCCCTGCGGCGCAGTTTTGCCCGGCACGCGATGGGGCTGTAAACAGGGCGCGCTCTTGCATGTTAACGCGGCCGTCAGGCCGGAACGGATATGTCATGTCAGAAAAGCAGTCTGCCGTCATTCCCGCAAACCCGCGCGTCAGCCGCGTATGGCCACCCACGCTGGGGCATGTTGATCCCGACGTGCTGTGGCAGGAAATCCTGAGCGGCGCCTGCGGCTGCTGCGACCCGCTGGTCAAGGGGCTGGTGGCGACGGGCATCCGTAACCATGCGTCCTTCCGCGGCGCGCTGGCCGCGCTGATCGGACGCAAGCTGGGCGATCGCTCCGTGGCGGATGATGCGCTGGCCGAACTGGTGACGGAGGTATTCGAAGCCGATCCGGACATCGTGCATGCGGCGGCGGCGGATCTGGTGGCCATACGCGAACGCGACCCGGCCACGGCGGATTACGTGACGCCTTTCCTGTTCTTCAAGGGTTATCACGCCGTACAGAGCCACCGCGTGGCGCACTGGCTGTGGCACAACGACCGCAGTTATCTGGCGCTGCATCTGCAGAGCCGGTGTTCGGAACTGTTTGCGGTGGATATCCACCCCGCTGCCCGGCTGGGGCGGCGCATCCTGCTCGACCATGGCACCGGCATCGTGATCGGGGAAACTTCGGTTCTGGAAGATGATGTCTCCCTGCTGCAGGGCGTGACCCTTGGTGGCACGGGCAAGAATGTGGGCGACCGCCACCCCAAGGTGCGGCGCGGCGTGCTGATCGGGGCCGGGGCGAAGATTCTGGGCAATATCGAAATCGGGGAGGGGGCGAAGGTTGGCGCGGGGTCCATCGTGCTGGAATCCGTGCCGCCCTATACCACCGTGGTCGGAAATCCCGCGCGTATCGTGGGGACCCGGCATTCCGGCCTGCCCGCCTTCACCATGGACCAGATGCTGCCGCCGATTGATTATATTATCTGATGACCGAATTCGTTTTCAGGCCGCATGTCGCTGTTATTGGCGGCGGCCCGGCAGGACTGGCGGCTGCCGAAATACTGTCCGCCCGGGGATGTGCCGTAAGCGTGGTGGAGCAGATGCCCACCATGGGCCGCAAGCTGCTGATGGCGGGCCGTGGCGGGCTTAACCTGACCCATTCCGAAAATGCCGACCTGTTCGCTTCCCGCTATGGTGCCTCGCGGCCCATGATGGAAGCGGCCCTGTCCGCCTTTACGCCACAGGACATGGCGGCGTGGGCCGAAGGGCTGGGCCAGCCCTGTTTTGTCGGCAGTAGCGGGCGTGTATTTCCCCGCGGCATGAAGGCGTCGCCCCTGCTGCGGGCATGGCTTGCCCGACTGGCGGCAAAGGGTGTGCGGCTCCTGACCCGGCATCGGTGGGAAGGCTGGGACGCGGCCGGTCGGCTGAAGGTATCGGGTCCCGGCGGCGAAGTGACCTGGCGGGTGGATGCGACCGTGCTGGCGCTGGGTGGCGCAAGCTGGGCGCGGCTGGGTTCGGACGGTGCCTGGCGCGCGCGATTACAGGCGCTGGGGATTGATGTTACCCCCTTCGCCCCTGCCAATTGCGGGTTTGCCACCCGGTGGAGCGACGCCTTTCGCACGCGTTTTGCGGGCACCCCCCTGCGTGGCATCGGCATCGCGCTCGAAAACGGGGAAACGGTGCGTGGCGAGGCCGTCGTAACGGAAACCGGCATCGAAGGCGGTGCGGTATATGCGCTTTCGGCCGCCATCCGTGACCGTATTGCCCAAAGCGGCAGTGCCCGCGTCAGGCTCGACCTGCGTCCGGCGCTGGGCGTGGGCGAGATTGCAACCCGTCTTGCCCGCGTGCGAGCGCGCGAAAGCCTGTCCAACACATTGCGCAAGGCCCTGCGGCTGTCCCCGGTCGCCATGGCGCTTCTGTATGAGGATCGCAACGGGCCGCCGCCGCGTGATCCCACGTCGCTTGCCCTGCTGGTCAAGGGGGTGCCGGTTGAACTGAGTGCCGCCACGGCGCTGGACCGCGCCATTTCGGTGGCGGGTGGCATCGCGTGGTCGCAACTGGATTCACATTTCATGCTGCGGGCGTTGCCGGGTGTTTTCGCCGCCGGTGAAATGCTGGACTGGGAAGCGCCAACCGGCGGTTATCTGCTTCAGGGCTGCATGGCGACGGGCCGCATGGCGGGCGAAGGGGCATGGGAGTGGTTGCGTGACTCGCAACGCGGGCGGTATCCGTTACCGCCATGAGTGTTGCAATCACGATCGGGGACCGGCGCGGGGCCATCGCCGGGGATGCCCCGGTGACCATGGACCTTGCCGAACTGCTGTCCACACGCCTGCTGGTGCAGGGTAATTCCGGTTCGGGCAAGTCCCACCTGCTGCGCCGCCTGCTGGAACAGTCGGCGCGCATGGTGCAGCAGGCGATCATCGATCCGGAAGGCGATTTCGTCAGCATTGCCGAGCGGTACGGCCATCTGGTCATCGACGCCGCCGAACATACCGAAGCCGCCCTGCAGGCAGCGGGGGAGCGGATGCGCATGCACCGGGCCTCTGTCGTGCTGAATCTGGAGGGCGTGGACGCTGACGTGCAGATGCGCCGCGCAGCGGCCTTTCTGGGCGGGATGTTCGAAGTACCGCGCGATTACTGGTACCCGGTGCTGGTCGTGGTGGATGAAGCCCAGCTTTTCGCCCCGGCGGCGGCGGGTGAGGTATCGGACGAAGCCCGCCGTGCCTCGCTCGGGGCCATGACCAACCTTATGTGCCGTGGGCGCAAGCGGGGACTGGCGGGCGTGATCGCAACCCAGCGTCTGGCCAAGCTGGCGAAGAACGTGGCGGCGGAAGCGTCGAATTTCCTCATGGGGCGCACGTTTCTCGATATCGACATGATGCGCGCGGCTGACCTGCTGGGGATGGAACGGCGGCAGGCGGAAAGTTTCCGCGATCTTGAACGCGGTTATTTCGTGGCCCTCGGCCCGGCGGTGTGCCGCAGGCCGCTGGCTGTCAGGATCGGCCCGGTCGAGACTGAAAGCCGCTCCGCCGGACCCAGTCTCATGCCATTCGAGCCTGTTGCGGCGGGCGATGAAATCCGCGAGCTGATCCTGACCCCGGTGCCCGAGCGTGAAATGCCGCAGCGGCCTGCGCGTAATTTCAGCCCGCCGCCGGATATCCTGGCCCAGCTTGCCGCCCATGCCGAAACTGCCACGGTTGAAACGGAAGAGGACGCGGTAGCAGAAGCCCCGCCCGTGGACGCGGCAGCCCAGCGGCTGCGTTTTATCGAAATCCTGACCGACATACTGCGCGATGAGGATGCGGGCTTCCGCCCCGCCCATGTGCTGTATCAGGATTTTCTGGTCCGCTGCCGGATCGAGGGGATGGGGCGCGATGCGCTGGACATGCCCCGTTTCCGTCGTCTGCTGGCCGTGGCCAAGGCCGGGGTGGACAGCACCACGGCGGAAAGCGAGCAGTGGCGGGACGCCGAACAGATGGCCGCCGCCCTGCCCGATGATGTGCAGGGGATATTCCTGCTGATCGCCCGTGCGGCCCTTCATAACCAGCCCTGCCCGTCGGACAGCGTGATCGCCCGCACCTATGGCACCCATTCGCTTGGTCGCGCCCGGCGTCAGCTTGCCTATCTGGAGGAGCAGAACATGATCGTGCTGCGCCATGACGGGCTGGGCCGCCGCAGCGCCGCCATCATCGGTGCAGGCTGGCAGACCGCTCCGGCCATGCCGGACGGGAGCGAGGGTTAGGGGCCAGCACATATATTTTCGGGACGGGGAAGTATGCCACCGAAGCCGAAAGTGCAGCGTGATTGGGAAGGGTGCCGGTCGCCCTCAAGCTATGGAAAAATGATGGCTGGCGTCAGGTTCGTCCGAACCGGCGCCATCCCGGTTTCAGAGGCGGAACTTCTGTCGCAGACAATAAAAAACCTGCCTTCTTGCGAAGGCAGGTTTTTTACTTTCAGCCTGCTGGTCGCGCTATCAGCGCTTCCACCAGCCGGTGCGGCGGCGTGGGGCGGGACTTTCGTCCACGTCCACCGGTGCGACCACCGGGGTTTCCGGTGTGGCTTCCGCAGCCGCCGCTTCCGTTGTCTTACGGGTGCGGCGGGCGCGGGTGGCCGTTGCAGTGGTGGTGGTCGCCTTGCGGGTCGTGGTCCGCTTTTTCGGCGCGGGCTTTGCCTCGGCTTCCGGCGTCGCCTTTTCCGCTACGGCTTCCCCTTCCGGTGCGGCTTCAGCCGGTTCCACCTTCTTGCGGCGCGTGGTGCGGCGCGGCTTGGGTGCTTCCTCCGCGGCAGGGGCCTCGGCTGCGGGTTCGGCTGCCGGGGTTGCGGCTTCGATCGGCTCGTCCGCCTTGGCCGTCTTGCGCGTGGTGGCGCGGCGACGGGTGGTTGCCGTGGTGCCGGTCGCGCGGCTTGCCGCCCGCTTGCGTGCGGGTTTGGCCGGGGCCGCTTCCTCGGCTGCCGGTTCTTCCGCCGGTGTGGCCTCGGCCTGCGCCGGTGCCGCTTCTTCCGGCGTCTCGGCTACCTTGCGGCGCGTTGTCGTGCGGCGCGTGGTGGTCGCAGCACGGCGGCGGCGCGGCTTGGGCGCTTCCTCCACCTGTTCGGCTTCCGCAGGGGCGGCTTCCGGCTCAGGCTGCGGTTCGGCTTCCGGTGCGGCGGCTTCGGCAGCAGGGGCTGCTTCGGCTTCCACCGGTGTGGTGCCTTCCGCTGGCGTGCGGCTGCGGCGCGTGCGACGGCGGCGGCGCGGCTTGGTGGTTTCTTCCTCAGCAACCGGGGTTGCTTCGGCTTCCACGATCACCACCGGCTCGGCCTGCGGCAGGTCCACCACTTCTTCCACCACGGTTTCCACGGGGGCCGTGGTCTGCTCGATCACATCGAAGATGTCGATGATGGCATCGCCATACGGATCGGCCGGGGTGGGGCCACGATAGGCCGGGGTTGCGGCAGGCGTTTCCTGAGCGGGGACCGGTGCGGCTTCGGCTTCCACGCTCTGGGTCGCCTGTTCGGGCTGCGTGGTCGTGGCTGCGGCGCTGCCACCACGACGGCGACGGCGACGACGGCGGCGACGGTGGTCGGTGCCCGATGCGATATCCTCGTCCTCTTCCGTCGCGCGGGGGGCTTCCGGTGTCACTTCGGCCACGGGCGGTTCGGTCTGGATCTGGATTTCACGCACATGGCTGTTTTCGGCAGGGGTGTGTTCGATGGCGGCGGGCGCCTCGAAGCGGGCCGTCTGCTGGCTTACGCGCTCGATCTTGCATTCCTGCGGCTGCAGGCTGGCGTCGGGGGCGAAGGCGACATGCATCTTGTGCCGCATTTCGATTTCCGAAAGCCAGGTACGCTTGTTGTTGAGGATATAGAACGCGATTTCCGGCGCGACCTGAACCGAAATCTCGGCGGCCTTGCGCTGCATGCCTTCTTCCTCGATTGCGCGCAGCACGTGCAGTGCCGAGCTTTCGATCCCGCGCACGATGCCGGTGCCCTGACAGTGCGGGCAGGGCATGAACGCGGATTCGGCAATGGAGGGGCGCAGGCGCTGGCGCGACATTTCCAGCAGGCCGAAATGCGAGATCTGGCCAACCTGAATGCGGGCGCGGTCGGTGCGCAGGGCGTCCTTCAGCTTGCGCTCGACCATGCCGTTATGCTTGCGGCTTTCCATGTCGATGAAGTCGATGACGATCAGCCCGGCCAGATCGCGCAGGCGAAGCTGGCGGGCGACTTCCTCGGCCGCTTCAAGGTTGGTGCGCAGGGCCGTTTCCTCGATATTGCGCTCACGCGTGGCGCGGCCCGAGTTCACGTCGATCGCCACCAGCGCTTCGGTCTGGTTGATGACCAGATAGCCGCCGGACTTGAGCTGCACGGACGGCGACAGCATGGAATCCAGCAGTCCCTCCACCTTGTAGTGGGAGAACAGGCTCTGCTCGTGATCCTGCCACAGGCGGACCTTCTGCGCGTTCTGTGGCATGAGCATGCGCATGAACTCACGCGCGGACTTCCAGCCCGGCTCGCCATCGATCAGGATTTCGCCCACTTCGCGCGTATAGATGTCGCGGATCGCGCGCTTGATGAGGCTGGCTTCCTCATAGATCAGGGCAGGGGCCACAGATTCCAGCGTGTGCTGGCGGATATCGTCCCACAGGCGCAGCAGGTATTCGCAGTCGCGCATGACTTCGGCGCGCGGGCGCTGGGCGCCGGCGGTGCGTACGATCATGGCCATGCCACGGGGAATCTGCAGTTCGGTAATGATGTCACGCAGGCGGCGGCGGTCGGCCACCGACGTAATCTTGCGCGAAACCCCGCCGCCGCGCAGCGAGTTGGGCATCAGCACGCAGTAACGGCCCGCCAGCGAGACATAGGTGGTCAGCGCCGCGCCCTTGTTGCCGCGTTCTTCCTTGACCACCTGCACCAGCAGGACCTGACGGCGGCGGATGACTTCCTGAATCTTGTAGTTGCGCAGGAAGCGCGCGATGCGGCGCTGGGCCTGTGCCTCATCACCGGTGTCGTTCTCGCCGCCAACCGTCTCGGGTTCGTCGCCTTCGGCGTCGGTGGTGGTTTCGCCTTCTTCCGCCGTGGGGGCGGGCGCGTCTTCTTCCTCGTCATCGCGGGCGCGGCGTTCTTCTTCCGCGCGGCGTTCCTCCTCCTGCAGCGCGAGCAGCTTTTCGCGGTCGGCTACGGGGATCTGGTAATAATCGGGGTGAATTTCGCTAAAGGCGAGGAAACCGTGGCGGTTGCCGCCATAATCCACGAACGCGGCCTGAAGGCTGGGTTCCACGCGGATAACCTTGGCAAGATAGATGTTGCCCTTCAGCTGCTTTTTTGATGCAGCCTCGACATCGTAATCTTCAAGGTGGTTACCATCCATCACGACCACGCGGGTTTCTTCCGCGTGTGTCGTGTCGATCAGCATGCGTTTGCTCATAAATAGGCGCACTCCGGTATGTCACGTTCCGGCATCCGGGCTGCGCGCGCGATCCGTGGCGGCAGAGGGGAGCGGGGGAACGGACAGAAACATTAAAAATAATGGGACCGGATTCGGATCGGGCGCTCGCGCGTGGCAGGCGGACGGACAGCGCATGCCCATGGACCACTGGCAGCATGCTGCCGCCCGTGTTCGGGCATGGTGTCATCGTCGGTGCGGAAAAAGCCCGCGTGGTGTCCAATCCATCCTCGGTCATGATCTGGGGAGGGCGCTGCCCGGCCTGATTGCCGGGGCGGGGCCTTCCGTATCGACAGGTCTGTCATCCGGTTTCCTGTCGATCGGGAACACCGGCGCGGCTGCATCAGGTCGTGCGCCGCATAGGCCCCCACGCCGTGGCGTGGCCGGATGTAAGGCCGGTAAGCATCTGCCGCGCATGCATGAGGCATGCCGGATGGAGTCAATCATGCCTTGGGGCATCCAGCCGTTTCGGACATGCCCTGCGGCAGTTCGGACTTGGCGTGGTCCATCACGGCTGGGCAGCATGACGCAATGTTTCCCTTTCCGCAAGGGGGCTGCGCGTTTATCCCGCTGACGGACGGCCCGTATGATGATAATGGAAAGGGATTCGCCCGCAACCGTTTTGCCCGGAACCCCACGCATGACCACAGGCCGGCCCGATGGACAGGACGCGCAGCCGCGCAGGCCGCACGATGACGCCCCGGCAGCAAAGGGCGCCATCATCCAGCCGGGACGGCGCGCGGTGGTGGCCGGTCTGGGCGTTCTGGTGCCCTCCGTCGCCGTGGCGCGGGTGGCGGCCCCCGTGCCTGCGCATGTCCATGCGGCCGCCGCCGCGCACCATGCCACCCACCCCCTGCATGCCCCGTCCATTATCGGCAAAGCTGCCGCCCCGAAGCCGCTGGTGATGCTTGACCCCGGCCATGGCGGGAAGGACCCCGGCGCCATCGGCATTTCCGGCACGTATGAAAAACATGTGGCGGAGGCCGCCGCCAGTGAACTCCAGCGCCAGCTTGAGGCCAGCGGACGCTACCGCGTGGCCATGACCCGGGCCGATGACCGTTTCATCCCGCTGGAAGGCCGGGTGGATATTGCGCATACCCACAAGGCGGCGCTGTTCATTTCCATGCATGCCGACGCGCTGCATGACCCCGCCGTGCGCGGCGCCAGTGTCTACACCCTTGCCGCCAGGGCATCGGACCGGCAGACGGCCATGCTGGCCCAGACCGAAAACAGCGCCGACCGCTATGGCGGCCCGCAGGTGCATGCGACATCCCCCGAAGTGCAGGAAATCCTCGCCAGTCTGGTGACCGAGGAAACGCGCCACGGCGCGGCCCATATGGCCAGCAGCATCGTAACCGCCTTCCGCCCGCGTGTCGGGCTGTTGCAGCATCCTTCCCGCCATGCCTCCTTCGTGGTGCTGAAATCGGCCGATATCCCCTCCGTGCTGGTGGAGATGGGCTTCATGTCGAATCATATGGACGAAGCCGCCCTGCGTCAGGCCGCGCACCGCATGGTCGTGGCCAGCGCCATGGTGCAGGCGATCGACCGTTATTTCGCGACCGACAGCATGGTAACGCATGCCACGGGGTAGGCCGCGCCACCACCACAGCCTGTTGCCAGACCTGTTTTTAGCGGTTGCAATCAGCCCGCCTGCCTGTATTGTGCGCGGCATGGTAACGATAGCGCACATCGCTGGGGCTGGATCGGGCGCACATGCGCACCTGTCCGCGCGCGCATGTGCCGGTGCCGGGCTTCTTCGTCTTCGACTTATCCGCCCCTGAGCGAGCAGGGCCGGCCCGTGCCGGTGCGCCCAGGGGATTGATCGGGCCGGTCATGCGGTCCGCGAACACGAATTGACAGAGGGGGCACGCAGCCGTGCCACCCGTCCCACATCCGGATATGTCCGAGGTATTACCATGAGCATCGATCATCCCTCCTTTGGCCGTATTGACGCCAGCCGCGTCATCATTTTCGACACCACCCTGCGTGATGGTGAGCAGTCGCCCGGCTTTTCCATGAATCTGGCTGAAAAGCTGCGCATGGCCGAAGCGCTGGAGGAACTGGGCGTGGACGTGATGGAGGCGGGCTTTCCCGTCGCATCGAAGGGGGATTTCGACAGCGTCCACCAGATCGCGCAGAAAGTGAAGAATACCGTCGTATGCGCACTGGCGCGCAGTGGCGGCAAGAACGACATCGCCAGCGCGGGCGAGGCGATCAGGCCCGCGAAGCGTGGGCGTATCCACAACTTCATCTCCACTTCGCCGCTGCACATGAAGTACAAGCTGCGCATGGAGCCCGAAACGGTTCTGGAAGTGATCGAAGCCGGCAACCGTGCGGCCCGGCAGTTCACCGATGACGTGGAATGGTCCGCCGAGGACGGTTCGCGCACCGATCCCGATTTCCTGTGCCGCTGTGTGGAAACCGCCATCCGCGCGGGTGCGACCACCATCAACATCCCCGATACCGTAGGCTATTCCACGCCCGAGGACATGGCCCGCATCTTCAACGACCTGCGTACCCGCGTGCCGGGGGCGGATAAGGTGATTTTCTCCACCCATAACCATAACGATCTGGGGCTGGCGGTCGCCAACACGATCGCGGCACTCGATGCGGGTGCGCGACAGGTGGAATGCACCATCAATGGCATTGGCGAGCGCGCGGGCAACGCGGCGCTGGAAGAAATCATCATGGTGCTGCGCACGCGCCATGACGTGCTGCCCTACACCACGGGCATCCACACCGAACGCTTGCTGCGCACATCGCGCATGCTGTCCACCATTACCGGTTTTGACGTACAGCCCAACAAGGCCATTGTCGGTCGCAACGCCTTCGCGCATGAAAGCGGCATCCATCAGGACGGCATCCTGAAAAATGCCGCCACTTATGAAATCATGACGCCCGAAAGCGTGGGCTGGACCCGCTCGTCACTGGTTCTGGGCAAGCATTCGGGCCGCGCGGCCTTCCGCGACAAGCTCAGGGCGATGGGGTACGACAATCTGGAAGAAGCCCAGTTCAACGAGGCGTTCAGCCGCTTCAAGGATCTGGCCGACCGCAAGAAGGTCATCTATGACGAGGATCTGGTCGCACTGGTTGACGATGAAGTGCGCGACCATGCCCGCATCCGCTTCGTGGCGCTGGATGTAACCGCCGGATCACGCCGTCCCGCCACCGCTGATCTGGTGCTGGAAGTCGATGGCAGGCGTGAGGAAGGCCATGCGGAAGGACAGGGGCCGGTCGATGCCGCCTTCAACGCCATCCGCGCCATCGTTGCCCATGATGCGACCCTGCAACTGTATTCCGTCGGTGCCGTGACCGAGGGCAGCGACGCGCAGGCCCGTACCTCGGTCCGTCTGGAAGAAGGCGGCAAGCTGGTTGACGGTCAGGGTGCGGATGCGGACACGCTGGTTTCCGCCGTGCGGGCCTATGTCCATGCGCTGAACAAACTGCTGGTCAAGCGCGACCGGGCGGAACCTGCTGCGCTGGATGCCTGATCCCGCGTTCCTTGCGGCATGACCCGTTCATGCATGCAGCGCCCCGGCACGGTATTGCGTGCCGGGGCGTTGTCATTTTCGCGGGATCAGTAGCCGCCATATCCGTCAGGATAGGCGCCCTGCGGATAGCCCGGCTGGCTGTAGCCGTCCGGCTGCTGCGAATAGCCGCCCTGCTGTCCGTAGTAACTGCTGCCCTGCTGGCCGTAATAGCCCTGCTGCTGCGCGGGATAGCTGGGCTGGGCATAGCCCTGTGGGGCTGCGTAACCTGCGGGCGCGGCGCCCGCGGGGGGCGGGCAGCTCTGTGGCGGGTAGCCGGGCGGGAGCACGCGCCCGTCGGGGCAGATGGTGGAAGGCGGGGCATTGCGCGGGCGTCGCGACGGGGTCGTGGCCGCCCCGATGGCCGCACCGCCACCCGCGCCGGCCAGTGCGCCGATCGCAGCGCCCGTTCCGCCACCCGCCAGGCCACCGATCAGCGCCCCGCCACCCGCGCCGATCAGCCCGCCGCCAATAGCGCGTTCGCCGGGGTCGCGGGTGTTCTCGCACGCCCCCAGTCCAAGGCACAGCCCGGCGGCAAGCAGCAATGCCGGGCGAAAGGTGGTTGAGGGAGATGAAGTCTTCATATGGGTCTTTCCCGGTAGCGCGGACGGGGTGGCACGATGACACCCCTGCCGCGTTCATGATACAAGATGGTGCGGCCATGATGGTCTGACCATGACGAAAGCGGGACATTTTGTAATAATCGCTTCGGGCATGAAGATTTTAACAAATTAAAATCGTCTGGCCCCTTGCCCCTGCCTGTCCGCGTCGGTAATCCCTCGAACTTATCCAGACGGTTTTCGACGTAACGCAGGCATGTCATGATGACATGGGTTGCCAGTCGGGATGTGGGACAGTCCTGTCTGGTTTTGATGTTGGGGGTTCTGGATGTTTGCTCGTGTACTGGGTCTGCTTTCCGCTGACATGGCGATCGACCTCGGCACGGCGAATACGCTGGTTTACGTCAAGGGGCGCGGGATCGTCCTGAATGAACCTTCGGTCGTCGCGCTGGCGGAAGTACGGGGCAAGAAACAGGTCCTTGCGGTGGGTGAGGAAGCCAAGCAGATGGTTGGCCGCACCCCCGGCAACATCACGGCCATCCGCCCGCTGCGTGATGGCGTGATCGCTGATTTTGAAGTTGCGGAAGAAATGATCAAGCATTTCATCCGCAAGGTTCACAACCGCCGCATGTTCGCAAGCCCGCTTATCATCGTATGCGTGCCCTCCGGCTCCACCGCCGTTGAACGCCGTGCGATTCAGGAAAGTGCGGAAAGTGCAGGCGCGCGCAAGGTCTTCCTGATCGAGGAACCGATGGCGGCGGCGATCGGCGCGGGCCTGCCGGTGACCGAGCCTTCGGGCAGCATGATTGTCGATATCGGCGGCGGCACGACGGAAGTGGCCGTGATCTCGCTGGGCGGGATCGTGTATGCCCGCTCCGTGCGCGTGGGCGGCGACAAGATGGATGAGGCGATCATTTCCTACATCCGTCGCAACCATAACCTGCTGATTGGCGAAAGCTCGGCCGAACAGATCAAGATCAACCTCGGTTCCGCCATGCCGCCTGATGATCCCGACGATCCGGGGCCGTGGCGGGAGGTCAAGGGCCGTGACCTGATCAATGGCGTCCCGCGCGAAGTCGTTGTCTCGCAGGGGCAGATCGCCGAAAGCCTTGCCGAACCGGTCAGCCAGATCCTTGATGCGGTGACCACGGCGCTGGAAAACACGCCGCCGGAACTCGCGGCCGACATCGTGGACAAGGGGATTGTCCTGACCGGTGGTGGCGCGCTGCTTTACCGTCTGGATGAAGTCCTGCGGCGCGAGACCGGCCTGCCGGTCACGGTGGCGGAGGATGCGCTGTCCTGCGTGGCGATGGGGACGGGGCGCGCGCTTGAGGAAATGAAGCGTCTGCGCAATGTACTGACAAGCATGTACTGACGAACGGGACAGGCGGGCCGCCCGGAACAGGCAGGGGCGGCACGCTGATGGAGGAGACGCAGGACGATGCAGGTCCGGCGATCAGGCAGTATTGGACAACCCGGCAGGCTGGACGTATCTGTCCCGCGTGAAGGGATGGCGTGATGCCTGTTTCCATCCAGTTCCGTCAGGCGCTTGGCAAGCTGGTCCTGCCTGCGCTGATCCTTGTGGCCTTCGGGGTGATCCTGCTGGGCAAGGCGGATCGCACGCTTGTCGAAAAACTGCGCATGCAGACGGCCGATCTGCTGGCCCCAGCCTACCGGATGGTGGAATGGCCACAGGAAAAGCTGCGCTGGCTTTCGGGCAACCTGCAGGACATCCGTAATCTGGAAGCGGAGAATATCCGCCTGCGCGCCGAAAACACGTCCCTGCGGCACTGGTACGACGTGGCGGCGGCCCTGGCGGACGAAAACGCAACGCTGAAGGCCAACCTGCACTGGATTCCCGATAACGCCCCCACTTTCGTCAGTGGTCGGGTGGTGCGTGACACCAGCGGGCTTTATGCGCGCGCCGTCCTGCTTGCGATCAATCCCGATACGTCCGTCCACAAGGGGGGCATCGCCCTTGATGGCGCGGGACTGGTCGGGCGTGTGACCGAAGTGGGCAGGCGTTCGGCCCGCGTGCTGCTGATTACCGATTCGTCCAGCCGCCTGCCCGTAACGCTGGAAGCCAGCCATGCGGCGGCCATCATGGCGGGTGACAATTCCCCCATGCCGCGCATCATCTTCTACCCGCAGGACAACCTGCCCGTTGAAGGCGAGCGTGTCGTCACCAACGGGGAAATCGAAAGCCTGCCCGCCGGCCTGCCGGTGGGGCATGTGCATTACCTGCGTCCCGGCATGCCGGTGGTGGTGCCGGCGGCGGCGCTGGACCATATCGATATCGTGCGTATCTTTGATTATGAGGACAGCGTCGCCCCGCCAGACGCCCCCGGTCGCGTGCCGCTGCCGCCTGTCGGGCGGACGATGGTGCTGCCCTCGCAGTTCCAGATCAATCAGGACAAGGGGCTGCATGGATGAAAACCTTCTCGCCCCCGCCCATCCGTCCGGGCATTCATCCCCGTGCGGGGCTGGGTAACCGGATCGATCATGGCATGCGCAACAGCGTGCCGTGTCTGGTGGTGTTTTTCGTGACACTGGTGCTGTCGGCGCCACTGAACCTGCCCGGGCAGGTGGAACTGATGCCCGCCATCATCATGGCGATGGTGTTCCTGTGGTCGGTCTTTGCACCGGCCCTCATGCCGTCCGTGGCGGTGTTCGTGCTGGGAATATGGGCGGACATCCTCAGCTTCGGTCCGGCGGGTGTCATGCTGCTCATGATGCTGATCGTACATGGCGTTGCGCTGTCGGGACGGTACACGCTGGCACGGGTCAATTTTTTTGTTCTGTGGCTTGTGTTTGCCATGGTGATGGTAGGGGTTACGGCGCTACAATGGGTGCTGTGTTCCGCGCTGGCATTGCATGTTGTGGAGTTTCTGCCTTTTGTTTTCGAGACAGTTCTGTCCGTTGGCAGTTTTCCTGTCCTGTATGCAGGATTCGCGTGGACCTACCGTTTTGTCATCAATAACGCGGACCACTCCTGAAGCGGGTGGAATGGCCTCTCCGTGCCGGATGAGTGAATGACGTTTCGTAAAAAGAAGTCTGGCAACCGGCTGATGTCGCGTCCCGACGAAGGCAAGAACCCTTCGCGGGGCGTGTTCACCCGCCGCGCCCTGCTGCTTATGGCGGCACAGGGGGCCGTGCTGGGCGCGTTGGGGGAACGTCTGTACGGGCTTCAGGTTCGTGACGGCAGCCATTACGCCAGGCTTGCGGAAAACAACCGGCTGAGCAAACGCTTCTTCGCGCCGCCGCGCGGGCGCATTACGGACCGTTTCGGCATTTCGGTCGCGGCCAACCGCATCAACTGGCGCGCGCTCCTGCTGGCGGAAGAAACCAGCGATATTCCCGGCACGCTGGAACGCTTTGCCCAGATCGTGCCGCTGGAACAGCGCGACACCACCCGCATCGAACATGAACTGCGTCACAAGCGGCGGTTCATCCCGATCATGCTGCGCGATTTCCTGTCATGGGATGACATGGCGCGGCTGGAGCTCAACATGCCGTCGCTGCCCGGCGTGCTGATCGATGTCGGGACCACGCGCGTCTACCCCTTCGGGCCGCTCATGGCGCATGTGGTCGGTTACGTGGCGCCACCGGCAGAAAAGGACGTGGTGCATGATGCCGAACTGGCGCTGCCCGGCATGCGGGTGGGGCGTTCGGGCATCGAACAGACACAGGACACGAACCTGCGCGGGCAGGTCGGGTCCGTGGAAATGGAAGTCAACGCGGTAGGCCGCGTGATGGCCGAACTGGACCGTGATGAAGGACAGGCGGGCGACGAGATCGCGCTGACCATCGACAGCGGCCTCCAGCAGCAGGTGCTCGGCCGCATCGGGGAACAGTCGGCCAGCGCGGTGGTGATGGACTGCCGCAATGGCGAAGTGCTGGCCATGGTCAGCAACCCGTCCTTCGATCCCTCCCTGTTCGATAGTGGCGTCAGTCAGGCGCAGTGGATCGAATGGACCAATAACAGCCAGACGCCCCTTATCAACAAGGCCGTGTCGGGACTGTATCCGCCCGGTTCCACCTTCAAGCCTGCCGTGGCCATGGCGGCGCTGCGCGCGGGCACGCTGTCGCCCAGTGACCGGATCAGTTGTCCCGGCTATATCGATGTGGGCGGCACGCGCTTTCACTGCTGGTCGCGTTGGGGGCACGGGTCGATCAACCTGCGTCAGGGGCTGAAATATTCCTGCGACGTGTTCTTCTACGAAGTCGCGCGGCGCACCGGCATGGATGCCATCGCCGCGACAGCCGAACTGTTCGGTCTGGGCACAAAACTGCCTGAAATCGAACTGCCGCATGTGCGGCAGGGACTGATCCCCACCCCGGCATGGCGGCGCGCGCATGGCCGGCACTGGAACGGGGGGGATACGATCGTCAGCGGCATCGGACAGGGATTTGTGCAGGTGACGCCGCTGCAACTGGCCACCTACGCATCGCGCATCGCCACGGGGCGCAATGTCCAGCCGCATCTCATCCGCTCGGTGGCCGGGCATATGGCCGACCTGACCGACCTTGGCCACGCGCCGGGCATGAGCATGCCGGATCATTTCTTTGCGGACATCCGCGCGGGCATGTTCGCCGTGGTGAACGAGGAAGGGGGAACCGCCCCCAAGGCGCGGCTGGATATTCCCGGCGTACAGATGGCGGGCAAGACCGGATCGGCGCAGGTGCGGCGCGTGTCGCGTGCGCTGCGTGAAAGCGGGCATTTCAATTCCGCCAACCTGCCATGGGAATACCGGCCCCATGCGCTGTTCATCTGCTTTGCGCCCTATGACGCGCCGCGCTATGCCACGGCGGTGGTGATCGAACACGGCAATGCGGGCGCGGATGTGGCCGCCCCCCTTGCGCGTGATATCATGACCGATGTCCTGCGCCGCGATCCGGTCAATCACCGTGAGCCGCCGGGGCAGGAAGTGGCGCAGGCGGAAGTGGACTAGACCACCCGCCCGCAGGCCCCGTATGGGGCTATGGCCGCGTCCGTGCCTGTTGTGGAGAATGGAATGAAATTCCAGAAGCGCCTGCTGCGCGCCGAGCCCAATTTCCAGATCCTGACCAAGCTGTGGCAGATCAACTGGCTGTATGTGCTGCTGATCTGCGCGCTGGCGGTGGTGGGGTACGGGGCGCTGTATTCGGCGGGTGGCGGCACGTCGCGCCCGTTTGCCGGGCCGCAATCCATCCGGTTCTGTTTCGGGCTGGTCATGATGCTGTGTATGGCGCTGATGAGTCCCGCCATTCTGGTACGCATGGCATGGCCCATCTACATCTTTTCGCTGGTCCTGTTGGTGGCGGTGCTGCGGATGGGCCATGTGGGCAAGGGGGCCGAGCGATGGCTGATGCTGGGTGGCATGCAGGTCCAGCCATCGGAACTGGCCAAGATCGCGCTGGTGCTGATGCTGGCGACATGGTTCCACAAAATCAGCTATCGCAGGATGGGCAATCCGCTACGCCTCATTCCCCCGGCACTCATGGTGCTGGTGCCGGTTGCCCTTGTGCTGAAGGAACCCAATCTTGGCACCGCCGTCATTATCGGCACCGTTGGGGCCAGCATGTTTTTCGGCGCGGGCATGCGGCTGTGGCAGATCGCCCTTGTGGTGCTGCCCGTGCCGTTTCTGGCCAGGATTGCATACAGCCACCTGCATGATTACCAGAAGGCCCGCGTCACCACCTTCCTGCACCCCGAAAGCGATCCGCTGGGGGCGGGCTATAATATCATCCAGTCCAAGATTGCGCTGGGTTCAGGCGGGATGTGGGGGCAGGGCTATCTTCAGGGCACGCAGGGGCAACTGAACTTCCTGCCTGAAAAGCAGACAGACTTCATCTTCACCATGATTGCGGAGGAGTGGGGCTTTGTCGGTGGCATCGCCATAATCGGCATGCTGCTGCTGCTGATTTTTGGCGGCATGCTGATCGCCATGCGCAGCCGCAACCAGTTCGGGCGGCTGCTGGGGCTGGGCATTTCCATGAACTTCTTCCTGTACTGTGCGGTCAACCTGTCCATGGTGATGGGGGCGATCCCGGTGGGGGGCGTGCCGCTGCCGCTGATTTCCTATGGGGGGTCGGCCATGCTTATGGTGATGTTCGGGTTCGGGCTGCTTATGTCCGCATGGGTCCATCGGAACGCCACGTTCGGGGAAACCACGGGGGAAGACAGCTGATGGCGGGCATCCTGCCCCCAACGCCCGCCGTCAGCCGTTCCTACCGGCTCAGCACCTATCATGTGCCGGGCCTGCCGGTGATCCGTATCGGGCGCAGGCCGCAGTGGCGGCGTTGCGTGGTGCCGCAGGGGGATATCGTGCTGCTGAGCGCGTGCAATCCCGGCGGCAGGTTGCGTCCCGATGGCTGGAATCACCGGATGATGCAGGCGCTGTCGCAGCATCTGCGCGGGGTGAAGCATGAACTGGGGGAAGGGCGTCTGGGCCGCTGGTCCGAACCGCTTTACGCGGTGCGCGTGCCCTTGGCGCGGGGGCTGCGTCTGGCGCGCCTGTTCCGGCAGAATGCGGTGGTCGTGCTGAATGGTGACCGACCGGCGCGACTGGTCTATCTGGCCTGACACCGCTCGGGGCGTCAGGCCAGAGCCGGGTCAGCCTTCGATCTGGCTGAAATCGGCGATCAGCACCGTCATCCGGCGCAGTTCCGACAGCAGGCGCAGGCGGTTGGCGCGTACGGCGGGATCGTTGTCATTGACCGTCACCACCTCGAAAAACCGGTCGAGGGCCGGGCGCAGCGCCGCCACGTCGCGCATGGCGTCGGCATAGCGTTCCTGCGCGATGGCCTGTTCCACGGCGGGAATGGTCTTTTCCAGTTCCCCGGCCAGTTCCCGCTCTTCAGGCTGGGTGTAGAGCGCGGGGTTGGGCGCGCCCTCATGCGGGCCGTCCTTGCGGTCCTCGATGCGCAGGATGTTGGCCGCGCGCTTGGTGGCGGCCAGCATGTTGCGCCCGTCCTCGGTGGCCAGCATGTCGGCAATGGCGCTGGCGCGGGCCAGCAGGCGCACGATGTCGGTATCGGTATTGCCAACCGACACGGCGGCAAGGATGTCGTGCCGAGCGCCTTCGCCACGCAACTGCACCCGCAGGCGGTCGGCCACGAATTCCGGCAGAACATCCAGATCGGGCGCAAGGCGCAGTTCCTCGGGCAGGCCCTGTGCTGCTTCCCAGAAGACGCGCGCCAGATCAAGCCGCAGCCCGTTTTCGCGGATGATGCGGATAACCCCCAGCGCCGCCCGACGCAGGGCATACGGATCGCCCGACCCGCCGGGCTTTTCACCCACGGCGAAGAAGGCCACCAGCATGTCGATCTTGTCCGCCAGCGCGACCGCGACCGAAACCGGCGCGGTCGGCACGTCATCGTGTGGGCCGCGTGGCATGTAATGTGCGCCGATGGCATCGGCCACGGCATCGTCTTCCCGGTCATGGCGGGCGTAATAGGCCCCCATGATGCCCTGCAGTTCCGGGAATTCGCCCACCATGCCGGTGGTCAGGTCCGCCTTGCACAGCAGGGCCGCGCGTCTGGCCTGCGTTTCATCCGCGCCGGTCATCCCGGCCAGTATGCCCGCCAGACGTTCGATGCGCTGCACGCGCGCGCCCTGACTGCCCAGTGCGGCATGGAACACGATCCGGTCCAGCGCGGGTACGCGCTCAGCCAGACGGGTGGCGCGGTCCAGATCCCAGAAATGACGGGCATCGGCAAAACGGGCGCGCAGCACGCGCTCATTGCCCGCAATGGTCAGGCTGCCGCCATCGCTGGGCAGCAGGTTGGCGACAAAGGCAAAACGCGGTGCCGCCGATCCATCCGAATTGCGCAGCGCGAAGTAACGCTGGTTCACCCGCATGGACACCTGCATGACTTCGGGCGGCAGGCTCATGAATTCGTCGTCAATCCGGCCAAGGAAGGGGACCGGCCATTCCGTCAGGCCCGCGACCTCGTCAATCAGGCCGGGATCGGCGGCGACATTCAGACCTTCCTCACCGGCAAGACGGGCGACGCCTTCGGCAACAAGGGTGCGGCGCGCGGCGGCGTCCGGTTCCACCTGTCGCGTGCGCAGGCCGTCCAGCCAGTCTTTCGTGCTGCTGACGGCAAATGCCCCCGGCGCGGTGAAGCGGTGGCCTTCCGTCAGGTTGCCCGAACGCAGGCCATGGCCGTTATCCTCGCCTTCCGCCAGCGTGAAATCGACGACCTTACCATCAAGGATACAGACGATCCTGCGCAGCGGGCGCACCCATGTAAAGGCGCTGCCAACGCCCCAGCGCATGGATTTGGGCCACGGGAAACGCCGCAGCAGGCCGGGCAGGACATCCGCGATCTGCTGGCCGGCGGCCACGGGCGCGATGGTGCGGCGCAGGACCCAGAAGCCGTTTTCCAGCGCCAGCGCATCACGTTCCACGCCATGTTTGCGCATGAAACCGGCCAGCGCCTTCTCGGGTGCGCTTTCACGCGGGCCGCGTTCTTCAACCGTCGCACCCGGCACGGTGGCGTCCACCGTAACGGACAGGGCGATGCGGCGCGGACCGGCAAAGGTCGTGGCGTCGCGCGGGTTCAGCGGGGCCAGCGCCTCGCACACAAGGCGTTCGAGGTCGCTTGCCCCGCGCGCCTGCATGCGGGCGGGAATTTCCTCGGAGAAGAGTTCGATAAGAAGTTCGGGCATGATGGTCTTATTCCTCGCCCGCCAGCCACGCTTCGCAGCAGCGTTTCGCCAGCGCGCGTACGCGGCCGATATAGGATGCGCGTTCGCTGACGCTAATCACGCCGCGCGCATCGAGCAGGTTGAACAGGTGACTGGCCTTCAGGCACTGGTCATAGGCGGGCTGCGCCAGACCGGCCTTTGCAAGGGCCGTGGATTCGTTTTCGGCATCGATGAAGTGGCGGTGCAGCATTTCCACATCCGCCAGTTCGAAATTATGGCGGGAGTAATCCTGTTCCGCGCGCAGGAACACGTCGCCATATTTCAGCCCCTGCCCGTTGAAATCGAGGTCATAGACATTCTCGATTCCCTGCACGTACATCGCAAGGCGTTCCAGACCATAGGTCAGTTCGGTCGAAGGCATGACGGTGGGAATGCCGCCGACCTGCTGGAAATAGGTGAACTGCGTCACCTCCATCCCGTCGCACCAGACTTCCCAGCCCAGACCCCATGCGCCGATGGTCGGGTTTTCCCAGTCATCCTCGACAAAGCGGATGTCGTGTTCCAGCGGATCGATCCCGATGGCGCGGTAGCTGTCCAGCAGCAGTTTCTGGCTTTCCTCCGGCGTGGGCTTGAGGAGAACCTGATACTGGTAATAGTGCTGCAGACGATTCGGGTTTTCGCCATACCGCCCGTCGGACGGGCGGCGGCAGGGCTGGACATAGGCGGCCTTCCACGGGCGCGATCCCAGCGCGCGCAGCGTGGTATGCGGCGACAGCGTACCCGCCCCCACTTCCGTATCGTAGGGCTGGAGAATGGCGCAGCCCTGATCGGACCAGAACTGGTGCAGTTTCAGGATAAGCCCCTGGAACGACAGCGGGCGCGGGGATGTGGGTGATCGGGGCACGGGGGCCGGGTCCATGAACAAGATGCTCCGGTAAACGGGGACAGGGTATGCACCATCTGGCGCAAAATCGCGCGCCAGCATACCGTTATGCCGCCGCGACCGAAAGGCGGGGCATGGCATAAGGCCAAACCTGTCATGATCTGGCGGTATTTGGCCTTGCGCATCGCCATTGCACGGACCACATCTGCGGGGATACGCTTTTCCCAGCCCAAGGCAGGACAGACAGGATGAACGACCAGGAACGTGATCTGATCACACAGTTTTTCGCGCGGGTGGGGGGGACTGCATCGGGCAGCGTGCCGCAGACGACCTCCCAGCTTCCGCCGATTGACCCGCAGGCCAATCAGTATATCGGGCAGATGTTCCAGAAATATCCTGAAGCCGGTTATCGCGTTACCCAGATGGCGGTGGTGCAGGAAGCCGCCCTGGCTGAAGCGCAGAACCGGATTCGCCAGCTTCAGTGGCAGCTTCAGCAGGCGCAGCAGCAGCTCCAGCAGCAGCAGGCCGCCCCCCAGCAGCCCAGCGGCGGTGGCGGATTCTTCAGTGGCATGTTCGGTGGTGGTCAGCGTGCGCAGGCTGCGCCCCCTCCGGGGTGGGGTGGTGGTGCCGCCCCCACATCCCCGCCGCCGCAGCCGGTCTATCCGCAGGGCATGCAGCCGGGCATGTTCCCCGCCCGCGGCTCGGGCTTTCTGGGTTCGGCCCTGACCACCGCCGCGGGTGTGGCGGGCGGTATGATGGTGGGTAACGCGCTGACGGACCTGTTCAGCGGCCATCATGACGCGGGTGGCTTCGCAGGCGGCATGTCCCAGCCGGGCGAGACCATCATCAACAACAATTACGGTGATGGCGCGGGCGGCGGCGATCCGTTCGCAGGTGGCGGCACGGCTGCCGATTCCGGGTTCGACGCAGGCGGCGATGCGTCCGGCGGGTTTGATGACGGCGGTGGCTTTGATGCGGGTGACGATAACAGCTTCTGATCCGCTGGCGGCTGAAACAGGGAAGGGGGCATCCGTTATGGATGCCCTTTTTCATTTCAGGGGGAGGGGCGATGACCCAGCGGGAATTTTCCCTTGATCTTCGCCAATCCGCGGGATCAGGGCCCGAACCACTGGATGATGGCGCGCTGATCCTGCGTGGCCATGCGTCATCCCATGCGGCGGACATGATTGCGCAGATCCGGCGGATGGCCCGTCAGTCTCCGTTCCGGCGGATGACGACTCCGGGCGGGGGCAGCATGTCCGTCGCCATGACCTGTTGCGGGTTACGGGGCTGGTGCAGTGATGCGTATGGTTACCGGTATGAGGAACGCGATCCCCTGACGGGCCAGCCATGGCCCGCCATGCCGGAGGGGTGGCGGCAGATGGCGGTCGCGGCTGCCGCAATGGCGGGATATGAGGGTTTTGCGCCCGATTCGTGCCTGATTAACGGTTATCGGGTTGGCGCACGCATGGGCCCGCATCAGGATCGTGACGAACGCGCAGATGCACCGGTCGTGTCCCTGTCCTTCGGCCTGCCCGCCATCTTCCTGTGGGGTGGGTTGCTGCGTACGGACCCGTTACGGCGCATTCCCCTGCTGCATGGGGATGTGGTCGTATGGGGCGGGACGACACGGCTGGCATTTCATGGCATCGCGCCATTGCGTGAGGGGGACCATCCCCTGACCGGGCCGTGCCGGTATAACCTGACCTTCCGCCGCACGGCATAGCGGGGGTGGTGGTCAGCGGCCCATTACGGACCGCCGAGCGTTGTGGATCAGGCCGTGAGGGCAGCGGCTTCGCGTGCCCGCTGGGTAATGGCGGCCACATCCGGTGTTCCGGCGGGAACCAGCCACGATCCGCCCACGCACAGAACCGAAGGCAGGCCCAGCCATTCCGAAGCCGTATCCTGACGGATGCCGCCGGTGGGGCAGAAGCGTGCGCGGCCAAAGGGAGCGGAAAGCGCCTTGAGCGCCGGAATGCCGCCTGCTGCCGTAGCGGGGAAAAACTTGAAATGCGTCAGCCCGAGGTCGAGGCCGCGCATGATGTCGCTGGCATTGGCCGTGCCGGGCAGCAGCGGCACATCGGCAGCGCTGGCCGCCCTGGCGACGTCCGTGGTCAGGCCGGGGCTTACGATGAAGCGCGCGCCCGCATCGACCGAACTTTTCAGGTCATCGCCGTTCAGCACGGTTCCGGCACCGACAACGGCCCCTTCAACCTTCGCCATTTCCGCAATCACTTCCAGCGCGCATTCGGTGCGCAGGGTGACTTCCAGCGCGCGCAGGCCCCCTGCAACCAGTGCTTCCGCCACGGGGCGGGCATGGGCGGGATCATGGATGACCAGTACCGGAATAACCGGCGCGATGGTCATGATGTCTTCAATCTGGGCCATGGGCTGGCTCCCTTTCACAACTGTTTGCGGCGCCTGGCCGCCTTACGCGTTCTCTTGTGCGGCCATACGGTCCATGGAGGCAAGGATGGCTGATGCCCCGCGTTCGGGGCTGTCCACGCCGCCGCGCATGAGCGCGAACAGTTCCCGCCCGGTGCCGAACTGTGGTGCGGGCGGACGGGCCGGGGTGCGGTCGGTCCACTGTGCTGCGTCCACCATGGCCTCGATCCGGCCCGTATGGGCGCACACACGCACCATGTCCCCATCGCGCAGCAGGGAAAGCGGGCCGCCGACATAGGCTTCCGGGCCGATATGGATGGCGGCGGGCACCTTGCCGCTGGCGCCCGACATGCGGCCGTCGGTGACAAGGGCCACCTTGTGTCCCCGATCCTGCAGCACGGCCAGCGTGGGGGTGAGTTTGTGCAGTTCGGGCATGCCGTTGGCGGCCGGTCCCTGAAAGCGCACGACCACCACCACGTCACGATCCAGCTTTCCATCGCGGAAGGCGCGCAGCACGTCCTCCTGATCGTCGAACACTGCCGCCGGGGCTTCGATTGTCCAGCGTTCGGAGGCGACGGCGCTGGTCTTGTAGATGCCCCGCCCCAGATTGCCTTCCATCACCTTCATGCCGCCATCGGCGCGGAAGGGATTGGCGGGCGCGCGCAGGATGCTTTCATCGGTGGACGGGCCTGCATCTTCCCATACCAGCGCATCGTCACGCATGACCGGGCGGTTGCGATAGGCGGCAAAGCCACCACGCGCCACGGTCAGGATATCGGGATGCAACAGCCCCGCATCCAGCAGGGAGCCGATCAGGCTGGGCATGCCACCCACGGCGTGGAAGGCGTTCACGTCTTCCGACCCGTTGGGATACACGCGCGTCAGTTGCGGCACGACGGAGGAAAGCCGGTCCAGATCGCTCCAGTCGATCACGATGCCCGCCGCGCGCGCTATGGCGGGCAGGTGGATGGCAAGATTGGTGGACCCGCCCGTCGCCAGCAGGCCCACGGCTGCGTTGACGATGGCGCGTTCATCCACGCACAGGCCCAGCGGACGGTAGTCATCGCCCCGTGCGCCAATCTCGCTCAGGCGGTGGATGGCGGCACGGGTCAGTTCCTGGCGCAGCTTCGTGTTCGGCGGGACGAAGGAGGAACCGGGCAGGTGCAGCCCCATCACTTCCATCAGCATCTGGTTCGTATTCGCCGTGCCGTAGAACGTGCAGGTGCCTGCAGCGTGGTAGGATTCGGATTCCGCATCCATCAGCCGGTCCCTGCCCACCTTGCCTTCGGCGTAAAGCTGGCGGATGCGCTGCTTTTCGCTGTTGGGCAGGCCCGATGGCATGGGGCCGGAGGGGATCAGCAGCGCAGGCAGGTGGCCAAAGCGCAGCGCGCCGATCAGCAGGCCGGGCACGATCTTGTCGCAGATGCCCAGCATGGCCACGCCTTCGTACATGCCATGGCTCAGCCCCACTGCCGTGGACAGCGCGATGACATCGCGGCTGAACAGCGAGATTTCCATGCCCGGCTGCCCCTGCGTCACGCCGTCGCACATGGCGGGCGTGCCACCGGCCACCTGTGCCGTCCCGCCGACTTCACGCGCGTACAGCTTGATCTGGTCCGGGTAGCGGCCATAGGGCTGATGGGCGGACAGCATGTCGTTATAGGACGTGATGATGCCCACGTTCATGCCGCGCGCTGCGCGCAGGCCCTGCTTGTCCCCCTCCGACGCCGCAATGGCGTGGGCCAGGTTGCCGCAGGCCAGACGGGGGCGGCTGATGCCGTTTTCACCTTCGCGCGCGATCAGGTCCAGATAGGCGCGGCGACTGCCAGCCGAACGTGTGATGACCCGTTCGGTCACGGCGGTCAGGACGGGATGCAGACTCATGGAATCTCACAGACTTTTCTAGACCCGACCTATGGGAGGGGGCCGGTTCGCAGCCATCGCACGGGCGATGAAGGCGGGTTTGAAAGCGGTCGGAATGTGCGAATGTCGTATGACCGCAAGGCTTGTGGACATCTATTTGAAAAAACACCCATAGATCAAGACATAAAATTATAAAAATAATCACAAAATTATAACTAAATTATGAAAGCGAATGATTTTCGATCAAGAAACGAACAGCCATCACCTGTCAGCGGCTACATGGGCATGCGCGGGATGGTTCTTCCTTTTCCCTGAAAGGTGGGGCATGGCCTGTAAAAACACCATATTTCATTCCCCTAACAGGAATTCAGGTCACAGGTTCCCGCCCCTGCTGGCGAACACGTCCATCTATTTGGCGCCTGCCTGACAATACCCTTCCGCCGGGGATCATTAAGCGGGATTTCCGGCCTGATCGGGCAGGGATGGCGGTGCGGTATTCGGTTTTTGTGAGCGTTTCAGCCTGAAGACTGCCGTCGCGCGAACACGGCAGGACATGTGCGTGCCTGTTGATGCGCGCATCGCGGTTCGCAGGAGGATTTAGCGAACATTTCCCGGTCGAGGGTTCTGTCCGTTACCGCACCATGACCGTTAAGCCCTGGCGGGACTGCGCAACAGATTCAGGGGTCGTTCAGAAACGCGGCCAACCCTTCAGGGGAGTATTTTATGGGGGGAACAGGGGATGGTGAGCCGGGTGGGATTCGAACCCACGACCATTCGATTAAAAGTCGAATGCTCTACCGACTGAGCTACCGGCTCACATCGCCTGTATGAAGGGGCTAAAGCACAGGAAAAACCCGTGATCCGCCGCCTTGCGCAGGTCTCTAAACATCCTCGGCGGGGGTGTCAACCTGTGCGTGGGGCCGCAGGTCGCCGGGATGGAAAAACCGGCCGGTGCCATGGGCCGTAAACGGCTGTCTGGCTCCGACCGGAAACAGGCCGCCGGACAGGTGCGCAGGTGGCGCACGCTGTCCGGCGGGATGGATCAATCAGGCTTCGGCGTCGGCGGGACGCATCTTGATGATGCGGTCAGGGTCCTGAACCATGCCGCTCTGGCCCGCGCCACGCTTGATCTGGTCAATGTGGTCCATGCCTTCGATCACCTGGCCCACGATGGTGTACTGGCCGTCAAGGTGGGGGGAGGGCTCGAACATGATGAAAAACTGGCTGTTCGCGCTGTCCGGGTTCATGGTGCGGGCCATGCCCACCGTGCCACGCTCGAACTTGGCCGCGCGGGTGAATTCCGCCTTCAGGTCGGGCAGCTTGCTGCCGGACGTGCCGGTGCCCGTCGGGTCGCCGCCCTGCGCCATGAAGCCCTGGATCACGCGGTGGAAGGGCGTGTTGTCATAAAATCCTTCGGCTGCCAGCGTGCGGATACGCTCGGCCGCCAGTGGCGCAATGTCGGGACGCAGGCGGATCACCACCCGTCCTGTCTTGAGGTCGACGTTGATCAGGTCGGATTTGTTTTCTGTAGCAGACATCATGATCCATTTCGTGATTGGGGTGTGAAGGAACCGGCAGCGCGGGACGCGACCGCCAGCCTGTCAGCCGCGCAGGCGTTTTAGGATGTGCCCGCGGGTAAAAGGTGGGACAAAACCGGAAATATCCCCATCCAGCCGGGCTATTTCCTTTACCAGCCGGGAAGAAATGTACTGGTGCCCTTCCCGTGCCATAAGGAACAGGGTGTCAATGTCGGGCGCCAGATGCTGGTTCATACCAAACATCTGGTTCTCGTATTCGAAATCTGCAACCGCCCGCAGTCCGCGAATGATTGCATGCGCCCCATGCGTACGCGCCGCATGCACCGCAAGTCCTGTAAAACCGATGACCGTGATCGGGTTCGCCCGCCCTTCATTCAGGGGGGCGATATCGGTCCGCAGGCATAACAGCCGTTCCTCCAGCGGGAGAAGGGGCTGCTTGTCCCGGTTTTCGGCCACGCCGATCACCAGCCGGTCCATCACGCCCGCTGCCCGTTCGATGATATCCATATGCCCGCTGGTCACGGGATCGAACGTGCCCGGATAGAAGCCGGTACGGGAGGGGGCGGGTTCAGTCATCCTGCCCCGCATCGGTGGCGGGGGTATCGGCTTCCGTATCGGCGATTTCGGCTTCTTCCCCGTCGTCATCTTCATCCATGACGGGGAACACGCTGGTCACTTCCTCGGTGTCGTTCAGGCGGAACAGGGTTACGCCGCTGGCCTGACGCGACATGATGCGCACCTGCCCGATCGGCAGGCGGATCAGGCGGCCTGCATCGGTTACCAGCATGACATCCGTGCCTTCCAGCACCGGCAGTGTCGCCACGACCGCATTGCCGCGCTTGTTGGCGGAGAAGGTCATGTTGTTGATGCCCTGTCCACCACGCCCGCTGACACGGTAGTCATAAGCCGACGAACGGCGGCCGAAACCCGCATTGCTGACGATCAGCAGCACTTCTTCCGCCGCTTCCAGTTCCGCGAACCGTTCGGGGGACAGTGGCAGGTCGTCTGCCACGATTTCGGCATCGTCCGTTACGACGGTTTCTTCCGCTTCCTCGCCTTCCTGCGCTGCTTCGGCGCGGCGGCGGGCATTGGCCATGCGCAGATAGGCGGCGCGTTCCTCTACCGTAGCCTCGACGTGGTTGAGCACGCACAGGCTGTTCACGCTGTCGCCTTCAGCCAGTTTGATGCCCCGCACGCCCGAACTGCCGCGCCCGGCAAAGACACGCAGCGTGTCGTCCGTGATCTGGAAGCGGATGCAACGCGCGTTGCGGGTGCCAAGGAACACATCCTGCCCTTCGCGGCACGTGGCGACGCCGATCAGGCGATCCTCGTCATCCAGCTTCATCGCGATCAGGCCGGATGAGCGGATGTTGCGGAAATCGCTCAGCCGGTTACGGCGCACGCTGCCCGATGCCGTGGCGAAGACAAGGTGCAGGTTTTCCCACAGATCCTCATCCTGCGGCAGCGGCAGGACGGCGGTGATCGTGTCGCTGCCAAGATCGGGCAGCAGGTTGACCAGCGCGCGCCCCTTCGCGGTGGGGCTGGCTTCGGGCAGACGCCAGACCTTTTCGCGGTATGCCTTCCCGCCCGAGGAGAAGAACAGAACCCACTGATGCGTATGCGCGTTGAACGAACGCACGATGATGTCGTCGCCCCGGCGTCCCGCCGCCGTGCGGCCACGGCCGCCACGGTTCTGGGCGCGGAATACGTCCAGCGGCGTGCGCTTGATGAAGCCTTCGCGGGTGATGGTGACAACCATCTGTCCCGGCTCGATCAGGCTTTCATCGGTCTGGTCGCCCGCGTAATCGGCAATGTCGGTGGCGCGCGGGGTAGCCAGTTCGGCGCGGATGGTGGCCAGTTCGGTACGCATGACCTCCATGCGGCGCGGCCGGCTGGCGATGATTTCCAGCAGGCTGTTGATGCGCACCGCCACTTCGGACAGTTCCTGCTGGATCTTGTCGCGTTCCAGCCCGGTCAGGCGCTGCAGGCGCAGTTCAAGGATGCCGCGAGCCTGTGCTTCCGTCAGATGGACCCGACCATCGACGATGACATTGCCTTCGTCATGGATCAGTTGCAGCAGGGGCGCCACATCGGCGGCATCCCATGCCTGCGCCATCAGCGCGGCACGCGCGGCCCCCGTATCGGGCGCTGCGCGGATCAGGGCGATGACCGCGTCGATATTGGCAACCGCGATGACCAGACCGACCAGCAGGTGGGCCCGGTCACGCGCCTTGTTCAGGTCAAAGCGCGCGCGGCGCAGGATCACGTCCTCACGGAAGCGGATGAACGCTTCCAGCACGTCCTTGAGCCCCATGAGGCGCGGCTGCCCGCCATCCAGCGCCAGCATATTCACGCCAAACGAGGTCTGTAGCTGCGTGAAGCGGTAAAGCTGGTTCAGCACCACTTCCGGCGTCGCCTCGCGCTTGGTCTCGATGACGATGCGCATGCCTGAACGGTCGCTTTCGTCCCGAATGTCGGAAATGCCTTCGACCTGCTTGGTGCGCACCAGATCGGCAATGCGTTCCTGCAACGTGGCCTTGTTCACCTGATAGGGGATCTCGGTCACGATGATGGCCTTGCGGTCCTTGCGGATTTCCTCGATCTCGGCCTTGGCGCGGATGATGACCGAACCGCGTCCCGTCTCGAATGCGCTGCGGATACCCGCACGGCCCAGAATGGTGCCGCCCGTGGGGAAATCAGGTCCCGGCACGTATTCCAGCAGGTCATCGAGCGTCATGTCCGGGCGCTCGATCAGCGCCAGGGTCGCGTCGATTATCTCGCCGGGGTTGTGCGGGGGAATGTTGGTCGCCATGCCCACGGCGATGCCGGATGCGCCATTGATCAGCAGGTTGGGGAAGGCGGCGGGCAGGATCTGGGGTTCCTGCTCGCTTTCATCGTAGTTGGGCTGGAAATCGACGGTATCGCGGTCGATGTCGTCCAGCAGGAAGGAAGCCGCCTTGGCCAGACGGGCTTCGGTATAACGCATGGCGGCGGGGGAATCGCCATCGACCGATCCGAAATTGCCCTGCCCGTCGATCAGCTTCACCCGCATCGACCACGACTGCGCCATGCGCACCATGGCGTCATAGATGGAGGAGTCGCCATGCGGATGGTATTTACCCATCACGTCACCGACCGCACGGGCCGATTTGCGATAGGGCTTGTCGTGGGTGAACCCGCTTTCGCGCATTGAATACAGGATGCGGCGATGAACCGGCTTCAGCCCGTCACGCACGTCCGGCAGGGCGCGGCTGACAATGACGGACATGGCGTAAGCCAGGTAGGAGGAGCGCATTTCCTCCTCGATCGTGACCGGCAGCATGTCGGACGGGGGCAGGGGATCGTCGGGTATCTCGGTCAAGGCAGTTCCGTCATGTCAGGGTTATCCCACCCCGGGCGACCATAACGGCGCAGGGGCAGGACGGTAGGCAGGAATGGCGCGTTGGGGCCGCCATCAGGTCCATGCGTACCATAGCACGGTCAGCGGCCCGGCGCGAAGCGCCAGCGGGGTTCAGAACGGGATTTCATCATCCAGATCGCTGCCGCCGGCCGGGGCGTCCCAGCCGCCGCCGCTGCCGCCACTACCGCCGCCACTGGCGGGGCGGTCGTTGCGCTGCGGCTGCTGGCGGGCCGGGGCGCTGTAGCCACCGCCGCCGCCGCTGCCACCACCGTAGCCGCCACCATAACCGCCGCCTGCGTCGTCACCGCCGCTGTCGCCACCGCGATTGCTGTCCAGCAGCACCAGATCGCCACGGAAGCGGTCGACCACCACTTCGGTCGTGTAGCGGTCCTGACCGCTCTGGTCGGTCCATTTGCGTGTCTGGAGCGAGCCTTCCAGATAGACCTTGCGGCCCTTGCGCAGGAAACGCTCGGCCACGTCGGCGATCCGGTCGTTGAAAATGACAACCCGGTGCCATTCCGTCCGCTCGCGCCGCTCGCCCGATGCGCGGTCATTCCATGTATCGCTTGTCGCCAGTGTCAGCGAGACGATTTTCGCCCCGCTCTGGCTGTTCCGTACTTCCGGGTCCTTGCCCAGATTGCCCACGAGAATGACCTTGTTGACGCTGCCCGCCATATGCTGTCCTGCTGCAGTTCGAGTATGGGACCGGCAGTGGCTGAACCGCTGCCGACTGCCGCCACAGGCAGCCCGATGGCGGCCGTGGCGGATATATGCGGCGATCTTACCGGATCGTCCCTTAAAATGCGAGTGTGAGGACGATACCGCGATCAACGCCGGCATGGGGCGTGGCAGCAGGCATGTAACGGGCGCTGTCGTGGCCGGTCAGTCACGGCCCTTGTCGTGATGGACCGGCAGGCCCAGATTAGATGTGGGTCCGCAATGGTGGCCGGTATCCGCTTTCCCGCACGGGAGCGGAACAGGGAGAGTTCATGAACGTTTCTTCGCGTCCGGAACAGGTTCCGGCGGCACAGCATGTCAGCCAGCAGTCCATTCGCGTGCGTGGGGCGCGTGCGCATAATCTCAAGAACGTCGATGTGGATGTCCCGCGCGATGCGCTGACGGTCATGACCGGCCTGTCGGGTTCAGGCAAGTCGTCACTTGCGTTCGACACCATCTACGCCGAGGGCCAGCGCCGGTACGTGGAAAGTCTGTCCGCCTACGCGCGCCAGTTCCTTGAACTGATGGGAAAGCCGGATGTCGATTCGATAGAAGGGCTGTCGCCCGCCATTTCCATCGAACAGAAAACCACATCCAAAAACCCCCGTTCCACCGTTGGTACGGTGACGGAAGTGCATGATTACATGCGCCTTCTGTGGGCGCGCGCGGGCGTGCCCTATTCGCCCGCCACCGGCCTGCCGATCGAGGCGCAGACGATCAGCCAGATGGTTGACCGCGTGATGGCCATGCCCGAGGGCACGCGCCTCATGCTGCTGGCCCCGGTGCTGCGCGACCGCAAGGGTGAGTGTAAAAAGGAACTGGCCGAACTCCAGCGCAAGGGCTTCACCCGCGCCAAGGTGGACGGCACGCTCCATACAATTGACGAAGTGCCGGAACTCAACCGTCGCCTGCGCCATACGGTCGAGGCCGTGGTGGACCGCATCGTGGTCAAGGAAGGCATCGAAAGCCGTCTGGCCGACAGTTTCGAGACAGCGCTCGGCCTGTCCGATGGTCTGGTCTATGCGGAAGAGGTGGTGAAGAACGCCCCGGAAGGCGAGGAAGCCCCGCGCACCGTCTTTTCCTCACGCTTTGCCTGCCCGGTCAGCGGCTTTACGCTGGAGGAGGTCGAACCCCGCCTGTTCTCCTTCAACGCGCCGCAGGGGGCGTGTCCGGCCTGTGACGGGATTGGTCAGGAAACATTTTTCGATCCGCGCCTGATCGTGCCGGACGATTCGCTCTCGCTCGCGGCAGGGGCGATCGCCCCGTGGCGCAACAGCCAGAGCCCGTATTACACCCAGACGCTGGCCGCCATCGCGAAACATTATGGCGTATCGATGGATACGCCATGGGAAGACCTGCCCGAAAACGTGCGCGATGTGATTCTTGAAGGGGGAAAAGACCCGATCGAGTTCACATACCGCGATGACCGCCGCAGCTACAGCCTGACCAAGCCGTTCGAGGGCGTGGTCAAGAACCTGCGCCGCCGCATGGCGGAAACCGACAGCGTATGGGTGCGCGAGGAACTGTCGCGCTACCAGTCCGAAAAGCCATGCCATGTGTGCGATGGCGCGCGGCTGCGGCCCGAGGCCCTGTCGGTCAAGGTGGCGGGGCTGAACATCGCGCAGGCATCCGACATGCCCATCCGCAAGGCGCTGGACTGGTTCGGCACGGTGGAGGAAACCCTGACACCCCAGCGCGCCGAGATCGCGCGACGCATATTGCGTGAAATCCTCGATCGCCTGCGCTTTCTGGATGACGTGGGACTGGATTACCTGACGCTTTCGCGCGGTTCGGCCACCCTGTCGGGGGGCGAAAGCCAGCGTATCCGGCTGGCCAGCCAGATCGGTTCCGGCCTGACCGGCGTGCTGTACGTGCTGGATGAACCCTCCATCGGGTTGCACCAGCGCGATAACGAACGCCTGCTGGGGACGCTGGACCGGCTCAAGAAGCTGGGCAATACCCTGATTGTGGTCGAGCATGACGAGGATGCCATCCGCGCCGCGGACTGGCTGATCGACATGGGGCCGGGTGCGGGCATCAATGGCGGCAATATCGTCGCCGCAGGCACCCCGGCGGAGGTCGCGGCAAATCCTGCCAGTCTGACGGGCGCTTACCTGTCGGGGCGCAAATGTATCCCTGTCCCCGCGAAACGCAGGAAAATCGATCCCAAACGGGAGCTGGTGCTGCGCGGGGCCACGGGCAACAACCTGAAGGATGTTACGGCCAGATTTCCGCTGGGCACCTTTACCTGTGTTACCGGGGTTTCGGGTGGCGGCAAGTCCACGCTGGTGATCGACACGCTGTACAAGGCCCTGTCGCGCAGGCTTATGGGATCGGGGCAGAACCCGGCACCCTATACGGCCATCGATGGGCTGGATCAGCTCGACAAGATCATCGACATCGACCAGTCCCCCATCGGGCGCACGCCGCGTTCCAACCCGGCCACCTATACCGACCTGTTCGGTCCCATCCGTGACTGGTTTGCCGAACTGCCCGAAAGCAAGGCGCGCGGCTACAAGCCGGGGCGTTTCTCCTTCAATGTGAAGGGTGGCCGGTGCGAGGCATGTCAGGGGGACGGGGTGCTCAAGATCGAGATGCACTTCCTGCCCGACGTGTTCGTCACCTGCGATACCTGCAAGGGCGCGCGTTACAACCGCGAGACGCTGGACGTGAGGTTCCGGGGCAAGTCCATTGCCGATGTGCTGGCCATGTCGGTGGATGAGGCGCTGCCCTACTTCTCCGCCGTGCCGCGCATCCGCGACCGGCTGGCCATATTGCAGAAGGTGGGGCTGGGCTACGTCGCCCTTGGCCAGCAGGCGACCACGCTGTCAGGTGGCGAGGCACAGCGCGTGAAACTGTCCAAGGAACTGGCGCGCAGGGCCACGGGGCGCACGCTCTATATCCTTGATGAGCCAACCACCGGACTGCATACCGAAGACGTGCGCAAGCTGCTCGAAGTGCTGCATGCGCTGGTGGAGCAGGGCAATACCGTGGTGGTGATCGAGCATAACCTCGAAGTCATCAAGACGGCGGACTGGGTGATCGACATGGGGCCGGAGGGTGGTGATGGCGGTGGCCAGATCGTCGCCTGTGGCACGCCCGAGCAGGTCGCGGCCTGCGCCGAAAGCCATACGGGGCGATTCCTCAAGCCCCTGCTGGACAGGCAGCCGCTGGTGCCGCCTGCGCCCGCGCCGGTGGCGGGGCGAAAGGGGCGCGGCAAAAAAGCCACAGTGGCGGCGGAGCCGAAAGTGGTGAAAAAGCAGGAAAAACCGGCAAAAACCCGTCGCAAAAGCGTAAAATAGGCGCGCTGCCACCGGTGCTGGATGGTGGGGCCTGAAAAAAACTGGCGTGATGATGCGGAAAATACTTGCATCGTACCGTCGGCAGGCCCTATCAGCGCCTCTCTTGGCCCAAGGGGGCAATAATGCCCAACAGGCTATCTACTGGTTTTGGGGTACGTGATGAACGCACTTGCTCAACTGGGGATGGTCTCGGAACACCCGAGCGATAACCAGATCTCTTCAGCGCCGTTTTCGTCCGAGGACGACCGGAAGGACTATTTCGTCGAAAAAGACGGAATGAAATTTGCGGGAACGCATCTCCTCGTCGATCTTTGGGATGCCCGGAATCTTGATGATCCGGAACAGATCGACCGTACCCTGTGCGAAGCCGCAGTGACGGCCGGGGCCACCATCCTGCACAGCCATTTCCATCATTTCACGCCCAATGGCGGCGTGTCGGGTGTGGTCGTGCTGGCTGAAAGCCATATCTCGATCCACACATGGCCCGAGCGGAATTTTGCCGCCGTGGATATTTTCATGTGTGGCGCGTGCGATCCGCACCTTGCGATTCCGGTCATGCAGCGCCTGTTTCAGGCCGGCCGGATCGAAGTGGACGAACAGCGTCGCGGGCGCGTGCAGCTCTAGCCTGCCTTCGCCGGGCTGGTGATGACCAGACCGGCATGCCCTCCTTAAATAACGAAGTGTCGGGCCGGATTGATTTCCGGCCCGTGCTTTTTCATGTGCATTGATTAGACGGAAGGGGAACCGCAATGTCCCGTGAGTGGATCAGCGAAGGCCTGTACGAGGGCTGGCGGCAGGAACTGCGTGTGGACCGGATGCTGGCGCGTACCAAAAGCGCGTTTCAGGATATCGCCGTGTTCGAGAATGTCGATCTTGGCCGGGTCCTGATGCTTGATGGCGTGGTCCAGATCACCGAACGGGACGAATTCGTCTATCAGGAAATGCTGACCCATGTGCCGCTGCTGGAGCATGGCGATGCGAAGCGCGTGCTGATCATCGGCGCGGGCGACGGCGGTGTGCTGCGGCGCGTGCTGGAACACGGCACGGTGGAAAAGGCGGTGATGGTAGAGATCGATGGCGAGGTCATCGAACTGTCCAAGAAATTCCTGCCCTCTATCGCCGGTGACGCATGGAACGACCCGCGCGCTGACGTGATCGTGGGCGACGGCATCGAATACGTGTCCAATGCCGCCGATGGTTCGTTCGATGTCATCATCGTGGACAGCACCGACCCGATCGGTGTGGGTGAAGTGCTGTTTACCGATTCGTTCTACCGGCACTGCGCGCGTATCCTCAGCGCCAACGGCATTATCGTGAACCAGTGTGGCGTGCCGTTCATGCAGGCGGACGAACTGCGTGACACCAGTGCGCGCCGTGCGCAGTTTTTCGCGCATGTTTCGGCCTATGTCGCCGCCGTGCCGACCTATGTCGGCGGGTTCATGACGCTGGGTGTGGCCGCCAAGGGTGGCGTGCCGGGCCGCAACAGCGTTGAGGTGATCCGCGAGCGCGCGCAGCGCGCGGGCATTGGCGAAGGCTGTCGGTACTGGACGCCGGAAATCCATGGCGCGTCCTTTGTCCTGCCGCCCTATATCGCAAAGAACCTGCCGCGCTGACAGGCGCTACGGTCTGCGGGTATGAAAAAAGGCCGGGGAACAGCAGCTCCCCGGCCTTTTTGCCGTCTGGACCGTCGGCAGGATCAGGCCTTGGGCGCGTAGCGGGCCGTCTTGCGCACGCTGATTTCCTTTACCCCCAGTTCCTTTACCCCATCGGCAAAGACCTTGAAGTGCGGCGTGGCGAGATGCGTGTCGAATGCGGCTTCATCGTCATACACTTCCACCAGGATGATGGTCTGCGGATCGTCGATCGGGCTTACGGCCTCGAAGCGCTGGCAGCCTTTTTCATCCGCGACCGAGCGTTCGCTGTCATAGGCGCAGAGTTCAAGAAAACGCGCCCGGTTTTCGGCAGATACGCGAAATTCGGCCACGATGGTCAGCGGGGCGGTGGTCATGGCTGGATGATCCTTATTTCTGTTCCGGGCGCACGGGGCAACGACCTGTCACACTGAGCGCCTTTCATGGATTGACTTGGCATATCCGGTCATGTCAAGTCAGGCCTGTCGACACGGGAGAGACTGGCCCAGCGCCAGCGCCGAAGGAGCAACCGCCCCGGAAACTCTCAGGCCAAAGGACCGGTCGGCCAAGACTTCTGGAAAGAGGCGTCCGGCAACGGGCGCCCGCCGACGGGATAGCGATCTCAGGCACATGCGACAGAAGGGGCACTTGGAACCTATCCGGGTTCGACAGGAGTGCCGCATGTCCACAACGCTACCTGCCTATTTTTCCGTCTGTTCTCCGTTTCCCATTTCCTGTTCCGCTGGCGCGTACCGTGCCACTGCACCCGCATGCCCTGCGTGCGCGAACGCATGCGCGCACGCGGACCTGCACAAGGCCCAGCCCGCATGAACCAGCCCCTGCTGCGCACCCCGCTTTACGACCTTCACCTTGAACTTGGCGCCCGTATGGTGCCGTTCGCGGGTTATGACATGCCCGTGCAGTATCCTGCGGGCGTCATGGCCGAACACCTGCATACGCGCGCCAGCGCGGGGCTGTTTGACGTGTCCCATATGGGGCAGGTGCGCGTCCGTGCCCGTTCGGGACAGGTTGCCGACGCCGCCCGCGCGCTTGAGGCGCTTGTCCCCGCCGATATCGTCGCCCTGAAGCCGGGCCGCCAGCGTTACGCCCTGTTCACCACGGAAGATGGCGGCATCAGCGATGATCTGATGGTGGCCAATATGGGCGACTGGCTGCTGCTGGTGGTCAATGCGGCGTGCAAGGATGCGGATTTCGCCCATGTAAATGCCGCACTGGCCGATAGCTGCACGGTGGAAATGCTGTCTGACCGCGCGCTGATCGCGGTGCAGGGGCCGGCAGCGGAAGCAGCCGTGGCCAGCCTGAACCCGAAAGCGGCGGCGATGCGTTTCATGGACGTGGCCGAGCTTGATCTGGCCGGTGTGCCCTGCATCGTTTCGCGCTCGGGCTACACGGGTGAGGACGGTTATGAAATTGGCATGGATAATGCCGCCGCATCCACCGTTGCCCGCGCCCTGCTGGTGCAGCCGGGCGTTGCCCCCGCCGGTCTGGGCGCGCGTGACAGCCTGCGGCTTGAGGCCGGTCTGTGCCTGTATGGTTCCGATATCGACCTGACCACAACGCCCGTCGAAGGCGCGCTGGAATGGTCCATCCAGAAAAGCCGCAAGCCCGGTGGCGCCCGTGCAGGCGGCTATCCCGGTGCCCGGATCGTGGCGGACCAGCTTGCGGATGGCGCGACACGCCGCCGGGTGGGCCTGCGGGCGGAAGGGCGCGCGCCGGTGCGTGGTGGTGCCGAACTGTTTGCCGATGAAGCAGGCCAGATCCCGGCAGGGCGCGTGACCTCCGGCGCATTCGGGCCCAGCGCGGGTGGCCCCGTCGCCATGGGCTATGTGCCCACCCATCTCGCAACCCCCGGCACGCGGCTGTTCGCTGGCGTGCGCGGGCGGTTCCTGCCGGTTCAGGTGGCGGCGCTGCCTTTCGTCGCACCGACATTCCGCCGCTGAACCCTGCGCGGATTTTTCACAGACCATTGTAATTTATGGAGCACGGACATGACCGTCTATTACACAAAAGAACATGAATGGCTGCGGGTCGAAGGCGATGTCGCGGTTGTCGGCATCACCGCCCATGCGGCCAATGAACTGGGCGAACTGGTCTTTGCCGAGGCACGCGACCCCGGTACCACGGTGGAGCAGGGCGACAGCGTGGCCGTGGTGGAATCGGTCAAGGCGGCATCGGACATCTACGCGCCGGTAACGGGCGATGTGCTGGCGTTCAACGACGCGCTGGGTGATGACGCGGCTCTGGTTAACCGTGACCCGGAAGGCGAAGGCTGGATCGTGCGCATGACCGTGGCCGATGCCTCGCAGCTTGAGGGGCTGATGGACCACGCGACCTATACCGCGCTGGTTGGCTGATTTTCCACTTTCCTACCCTTACGGAGTATGCTGGCCGTGACGTCTTCCTCCTGCGGTTCTTCTTCCCTGTGGCACGATCTGGGTGATGATGCCGGTGCGTTCTGCGCCCGCCATGTCGGGCCGGATGCACATGACGTGGCGGGCATGCTGCGTGTGGTGGGAGCCGACACGCTTGATGCCCTGATGGCGCAGACCGTGCCGGGCAGCATCCGCCTTGATGGTGCGATGGGCCTTGGCGCGGGCGTGCCCGAGCATGTGGCGCTGGCGCGCCTGCGCGCGATCGCGGGTGAAAACCGCGTCCTGACATCACTGATCGGGCAGGGATATTACGATACGATCCTGCCCGGCGTGATCCAGCGCAACGTGCTGGAAAATCCGGCATGGTACACGGCCTATACTCCGTACCAGCCTGAAATCAGCCAGGGGCGGCTTGAAGCGCTGCTCAATTTCCAGACCCTCGTCATGGAACTGACCGGGCTGGATGTGGCCAATGCGTCCCTGCTGGATGAGGGAACGGCTGCGGCCGAAGCCATGGCCATGGCCCGCCGTGTGGCGAAAAACAAAGCCACGGCCTTTTTTGTCGATTCCGACTGCCATCCGCAGACCATTGCGGTCCTGCGCACCCGTGCCGAACCGATGGGCTGGGAACTGGTGGTGGGCGATCCGGCAACCGATCTGGACCCGCAGGCGGTATTCGGCGCGCTGTTCCAGTATCCCGGCACGTCGGGCGCGCTGCGTGATCCGCGTGCATGGATTGAGGGGCTGCATGCGGCTGGCGCGATTGCCAGCATGTGCGCGGACCCGATGGCGCTCCTGCTGGTGGAAAGCCCCGGTGCGCTGGGGGCCGACATCGCCGTGGGGTCCATGCAGCGTTATGGCATGCCGATGGGGGCTGGCGGTCCGCATGCGGCCTATATGGCTGTGCGCGATGCGTTCCGGCGCAACATTCCGGGGCGTATTGTCGGCGTGTCCATCGATTCGCGCGGGGAACCGGCATACCGTCTGGCGTTGCAGACGCGTGAGCAGCATATCCGCCGGGAAAAGGCCACATCCAATATCTGCACCGCGCAGGCGCTGCCCGCCATCGTATCGTCCATGTACGCGCTGTATCATGGACCGCAGGGGCTGAAGGCGATTGCCGGACGCATCCACCGCCTGACAGCCATCCTTGCGGCAGGACTGCGGGCGCTGGGTGGCACGGTGGTCACGCAGGCGTTCTTTGATACGCTGACACTGCAAACCGGCGCGCAGACGGACGCGATCATGGCGCGCGCGCTGGATGCGGGCATGAACCTGCGTCGTGTTGATGATGCGCATATCGGCATAAGCCTTGACGAGACATCGACCCCCGATACCGTGCGCGCCATCTGGGCCAGTGTCGGTGGGGAAGGGGTATCGGTTTCTGAAATCGAATCCGGCCTTGGCGATATCGTCCCCTCCATCCCGGCGGGGCTTGCGCGCAGGGGCGACCTGCTGACGCAGCCGATCTTTTCCGCCTGCCGGTCCGAAACCGACATGCTGCGCTACCTGCGCCGTCTGGCCGATCGTGACCTTGCGCTGGACCGTTCCATGATCCCGCTGGGGTCATGCACGATGAAGCTGAACGCCACGGCGGAAATGCTGCCGATCACATGGCCGGAATTCTGCAACATCCATCCCTTCGCGCCCGCTGACCAGATGCGCGGCTATGCCCGCCTGTTCACGGACCTGCAGCGCATGCTGTGCCAGATCAGCGGGTATGACGCCGTCTCCCTCCAGCCCAATTCCGGCGCGCAGGGCGAATTCGCGGGGCTTATGGCCATTCGGGGCTATCATCGCGCGCGGGGGGATATGGGGCGTGACGTATGCCTGATCCCGGCTTCCGCCCATGGCACGAACCCCGCTTCCGCGCAGATGGCGGGCATGCGGGTCGTGGTGGTGGCGTGTGATGCGCAGGGCAATGTTGATATCGACGATCTGAAAGCCCGGATCGCGAAACATGCCGACCAGCTTGCCGCCATCATGATCACCTATCCTTCCACCCATGGCGTGTTTGAGGAAAACGTGCGCGAGATCTGCGATCTGGTGCATGCCGCAGGCGGGCAGGTCTATGTGGATGGCGCAAACCTGAATGCGCAGGTTGGGCTGGCGCAGCCGGGGCGCTATGGTGGCGATGTCAGCCATTTCAACCTGCACAAGACTTTCTGCATTCCCCATGGCGGCGGTGGTCCCGGCATGGGGCCGATCGGGGTGGGGGCGCATCTGGCACCCTACCTGCCTGGTGTGCCGCAGCAGGGCGGGGCGAATGCGATCTCGTCCGCGCCGTTCGGTTCGGCGGACGTGCTGCCCATTTCGTGGATGTACATGGTCATGATGGGCGATGCGGGGCTGAAGCGGGCTACCGAGGTCGCGATCCTGAACTCCAACTACATCGCGGCCCGCCTGTCCGGGCATTATCCGGTGCTGTATCAGGGTGCGAACGGGCGTGTTGCGCATGAATGCATCATCGACCTGCGTCCCATCAAGGACGAGACCGGGGTAACGGTGGACGATATCGCCAAGCGCCTGATCGACCATGGCTTCCATGCACCGACGGTCAGCTTTCCGGTTGCGGGCACGTTCATGATCGAACCGACCGAATCCGAAAGCCGGGCCGAACTGGACCGTTTCTGTGATGCGATGATCGCCATCCGCGCGGAAATCAACGCGGTGGAGAAGGGGGATCTGACGGTGGAGCAGAGCCCCCTGCGGCACGCCCCGCATACGGTGCGCGACCTGACCGATCCCGACTGGACGCGGGCATATGACCGCGCCGCCGCCTGCCTGCCCGGCGCGGTTGTGGCCGCCAGCAAATACTGGTCGCCCGTCAACCGGCTGGATAACGCATATGGGGACCGCAACCTTGTCTGTTCGTGCCCCGACATCAGCACCTATACCAGCTAGGAACTGATTGCGTCCCTCCGGTTCGTGTATATATCTGCAAGGATATAACAACACGACCGGAGCGGGGACCACCATGAACTGGGGCAGATGGAGTGTAGCCATGGGGGCGCTGGCATGGGGCCTGATGACCGGCGCCGCCGCCCCTGCCGCCAGCGCGCGCGACATTACCGACATGGCGGGCACGCCCTCATCCGTGCCGGATCATCCTGCCCGCATTGCCGATCTGTGGTTCGCCCATAATGAACTGGTGCTGATGCTGGGTGGCGCGCCCCAGATCGTCATGACCGTTGACCGCCCGCAGGCAAGGCCATGGATGTACCAGGTCTTTCCCGTTCTGTATCAGGCCCATGCGGTCAACGGCCCGCAGGTTAATGCCGAAACCCTGCTGCGTGACAGGGTGGACCTTGTATTCGTGCCCGAAGCCTCCGCCACCATCGCGGCCTTTCGCGCGGTGGGGGTGCCGGTCCTTGTCTCATCCTTCCATGACAGCGACGGACTACTGCGTGTCGTGGATATGACCGCCACCGCGCTGGGCACGGATACCGCCCGCGCCACGGCGGCGTCCTATCGTGCCATGATGCACGATACGGTGGACAATGTCCGCACGCGGCTGGCGGACCTGCCCGCTACGGCGCGTCCGCGCGTCGTGCATATCCAGTCGCTGCATCCGCTTCGGGTGGATGGGACGGACAGTATCGTGGATGAATGGATTACCCTTGCCGGTGGCGTGAACGCGGCGACGGGGATCAGCGGGAACATGAAACCGGTCTCTGCCGAACAGGTGGCGGCATGGAATCCCGATGTCATAATTCTTGGCCCCGATAGTGGCACGCTGGACCAGAATGCCGATGGTGGCGTGTGGCAGCGCATGGCCGCCGTCCGGGCCGGACGGGTTTACCAGAATCCATCGGGCGTTTTCCCATGGGACCGTTACGGCAGCGAACTGCCGCTACAGATCCGCTGGGCGGCCAGAACCCTTCACCCTGACCGTTTCGCGGATGTGGACATGGTGGCCGTAACACGTGATTTCTATCGCACCTATTTCCATTACGACCTGAATGCGGGGGATGCCGCGCGCATTCTCGCAGCCCAGCCCCCGCAGGCAGCCCCGGACGGGAGCCGGTGATCCTGCGCATGCGTGCGTCAGTGGTCGGATGCCTGTGTTTTGCGGGATTGATCGTGGTGGCGATGGTATCGGCCTGCGTGGGGCGTTTTCCGCTGCATGCGGGGCAGGTGCTGCACGCGATGCTTGCGGCGGCAGGCGTGGAACCCGGCCCGCCGCCACCGGATGCGGACATGGTGCATACCATCCTGTTCGGCGCGCGCCTGCCCCGTATCGGGGGGGCGATCTGTGTGGGCGCGGCGCTGTCGGTGGCGGGGGCGGCGTATCAGGCCGTGTTCCGTAACCCGCTGGTCTCCCCCGGTCTGCTGGGCGTGCTGGCGGGGGCCGGAACCGGTGCCGCACTGGGGATCGTATGGGGGGCGGGGCCTGCGGGTGTGGCGGGCCTGTCCTTTGTAGGGGGGCTGGCGGCCGTGGCGTTCGGGGTGGGGGTTGCGCATATGTTCGATGCGGCTTCCATGCTGATGCTGGTCTTTGGCGGGCTGATTAGTTCGGCACTGTTCACCGCATTGCTGTCATTGCTCAAATACGTGGCGGACCCGCAGAACCAGTTGCCCGATATCGTATTCTGGCTGCTGGGTAGCCTGACGCAGGTGACGCCGCGCGCGTTGTCCGTGCTGGTGCTGCCGGTGCTGGTGGGGACCATGCTGCTGTCGGCCTGCGGGCGGATGCTGGACGGGCTGGCCATGGGGGATGAGGAGGCCCGTACCCTTGGCATTCCCGTCATGGCGCTGCGCTACGGGGTGATCGGCGGGGCTACGGTGCTGGCGGCGCTGACGGTGTCGGTCGCGGGCATGATCGGCTGGGTGGGGCTGGTGGTGCCGCATGTGGCGCGGCTGCTGGTGGGGCCGTGCAATATGCGCGTACTGCCGGTCAGTGCGTGTATCGGGGCGATCTTCCTGCTGGTATGCGATGATCTGGCGCGCAGCCTGTCGGCGGAGGAAATACCAGTGGGCCTGATTGCCGATCTGCTGGGGGTTGTGGTGTTCGTATCGGTCCTGCCGTTGCTGCGGCGTGGGTGGCGGGCATGAAGGCCGATACGCCCGTGCTGTGTCTGGATCATGTGAGGTTCCGCCATGGCAGGCGTACGGTGCTGCATGATCTGTCCTTTGCAATCCATGCGGGTGAACTGACCGCGCTGCTGGGGCCGAACGGTGCAGGCAAGACCACGCTGCTACGCCTGATGCTGGGCCTTGTGCAGCCCGACACGGGGCAGGTCTGGCTGGATGGACGGCCCATGGCCGACTGGTCACGGCGCGAGGTCGCGCGGCGCATCGCCTATGTGCCGCAGGGGCATGTGCCGCTTTTTCCTTATACCGTGCGTGATATTGTCGGCATGGGCCGACTGGCGGAAACACCGTTTGCCCCATCGCTGCGGGCAACGGATTGCAGTGCGGTCGAACATGCCATGGCGGAACTGGCCATAACCCGGCTGGCCGGACGGCCCTATACCGATCTGTCAGGCGGGGAACGGCAGGCCGTGCTGCTGGCGCGTGCGCTGGCGCAGGGGGCGCGGACCCTTATTCTGGATGAACCGGAAACCGGGCTGGACCATGGGCAGAAACAGCGCCTGTACGCCCTGCTGCGCAGGCTGGCGGAACAGGGCCATGCCGTGGTGGCGACAACACATGACCCGTTTCAGGCGGCACGGGTATTTGACCGCGCCGTGCTGCTGCGCGATGGCCGGATTGTGGGCGATGGCCCGGCAGAAACGGTATTATGCGCCGACATGGTGGACAGGCTTTACGCGCCCCACGGCCAGACGGCGATTTAATCCCTGACTCTGCTTTTGGGAAAGCGCCCCTTACCGGCTGGACGGGTTCATATCCACCCGCACGGCCTTGCCCGTGCGGTCGTAATACAGCACGGCGTTACCGCGTTTTTCGGCATAGCCGTCCGGTTCGCCGGATTTGGTCCAGAACAGCAGGCGGTTCAGGTCCGGCTGTTCCTTGATAACGTCGCCCTTGGGAATATAGCGGTACTGTCCGTAATCCATATGCAGCCGCGGCAGCGGCGGGCGTTTGGAAAGCTGGTGCATGGTTGACTGGCGCTGCGAGGCCTCGCCGGGGTCTTCGTTACCGGCATCGGCATGGCCGGCATCAGCCCGCGCCACACCTGGTACCATAGCGGCGCAAAGCCACGCGGACAGCATCACGTGACGTAACCTGACTGACATAAGCGCCGACCTCTCCATCATTCCCAATCGCGGCCCACCATCCTCCTTTTCCCTGCGGGGCGCAATATCCGGCGCGCGGGCCGGGATTACTGGAAGGGAAGGTAACGGAAATCGAAGAAAATCTCGCTCAGGCTCGTGGCGGGTGCGCCCCCCATGCCCGCCCATGTATTGACGCGGGAATAGGCAAGCTGGGTCCCTGCCTGCACGGTGCCATACTGGCCATGGATGAAGCGGTACCACGCACCGATGGTGAACTCCTCCACCGAGCGGATGTTGGCGGTACAGTCGGTCGAGCCTTCGGTCCAGCAGCCCATGTTGGACGACATGGGGTTGCCATAACCATAAGCCTGTCCGCCTTCATCAAAGTAACTGCGGCCCGAACGCTGCATGCCGAAATACCCGTAAACATCAATCAGCTTGTTCGGGTGCGCGATAACGCCAGCCGTGGTCTGGGCGCTTGACAGCAGGGCGGGCGCGCCATTGGGCTGCAATGTGGCGTCCGGCAGCAGAACGGAGCCATAACGGCCGATACCCCGGCCCGCCAGCCCCGTCAGCCGCACTTCCAGCCGGTGCGGGATGACCGGCAGGATCATCGATCCGCCCGCGCCCCATGCAATGGCGGTATGGTTCTCGCCCACGCCATTGATGACGGAGCGGTCATGCGGGAAGTGGACGACGCCCTCGACTTCGTAATGGCCCCATTTCGGGTCCCATGCCAGCTTGCCGATCACGTCGGGCGCGATTTCGTTGGAGTAGTTGGTGGTCGCGCTGCTCAGCCCCACGCCATTGGACCCGACCTTGGCGTAGCCACCGTTGGCAAGGGTGTATTCCCCGTTGTCATCCGCGGCGGAAAATCCGGTCGTATCGTAGATCGTCGCCGGGTTTTCGATCGAGATGCCCGCCCACAGGCGATGCTGCATGAAATCCTTGACCGCGCGCACCTGCCACTGCCGCGACCATGTCTGCCCCGCGAGAATGGAGGATTCGATCGTTTCGGGCAGGCTTTCCTGTCGGGGGACGATGCCCACGCGGTCTGGCGTCAGCATGGTCCATGCCTGACCGATCAGGAAGTGCATGTTGGCGCGTGAATCGTCCAGCGTCAGGTAAGCCTGCCGCAGGCGTGGCACGTAGGAATTGCTTTCATACGGATTGGTGGTTTCGGCGCTGGCGCCAAAATCCGTTTCCACGAAGCCCGCCACCGTCAGGTGCGGGTTAAGCTGTCCCCGCGCCATGAGCGAGAAGCGCGAATACCGCGCATCGCCGTTGAAATTGGTGGTGTGGTAATTCGAACTGTTGCGGAAGGGAATGGCATTCCAGTAGTTGAAGATGCCTGATGAAACCTGCCGGTTTTCCACCAGCGCCGCAGCATCGAAGAAACCGCCGAGGATGATGGAAACCGGACCGAGGTGGAACACCTTGCTACCCAGCGCGCCTGCGGACTGCGCGCCCACCGTTTCGCGGTTGTGGGGGCCGACATTGTTGTTGGCCATGTGGGCGATCAGGTCTTCCTCGCGGTGGGCCACGACGGATTCATATGTCGGCTTGTCATCAAGCATCGGCATCGGGTCGGAATGCCCGCCGATATAGGGGCGACCGACCGGCTCGCCCCCGTTGGCATGGGCTGCCGCGCCGCGCCCTTCAACCGGTGTCCAGCCGCCGTGGACATGGCCACCCGACGCCGTTACCTGTAGCGGATGCGTGCCGCTTCCCCCAGACGTGCCGCCCAGATGGGCGCGATGCTGGGCGATCTGCTGGCGCATGGCCATGAGTTCGTTCTGGAGCGACATCTGCTGCTGCTGCAGATGCTCCATCTGGCGTTCCATGATATCCAGCGATTCGGGGTCTTCATCACCCCATGCCAGCGGAATGGGCCCCAGTGCTGAACACAGCATCAGCATGCCGGCAAAACGGCCATGCCGGTTCGTAGAAAAAAACGGAATCCGCATTTAGTGTCAGGAGGCCCCCAAACAGGTGTTCTTCTATTTTATGTCAAAACATTTCCCATTCCATAGGTAAATGATAATTTCTTTTAATATACACGGATTTTATCGCCTGTGCTGTTTTGGTCACCCTGCACGCGGCAGTCTGCTACGGCATTATTTACGTAATGTTACACAACGTCAGGACGCCGCGCGGTCATGGCGTGGACGGCGTCGTGCCAGAACATGTCTTCGGGCGCGGGGGTGACGTTGCCATTGTCCACCGGGCCGAATCCGGCTCGCTGGAGCAGGACGGTCAGCATGCGGCGGCGGTCCCCTTCATCCAGCGCCTGCCACAGGGCGGTCGCCTTCTGCGGGATCAGGCGCGTACCGAAGGTAATGACGATCAGGCCACCGGGTTGCAGCACGCGCGCGGCTTCACGAAAGACCTGTACCGGCTGGCGCAGGTAAGGCACCACATCGCACAGCAGGACGGCGTCCATGCTTTCATCGGCCAGGGGCAGGTCGGGGGTTTCGTTGATGTCGCTGACCACGCGGTCGGTCAGCCGTGAATTGCTGTCCAGCGCCTGCGCGTTGACGCCGATGCCGATCACGCTGTCGAATTCCATGTCCGTGGGCAGGTGGCTGTCGGGACCGGCCATAAGGTCAAGGATGTTGCCGTCTTCGGGCAGAAGGGTGCGGTACAGCGCCGTGATGGCCGTCTGCGCGCCCTGGTCCAGCATGGGACCGGCGGGGCGGCGGGAATAGAAGACCGTGTCGGACTCAGCCGATGCAGCGGTAAAGGATTGCGGGTGGAACCCGTGCAGGTCGTTCATGAATATGCCAGACAGTATGGAAGCAACAATGCCCTATGCGGTGGCCGGGCGTATCATGCCCCGCGCCGCATGGAACAGGAGAAAAGCATAATGGCCCGTATGATCCATTCCATGATCCGCGTGCGTGATGAAGCCGCGAGCGTGCGTTTCTATGACACGGCCTTTGGCCTGAAGGTAGCCGACCGGCTTGTTTTCGACAGCTTTACCCTTATCTACCTGTCCAATGCCGAACAGACATTCGAGCTGGAACTGACCGTAAACCATGACCGGACCACGCCGTACGACCTTGGCGACGGCTATGGCCATCTGGCCGTGTCGGTGGCGGATGTGGATGCGGAACATGCCCGGCTGGCGGCGGCTGGCCTGTCACCGCTTGCGGTAAAGGACATGTCGTGCGGCGCGCGGTTTGTGGGGCGGTTCTTCTTCATTACCGATCCCGATGGCTACCGGATCGAAGTGTTGCAGCGCGGCGCGCCGGGGCGTTTTCTCTGATCGGGCTTGCAAGCGCGCGCCCGTGGTGCCATCCCGCTCGCCAACGGGGACGAGTGGGCGCTATACAGGACGGATGATGACCGGTTTTCTCAAGATGCACGGGCTGGGTAATGATTTCGTGGTGGTGGATGAACGCGTCCACCGCCATGACCTGACACCCGCCCGGATTGCCGCCCTGTGCGATCGCCATCAGGGCATAGGGTGCGACCAGTTCGTGACATTGCGCCCCGCCTGCGCGGAAGGGGCGGATGTGTTCGTGCGCTTCTTCAACGCCGATGGATCGGAATCCGGGGCGTGCGGCAATGCGTCGCGTTGCGTGGCCGACCTGCTGGCGCGCGAGACGGGACAGAAGCATGTCGGCCTGCAGACCCGCGCGAGCGTGCTGCATGCAACGGTCGTGCGTCCCGGTCTGGTTACGGTGGATATGGGTGCGCCCGCGATGGGCTGGACTGATGTGCCGCTGGCGGAAGAACGCGATACGCTGCACCTGCCCATCGCGGGGGACCCTGCCGCGGTTTCCATGGGTAATCCGCATGCGACGTTCTTCCTGCCCGCCCCGGACAGCGTGGACCCGTCCGTGGCCGGGCCGGGACTGGAACATCATGCCCTGTTTCCCGAACGCGCCAATATCGGTTTCGCCCATGTCACATCGCGCGATGCGATGCGCCTGCGGGTATGGGAACGTGGCAGCGGACTGACGCTGGCCTGCGGTTCGGGCGCGTGCGCCGCCGTGGTCAACGCCGTGCGGCGCGGTCTGGTGGAGCGTACCTGCACCGTTACGATGGATGGCGGGGAACTGCGCATCACATGGCGTGAAAGCGACGGTCATGTACTGATGACAGGCCCCGCCACGACCAGTTTCCAAGGCACGTTCAGCCCGGAAGATTATCCCCGATGAAGAAGCCGGACATCCTGACCTTCGGCTGCCGCCTCAACACGTACGAGAGCGAGGTGATGCGCGCGCACGCCGCCGGGCTGGATAATGTGGTGATCATCAACACCTGCGCGGTCACGGGCGAGGCCGAGCGTCAGGCCCGGCAGGCCGTGCGCCGCGCCCACCGCGAGCGGCCCGATGCGCGCATCGTGGTCACCGGCTGCGCCGCCCAGATCGATCCGGACCGCTGGGCCGCACTGCCCGGCGTGACGCGCGTGCTGGGCAACCGCGAAAAGCTGGATGCCGCAAGCTGGAGCGAACTGGCGCTGGGGCAGGGCAACGCCGTGTCCGACATCATGGCCGCACGTGAAACGGCCCCCCATCTCGTGACCGAATTCGCGGGCCGCACCCGCGCGTTTGTGGAGGTGCAGCAGGGGTGTGACCACCGCTGCACCTTCTGCATCATTCCCTTCGGGCGCGGGCCGTCACGCTCCGTTCCCGTTGGTGTGGTGGTGGAACAGGTGCGCACGCTGGTACAGGCCGGTTATCGGGAAGTGGTGCTGACGGGTGTGGACATCACATCCTGGGGTGGGGATCTGCCGGGGCGGCCGATGCTGGGGCAGTTGTGCCGCAGGCTGCTGGCGCTGGTGCCCGAACTGGAACGGCTGCGGCTGTCATCGGTCGACCCGGTCGAGATTGACGAGGATATCTGGAAGCTTCTGGAAAACGAGCCGCGTTTCATGCCCTATCTGCACCTTTCGCTGCAGGCGGGGTGTGACATCATCCTCAAGCGCATGAAGCGCCGCCATCTTACGGCGGATGTGGCCGCAGTCGTGGCGCGCGCGCGGCAGTTGCGGCCCGATATCGGCATCGGGGCGGACATCATCGCCGGTTTCCCGACCGAGGATGAGGACCTGTTTGGCCAGACACTCGATTTTGTGCGCGATAACGCGCTGCCTTACCTGCATGTCTTCCCCTATAGTGAGCGACCGGGCACGCCGGCGGCCCGCATGCCCGCCATAGCGGTAAGCGAACGCAAGGCGCGCGCGGCCCGCCTGCGTGATGCGGGGGCGCAGGCCGCCCATGATTTTCATACCCGCCTGATCGGGCGCACGCTGCGCGTTCTGATGGAAACGGACACGGCTGGACATTCCGAGGAATTTGCCCCGGTAAGGCTGGCGGACGGCGCGGTATCCGCAGCCGGGCGGATCGAGACGGTGCGCCCGATGGCGGTTGACGATAACGGACTGGTTGCGGAAATTCTCTGATATGGCTCTTGGCTTCTTTTCACGTCTCAAGGCGGGGCTGTCGCGCTCCACACAGAAACTCAGCGGTGGCATCGCCTCCGTATTCACCCGGCGCAAGCTTGACGATCAGGCGCTGGAGGAACTTGAGGACCTGCTGATTTCCGCAGATCTTGGTCCCAGCGTCGCGGAAAAGGTGATTGAGTCCTTCCGCCGCTCCAAATTCGGCAAGGAAGTGACGGATGAGGAAGTGCGCGAGGCGCTTGCCGATGAGATCGCCCAGATCCTGCAACCCGTAGCCATCCCGTTTGAACCCGATTCCGAACGCAAGCCGCATGTTGTGCTGGTGGTGGGCGTGAACGGCACGGGCAAGACCACCACCATCGGCAAGATGGCCCGCTTCTATGGCGAGCAGGGCAAGAAGGTGATGATGGTCGCGGGCGATACCTTCCGCGCCGCCGCGGTCGAGCAGTTGCAGGTATGGGGTGAACGCACGGGTGCGCCCGTCATTGCGGGCAAGCCCAATGCCGATGCGGCGGGACTGGCGTTCGAGGCCCTCAAGCGCGCCACGGCGGAAAAGGCCGATCTGCTTCTGGTCGATACCGCCGGGCGCCTGCACAATAAAAGCGCGCTGATGGAGGAACTGGCCAAGATCATCCGCGTCATGCGCAAGTTTGACGAAACGGCGCCCCATTCCGTGCTGCTGGTGCTGGATGCCACCACCGGTCAGAACGCGGTGGAGCAGGTGCGGGTGTTCAAGGAACTGGTCAATGTGACCGGGCTGGTCGTGACCAAGCTTGATGGTTCGGCCCGTGGCGGCATTGTGGTGGCGCTGGCTGATGCATTCGGCCTGCCGGTCCATCTGGTCGGGGTGGGAGAACAGGCGGAGGACCTGCGCCCCTTCTCGGCGGAGGCATTCGCCCACGGGCTGGTCGGTGACTCCATCAAGGTGATCGAGCGTGAGGATGCTCCGGCGGAGGGGGCTGAAAATACGGCGTCCCCCACGCCTGAAGATCACGGCGCGCAGCCGGGCTGACCCTTCCGTCCGCATTCTGTCGCCGCAGGGGCGGGTGCAAAGCGCTTCAGGCGCGCAGGAAGGCAGGGGATTTTGCTTTATTTAACCCGGTGCGCGGTCCGTGCCCGCTGACAGGAAAAAGCAGTGACCATATCGCAGTCCCTTCTATCATTCGCGCTGGCGGCCGTCATTCTGGTCATAACGCCGGGTCTGGACACGGCGCTTGTCCTGCGCACGGCAACGGGGGCAGGACGGGATCGGGCGATTGAAGCCGCGCTGGGCATTACCTGTGGCTGTCTGGCATGGGGACTGGCCGCCGCCACGGGGCTGGGCGCGCTGTTGCAGGCATCACGTTTCGCCTTTGACGTAATCCGCGTTGTCGGTGCGGTTTACCTGTTATGGGCGGGGGTGAAAATGCTTCTGCGCCCGCGCGGTGAAGTGCTTGCGCCCGCAGGGGAACAGGACGCCGTCCCCCATCGGGGATATTTTCTGAAGGGGCTGTTCCAGAACCTTCTCAACCCGAAGATCGGCGTATTCTATATCTCCTTCCTGCCACAGTTCGTGCCGGGCAATGTGCAGGTCGGTCCCTATCTTTTCATGCTGTCGGGGTTGCAGTCGGTGCTGAGTTTTACGTGGCTCATTTCCGTGGCCTTCATGGGGCATTCGCTTGCCCGCCTGCTGCGGCGGGAGGCGGCGGCCCGGTTCATGGACCGTCTCACAGGCTGCGTGTTTATCGGCTTCGGTCTCCGGCTGGGCTTTTCCAGAAGCTGAAAACAGAAAAGGGACCACCTTGCGATGGTCCCTTTTTTATTGAAACGCTGGCGCGAGATCAGATCGGCAGCGCACGCTCGAAAATGTTTTCCAGCGCCATGATACCGGGCAGCGTCTTGCCTTCCAGCCATTCAAGGAAGGCCCCGCCTGCGCTGGAGATGTAGGAGATATGCCCCTCCACCCCCGCATGACGCAGGGCGGAGACCGTATCGCCACCACCGGCCACGCTTTTCAGAACGCCCGCATCGGTCAGTCTGGCCACTTCGCGCGCAACCGCATTGGTCGCGGCATCGAAGGGCGTGATCTCGAACGCGCCCAGCGGGCCGTTCCAGACCAGCGTCTTCAGCGTCGCGATTTTCGTGCAGATCAGCTTCACCGTCTCCGGTCCCACGTCCAGCATCATCGCATCGGCAGGGATGGCGCTGACCGGCACGATCCGGGTGGAAACATCGGCCTGAAAGTCGGTTGCGGTCACCGCATCGACCGGCAGGACGATCTCGCATCCCCTGTCATGGGCCTTGGCCATGATCGCGCGCGCGGTGTCGTGCATGTCCGCTTCCTGCAGCGAACGCCCCACATCAACGCCCTGCGCGGCCAGGAACGTATTGGCCATTGCACCACCGATAATCAGCATGTCCACCTTTTCAAGCAGGTTGCCGATCAGGTCTAGCTTGGTGGAGATCTTGGAACCACCCACGATTGCGCCAACGGGGCGCTCGGGGTTTTCCAGCGCGATGTTCAGCGCGTTGAGTTCCGTCTCCATAAGCCGTCCGGCGAAGGAGGGCAGAAGCCGGGCCACCCCTTCGGTCGAGGCATGGGCGCGGTGTGCCGCGGAAAACGCATCGTTGACGTAACAGTCCGCCAGTGCGGCGAAGGCCTTGGCCAGTTCGGGGTCGTTCTGTTCCTCACCCGGATAGAAGCGGGTGTTTTCCAGAACCACCACATCGCCGTTCTGCATGCTGTCCACCGCCTTTTGCGCGGCAGGGCCGACGCAGTCATCGACGAACGTGACCGGACGGCCCAGCGCATCGCCCAGCGCATCGGCAATCGGACCGAGCGACAGGGCGGGAACGCGCTGGCCCCTGGGGCGGTCGAAGTGACTGACGACAATCACCTTCGCACCCTTCTGCGCCAGTTCCTGTATGGTGGGCAGCAGGCGCAGGATGCGCGTGGCGTCGGTGATCTGCCTGTCCCGCACGGGAACATTCAGGTCAGCGCGCAGGAGCACCTTCTTGCCGGCGGCATCAAGGTGATCGAGCGTCTTGAAGGCGATGGTGGCCATTACAATGCTCCGAATACGGCAGCCGTATCGGCCATGCGGTTGGAGAAGCCCCACTCGTTGTCATACCAGCTGCAGATGCGCACAAGCCTGCCGCCATCGATCACGGCCGTCTGGGTCGCGTCAAAGGTGGACGAGGCGGGGGAGTGGTTGAAATCCGTGCTGACCAGCGGCGCGGTGTTATAGGCCAGGATGCCCTTCAGCGGCCCGGACTCGGACGCCTTGCGCAGGGCTTCGTTCACTTCCTCGACCGAGGCCGGCGCCTTTGTCGGCACGAAGTCGAGCGAGACGAGCGAGACGTTGGGCGTGGGAACGCGGATGGCGGTGCCATCAAGCTTGCCCTTCAGGTGCGGCAGGACCAGACCCACCGCGCGCGCGGCGCCGGTGGAGGTCGGGATCATGTTCAGCGCCGCCCCGCGTGCGCGGCGCAGGTCCTTGTGCAGGGTATCAACCGTGCGCTGGTCGCCGGTGTAGGAATGAATGGTGACCATGTAGCCGCATTCGATGCCGAACGTATCGTCCAGCACCTTCGCCACGGGGGCAAGGCAGTTGGTGGTGCATGATGCGTTGGAGATAACCGTCATGTCCGGTGTCAGGACATCCTGGTTCACGCCGTAAACGATGGTTGCATCCACGCCCGAAGCGGGGGCGGAGACGATCACCTTGCGCGCGCCGGCGGTAATGAGCTGCGCGGCCTTTTCCTTGTCGGTGAAGCGACCGGTGCATTCCAGCGCCACGTCCACCCCCTGGAAGGGAACCCGGATGGGGTCGGCCTCGGCCGAGACGGTGATCGGGGCATAGGTGCGGCCATTGGCGGTGATGAGGATCTTGTCGCCCTCCACCTTCACATCGGCGGGGAAGCGGCCGTGCACGCTGTCATAGGACAGCAGGTGTGCGTTGTCTGCCACGCTGCCCAGGTCATTGATGGCGACTGGCACCACATCGGTGCGGCCGCTTTCAATAATGCCGCGCAGCACGAGGCGACCGATGCGACCGAAACCGTTTATTGCGACTTTGACAGCCATTTTCTTATTTTCTCCGTAAAGGTCAGACATTTCACACACAGGCATCGACCGATGCCATTCCGGGCGGGGCCGCGCCGTTTCCTCCCGCGGTCTGCATCGTGGCTTCGGACAGGCGGCGCACCAGCCGCATGGCGTCGCGGCAGATCCGTTCGGGCGTGATGTCCGCCGCGCTGTCCGGCCGGTCGGGGGCAGGGGTGGCCCCGAACCCGTCAATACCGACGAACAGCCCGTCGGGGCCAAGCCATCGTTCCCATCCAAAACCCGAAGCGGCCTCTATCCCGATCCGGGGTGCTGTCCCCAGCACCGCATTACGATACGTCATTTTTTGGGCGGCGAACAGTTCCCAGCACGGAAGCGACACCACGGCTGCCTCCATCCCCGCCTCCTTCAGCAGTCTGCGCGCCTTCAGCGCCAGGATCACCTCATGCCCGGTGGCGACTAGCGTGACCTGACGGGCATGTTCGGCTTCGGCCACAACATAACCCCCACGGGCGCACAGATTGGTCAGTCCATACTGTTCACGTTCATGTGCGGAGCATGAAATGGCGGATTCCAGTGTCAGCAGGCTCGGCCCGTTCGTGCGGCGCAGGGCCAGTTCCATGCATTCCATGGTCTCCCGGTGATCGGCGGGGCGGAAGACCATCATGTTGGGCATGGCGCGCAGGCTGGCAAGCTGTTCCACGGGCTGCCAGCCGCCCGCGCTTTCGCCCCGGTGCAGGTCGTCATCGGTCAGCAGGTAGATGACCTGCTGGTCCGTCATTGCGGCGTAGCGCAGGGCGGGGCGCATGCGGTCCACGGCGATGATGGTCGAAGCCCCGCAGGCCAGCAGCCCGCCATGCATGGCGATGCCATTGAGCAGCGCCGCCATGCCATTGACCTGCGTGCCGCATGACTGGTCCGCTTCGGCTCCGGCGCGGCGGACGGACAGATCGGCCATGATGCCCTGCCGTGAACGCAGGCAGGTCAGTTCGGGCAGCAGTTCATGCAGTGTCTCCAGCCCGCGCCGGGCGGCAACGGGTGGTGCGGGGCGGCCTGTTCCGCTTCCGTCACGCCATGAACGCTGCCAGTCCTGCTGCCAGAAGGCGGGGCGCTGGTTGTGCGCCATGCGTTCGAATTCGGTTTTCTGCCGGTCCTTGAGCAGCCTGCGCAGCCATGACCGCCGTGCGCTCGCCCCCCGTCGCGCCGCCCCTGCCCACAGGCCCGGATCATCAATGACGGCGGGGGAGGACGCGGGTTCAGGTGTGGCGACGCATGCGATCAGGCAGGGTTTATGGGTACGCTGCGATGATGCGATGGAGGCTGCGATCTGTTCGGCGTTGCAGGCATCCACCTTGCGCACCGACCACCCCGATGCGCTGTAGCGCGGCAGGATGGCCTCCACCTGTGGACGTTCGCTTTCCCACAGCCCGACCACCAGCGTCACCCGGTCAAGACCAAGCTGCCCCGCCAGTGCGGCACTTTCCAGCGCTACGCCGGTGGACAGTTCCGTCCAGCAGCCAACGGCCCATACCCGATGGTTGACGACCGACCGGCCAAAACGTGCCGCCAGCTTCTGTTCGGCCAGCGCCATGCCGATGGCAGCACCCAGACCCTGCCCGTTGGGGCCGCAGGCCTGCCGTTCACTGGCCCGTGCGTTCGGGTCGGTCGGGCGGGGCGCCTGTCCCGACAGTTCGGCCATGATGCCGGGCAGCACGCGGTAAGGCGGGGATGAAACGATGAAGCGGTCCCGGTCCGGCCATTCGGGGCTGGCGGGATCGAAACGCAGGAAGCGACTCCATAACACGGCGCAGAAACCGGCCATGACCCGCGCCTGCGGGGCGTAGCGGGGGTCGGTTTCGTGAATGGTGACTGCATGGCGGATGGCCGTCGCCAGCCGGTCGGGCATGCCGGTGGCAGCAGCCAGGTCGGTGGGCAGGGATGCGGTGGCGTGGTCTTTTGGCATTCGGCGTCGTCCATATGTGCGGCATGGGCGGTGGGGGCGCGCCTGCAATGACTACCGTTGCGCGCGCGCGGCGGCAACATTGCCGCGTTGTTCCACTATGCCCGGCGGGGGGGATACTGTATCGGTAAGGGGCCATGACCCGTCCGTTCCGCCGCCCTGCCTGCCGTGCCATCCTGCTCGCCGCCCTGTGCGTGCCGGTGATGGGCGGATGCACGCTGGTCAGCCAGAAAACGTTCGACCGTCATGCCGGGGACCCGCCCAGACTGCCCCAGACGCCACCGCCACCCGTACCCGGTCCAGACAGCCCGGCGCTGGTCACGATCACGGCGGGCACGCCCGATACGCAGTGGAAGCCCATTGTCAGGGCTGCGGTGATGGATGCGCTGTCACGCAAGCCCAATGCCCTGTTTACGGTCGTGGTCGATGTGCCCGCCAATGCCGCGGGCGCTCCGCCGGACATGCGGCAGGGGACAGTCGCTGACGGACAGCCCGTGCTGCAGGCGATCATGGATGCGGGTGCCGGCAGTGCGCAGACGGAACTGGACGCGCGCAGCGTCTCCCCCACAGGCGCAACCCAGATCTGCATTTACGTGCAGTAGTCCAATGCGGTTTTGCAATTCCTGCTTCCGTCATGCCATAAAGGCAGCCCTGACGCCGGTTAACCGCCGCCGATAGCGCGCCCTGCGCAAGGGAATGGAACCACCGGATATGGCCATCCGGATGGCGACCGAAATGAATGAAGGCCCCGCAGGCGTATCCGGGGTGTACATGGAGAAAAACAGCAGTGTCCAGTAATCATGTGGATGGGCATCCGTTCTTCCGGTTCTGCCGGACGGCGCTGGAGGACATCCGCGCACAGGGTCGATACCGGCAGTTCACGCCACTGGCGCGTCAGGCCGAACGCTATCCCCTGTATGACCAGCCGGAAACCGTAGCCACCCCGTCAACCCCGGCCTGCGCGCGGGACCGGGAAGTGGTGGTCTGGTCTTCCAACGATTATCTGGGCATGGGGGTCGAGCCGGTGGTGGTCGAAGCCGCCATCCAGGCCATCCATGAACATGGCGCCGGTGCCGGTGGCACGCGCAACATCGCGGGCACCAGCCCGCTGCATACCGCGATCGAAGCTGAACTGGCCGACCTGCATGGCAAGGAAGCCGGGCTTCTGTTCGTGTCCGGTTACGTCTCCAATCAGGCCACGCTCCAGACCATCCTGAGCAGCATGCCCGGCTGGATATGTTTTTCGGACCGGCTGAACCATGCCTCCATGATCGCGGGCATCAAGGGCGCGCGCGGGTCCAGCACCGTCATTTTCGAACATAACGATCTGGCAGACCTTGAGGCCAAGCTGGCGGCGGCCCCGAAGGATGCGCCCAAGCTGATCGCGTTCGAGAGCGTGTATTCCATGGATGGCGACATCTCCGACATCGCCGGGACATGCGCGCTGGCCCGTAAATACGGGGCCATGACCTATCTGGACGAAGTGCATGCCGTGGGCCTGTATGGCGAACAGGGCGGTGGCGTGTCACAGCGTGATGGCGTGGCCGATCAGGTCGATATTATCGAAGGCACGCTGGCCAAGGGTTTTGGCGTGCATGGCGGCTACATCACCGCGACCAGCAATATCGTGGAATACCTGCGGCTTTCGGCTTCGGGCTTCATCTTCACCACATCCCTGCCGCCTGCCGTGGTGGCGGCGGCGCTGGCCAGCGTGAAGCAGGTGCGCAAGGATGGCTGGCGGCGTGAACGCATGTTCGAGCGCGTGAACACCTTCCGCGACAAGCTGCGCAAGGCGGGCATTCCCTTTACCATGACGCCCAGCCATATCGTGCCGATCCCCGTATGTGACGCGCAGCGTTGCCGCGAACTGAGCGACCGGCTGCTGAGCGATTACAATATCTACGCAACCCCCATCAATTATCCCACCGTGCCGCGCGGGACCGAACGCCTGCGCCTGACGCCGGGGCCGTTCCACACGGATGCGATGATGGACGAGATGGTTACCGCCCTGAGCCATCTGCTGCGGCTTAATGACCTGACGGAACAGCCCGTACCGGCCATGGCCTGAACGTCACTGCGCTTCACCTGACAGGGTGAAGCGCAGTGACCGGGGTTCGTATCGGCAGTGTCCGGCTTAACGGTTCTGCGCGATCGCTTTTTTCAGGTCGTCATAATCAACAGCGCCGGGAATGATCTGGCGGGCGTTGAAAACAAAGGTCGGCGTGCCATCCAGACCGATGGCCCGCGCCAGATCCATGTTCGCCTGCAATATGGCCGTCACCTTGGGACCGTTCATGTCGGTGGCCAGCGTTGTGGCGTTCAGGCCGGACTGCGTGGCCAGCGCGCGCATGCGCTCGACCGTGGGGGCTGTGGAATCGCTCATGATCGCGCGCTGCATGCGGAAATAGGCATCCTGCCCGCCCTGGATGAAGGCTGCCACCAGCGCCTGCGACGTAATCAGGCTGCCCTGTCCCAGCACGGGAATGACCTTTTCGATAATGCGCAGGTCGTGGTCCTCATGTGTGAGGCGATCGAGATCGGGCAGGACCTTGCGGCAGTAAGGGCAGCGCGGATCGTAGAATTCGACAACGGTGGTACGGGCCGTGACCGTGCCCAGTATGGCGTCGCTGGCATTGGGGGTAAGCAGGTCGCTGCGATGGCTTTCCAGCGCGCTGCGGGCAGCATTCTGCTGTGCGGCGTTGGCGCTGCTGCGCAGGGCGGCGATGGCGTCCGACAGGATGGTGGGATCGTTCTTCAGCGCATCGCGCATGATTCCGACAATTTCCTGCCGCTGGGCCGGGGTGAAGCTGGTGGTGTCAGCCGCCACGGCGCGCGGCGCATCGGCAGGCATGGCCATGGCCATTGCCCCGGCGGCCAGCACGGCGTGCAGCAGGCGTGGACGGGGCAGGCGTGGGGAAATGGAAGTCACGGGTTTGCTCCGTTGTCATGTCGGGATAGGGTGTCTGTAGAGGATCGGGCACAGGAAAGGAATGGCCATGCGGACGCAAGGGGGGCATCGCTGTTGCCGATGGCCCGTAAGGCCGCTAAGTCGTGAATACCTGCCACGATCACGCGGTCGCGTGCGCGTGGTTCACCGATAAAGCCGACCTGCCCCATGGAGAAGCGTGCGTGCCTGAGCATTCGATAACACCTTTTGCCCGTCGATCCATGCGTGCGGCATTGTCGGCTGTTCTGGCCATTTCCGTCACGGGCTGTTCCCTTCAGCGCTACTCGCCGGTCAAGCTGGTCTCCCATATGTTTGGCCCGTCGCCGGGGGCGCTGATCGGAACGGTTTCCGCTGATGAGCCGGAAGCAACGCTGGTCGGGCGTGATATCCTCCAGCGCGGTGGCAATGCGGCGGATGCGGCAACGGCCATGGGCATGGCGTTGGCTGTCACCCTGCCTTCACGTGCGTCGCTGGGGTCGGGCGGGGCGTGTCTGGCCTACCGGCCGGGCGATCAGAACGGCGGCCGCGCCTTCATGTTCATGCCTGTCGCGGGCACGGTGGCTGCGCCCAACATGCCGCTTGCGGATCGTCCCGCCGCCGTGCCGATGCTGGCGCGCGGGCTTTACCTCATGCACCTGCAATATGGTTCGGCTGCGTTTTCCGAACTGCTACCCAACGCGATTACGCTGGCATCGAACGGGATCAATGTCAGCCGCCAGCTTGCCAGTGACCTTGCCGCGGTGCAGGTGCCGCTGCTGGCTGATCCGGGTGTGCGGGCGGTGTTCAGCCGTTCGGATGGCAAGGCGCTGGCGGAAGGTGATGCGCTGGTGCAGACGCACCTGTCCGGTGCGCTGGACCAGATTCGCGCCATGGGCGTGGGCGATCTGTATAATGGCGCGCTGGGCCAGTCCTTTGTCGCGGGCAGTCAGGCCGCGGGTGGCGGGTTGCAGATATCCGACCTGCGGCAGTCGGTTCCTTCCGAACGGCTGCCACTGGTTGTCAGCCGTGGCGAAACCCAGATCGCCTTCCTGCCCCCGCCTGCTGATGGCGGGCTGGGCAGTGCGGTGGCCTACAGTGCTACTTCCACGTCCGATGCGATGCAGCGCGCACAGGCCAGCGTGGCCGCATGGCGCGCGCAGAACGGCAACCATGCGGGCGGCACCGGCGATGACCTGACCGCCCGCGCGCAGGCTTTCGTCAATGGCGGTGGCGGTTCGGGCGGTGGGCTGCCAGCCCTTCCGGCATCCACCTCGTTCACGGTGGTCGATCATGCAGGCATGGCGGTTGCGTGCAGCCTGAGCATGAACAACCTGTTTGGTACCGGGCGCATGGCGGGCAATACCGGCATCGTGCTGGGTGCGTCCCCCGCGCGCCTGCCGCAGCCGCTGATAACGGCTGCGATCGCCAGTCAGGGCCGTGCTTTCCGTGCCGTTGCCGCCGGGTCGGGCCAGAATGACGCCGCCGCCGCCGTGGGGATCGAGATGCACCAGATCATGGCGGGCCAGACGCCGGAGGTGCGTCCGGCCACAACGCAGGGCCGCGTCAATGCCATTTCCTGTCCGCAGGGCCTGCCGGGGGATGCGGCGACCTGCACCGCCGCGACCGACCCGCGCGGGGCTGGTCTGGCCATGGGGCCGCGCTAGGTCCTTACAGGTGGCGCGCGCCCCGGGTTTTATCGGGGGATGTCATGACGGGGCATTGTAAATGGTCCTGTTTTGTTCCATATTGACCTGCATGATGTATCGCCTGTCCCGTACAGGCGTTGCAGGGCAGGGTGCCCGTTCTCGGTTTCATCACCTTCATTAAGCACCAGGGTAGGCAGGCTATGGCACAGGCTCCGGGTATAGATAAAAGCAAGGCCCTGGAAGGGGCGTTGAGCCAGATCGAGCGCGCGTTCGGCAAGGGATCGATCATGCGCATGGGCGAACGGCCCAGCGAACAGGTGGATGTGATTTCCACCGGCTCGCTCGGGCTGGATATCGCGCTGGGCATTGGCGGCCTGCCGCGTGGCCGCATTGTCGAGATTTATGGCCCGGAAAGTTCGGGCAAGACCACGCTTGCGCTGCATGCCATTGCAGAGGCCCAGCGCAAGGGCGGCACCTGCGCCTTCATCGACGCCGAGCACGCGCTCGATCCCGGCTATGCGCGCAAGCTGGGCGTGGACGTGGACAACCTGCTGATCAGCCAGCCCGATGCGGGTGAGCAGGCGCTGGAAATCGCGGATACGCTGGTCCGTTCCGGTGCGGTTGACGTGCTGGTGGTGGACAGTGTGGCAGCCCTTGTGCCGCGTGCGGAACTTGAGGGCGACATGGGCGACAGCCATGTCGGCCTGCATGCCCGGCTTATGAGCCAGGCGCTGCGCAAGCTGACGGGGTCCGTCTCCCGCTCCAACACCATGATGATCTTCCTGAACCAGATCCGGTTGAAGATCGGTGTGATGTTCGGCAGCCCCGAGACGACGACGGGCGGCAACGCGCTGAAATTCTACGCTTCCGTGCGTATGGATATCCGCCGCATCGGCTCGATCAAGGACAAGGACGAGGTCACGGGCAACCAGACGCGCGTCAAGGTGGTCAAGAACAAGATGGCCCCGCCCTTCCGTCAGGTCGAATTCGACATCATGTATGGCGAAGGGATCAGCAAGGTTGGTGAACTGATCGACCTTGGGGTCAAGGCCGGCATCGTGGAAAAATCCGGTGCGTGGTTCTCCTGCGACAGCCAGCGCATCGGTCAGGGGCGCGAGAACGCGAAGCAGTTCCTGCGTGACCACCCCGAAATGGCGGCGGATATTGAACGCCGGGTGCGTGAACAGGCCGGTGTCGTGGCGGAAGCCATGCTGGTCGACCCCGGTGAGGAATCTGCCGGGGACTGATCGCCCTTGGCCTGTGCCGTCATGGCGGGCTATCGTTCCACCCCCCGGTCTGCGTATCGGCCCGGGGGAGGGGAAATGAAGCGGGGATAAGGGCTGCCGGGATGAAACCGCGTCTTGCGATGATCGGATTGCTGGCCTGTCTTGCGTCCTGTAGCGCGGGACATGATGACAATAACGATCCGGCCGATGTGGATGAATCACCGCCACCCCTTGGTGGGGGGCATCATGTCGCCAGTGCGCGCGATGCGCTGCGTCCCCTGTCCAAACGTCTGGCCCGCGTGCCCGATGATGATGACAGCCAGACCGAAGCCTATCATACCCCGCCTGATTCGGCTGCGATGCAGATGATCTCCTCCGGCTATGACGCCAATCAGGCGGGCGATGACGATGCGGCCGACAGTGATGACGGCAAGCATTTTGTCGTGCCGGACACGCAGGTCAGCTACGGGCGGCAGGGAAAATCCTCCAACTAGGTCACCAGTACTATCCGGATATCATTGACGTTGGTCAGCGTCGGGCCGGTCATGACCAGATCCCCGGTCTGCTGGAAAAGGCTGTAGCTGTCATGCGCGCGCAGGTAGGCGCGCGGGTCGCAGCCTAGCTTGCGGGCACGGGGCAGGGTATCGGGTGCGATGGTTGCGCCTGCCGCGTCCTCGGTGCCATCAATACCGTCACTATCGGCTGCAATGGCCCATATTCCTGCCTGTCCCTGCAGGGCGGTGGCCATGGCCAGCAGGAATTCCGTATTGCGGCCGCCCCGTCCCGGCGCAGGCCCCGCCGGGTTGATCGTAACCGTGGTCTCCCCGCCCGACAGGATTACGGCGGGGCCCGCCACCGGCAGGCCATGCAACCGGGCGCAGAGCGCAATCCCGGCCATGAATGTTCCCGCATCGCGGCTTTCGCCTTCCAGCGCATCCCCCAGTATCAGCGGTGCGAGACCACATTCCCGCGCGGTTTCCGCTGCGGCTTCAAGCGCCATGAGCGGCGTTGAAATCAATGTATAACTGCATCCCGGCGCAGGTGCGCGTGCAGGGGTTGCCTGTGCCAGCACCGTCCGCACCGCCTCGGGGACGGGAATACCGTAATGGGCGAGGATGGACAGCGCGTCATCCGGTGTGGTGGGGTCCGCGACCGTAGGGCCGCTTGCGATGGTCAGCGGGTCATCCCCCGGCACGTCGCTTATGGCCAGTGTCACCACCCGCGCGGGGGCTGCGGCTGCGGCAAGGCCCCCACCCTTGATGACGGACAGGTGGCGGCGGACCACGTTCATGTCGTTTATGCTCGCCCCGGAATGCAGCAGGGCGCGGTTGATCGCGCGAATGTCATCCAGCGTAACCCCGGCCCGTGGCAGTTCCATCAGGGCCGATCCCCCGCCGGAAATCAGCGCGATGACCAGATCATCCGGCCCCAGCCCGCTTACAGCGTCCAGCATGGCGCGGGCTGCCGCCTCGCTGCGGCTGTCGGGCACCGGGTGGGCGGCTTCCAGCACGCGGATGCGGCGCGTGGACGTGGTATGCCCGTCGCGCGTGACCACGCAGCCGGTCAGGTCCACATCCGGCCATGCCTGCTCCAGTGCCGCCGCCATGGATGCCGCCGCCTTGCCCGCGCCAACTACCACACATTTCCCTTCTGGCCGGGGTGGCAGGTAACGGGCCAGCACCACATCGGGCATGGCGCTGTGGATGGCGGCATCAAGAATGCGGCGCAGGACGGCGCGCGCGCGTTCGTCGGTCCAGCCGGGAGCCTGAACGGATTGCGTCATTGCGGAAAACGGATGTGTGGTCGTGTCGTTCATTACGGTATCCGGATCATGCGGTACGGTCCGCCACGGGGTTCCGTGGGCCGCTGGTTTACGGTTCGGTAGCGCGAAAATGGCCAGTGGCGCGTGCTGCCGCCGTGTCTGTTTCATATCATTCAGGGTGGGGGTAAGGGGTGTGTCACAATTGTCACGTCTATGTCAGGATGCCGGAAATGGCGGGCTGGCCGGGGAAGCACACGCTAAATTGGGCCACCGCTGTCTGGATTGGCGCGAACGATGATGATACGCGGCAGATGGCCTGCGCACACCGGCAGGCGCCACAGCAGAAAGGACAAGGGCATGGAGAACTGTGTGCTGGACGCGGGTCCTGTCATCTCCACGCAGCCTTCCCATGGCGCGGTGCAGCCTTACATGATCTTTCCCCGCCCCGAATGGGCGGCGTTGCGCGCGAATGTGCCCCAGTCGCTGGGGGAGGGGGATATCGCGTCCCTGCGCGGGCGTAACGAGCCGGTCTCGCTGGAAGACATAACCGAGATCTACCTGCCGCTTTCGCGCCTGCTCAACCTGCATGTCATGGCCACCCGCAGCCTGAACCATATGGTCAAGAGCGCCTTCATGGGCGCACCACTGGTCACGATGCCCTTCGTGATCGGCATTGCGGGCAGCGTGGGCGTGGGCAAGAGCACCTTCGCCCGACTGCTGCAGGCCGTGCTGTCGCGCTGGCCCGATCACCCCAATGTCGCGCTGGTCACGACCGATGGCTTCCTGCATTCCACACGGGTGCTGAAACAGCGCGACCTCATGCACCGCAAGGGCTTTCCCGAAAGTTATGACCTGCGGCAGATGATTTCCTTCCTCGCGGCGCTGAAAGCGGGGGAGCGGAACCTGAAGGTGCCTGTCTATTCGCATGAGGCCTACGACATCGTGCCAGACCGGTATCAGGTGATCGACCAGCCCGATATCCTGATATTCGAAGGGCTGAACGTGTTGCAGACAGTGTCCGAACAGCCGTTCATGGCATCGGACTTCTTCGATTTCTCGATTTATCTCGATGCGGAAACCGATGTGATCGAGGACTGGTACGTCCAGCGTTTTCTGCTGCTGCAGCAGACGGCGTTCCGCAAGCCGACGTCCTATTTCCATCACTGCGCCGATCTTTCCCGCCCGGAGGCCGAGCGCATGGCGCGCGATATCTGGCACCGCATCAACCTGCCCAACCTGCGGCAGAACATCCTGCCCACGCGCGAACGCGCCCGCGTGGTCATGCATAAAAGCCCCAGCCACGCGGTCGATACCGTGTGGATGCGCCAGATCTGACCCCGCGGGCCGCGCGCCAGTAAAAAAGGCCGCCCGGATTGCGCCGGGCGGCCTGATTACGTGACCCGTGATGGATCAGGCGTTCAGATAGATGGTTTTGGTGGTGACATAGGCTTCAAGCCCGTACTGGCCGTCCTCGCCACCAATGCCGCTGTCGCCATAGCCGTGGTGGAAGCCCTGTGCTGCTTCGCCGCCTTCGCGGTTGACGTAGACTTCACCGAAGTTGAGTTCACGCGTCATGCGCATGATGTTTTTCAGGCTCTGCGTAAACAGGTAGGCGGACAGACCGTAACGTGACCTGTTGGCCTGCGTCAGCGCATCATCGAAGTCACGCACCCGGATCAGCGACAGGACAGGGCCGAACACCTCGTTCTGTGCAATGTCCATTTCTGCCGTTACTTCGGTCAGCAGGGTGGGGGCATAGAAATTGCCCTTGTCATACGCGCCGCCCGTCAGGCGCTTGCCGCCGGCTTCCAGCTTCGCCCCCTGTTTGACGGCGTTCTGGACCATGCCATCGACCTTTTCCATCTCGGCGGCGCTGATCTTCGGTCCCATATCGGTCTTTTCATCCAGCGGGTCGCCAGTCCGCAGCGCCTTGATCCGCGTGCGCAGGCGCTCGAGGAACTTGTCATACACCGCCGTATGCACATAGGTGCGTTCATTGGCCGTGCAGACCTGACCGCAGTTCATGAAGCGCGCGGCTACCGCCGCATCCACCGCCGCATCCAGATCGGCATCCTCCATCACGATGAAGGGGGCCTTGCCGCCCAGTTCCAGCCGGACTTCCTTCAGCCCTTCGGACGCCGCCGCCATGATCTTGCGGCCAGCAGGCGTGCTGCCGGTCATGGTAATGAGCTTGGTGATGGGGTTGGTGACCAGCGCATTGCCCACGGTCGCGCCGCCACCGGTCACGACATTGAATATGCCCTTGGGGAAGCCTGCCTCAACCGTCAGTTCCGCGAGCGCCAGCGTGGCAAGCGGGGTGAGTTCGTGCGGCTTGATGACGAAGGTGTTACCGGCGGCAAGGGCCGGTCCCAGCTTGCGTGCGGTCAGTGCCAGCGGGAAGTTCCATGCCGAGATGCCAGCCACTACGCCGTGGGGGATCTTGTCGATCAGGATTTTCTCGCCGGGGCGGCTGCCGGGAATGATGTTGCCTTCCAGCCTGCGCACGTTTTCGGCGGCGAAGCGGATGAGCTGGATGGCGAAGTTGACCTCGATCCGGGCTTCCTTCAGCGGTTTGCCATTTTCACTGGTGATGATGCGCGCCAGCTTTTCGGTATCGCGCTTTATCAGTTCGATCAGGCGGTACAGGTAATCGGCGCGGTCCGTCGCGACCTGACGGCTCCATGCGGGAAAGGCTTCCTGTGCCGTGCGCAGGGCGCGCCCGACGTCATTTTCGCTGGCGATGGCTACCGTGGCGAGTATTTCGCCCGTGGCGGGGTTGCGGATGGTGTCACGATCAGATGTTTCAGCTCTGGTCCATTCACCACCGATGAACAGGTCACGGGTTTTCGGCTCAGCCATTATGGGGTCTCCGTTTGAAATGGGAAAAGGCCACCGCAGGACGATGAACGCGCCAAGGCCTCCCGTCCCGCCCATACGGGCGGACAGGATTGCATAAAGGGCAGGCGCAGTGCGCGGTGGCTGAAAAGCAGGAAATCAGGACAGGAAGGGATGTCCTTCGTGGGCAACCAGCAGGTCGTGCATATCGGTTGCGTGTTCTTCTTCTTCCGCAAGGATCTTTTCGAGCATGATGCGCGTTGTGGGGTCATGGTCGGCAAAGTAGCGGATCAGTTCACGGTAATGCTCGATCACCAGGCGTTCGGCCACAAGGTTCTGGCGCACCATCTAGATCAGATTGCCGCCCTTACCGTATTCACTTGCCGAACGCGTGGCCAGCCCTTCGGGCGCAAGGTTGGGTATACCGCCAAGCTGGTCTATGCGCTGCGCTGCCCACATCATATGGGCGCGTTCCTCTTTCGCATGGGTTGCGAATTCGCCCGCGACGCTTTCACTGTTGATGCCCGCGACGGAAATGGAATGCATCGTATAGCGCAGGACACACACAAGTTCGGTTGCGACAACCGTCTGCAACAGTTCGATCGCGGTCTTGACGTCGCCCTGGTAGGCGGGGGTCAGCGCACCTTTTTCGATCGCCTGCTTCGCGCGTGCGCGCAATGTCTGCACATCGGTCAGGAAGGTGTTTTCTGCGACGTCGGCCATGGTCGTCTCCTTATTGCTCCCCGTCTTGTGATGGGAAGCGGCATGTTACGAACCTGTGCCGGGATAACGGGTCTGGGGGGCGGGGGGTTCCCTGCCGGGGCGGCTTTCCATGACAAAGCAGCCATGAATCCCGCCAAATGCAGCAAAAAATGGTTTTTCGCTTTTTCAGGCGTTGCCATTCACGCATAGATCATTATTGATCCGTATTAATAAGACCTATTTGCATTAAGGATGATTCAACGGCATGGTAGCATTCACCGCAGGCCAGTCTGAAAAGCTTCCACGCCGCGCCTTGAGCGAGGAAGCCTATGACCACGTGCGTCGTGGGCTGATCCGCAGCCGCTATCGTTCGGGTGAACGTCTGGTCCTGCGTCCCCTGGCTGCCGAACTGGGGCTTAGCCCCACCCCGGTGCGCGAAGCGCTGCTGCGTCTGGTATCCGAACATGCGCTGGAACTGAATGACCGCAATACGGCGGTGGTGCCCGCCATGACCCAGCGCAGCTTTGCCGAAATCCATGACCTGCGTTCCGATCTGGAAATGCGTCTGGCTGCCGCCGCAGCCCAGCGCGCGACCGATCACGGGATCGAGGCGCTGGTCATCCTGCAGCGCCAGTTCATGGATGCGTCGCGTGCGCGTGACGATGGGGGCATGGCCGCATTCAATGCAGATTTCCATACAACGGTGGCCACTCTGGCCGAACTGCCGCTTACGGCCACGATCCTGCGGAACCTGTGGATGCGTATCGGCCCGATCTATGCGCTGTCACGTCCCATGATCCATCTGGAACATGAAGGCCGTCCCCATCCGCATGAAGACCTGATCGCAGCCCTGCGCCAGCGTGACGTGGCGGCGGCACAGGCGGCGGTCGCGCGGGATTTCGAACATGCCCGCCGCTGGATCGAACCCCGCCTTTCCTGAACAGTCTCTGTCATGGACAGGGCCGCATGCGGCCCTGTCCATATGCCGTTGCCTTTACGGACGGTCCGATGACTTGAGCTGCGGCACTTCGATGTCAATTTCCAGCATCGAGACGGAGTTGCCACGGTCCAGCTTGACCTGCACCTTGTCCTGATCGACGGGGATATGCTTCTTGATCACCTGCAGGATTTCCGCATGCAGCTTGGAAAGCAGGTCGGATTCCGTGCCGTCGCCCGTGCGTTCATGGGCCAGCAGGATCTGGAGTCTGTCACGCGCTACGGGGGCGGAAGTCTTGTTACCGCGACCGAAGAAGGAACTGAACAGGCTCATCAGCCTCTCCCTTTGAACAGGCGTGCGAACAGCCCCTTGCGTTCGGTCGGCACGGTCACTTCCAGTTTTTCACCTTCCAGCCTGCGCGCGGCTTCCGCATAGGCACGGGCCGGCGGGCTGTCGGGGCTGCTGATGGTTACAGGCGCACCAAGGTTGGAGGCCCGCAGCACTTCCTCGCTTTCGGGAATGATGCCCAGCAGCGGTATGGACAGGATTTCCAGCACGTCCTCGATCCGCAGCATTTCGCCGCGTGCGGCGCGCGCCGGGTCGTAACGGGTCAGCAGCAGGTATTTCTCGATCTTGCCGCCAGCTTTCGCCCGTTCTGTCGTGCTGTCCAGCATGCCGATAATCCGGTCACTGTCACGCACGGAGGAGACTTCGGGATTGGTCACCACAACGGCGTAATCGGCATGGTACATGGCAAGCTGGGCGCCACGTTCAATGCCCGCCGGGCTGTCACAGATCACCCAGTCGAACTTTTCGCGCAGTTCCTGCATCACCTTGGCCACGCCTTCGGCGGTCAGGGCGTCCTTGTCGCGTGTCTGGGACGCGGGCAGGATGGACAGGGTCTCGATCCGCTTGTCGCGGATCAGCGCCTGCGAAAGCTTGGCGTCACCCTGGATCACGTTGATCAGGTCGAACACGACCCGGCGCTCGGCCCCCATGACAAGGTCGAGATTGCGCAGGCCGACGTCAAAATCGACAACAACGACATTCTGCCCGGTCTGTGCCAGTGCTGCGCCCAGTGCCGCGGTTGACGTTGTCTTTCCGACGCCGCCCTTGCCGGATGTGACAACCAGCACTTTTGCCATTGGGGTAGTTCCTTGTCCGCTCTTGGGGGGTGTTTTCTTGTTCATGACCTGATGGATACGGTTGTATGGGTTGGCGCGCGCATGGCGCAATGGGAAATCAGTGCGATGTCGTCAGGTTTTGCGGCCTGCGAATGTCGGCGGGACCAGTGGCTGCACAACAAGTGTGTCATTACTGAGAATGATCTGCGCGGGTTGCTGGACGTAGCGCGGATCTATTTCTTCGGCGGTAATGTAATAACCGTCAATAGCCGCCAGTTCGGCCTGCATCGAATGGGCGAAGATGCGCGCGTCCGGCTGCCCGTTCATGCCCGCAATGGCCCGGCCGCGCAGCGGGCCGTAAACATGGATCGATCCCCCTGCCGTCACTTCCGCGCCGGAAGCGACGGACCCCACGATGATGATGTCCCCGTCGGGGTTCATGATCGTCTGTCCCGAGCGGATCGGCTGTTCAAGGATCATGGATGAACCGCGCGGCGCCTCGGGGGCGGTGGCCGTGGCCGTATCCTCGGGGATTTCCACGGCGCCGGAAGCCCGCCCCCCCATGAAGCCCGCGGGCCAGTCCCACTGCGCGCAGGCGGGCCATGACGGATCGCCGCCTTCTATGCCGATGATGCGGATGCCACGTTCACGCAGCGCGGGATAGAGACCGGCCAGCCCTTCGGTCCCGGCATCCAGCAGGGACAGGTCCAGTATGACCGGCTTGCCCGCGAAGAACGTGCTGGACCGCGCGATCTGCGCATCCAGCCCGAGCAGCCAGTCCGCCAGCGCGGGTTCGGGCGAAAGCACCAGGGCAAGGAACGACCGCCCGCGTGCGCGGATTTTCGGTGGGGGACGCAGTTCGTCTGGCAACGTGATCCTGTCCTGTATGGTAAATGGGCGTGTCTGTTTTCAGCTATCGTGCCATGGGCCAACTGTCGAGGGGTGGATGCTGTTTCACCGCCCCTGCGCGCGCGCTTTTTCTTTCATGCGTACTCGGGGCTTGGCGAAGGGCGGCCCGATGCAATAAAGCGGAAGCATGCGCATCCTGTACCACCTTCCCCTTTCGCCGTATTCCCGCAAGGTTCGCCTCGTGCTGGGGGAAAAGCGGCTGCCGTTCGAACTCAAGATCGAGCGTATCTGGGAACAGCGTCCCGAATACCTTGACCGCAACCCTGCCGGCACGGTCCCCATGCTACAGGAAGAAAACGGCCTGTGCATTCCGGATTCGTGGGTGATCTGCGAATATCTGGAAGAAGCCTATCCCGACACCCCCCTTCTGGGCCGCACGCTGGCCGAACGGGTGGAAGTGCGCAGGCTGGTGGTGTGGTTTGACGAGAAATTCGGCCGCGAGGTATCGCGCAACCTGCTTAATGAAAAGGTGATGAAGCGCATTTCGGGACGCGGCAATCCCGATGGGGCGGCGCTGCGGGCGGGATACGCTAATATCCGCACCCACCTGTCCTATATCGACTGGCTGGCCGAAACGCGGCAGTGGCTGGCGGGGAACATGCTGTCGATGGCGGATTTCGCGGCGGCGGCGCATCTGTCCTGTCTCGACTTCCTTGATGACGTGGACTGGGCGCGGGCACCGGCGGCAAAGGACTGGTACGCCCGGATCAAGAGCCGCCCATGCTTCCGCTCCCTGCTGCAGGACCGCATCACCGGCATCAATCCGCCCGCCCATTACGCGGATCTGGATTTCTAGCGCCGTGAAGGCACAGACCGCGGGCTGCGACGCCATCGTGCTGGGCGCAGGGGCCGCGGGCCTTATGGCGGCGGCCACGGCGGGGCAGGCGGGCAGGCGGGTCATGGTGGTGGACCATGCGCCGCATGCGGGCCGCAAGATCCTGATTTCGGGTGGCGGGCGGTGCAATTTCACCAATATGGATATGGGCGCCAGTCAGTTTCTGTCTGGCAATCCGCATTTTGCGAAGTCGGCGCTGGCGCGGTACACCGCCGCCGATTTCCTGGCCCTGGTGCAGCGCCATCGCATCCCGTGGCATGAAAAGGCGGCGGGCCAGCTATTCTGCGACCGTTCAGCGCGTGACATCGTGGACATGCTGCTGCGTGAATGTGCCGTGGCACAGGTGGACATGCGCCTGTCGCACCGGATCATCGACGTGGCGCGTGATGGTGGCGGGGAATACCGGGTTGAAACGGATCAGGGGGTTTTCCGCGCCCGTAACCTGATCGTGGCGACAGGGGGACTGTCCATTCCCAAGCTGGGGGCCACGGGGCTGGCGCATGATCTCGCGCGCCGTTTCGGCCTGCGTGTCGTGGCCCCGGCCCCCGCGCTGGTGCCGCTGACCTTTGGCGCGCAGGACCGGGAATGGATGGAGCCGCTGGCCGGACTGTCCGTCAACGTGGGCATCGCATGCCGCAGCGGGACGGGGCGGCATGCGCGGGAGGTCATTTTCCGCGACGGCATGGTCTTTACCCATCGTGGCCTGTCTGGTCCCGCCATATTGCAGGCGTCATCCTACTGGCAGCCGGGACAGGCGCTGGACATCGACCTGCTGCCGGGCGTGGATGCGGGCCGCCGCGTGCTGGACATCAAGCGCGACCGCCCGCGCGCTGGCGGGCTGGCCATGCTGTCCATGCTGCTGCCGCAGCGGCTGGCACAGGTTTTCGCGCAGGCTTACCTGCCTGAAGGACAGCTTGCAGGCATGCCCGATGCCGTCCTGACCGCCGTGGCGCACCAGCTTGGCGCATGGCGGCTCAACCCCCATGGCACGGAAGGCTACGTCAAGGCGGAGGTTACGCGCGGCGGGGTGGATACCGACGGCCTGTCTTCGCGCGATATGGAAGCGCGGGACGTGCCGGGGCTGTTCATGGTGGGGGAAGCCGTGGACGTGACCGGGTGGCTGGGCGGCTATAATTTCCAGTGGGCATGGTCCAGCGGCCATGCGGCGGGGCAGGCCGTGGCGGAACGTAGCGGCTGATGCTGTTTGCCTCGCAGTCCTTCCTTGTGGTGTTCCTGCCGCTGGGGCTTGGACTGTATTACGCCGTATCGGGCAGCCGGGCCGCGCGGCAGGGCGTGGTGATTGCGGCATCGCTTGTATTCTACGGGTTATGGGACTGGCGGTTCGTGCCCTTCCTGCTGGGCATGGTCGGGTTCAACCAGATGGTGGCCATGGCGTGGGAGTGCTGGCGCAGGCGGGAATGGCTGTGGCTGGGCATTGCGGGCAACCTGCTGGTGCTGGGCAGTTTCAAATATGCTGACTGGCTGGCGGGCTGTCTGGTCTCCCTTACGGGGGGGATTCATACGCCGTGGCCGGTGGTGCTGCCGCTTGGACTTTCTTTTTTTGTGTTCCAGAAAATCTCCTATCTGGTGGATCTGGGGCGCGGGCAGGCGCGGGTTTACCGGCTGGCGGATTTCATGGAATTCGTGACCTTCTTCCCGCAGCTCGTGGCAGGGCCGATCGTGCGGCATAACGAACTGATCTGGCAGTTCGACGCCAGCCCGCGTGGCGCCATGATGTGGGAGAATATCGGCCGGGGCAGCCTGCTGCTGCTGGTTGGTCTGGGCAAGAAGGTCGGGCTGGCCGATACGCTGGGCAGCATGTGTGCGCCGGTATTCGATGCAGCCCATATGGGACATGCGCCGGATATGGCGGCGGCATGGCTCGCGGCCGTTGCCTACATGCTTCAGATCTATTTCGATTTTTCCGGTTATTCCGACATGGCCATCGGCATGGCGCTGATGATGGGGATACGTCTGCCCTTCAACTTCAACGCGCCATACCGGGCGGTGTCGGTGCGCGATTTCTGGCGGCGGTGGCACATGACGCTGTCGCGTTTCCTGCGCGATTACATCTACATACCGCTGGGTGGCAACCGCTGCGCGCCGCTGCGTCAGGTGGCCAATGTGATGGTTACGATGGGCCTTGCCGGTCTGTGGCACGGGGCGGGCTGGACCTTTGTGCTATGGGGGCTGCTGCATGGCGCTGCGCTGGCGGTGGCGCATGTATGGACGCGGACGGGGCGGGTCATGCCCCGATGGGGTGGGCGGGTGCTGACGCTGGCTTTCGTGCTGCTGACATGGGTGGTGTTCCGTGCCGCCGACCTGCCCACGGCGGGCCGGATGCTGGCGGGGATCGGTGGGGCGCAGGGGATCGGTGCGGCCAGTGTCCGGCATCCCGTGGTTCTGGGGCTGGCGCTGCTGGTGGCGCTGGTGGGTCCATCATCGCAGGAAGCCGTGCTTGAGCGCATGCGTCCGGCGCCCTGGCTGGCGGTGGCGGGGGGTGTGGCCTTCGTGCTGCTGCTGTTCCTGATGGGGGGCAGACCACCCGAACCCTTCATCTATTTCCAGTTCTGATACGGTGCGCGGTACTGTTGGGGCTGGTATTATGATGCCGCACTTCCCAATTTGAACGGATGGTCCCGCAGGGGCCGCGACAGGACGGTACAGGCAGGAGCATATGGCAGGCAGGCGTGACAGTATGGATGAAGGCCCGGCGGATCTGTTCGGCGGACTGCCGTCTGGCCATGGGGACCGCGATCCGGTCGTCTTTCCGCCCGCTGCCACGGCACAGCCCGCGCGCACCCAGCCACTGGCCGACAGGCTGCGCCCGGCCACGCTGGATGACGTGGTGGGGCAGGATCACCTGCTGGGGCCAAAGGGCAGCCTGCGGCAGATGCTGGCGCGCGGATCGCTGGCCAGCCTGATCCTGTGGGGTGGGCCGGGTGTGGGCAAGACCACCATCGCCCGCCTGCTGGCCAATGCGGCGGGGCTGCGCTTTGTCCAGCTTTCAGCCGTCTTTTCCGGTGTGGCCGATCTCAAGCGCGCGTTTGAGGAAGCCCGGCGCATCAGTGCGCAGGGCGGCGGCACCCTTCTGTTCGTGGATGAAATCCATCGCTTCAACCGCGCGCAGCAGGACGGGTTCCTGCCGGTGGTGGAAGATGGCACTGTGGTGCTGGTGGGTGCGACGACGGAAAACCCGTCCTTCGCGCTCAACAGCGCGCTGCTTTCGCGCTGTCAGGTGCTGGTGCTGCACCGGCTGGACGATGCGGCGATGGAACAGCTCCTGCACCGCGCGGAAGCTGCGACCGGCACGCCGCTGCCCCTGACACCCGAAGCGCGCGCCACCCTGCGCGCCATGGCTGATGGGGATGGGCGCTACCTTCTGAACATGGTCGAACAGCTTTTCGCCCTGCCGCCACAGGCTGTCCCGCTGGACCCGGCGGCGCTGTCAAACCTGCTGGCGCGGCGTGCCGCGCTGTATGACAAGGACCGTGAAGAGCATTACAACCTGATTTCCGCGCTGCATAAATCCATGCGGGGATCGGACCCCGACGCGGCGCTGTACTGGTTCGCCCGCATGCTGGAAGGTGGCGAGGACCCGCGCTATATCGCCCGTCGTCTGACCCGCTTCGCCGCGGAAGATGTGGGCATGGCCGACCCCCATGCCCTGCCGCTGGCGGTGGCGGCGTGGGAAACGTTCGAACGTCTTGGCTCGCCCGAAGGGGAACTGGCGCTCGCACAGCTTGTGGTGCATCTGGCCACCGCGCCGAAATCCAACGCGGTCTACAAGGGCTACAACATGGCCCGCCGCGCCGCTCGCGCCACGGGCAGCCTGATGCCACCGGCCCATATCCTGAATGCGCCGACCACGCTCATGAAGGATATCGGCTACGGCAAGGGCTATGAATACGACCATGATGCGGAAGGGGGCATATCGGGGCAGAATTACTTCCCCGATGGCATGCGCCGCCCGAAATTGTACCAGCCGACGGACCGTGGATATGAACGTGAAGTGGCGCGACGACTGGACAGTTGGAACAGAGTGCGCGAAAGCCGTCGGTCATGAGTGTCGTTTCCCTTACCGTCAGCGATGACGAAGCCGATATCCGTCTGGACCGCTGGTTCCGCCGGCATTACCCACACCTGACGCAGGGCGCGTTGCAGAAGCTGTGCCGCACGGGGCAGGTGCGCGTGGATGGCAAGCGCGCCACCGCCGCCACCCGTCTGGTGCCGGGGCAGGCGGTACGCGTGCCGCCCATACCCAACGCAAACCGTCCGCCGCCACTGGCGGTAAAGCCACTGGATGAGCGGCAGGTGCGTGAGATCAACAAGATGGTGATCTACCGCGACGAGCATGTGATCGTGCTCAACAAGCCCGCGGGCATTGCCGTGCAGGGCGGGCCGGGCATCACCCATCATATCGACGCGCTGCTTGACGGCCTGCGTGACAGCCCCGACGATCCGCGCCCGCGGCTGGTCCACCGTATCGACCGTGACACGTCCGGCCTGCTTCTGGTCGCCCGCACGCCCGGCGTTGCCGCCAAGCTGGCGGCTGCTTTCCGTGGGCGCGACGTGCATAAGGTCTACTGGGCCGTGGTTGTCGGGCGGCCCAGCCCGGCGACGGGCATCATCGACCAGCCGCTGACCAAGCTGGGCGCGGGTGCGGGCGCGATCAGCGTGGTGGCCGAACGCGGCGACGCGGATGCCGTCCATGCCCTGAGCGAATATGAAGTGCTGGATGCGGCCGCGCGCAAGATGTCGTGGCTGGCGCTCTCGCCCCTGACCGGTCGCACCCATCAGTTGCGCGTGCATTGCGAAGCGCTGGGCAACCCCATACTGGGCGACCCGAAATACGGCGGTGACATAGCGCATGTCGCGGGCTTTGCCGATCGGCTACACCTGCATGCACGTCGGCTGGAACTGCCTCATCCGGCAGGCGGCAGGCTGGTGGTGGAGGCGGAGCTTTCCCCCCACATGCGCGAAACATTCAGGCAGATCGGGTTTGTCGCACCTGCCGCGGCGCCCTGCCGGCGCATCTGACGCGCCGGGGAACGTACAGGACAGGAAGCGATATGGCACAGAACGCAAAGGCACGGCGGATATTGCTGGGTTCCGCCGCAGCGGTAGTGGTGGTGGCCGGTGGGGCCGGGTTCATGGTCCACTCCATGCTGGACCCCGAGGCACTGCGGACGAAAGCCATCGCCGCGATAGAGAAACAGACAGGTCGGCAGGTGCGCATGGGCGTGCCGGACCTGCATCTTTTGCCCAGCCTGTCGCTGTCCGTGCGTGATGTCGGCCTGTCCGACATGGCCGGTGGTGCTTATGCGGACATGGTCACGGCGGACAGGCTGGAAGCCACGGTGGGGCTTATGGCGCTGCTGAATCATGAAATCCGGCTTGATGATGTGAAGCTGGACCATCCGGTGGTCCATCTGGAACGCACGGCACAGGGGCAGGCCAACTGGCGCCTGTCCCCCGCCGGTCCGCAGGCCACCGCCACCGCGCAGCCCGCAACGACGCAGGCCGCATCTGACTGGAAGGTGCAGATCGGCAGTATCCGGGTCGCCAACGCCGATCTGGACTGGGATGACCAGATGACGGGCAGCAAGGGCAAGGTCGTGCTGGACCATGCCAACCTGTCCGGTGTCAGTGGTGAAAAACCGCAGATCGACATCGCGGGCCATAATGATGGCGGCGGCTTCACGCTGACGGGCTATACCGGCCCGATCAACCTGACATCCACCGCGCGTTCCGGCTGGCCGGTCGCGTTGAACGCCGCCTTCACTTCGGGCGGGCAGCCGGTGGGGCAGGTGGCCCTGTCGGGCAGTGTGGCCGACCCGGATCACATGAAGGGCTACAACCTGGCACTTGATGGCAGCATCGCCAGCCTGAAGGCGATCGAGGCCGTGGTGCCCGGCCTGAACCTGCCTGATGTGCGGCGTCTCTCGCTCAGGGCGAAGGTGGTGGATGGCAGTGCGGCGGACAAGGAAGGCAGCACGCCGCTGCTCGACAGCCTGCATCTGGATACCGGGGCTGTGGATGCGGGGCCGTATGTGACAGGGCTGACGCTGCAGGGCCTGTCCATCGATGCGCCGGGTCCAAAGGATACCGTCACCATCCGCACGCAGGGACAGTGGGAAGGGCAGTGGCTGAAACTGTCCGGCACGCTGGGTTCGCTCCAGCAGGTCGAGGCCGCTGTCCTGTCCCACCTGTCGGACCCGCTGCCGCTTTCGCTTGATGTATCGGGCGATCCGGGTTCGATGCGGATTGCGGGCACGCTGGGCGGATCGCGCGCGGTGGTGAATGTTACGGCTTCCGCCGGGCATCTTGCATTGCCGCATGGGGCGGGGATCGACCATCTTGAAGCCTCCACCCATCTGGTGAGCGAGGACAACGGCGCGCATTTCCAGCTATCCGATATCGCGGTCAAGAGCACGCAGGTCTCCCTTCAGGGGGCGCTGGACCTGTCGGTCCATGGCGGCCATGACGGCGTGCCGCTGCTGGCGGGCACGCTGGATGCAAGTTGGCTGAATGCGGATGCCCTGATGGCGCAGGGCGCGAAGGCCGATGCGACCGGCGTAACCGCCCCGGCGCAGGAAACGGCTGCTGGCGATACGCTGCCCTTTGCCGAACTGCGCAAGCAGGATGTGGACCTGCGGCTAAGTGTCGGCCAGATGGAATTTGAGGGTGACGACTACCACAATGCCCTGACGCATGTGGTCCTGCGTAACGGGCGGCTGACCATTGACCCGATACAGGCGCAGGGCACGGGACGCAGCATATCGGGCCAGCTTACGGTTGATGCATCAGGCAGCGTGCCCACCATATCCGGCACGATCGGCACGCTGGTGCTGCCTGCCACATGGGTGGAAAGCAGGGCGGGCCTGTCCAACATGGTGCAGGGTGCGTTGCAGGTGGTCGGAACGGGGCGTGCGCAGGGCAATACCCGCACCGAACTGCGCAACAGCATGACGGGCCATATGGGCGTGTCGATGGTCAATGGCACGGTCAGCGGCAGCGCGCTGGGCGCGATGCTGGGTGACACCGCGCGGGGTGCGCTGGGGTCCGGTCCGATCGCGCTGCGCTGTTTTGGCGTGCACATGGATATGGCGGGTGGACGCGCCAATATCGATACGATCGGCGTGCAGACCAACGCGCTGACTGTCACCGGCCACGGCACGGTGGGGATGGTCACGCAGGATCTGGACCTGCATCTCGTGCCGCAGGTGCTTATTGGCGGGACGGGTGCCAGCCTGCCGCTGCGTGTTGGCGGCACCCTGTCCGCGCCGCGTCCGAAGATGGATGCGGGTTCGGACGGACGCTACGCCATCGGTTTGCTGCTGGGTGGATCGGGCAAGAATACCGCCATTGCCGATCCCTGCCCCGCGACGCTGAAGGCCGCACGCGAAGGACAGCCCGGTCCCCAGCCCACCACGGCGGCCCCCAGGGCTGCGGATGCATCCACGTCAGGCGGGGCGGCGGCGATTCTGGGCAATTCCAAGGGTGCGCCCAATCTCAAGAAAGCCGCTGGCCTGCTGAAAGGCCTGGGTATCCTGAAATGATGAAAGACGGCGTACGCGTACCCAGCGCGCAGAAAGCGGGCAGTCGCAAACGGTTCTGGACGGATGCGGCCGTGCGCCCAACTGCGGATGGCCTGTTCGGGGTTGAACTTGACGGCCGGCCCATCCGTCTGCCCGGCGGGGCGGTGCTCTGTGTTGCCTCCGCCGCGCTGGCTGAAGCCATTGCGGCGGAATGGGCGCAGGCGGGCGGGGAGAAAGGGGGCATGTTCACCCCCGATGACCTGCCCATGACCCGCATAACCGGCAGCATGATCGAACGCGTGGCTCCCGATCCGGCGGCGCAGGTGGCGGCGTTATTGCAGTATGTGGATGGCGAGCTGCTGTGTTACCGCGCGGATTATCCCGCCCAGCTCTGCACCCGCCAGAAGGCGGAATGGGACCCGCAGCTTGCATGGCTGCGCGCACGGCATGGCATCGATATGGCGGTCACGCAGGGCATCATGCCGCTGGTGCAGCCGCAAGGCGTGCAGGCGGCGTGGCAGGAACTGCTGGACAGGCTGGATAATGCGACGCTGGCCGCCCTTGGCGTCATGGTGCCCGCCATGAAAAGCATTGTGCTGGGCTATGCGGTGGCGACGGGCGCGCTGTCAGCCGCGCGCGCCGCTGATATTGCCAGCGTGGATGAACTGACCCAGATGGCGATATGGGGGCGCGATGAAAAACAGGTCGAGACCCTGCGCCTGCTGACGGCGGAGGTGGAGGACGCGGCCCGCTTCCTGCGCCTGTGCCATACGGGGTAAGAACCCCGCGGAAGTAAAAACGGCCCGGTCTGAACCGGGCCGTTTTCATATGGAAATCAGGGCACCAGAACGGTGGCGCTGGCCTGACAGGCTATGCCTTCCTCGCGCCCGGTAAAGCCAAGGCGTTCGGACGTGGTGGCCTTGACCGAAATCCGGTCGATATCAACCTTCAGCAGTTCGGCCAGACGCGCGCGCATCGCTTCCGAATGCGGGCCGATCTTGGGGCGTTCACAGATCAGGGTCACATCGGCATTGACCAGCATGCCGCCGCGCTGGCGGATGCGTTCGCCCGCATGGATCAGGAAGCGCGCGCTGTCCGCATCCTTCCACTCGTTCTGGCTGGGGGGGAAGTGGCGGCCGATATCCCCTTCGGCCAGCGCACCATAAATCGCATCGCACAGGGCATGGATGCCCACATCCGCATCGGAATGCCCGGCAAGGCCGCGCGTGTGGGGCACGGTGATGCCACACATGATCAGGGGACGGTTTTCGGCAAAGGCGTGTACGTCATAGCCGATCCCGGTGCGCGGCAGCAGGGTCGGGCCGATCAGGCGTTCCAGGCGCACCAGATCCTCCTTGTAGGTCAGTTTGATATTGTCTTCCGAACCGGGAACGATGGCGACGGGGTGCCCGGCCTTTTCCAGCAGGGCGGCATCGTCGGTCGCATCCGCAGCCTCGGCGGAGCGATGCAGGTCGCGCAGCAGCCCGAAGCGGAAGCCCTGCGGCGTCTGGGCGCGGAACAGGTCCGTGCGGGGCACGGTATCGGTAATGATGCCGTCCCTGGCGCGTTTGATGGTATCGGCTACCGGCACGGCGGGAATGGCCCCGGCATACTGCGACAGGGCCGCGATCACGCCCTGCGTCACGCTGTCGGGCACGTAGGGGCGGGCACCGTCATGGATCAGCACCAGATCGGGGCGCTCGCCTTCGGGAAGGCGGTCAAGCGCCTCAAGTCCCGCGCTGACGCTGGCCTGACGTGTATCGCCGCCGGATACGACCGGCAGGACCGTGCAGCCTTCGGGTGCGAATCCCTCAAGCGCTGCGCCCAGCAGGGCGGGATCGCCCACGGGCTGGATCATCCCGACATGAGGGGCAAGGGCATCCGCCGCATGGCGGATGACGGGCCGTCCGCCCAGCGTGACATACTGCTTGGCGACGGGGGCCGCGGTCTGGGCGCTGTACCGGCTACCCTGGCCTGCGGCAAGAAGAATGGCTGCAACACGCATGATGCGGAGCAATGCGGCCATGTCGCCCGCGCGTCAAGCATCGCGGGGGAATAAATGACTGCGGTTGTGGATGGTCATGCTGCTGGCCTGCGTCCGCTCGGGTATGGGCATCATTGCGCGGCGGCTGGCTGACTGTCCGTTGCGGCTGATCCATGACCCGCAGGGAAGGTGCATTCCGATTGGCTTCCTGCCGCCGGTTTCCCGCCAGATGCGCGGCCTGCGCCATCGCGGGGAAATGTTGCTTCAATGCACCGAAGCCGATTGCGTGGGGCGGCGTGAGGGGGTATTCTGCCTAAATCATAAGCATTATTGATGGATTGTGGCTGCCACACCCATTGCGCCGTCATGAACACGGCCGGGTGCAGGGGCAGGGAAGCGGGGTTCATGTCGTCTCAACTGCTGTCGCCTATTGATCTGGGGGGTGGGGTCGTCCTGCAGGCGCCCGTCATTCTGGCGCCCATGGCCGGGGTGACCGACCTGCCGTTCCGCAGGCTGGCGCGCAGGCTCGGGGCCGGGCTGGTCGTGTCGGAAATGATCGCGTCGTGGGCTATGGTCCGCGAAAACCAGAATACCCTGCGCATGGCGGAAGTGGCGGATGACGGTCCCAATTCCGTGCAGCTTGCCGGTTGCGACCCCGATGCGATGGGTCAGGCGGCCCGGATCGCGGTTGATCGCGGGGCGGACATCATCGACATCAATTTCGGCTGCCCGGTGAAAAAGGTGGCGGTGGGGCAGCTTGCGGGTTCAGCCCTCATGCGGGACGAGGCGCAGGCCGGTCGCCTGCTTGAAGGCGTGGTGCGCGCGGTGAACGTTCCCGTCACGCTCAAGATGCGCATGGGATGGGATCATAACAGCCTGAACGCCCCCACGCTGGCCCGGATTGCACAGGAATCGGGCATCCGCATGGTGACGGTACACGGCCGCACCCGTCAGCAGTTCTATAACGGCACGGCTGACTGGCGTTTCGTGCGCAAGGTGGTGGATGCGGTGGATCTGCCGGTTATCGTCAATGGCGATATCCTGACGGTGGAAGACGCCCGCGTGGCCCTTGAACGTTCCGGCGCGCAGGGTGTGATGATCGGCCGGGGCTGTTATGGCCGCCCGTGGTTTCTGGCGCAGGTCGCCCGCGCGCTCATGAACGGCGAGGATGTGCCCGAGCCTGACCTTGCGGCGGAAAAGGCCATCGTGCTGGAACATTATGGCATGATGATCGACCATTTCGGCGCCCATCCCGGCCTGCGTCTGGCGCGCAAGCATGTGTCCTGGTATTCGGCGGGGCTGCCCGATTCGGCGGGTTTCCGCGCCGCGATCAACCGTGTGGATGCAGTTGATGCCGCCATCGGCATGATCCATGAATTCTATGACCGCCAGATCGAAGCGGGCAATGTGCGCGGGCCACGCCCCTCCACCATGGAGGCGGAAAGGGCCGCCGCACAGGCGGCATGAGGGAAAGCCCGTCCCCTTCTGATGGCCCCGGTGGCTGTACGCCCGCCAATGTAACGGGCAATGGCCGGATCGTGCTTGATTCGCTGGCTTTGCCGGTCATGGTCGTGCGGGCCGATAACAGCATCGGTTACGTCAACAGCGCGGCGGAGCCGTTTTTTGGCATGTCGCGCTCCTATCTGGCGCAGTCGCGGCTGACCGACCTGCTGCCTGCCGACAATCCCGTATTCATGCTCATGGAGCAGGTGCGCGCGCAGGACCATACCGTGGTCGAGCACGAGGTTACGCTGGAAAGCCCCCGCCTGCATCATGACGGTGTCACCGTGCAGGGTGCGCCCATGCCGGAGGAACCGGGTTCGGTCGTCCTGACCTTCCATGATTTTTCAGCCGTGCGCGTGCTGGACCGGCAGCTTACCTTCCGTTCCGCCGCGCGCAGCGTGGCGGGCATGGCCGCCATTCTGGCGCATGAGGTCAAGAACCCCCTTTCGGGCATAAGGGGGGCCGCGCAGTTGCTTGAAACATCGGTGGGCGAGTCCGACCGGGAGCTTGCGGTCCTGATCCAGGACGAGGTCAACCGTATCCGTGACCTTGTGGACCGGATGGACATGTTCAGCGACCGTCCAATCGAACGCAGGCCGGTCAACATCCATCGCGTACTCGAACATGTGCGCAGGCTGGCCCAGCAGGGTTTTGCCGCCGATATCCGGTTTCAGGAAGAATACGATCCTTCCCTTCCCCCCGTATGGGGCAACCGCGACCAGTTGGTGCAGGTGCTGCTCAACCTTGTGAAGAACGCAGCCGAAGCCCTGCACGATCATCCCGCCGACGCGCCCGCCCCCGTGATTACGCTTACGACCGGCTACCGGCCCGGCATATGGGTCTCCACCGGCGGGGGGCAGCGCGTGCAGCTACCGCTGCTGGTTTCGGTGCGCGACAACGGGCCGGGCATTCCCGACAATATCCGCCCGCACCTGTTCGAGCCGTTCCTGACAACAAAAACAACGGGCAGCGGGCTGGGGCTGGCGCTTGCAGGCAAGATCGTGGGAGACCACGGCGGCGTGATCGAGGTGGAAAGCCAGCCCGGCTGCACGGACGTACTGCTGCATCTGCCTGTCGTGACGGAAGACCGTGAGACCCCGTAATGCCCCCATTCCAGTTCCTGAGAGATTTATAGCGAATGTCGCTGCCGACCATTCTTGTTGCCGATGATGACCGCTCCATCCGTACGGTATTAAGCCAGGCGCTGGGACGCGGGGGGTATCAGGTCCGCGCCACCGCGCAGGCATCGACCCTGTGGCAGTGGATCGAGGAAGGCGAGGGCGACCTCGTGATTACCGATGTGGTCATGCCCGATGAAAACGGGCTGGACCTGATCCCGCGCATCCGCCGTATCCGGCCCGACCTGCGCGTGGTGGTCATGAGTGCGCAGTCCACCCTGATGACGGCGGTCAAGGCGACGCAGCGCGGCGCGTTCGAATACCTGCCCAAGCCGTTCGACCTCAAGGAAGTGCTGGCGGTGGTGGCGCGTGCGCTGGCGACACCGGCAACTCCGGTCCAGCCGCTGGCCGCCCCCGCGCCGGACGAGCAGATGTCGCTTATCGGCCGTTCGGTCGTGATGCAGGACATCTACCGCATCATCGCCCGGCTCACGACTTCGGACCTGACCGTAATGATCGGTGGCGAGAGCGGCACGGGCAAGGAACTGGTGGCGCGCGCACTGCATGAATACGGGCGCAGGCGCACGGGGCCGTTCGTCGCCATCAACATGGCGGCCATTCCGCGCAACCTGATCGAAAGCGAACTGTTCGGGCATGAACGCGGGGCCTTTACCGGGGCCGCGACCCGCGTGGCCGGACGCTTCGAACAGGCGGCGGGTGGCACGCTGTTCCTTGACGAAATCGGGGACATGCCACCCGAAGCCCAGACCCGCCTGCTGCGCGTGCTGCAGGATGGAGAGTTCACGACCGTAGGCGGCACCGCGCCCATCCGCGCCAATGTGCGCATCATTGCCGCGACGCACCGCGACCTGCGGCAGGCGATCCGTGCCGGAACCTTCCGCGAGGATCTGTATTACCGCCTGAACGTGGTGCCCATGCGCCTGCCCCCCCTGCGGGAGCGGGTGGAGGACATTCCCCTTCTGGCCCGTCATTTCCTTAATGAAAACGCGGATGAGGGCGGGGTCGTGCGCCTGCTGGATGATGATGCGGTGGCCCGGCTGCAGGCCTATCGCTGGCCCGGTAACGTGCGCGAGCTTGAAAATCTCATGCGCCGCATCATTGCCCTGCACCCGCAGGAAAATATCGGCGCGGACATCATCGATGCCGAACTGGTCGAAGCCGGCAACATGGCGGCACAGGGCGAAGGCGAGGCTACCGGCCTGACCGAAACGCTGGCGGAAGCGGTGGAGCGTCACCTGCGCCGCTTCCTGTCATCGGGGCAGGACGGCATCCCGATGAGCGATATCTACGACAAGGTGATAGCCGAGGTCGAACGCCCGCTGATCACCATGACGCTGGCGGCCACACGCGGCAACCAGATCCGTGCCGCCGCCATGCTGGGGCTGAACCGCAATACGCTGCGCAAGAAGATACGCGACCTCGATATCCCCGTCGTGCGTGGCGGTAGCTGACCATGGACGCCACGCCCCGTCCCGGTGCCGCCTACCGTCTGGCGCGTCGCATGCTGGACATGCTGGTGCGCCGCAATGTGGCGCTGGTTCTGGTCCTGCTGGCGCTGGTGCTGGGGGTGGCGACATTCGTGGTGCTGTCGGGTGGCCGGTCGCTGGCCCATCATCCGCAGATACAGGCTCTGGTCTTTGTCCTGAACTTCCTTGTCCTGCTACTGCTGGCGACATCGCTGACCGAAAAGGTGGGGCGTGTGCTGGCTGAACGCCGCAGCGGGCTGGCGGGCGCGCGGCTGCATGTGCGGCTGGTGACGCTGTTCGGTATCGTGGCGGTGGCCCCCACGATCGTCGTGGGCACGTTCGCGGCCGTATTCTTTCATTACGGCATCCAGATCTGGTTCAGCGACCGGGTGAATACCGCGCTGAACGAAGCGCTGGAGACATCACGCGGATATCTGCAGGAACATAACGCCAATATCCGCACGGAAGCCTTCTCGCTGGCGAATTACCTTGTCAGTGCGCAGAACGGGCTGGCGGGTTCGGGTGGCGACCTGCTGCATGATTCCGATGCCCTGTCGCAGGTTCTGGACTCGCAGGCCACGCTGCGCGGACTGGATGTGGCCGTGGTCTATGACCCGTTTACCAACACGGTCGTCGCTTCCGGCGGGCTGATGGGGCGTGCGGCCAACCTGAAGGACCTGCCGCCGCCTGCCGCCACGCTGATGGCGCGCACCAACGAAATCGCGATCCTTGATTCGGCGGATGAAAAAACCGTCCGCGCGGTGGTTACGCTGGGCGATACGCCGCCGCTCATGCTGATGATCGCCCGCCCGGTCGATCCCGCCATTCTCGAACACATGCACCGCACCGAACAGGTGGTGGCCGATTACCAGCGCCTCAACGGCAACCGGGGGAAGATACAGTTCACCTTCGTGCTGATCTTCGCGCTGGTGGCGGTTCTGGTCCTGGCCACGGCCATCCTGATCGGGCTCATGCTCGCCAACCAGATCGTGCGCCCCCTGCGTCTGCTCATTCTGGCGTCCGAACGGGTCAGCAAGGGCAATCTGGACAGCAATGTGCCCGAAGGCGACCGCGATGACGAGGTATCCAGCCTGTCGCGCGCCTTCAACCGCATGACCACCCAGCTTGCGACCCAGCGGGCCGAACTGGTCAACGCCACCAACCAGATCAATGAACGCCGCCGCTTTACCGAAGCAGTGCTGTCCGGCGTTTCCGCCGGGGTGATCGGGCTGGATTCGCATCGTGTGATCGAACTGCCCAACCGGGCCGCAAGCGTGCTGCTGCACCGTGACATGGCGGCATGCGTCGGTCGCCCGCTGATCGACGTGGTGCCCGAACTGGCCGACATGCTGGCCCGCATCGCCCATGACGGCGCGCGGGAACTGACGGGGGAAGTCAACGTGCTGGCCGGTGGGCGTGCCAGCACGCTGCTGGTGCGAATCGGCGCGGAAATGCAGAGCACCGTGACCGGCGATTTCGCTGACGGTTATGTGGTCACCTTTGATGACATAACAGCCCTGCAGGTTGCGCAGCGCAAGGCGGCATGGGCGGATGTCGCGCGTCGCATCGCGCATGAGATCAAGAACCCGCTCACCCCCATCCAGCTTGCCGCCGAACGGCTCAAGCGGCGCTTCCTGCGTGAAATCGCCTCCGATCCCGATACCTTTGCCCAGTGCGTGGATACGATCATCCGCCATGTGGGCGATATCGGGCGGATGGTGGATGAATTTTCCGCGTTCGCGCGGATGCCGCAGCCCGTCATGCGGGTGGAAGACCTGTCACGCATCGTGCGCGAGGCCCTGATCCTGCAACGCAATGCCCATCCCGAAATCATCTACGAGGCGACGCTGCCCGATCGCGGGCCGCTGGTGAACTGCGACCGCAGGCTGGTGGGGCAGGCGCTGACGAACCTGTTGCAGAACGCGGCGGACGCCATCGCCATGCGCGCCGGTGCCGCCGCATCGGGCGGGGATGGCGTGATCGGCACGATCCGTATTACATTGGAACATGAAGGCCCGAATGTCGTGCTCGCAATCGCGGATGACGGAATCGGGCTGCCGGTTGAGGATCGCGCCCGACTGACCGAGCCATATGTGACGCACAAGCCCAAGGGCACGGGGCTTGGTCTTGCGATCGTCAAGAAAATTCTTGAAGATCATGGCGGTAGCATCGGGCTTGAGGACCGCGCCGGGGGCAGGGGAGCTGTGTCGACGTTGATTTTGCCGATAAAGGACGACCATGGGGCATGAAATCCTGATCGTTGATGACGAGCCGGATATTCGGCTCCTTATCGAGGGTATTCTGGCCGATGAAGGATACGAGACCCGGCTGGCCGGGGATTCCGATTCCGCCATTGCCGCCTTCCGGGAACGTCGTCCCTCGCTTGTGGTGCTCGATGTCTGGCTTCAGGGGTCGCGGCTGGACGGGCTTGGCATCCTCAATGTCCTGCACAAGGAAGAACCGTCCGTTCCCGTCATCATGATATCGGGCCACGGCACGATCGAGACGGCGGTTGCCGCCCTTCAGCACGGGGCGTACGACTTTATCGAAAAACCCTTTCAGGCCGACCGGCTGCTTGTGGTCGTGCGCCGCGCGCTGGAAGCCTCCCGTCTTGCGCGCGAAAATGCGGAACTGCGCCTGCGCGCGGGCTCCGGCACCGTGCTGGAGGGGCGCAGTGCGGCCATAGTCGCCGTACGCAACCAGATCGACCGCGTGGCCCCCACGGGTTCGCGCGTCCTGATCTCCGGCGCGGCGGGCACGGGCAAGGAAATCGCGGCGCGGATGATTCATGCCAGTTCCCGCCGGGCGGAAGGGCCGTTCATCGCGCTCAACTGCGCCACCCTTGCCCCCGGCCGGTTCGAGGAGGAACTGTTCGGCATCGAAGGTGGGGAAAACGGCACGGGCCGCCGTACGGGCGTGCTGGAACGCGCCCATGGGGGCACGCTGCTGCTGGATGAAGTGTCGGACATGCCGCTGGAAACGCAGGGCAAGATCGTCCGCGCCCTTCAGGACCAGACGTTCGAGCGCCTCGGCGGCGCGCGGCGGGTCAAGGTGGATGTGCGCGTGCTGGCCACCACGAACCGGGACCTGCAGTCCGAAATCGCGCTGGGGCGTTTCCGGGAGGATCTGTACTACCGTCTGGCCGTCGTGCCGCTGCGGATTCCCAGCCTGCGGGAACGGCGCGAGGACATACCCGAACTTGCGCGCATGTTCCTTGACCGTGCGGCGGAAAATGCCGGTCTGCCCATGCGTGAACTGTCGGGCGATGCGATTGCCGCGCTGCAGAGTTATGAATGGCCGGGGAACGTGCGCGAACTGCGCAACCTTATGGAGAGGCTGCTCATTATGATGCCGGGCAACAGCGGCGATCCCATCCGGGCGGACATGCTGCCGTCCACGGTGGGGGAAGGGGCGCCCGCGCTGCTCAAGTTCGATTCTGACGAGGATGTGATGAGCCTGCCCCTGAGGGAGGCGCGCGACCTGTTCGAGACCCAGTACCTGCAGGCGCAGCTTCTGCGCTTTGGGGGAAATATCAGCCGTACCGCCGGATTTGTCGGGATGGAACGCAGTGCGCTGCACCGCAAGCTCAAGCAGCTTGGCGTCACATCCGAGGATCGTAACGCCGGATGAATTTTTGCCCCGTGCACCCATGACTGCTACACAACGAACTGTGATACGGACGGTGGCAACGCCGTAGCATGACACGAGACTGTGCCGTGTAAACCCGCCCAACAAGTAATCAAGTAAGGCCCTGCCCGTGGCAAAAGAACCTTCCCAGAATGTACAGGACGTGTTTCTCAACCACGTCCGCCGGTCGAAAACGCCGGTCACCATTTTTCTCGTAAACGGTGTCAAGCTTCAGGGCATCATCACCTGGTTTGACAATTTCTCCGTCCTGCTGCGGCGCGACGGGCATACGCAGCTTGTCTACAAGCATGCGATCAGCACGGTCATGCCCGCGACACCGGTCAGCCTGTTCGAACCGCCCGCCGAAAGCAGCGGGGCGGAAGATCACGCAGTAACGGATGGCAGCCTGTCGTGACGGCGGTGGTGCCGTCATCTGCCACGCGCGCGGCCGTCATCCTGCCGTGGGAACGTCCCGACCGGCATGATGATGCCCGCGCCGCCGAAGCGCGGCTGGAGGAAGCGGTCGGTCTGGCCGCCTCCATCGGGCTGGTGATCGTCTGTCAGGCCGTGCTGCTGCTGCGTGCGCGCAGGCCCGCCACCCTGCTGGGGGGTGGACAGGTTGAATCACTCAAGGAAACGGTCCAGGCGGACAACATCAAGGTTGTCATCATCGATTCCCGCCTGACGCCCGTGCAGCAGCGCAACCTTGAGCGCGCGCTTGGGTGCAAGGTGATCGATCGGACCGCGCTGATCCTTGATATCTTTGGCGAACGCGCCGCCACGCGTGAAGGCACGCTGCAGGTCGAACTGGCGCATCTGGAATACCAGCGCAGCCGCCTTGTGCGGACATGGACCCATCTTGAACGCCAGCGCGGTGGCTTCGGCTTCCTTGGCGGTCCCGGTGAAACCCAGATCGAGGCCGACCGCCGCATGATCGGGGACCGGATCGTGCGCCTCAAGCGCGAGCTTGAGCAGGTCCGCCGCACCCGCGGCCTGCACCGGCAGGCCCGCAGGCGCGTGCCGTTCCCCATCGTGGCCCTTGTCGGTTACACCAATGCGGGCAAGTCCACCCTGTTCAACGCGCTGACCGGGGCCAGCGTATATGCGCAGGATCAGCTTTTCGCCACGCTCGATCCCACCATGCGCAGCATCCAGCTTCCATCGGGGCGGCGGGTGATCCTGTCCGATACGGTGGGCTTCATAAGCGACCTGCCGACCGAACTGATCGCAGCCTTCCGCGCCACGCTGGAAGAGGTGGCCGAAGCGGACATCATCCTGCATGTGCGCGATGTCGCCCATCCGGACAGCGTATCCCAGCGCAATGATGTGATCGAGGTGCTTGAAGGCATGGCCCGCACCGGCACGATCGAACAGGACTGGCAGTCCCGCGTGATCGAGGTGCTGAACAAGGCCGATCTGGTGGGCGGGCGTGATGCGGTGGGCGCCCGACCGGGCAATGTGGTCATTTCCGCCATCACTGGCGATGGCCTGCCTGACCTGCTGGCCGCGATTGACGAGCGCATGACGCGGGCGATGGAAGTCGTCGCCTACCGCGTGCCGCTGACCCAGGGCGCCGCCATGGCATGGCTGCACGAACATGGGGAAGTCATCGCCCGGACGGACGGGGAGGACGGCACTGACATGACCGTCCGTGTATCCCCTGCCAATCGCGCGCGGTTCGAAATGCAGTTCGGTGATGTCGTGACGTGCATGCAGCCTTCGTAGCCGGTTCCGGCGTGCGATGAGCGGAGTGCGATGACCGGGGTGTGACCGATGTGTGACCGGGGCGGGGTGGAAAATCCACTGCTGCGGGTGCATGGATGGGTGGCCGCGAACTGACACGCATAACGGAGGTGGCAATGACGGTACGGATCACACTGGCGGACATGCACATTGTGGTGGGCATGATGCGGGCGGCGGCGAACCGTCATGTCATGCCCCATTTCCGCTGTCTTGACCGTGCCGACATCCGCACCAAGACCAGTGCGCTGGATATCGTGACCATAGCGGATGAGGCCACCGAGCAGGACCTGACCGCCGCCCTGCAGGCCGCGTGGCCCGGTGCGCTGGTGGTGGGGGAGGAAGCGGTGGCAGCCGATCCCGCCCTGCTGGACGGATTGGCGTCGGCGGATCTTGCCTTTGTGATTGACCCGATTGATGGCACGGCGAATTACGCGGCGGGCGTGCCGCTGTTCGGGATCATGGTCTCCGCCCTGTCCGGTGGCGAGGTGATCGGTGGGGCGATTGTCGATCCGGTCTGTGACATCGCGGTACTGGCCGCGCGGGGACATGGCGCATGGCTGCATGACCAGCGGGGCCGCGAACGCCGCCTGCACGTTGCGCCCCCCGTGCCGCCACAGCAGATGTCGGGCAATGCCTCCTGGCGCTACCTGCCCGCACCCGTGCGGGAGGCCGTGACGCGGAACCTGCCAAAGGTGGCGGGATCATGGGATTTCCGCTGTGCGGCGCATGAATATCTGATGCTGGTGGACGGGCGCTGCCATTTCCTGCTGTTCAACCGCACCCTGCCATGGGACCATCTGGCGGGCTGGCTGATCCATGCGGAAGCAGGCGGCTATGCCGCCCGGTTCGATGGCACGCCTTACCGTGTGACCAATCATGGCGGTGGCCTGCTTTATGCGCCGGACAGGGAAAGCTGGCACGCCCTGCACGCCCTGCTGTTCGGCCCTACCTGATACATACGCCGGGTGAGTCTCGGCTTTCTCCTCCACGGATTGCAGGCGCATCGCCGCTGGATTGCCGGGACGGTCCGGCTGTCACACGCGGGATTTCAGCGTAAACGGTTTTACCAGCGCGATGCCCGGGGGCGGCAGGTCAGCTTTCGGGCATCATATCCGCGCGTTCGCGGCGTTTGACCGCCTGCCAGCCTTCTTCCATGGTCTTTACGTCCACATCCCCAAGGCTGAGGCCACGCGCCATGATGTCGTGTTCCATGGCGGTGAAGCGGCGGGTGAACTTGGCGTTTGCCTGACGCAGGCAGGCTTCGGGGTCCATGTCCAGCTTGCGGGCCAGCGTGGCCAGCGTAAACAGCACATCGCCCAGTTCGTCGAATATCTTTTCCCGATCGCCCGATTCCAGTTCGACCTTCAGTTCGTCCAGTTCCTCGTCCACCTTGGCCGCGACTTCGCCCACCGTGTCCCAGTCGAAACCGGTGCGCGCCGCGCGGGCCGACAGCTTGCGCGCGCGCAGCAGGGCGGGCAGCCCCACGGGCACGTCGTCCAGCGTGCCGCCGCGGTTGCGGGCCAGACGTTCCTGCGCCTTGCCGTTTTCCCACTGGCCTGCACTGGCCGGGGTGTCGCCAAATACATGGGGATGGCGGCGCACCATCTTGTCGCCGATCATCCGGGCGACGGTGGCGAAATCGAACAGGCCCTGCTCATCGGCCATCTGCGCGTGATAGACCACCTGCAGCAGCAGGTCGCCCAGTTCATCGGGCAGGCTGTCCCAGTCCTCACGCGCGATGGTGTCCGCCACTTCATAGGCTTCTTCGATGCTGTAGGGCGCTATGGTGGCGAAGTTCTGGGCCTTGTCCCACGGGCAGCCGGTCTGCGGGTCACGCAGGCGGGCCATGATGTCCAGCAGGCGTTGCAGGGCGGTCGGGGCATCGTGCATGGGGCGGTTTCCTGCCTGTTTTGGTTGCGGTCTTGCGCAGGTTTTGTATAGATCGGCCACCGCGTGGGCGGAAAGTTTTTATCGGGACGCATGGAACATGAGCAGCGACGCACAGGCAGCGGTCTTTATCGATGGTGAGGCAGGGACAACCGGGCTGGGTATCCGTAACCGCCTGAAGCACCTGCCGGTCACGCTGCGTTCCATTGATCCAGAACGGCGCAAGGACCCGCAGGCGCGGCGAGACATGATGGCGTCGGTCGATGTCGTCATCCTGTGCCTGCCCGATGCGGCGGCACGCGAAGCCGTGGCGATGGCCGATGAAATGGGGGCTGATGCCCCCCGCGTGCTGGACGCCAGCACGGCGTTCCGGACCGATCCGGCATGGGTTTACGGTTTTCCGGAAATGGATGCGGGCCAGCCTGCTGCCATCCGTGCCGCGGCGCGGGTATCGAACCCCGGCTGTTACCCCACCGGCATGATCGGCCTGCTGCGCCCGCTGATTGCAGCGGGGCTGGTGCCTGCGGACTACCCGGTAAGCGTCAATGCCGTCAGCGGGTACAGCGGTGGTGGCCGCAGCATGATCGAGGCGCATGAGCGTGACGGGGGACCGGCCTTCGAACTGTACGGGCTGGGGCTTGGGCACAAGCACGTGCCTGAAATGATGGCCTATACCGGGCTTGCGCATGCGCCGGTTTTCGTACCCTCCGTCGGGCATTTCCCGCAGGGCATGATCGTGTCGGTGCCGCTGCATCTGGACCGGTTGCCCGGTCAGGTCCGCATTGCCGACCTGCATGAAGCCCTTGCGGCCCATTACAGGGGATCGGACCGGATTACCGTGAACGACCCCTGCGCCAAACTGGTGGCCGATACGCTGGCCGGGACCGACCGGATGGAACTGCGCGTGCATGGTGACGACACGATGCGACAGGCCGTGCTGACCGCGCGTCTGGACAATCTGGGCAAGGGGGCTTCGGGTGCCGCGTTGCAGAATGTGGCGCTTATGCTTGGGCTGGAACCGCCGCCGCCCGTGTGATATAGCGGGTCCGCAAGACGTCCCTGGACCGATTGCCGTGGCATTCCGTCCTCTCCGGGCGGGTTGCCTGTATGCGAGAGTGACGGAACGGTAGACGTAGTCGACTCAAAATCGACCGCCGAAAGGCATAGGGGTTCGAATCCCCTCTCTCGTACCAGTCTGGCGCACCGGCGCGCGGTGTCGCCCCCTTTTGCCCGTGTCGCGAACAGGACGTGTCTCCCTTGCCTGAACCCCTTACTGCCAAGCCGTCCGCACGGCCTGCCAATCCGTGCTTTTCTTCCGGGCCGTGCGCCAAGCGCCCGGGCTGGTCGCTTTCCGCCCTGTCCGATGCGCTGGTGGGGCGCTCGCACCGTTCGACGGAAGGCCGCGCGCGCCTGAATGATGTCATCACGCGCTCGAAGGCGCTGCTGGGTATGCCGGATGACTGGGTTCTGGGCATCGTGCCTGCATCGGATACGGGTGCGGTGGAAATGGTGCTGTGGTCCATCCTCGGCACGCGTCCGGTGGATGTGCTGGCGTTCGAAAGCTTTTCCGCCACATGGGCCAATGACATCATTGTCCAGCTCAGGCTGGCCGATGCCCGCGTGCTGAAAGCGGATTACGGCGAAATCCCCGATCTGGCGCAGGTCGACTGGGCGCGCGACGTGGTGCTGACCTGGAACGGCACGACATCGGGCGCGCGCCTGCCCTATGACGCCGCCATTCCCGCGCAGCGCGACGGGCTGGTGATCTGTGATGCCACATCCGCCGCCTTCGCCATGGACCTGCCATGGGACAGGCTGGATGTGGTGACGTGGTCGTGGCAGAAAGTGCTTGGTGGTGAGGCCGCGCACGGTATGCTGGCCCTGTCGCCACGCGCGGTTGAACGACTGGTTTCAACGCCCGCGCCGCGTGCCCTGCCCAAGATCTTCCGCCTGACCAACAGCAAGGGGTTGATTGACGGCATCTTCCGTGGCGACACCATCAACACCCCGTCCATGCTGTGTGTGGAAGACGCGCTTGACGGCCTGAAATGGGCCGAAAGCGTTGGCGGGCTGAAGGGGCTGATCGCGCGCAGTGAAGCCAACCTTGCCGCCATAGCCGAATGGGAAGAAAAGTCCGACTGGGCGCAGTTCCTTGCGACCAATCCGGCGCACCGTTCCAGCACCGCCATCTGCCTGCGTATCGTGGCGCCGTGGTTTACCGCGCTGGACCATGCGGGCCAGACGGCGGCGGCGAAGAAGATCGTCTCCCTGCTGGGGCAGGAAGGTGTGGCGCTTGATGTGGGCAGCTACCGTGATGCGCCGCCGGGCCTGCGGCTGTGGGGTGGTGCGACGGTGGAGGCATCCGACCTGCGTGCCGTGCTGCCGTGGCTTGACTGGGCCTACGCACAGGTCTGCCCCCAGCACGCCTGAAGCCATCCGCTTCCATGTCCTCTCCACCCTGTCCGCCGCTGGCCGGGCAGGGTGCAGCACGATAGGCCCCCGATATGACTGATGATCCGCCGTTCAATCCCGCGCTGCTGCCCGCCGGTTTCGTGGACAGGCTCCCCCCCGAGGCCGAAGCCGAGGCCGCCGGTGTCGAGACGCTGATGCGCGTGTTCGCGGCCCACGGTTATGACCGCGTGACGCCGCCCCTGCTGGAATTCGAGGAAACGCTGCTGTCCGGTGCGGGCTCTGCCGTGGCGGAGCAGACGTTCCGGCTGATGGACCCTGATACACGCCGCATGATGGCGCTGCGTCCCGACATGACACCGCAGATCGCCCGCATTGCCGCAACACGGCTGCCGGACGTGCCGCGTCCGCTGCGTCTTGCCTATGCGGGGCCGTGTATCCTCATGGCCAGCAACCGGGGTGAGGGGGATCGCCAGATTTCGCAGGCCGGTATCGAACTGATCGGTCCCGACCGGCCTGAAGCGGATGCGGAAATCGTCGCCATCGCCGCGGAATGTCTGGCCACGTTGCAGGTGCGTGGCGTGTCATTCGACCTGACCATGCCTTCCCTGACCACGGCGCTGCTGGATACGGGCGGGTTTGACGGACAGGTGCGCGGCACGCTCATGCGCGCGCTGGACCGCAAGGACGCGGCCGCCGTTGCCCGCCATGGCGGTGAACTGGCTCCGGTGCTGATCCGCCTGCTGCATGCGGCGGGTCCGGCGCATGGCGCGCTGGCGGAACTGGCTGCGGTCGACCTGCCGCCTGCCGTACGTGCGCTGAGCGAAAGGCTGGCCGCGACCGTTGCCGCGATCGAAGCCCGCGTGCCGGGTATCCGCCTGACGGTTGACCCGGTGGAATTCCGGGGCTGGCAGTATCATACCGGCGTCTGCGTAAGCGTGTACGCAGCCGGGCAGCGCGAGGAGCTGGGCCGTGGTGGCCGTTATCTGTCCAATGATGACGAACCGGCCTGCGGCCTGACCCTGCGCCCGGACATCATCCTGCGTGCCGCCCCGGCGCTGCCCAGCCGCGTGCGGGTGTTCCTGCCGTGGGGCACCCCGGCGGAAACCGGGGCGGCACTGCGCGCCGGGGGCTATGCCACGGTTGGCGCGCTGGCGCCCGATGGGGATGCGCGGGCGGAAGCGGTGATGCTGTCCTGTCCGTTGATGGTGGTGGACGGGCAGGCCGTGCCGGTGGACGGGGCCTGATTTTTCGCCTGATTTTCTGAACAGCAGAGTTTTTTCCGGCAGGCACAGCAGTCGCCGCCGGGCAGCATATCAAGGAGCATGAAATGTCCAACGTCACCGTGATCGGCACCCAGTGGGGTGACGAGGGCAAGGGGAAGATCGTTGACTGGCTGGCCAGCCGGGCCGACGTGGTCGTGCGCTTCCAGGGTGGCCATAATGCGGGCCATACGCTGGTTGTGGGCGATCAGACCTACAAGCTGTCGCTTCTGCCTTCCGGCCTGGTACGTGGCAAGACGGGTGTGATCGGCAATGGCGTGGTTGTTGACCCTGAAGCCCTGCTGAAGGAAATCGACCGTGTCACCGCGCAGGGCCTGAAAGTTACGCCCGAGACGCTGAAGATTGCTGAAAACGCGCCGCTGATCCTGCCCGTGCATGGCGCGCTGGACCGTGCGCGTGAAGCCGCGCGTGGGGATCGCAAGATCGGTACGACCGGCCGTGGCATCGGCCCCGCCTATGAAGACAAGGTCGCCCGCCGCGCCATCCGCCTGTGTGACCTGGCCGAGCCGGAAACGCTGGACTGGAAGCTGGATGAACTGCTGCTGCACCACAACACGCTCCTCAAGGGGCTGGGTGCGGACACCTTTACCAAACAGGAACTGCTGGACTTCCTGAACGGCGTGGCGCCGCGCGTGCTGCCGTTCATGGCCCCGGTATGGGACCTGCTGGATGACAGCCGCCGCGGTGGCGCGCGCATCCTGTTCGAAGGCGCGCAGGCGGTCATGCTGGATGTGGATCACGGTACCTATCCGTTCGTGACCAGTTCCAACACGGTTGCCGCCAATGCCGGTACCGGCGCGGGTGTCGGACCCAACAGCATCGGTTTCGTTCTGGGTATCGCCAAGGCCTATACGACCCGCGTGGGTGAAGGCCCGTTCCCCAGCGAACTGCATGATGAAATGGGCCGCACGCTGGGTGAACGCGGGCATGAATTCGGCACCGTGACGGGCCGCCCGCGTCGCTGCGGCTGGTTTGATGCCGTGCTGGTGCGTCGTGCGGTGCGCGTTGGTGGCGTGAACGGCCTTGCCCTGACCAAGCTGGACGTGCTGGACGGGCTGGACGAAATCAGGATCTGCGTCGGTTACGAGCTTGATGGCGTGACGACGAAGCATTTCCCCTCCGCACCCGGTGCGCAGCAGCGTATCCGTCCCGTGTTTGAAACGCTGGAAGGGTGGAAGGACAGCACGAAGGGCGCGCGCTCATGGGCTGAACTGCCCGCGCAGGCCATCAAATATGTCCGCCGGATCGAGGAACTGGTCGAAGCGCCGGTAACGCTGCTGTCCACCAGCCCGGAACGTGACGACACCATCCTGATGCGTGACCCGTTCGAGGACTGATCTGAAAGTCATGGAAGTTCCTGGGTACCGCCTTTTTTCAAAAAGGCGGTATTCCCTGAAGCTTCTTCCCTCCTGTGGTCAGCACAGACAAAAAAAGCCCCGCAGCGCCAGAAGCGTGCGGGGCTTTTTTATCGGGAAGTAACGCGGGGTCAGGCCCCGGCCTGTGCCTCGTGGTTCGCGCGGCGGGTGGCGACTTCTGCCTTCATGGCGTTCTGCACCTTTTCAAAGGCCCGGACCTCGATCTGGCGCACCCGTTCGCGGGAGATGTTGTAGACGTGCGACAGTTCTTCCAGCGTGGCGGGTTCTTCCTTCAGCCTGCGCTCGGTCAGGATGTGGCGTTCACGCTCGTTAAGCGACTTCATGGCGTTGGCCAGAAGGGCCTGCCTGCCGGAAAATTCCTCGCTCTGGGCAAGGGTTTCTTCCTGGTTGTCATTGTCATCAACCAGCCAGTCCTGCCATTCGCCCTCGCCATCCAGCCGCAACGGGGCGTTCAGGCTGTGATCCGGGGCGGCAAGCCTGCGGTTCATGTTCACCACGTCCTGCTCGGGCACGCCGAGGGACTGGGCAATCTTGTTGACCTGTTCGGGCGGCAGGTCGCCATCGTCAATCGCCTGCATCTGCCCCTTGAGGCGGCGCAGGTTGAAGAAAAGTTTTTTCTGGGCGGCGGTTGTGCCGATCTTGACCAGTGACCAGCTATGCAGGATGTACTCCTGTATTGCGGCCCTGATCCACCACATGGCGTAGGTGGCCAGACGGAAGCCACGATCGGGGTCGAAGCGGCGCACGGCCTGCATCATCCCGATATTGCCTTCGCTGATCAGTTCGCCCACCGGCAGGCCATAGCCCCGATAGCCCATGGCAATCTTGGCAACCAGGCGCAGGTGGGAAGTGACGAGCTTATGCGCGGCTTCGGTGTCGCCCTTGTCCTTCCAGCGGCGCGACAGGCGAAGCTCCTCCTCGGGGGAGAGCATGGGGAATTTGCGGATGTCCCGAAGGTATTTGGACAGGTTGTTTTCGGGACCGGAAATGAGAGCAGAAGAGGCCATTGTAACGGACTCCTGTTGCAGGGATGGGCAGCGGTAATCCGGTTCAACGTAATTGTGACCGGAAGGGTTGCATCATCACTCTGCTAGACGCACGACTGGACTTCTCACGTCCCCATATCAAACCCCCGTCATGGGCAGTTTCATACAGGACGTCCAGTTAGCCTGGGGGCGTCGGCCCCGGCAAACAATCATGGAATGTAGGGATTTTTCCCCGTTATGTCAATAAATATGCCAGCAGGTCAGGCGATGCTGTCCAGAAGCTGGCGGAAGTCTTCGGGGGGCGCGGTCTCGAACAGCATCTGTTCGCCGCTGCGCGGATGGATGAATCCCAGCCTGCGGGCATGTAGCGCCTGACGGGCAAAATCCAGCGCGGCATGCTTCGCATCGGGGGGCAGGCCGCGGGCGGCTGCGGGAATGCGGCGCAGGTAGACAGGATCGCCCACCAGCGCGTGACCCGCATGGGCGAAATGGACCCGGATCTGATGCGTGCGCCCGGTGGCGAGCCTGCATTCCACATGGGACAGCCCGCCATGGAAGGTGTCCAGGATCCGGTAATGCGTCAGGGCCGCCTTGCCGCCGCCATTGGCGATCACCGCCATGCGTTTGCGGTCGCGGCGGTCGCGCCCGATCGCACCGTCAAACGATCCGCTGGCGGGCGTGGGAATGCCCCAGCATATGGCCTGATAGGCACGGTCGATCCTGCGTTCGGCAAAAGCGAGGGAAAGCGCCTGATGGGCCATTTCCGTTTTGGCCGCGACCATGACGCCCGACGTATCCTTGTCCAGACGGTGGACGATGCCGGGTCTTTTTTCGCCACCGATTCCGGTCAGCCCCTCGCCACAATGGGCCAGCAGGGCGTTGACCAATGTGCCGTCCTCGTTGCCCGGCGCGGGATGGACGACCATGCCCGCCGGTTTGTCGAGTACGATCAGGTCGCGGTCCTCATAGAGTACGTCCAGACCGATATCCTGCCCCTGCGGTGTTGCGGGGATTGCGGGGGGCAGATGAATTTCATAACACATGCCCGCGCGCACGGGTTCCGCCGGGTCACGAAGTGGGCTGCCATTGCGTAACAGGTGGCCGCTTTCCATAAGGGACTTGATGCGTGAGCGTGACAGCGTGGTGACCGCACTGGCAATGAAGCGGTCGGTACGCTGGCCTGCGTCATCGGCGGTGGCGATGACGGGGGCAGGGGGGGCGGTGTCGGTCATGGCATGTGTCTATCGGAAAAAACGGCATACGGGAACGGAAAGCACATAATGGAAAAACAGGGATCGCGCGCGCTGCTGGCGGCGGTGATCGGTATGGGGGTTCTGCTGTTTGTCGGCTCCCTCGTGCTGGTGGGCGTGCTGGTGCACCGGATGATGCATCCGTCCATTGCCGCTACCCGTCCGGCGGTTTCGGCGTCCGTGCCGACGCTGCCAGCGCAGGGGGGATATGAGGCGCTGATGCTGGATGAACCGGCAGGCACCCATGTTGAATCGCTGACCACGCGCCCCGATGGCATGATCGCCGCCGCCCTGTCGGGTGGAGGAAGTGCTGAACGCATTATCATATGGGACCCGGCGGGCAGGCGGATTGTGGCGCGGCTGCTGATCGGGCGCTGAAAGCCGGAAAAGCGGGGCGGCAGCATTCTTGCCTCTTGCATTGGAATGCGGGATCACATAGAAGCGGCCTCGGCCCTGGTCCCGTTCGTCTAGAGGCCTAGGACATCGCCCTCTCACGGCGACAACACGGGTTCGAATCCCGTACGGGACGCCAATTCTTCATATCGCAAATGATATTGCCCTTCCTGCTTATGCGGGCAATAGCGGCGTGGCATATGGATGCGCCCACTTGTGCGCATCTGAAGTCCTGTGCGGGATTTCTGTCTGCTTTTGTAAATATAATGCAGTTCGTGCAGGTGCCGGCGGAATGCTGTTCTGGAAAGCAGGACTGCTGTTGCGGCACTTTACGGTTTGTAAAAACATATCATGGCATGTGGTGATCAACAGATCGAAACGATCTGGTTTTCGCCGGGGGTTTGATGGATATTTTCTGACTTTCTTCCATGATTTTTCATGACAATTTTTTAAAAAATATATTTTTGTGATATTCGCGGGGCGACAGGCAGAAAGAATACCGGACTGTCGGCCTCTATTTTTGGGGCTGGGCCTGTTTTTTTCATGAATTTGTCAGGCACGTAGATGTGCCAGTCTAACTTTCTGTCCGGTTTTCGTATCGGTCCGCCAGCGTGAAAATGGAAATAAAAACGATTAAAATCATAATAATAGAAGCGCAGATGGCTGATAAAGGCCGATGCGGTCGCCATCGCGCGCACGGTGGCTGTGGCTCTGGTTCGATATTTTTTTTTCTGCTATGCGCTTAACATTCGTAAAAAACTTGTGGAGTAATGGATTGTGAATGCGTTGCTGGCTGGTCTCACGCTTCTGATCATTGGCGACAGCCATGTAACATTCAAGGATTCCCTGCTCTCCATTCTCCCTGATGAATATACGAAGCAGGGTGCGAAAGTCGTGACATACGGGGTGTGTTCATCCACGGCGGCGGACTGGGTCGTGCCCAATCCCAATAACGGCTGTGGCGCGGCCGAGCGCATTGGCGATGCGCCGATCGGCGCCCCCAACATGAAACCCGCTTCCCCACCGCCCATTTCTGCGCTGATGGAAAAATGGCATCCGGATGTCATTATGGTCGTGCTGGGCGACACCATGGCGGCCTATGGCCAGAACACGGTATCGAAGGACTGGGTGGATGAACAGGTCAAGACCCTGACCTATACCATCGGCAAGACCGCGTGCATCTGGATTGGTCCCACATGGGGGCAGTACAGCCCGCGTTACGGCAAGACCGACAAGCGCGCGGCCGAAATGGCGGAACTGCTGAAAAGCGAGGTTTCGCCCTGCGCCTATGTTGACGGCACGCAACTCATGAAACCCGGTTCGGTCAACACCATCGATGGTATTCACGCCACGGGCGCAAGTTATCAGGTCTGGGGTAACGCGATCATCCAGACAACGCTGCCCATGCTGGAGAAGATCAGGGCGGAATCACCCGCTTCGGCGCAGTAACCCCGTGTCTGCCCCGACAGGGGGTGCGGGCCGAAGGGTGGTGTATTTCATGGATTGCGGATCATGATCCAGAGTCAGGCGGTCAATGCTGCCCACAATACCTGGCGACGCATACTTCAGAACGAGTTCTTTCCCACAAGCCGTCGGCGCGATATCGACGGCCTGCGGGGGCTGGCCGTGCTGTCCGTCATGCTTTTCCATGCCGGGTGGCTGCAGGGCGGCTTTATTGGCGTCGATATCTTTATTGTCATATCCGGTTATTTCATCGGACATTCCGCACTGGTGACGCAGCCGTTCCAGCCCATGCGGTTCATCTGCCGCCGGCTGTACCGCCTGTTGCCCGCACTTTTGTGCATGATTGCCGCCATATCCGCCGGAATGCTGTGGTGGGTACTGCAAAGCGACCGTGCGGATATCGCCATCAACGGGGCGTATGCGCTGGTCTATCTGTCCAATATATGGGCATCGGGCCATGTCGGGTATTTCGAGGGGCAGAGCATTGCCTACCCCTTCCTGCATACCTGGTCGCTCTCGCTGGAGATGCAGTTCTATCTGGTCATCCTTGCCGTGGCGCTCGCGGTCAGGCTGGCGCCGCTGCGGCATATGGTGGTGATCGGTATTTTTGTCCTGTCGCTGGGATATGACCTGTACAGCCATTTTACCGGCGATACGCAGGGGTATTATAATATTCTCGACCGCCTGTGGGAGTTCTCCCTTGGTGCGATGATCTGGATACTGCCGCGTCCACAACCGGGGCGGGCCGTGTCCAATATCGTGTGTGGCGCGTCGATCGCCCTTCTTGTGGGCGTGATGTTTTTCTACACGCTGCAGTACGCCTGTCCGTCCTATATGATTGTCGTGCCCTGTCTGGCGGTCATGGCCATCATCATGTGCCCGCAGCACGATGTGGCCCGCATGGCGCTGGTTCCCCTGTCGCCGCTGGGGGTTGTTTCCTATTCGGTGTACCTGTGGCACTGGCCCGCCATCGTGGTTGCCAATTACCTGCTGCAGTTCCAGGTCCATGGTATGGTGATGGGGGGCGTGCTGCTGGCGGCCCTGGTTGCAAGCCTGTTGAGTTATGTGTTTGTGGAGCGTGTTTTCCTTGATTACGAAGGCCGCCTGACACCTACTGCACGTAATTACGGCGCGCTGGCGCTGGTCGGTGCCTGTGGGGGGCTGGCGATGATTCTGTTCTACATATCGTCCGTGTCACGTGTGCATTAAGGCACCTGACCCACGCGGCGCGGGGGTGCCCCGACGCATCCGCGCGTCCATGCCAAAGGGCATGTACAATATGACGCTGCTATGTGGTGTCGCGTTGTGCATCCCTTTTGGCATGGCGCGCGCGGATGATGGTCCTGCGCTCAGTTCCCAATCGGTCGCGGTGCAGGGTGTTGTGACCGGAAATACGGTTCCATCGCCTGATAATCCCGAATTGGGTCTGCTCCTGCGCAAGGCCCAGTACTGGATCGGGCAGCAGCAGTACGACAAGGCGATTGAGGTCGTGCGCGAAGCGCAGAGCATCGCCCCTGATGACAGTCGTATCCTGTATTTTCAGGGGCGCATCCAGATCGGCACGGGCGAGATGGCGGCTGCCCACGCAACGGCGAAGCAACTGGTGGCGCGCCGTGATGGCGCGTCCTATGCCGATATGCTGAACGCGCAGATCAAATACAGTGCGATCGACCCCAGGGCACTGGCGGAGGCACGGCATCTGGCTGAAACCGGCAAGATGATGCCGGCGATGTTCAAGTACAAAGCCCTGTTCAGGGATGGTGATCCACCGCCCGATCTGGCGCTGGAATACTACCGTGTACTCGGGGCCACCATTCTTGGCTATCAGGAAGCGCGGACGAAACTGGGTGACTATGTCGCCCGTAATCCGGAAGATATGGATGCACGTCTGGAATATGACCGCATACTGACCTACCGCATCGCAAGCCGTGCGGAGGGGCTGGCGGACCTGAAGCGGATGGCGCGCGATGCCGATTCCACCCATATCCGCCATCGGGCACTGGCTTCCTGGCGGGAAGCCCTGCCATGGGAGCCGGTAACGGGTTCAAGCATCCCGCTCTATCAGGAATGGCTGGCCAGCCATCCCGATGATGTGGAAATCCGCAAGCTCATGCAGAAGGCGCAACTGACACAGGCCAGCATTGATGCCGCCACCGCCCGGATGGCCGGGTATAAACTGCTGTCAGAAAAGAAATACGCCGAAGCTGCCAGCCAGTTCCAGCAGGCCCTGACGCTCAGCCCCAATGATCCGGATTCCCTTGGCGGGCTGGGGATCGCAGCACAGGCGCAGCAGCACCCGGACGAGGCCAGGGCCTATTTCATGCAGGCGATCGCGGCGGATTCCACGCCGGACAGCCACTGGCGCACGGCGTTGCAGAAAGTTTATGTCGGCGCGGCGCCAGACCCGCTGATCGCCAATGCCCGCTCGGCCATCGACGCCGGACGGTATGCCGCAGCGCAGGATGACATCAACCGCTTGCGCAGGCATGCGAATGCCGCCGACATGGCGCTGTTCCTGCAGGCCGCACTGGACCGCAAGCTGGGGCGGCTGGATGACGCGGCGCAGGCGTATCGGGAAATCCTGCGTCTTGCGCCCCATAATGTCGATGCCGCCTATAACCTTGCCTATGTCCTGCTCCAGCAGGGGAAGGGGCAGGGCGAACAGGTGAATGAACTGATGCGCATGGTGGAAAGCACGCAGCCCGCGCGTATCCCCACCCTGCGAGCCATGCAGTTGCATTACGAAGCAGACCACGCGACTGACGGGGATCAGCGCATCGCCCTGCTGAAGAAAGTTCTGGAGTACACGCCTGACGATCCATGGGTGCATCTGGAACTGGCAAATGCGCTGTATGTCCATGAGGATACGGAACAGGCCGCCGCCCTTATCCGGCAGCTTACCAGCGGGGCGCAGGTGCCCGCGGTGAATATCGAGGTGGCGATCCTGTATATGATCGCGCATGGCGAAATTGACACGGCAACAGCACTTTATGCCCGTCTGCCGCCGTCTGCGCGCCAGACCCCCAACATGGTGCGGGCCGGGCGTGAACTGCGCCTGACGCATGAAGTGCGGGCCATTGACCCCGGCGCGGCGGATTATACGGACCAGCTTATGGCGCTGGCGAACACGCCCGACCCGGACGGCATGCGGGGCATGATCGTCGCCATCGCCTTTATGGACCGTGACGATCCCCGTTCGGCCCGCAAGGTGCTGCAGCACGAGAACGCAATCACGTTCAATCCCGAGCCGAACCAGAAACTGTCCTATGCCGGGACATCATTGCGTATCGGTTCGTTGCGGGATGCGCGGGCGTATCTTACGGAATTCGATCGCATCGCCACGGACAGTCCCGATATCATCACCGCAGAGCAGCGCGATGTCCGCCACCAGATCGAGATTGGTCTGACCATCATGCAGTCGGACCGGCTGGACCAGAAAGGCCGGACGGCTCTGGCGAAAAAGCTGATGCTGCCACTGGTGATGGGCAATCCTTCCTCTGCCGCCGCGCATCTGGCGCTGGGGCGCGTATATGCAAGGGAAGACAAACCGCGCCGCGCGCTGGATGAAGACGTGACGGTGCTGAATGCACATCCGGACAATCCGTCGGCCCTGACGGCGGCGGTGGATGATTCGGTGGGGGCGGACGTCATGGCATCCGCCCATGCCTACATGAAGCGGCTGATGGATGTCGCACCTGAAGCCGCGCCGACATGGGAAGCGCGGTCGGACATTGCCCGCGCCGAAGGCCATGCCCGCATCCAGCTTGCGGATCTGGAACATGCGCGTGAACTGCTATGCTCTGGCCGCCTGACCAAAAAATGCCCACCGCGCGATACCTTTGTGCCGGACTATGTCTGGCCACAAATGCACATCGAGCGTAACGGGCCAGGTGTCGTCCCGCTGCCTGCGGGCTATCAGATCATGTTCGATGACACGGCCATACAGGCGACCGACCGGCAGATCGCCTACCTGCGCGAAACGCTTGCCCCGCAGATTGATTCGAACATCTATGTCCGGGGCCGCACCGGGGCCAGCGGGGAAGGGCAGATGACGGAACTGGCCGTGCCGGTGACGGCCACCTTCCCGCTCTCGTCATGGGCGCACCGGCTGACATTTTCCCTTACGCCGACATTCCTGTTCACCGGCAGGCCCCAGCCGACATCCTATGGCATGAACATGTTCGGGACGGTCGGGGTCAATGGCGGCACGCTGAAGAACCATTACGACGCGCAGGGTGTCAGTCTGGGTGTCAGTTACACCAACCGCTGGTTTACGGGCGATGTGGGCACATCACCGCTGGGCTTCCCCATTACCAACGTTCTGGGTGGTGTCGAATTCGCCCCCTCGCTTACGCGTAACCTGCGGCTGCACATCAGTGGTGGCCGCCGCATGGTGACCGATAGCATCCTGTCCTATGCCGGCATGACCGATCCCGGCACCGGCAGGACATGGGGCGGGGTGACGCGTGTATTCGGTCATGGGGCGATAGAATATGCCCGACCGTTTTGGACCCTGTATGCCGGGGGCGGCGGCGCCTATGTGGAAGGCACCAATGTCGTTGGCAATACGGAAGGCGAGGCCGGCGCCGGTGGCAATGTGATCGTGTGGAATCACAACGACCGGCAGGCCCTGCGCGTGGGGCTGGACCTGATCTATTTCGGGTACAGGCGTAACACCTATTTCTTCACGATGGGGCAGGGGGGATACTTTTCCCCCAGCTCCTATTACGGCGCGATGGTGCCGGTTACATGGTCCGGGCGTCAGGGCCGCTGGAACTGGTTCCTGCGTGGGGAGGCAGGATACCAGAATTACCATAGCGGCAGTTCCCCGGTCTATCCGCGCGACCCGCAGCTTCAGGCCACGCTGTCGCAGGGCAGTGGCCGACTGGCAGGGGGTGGCGCAAGCGGGGTTGCGGGCAACGTGTCGGGGCAACTGGTCTACCAGCTTACGCCGCAGTTCCGGCTGGGGCTGAATGGCGGTTTCACGCGCGCGGGAAGCTGGTCGGAAACCAGCGGGATGCTGATGTTTCATTACGTATTTGATGCGCCTGACAAAACGCAGGCTGCGTCCTCTTCCCGCCTGTCGGCGGAAGAGGACTGAGCGGAGAGATGCGGCGCAACCGGGATCGCAGGCCATGAAAAAGAAATCTCTCTGCCTTGCCGTATTGACCCTTGGAATCACGGGCCATACGCTGCCCGGCCATGCGGCGTCATGCGCGGGTGCGCCGGGGGGAAGCAGCGTGTGCATTCCTGCGCCTGATAGCCGATCCGGCGGTATGGACCGCGCGCCGGGACCACATGATGACACCACGAAGGGTTATGCCACGGGTGATATCTGGCAGGCGAGCGGACAGGTCTGGCAGGCGGCATCGGTAACGGCGGGAAGCGCGCGGTGGGAACCGATGGTGGTCGCGCGTCCGGCGGATGCGCTGGCCGGTCATGTGGTGTTTGCGGGGGGCGCGGTGCAGATGGTGTCCGGCTATGTCGGGCCTGCGGTCGATGTGGAAACGGTGCAGGGGGGCAGGCGGGTCGTGACCACGCTTGCGATCCTGCCCGGCGGCATGCTGGATCAGGACACGTTGCGAACACGTCTTGCCGGGCGTGACGCGGGCACGTTCGCCACGGTCCTGCGGGTATATGACCAGAGCGGGCATGGCCATCACCTGCTGGCGACCGAAGGACGGCATGTGGTCCATATCGGTGAGGTCCGTATCGCGGGGAACGAGACCCTTTCATGGGGGGAAGAGAACGGGCCGGGGGGATTTGTCATCCCGGCGGGGGTGAAGGTTCCGGCGAATGACTTCTTTTTTGGAAGTGTGGGCACCTATGCTTCCTCCAATTCCGGATATGCGGCCTATCCCGTGCCAGTCCTGCTGGGCAGTGCCGGGCGGGGGCGGACGTTCAGGGTCTTTTTCGGCAGTTACAGTCTGGATGGGTTCGCCCATATAGGTGATGCGGCCAGCCCGGACCGCCGGACGGATCTGGTCATTACCAACGCGCCCGCCGCGTTCGACGTGTATGCGACACCTGCGGGCTATGGCCTCCATTCCGGCAATGCAGCCGCCAGCCTGTCCGGCAGCGTGGCGGCGGGCGGACTGGCCGGGGGGTATGTCGGGTTCAACATGGATGGCGGTCCGTGGTTTTCGCAGGGGCGCAATACGGGGCAGTGGAGCGGTCTGGTTATTGCCGACCATGCACCTGATCCCGCGCAGCGGCGGTTGTTTCATGCAGCGGCAGCGGCAGCCGGAAACTACATGCCCCAGCTTCGCCCGGCCCTTGTCACGATCGGTGACAGCCGTTCGGAGGGGTATGGCCTGTCCGATGGCCGGAACTGGCCATACCTCATGCAGCAGTACGGACGTTACCAGAGCTATGATCTGGCGGTATCGGGTGCGAACACGCGGCAGATGCTGGGCATGGTTCCCGCGGCGGAAGCGGTAGGCCGGGGTGCCGGCCCGAAGGTGGCCGTCGTATTCGGTGGTTATAATGACCACCTGCCTTCCAGCCATATCCCGGCAGATGAAACCGTGCGGAACATCGCGGAAATCATCAGGCGGCTTAAAAAGGCCGGTTTCACCGTAGCCCTGATTGATGAGACCAGTACCGGCGGCGCGCCGCGTGCGGCACTGAAAGCCGCGATCCACGACGGAACGCTTGCCCCCGATATCGAGATTGATCCCTTCGCGCCTGACCAGCCGCTCTACAACGTCGAAAACCATACCAACTGGCTGGCTGATGATACGCATCCTTCCCAGACGGGGCACGCCATTCTGGCCAGCATGGTCTGGGACCGGATCGGACGCCTGCTGCTGGAAGCGCCTTGAACCGGCGTGCTGCCGCGCGGACGAAGGTATGCAGGGACTGGCTGCGGTTGCAGTTTGATGGATTTCGGATAGGAAAACCTGATAACTCCACAGGATGCATGATTATCTGATGCGCGCGAATTCCATGACATCTGACAGCGGCGCACCGCTCCCCCCGCGCCCGGCGATGGGCCGCCGCGCCATGCTGGCGGCCCTTGCGGCAATCGGGGGCAGGATGTCGTGCGCCCGTGCGGCTTCCCCTGTCGCCCCGCCGGGACCGGATGCCATCGCGGCGCAATGGGCCATCTTCCGCGCGCAATATTTCCGTCCTGACGGCCGCATTGTCGATACCGGCAATAATGGCCAGTCCCATAGCGAGGGGCAGGGCTACGGCATGCTTTTTGCCGTTGCCGCCGGTGATCTCCAGTCGTTCGAGGTCATGTGGAACTGGGCGCGCACCACCTTGCAGCATACGAAGGACAAACTGTTTTCATGGCGGTTCCTGCCCGACCATGATCCCGCCGTGCCCGACACCAACAACGCCACCGACGGCGACCTGCTGATCGCACTGGCCCTTGGGCGCGCGGGGGTGCGATGGGGACGCACCGATCTGGTGCATGATGCGATTGCGATCTATCGCGATGTCCTGAAACACATGACCCTGCAGGTCGGGGGGTATCGGGTCCTGCTGCCGGGGGCGACGGGTTTTGTCACGCCGGATGTGGTGACACTCAACCTGTCCTATTACATCATGCCCGCGCTGCTGCAGGCCCTGGAACTGACGGCCGACCGGGCGTGGCGCACGATCATGCATGATGGCATGCGCATCATCCTGCAGGCCCGGTTCGGTCAGTGGCGGCTGCCTGCGGACTGGGTCGCCATGGACCGGCATACGCAGGTTTTCTCCATCGCGAAGGGATGGCCGCCGCGTTTTTCCTATGATGCGATCCGTGTGCCCCTGTATCTGTACTGGGCCCACATGCTGACGCCACGCCTGCAGGCGGATTATGCCCGGTTCTGGAATCATTTTGGCGCGGACGGGCTGCCTGCATGGGTGGATCTGACGACGGGCGCGCGCTCGCCTTATAATGCTCCACCGGGATATCTGGCGGTGGCGCAGTGCACGGGGCTTGCTTCCGTCGCGGAATTGCCGACACTGGACCATTCGCCGGATTATTATTCCGCGGCATTGACGCTTCTGGTTTATATCGCGCGAGCAGAGGAGCAAGCGAAGTGAGCGGTTCAGGGTCGGAAGACAGGGTTGAAGGCAATGGCCAGGCCCCGGCAGGGGAGCGTCCGCAGGATATAGAACGTGTCCTGCAGAGCTTCGGTGTCGAGCAGGGATTCGTTTACCGTCCCTTTAGCGACCCCGCCTTTCAGCCCCCGGATGGTCCCCCTGCGATCGCCCCGCCTTCCAGCCACGAAGAAGAAGGCCCCGCCGAGACCGAGGACCCTTACGACTGGCAGGGTGACAGCGAACCGGGTGAAAACGAACCGGCTGAAGAACCGGAAATGCGCGACGGGCCAGAAGAACCAGAAGAACACGATGAAGGCGAAGACGGGCCGGAAGACGTAACGACGGAAGAAACGCCCGAACACGGGGATCATGCCCTGCCTGCCATCGGCACCGATGTGCCGCCCGAGCCCGCACATGACGATCAGCCGCCCGCGCCTGCCATAGCGCATGAAGCGCCGCCGCCACCTGCGGTGGAAGAACCCGCGCTCCCCCCGCCGGAAGCCGCCGTGGCGCCTGAGCCGCCTGCGTTGTCAGAACCGGAACCACACGAAACGCAGGCTCCGCCGCTTCCCGCAATCGAATCGCCGCCGGTGGAAGCGCATGAGCCCGCTCCCGCCCCACCGGTGGAGGAGCCTGCCCCCACACCGGCATTGCAGCCCGCGCGCCGGAACGCCAAAGTGGATCGCTGGCCCCGTGCCCTACCACCCTATAAGGAACCGATGTCGTCGCCACAAAAACATGCGCTGGAGCTTCCGCTATCCTTCCCGGAGGAAACCGGGGAGGAGGACTGGATGCCCGTTCCCAAGGCGCGGCACCAGCGCGGGGAACGTCCGCGCCCTGCAAGCCGTAGCCTTGTTTTCTCCCTCAACCGCCCACCGGATGAACGCAGGCTGTTCAGCTCCGTTCCCGTGCGCGTTTCCCGTCCCCAACATTCCAAGGTGAAGAGCATGACCAAGTCGAATTCGAACCCCAACAGCGAAACCGTCTCCACCCCGTCGGCTGATGGTTCGCCGACCATGAGCGAAATGTTCATGATCCTTGGTGGCCGCGCGACCGAACGCCTGACCCCCAAATCCACCCTGCGCGACGCCCTGCTGCGCCGCCGGGAAGAAGAAGAATCCTGAAAAGGAACGTATCGCGCGTGGTTTCAGGGCCAGTCCGCTATGGCTTTCCTGAAACCATGTGACGATATGACGACCGGGACAGGCGGGGCATTATCCCCGCCGTTTCGCACGATCTGGGCCTTTTCCGTCCAGACCGCCCGCCGGTTTTCAGGCGGCTGGAGTGCCGTTGTGCATGCTGGCGGCAGGCGTAATGACTGTCTGACAGTTTTTGAATGCAGTTTTCTGTTTTTGCAGTTTATTTCGGACGAGTGGATTTATGTCAGAGGTTGAGTCGCCAACACGGGCCGAATCGGCATGGTCGCGCCGGTTAGAACTGTTCCTCGCATCCCGTCCGGGAATTGGAATTACGGTTGCTATCGCCCTGTGCGCCCTGTTCGCGGCCAGTACGGTCACGCTGACGCCCAACCAGCAACTGGTCGTGGCCTTTGTCTACATGGCCGTCTTTTTCGTGGTTGGCAGAAAAAAGACCCGGCATGTCCAGGTCTTTCTGGAAGTCCTGTCGGCTGCCGTATCCCTGCGCTATCTCACATGGCGTCTGACCGATACGCTTTATTTCGACACCTGGATCGAGATCGGACTGGGCACATTCCTGCTTACGGCGGAACTGTATGCGCTGGTGATGCTCTTCCTGACCTATTTCCAGACCATCTACCCGCTGGGCCGCGCGCCCATTCCCCTGCCCGACAATGCCAGGGACTGGCCCACGGTCGATGTCTACATCCCCACCTATAACGAGGATCTGAGCATTGTCCGCCTGACCATATTGGGCGCGCTGGGCATCGACTGGCCGCGTGACAAGCTGAACGTCTATGTCCTGGATGATGGAAAGCGGGAAGAATTCGCCCGGTTTGCCGAAGAGTGCGGGGTGGCCTACATCGCGCGCCCCATAAATGAACATGCCAAGGCCGGTAATTTCAACTACGCGCTCAAACGGACATCGGGCGAGTTCATCCTGACGCTGGACAGCGACCATATTCCCACCCGCGCCTTCCTTCAGTTAACCATGGGCTGGATGATCGGGGACCCCAAGATCGCGCTGATGCAGACCCCGCATCATTTCTATTCCCCCGATCCCTTCCAGCGGAATCTGGCGACCGGTTTCCGTACCCCGCCGGAAAGCAACCTGTTCTATGGCGTGGTGCAGGATGGCAACGACTTCTGGGATGCGACCTTTTTCTGCGGCTCATGCGCCATCCTGCGTCGTGAGGCGATCGAGGGCATAGGCGGCTTCGCCACCCAGACCGTGACCGAGGATGCACATACCGCCCTGCGCATGCAGCGTCAGGGATGGTCCACCGCCTATCTGCGCATACCGCTGGCAGGCGGGCTGGCGACGGAACGGCTGATCACGCATATCGGCCAGCGCGTCCGCTGGGCACGCGGCATGCTGCAGATTTTCCGTATCGACAATCCCCTGCTGGGGCCGGGGCTGAACTGGGGGCAGCGGCTCTGTTACCTGTCGGCCATGATCTCTTTCCTGTTCGCGGTGCCGCGGGTGGTGTTCCTGACCTCGCCACTGGCCTTCCTGTTTTTTGGCCAGAATATCATTACCGCTTCGCCGCTGGCGGTGCTGGCCTATGCCGTTCCGCATATGCTGCACGCGATTGCCACGGCGTCGCGCATCAACAAGGGCTGGCGGTATTCGTTCTGGAGCGAGGTGTACGAAACCACCATGGCGCTGTTTCTGGTGCGCGTGACGATCGCGACCCTGCTGCGTCCCAGACGCGCCCGTTTCAATGTCACGAACAAGGGCGGCGTGCTGGAAAGCGGGTATTTCGACCTGCGCGCGGTCTATCCCAATATCATTCTGGGCATCGTGATGCTGATCGGCCTGTCACGGGGGATCTACGGGCTGTTTTTCGAGCATGTCGATTTCATCGCCCGGCGTGGTTATCTGCTCAATTCGCTGTGGGCCGCGATCAGCCTGCTGATTATCCTTGCCGCCATTGCCGTGGGCCGGGAAACGCAGCAGAAGCGGTATAGCCATCGTATCCGCGCGGAACTGCCGGTCAGCATCATGGGCGAGGACGGCGTCACGATGAATGGCATGACCGAGGACCTGTCCATGGGCGGGGCGTCGGTCAGCATGAACTGGCCCCACCCGGTCACGGCACCGCAGCAGGTCGATGTCCGCGTCGGCATCGAAGGGGAGCAGGCGCATCTCAGGGCGCGTGTGATCCGTAGCAGCAATGGCAAATGCGTCCTGCAATGGGATATAGGCTCCATTCAGGAAGAAGCCAGTATCGTCCGCATCGTGTTCGGTCGTGCAGATGCGTGGATGGACTGGAACGATTACAGATATGATCAACCCCTGCGCAGCGTGATGGAAATCCTTATCAACATCAAAGGTCTGTTCTATTTCCCCAGGCGGCGGCGCAATGCGGGGGCAGAGGCCAGCTATCCCAGTCTCAGTGAGGAAAATGTGTTAACGGATGAAGGAACGGCCGGGACGGATGGCGCCCAGCGCAGGCGCAAGACCGGTCTGCTGTCCGGCACGCGCAGCCTGAAAATACTGCCGCTGCTGGCATGCCTGTCATGGGCGGCATCGGCGCAGGCGGCTTCCTCACCCTCACCCTCACCCGCGTCCGCACCCGTATCCACGCCAGCGCCGGTCCCGGCGAGCGATGCCGATACCGACGCCGCCGCTGCGGAAGCCGCAGTGGATAGTGGCGAGAACGCCAGTGGGGCGGGGGAGCAGATGGCCACCACCCACACCTATACGCTGGAACAGCTTGGCGCACCGCGCGCCCTGACCATGCGCAGCAACTCGCCGTTGCAGGGTCTGGAATTCGGTGTGCCCGCCGACCGGCTTGTCACCTCCGCGCGGCTGATCGTTTCCGGGGCGATGTCACCCAGCCTGCGGCCCGAGACCAGCGCCGTCACCATCACGCTGAACGAACAGTATGTCGGCACGCTGCGTCCCACCCCTTCGCAGCCGGCATTCGGGCCGATTGCGTTCGATGTGAACCCGATCTTCTTCGTGAACGGGAACCGGCTGAATTTCAATTTCGCCGCAGGCACGCAGGGCTGTGCCGACCCGACCGACAAGCTGATGTGGGCAACCATTTCCCAAAATTCGCAGTTGCAGGTCACGACCATTCCCCTGCCGCCGCGCAGGCAGCTTTCCCGCCTGCCGCAGCCGTTTTTCGACAAGGCAGTGGACCAGCAGGCGACCATTCCCATGGTACTGGCGGCAAGCTACGATTCTGAAATCCTGACCGCGAGCAGCATCGTCGCCTCATGGTTCGGCAAACAGACCGATTTCCGTGGCGTGACCTTTCCCGTCTCCTCCACCATACCGCAGCGGGGCAATGCGGTTGCGGTGGGCGTGGTTGCGGAACTGCCCGCGGCGCTGGGGCATCTGCAGGTCAACGGGCCGACCGTGCTGGAGCTTGCCAATCCGTCCGACGCCAATGGCACGGTTCTGGTGGTGACGGGCCGCGACCGTGATGAGGTGATTACGGCCAGCAAGGGACTTGGCTTCGGTTCCGCCACGCTGCCCAACGCGCCGCGCGCGGACATCGCCCCCATCGATCTGGCGCCGAGCAGGCCTAACGACGCGCCCGCCTTCATTCCGACCAACCGGCCGGTGAAGCTGGGTGAACTGGTGCCGCCCGGCGTGCTGCAGGGGGTGGGCTATACACCCGGTATCATGAGCGTGCCGTTCCGCGTGCCGCCGGATCTGTACACCTGGCATGACCGTCCGTACAAGATGGATGTGCGTTTCCGCTCCCCCGACGGGCCGATTGTGGACGTGTCCCGGTCGCATCTGGATGTGGGGGTGAACGATGTCTATGTCCGCTCCTATTCCCTGCGTGATGACAGCAATGCCATCAAGAACGTGCTGGAACATCTGGGCCTGCACGCGGCATCAGGGGTGGAGAGCCATATCGTCTCGCTGCCGCCATGGCTGATCTATGGCAAGAACCAGCTTCATTTCTATTTCGACGCCATGCCCATGTCGAGCGCGGTATGCCGGGCCGGGCTGAACGTGCTTCACCTGTCGGTTGATCCTGATTCCACGATCAATTTTTCAAACGCCTTCCATATCACCACCATGCCCAACCTGGCCTATCTGGCCAGTGCCGGGTACCCGTTCACGACCTATGCCGACCTGTCCCGTACTGCCGTCGTGCTGCCCGATCATCCTTCCGCCAGCACGATCAGCGTGTTCATGGACCTGATGGGGTTCATGGGCGCATCGTCATGGTATCCGGTTGCGGGTGTTGAGATCGTGACCGCCGACCATGTCAGCGATGTTGCGGACCGGAACCTGATTGTCCTGAGCACGCTGGGTGAAAGCGGGGACATCTCGCCGTTGCTGGCCAATTCGGCTTACCAGATTTCCGATGGCCGCCTGCACATGTCCATCCGCACGCCGCTGGGTGGTATATGGAATGCGTTCCGCAGTCCGCTGGCCGCGCTGCAGGGGCATGGGACCACGGAAATGGAAAGCGACCTGACCGGCGGGGTCGGCGCGATGATGGAGTCCCAGTCGCCGCTCATGGCCGGGCGCACGGTCCTGGCCCTGCTTTCAGCCGATGGACAGGGACTGAACAACCTGATCCAGGTGCTGGAATCGCGTAAGGACCAGCCGCAGATACAGGGCGACCTGCTGCTGGTGCATGGTGATACGCTGTCCACCTATCGCAGTTCGCCGCTCTATACGGTGGGGTCGCTGCCGCTGTGGATGTGGCCGGACTGGTATATGCACAACCATCCCTCGCGCGTGCTGGTGCTGGGCCTGTTTGCCTGCGTGCTGCTGACGGCGGTCATGACACGTGCGCTCGTCCGCCACGCCACCCGTCGATACAAGGAACTGCAGGACCAGCGCCGGACCTATCGCGACTGACCGGGCCGGTCCGTGTCCCGTGCGCCAGCGGCGCGCGGGGCGCATGGACGGCCTAGCCGCGGGGCCTATTCGGTGGCAGAGTAGATTATTGCTGTTTTATCCGCAGCCCCGGTGCGGCATGGTGGCAGCGTAATCAGCGCGACGACAGCACGACCGCGGGGGAGTGCCATGATTTCGAACCACTATCTTGTTATGGACCAGTAATGACAACTTTCAAGAAACAACCGGATTTTTCCCTGTTCCTTCAGGCGCTGTCCTGGGAAATCGACGATCAGGCGGGGATCGAGGTCAGGAACGAACTGCTGCGCGAGGTCGGTCGTGGCATGGCGGGCCGTCTGGCGCCGCCGCTGTGCAATACGCTTGATACGCTTCAGATCGAACTGAACGCCCTGCTGTCCATGCTGGGCTGGGGTTATGTCTCGCTCGAACTGCTGAGCGAGGAAAAAACCCTGCGTATCGTGCATGAAGACCTGCCGCAGGTTGGCAGCGCGGGCGAACCGCCGGGAACCTGGCTGGCACCGGTGCTGGAAGGGCTGTATGGCCGCTGGATCACGTCGCAGCCCGGTGCGTTCGGTGATTACGTGGTGGTGCGTGATCTGGAAGCGGAAGATCTGGATTCCGTGCCCCGCCAGACCATCATCCTTTACATGCGCGTGCGCAGCAACGCGCTGTAAGCTACCGGCGAACTGACACATGCGTTCCCTCCTGCCACTCCTCCGGCAGGGGGAAGGGTGCTGGTATGCGCAGGCCGGAAGGGCAGGGGCTGCTGCCGTCCGGTCATGGCTGCGCTCATCAGGGTATGATGTTGCGGGTGGCCCTTGTGGCGCGTGCCGGTAACGTTCCGTCTGGAGCAGGCGGGATATGCGTGCATGGTCGCCGCCGCCCATGCAGGAGCCATCATGGGGTTGCACGATGCGCAAAGGCGGATTTCTGGCCATGGCCGCAGCAGCGACGGGAATGGTATGGGCTGGTACCGCAGCGGCAGCAGCTTCGGGCTGGCCCGATACGCCGTCTGGGCGTGCCCGTATGCTGGCGGCCATTCAGGAACTGGAAATCACCCTTCTCACCCATCCCAGCGCGACGCGTGCGCTTGAGGAGTGGTGCGCCACCCATCGCATGGCCGACAGGGCCGTGGTGGTCGCACACAAGGTAGCCGGAAACAGTCCCGAAACCGTGCCCGAGCGGGTGCGGACCGATCTGGCCGTCACAGCCACGCAGGCCATCCGGCACCGGCAGGTGCAACTGGTATGTGGCGCGCATGTCCTGTCGGTCGCCGATAACTGGTACGTGCCCGACCGGCTGACGGCGCAGATGAATGACGCGCTTGACCAGACCGACATGCCTTTCGGCCATGTGGTCGCCCCGCTGCATTTTTCCCGGGAGCGGCTGGAATTCGTCCGGCTGTGGTCGCCGTCAGATGAAAAACCCCCGGTAGCAGCGGACGCGATGATCGTGCCCCCCGCCATCATCCTGCGCCAGCGCGCCGTGCTGCGCGACGCCCACGGTCTGCCGTTCAGCGAGGTTGTGGAAACCTATACCAGCCAGACGCTCGATTTTACGCCGGACCCACAGACCCCGCCCACACGCTGAGCGGATACGGGGCGGGCATTGCCGTGTCCTGTCAACGGGGCTACGCCGATGTGTGGATGAAGACCGGAGCAAGGACGCAATCATGATCGACCTGCGAGATCCAGCCGTACCCGCGCACGAGGTAAGGCGGATGCTGGACCTGCAACCGCACCCCGAAGGTGGCAGCTACCGCGAGATATGGCGCGATACGCCAGCCCATGGTGGCCGGGGCGCTGTCTCGACCATCCAGTTCCTGCTTGCAGCAGGGGAGCGGTCGCACTGGCACCGTGTCGATGCAGCGGAAATCTGGTGCTGGCAGGGGGGCAGTCCGCTGGTTCTGGAAATGGCGGCGGAGAGAATGCCGGTTACGCGCACCATCCTTGGCCCGCTTCCGGGCAGCCAGCAGGCGCTTCAGGCCGTGGTGCCCGCAGGCATGTGGCAGGCGGCATCATCGCAGGGGGCGTGGAGCCTTGTGGCCTGTCAGGTCGCGCCTGCGTTCCTGTTCAGCAGTTTCGAACTGGCCCCGCCCGGATGGTCGCCGGAAGGAGAGGGCGCATGAACATGCAACTGACCCCGCAATGGCTGGTCTGGGCGCGTGACCTTCAGGCACTGGCCCAGAGTGGCCTGACCTATGCCGAAAGCCCCTTCGACCGGGAACGCTATGAAAGCATAATGCAGATCGCGGCGGACATGATGGCCGCAGGCAGTGCTGCCGACATGAAGCGTGTGCTGGACCTGTTCAGCAGCCAGCACGGTTACGCCACGCCGAAGGTGGTGGTGCGCGCCGCCGTATTCGATGACCGCCAGCGTGTGCTGCTGGTGCGTGAAGTTCTGGATCACGACCGGTGGACCCTGCCCGGTGGCTGGGCCGATGTGAACCTGACGCCGGTTGAAAACGCCGTAAAGGAAGTGCGCGAGGAAAGCGGTTACGACGTGCGCGTAACCCGGCTTGCCGCCGTATGGGACCGCGACCGGCAGGGGCACCCGCCGGCACCGTTTTCGTGCTACACGCTGTGCTTCATCTGTGAACTGACGGGCGGTACGGCCCGCACCAGTATCGAAACATCTGAAATCGGGTGGTTCAGCGCGGATGAAATCCCCGCTGACCTGTCACTGGGGCGGGTATTGCCCCGGCAGATCGCGCGTCTGTTCGCGCATGCCCGCAATGCGAACCTGCCCGTGGATTTTGACTAGGGCACGGCAGGATCACCCATTGAAAACGCTGCAAACATTTCCATATCCAATACAAATTGTAATTTAACAGCCCATTTATAAACAACAGGACAGCCAATGACCGATCAGACCACAGCAAGCCCGTCCGAAACCACGGGCGAACAGCATGAATTCAGCGCCGAGGTCGGACGCCTTCTCGACCTTGTGGTGCATGCCCTTTATTCCGAACGTGAAATCTTCCTGCGTGAACTGGTTGCCAACGCGGCGGATGCGACGGACAAGCGCCGTTTCGAAGCCCTGACCGATGGCGCGCGCGCGCTGCCCGATGATGCGAAGATCCGCATCAACCCGGACAAGGATGCCCGCCTGCTGACCATCAGCGATGATGGCGCGGGCATGGGCAAGGATGAGCTTGCCCGCAACCTTGGCACCATCGCCCGCTCCGGCACCCGCGCCTTTGGCGAGGAACTGGCCAACGCGAAGCCCGAGGACAAGCCCAACCTGATCGGGCAGTTCGGTGTCGGCTTCTACGCGGCCTTCATGGTGGCGGACCGGGTGGATGTGATCTCGCGCCGCGCCGGAAGTGACGAAGCATGGCGCTGGTCCTCCACCGGCAAGGGCAATTACACCATAAGCCCCGCCACGCGCGACAGGGCGGGCACGGACATCATCCTGCATATCAAGGACGATGCGAACGACTTCCTCGATTCATGGCAGCTTGAGACGATCGTGCGCAAATGGGCCGATCACATCTCGTGGCCGATCACCATCGTCAAGGAAGGCGAGGAAACATCCGCCAACAAGGGGACGGCCCTGTGGCGCAAGCCGCGCGGTGAGATCGACGAGGAACAGCTCAACGAATTCTACCGTCACGTCAGCCACAATTTCGATACGCCGTGGGCGACCCTGCACTGGCATGCCGAAGGCACGCTGGAATTCTCGGCCCTTCTGTTCATTCCCGGCAGCAAGCCGTTCGAGTTTGCCGAGCCGGTGCGTGAAAGCCAGATCCGCCTGCACGTCCGCCGCATGTTCATTACGGACGATGCGGGGCTGCTGCCGCCATGGCTGCGTTTCGTGACCGGTGTGGTCGATACCGAAGACCTGCCGCTGAACGTCTCGCGTGAGATGCTGCAGGCGACGCCGGTGCTGGCCCGTATCCGCAAGGCCGTCACCAACCGCGTGATTTCCGAGCTCAGGACCCGTGCGAAAGACGAAGCGGATTTTGAGAAGTTCTGGGACAATTTCGGCCCCACCTTCAAGGAAGGTATCTGGGACGATGCGGAACACCGTACCGACCTGGCCACCATCGCGCGCTTCCGTTCCAGCACGCAGGAAGGCTGGACTACGCTCGATGCCTACCTTGAGCGCAGGAAGCCCGAGCAGGAAGCCATTTACTACCTGACGGGCGACCGCACGGAAATGCTGTCCTCCTCGCCGCAGCTTGAAGGTTTCCGCGCGCGTGGGATCGAGGTGCTGCTGCTGTCCGATCCGGTGGATTCCTTCTGGCCCGATCGTCTGGGCGTGTACAAGGACACCCCGCTGCGCAATATCAGCCAGTTCCATACCGATCTGGAAAAGTTTGGCGCACCGGAAGAAACGCAGGCCGAAAAGGATGCGCTGGAAGTCGTCATTCCCGCGCTGAAGGAAGCGCTGGGCGATGCGGTGTCGGATGTGAAGGGCACCAACCGTCTGGTCAACAGCGCCGTGGTGCTGGCGGCTCCCGAATCCGGTCCCGACCTGCAGATGATCCGGCTGATGAAGCGCAGTGGCCAGCAGGTGCCAGACACGGCCCCCGTGCTGCAGGTCAATCCCGCGCATCCGCTTGTCCTTGATCTGGCGGCACGGGTGAAGAACGGCGACCCGGTGCAGGATATCGCCCTTGTGCTGATGGACATGGCCCGCATCCAGGATGGCGAAAGCCCGAAGGACCCGACCGGCTTTGCCCAGCGGCTGACCACCATCCTCACGCGTCTGCCGCTGACCGACGGCCCGCAGGGCTGAGCCTTCCGGCTTCATTCTTTTCGCGTTGTTTCATCCCGCCATGCAGGCTGCATGGCGGGATATTTTTTGCCCGACGCAGGTGGCGCCCCTTCCGCCGCCGGCACTGCGCCCGCATATATGGAACCATCCATGAACTGGCTGTATGATACGACCGGTTTCGCAGCGATGGTTTCGCGTGGTCTGACGGGATGAAGCTGCCCCGACTGCCCGGTCATGCGGGATTCGGGGGAAGGGGGCTTGAATACCAGCCTGCCGGATGCTTCCCTACGCACCCTTCTGGTGTTCTGGTTTTTCTATGGCGGCAAATATTATATGAAAATCGACAACGTCTCCTATCGTAGCGTCTGGGTGGATGCGGATGATGGCTGGTCAGTCCATATCTTTGACCAGACCCGGCTACCGTGGTCGCTGGACATCCTGCGCCTGACCGAACGCGATCAGGTGGCGCATGCCATCCGCACGATGCAGGTGCGCGGCGCACCGCTGATCGGTGCGGTAGCGGCCTACGGGCTGGCCCTTGCATTGCGTCAGGACAGCAGCGATGCGGCGATGGAGCGTGATGCCGCGCTGCTGGCGGCTACCCGCCCCACGGCGGTCAACCTTGCATGGGCCATACGGCGCATGCTGACGCGCCTGCGCACCACGGCCCCGGCCGACCGCGTGGCAGCCGCCTATGACGAGGCCGGACGCATCTGTGATGAGGACGTCATCCAGAACGAGGCCATTGGCCGACAGGGACTGGAACTGATCGAAGAGATTGCCAGCCGTCGCCCCGGACCGGTCAATGTCATGACCCACTGCAATGCGGGCTGGATCGCCACGGTGGACTGGGGCACGGCCCTTGCGCCGATCTACATGGCGCATGACCGTGGCATTGACGTGCATGTATGGGTGGATGAAACCCGCCCGCGCAATCAGGGCGCGTCGCTGACCGCGTGGGAACTGGGGCGTCATGGCGTGAAGCATACCGTCATTGCGGATAATGCCGGTGGCCACCTGATGCAGCATGGCATGGTGGACATGGTCATCGTCGGCACCGACCGCGTGACGCGTACGGGCGATGTGGCGAACAAGATCGGCACGTATCTCAAGGCGCTGGCCGCGCATGACAATGGCGTGCCTTTCTGGGTGGCGCTGCCTTCCACCACCATCGACTGGACCATCAGTGACGGTGTGACGGAAATCCCCATTGAGGAACGCAACGGCCGCGAAGTCACCCATATACAGGGACGCGACGAAACCGGCGCCGTGACCACCGTGCAGCTTGTGCCCGATGGCAGCAAGGGGGCCAATCCGGCCTTTGATGTCACGCCCGCGCGGCTGGTGACGGGACTGATTACCGAACGGGGCCGCTGCCCCGCATCGGCCGACGGGTTGTGCGACCTGTTTCCCGAATACGTGTGACACATCACCTATAACCTTGACAGGCGGGGGCGGGATTGGCTTTGTCGCGCCTGAAACCGGGCGCGTCCATGGCAGGCGCGCCCCCCGGACTCTGGTAGAATCAGGACAAGAGCATGCATCCCTATCGTACCCATAGCTGCGCGGCCCTGCGGGCTGCTGACGCCGGGCAGACGGCCCGCCTTTCCGGGTGGGTACACAGCAAGCGCGACCACGGCGGCCTGCTGTTCATTGACCTGCGCGACCATTTTGGCATGACGCAGATCGTGATCCCCGCCGGTTCCCCCGTTCTGGAAACGGCCGAGCGCGTGCGCGTGGAAAGCGTGCTGACGGTAACGGGCGAAGTGGTGCTGCGCGATGGCGCGACCAAAAACCCGAACCTGCCCACGGGTGAGATCGAACTGCGCGCGCGTGAAATCGCGGTCCAGTCCAGCGCCGACGTGCTGCCGCTGCAGGTGGCGGGGAACGAGCATTACCCCGAAGACCTGCGCCTGACCTACCGCTACATCGACCTGCGGCGCGACAAGGTGCACCGTAACATCATGCTGCGCGCGCAGGTGATCGCCAGCCTGCGCAAGCGCATGACGGATCTGGGGTTCATGGAATTCCAGACGCCGATCCTGACCGCATCCTCCCCCGAAGGCGCGCGCGACTTCCTCGTGCCCGCGCGCATGCATCCGGGCAAGTTCTATGCCCTGCCGCAGGCCCCGCAGCAGTTCAAGCAGCTTGCCATGGTCGCGGGCTTCGACCGCTATTTCCAGATCGCACCCTGCTTCCGCGATGAAGCGGCGCGTGCCGACCGCTCGCCCGGTGAGTTCTACCAGCTCGATTTCGAAATGGCGTTTGCAACACAGGAAGATGTGTTCGCGACGCTGGAACCCGTGATGGAAGGCGTGTTTCGCGAATTCGGCGGTGGCCGGACCGTCAGCAAGGCCCCGTTCGAGCGCATTCCCTACGCCACGGCCATGGATGTGTATGGCAGCGACAAGCCCGACCTGCGCAACCCGCTGAAACTGTCCGACGTGACCGAAGCCTTCGCTGGTTCCGGTTTCGGCCTGTTTGCCCGCATCGCCGCTGATGGTGGTCAGGTCCGCGCCATTCCCGCGCCGGGTGCGGGTGACCGCCCGCGTGCCTTCTTTGACAAGCTCAATAACTGGGCGCGCGAATCCGGTGCCGGTGGGCTGGGCTACATCATCTTCGCCGAAGATGGCGGCAAGGGACCGATCGCCAAGAACCTTGAAGCCGAGCGTATCGAGGCCATTCGTGCGGCAACAGGGCTGAAGGCGGGCGACGCCGTGTTCTTCGTGGCGGGCAAGGGCGATGAGATGGTCAAGTTCTCGGGGGCGGTGCGTACGCGCGTTGCGACCGAACTGGACCTGATCGAACAGAACGCCTTCCGCTTCTGCTGGATCACGGATTTCCCGATGTATGAGCGCAATGAGGAAACGGGCGAGATTGACTTCTCCCACAACCCGTTCTCCATGCCGCAGGGCGGCATGGACGCGCTGCAGAATCAGGACCCGCTGACCATCAAGGCCTACCAGTACGATATCGTGTGTAATGGCGTGGAACTGTCATCAGGCGCGATCCGTAACCACCAGCCTGATGTGATGATCCGTGCGTTCGAGATCGCGGGCTATCCCGCCAGCGAGGTCGAAGCCCGCTTTGGCGGCATGCTGAATGCGTTCCGTTATGGCGCGCCGCCGCATGGTGGTTCGGCCCCCGGCGTGGACCGTATCGTGATGCTGCTGGCTGATGAGCCGAACATCCGCGAAGTGATCCTGTTCCCGCTCAACCAGCAGGGCGAAGACCTGATGATGGGGGCACCGGCCCCGGTCGAGCCGCAGCGGCTGAAGGAACTTTCCCTCGCGCTCGACCTGCCCCGCCCCAAGCCCGGTCAGGCCAAGAACTGACCCTCATGGCGCGGGTGGGGCGTGCCGGGGCGCTTGCCCATGGCTGCATGGTCATCGTTGCGGGCGTAATCGCCCTGTGGCGGGGCCATTCGGTCGCGGCCCCCGCTTCCGCCCCCGTCATGGCCCCGCATCGCGCGGTCTATGATCTTTCCCTCTCCGCCGTGGGGGATGGCGATGTCGTCACGGCGGAAGGGCAACTGACTTTTGTCCTGTCCGACATGTGTTCGGCATGGTCTACGCAGCAGCAACTGCACCTGCGCACCACGGGGCGTAGCGGGGCGGAAGCCATAAGCGATTCGGATTATGCCGTGCTGGAGGAAAAGGACGGCTCATCCCTCGTCTTCCGTGCCGACCAGACGGAAAATGGCACACCCGCGCCCCGCATCGCGGGTGAAGCGCGGATGGGGACCAGGGGCGGCAGCGTGCATTATACTGCCCCCGCCACCCATGATGTCGCCCTGCCTGTGGGCACGCTGTTTCCCGTAGCGTATACCCGCGCCGTCATTGCAGCCGCCCTTGCAGGCAGGGGGCAGATTTCCCCCGATCTGTTTGATGGAACCGTCGAAACCGGGGCGCTGGGCACGTATGTGCTGCTGCTGGGCCAGCAGGCGGCCCCGGTTGCCGTGCCCTTTCCCGCGCTGGCCGCCCTTCCGGCGGTGCGGGTGCATGTTGCGTATTACAACAGCGCCACGCACGACATGACGCCGATGTTCCAGACCGGAATGCGTTATTTCATCAATGGCGTGGCCGACAATGTGGAGCTGGATTTCGGGCAGTTCCGTGTGGCGGGCACTTTGCGTGAATTCCGCCTGTTACCCGCCCATGACCGCTGCATGGGCGGGGCCAGTCCACCGGCGGGCGGTGTGGTCAGTCCGCCGCGGCAGCGTCAGCCGGCGTAAGGGTAATCGTCAGCGGTACATGATCGGATGGCTGTTCCCTGCCGCGCTCGTCACGGGCGGGCAGGGCGGTCAGCAGCCGTTCGGCCACGCGGGGCGACAGAAGGGCATGGTCGATGCGCAGGCCGCTGTTACGCTGCCATGCAGCCGCCTGATAATCCCAGAACGTATAGAACGCCCCGGTGGGGTGCAGGGCGCGCAGCGCATCCGTCAGCCCCAGCCACAGCAGACGGCGGAAGGCCGCGCGGGTCTGCGGGCGGACCAGTGCGTCATCGGGTGACAGCGCGCCCGGGGCACAGTCTTCTTCCGTGGGGCAGACATTGTAATCCCCCATCAGGATGAAATCCTGCCCCGCCTTCAGCATCGCCTGCGCATGCAGGGCGAGGGCTTCCATGAAAGCCAGCTTTGATTCGTATCCCGGCGTTCCACCGGAATTGCCGTTGGGCAGGTAAAGATTGCCAACCACCAGACCACAGGTGCGGATTTCTACATAGCGTGCCTGTGGCGGTTCCGTTTCCCAGCCGGGCAGGCTGGTATGGGTGACCGTATGCGGGCGGCGGGTCAGGATGGCGACGCCGTTATAGCTTTTCTGTCCCACCACGATGCTGTCATAGCCCGCAGCCCTGAACACCTCGACGGGGAAGATTTCGGTGGCGCATTTGATTTCCTGCAACGCCAGCACGTCGGGCTGCTCGCGGGCAAGATAGTCCAGCACATGGTCCTGACGCTGGCGGATGGAATTGACGTTCCAGGTCGTGAGTTTCATCATTCGACCGAAAAGCTCGTGCCACATCCGCACGATGACGCGGCATTGGGGTTACGGACGGTAAAATGCGCGCCCATCAGGCTGTCATTGAAGTCCAGTTCGGCCCCGGCCAGCAGGTCCATGCTGGCCGGGTCGACCAGGACACGGGCATCGCCTGCCGTAATGACGATATCATCGGGCATGGTGGCGGGATCGAGCGCGAATTTGTACTGAAATCCGTTACACCCCCCCGCCAGAACCGACACACGCAGCGCCGGTTCGTCGTCCGTGCCCGTGGGCTGTTCGTCCAGGATCTCACGCAGGCGTCGGGCAGCCGAATCCGATACGCGGAAGCTTTCGGCGGTGGGGGAAGGGGGCATCGACATCGGGCTTCACCATGGTGTGTGGAACGCGCAGGCACGGGATCATGTTGGCCACGGGCCGCGCGCGGGTTATGGATGCAGGCGGCGGTATCATCATGTGCCGTCTTATCCATGGCTGGGTCTTGATCATATATGAGTACTGCACCCTACGCTGTCCAGACCGCCACCGCGCGTGGCCGCCTTCATCGCGAAGCGGAAGCCCCGACACGCAGCCCCTGGCAGCGTGACCGCGACCGGGTCATCCACTCCGCCGGGTTCCGTACCCTGCAATACAAGACGCAGGTGTTCCTGAACCATGAGGGGGATTTCTTCCGCACGCGCCTGACCCATTCGCTGGAAGTCGCGCAGGTCGCGCGCTCGATTGCGCGCAGGCTGGGGCTGGAGGAAGACCTGACCGAAGGGCTTGCCCTTGCCCATGATCTTGGCCACACGCCCTTTGGCCATGCGGGGGAGGAAGCGCTTGCGGCAGCGATGAAGCCGTGGGGCGGGTTCGATCACAATACCCAGTCCCTGCGGCTGGTGACGTTGCTGGAACGGCGGTATTTCGCCTTCGACGGGCTGAACCTGACATGGGAAATGCTTGAAGGGCTGGCCAAGCATAATGGCCCGGTGGATCATCCGACCACCTATGTCGCCGATTACGCGGCCCGGCACGGGCTGGAACTGCAAAGCTATGCCTCGGCCGAGGCACAGGTGGCCGCCGTGTCGGATGACATCGCCTATCACGCCCATGATCTTGACGATGGCCTGCGGGCGGGTCTCCTGCATATCGAGGAACTGGAAGCCCTGCCGGTGGTGCGTGAAGCGTTGGCCGAAGCCCGCGCCGCCCAGCATCAGGCGGGCCACAGCATCGGCAATAACGATCCCCGCCTGCGGCATGAAACGCTGCGCCGCGTCATCAACGCGCTGGCGATGGACCTGATCGGGCAGACGCAGCGCAATCTTGAACGGCTGTCCCCCCGGTCATCGGACGACATACGCAATGCTGTCGCCCCGGTCGTGGCGTACAGTCCGGCCATCGCGGCGGCCAATCTGGAAATCCGCAAATTCCTGTATGCCCGCCTTTACCGCCACTGGCGCGTCAACCGGATGACCCGCAAGGCGCGGCTGACGGTCGAATCGATTTTCAGCATCCTGTCGGAAAACGTGACGCTGCTGCCCGATGGCTGGCGCGAGTCCGCTCTGGCCGCGCGGGATGGCGGGGACATGGCGCGTGCGTGCCGCGTGGTGGCCGATTATATTGCCGGTATGACCGATCGCTGCGCGATGGAAGAATATCGACGGTTGACGGACCTGTCCTCGCCGGGGTGAAACACGCGCAGCAAGATCATCCGCCTGTCATGCCATCTGGCATCACGGCAGGCCATTTATGCCGGGCCGCGGGGTCTGGCGCCGTTTTTTGGGAAACCGAGCCGCATGTCAGAAAGTCTGTTCGCCCGTTACCTCTCGCATGTGCGCGACGCGCTGCGTCAAATCCTGCCTGACCTGCCGCCCGCCACGCTGGACCGGGTGGAAGTCACCTCCACCCGCGATCCCGCCCATGGCGATCTGGCCACCAATGCGGCGCTGGTCATCTCCAAGGCCGCGCGGCGTCGCCCGGCTGAAATCGCGGCGGAACTGGTTACGGTGCTGGCGGGCGCGCCCGGCATCACGCGCGCCGAAGTGGCGGGGCCGGGTTTCGTCAACATGACGCTGTCCGCATCGGTGTGGCAGGGCATCGCGCGCGAGGTGCTTGAAGCGGGCGAGGATTACGGTCAGGGCACCGCAGGCGAGGGCGTGCGGGTGAATGTGGAATATGTTTCCGCCAACCCCACCGGCCCCATGCATGTCGGTCACTGCCGCGGCGCCGTGGTGGGGGACGTGCTGGCCAACCTGCTGGCCAAGGCGGGTTACGCGGTGACGAAGGAATATTACATCAACGATGCCGGGGCGCAGGTCATCGCCCTGGCATGGGCGGCGTACTGGCGTTACCTGCAGGCGCTGGGCACGACCATGGACGAGGCGGAATTCGCCGCCATCGTGCCCGGTGGCGCGATCCAGTACGGTGGTGACTACCTTGTCCCCGTGGGCGAGGCGCTGGTGGCGCGACACGGCGCGACGCTTGCGGCGGCGGACGCGAAACCAGCCGACCCGTCCGTATGGCTCGATACCGTCCGGACCGAGACGGTCGATGCCATGATGGGCATGATCCGGCAGGATCTGGCCGCCCTTGGCGTGCATCATGATGTCTTTACCAGCGAAGCCCGGATTCTGGCGGATGGCGAAACCGACCGCGCCATTGCCCGTCTTGAAGAAAAGGGCCTGATTTACGAAGGCGTGCTGGAACCGCCCAAGGGCAAGCTGCCCGATGACTGGGAAGCCCGCCCGCAGACGCTGTTCCGCTCCACCGAATTCGGGGATGACGTGGACCGGCCCCTGCGCAAGTCCGACGGGTCCAACACCTATTTCGCCAATGATATCGGCTACCATGCGGACAAGATCCGCCGGGGCGCGGATGTGCTGATCGATGTGTGGGGGGCGGATCATGGCGGTTACGTCACCCGCATGAAGGCAGCCGTGGCGGCGCTGGCGACGGATGGCCGCCCCGTGCTGGACGTGCTGCTGTGCCAGATCGTGCGCATCGTGCGCGATGGCCAGCCGGTGCGCATGTCCAAGCGCGCGGGCACCTTCGTTACCCTGCGCGACCTGATTGACGAAGTCGGGCGTGACGCCGTGCGCTTCACCATGCTGACGCGCAAGGCTGACGCGCAGATGGAATTCGATCTGGATCAGGTCGTGGCCCAGAGCCGCGACAACCCGGTCTTTTATGTCCAGTACGCCCATGCGCGCTGCTGTTCGGTGCTGCGGGCCGCAGCCGGTCTGGTCAATGAAGGCAGGCTGCCCGGTGGCATCACGCCTGCCGAACTGGCGCAGGGCGACCTGTCGGGCCTGACATCGGATGCGGAACTGGCCGTGCTGCAGCGCATGGCGCAGTGGCCGCGCATGGTGGAATCGGCCGCCGCCGCGCATGAACCGCACCGGATCGCCTTCTACCTCAATGAACTGGCGTCGGATTTCCATGCCCTGTGGAACCGGGGACGTGACGACACCACCCTGCGTTTCCTTCAGGAAGACGATGTTGAGGCGACCCGGATGAAACTGGCCCTTGTCGAAGCAACGGCAACCGTGCTGCGTTCAGGGATGAAAGTACTCGGCGTGCAGCCGGTCGAGGAGATGCGATGAGTCCTGACGATACATCATCCCCTGATACGCCCCCTGACGATGACCGCCACAACCCGGCGGCGCCAGATCCCTATGCCGCATCCAAAAGCCGGATGCGCGAACGCATGGGGGCGGATTCCAACCCCGATATCGACCCGCGCAACCCCATTGAACCACCCGAGGGTGGCCGCTCCCGACCGGGACGCAGCGGGGCGGGCATGGACTTTCGTGGCATGCTGGCGCGGCTTGGCGGGATCAGTCTGATCGGTCACGACCCGACAACGCGCAAACTGGTTTACGGTGCCGCCGGACTGGGCGGCGTGCTGGTGGTGGCGATCGGTGGCTGGTCGCTGTTCGGCCATCATCAGGGCGGGATTCCCGTTCTGGGGCCGCCACCGGGGCCGGTGCGGGTCAAGCCGGCCGATCCGGGCGGCATGCAGATACTTGGCGCCGCCGATGGCATGCCCGCTGATGGCGGGGTGATGCGTCTTTCCCCGCCGCCGGAACAGCCGCAGCCCGATGCCATGGCCCGGCAGTATGGCCAGAACGCCACCCCCGATGCGGCCCACCCGGCTGATGCCGCCACGGCACCCGAAGCCACGCCCACGCCACCAGCCCCGCCTGCTGGCGCGACCCCGGCCGCACCGTCCCCGGCTGCACAGGAAGCCCCGGAACCGGAGGCCGCGGCCCCGCCGCCGTCCCGATCCGTAGCCGAAGCGCCATCCCCCGCAGCAACCCTGCCGCCGCCTGCATCGGGCGAGGCGGGTGAGGGGAGCGGCGCATATGGCGTCCAGCTTGCCGCCCTCGATTCCCAGGCGGCGGCCCTGAAAAGCTGGAACAGTCTGAGCAGCCGTTACCCCGCCATTTTCGGGGCGTACCAGCCAGCGGTGGTGAAGGCCGAACGCAATGACCGCACCTTCTACCGCCTGCGGGTAAAGGGGCTGACCAAAGCGCAGGCCACAGGGCTGTGCGAGAAGGCCAGGGCAAAAAGTCTGCCGTGTGATCTGGTCCATTCCTGAGACAGTCGTGATACGGACCACACAGCGGAGGGATGGGTGAACGGGGACAGTACATCCGTCCCCGCTGCGCAGTCCGTCGCCTCCACCGCTCCCATCGTCCATCTGGAAGGTTTCCAGGGGCCGATGGACCTGCTTTTGGAACTGGCGCGGGCGCAGAAGGTGGATCTGTGGCGCATATCCATCCTGCAACTGGTCGAGCAGTTCCTGTCCGTTGTCCGCTCCGCCCAGACGGTGCGGCTGGAACTGGCGGCGGACTGGCTGGTTATGGCGGCGTGGTTGGCATGGCTCAAATCCCGCCTGCTTCTGCCTGAAGACGATGAGGAAGCCACCGATGCGGAAGAAGCGGCGGCGCTTCTGCATGAACGGCTGCTGGAACTTGAGCGCATGGTCCAGCTTGGCCGGTGGCTGGCAGCCCGTCCCCAACTGGGGCATGTGGTGTTCGAGCGCGGACAGCGCGAGGATCTGGTGGAAATCGACCGCTCCGGGCTGGCGGTGGATGTGCCCCAGCTCATGCGGGGCTATATGGCGGCCATGCGGCGGCGCGTGCGCCGGTCCGTCTATCAGCCACGGGTATTGCGTTTCTGGACTGTGCAGGACGCGCTGGCGCGGTTGCGGCGCATGCTGGGCGGTGGCGTGGGGGAGGAAGGCTGGTGCGGGCTGGAGCATTTCCTGCCTGATCCCCTGCCGCAGCCCGACATGGCGGATGACATGGCCGAAACCGGTCGTCGCGCCGCGGTTGCGGGCACGCTGCTGGCCAGCCTTGAAATGGCGCGCAATGGCGCGATTGAACTCCAGCAGGCCCGGCAGTTCGGTCGTATCCTGCTACGTGAACGCATGGCGGATGACAGCGCCGTGGCAACAGAACCGGAAGGGGACATGGCCTGATGAACGATACGCAGCATGCGCAGGGCGAACTGATCGGTGATGAGGCTCCGGCTGTCGACATCCCGGTGCGCGAGTTTTCCATCAGGCTGGCGGAAGCCCTGATATTCGCCCGCGCCGATCCCCTGAGCACCCGTGCCGTGGCGGAGGTGCTGAGCGCGCAGGGTGGCGTCCCGCATGATGTGGCCGACCGCGACGCCTATGTCGCCGCGACACTGGCGGCACTGGGCGCGCAGTATGCGGGGCGGGGTGTGGTGCTGGTGGAAGTGGCGGGGGGATGGCAGTTCCGCACCGCGCCCGACCTTGCATCCCGGCTGACCCGCGTGATGCCGCGCCCGCGCAGGCTGGCGCGTTCCACCATGGAAACGCTGGCCATCATCGCCTATCACCAGCCCTGCACCCGCGCCGAGATCGAGGAAATCCGTGGCGTGAGCCTGAGCCAGCAGGTACTCGATACATTGCTGGAAGCCGAACTGATCATGCCGCTGGGGCGCAAGGAAGTGCCGGGGCGGCCGATCCTGTGGGGCACGTCCTCGGGTTTTCTGCGGCATTTTGGCCTCAAGGACCTTGGCGACCTGCCCCGGCGCGAGGAGCTTCTGGTGGACGTGCCCGATACGGGCATGCAGCCCGGCACGGATGACGAGGTTCCTGACCCGCCCATGTCATGATAGGTGTGCGGGGGCGTATGGTCGTATGCGCGTGCGCGTGGCGCGCTGGGGAAGGATACAGGGTTCATGTTCGATTTCGCGTGGTCTGAATTTGCCCTTGTCGGGGTGGTCGGCCTGTTGCTGATCGGCCCGAAGGACATGCCCGTCGCCATCCGCACGGTCACGGGCCTGATCAAGAAGGCGCGCGGGCTTGCGACCGAGTTCCAGTCCCATGTTGACGAGATGGTGCGCGAAGCCGACCTGACCGAAGCGCGCGACCAGCTTGGCCAGTTGGGGCGGCTGAACGTGCGCGACAAGCTGATGAAGGCCATTGATGGTGATGGCGCGCTGCGCCGTTCGCTGACCATGCCGCCGCTGGTGGAAAACCCGCCCCCGCCATCCCCCGCCGCCGGGACAGCGCCCCCCCTGCCGGAACGTCCGCTGCCCGCCCGCCATTACATTCCGCCCCTTGTGGATGAGATGGACCGCGATACGGGACCGGTGCCTGATGCGCCGGATTTCCTGCCGCCCCGCACCGCACGCCGCATTGCCGCCGAACTGCCCCATCTGGCGCCGCCGGCCTTCCTGCCGCCGGTGCGCGTCATCCACCGGGGCCAGCGCGTATCCGTCATGACGGCAGGCAGGAACACCTAACGCGATGGACGCAGGAGACAGGACCCTGAACGAGGATTCGATCAACGACCAGCCCATGCCGCTGCTGGAGCATCTGGTGGAATTGCGGCGCAGGCTGCTGTGGTCCATGGCGACGTTCGTGGTGTGTTTCGCCGTCTGTTACTATTATTCGGAACAGATCTACTTCTTCCTTGCCCGTCCGCTTGGCACGATCATGCGGCAGAAGGGGGAACAGCCGCACCTGATCTATACCGCGCTGTATGAGGCATTCTTCACCTACATGAAGGTCGCCTTCTTTGGCGCGGCCTGCCTGTCCTTTCCCATGGTGGCGGTGCAGGCGTGGATATTCATCGCGCCCGGACTGTACCGTAGCGAAAAACGTGCTTTCGCACCTTTCCTTGTCGCGACGCCGATCATGTTCGCCCTAGGTGCCGCGCTGGCCTATTATTTCATTTTCCCTGCCGCGTGGAAGTTCTTCCTCTCCTTCCAGACGGCGGATGGACAGGACGGGCTGCAGATCGAACTGCAGGCCAAGGTGTCGGAATACCTGTCGCTTGTCATGAAGCTCATCATGGCGTTCGGCATGGCGTTCGAACTGCCGGTGGTGCTGACGCTCATGGCGCGGGTGGGGCTGGTGACATCGAAGGGACTGGCGAAGGTACGGCGTTACGCCTATGTGGGCGCGTTCGTGGTTGCGGCCATCCTGACGCCGCCCGACGTGATTACCCAGACCGGACTGGCCGTGCCGCTGATCGGGCTTTACGAGATTTCCATTCTTTGCGCCCGCCTTGTCGAGCCGCGCAATCCGCCTGAAGAGACCGAGGAGACATCCTGATGCACGACCTGCGCGCCCTCCGCGCCGACCCCGATGGTTTTGACGCCGCCCTGAAGCGGCGCGGGGAGCCTGCCGTGGCTTCCACCGTGCTTGTGCTGGACAGGGAACGCCGCGCGGCGGAAACCGAACTGCAGGAACTCCAGTCCCGCAGGCGCACGATCTCCAAGGAAATCGGGGCGCTGCGCCGCAAGGGCTGCGATACCTCCGACCTTGAGGCCGAGGTGGCATCAGGCAAGGCGCGGATGGAAGAACTCCAGACGCAGGTGGATACGCTGGACGGCCAGTTGCGCAACACGCTGGAACGCCTGCCCAACCAGCTTGACGCGACCGTGCCCGACGGTGCGGACGAAAGCGGCAACGTGCAGGTCCACCAGAAGGGAACGCCCAAGGAGTTCGCCTTTACCCCGCGTGAGCATTACGAGCTGGGCGAAGCGCTGGGCATGATGGATTTCGAAACCGCATCCCGCCTGTCGGGCACGCGGTTCGTGGTGCTGCGTGGCCAGCTTGCCCGTCTGGAGCGCGCGCTGGGCCAGTACATGCTGGACCTGCATACCGGCAGCAACGGGTATGAGGAAACGGCCGTTCCCGTTCTGGTCAACAGCGAAGCCATGTATGGCACCGACAAGCTGCCCAAATTCGCCGATCAGTCCTTCCGTACGGAAGATGGCCGCTGGCTGATCCCCACGGCGGAGGTGCCGCTGACCGCCACCGTATCGGGCCAGATCCTGCCTGCGGACGTGCTGCCGCTGCGCCTTGTCGCCCTGTCTTCATGCTTCCGTAGTGAGGCAGGTGCCGCGGGGCGTGATACCCGTGGCATGCTGCGCCAGCACCAGTTCCAGAAAGTGGAGATGGTCAGCATCACCGCGCCGGAAGAAAGCGATGCCGAGCATGAGCGCATGACGCGCTGCGCGGAAATGGTGCTGGAAGGGCTGGGCATTCCCTACCGGCGCATGCTGCTCTGCGCGGGGGATACCGGCTTTGGCGCCGCAAAGACCTTCGATCTTGAGGCATGGTTGCCGGGCCAGCAGGCATGGCGCGAGATTTCGTCGTGTTCCACCACGCGCGATTTTCAGGCCCGCCGCATGAACGCCCGTTTCCGCGCGGGGGATGGCAAGCCTGCCTTCGTCCATACCCTGAACGGTTCGGGGCTGGCCGTGGGCCGCACGCTGATCGCCGTGATGGAAAATTACCAGAACGAAGATGGCAGCGTCACCGTGCCCGACGTGCTGCGCCCCTACATGGCCGGGGTGGAAGTCATCCGCGCGGGCTGAAATCCGTAGCAGGGCTGGCGGGTACTGCCGTCGGGCACCGTGTTTGATGGAGCGGGCAGGGCGGGCAGTGTACCGTGCCTGCCCGTTCTGCTTTCTGTTCCCAGATCCGCCTTCACGGGCGCCATGAAGGACGGTACGGGGCAGGGTACGCCCCGCCCGCGTCACCGCCGTTTGCGGGGCGGACGCTTGCCGCCGGGGGCTGCGTCGCGGTTGCGCCGTCCCGGCGGGCTGCTCCGTCTGTCCGGGCTGAAGGGGGATGTCCGGGGCGTGCGGGCGCGGATGCTCTGCTGGCGCAGCACGTCTTCGATCCAGTCATTGAGGCGCGCGGTCGTGGCTTCCGCTTCCTCGCGGTTGACGTAGGCTTCGGGGAAGCGCAGCGCCAGCCAGCGCCATGCCACCAGCCGCTTGTGCCGCTTTTCCGCGCGTTCCAGTTCGGTACGTTCCGCCCGTTCCGGCGCGGGCAGGGGACCGGTACCCGGCGGGGCCACGCTGTTGCCCGCGGCATGGTCCGCCGCCCAGTGGACAAGACGCTGGATGCCATTGTCACGGTCATCCACCGGGCACATGGCGTAGACCCAGCGCTGCGCCAGTGTCAGGTCAGCCACACCTTCCAGTGCAGTTGCGATGGCGAAGGCCTGTTCCATGTTGGCCAGCCGGTAATTCGGGTCGTCACGGCGCAGCACCGCGCGGCGGATGCGCACCAGCACGCCAAATAGGCTGTCCGATCCGATTTCGGCCGCGACGGCCTGCACGATGTCGGCATCCGGCTGGACCTGAGGGCGCATGTCCTCGATCGGCTGGGGCGGGGCTGCCAGCATGGCATGGATGAACGATGGGCTGCCCACCCCTTCCAGCACGGCGACGACGCCCTGTTCATGCTTGCCGAAACGTCCGGCGCGACCGCCGATCTGCTTGACTTCCTGCGGGTTGAGGTCGCGCGTCTGGTTGCCGTCATATTTGCGCAGGGCCGCGAACACGACCCGGCGGATGGTCAGGTTCAGCCCCATGCCGATGGCGTCGGTCGCGATCAGGATATCGGCGTCGCCATTATTGAAACGCTGGGCTTCCGCGCGGCGGACTTCGGGGCTGAGTGCGCCGTACACCACCGCCACCCGCTTGCCATGCGCCAGCAGCATCGCGCGCAGGTCCAGCACCTCGCGCCGGGAAAAGGCGATCAGCGCATCATGCTTCTGCAGTTCATGCAGGCTTACGGCCCGTTCGGCGGCAACCAGCGGGCTTTTGCGTTCCAGCCGGATTTCGTCCACCGGGTCGCCGCACAGTTCGGCAATGCGCTTCACCATGGGAATGCAGTCCGGCGCGCCCAGCACGAACAGGTGCCGCGCCGGTGCCCCCATGATGGCTGCCGTCCATGCCGCACCCCGGTCGGGGTCGGTCAGCATCTGGGCTTCATCGATGATCGCGACATCGACGGGATTGTTCAGCGGGCACATTTCCACGGTTGCGGCCAGATGGCGGCTGCCGGGCATGTCGATGCGTTCTTCCCCCGTGGCAAGGGAGGTGGGCACCCCGCGTGCCATGAGCGACTCGCGGAACTCATGCGCCAGCAGGCGTAGCGGGGCCAGCGCCAGCCCGCTTTCCGCCTGTGCCAGCGCATCAAGGGCCGTATGCGACTTGCCGCTGTTGGTCGGTCCCGTCACCAGTGTGATGCGGCGGTTGAGCGCACGTGCGGTGCGGAAATGGGCGGCGTAGCGGTCAAGGGCCGCCACCTGCGCGATGACCGCATTACCCACGCGCCGGTTGCCAAGATCTGGCGCGATGGGGGCGCGGTTGGTGCTGTCTGTTCCATCCCTGCGCCATTCGGGAATCTGCTGGCGCAGGGCCATGAGTTCGGCGGGATCGAACTCCCAGCGTTCCTGCCCGTTGGACTGGGGCACGCGACGGGCGACGGGCAGGCGGTTTTCCGCAATCCAGCGCAGGGCCTCGCGCTGGGAACAGCGCAGCAGGCCCGGCACATCGCTGAACGGGACAAGGCTTTTTTCCCATGCGCGCAGGCGCTGGACTTCCTCGCGCCTGCGGGCGCGGGCCGTATCCTCGATTTTTGCGTCCCGGTCCTTGCGGCTGCTTTCCTCACGCTCCAGATCGGTAGCGAAGGTGTCCGTATCGGCCAGGGCGAAGGCATCCGCCACCGCACGGGCAAGCGTGCCGAGTTCACCGGGGGAGAGGACCCGGCCGGTGCCATCGAACAGGTCGGCACGGATATTGTCCACCGCAGCGCGTGGCGTATCGCCCTGCGCACGCAGCCTGGCCTGCATCACGGGGGCGAGGGCGGCAAGCAGGCGCGCATCGTCGGGTTCGGGATCATCCACCGTTATGGCGGCGGCTTCCGTATCCGCGCGTGTAACCCATACCTGCCCTGCGCGGCGCGTAAGGTCCATCAGGCGCGAACCCCACGGCTTGCGCCGGACGGTGCATATGGCCGCGCGGAAGGCAGCGTCGTCTATCCGGTCGGCGCCGGGTTGCAGCATGCGGGCGATCACGCGCTCCAGCTTCGGGCGTTCGCGGTTTTCAACATGCAGCCCGCTGGAGGCAATCGCGGCGTCCAGCGCCAGCAGGGCCGGGGCGGCCCGGTCGGGGAATTCTGAAGTCATGTCTATCTATGTGCGTCATCCACGCGGCGGGGACAATGGACTCAGTACTTGCATCCATACGCGAATTCATTGAATACAGGCCCGCATCGTACGCGTGTGACGTGACATGAGCGCCCCGGCATGGGCATTGTGCGGTGAATTCAGCTTCCCGTGGCGCGTGATATATTTGTTTGTGCTGGAATTCCACGCTGTGGATGGCCTAAACATTCCCGCCTCAGCCACGCAGTGCGGTGGGGGACATGTTTCAGGAGATCCTGTGTCCGCGGTCCCTCCAGCCGGGAGAATGACAACCTGATGTCCGATACGTTGATTATGCCAACTTCCGAGACCATGCTCACCGGGCTTGCACCGGTCGAGGGGCAGGAAGGCGTGTTCCACCTCGCCGAGCCGAGCAAGGAATACGGACACCTGAACGCTGAAACCGTTCTGTCGGTTCATCACTGGACCGACCGGCTGTTCAGCTTCACCACCACGCGCGACCCGGCGCTGCGCTTCGAGAACGGCCAGTTCACGATGATCGGCATCGAGGTCGAGGGCAAGCCGCTGCTGCGCGCCTACAGCATCGCCAGCGCGAATTACGAGGATCACCTCGAATTCCTGTCGATCGCCGTGCCCGATGGCCCGCTGACATCGCGCCTGCGCCATGTGAAGGTGGGCGACAAGGTGCTGATCGGGCGCAAGCCGGTCGGAACACTGCTGCTGGACAACCTGCGTCCGGGCCGTAACCTGTATTTCCTGTCCACGGGCACGGGGCTTGCGCCGTTCATGAGCCTGATCAAGGACCCGGAATGCTATGACCGTTACGAGCACGTGATCCTGAGCCACACGGTGCGCATCTCGGGTGAACTGGCCTATTCCAACCATATCCGCCATGAACTGCCCGAGCATGAATTCCTGGGCGAGGACGTGTCGGGCAAGCTGCTGTACTACCCCGCCGTCACGCGTGAGGAATTTGCCGTTACCGACCGCATCACCAAGCTGATCGAGACGGGCAGGATCTTTACCGACCTGAACATTCCCGAACTCGACCCCGAGCATGACCGCGTCATGATCTGCGGTTCGCCGGAAATGCTGGCCGATACGGAAAAGATGCTGCAGGCACGTGGCTTTGATGAGGGCAACAACTCCCATCCTGGCGCCTATGTAGTGGAAAAGGCGTTCGCCGAACGTTGATCCCATGCCCCGGCCGGGCGCGCTGGCCGGGGCTTTTTTTATGGGCCGCCCCGTCGCGTGGCGGCCCGTTGCCGGAGCGACGCGTGCCGTTTCGTCCTTCCGGCCGGAACAGGACGCGGAACTGGCATGAGTTATGATTTTGATCTGTTCGTAATTGGCGCGGGTTCTGGCGGGGTGCGGTGCGCGCGCATCGCGGCGGGCCATGGCGCGCGTGTGGCGGTGGCGGAAAGCCGGCACTGGGGCGGCACCTGCGTCAATCTGGGCTGCGTGCCCAAGAAGCTTATGGTCCAGGCCAGCGATTATGGCGACTGGGTGGAAGACAGCCACGGTTTTGGCTGGAACACGCGGCGGGGCCATAATGACTGGGCCGAACTGATCGCCGCCAAGGACCGCGAGATCACGCGCCTCAACGGCATTTACGTCTCCATGCTGGAAAAGGCCGGGGTGTCCCTGTTTACCGGGCATGCCACGATCGAGGACGCGCATACCCTGCGCATCGACCCGTCCCCGCTTGCCCCCCATGCCGCCCCGCGCCGGGTCACCGCCGCACGGATTGTCATTGCCGTGGGTTCCACCCCCACCATGCCCGCGATCGATGGGATCGGGCATGCCATTTCCTCCGATCAGGCGTTCCACCTGAAGGAACGGCCCGCGCGGGTGTGCATGGTGGGCGGCGGATATATCGGGGTGGAGTTCGCCGGTATCTTCCGTGGTCTCGGTTCGGAAGTGGATCTGGTCTACCGCCAGCAGCTACCGCTACGCGGCTTTGATTCCGATCTGCGCCACGCTTTGCATGACGCCATCGACCTGCGCGGTATCCGCCAGCATGTCGGTGCGTCACCCACCAGCATCGACCGGCTGGCGGATGACAGTTTTGTCGTAACGCTGGACAATGGCGCCCGTATCGAGACGGACTGCGTCTTCTTCGCTACGGGACGCCATCCGAAAGTCGCCAGTCTGGGCCTGATTCAGGCCGGTGTCGCGACACAGGAGAACGGGCGCATCATCGTTGATGAAAATGGTGAGACCTCGATCCCCGGCATCTACGCCATTGGTGACGTGACCAATCGCCTAAACCTGACCCCCGTCGCCATTGCGGAAGGGCATATGCTGGCTGACCGCCTGTTCGGCAATGAACCGCCGCGGCAGTGGTCGTTCGCCACCACGCCCAAGGCCGTGTTCTTCACCCCCGCGTTGGCCAGTGTCGGCCTGACGGAAACGGAAGCCGCCCATAACGGCGATGTGGATATTTACATCAGCCGCTTCCGTCCCATGCGCAATACACTCAGCGGGCGGGCACAGCGCACGTTCATGAAACTGGTGGTCGATCAGGCCAGCCAGACGGTGGTGGGCGCACATATGCTGGGTGATGACGCGCCCGAGATCATGCAGGGGCTGGCCATTGCCGTCACCGCCGGGCTGAAGAAGGGCGACTGGGACTGTACCATCGGTATCCATCCTTCGGCGGCAGAGGAATTCGTGACCATGCGGACCCGCACGCGCGTCACGCCGCGTAGCGCAGAGTAGGCGCGGACGCTCCAGCGCCGGTCCTGTGCATGGGTACGGGACCGACCAGGCATGAAAAAACCGTTGGGGACCGATCCGCCAACGGTTTTTTTATTTAATATTGCACGCTGGCTTTAGCGCGGCGCGACCCAGCCATTGCCGGTGGAATCGCCAAGCTGCCCATCACCGTTGATCCCGCTGCTCTGGTATGCGGAACCGAAGCGCGACAGATCCGTGCCCGTGACCGAATCACGATGGACGTGTTCCAGATGGTCGGGGTCAGGACCGTGGTTCAGTTCCATGGACGGTGCTTCCTCATAGCCCGGCGGCAGGTGGCCGCGCTGGCCGTGAACGGTCATCCGGTCCTCGTTCTGGCTGCTGTCATCGCTGCTGTCCGCTGCGGGCGCGGCCATGGCTGTCACGCTGAACAGGCACAGCCCGGCCGATAGGGCGGTTATGAATTTCCCACGTGACGTGGCCATGATCCGTAATCCTTTTACCTGAGTGGCAAGCATGCCAACCCGCCCCCTTTTGGGGAAGCGCCGGTCTGACAGCCCAACCATGTCGCTTTTACATATGGGTTCCGGCCCATGGCAATGCGACCTTCTGGCGTAATGATACGCAGGCTTTGTGGCGACAATGCAACATTTCCCGCCAGCAGGCCCCCACCGATCCCCCGCAAAGCCCAGAACAGGCTTTGCGTTGCCGGGGTTTTTTCGACATAAAGGCTGCCCTTCCGCCACAGGCGGCGGGGATTGTCTTGTATCAAGAGGAATTAGGATCCGACCCATGAGTGCGACGCACAAGCATAACAGTTCTTCCCGGCAGGCCTGGACGCCGGAGAGCTGGCGGTCGTTTCCGGCGCGGCAGATGCCGCGATATCCTGATGAAGCAGCGGTGGAGGACGTGGAGGCACGCCTGCGCCGTTACCCGCCGCTGGTCTTCGCCGGGGAAGCCCGCCGCCTGCGCGCCCATCTGGCCAAGGCCGCTACGGGACAGGCTTTCGTGCTGCAGGGCGGTGCATGCGCCGAAAGCTTCAGCGAATTCACCGCTGACATCGTGCGCGACACCTTCCGCGTACTGTTGCAGATGGCGGTGGTGCTGACGTTCGGTGCAAAAGTGCCGGTCATCAAGATCGGCCGCATGGCGGGGCAGTACGCCAAGCCGCGCTCTTCCGATATGGAAACGAAGGATGGCGTGAGCCTGCCGTCCTACCGTGGCGATATCATCAACGGTTCCGACTTTACGGAAGCTGCGCGCATTCCCGATCCCAGGCGGATGGAGACGGGGTATTTCCAGTCCGTCGGCACGATGAACCTGCTGCGCGCGTTCGCGGGCGGTGGTTATGCCAACCTGCATGAGGTCCATCGCTGGAACCTCGGCTTCGTCGAACGTTCGCCGCTGGCGCAGCGTTATGGCCAGCTTGCCGAACGCATTGGCGAAACGCTGGACTTCATGGCCGCCTGCGGCCTGACGGCGGCCACTACGCCCCAGATTGACGAGACCGAGTTCTATACCTCGCACGAAGCCCTGCTGCTGCCCTATGAGCAGGCGCTGACCCGCATCGATTCGACATCGGGCGAATGGTATGACTGCTCGGCCCATTTCGTGTGGATCGGCGACCGTACCCGCCAGCCCGATGGCGCGCATGTCGAATTCCTGCGTGGCGTGCGCAACCCCATCGGCATCAAGGTCGGTCCCACCACGACCATCGAGGATCTGGAGCAGCTTCTCGATATCCTCAACCCGACCGATGAAGCGGGGCGCATTTCGCTCATCTCGCGTATGGGGGCGGGCAAGGTGCGTGATCATCTGCCGCCGCTGCTCGATAAAGTGATGGCCACCGGACGCACGGTCACGTGGTTGTGTGACCCCATGCATGGCAACACCAGCTCGACCGCATCGGGCGTCAAGACGCGGTCCTTCGATGCCATCCTGTCCGAGATTCACGGGTTTTTTGACGTGTTCGAGGCCGCTGGCGCCAGCCCCGGCGGCGTGCATTTCGAGATGACCGGGCAGAACGTGACCGAGTGCATCGGCGGTGCCCACCGCTTGACGGAAGACGACCTTGGTGAACGCTATGAAACCTTCTGCGACCCGCGCCTGAATGCCGAACAGTCGCTTGAGATGGCGTTCCGTCTGGCTGAGGAACTGAAAACGCGGGTCGGTCGTATCGCTGGCGGGGCAGACTAGTCCCGCCATCAGGGGGGATCAGGAGGGTGCATGACCCAAGGTGACCATGCCGGTCAGGGCGCGTTGGCCGATCCGGCGGCATATGATGTGATTGCCGACCGTACGGATGCCTACTTCAACCGCACGCGCGCCATTGTGGAGCATTTTGGCGACAGGAAGGTGACTTACGCCATCTTCCTGCGCCGCCCGGTCATTTCCGCCCCCCGCCTCATGGTGGACTGGTTCCGTGCCGTGGCGGCGAAACAGGGCGTGGATATCGACTGCACCATCATGTTTCCCGAAGGGACGTGGGTGGGGGCGGGCGAACCGCTGGCCTATGTGACCGGGTCGTTTGCATGGCTCGCCACGCTGGAGACACTTGCGCTCCAGCAGCTTGGCCCGGCCTGCGTTGCCGCCCATAACGCCTACCAGATGGCCATGGCGCTGCCGCATGTGCGTTTCATGGCGATGGAAGCCCGGCACTGCGCGGGCTTCGACATGCAGGACCAGATGGCCTATGCCGCCTCCGTCGGCAGTCGCGCCGCGCAGAAGGAAGGCGCGCTGGGTTTTGTCGGGGGCGCCAACGACGCCACGGCCCATTATTTCGGGACCGGCAAGGGACTGGGCACCATGCCCCACGCCTTGGTGGGGTATGCCGGGTCCACGCTGCGCGCGGCCGAGATGTTTCATGAAGTCTATCCCCAGATGGACCTTGCCGTCCTCGTCGATTATTTCGGGCGCGAGGTGACGGATGCGCTGGAAGTCTGCCGCCATTTCCCCGAACTGGCCGCAACCGGACGCATCGGCGTGCGGCTCGATACCCATGGCGGTCGCTTTCTGGAGGGGCTGGACCCGCAGTCTTCCTACGCGGTGCTGGAACGCCACTCGCCGGGCAGCATACGGCGCTACCGCTCCGACAAGGAACTGAGCTATCTTGTTGGCACCGGCGTTTCCGCCGCCGCCATCTGGCGCATGCGCGAAGTGCTGGACGAGGCGGGATTTCCCCATGTGCGCATCATTGCGTCCTCGGGTTTCGGTGTGGAAAAATGCCTCAGCATGGCGGATGCCCACGCCCCGGTCGATGTGATCGGGACCGGTTCCTTCATTCCCGACCGCTGGTCGGAAACATACGCCACGGCGGACATCGTGGCCTATGACGGCACGCCACGGGTCAAGGTCGGGCGCGAGTTCCTGCTGCGCCGCAACGGCGGCTGACAGCGCGCGGCCCCGCCCGTGGGGACGGATAACGAAAGGCTTCATCTTGTCAGAGACCATTTTTGCCCCCGAAGGGGGGTGGCGCGTACGGATTCTGGATCTGTCAGGCGGTGCGGAGGACAATATTGTCGAGGAAGTGGGTGGTTTCCCCGATCTGATCCAGGCCAACGCCTTTGCGCGTGCCTATGTGCGCGACAGCATCGAACGCTGCCGTATGCCCGGCCTTTCGGCGGCAGACATTCTCAAGGCCTGGTTCTCCTTTGGGGAGGATGCGGAAGTGCTGGAAGCAGGCGATCAGGGCTGGCGTTCAGCCAATGAACTGGATGATTTCGCAGCGCACGCCGCCACCCCGATGGAACGCGACTGGCGGGCGTTTGATCCCCGCCGTGGCGATGATGAGGATGACGGGGCATAAGGATACCCGCGGTTCACTTCGCCATTATCAGAAGTCATAAAAGTTTTGGATGCTGCCTTTTTTCAACAAGGCGGCGTTCCCCGTAACCCATTAAAACAATCGCCCCATGTGCCGGGTACTGGACGGCTAAGCTGTTCAGATACCCTGCTGCGAATCTGACGGGGCCGGCATGTCGGGCCGTTGCCGCAGATCGGTGTATTCCACACCGGATTGCGCATGTGTTCTCTGGCATTTGGGGCGTAATCGCCGCATATAGGGGGCATGAAACTCCGTTTTGCGCCCAGCCCGACCGGGCTGATCCATGTCGGCAATGCGCGTCAGGCCATTGCCAATGCCCTGTTTGCCCGCCGCCACAATGCACGCTTCCTGCTGCGTATTGACGATACCGATCGCGGTCGATCGAAAGAGGAGTATGTGCAGGCCCTGCAGGATGACCTGCGCTGGCTGGGCATCGGGTGGGATGAATTCGTCCGCCAGTCGGATCGTCTGGACCGCTACGCACTGGCTATCGAACAGCTGAAGGCCAGCGGGCGGCTCTATCCCTGTTTTGAAAGCGAACAGGAACTGGCCTCCAAGCGTGAGGCGCGCATCCGCATGCGCAAGCCCCCGGTCTATGATCGCGCGATGCTGCGCATGACGCCCCAGCAGCGCGCGCAGGCTGAAGCCAATGGCAAGGTGCCTTACTGGCGCTTCCGGCTGTCCGATCATCGCACGGTGGAATGGAACGATCTTGTCATGGGGCCGTCGCGCGTCAAGCTGCCCGCGATTTCCGATCCCGTTCTGGTCCGTGCCGATGGCACGGTGCTGTATACGCTGGCCTCGGTCGTCGATGATATGGAAACGGGTATTACCCACGTTATCCGTGGGGAAGACCACGTCACCAATACCGGCGTGCAGATCGACATTGCCGAGGCGCTGGGTGCGAAGCGCAACCGCTTCACCTTCGCGCATCTGCCGCTCCTGCTGGATGAAGGCGGCGGCAAGCTGTCCAAGCGGTTTGACGGGCTTTCGATTCGGGCGCTGCGTCAGGACGGGATCGAGCCATCGGCCATTGTGTCCTATCTCGCCCGGCTGGGCAGCGCGGATGACCCGGCCCCGCTGTCGTTTGATGAACTGGCTACCAGCTACGACCTCAACCGCGTTTCGCGTTCCGCCGCGCGGTTTGACATGCGGCAGTTGCTGGGCCTGAACCGCCGCATCATGCACGCCATGCCTTTCGATGAAATCCGCAGCCGCCTGCCCGAAGGGGCGACGGAAGCCTTCTGGCTTGCCGTGCGTGGCAATGTGGATATGGCGGGCGAACTGCGCCACTGGTGGGATGTGGTTGCGGGCGAGATCGTGCTCCCGGTAATGGAAGCGGAAGATACGTCTTTCCTGTTGCAGGTCCTCGAAGTCCTGCCCGATGCGCCATGGGACGACACGGTGTGGAAGACATGGACCACCGCCATCCGGGAGGCCACGGGCCGCACGGGCCGCGCCCTGTTCCATCCGCTGCGCCTTGCCCTGACGGGGGAGGATAGCGGACCGGAAATGCGTGACCTGCTGCCGCTCATGGGGCGGGAGCGTGTTGCGGGGCGCCTGCGGATTGCAGCGCGCTGACATGAAAAAAGCCCGGTTCGCACCGGGCTTTTTTATTAAAGGGTGGTTATGGCCATCCCTTATTTGGCGTCTTTCTGCCGTGCCTTGCGTCCGCGTGACAATTCCGTCACCACGCCGTGCAGGGTGCGCAGTTCCTGTTCCGTCACTTCCCCGCGCAGGAAGAAGTGGCGCAGGTTGCGCACCATCCCCGCGCGCTTCTGTTCGTTGCGCAGGAACCCACATTCATCCAGATCACCGATCAGGTGGCGCATGAAGTTGTCGAGTTCGCCCCGTGTCGCGACATGCGTCTCGTTGGTCATGAGGGTGCGTTGGGGCGTGGCGTCTTCGGCCATCCACCATTCATAGGCCATGATCATCACCGCCTGCGCCAGATTGAGCGACATGAAGGCGGGGTTGAGCGGATACCGGATCAGCGCATCGGCGCGGGCCATGTCCTCGTTATCCAGCCCGGCGCGTTCCGGGCCGAACATAAGCCCGACCTTCAGGCCACGCCCGGTCATCTCACGCAGTTCTGCGGCACCGCCCCGGGCGGTCAGCACGGGTTTGACGATGTGGCGCGGGCGCGGGCAGGTGGCGAAGACATGATGCAGGTCGGCTACTGCGTCATCGACCGTTTCATGCACCGTGGCGGCTTCCAGAATGCGGTCCGCGCCCGATGCGCTGCGCCATGCGCGTTCCAGCGGCCAGCCGTCGCGCGGGGCGACAAGCCGCATGTGGAACAGGCCGCCATTGGCCATGGCGCGCGCGGTGGTGCCGATGTTTTCCGCCATCTGCGGGCGGACAAGGATAACGACCGGACTGTTGCCTATGGGGCCGATATCCGCCCCGCCGTCACGTCCGGTCATGCCTGTCTCCATGTCGTGCCCTGCGGGCCATCTTCCAGCACAATACCCTGTGCGGCCAGTTCATTACGGATTGCATCCGCGCGGGCGAAATCACGCGCCTTGCGCGCGGCCAGCCGTTCGGCGATCAGGGCTTCGATGGCGTCGGCATCCACATCCACCCCGCCACGGAACCACTGTTCGGGCGTATCATGCAGCAGCCCGATCAGGTTGCCCGCCGCCTTCAGGCGGGCAGCGGCAATGTTGCCGCCAGCCGCCGCGTCATGGGCCAGCGCGTCATCGGCCAGCGCGTGCATTTCCGCCAGCGCGCGCGGGGTGTTCAGGTCATCGCACAGCATCTGCACGAACCGTTGGGGCGGCGGGGCGGTGATGCCGGGATCAAGCTTTTCCAGCGCGCGGTAGAAGCGGTCGAGCATCTGGCGCGCTTCATCCAGACCGGCCTGCGTAAAGTTCAGCACCGAACGGTACTGCGCGCGCAGCAGCAGCAGGCGCAGGGCTTCGGGCGGGGTATCCCGCAGCACGTCGCGCACGGTCAGGAAGTTGCCGAGCGATTTCGACATCTTCTCCCCGTTCACCAGCAGCATCGCATTATGCACCCAGTGATTGGCGAAGCGTCCGTGCGGATGGCAGCACATGCTCTGCGCGCGTTCGTTTTCGTGGTGGGGGAACAGAAGGTCCGACCCGCCGCCATGGATGTCGAAGCTTTCGCCCAGATAATGATGCGACATGGCCGAGCATTCAATATGCCAGCCCGGCCGCCCCCGGCCCCATGGGCTGTCCCAGCCCGGCGTCTGGTCATCCGATGGCTTCCACAGCACGAAGTCGCCCGGATCACGCTTGTAGGGGGCGACTTCCACCCGTGCGCCGGCGATCAGGTCATCCGGGCTGCGTCCCGACAGCGCGCCATAGGACGGATAGGTACTTACCGCGAACAGGACATGGCCCTGCGCTTCATAGGCATGGCCGCTTTCGATCAGGCGGCGGATCATGTCCTGCATCTCACCGATATGGTGGGTCGCGCGCGGTTCCGCATCCGGGGACAGAATGGAGACGGCCTGCAGGTCCTCATGAAAATCGCGGATGGTGCGTGCCGTCAGGTCCGCGATGGATTCGCCGTTGGCATGGGCGCGGGCGTTGATCTTGTCATCCACGTCCGTGATGTTGCGCACATAGGTCACGCGTGGATACAGGTGGCGCAGCAGGCGCACCAGCACATCCGCCGTAACCATGGCGCGCAGGTTGCCGATATGCGCCAGATCATAGACCGTGGGGCCGCAATAATAGACCCGCACGTTCTGCGGGTCGAGCGGGACGAAGGGAACGGTGCTGCGGGTCCTGCTGTCGTGCAGGTGCAGGCGGGGCTGTGTATCGGGCATGATGCGTCTAGATGCGACAGACAGCCGGTGGGACGCAAGACCTCATCTGCGCGTGCCCCCACGCGGCGGATGAATGCCCGGCCAACCCGTCCCGCCGGGCCACCCGGTCAGCCGATTTCCTGTCCGATCTGCTTGATGTCATGAAAGGCCAGATCGGGGTTTCCCTCCGCCGTGCGACGCATCATGAACGCGGAAGATGCAAGGAAGACCGGGTCGCCATCAATGTCATCCGCCATGGCCGTGCGGTTGGCCATGGAAAAGGTTTCCAGCTTTTCCCGTGGTCCCGTGACCCAGCGCGCAAGGTTGTAGGGCGTGGATTCAAAACCGATCGCCACGCCATATTCGCCCTTCAGCCGGGCCTGCAGCACGTCAAGCTGAAGCGTGCCCACCACGCCCACGATGGGTGGCGCGCCATCCTGCGGGCGGAAAAGCTGGACCACGCCTTCTTCCGCCAGTTCGGTCAGCGCCTGACGCAGCTTCTTCGCCTTCATCGCATCATCCAGCCGCACGCGGCGCAGGATTTCAGGCGCGAAGTAGGGCACGCCCGTAAAGCGCAGGTCCTCGCCTTCCGTCAGCGTATCGCCAATGCGCAGGGTGCCATGATTGGGAATGCCTACCACGTCGCCCGCGAATGCTTCTTCCGCCAACTGGCGGTCACGCGCGAAGAAGAACTGCGGTGTATGCAGGGCGAACTGCTTGCCGATGCGCACATGCTTGAGCCGCATGCCGCGCTGCAGCCTGCCCGAACAGATTCGCGCAAATGCCATGCGGTCTCGGTGGTTGGGGTCCATGTTGGCCTGGATCTTGAACACCAGCGCGGTCAGGGCGGGTTCGTCGGCGCGGACGTTGCGGGTCTCGGTCGCCTGATCGCGCGGCGGCGGCCCGAAGGCGGCCAGCGCGTCCAGCAGGTCGGTCACGCCGATTTCCTTCATCGCGCTACCGAAAAATACCGGCGTCAGATGGCCCGCATTGAAGCTTTCCCGGTCGAATTCGGGCAGTGCCGCTTCAACCAGTTCCAGATCCTCGCTCAACTGCACCATGCGCGGGTCGGACTGGTCCAGTTCCTCGTTTACATGCAGTTCGCGGCTGCGCAGGTCGTAGGTGCCCACGAATTTCGCGGCACGTCCCACCGGCCATGTGGCCGGAGCGGTATCGAGTGCCAGCGAAGATGAGATTTCATCAAGCAGGGCGAACGGGTCCTGCGACTCGCGGTCCATCTTGTTGATGAAGGTGACGATGGGGATATCGCGCAGGCGGCAGATTTCAAACAGCTTGCGGGTCCGGGCCTCGATCCCCTTGGCGGCGTCGATCACCATCACCGCCGCGTCTACCGCCGTAAGTGTGCGGTAGGTATCTTCCGAGAAGTCTTCATGACCCGGCGTGTCGAGCAGGTTGAAGATGCAGCCGCCATATTCAAACGTCATGACCGATGTCACGACGGAAATGCCACGGTCGCGCTCGATGCCCATCCAGTCCGAACGGGTGCGCCGCCGCTCACCTTTGGCCCGCACGTTGCCCGCCATCTGGATCGCGCCACCCGCGCGCAGGATGCGTTCGGTCAGGGTGGTCTTACCCGCATCGGGATGGGAGATGATGGCGAAGGTGCGCCGCCGGACGATTTCGGCGGTAAGGGAGGTATCGGCAGCGTTGGCGGTCACGTGCTTGTCCATTCCTGCGGCTGGCCCGGCGGAAAGGATAGGGAACGGGGCAGGGGCCAGAAACGCGGACGCCGGACGCGGGGACAAAGCCCCACGCCCGGCGTCACGCCTGCCCGGTTCCGGGTATTGATCAGCGAGAGTAGAATTCGATGACCAGGTTCGGTTCCATCTGCACGGGATAGGGCACATCCGACAGCTTGGGGCTGCGCAGGAAGGAGCCCTTCATCTGGCGGTGATCCACTTCCAGGTATTCCGGCACGTCGCGTTCGCCGCTCTGGGCCGCATCCAGCACGATGGCCAGCTGCTTGGACTTCTCGCGCACTTCGATCACGTCGCCATCACGCACCAGGAAGGAGGGGATGTTGACCTTGCGGCCGTTGACCGTGATGTGGCCGTGGCTGATGAACTGGCGTGCCGCGAACGGGGTGATCGCGAACTTCATGCGGTAGACAACCGCGTCCAGCCGGCGTTCCAGCAGGTCGATCAGGTTTTCGGAGGTATCGCCCTTGCGACGCACCGCCTCATCGTAATACTTGCGGAACTGCTTTTCGCCGATGTTGCCGTAGTAGCCCTTCAGCTTCTGCTTGGCCATAAGCTGCACGGAGAAGTCGGACGGCTTCTGCTTGCGGCGCTGGCCATGCTGACCGGGGCCGTATTCGCGCTTGTTGACCGGGGACTTCGCACGGCCCCACAGGTTCACGCCAAGGCGGCGGTTGATTTTATACTTGCTCTCAAGGCGCTTGCTCATGTCGCGCTCTCACTTCATTCATCTGCATGCACCACGGCGGGCCGTGTTTCATGTCGTTGCACCGGTAGGTCCTGTTCCCCATGAACAGGACGGGCGCGCCACGTATTACCGGCACCGGGGAGCAATCACCCATGGGCACCAGCCGTATCGTCCACATTCCCGGCAGTCGGGCGCGTATAGGGGTACAGCCCGTTCGTGTCAATCATGGCGTGGGGCTGGACCCTGCGTCGGACATGACAAAACCTGTATCGCAGGGGGCTGGCGGCCTGTTATGAAACGGCATGCCGGAACATAGGGAAGGGCTTCGCATGGAAACGCCGCTTACGCAGCGCTGGGGACTGTTTGTCGGGCTTGGGGTGGTATCGCTCGGGCTGGGATTCGTGGCCTGGGCGGACGCGCTGGCGCTGTCACTGGCCAGCACCATCCTGTTCGGGCTGGTGCTGTTCGTCGCGGGCGCAGTTCAGCTTGTCCATGCCTTTGCCGTACGGGACTGGGATGGCAGGCTGATGTCCATCCTTGGCGGTGGTCTTTATATACTGGCGGGCACGATGATGATGGAGGAACCGGCCACCGGCTCCCTGATCATCACCATTTTCATCGCCGCCTGTCTGGTGGTGTCGGGAATCGGGCGCATCATCATGGCGTTCCGGCAGCGTGGGCTGCAGGGCTGGTGGATCATCCTGTTCGGCGGGCTGATCAGCCTTCTGGTCGGGCTGTGCCTGTACATCACACTGCCATGGTCGGGCCTGTGGCTGATCGGGACATTCATCGCCATTGAACTGATCGCAGCCGGGATCGGCTGGGTCCAGTTCGGCCTTGCCCTGCGCCGGGCCGCCTACCTGCCGCCGGAAGCCTGAGCTGCGGCAAACTGGGCGGCAAGGCTGCGTTCAACGGCACTGTCGCCCGTAACCCCCAACAGCCTGCGCAGGTCATCGGCGTCCATCTGGGCCTCGAATGCCGGGCCGCCGGGCTGAAACAGGCCTGCCGCTGACAGGCCACCCGCCACGACCGGGTCAAATCCCGCATCATGGATCAGCCAGCCCGCCATAGTGAGCGCCCGCGCCACATCGCCCGCCATGGGCAGCGCCATGCGTGGCGGTGGCCGGTTGCTCTGGGCCAGCAGGGTTGTCATATCCTCCGAATTGAAGGCCCGCACTACGGCGGCGGTGGGAAAGAGCGACTGCGTGACCATGCCCGCGCCCTCCAGCAGCGCCTGACGGCCAATCTTGCCATCGCGCCATGTATAGGGATTCGTCGCGTCGATCAGCGGCCTTGCATTCAGGACCGGGCCAATCGTATGCCCGAGCTGCTGCAATGCCCCATAGGGTACCGCCAGCACCACCACATCGCCAAAGGCAGCGGCATCGTGCGATGTGCCCGCGCTGCCGAAATGCAGTTCCTCAACCCGTTCCTGCGCCTCCCTCAATGTCAGGGCGGACAGCATGACCTCGTGCCCCGCCCGGCTCCATAACTGCCCCAGCGTGCTGCCGACATGGCCGGACCCGATCATGCCAATGCGCAGGGGCGTGCGGGCCATGGCGCCATGGGGCGTAAGGACGGGCAGCAGTCCGGCCAGCAGGGTGGTCAGGCTCTGCCTGCGGGTCAGTTTCAGGGGCATGGCTTTCTCCTGCGCGGGCAGCGGGTGGTAGTATGTCGGGATGTCTGATCTGCCGTTTGGTTCTTTGCCGAACTGACAGGTATATGGCACAGAGTTGGGGAAAGCAGGAGTACAGCGTCAATGACCGACACATCCGATCAGGACAGGACTGTTGTAGCGGAATCCGCTGTTCCCGTGGGCGTGGACCATCCGGTCGAGGCACTGCACGACGCCACGCAGGAAGACGAGGCATCGGCTGCGGCGACTGACGTGCCCGATCCCGGCCCGGTGCCCGTGGCCCAGACGCAGGTGGTGCCGCAGGCCGATGATGCTGTTGCGACATCCAGCAGCCATGCCGCCGCCATGGCTGGCGCGTCCGCTCCGTTCATGCCCTACAAGGAACTGTTCCAGTTGATGGGGGCAATCGTGTTCGTGCTGGTCGTGCTGGGTGTGGGGTGGAATGCGCTGCATGCTTCGGGCATCTGGCCGGAATAAGGTTGTCTGCCACGCCGTCCGGTCCTTCAGGTTCAGGGGGGCGATAGCCGGACCGAGACGGGGCAGTGATCGGACAGGCGCATGGCCTGCTCCTGTCCACTGCCGCGATAAAGCATGACGCGCAGGCTGTCGGGTTGCAGCCAGCCGCGTGCAGCACCCCCCAGTATGATGTGGTCGATAAAATAGCTGCCCTGCCCGCAGGGGCTGGCATGGCCCGCCGTGGCAAGGGTCAGCGGCCCGTTTTCGGCAAGGTTGCGCAGCGCCGGGTCATCGGGGGCGAGCAGGCGGTTGAAATCGCCCAGCACGGCAAAAGCCTCGCCTTCATCCTGCCGTTCCATGATCCAGTCCTGAATGACGGCAATCTGCCGTAAAAGCGTACGGCAGGCAGGCTTGCGGCTGGTGGGCGACGAATCCCTGCATCCCGCCTTGAGGTGAACGACAAGCAGCCGCAGCGTGTCCGGCCCGCTGCCAATACTCAGATCCAGACCGGAACGCAGGTGACGCGGGGCGGTGGCGGGATAGACATCCAGCGCGGTAACATCCGCATGGCGCTCCACCTGTAGGTCGGCCCGGATGGCGAGTGCGACCTTCTGCACCACCTGATCGCCCGATATGATGATGTGGTAGGAAGGGGCAGGGAACAGCCGGGCGGCCAGTTCCGGCGTATCCACTTCCTCCAGCGCCGCAATGTCGGGTGCAAGGTGGCGGGCATACCGGGCCAGTGCATCCAGTTCGGCGGGCGTGCGGGGCGTTACATCCGGCGGCAGGGCGGCATCGCCCTGCATGCGGGTGGTCAGCCAGTCAAGATTCCATGTGGACAGTTTAAGGCTGGCCGCCGCCTGCGCGGGGCCAGGCGGCATGGTGGTGAGGCACGCGAACAGCGCCAGCCACACCCCATGCCGGTGGGAGCCTTCAGGCGGTGGCGGGCGTACCCGACTGGGCGCGCAGCCGGGCGATGGCTTCATCCACATGGACGAACTGCCGCGACGTTTCATCCAGAACGACAACTTCCCCGCTTGCGATGTCATAGAACCATCCCTGCAACGTCAGGGTGCCACGGGCAAGCCCTGCGGCCACGGCGGGATGGGTGCGCAGATGGGCGATCTGAAGCTGGACATTCTGTTCTGCCAGACTGCGTACGGTCGCGGGGCCAGCATCGGATGCCTCCAGCACGGCGCGCGCGGCTTCGGCATTGCGCAGCCAGCTTGCGACGGTCGGCATCTTGTTCAGGTTGGTGGGATCGGGATCGAGCAGGGCCTTCATCGCGCCGCAGTTTGAATGACCGCATACGATGATATGGGACACCTTCAGCGCGCTGACCGCATATTCGATGGCAGACGAGACACCGCCAAGCATTTCCCCATAGGCCGGCACGATATTGCCGATATTGCGCAGCACGAACAGGTCACCCGGCTGGGTCTGGGTAATCATGCTGGGGTTAACCCGGCTGTCGGCGCAGGCGATGAACAGCGTATCAGGGGACTGGCTTTCAGCCAGACTGGCGAACAGCTCGCGGTTCTGGGGGAAAACTTCCGTATTGAAACGTTCCACGCCCTGCAGCAGCTCGATGAGGGTATCCCGGGCAGTATTGGTATCGGCCATTGTAAAATCCTGTCACCTGAATGTCCGGACATTGGGGAAGCATGCCGTGCGGTACAGCCGCCGTGGCATCCGATGGTCCGGCCTGTCTCTCCTATCCCCTATACCATGGGAAACACCCGGCGGGCATAAATGTTTCTCAATGCAGTGCAGTGGAAATACTATGTAACCACAATATAATTAATAAATATTCACTTTCTGTACTGAATATATTTCATCCTGTGATTGCGCAGTACAGCACAACGGCGCGACTGGGCGCGCCGTTGCATGGTATTGGACCGCAGCAAGAAGCGGGAACTAGCCCGCTGCCTGCTTCAGTGCCGCACGCACCGCATCAAGTGCAGCATCGACCTTGGTGATGTCCGGGCCACCGGCCTGCGCCATGTCGCGTCGGCCACCGCCGCCCTTACCATCCATTGCGGCACTGGCCACGCGCACCAGCGTCACGGCATCGACCCGTTCCGCCAGATCGGGCGTGGCCGCCACCACGATGCTGCCCTTGCCATCGGCGGTGGAGATCAGCACCACCACGCCGGAGCCGATTTCAGTGCGCAGGGAGTCCGCCAGCGGCTTGAGTTCCTTGGGCGGCAGTTCACCCACGTTGCGGGCATCGAGTTTGATGCCGTTGATGTCCTCGATGCTGCTGGCGGCCTGACTGCCCGATGCCAGCTTGCGCTGCAGGTCGGAAATCTGGCGTTCCATGACCTTGCGTTCTTCCAGCATCACGGCAAGGCGCTCGGGCGCTTCCGCGGGTGGCACGCGCAGCATGGCGGCAATCTGGTTCAGGCGTTCCTCGGTCGCGACGGTGGCGCTTTCTGCGGCACGTCCTGTCACCGCCTCGATCCGGCGCACGCCGGAGGAGACGCCGCTTTCGGACGTGATGCGGAACAGACCGATATCACCCGTGCGGCGCACATGCGTGCCACCGCACAGTTCGATGGACCAGCCTGCGCGCCCTTCTTCCGGGCCACCCATGGACACCACACGCACTTCATCGCCGTATTTTTCGCCAAACAAGGCCATCGCACCCTGTTCGATGGCTTCTTCCGGCGTCATGTGGCGGGTGGTGACTTCCGTGTTTTCACGGATGCGGGCATTCACCTCCGCTTCGATCTCGGCCAGTTCTTCCGGCGTGATCGGGCGGGGCTGGCTTACGTCAAAGCGCAGGCGGTCGGGTGCGTTCAGGCTGCCCTTCTGCGTGACATGCGCGCCAAGGCGGCGGCGCAGGGCTTCATGCAGCAGATGGGTTGCGGAATGATGCGCACGGATGGCGCTGCGACGGGTATGGTCAACCTGTGCGGTAACGGCCATGCCGGGTTTGACCGTACCTTCGACAACCGTGCCGTAATGCACCAGCAGGTCGCCCAGCTTCTTCTGGGTATCCGTGATGGCGATGCGCAGGCCCGGTGCCGTGACCGTGCCGGTGTCGCCAACCTGACCGCCACTTTCCCCGTAAAAGGGTGTCTGGTTCAGCAGCAGTGCGATCTGCGTGCCGGGGCCGGCACTTTCCACCTGCGCATTGTCCACGATTATGGTCTGCACCTCGGCATCCGACGTTTCGGTGGTGTAGCCGAGGAATTCGGTCGCCCCGAAGGTGTCGCGGGCTTCGAACCATACGGTTTCGGTGGCGCTGTCGCCCGAACCGCTCCATGCCGCGCGGGCGCGCCTGCGCTGCACGTCCATGGCTTCATTGAAGCCCGCCACATCCACGCCATGGCTGCTGCCGCGCAGGGCATCCTGCGTCAGGTCAAGCGGGAAGCCGAATGTATCATACAGTTTGAACGCCACATCGCCGGGCAGCGGCGCGCCATCGCCAAGGCGTTCCGTCTCGTCCGCCAGCAGCGACAGGCCGCGGTCGAGCATGGCCTTGAAGCGCTCTTCCTCGCCCTTCATCGTTTCTTCGATCAGGGCGCGGGCATGCACCAGTTCGGGATAGGCTTCGCCCATCTGCCGGATCAGCGCGGGGACCAGACGGTAGAAGGTCGGTTCCGTGGTGCCCATCATGTGCAGGTGGCGCATGGCGCGGCGCATGATGCGGCGCAGCACGTATCCACGCCCGTCCTTGGAGGGCAGCACGCCATCGGCGATCAGGAAGGAAGAGGAGCGCAGATGGTCGGCCACAACGCGATGGCTGGCGTTGAACGGGCCATCGGGGTCCTGACCCGTGATCTCGGCGGAGGCGAGGATCAGCGCGCGGAACGTGTCGATATCGTAGTTGTCGCGCTTGCCCTGCAGGATTGCGGCAAAGCGTTCCAGCCCAAGCCCGGTGTCGATCGACGGACGGGGCAGGGGAGAACGGGTGCCGGGCGGGTTTTCGAAATACTGCATGAACACGAGGTTCCAGATTTCGGTAAACCGGTCGCCGTCTTCCTCGGGGGAGCCGGGCGGGCCGCCTGCCACTTCCGGGCCGTGATCGTAGAAAATTTCCGAACACGGGCCACAGGGACCGGTATCACCCATGCGCCAGAAATTGTCGGATGTGGGAATACGGATGATCCGGTCATCGGACAGGCCGGCAATCTTGCGCCACAGGGCGGCTGCTTCCTCGTCATCGGCATAGACGGTGGTCAGCAGCCTTTCCTTGGGCAGCCCGAACGTGCCGGTCACCAGCTTCCATGCCAGTTCGATGGCTTCGGCCTTGAAATAATCCCCGAACGAGAAATTGCCCATCATCTCGAAAAAAGTGTGATGGCGGGCGGTATAGCCCACATTGTCCAGATCGTTGTGCTTGCCGCCCGCGCGCACGACCTTCTGCGCCGTTGTCGCGCGGGAATAGGGACGTGTTTCCTGCCCGGTGAAAACGTTCTTGAACTGCACCATACCAGCATTGGTAAACAGCAGCGTGGGATCGTTATGCGGCACCAGTGACGAGGACGGCACGATCTGATGCCCATTCCCGGCAAAATAGTCGAGGAAGGTGGCACGAATGTCGTTTGTTGTGGGCATGGCGGGAAACAGACGATCCTGTATTGAAGATAGATGTAAAACCGGATTCATTCACCTAGCGCACGTAGCAGCGGACCGGAAGTGAGAACATGCGTGTTTTGCCCATATGGCCGATGCGTGATGTGCGTGCATACCCAGGCGAAAAGGAAACATGATGCACGACTGGCAGGCGGAACGGGACTGGCCACTGCTGACACGGGGACTGGCGGGACGATTGCGGCAGGACTGTATGCCCCGATGGCTGGATTTCGTACGTCATCCCTTTGTGCAGGGTATGGGCGCGGGGACGGTCAGCCCCGATGCGTTCAGGAATTTCCTGATTCAGGATTACCTGTACCTGATCCAGTACGTCCGTGCCTGCGCGCTGGCCGTCCATAAAGCGGATAGTGTTGCGGGCATGCGGCATGCCGCCCAGCTTCTGTCGGGCATACTGGATACCGAACTGTCGATGCATGTGGCGTATTGCCGGGGATGGGGGATCGAGGAAGCCGATCTTGAGGGGGCGGAAGAATCGCTCGAACTGCTGGCCTACAGCCGTTTCATCCTCGATCGCGCACAGACGGGCGACCTGCTCGATCTGCTGGTGACCATGGCGCCCTGCCTGATCGGCTATGCGGAGGTGGGTGCGCGACTGCATGCTGATCCCGCGACCCGGCGGGAGGGGAATCCCTACTGGTCATGGATCGCGCTTTATGGCGGGGATGAATATACCGCGCTGGTGGAAGACGGTATCAGCCGCCTTGAGCAGGTTGGCGCGGCCTATGGCGCGCAGATGCGTTATCCGGCCTTGCGGCGGGAATTCGAAACATCGGTCCGTCTGGAAACGGCATTCTGGGCCACGGCGCGCTGCGGCTGAAAGGGCGTGATCTCGGCACTTTTCTGCTGACAGGCCGGGCGGCATGAATGGAAGACAAGCTTCCGGCTGATATGGAAGTTCGCCAGCATGCCCGCTACCGCGCCCGCGGCCAGCGCCAGCACGGGGTTGGCCTTGAAGACCGGGGAGAGGTGGAACATCATGAACACGCAGCCGCGGTTCAGGAAGAAGCCCAGTGAATTGCCTGCAAGAAAGCGCAGCCACTGGATAACGAAATGATGCTGGTTGCCCGCCTTGCGGAAGGTCCACAGCCGGTTGACGAGCCAGTTGATCGACGCCGCAATAAAATAGGCCGCAATCGTGGCGGTCGTCAGTCCGATGAGCGGACGCAGGCTGTAAACGGCTGTTGTGTCCCAGAATAGCCCAAACAGGCCGACAATTCCGAATTTCAGAAATTGTGTGACTTTCTCACGGGAAAGCTGGGGCAAGATGGTATCCTTCTGCCTGCATCGAGTGGAAGGGCCTTGCTATCGGACAGATGCGCGACAGACAGGCTTGTTACCGGCAGGCACCTCATAGGGGAATGAGGCCGGAAATAAAAGAAATGAAAAGTAATAAAGGGAGCAGATGACTGCTCCCTTTATTGACTGCCAGATCAGTGCAGGATGATTTCCACGCGACGGTTCTGGGGCTCACGGGTGTCGGGGCCTGTGGGCACCAGCGGGTGTGCTTCGCCGTAGCCATGGATGTCGATGGCATTGGCGGGCACGCCATCACGGATCAGTTCCGCCTTCACGCTGTCAGCGCGACGCAGGGACAGACCCATGTTGTACTTCTCACCACGCGGGCC